>JAESGS010000062.1_pt1 | contig 228121 bp, 208 predicted proteins | sample 9269761 | NCBI WGS metagenome assembly JAESGS01 (sample SAMN15741799, study PRJNA653493) | algae metagenome | isolation source: Cyanosarcina radialis HA8281-LM2 and co-occurring heterotrophs from damp... | place: USA: Makauwahi cave, Hawaii | collected 2011-01-06 | reverse complement strand
CCGACCTTGGTCTTATCGATGAGTATCGACTCTACTTCCATCCCGTCGTGCTTGGTCGCGGCAAGCCATTCTTTGCCGGCCCACGGCCGCCGCTCCGCCTTGTTTCCACCGATCGCGTTGGCGAGGACACGGTTAGGCTGACTTACGTTCCTGCCTGATCGCGCGACCCGTCCGACGGCTGCACCAACGCGTCAGGGTCCGCCTTGGCGTCGTAAGCCGCCTGATTGCGCTGAACCGTTTGGCGGATGGGGTGGGATTCGAACCCACGAGACGGTTGCCCGCCTGCCGGTTTTCAAGACCGGTGCCTTAAACCGCTCGGCCACCCATCCAACTTATTGATATAACATACTATTTAGTAAGTTTCGCGTTGCACCGCAAGGCCGATGCTACCCACTTTGCTACCGGATGCGCTCATTTCGCGTCCGCGGCGCGCTTTATAGCAGATTGGAATGCGTCGTCGATGCGGGCAGCGGCGTTCTCCTGCATCGTCTCCGAGACGTGCGAGTAAAGGTCCAGCGTCGTGATGATGGTGGAATGCCCCAGGCGCTCCTGCGCGACCTTGGGGTGAACGCCGGCGTCGAGAAGCTGCGTCGCGTGGCTGTGCCGCAGGTCATGGAACCGCAGGCGCGGGATATCCTTCGCGCGGGCGATCAGGCGGGCGAATTCATGCGTGAGGCTCCGCGGCTGGAGCGGCTCGCCGTCCTCGCGCGCGCAAACCAGGGTGTGACCGGTCTGTCGGACGCCAAGGGCCAACAGCTGCTCGGCTTGCAGGCGCTTCAACCGGCGGAGTTCCTCGATCGCAAACGCCGGCAGGGTCACGGCACGGGTCTTTTCGGTTTTCGGCGCCTTGAAGCGCAGCCCTGCCTTGGTCTGCTCGAGGCTCTCCACCACGCGCACTACGCCGCGCGCCAAATCGAGGTTGGCCCAGCGCAAGGCAAGGATTTCGCCGCGGCGCATTCCGGTCGAAAGCGCCAGCAACGCCGGCCAGTAGATGCGCGTATGGCCGATGCCGTCCAAGAACTGGCGGGATTGGTCGACCGTCAAAGTGGCCATCTTCCGGCGCTCGACCTTCGGAAGCCGCTTCTTGAAGGCGTCGGCTGGGTTGCGAGCGAGGAGCTGCTGCTCGACCGCGCGCGAGAGGGCGGACTTGAGGATGCGGTGAATGTGCCGGCGTGTCCGCGGCGATAGCCCCCCGTCCCTCCCGTCGCGCCTGCCCCCGGTTGCCCAACCCGTGTACGCCTCTTGAATATGCGCCGGGGCAAGCTTCGATAACGCCAAATTGCCCAGCGCCGGCGCGAGGAAATTCTCGACGATCTCCGTGTACCGTTCGTGCGACTTGGGGCTTACCTCCTGCCGCACGGCATCGAGCCACGTTGTGAGCCACTGGCGGACGGTCATGCGCGTCGGGTCGACGTGCTCGCCGGTGTCCAGCGAGCGCAGGAGGCGCCGGAGCTCGCGCTCGGCGTCCTTCCTCGAGCCGCGGACCGTGCTCGTGGCCGTGCGGCGCTTGCCGGTGCCCGGATCAGTGCCCAGGCTGTAGCGGAGCTCGAAAGAGCCCGGTGATCGCTCACGTATGTGGCCCGTCCTGCGCATGATTTACCTCCCTTTGGTGCGCTTCTGACTGTTGAAGGCAATCCGGTGTTCGTCCCGGCAAAACTTCGCATCCTCCCGCCGGCCGGTGCCGGCGCCGACCTGAAACCACTCGTGGCACTGCATGCACTCGCGCATCTTCGCGCCGCCACCAAGGGCCTGCGCGAGTTGCATCCACAGCGCAGAGAGAAGGTCCGGCGGCGAAAGTCGTAGCCGCAGGCCGCCATCAACAGGATCGGCGACCACCAAAGCCTGCACGCCCGGCAACTTCATGCCGCCCGGCCCGATGCGCGAGACAAGCTCCTGCGGACGAGTTGCGCGCATTTCGAGAAGCCCGCGCATCAACTGAGCTTCGCGCAGCAGCGCAGGGACTTCCTCACCTACCCCCGGATCGAGCCCCGCGTTAGTCAGCGGGCCGAATTTCTCGACAAAACGGATGAGACCTTCGGCCGATCGAGCGTCGGAAATGAACACGGGAAAGAGCTCGTGGTACTCGGCGAGCGGGCGATATGCCATCAGCTTTCCGCCCGCTCTTACGATTCGCTGCGGTCGCCCTGGCCGGCGGGTGAGGATCGTGTCTCTAGGTTCTCCAGGTCCGGGCGCAAGAGGCTCAACGAGCTTGTAGCCCTTGGCGTCCCGCTTCCATTCAAGCTCGATCAGCCCTGATGTCATGTCACGTTTTGTTACGGATAATCGGATCGGCCAACACAACCGAATCATAGGGTGATAGTGATCCACGCGTCAACACGCAACGACACGCCCGAGGAGGGGCGAACATGGAAACTCAGAAGGCAAAGACGCTCAGCGTGCCGGATGCAGGGCGCGAGTATTTCGGCCTCAGTCGGAACGGCAGCTATGAGGCCGCCAGGCGCGGCGACATTCCAACCATCCGGATCGGGCGCCGGCTCATGGTGCCGATCGTCGCACTCGAGCGCATGCTCGAGGAAGCCGGCAAGCCGGCGCGCGCGGCATAGGAGGTGGACACAGTGGACTATGCGAAAGCCGCCGCCGTGCTTTTTCCGGATCACCCCGGTCCACCGCCTTCCGCTCCCGGCATCGGGAGCGTGCTCGGCGGCGCCGGGAATGGCGCCGACGTCTCAAAGATCGATGGGTTGTCTCCGGCTGGTGACGCCGAGGCGAAGGCGGCGACCACCGACAAAGCGCCCACAGAAGACAAGCCGGGAGGGAAACCCACTGCCACCGCGCTCTTTCGGGAGACCCCGCCGGAGCTGCGCGACGTGATCTGGGACGAAACGCCGGCAAATGCGCCTGTCGATATCGCCGCTTCCACGTCTATTCCGGCTGACCTGGTCGCAAACGAAAGCGATGTGCAGGCGGCACGAGAGGCGCTTGTCGCGGCCGGTGCGGGGGCAACCCAGGCGCGAACCTTGTTCGAAATGGCTGCCGACAATGCGCGCAACCCAACTCAGCTCTCTGATGCTGAGGTCGTCGAGCAGCTCCGACAGGAATGGGGCGACCAGACGGACGCCAAGATCGCAGCGGCACGGCAGCTTGTCGAAGAGGCGACTAAGCGTTGGCCAAACCTGCCGGCATATCTCGACCAAACGCGCCTAGGCAGCAATCCGAAGTTCATCCGCGCGCTCGCTGAGAAGGCCGCGCGCCGGCGGACGATCCTCGGGTAGTGGACGATGGCGGGAAAAGAAAAACGCCCGCCTGCTCGCAAGCAAACGGGCGCTGACACTGTCGTGAAACTCGCAACTTCTACGTACAGCTCTCGGCGCCGACCTTCAAGCGAAAGGTGCCATGTTCATCGAAAATATCGACGATGCCTATATCGGGGCATCGTTTAAACATCCCCACGTCATCTCCGCTTGTGAGGCAAGCGCCGGCGATGATCGGTGTCCCCTTGTCCCTGCGTTCCTGATCAGCCCGGCGGCGCTCTACATCGCCGTTGAGACGCGGCGGATTTCGGTTCGCCCTTGGGAAGTGCGGTACGGGCTGTGCATCGTCGAGTGCCCTTGGTGCGGTGCTCTGCACGTTCATGGGTACAGCGAGGGCGCGCGCCGCGCGCGCTGTTGGCCAGTCGAGACAAGGCGCTGGCCCAATGGCGAGCCGCGTGAATACCGCCTCGCGTTAGCCGGGCCCGCTTCTGAGCGGATGCTCGCGCTGTACAACGGCGCATGGCGGACGCCGGCCATGAACGCGTGGCACCGGGTCGAGAAGCTCGAGGACGAAATCAGCGTCGCCCTCGGCATCGCGCGTACCGCGCCTGCCATCGCGCACTTCCAAATGCGCACCGTCGAGCGGCTCCGCAGGAAGATGCTCGCGGTTACGATCGGCGCCTTGCGGCTTCATCCCGATTTCGCGGAGCGGGAGGCGATCCTCATCAATGAACAAGGATTGCCAGAACAGGAGGCCGGCCAGTCTGTCCTGCTCGACATGATGGCCGAAACCGGAGAGGCCGGCGTGCCGGCCGCCATCCGGGCGCTGCTCCGGCGATACATCTGATGGACGGCGCCGGCGTATTTGGCGGTGCGGCTGGACGCGGAGCTCCTCGACCTGCGGAGGATCGGCTTTACCTCGATCCGCAGGACCCCTTCCCCAGCGCGAAGCGGTTCACCGCTGCCCGATACGTCCAGGGCGACGCGCGGACGCTCCAGCACCACAATGGCGCGTTCTACGCCTATGACGGCCGGTGCTACCTGGAGGCGGATGAGGGCGCGATCCGGGCTGAGCTCTACCATTTCCTCAGTGACGCCCTTACCCCAAAGATGGAGCCGTTTAAACCGAACCGCTCGAAGGTCGGTGACGTGCTCGACGCGCTCAAGGGCGTAGCCATCCTGCCGTCCTCGGTCCGCGCGCCGGCGTGGCTCGATGAAGGCCTCGAGCTACGGCCGCCGGCGGCGGAGGTGCTCCCGTGTGCCAACGGGCTGTTGCATCTGCCGGAGAGGAAGCTCCTGCCGGCCACGCCAGCGTTCTGGGGGCACAATGCGGTGGACTTCGACTTTGACCCCGCTGCGCCGGAGCCGATGCAATGGCTCCTGTTCCTGCGAAGCGTGTGGCCGAATGACATGGAAGCGGTGGCGACGCTGCAGGAGATATTCGGGTACCTCCTGACGGCCGATACGTCACAGCAAAAAATCTTTCTGATCGTCGGGCCGAAGCGGTCCGGCAAGGGGACTATCAGCCGCGTACTGACTGCGATGCTCGGCCAAGGGAACGTGGCGTCGCCGACGCTCGCCGGCCTGTGCACCAATTTCGGCATGCAGCCTCTCATCGGAAAGTCCCTAGCTACGATCGGCGATGCGCGCCTCGGACATCGGCACGACCAGGCACAGATAGCTGAACGCCTCCTCAGCATCTCCGGCGAGGACTCGATCACGGTCGATCGGAAGCACCTGACGCCTTGGACGGGCCGGCTCGGCGTGCGGTTCCTGATCATGACGAATGAGATGCCCAGGCTGTCCGATGCTTCGGGAGCGCTTGCGTCGCGGTTCATCGTCCTGACGATGTCGCAGTCGTTCTTCGGCAAGGAAGATCCCGGTCTTACTTCTCGGTTGCTGGAAGAGCTCCCCGGCATTCTCAACTGGGCAATCGTCGGTTGGCAGCGGCTTCACAAGCGCGGCTACTTCCTGCAGCCGGCATCCTCGGCCGCCGCCATCGAAGAGCTCGAGGCGCTATCGAGCCCCGTCCTCGCCTTCGTGCGCGACCGCTGCGTCGTCGGGCCAGCGGAACGCATTGAGGTCGGCACTCTGTATAGCGCGTGGTGCCGGTGGTGCGAGGAGCAAGGCCGCCGCGAACCAGGACAGAAGCCGAATTTCTGCCGCGATCTGCAGGCCGCTGTTCAGGGGCTCAGGCTGCGCAAGCTCGGCGGCGATGGCAATCGATACACGATCTATGAGGGGATCACCGTTCGCGGGTAGCGCGTCCGTGGCGTCTGCGACGTCCGTGATCTTTCCGATTGCACGTGATGCTCATGACGAAAAGTACAGGATGCAATAAGGCAAGGTCGCGGACGTCATGGACGTCATTTACAGTTGTTGTGAAGATGACAACAGTATTTGTTGTGAACATGACAACAAAAAGTCGCCTTATATCAAATAGCTATTGAAAGTCTATTTGCGTTGAATAAGAATCAAGATGCGTACGAGGGGGCGATAATGGCAGAGCATGGAGGCGCGCGAGCGGGAGCCGGGAGGCGCAAGGGTTCCCTGAACCGACGCTCCGCTGATCTCATCGACCGCCTCAGGAAGATGGGCGTCGACCCGGCCATTAAGCTGGCCGAGCTCGCGTTGAAGGCTGAGGCAAGCGGTGACGATGACTTGGCCGTCGAAGCGAACCGCGCCCTACTCCCTTTCTCGTATCCCAAGCTCAAGATCATCGAGGCGGACGTCGCGGCGACCGGCGATCTCGCTGAGCGCCTCGCTGCTGCGCGCGCCCGCGTGGCCGCTCGAAATGCGATGGCCGCACGGCCACCTGCCCCGACGATCGATGCCAGCGCCGCGCCTATCGAAGTTAGGCCGGTGTACGAGGCTGCCGCGCCGATCGCAGAGGCGCCGGCTTCGGCGTCGACACCCGCGCCGGCCCCTATTCCGGGACGGATTGCTTTGCCGTCCTGGGTTTCAGGGCGGGCCGCGGAACCAGGCCCCACCGCATCCGCGGCCCCTCTGATCCATGACTACGACATCACCTCCCGAGATTGAGACATGGAGCACAGCCCGATGCCGGATGCACACAACACCGACGAGATTGAGGCGCTGCTTATGCGGCGCCATGGCGCCGCCCTCCTGCTGGAGGATGCCTTGGTCGCGGCCGGGCGCGCGTACAAACACCTACGGGGGCTCGATGCGCGCATTGTCGCCGCGCTCGCACCGCATGTGCATGACGGCCTGAGGTCCACCCTACAGGCTAATGCAGCCGATCTCGATGCCGTGGCGCGGGAGACGCTCCGTTTAAACGGCTGGTCATCGATGGAAGCGCAGAGCCCTGCCACCTGCGCCTTGCTTCCGCTCGGGAAGTACATCGCCGGCCGTTCGGATCGGCTCCGCGCCTTTATTCCGGCCGACGCCACCTGACCTTCAACGTTTCCACAAAAGGACCTGCTAGATGCAACCCCAGCCAACCGAGACGCAGTCTTCTAGCCCCGCCGAAGATGTCGAAAAGCTGAGCGCGTCGATAGCCGCTCTCGATGCCAGCGCGAACCGAGCATATGCGGAGCTCGCCGAAAAGACGGAGCATCACAAACGGGCAGCCCTCTTGGCGGAGGCAAATCCAGACCTTGCCGCAACGCGTGACCGGCTGAAGGCGGAGATTGACGGCATCCGCAGCCGTATCGACGACCTGATGGCGGGCCGTTCATACGGGGCTGAGCTCCTCAAGGAGGCCCAGCTGCGCGTCCTCGACGCACGGAAAGCTGCTGATTGGCTGGAAGTCGAGCGGTTGTTCTCGGAGCGCCTCGGCGCGGCTGAGGAGCTCCTGCTGTGCGCGCGCAAGCTGGGACAACACTATGCCCGCATGGGCGAGCTCGCTGAGCGCATCCGGCGCCTCGCGACCCCGCACCTCACGCCCGGGCAGTACGATCGAGCGCGCCTGTCGGATATCACACTGGATGATTTGGTCCGGTTTGAGATCAAACGCGCCGGCGGAACTTTCGTGTCGATCAACGACCACAAAATTACCGATGGGCGGTTTGGCGATGTCTCGGGTTACGTCAACGCCCAGCAACTCAAGTTGGCTGCGGTTAGCCCGCTGAAAGGCGAGTAGCCATGCCTCGCGTCCCGACATACGACGGCCCTCAGGTCGCTCCCGCGCGGATCAACACGCCCTACCAGAACATCCAGACGTCGCCCGTTGAATTCGGTGGCGCCGCCGGCCGCGGGCTCGAACAGGTCGCGGCCGGCATCGGCACGACGGCAAACCTCCTCGCGCGGCGCGCGGAGGAGATGCGCAAGGAGGACGATGCCGCGGCTGCGATGGAGGGCTACAGCAAGGCCGGGGCGCGAATTCGGGACGTTCTGCACGATCAGGAAAAGGGCGTTCTCTCACGCCGCGGCGCCCAGGCTATGGGCGCCCTCAATGACTCGAAGCGAGAGCTCGATGCCATCTATCGCGACGTGTCGTCTGGCTTGAAAAACGAGGATCAGCGGCGCCAGTTCAAGCAGCTCTTTGACCGGCGCCAGTCCGCGGAGCTCGACGGGGTCGCCCGTCACGTCGCGCGCGAGCGTCAGGCCTACAAGGACGAAGCGACAGCGGCACTGGTTACTGGCGCGGTCGAAGCCGCGGCCAATGGATACCGAAACCGGACGGCTATCTCCGAAGCCCTATCCGTCTCAGAAACGGCGATCCGCGCTAACGGCCAGGGTAAGCCGCCGGAGGTGATCAAGCAACAGCTAGAGGCCGCGCGCAGCGCCATTCACCGCGGCGTGGTCGAGCGTATGTCGATCGACGATCCCACCGGCGCCAAAGCCTACTATGACCGCGTCAAGGGCGAGGTCGACGGCAAGGACCACGCCCAAATCGAGAAGCTCCTCAAGGACGGTGTCACCCGGCAGGTAGCGCAGGGCCATGAGGACCGGATCGCGCGCACGATCGGCGCCGGCAACCTCGACGACATGCTCAAGGAGGCGCGCAAGATTTCGGACCCGGCCGTCCGCGATGACGTGGTCCAGCGGGTCAAGATCAGGTTCGCGGAGCACAAGGCGACGCGCGATGAGGCGGAGCGAGCGAACCGCGACAGCGCTTGGGGCACGATCCTGGGCGGCGGAGGCGTCGACCAAGTCCCGACAACGGTATGGTCCGGGCTCGACGGCACGACGCAAAAGGCGATGGTCGACTATGTCGAGAACCGGGCGCGGCGGGCTGCGCGCGACAACAGCGATATGGGCGTCTACGACAAGCTCAATCGGATGATTACCTCCGATCTCGAGGGGTTCAAGAGCTACGACATTCTCAGGCACGCGCCGGACCTGTCTGAGCGCCACCTCGAGAAGTTCCTCGACTTGCAGCGCGCGGCGCGCGGCGCGGACGGTGACGGCAAGGTGACGCAACTGCGCACCGCAAATCAGATGGTCGACGACACGCTCCGCAAGATCGGCCTTGACCCTTCGCCCCCGCCTGACAAGAGGGCGGAGGCTAACCGCGTCGCGCTGTTCCGCAGCCGCGTTCAGGACGAACTGGAGGCGCTCGAGAGGCGCGAGCAGCGCAAGGCCAAGCCGGAGGACGTCCAAGGCATCCTAGACCGCCTCATCATCTCCGGCGAGGTACGTGGCACCGGCCTGCTCGGGCTCATCCGCGACCCGGACAAACGGCTCTATGAGGCGGAGGCTGGCGAAGAGTTCTTCGTTTCTGAAGTTGCCGCTCTGCCGCGCGGCGAGCGGTCCAAGATCGAGGAGGCTCTCCGGCGCGCTGGTCGGCCGATTAACGACAGGGCGATCGTCGACCTGTTCAATGCGGCACAGAAGCGCAAAGCTGAAACGAAGTGAGCCGCTGCGCTGTTCGGACAAGTCGGGGCTCTAATTGCCCCGGTGGGAACAGGCAGCGGCTCGACTCAGAAGATATTGCGACGGGCAGGCGCGGTCAATTCGGCAACGGGCGATCCTGCGGGCCGGCGGTGACGATGGCGCTCATACGGGCGACGCCCGCGACCCAGTCCGCCAACTGGGCGGCGAGCGTCGCAAGGTCGCGGACCTGGCCATCGCCGCGCTGGGCAATGTCAGCCAGCTGCGCGGCCAGCGCACGGGCCTTGGCGCCGGCATCGGCCGATGTGACGATCGGCGCGGTGACGGCGCGCTGCAGCAAGTCGGCGGTCTGGTCGAGGTCGCAAGCGTCGTAGCTCGCCTCGAGCGCGGTGTAGGCGTCGGCCGCGTTCAGTTGCGTATTGCTCATAGGTATTTCCCCCAATGGTTGCGCGAACAGCCAAGCAATACCGAGAGCAATCCTGAATGTCTAGTTGAGTGTGTAACAATTAGTCAGAATAGAATTGAGGTAATCTCAACGTTTTACTGTATTTGCCCGCATTCGATTGCAGGCGTACGGCCATGCGATAGCAATTCCGGTAGCAGCCCTCTCGATCGATGATGTTAAGCCTTGGAGGACACGCGAAATTCGTGCGTCGGGCACCGGTCACAAGAACCGTTATCAGTTCTTGGCGCCTAAGTTTTTTTCAGGAGCGGCTGCGGCTTGGCGCGAGAATAGATCAGCGATGGCCTTCGCTTCGTGCGGCGGAAATGCGTAGTTGAGCCAGCCAAAGCCCGGATGCAAGAGCCGAAATGTGCTCCAGCCGTTCATTGGCTCGTCAAAGGCGAACCACCGAGGGTTAGGAACTGCTTCAATCGTTTTTGTGCCCGGCGGGTCGTTTGCATGAGCCGGCTTCATGTGGCTGCGTAGCTGGCCGAGGCCTCTAATTGTCTCGTCGACCTGAGCCGCCGAATATCGAAGTTCTACGGCACCGCCTTCGGTGGGGAACCGGATGATCATCGTCTGGTGGTCGTCGCTTAATGACCAGTGGGGGCCATTCTGCTCCGGCATCTCGTGTCCTCCCGTTTATGGGAAATCTGAAAAAATGGGCGCGACGGCAGGACTTGAACCTGCGACCTCCCCGGGCCATACATGAGCTAGCCACTCTCAGTATGAACAGAAACGGGGCGCTCTATCCGGCTGAGCTACGTCGCGTTGTCTTAAATACCTACTTACTCAAGCTCCAACAGAGCCGCGTTTTCATGCGGAAAACTTGGCCTTGCGGCGCGCCCGCACGGACTCCAGCAGTTTTCGGGCTTCCCGCCGCGCCTTGCGCTCCTTCGAAAACTCTGGTTCCAAAACCTTTAGACGTTCCACTACTCCGCTAGGGTCGTAGTAGTTGCTGCGTTGCCCATGGGACGTCTTGCGTGGCACGTGCTTGATCAGCTTGTTCGCCTCGAGCTCTCGGATCACGCGCCGAACCTGGCGCTCGCTCATTCCCATGCGATCCGCGATGGTCGCTAGCGCCGGGAAGGGTAGGTCATCGGCTCGCCACCACCAACTAAGGATTTGCAACAGCAGATTGAACTGGACGGGTCCGAGCTGCAGCCGGTTCTGCGCTTCAAAGAGCAGGGCTGGAAACTGGTGGAACCCGTACTTCATCACCGGCTTGCCCCAGCGGCGTTCCGATGACTTGAGCTCTTGCTCGGGCGTTGCGGCCTTCCCGGGAAAGTTGATAATCTCTGCCGTATCGGCGCTGTCACTGACCGGGGCCGTCGACGCGTCAGGCGCTTTGTCGGTCGGATCGCTCATGGTGCCTCGCTTGTTGCACCATCGCAGATAAGCCCATTACAGCATGAGTGCAATAGATCGGGGCGGCAGGTGGCCGGCCATCAATGTCCGGGCCGCCCGGACATGAGTGACCGGTCGAGTGGAGGTCATCGGTGTCCGGGGAAGTAGTACACCGGTGTAACCAGTATCAGCACTATCCATCATCCAACAGTATACCGGTAGCGCCCGGACACTGGTGACCGGGCCGGAGCTGCCGAATTGGGGGTTCGCTCGCCTTCCGCATCGCCAGCGTCGGCCTCTTCATGCGCACATCCTCAATCATTTTTCATGATTGGGCGCTCGACGGAAGGCATGGGCGACCGTACGAGTGCGGCAATTGGAGCCTTGACCCTAAGCTTTTGTTAACCGTTGCAGTATCGGCTCGGAGTGCCTACCTATAGGGGGTAGGCCTTTTCAGAGGCGCTATATGCTGTCTAACGGATTTGAACTTAGTCCGGCAGATCAGGCTCTTATCGACGCTCAGTTGTGGGTTAATCACCCCTCCGAGCTGGGCGAGATGGTCGACCGCATCGAGCCCGGAACGGCGATCGTCGACGTAGAGGCCATGTACCATGTGCAGGCGTCGGACGATGAGCGGGACGCCTGGGTGCGGTGCGGCGCCTGCGGCAAAAGCCACAATCATAAGCGGGGCTTCGTCGTTCTGTTGCCGGAGGGCAAGCGCGGCACCATCGGCCATGACTGCGGCGAGAAGAAGCACGCTCTCGAATACCGGCAGCAGCTTGCTCAGTTTGAAGCCCGCCTTGTTCGCCAACGAACCTTGCGCCGCATTCTGCGCGCTGACGAACTTCGAGGGTCCCTCGTCGCGCAGGTCAACGGGCTACAGCGAAACGGGGGTGTTCGCACCCTTGGCGAGCTCCGACACGATTTCGGCAAGCGCTTCCCGAAACTGTGCGGCGAACTGCTTGGTGCGCCGACTGGCCAGCTGCTGAGTAAGGTCAAGCTGCGCGACGCCGAGGCTGAGCGTGCTCGCCGGACGCGGCTTGACCGCAAGCTTACCGACTTGGCCAAGCTTCGCGAGGTTTCGCGCGATAAGGCCGGGGTCGATGAGCGGCTTTTGGCTGAGCTGGTCGCGTCAAATGACCGCGACACCAGCAAGGCGCCGATCTGGCGGTACGAGATGCGGCCGCTCGATTCGTACTACGGCGTTCCTTTCATCACGAAAATGGGCCGCCTTGATGACCGGCTCGCGAGCCTGCGCCGGCGTGCGAACCACTGCCTCGACGAATTCGCAGGCCGGCAGTCCGCGAGCTTCGATGACAAACAACTCCATGAGGGGCTGCAGGACTTCGTTCGGATCGTCCGCGAGGCCCTCCGTCTCCATCAGGAGATCCGCGACGCCCTACTCTTTCTCGATCCGGCGAACATCAGCCGGATCATCACCTTTACGAGCCGCACGCCGAAGCGGCGGGAGGTTGTCGGGACGTATGCTTACGAGGACGGAGTGTTCCGCCACCTGGGCCGCGGCACCGCGCTGGACCTGCGCATCCCCATCCCCTCGCTGTCCGATGCGCCGCTGATCGAGATGTATTTTGGGGTTACCGGCGAGCGCGTGGCGCTTCGCGCGGCCGCTGAATGAAGGTAGGCAGGAACCAGCCCTGCCCATGCGGCAGTGGAGTAAAGTTTAAACGGTGCTGCGGCTCGCCGACGCGGCAGAAACCGCATGCCAGCCGCATTCGCCCGGACCTGGAGAAATTCATCAAGCGTCACCGGGCCAACGAGCTCATGCGAAAGCAGCAGCAGGGGTTGGGGCGGCCCATCATTTCCGCGGAGGCCAACGGTTCGCGGTTCGTCGCGATCGGAAATCAAATTGGGGTCTCCAAGAACTGGAAAACCTTTGCCGATTTCCTAGGCGAATACATTGTCTCGGTCTTGGGACGGGAGTGGGGGACCGCCGAGCTTGCCAAGCCGCTCGAAGATCGCCACCCGATCATGCAGTGGTTTGACGCCTATAGGCGCTTTAAGGCGAGTCAAACCGAGAACGTCGGTGGCCTGTTCACCGCATACGCCACTGGCGTGGTCCATTGCTATCTTGGCCTCGCCTACAATCTCTACCTCCTGAGCCACAACGTCGAAGTACAGCAGAGGCTCGTTCGCCGGCTGCGCGACCCAAAGCAGTTCCAAGGCGCCTACTACGAGCTCGTGGTGGCAAACTGCCTTATCCGCGCTGGCTTTGAGCTCGTCCTTGAGAATGAGGTCGATACTCGATCAAAGCACTGCGAGTTTGCGGCAAGGTCGAAGCTGACCGGCGGGCGCTATTCGGTTGAAGCGAAGATGCGCAGCGTTGCAGGACTGCTCGGCAAGACCAAGGTCGATGGGTCCACGCGGAACGATCCTGCCGAGAAGATCTCCGAGCACCTAGGGCTCGCCCTCGAAAAGCCTTCGTCGGGCGACCGGATGGTCTTTATCGACGTGAACGCCGTGGCGCGGGTCGATGATGGCAAGCCGGACTGGCTTGAAAAGGCCGTTAAGCGACTTGATGCGCGAGAGCGGGCCACGCCTCCCGGCGTGTCAGCCTATGTCTTTGTGACCAACATGGCTTTCCACCGGCACCTCGATGATATCCAGATCGGGGTCGCCGCGCTGGCCCACGGGCTCAATGTTCCGGATTTCGGCAAACCGGGGATGCGCCGTGTCTCGGAGATGTACAGGGAGAAAAAGAAACATGCCGACGCCTACAGGGTCATGGAGGCACTCAGGGGATATCCGAGCTTGCCGCTGACGTTCGATGGAAGTTTGCCATCCGAGGCCTTCTCGGAAGAACGTAATCGGGTGCTGATCGGCGAGCGGTATTTCTTCAGCGATATCGGCGAGGGGGTGATTGCCGAGGTGACGACGGCGACGGTTTCGGAGAGCGAGAAAAAGGCCTACATCGCCGTGCGCACCGACGATAACAGGTCGATGATATTGGTCCAGAACATGAGCGACCAGGAGATGGCCGAATATGCAGCACACAAAGATGCGTACTTCGGGGTCGTTCAACGTGCGCCCAGGAAGGCTGGGGACGCATACGATATGTTCGAGTTCTTGCTCGACTCCTATTCGGAAACTCCGCGGGCTCGGCTGCTCGACATGCTTAAGGGCGCTCCCGACTTTGATGACCTCGCGAAGCTTTCAGATGAGGATCTTCTGATCGAGTACTGCGAGCGCATGACCGCGGCGGCGGTGTCGCAATCTAGCCGACCGGTTGAGGCCAAGGCCGCAGCGGTTGGGGCGACGACGGGAACAAATGCTATCCGCGTTGCTACCGAACAGTCCGGCACGGGCCGGGACCCAAACGGACGGTGAACGTTTCGACCGTCGAGAAACGCCGATAAATGGGGGCTGGGAAGGATGCGGCGGGATCGGACGGGATAGCCGAGGCAGAATTTCAAGACCGGTGCCTTAAACCGCTCGGCCACCCATCCGGGCTTGAGGATCAGTCACTTAGCAGACAGCGCTAAGACGGGGAAGCATGAATCGGCGCTTCCGAATTCCTGCTGGCCTTGACCAGGATCATGAATCGCATCGTCGGTTCTCTTTCGGTTGTCGGCGCCGGTCACGGCTACGCATCGACATTCCCGGCTCCATCTCCGAACGAGTGCCGCGTGACCACGAACGGTCACAGCGACGTATGAAACCCTACGGTCTGGCTCTCGTTACCTCAATGTCGGCTGTCCGGATTGGGCCGGCGCGATCCTGAGAGAAAGGGAACAGCGCCAATGACTTGGGTCTATATCTTGAGCCTGTGGGTGATCGTCGCAGTGGTCGCCAGCCTGTTGCTTGGCCGTATGATCGGCGTCTGCTCGGAAGATCGCCGTCGCGCGCTCGTCAGTCCTCCGCTGCTGCCCAAGAGCGCGCCAAGGCAACGCATCTCGCAGGACTAGAACCCCACTCAACACCCCTGCCCGGCCCGCCCGGCGGCCCGGCCCATTATCACGCCCATGCCGCGCCGCAAACGTCGTCCCTCCGTCCCCTTGCCGTTCATGCTCGCCGAACTGGCGTTCGCCTCATGGGAGACGATGGCGCGCCGCATGATGATGATCGCCGACGGCACGTGCTCGCCGGCGGAATTCCAGCGCATGTACATGGAGAAGATGCTGGCGGCCGGCCGCTCCTCGCAGGCGGCGCTCCGCCGTCGAAGCAGCGCGGCGTCCATGCTTGCCCCGTGGCACAAGGGCGCCACGGGGAACGCGCGGCGGCTGCGCAAGCGCTAAGCGTCTAGCGGTGCGTCGCGTTGAATTTCTCGAGCGCGGCTTGGCCCGGGCATAGCTCGGCGTCACCCAGCTCGTTGAGCGGCTTCTCGACCGTGTTGAGATAGTCGTGCAGGTCGCGCGATTCGCTCTCGACATAGAGCAATCCCGTGGCGATCTCGCCCGCCGCCTGCCGCTGCTGCAGATAGGTCATGGCGGAGATGCGGTCATGCGGATCGTAATCCGTCGCAAGCTTGCGCAAGAAGATCACGGAGCCGTCGTGCTGGGTGACCGGCTCCACCGTGCCGGGCGCGTAGTCGGCGGTGATCTCCTCGCGCCCGACGATGACGTCGAGCCGGTTGACCGCCTCGTTGTGCTCGCGCACGTAATCGAAGCTCTTGGTCGATCCCGGATGGTTGTTGAACGCGACGCACGGGCTGATGCAGTCGATGAACGCGGCACCATGATGGGTGATCGCGCCCTTGATCAGCGGCACGAGCTGCGCCTTGTCGCCCGAGAAGCTGCGGCCGACATAGGTGGCGCCGAGCTGCAGCGCCATGCCGATCAGGTCGATCGGCTCGTCGGTATTGACGACGCCGCGCTTGCTCTTCGAGCCTTTGTCCGAGGTCGCCGAGAACTGGCCCTTGGTCAGGCCATACACGCCGTTGTTCTCGACGATGTAGACCATGTTGACGCCGCGCCTGAGGCTGTGCGCGAACTGGCCGAGGCCGATCGACGCTGAGTCGCCGTCGCCGGACACGCCCATATAGATCAGATCCCGGTTGGCCACGTTGGCGCCCGTCAGCACCGAGGGCATGCGCCCGTGCACGCTGTTGAAGCCGTGTGAGCTGCCGAGGAAGTAGGTCGGCGTTTTCGACGAGCAGCCGATGCCCGACAGCTTGGCGATGCGGTGCGGCGGCAGGTCCAGCTCGAAGCACGCCTGGATGATGGCGGCGCTGATCGAGTCATGGCCGCAGCCGGCACACAACGTCGAAACCGTGCCCTCGTAGTCGCGGCGGGTGAACCCGAGCTTGTTGACCGTCAGCTTCGGGTGATGAAGCTTCGGTTTTGTCAGATAGGTCATGATACGGCCTTCCGGAGCGGGACGGTGTTGGGCGTCTGCAACCGCGCCGCGATGGCGCCGATGATGAAACGCGCCGTGATCGGCGTCCCGTCATAATGCAGGATTGAAACCAGCTTGCGCGGGTCGATATTGCATTCGGACACGAGCAGGGTGCGCAGTTGCGCGTCGCGGTTCTGCTCGATGACGAAGACCTGGTCGTGCTCAGCGATGAAATCCGTCACCTCGTGCGAGAACGGGAAGCCGCGCACGCGCAGGGTGTTCAGGTTGATGCCGTGCTCCTCAAGCGTCTCCAGCGCCTCATGCATCGCCGGCGACGTCGAGCCGAAAAAGATCGCGCCGTGGCGGGTCGGATGGCTCGCCTGCCGCCGGATCGGCTTCGGCACCAGACTCTTCGCAGTCTCGAACTTCTTCAGCAGGCGCTGCATGTTGTCGACGTAGACCGGCCCCTCCTCGCTGTAGCGCGCGTAGCGGTCCTTGCTGGTGCCGCGCGTGAAGAAGGCGCCGCGCGTCGGATGCGTCCCCGGATAGGTGCGGTAGGGAATGCCGTCGCCGTCCACGTCGAGGTAGCGGCCGAAATCCTTGCCAGCCTCGAGATCCTCGTAGGACATGACCTTGCCGCGGTCCATCGGCGACTTCCCTTCCCACTTGAAGGGCTCGCACAGCCATTCGTTCATGCCGATGTCGAGATCGAGCAGGACGAAGATCGGCGTCTGCAGGCGGTCGGCGAGGTCGAAGGACAAGGCGCCGAACTCGAAGCACTCGCGCGGATCCTCGGGGAACAGCAGCACGTGCTTGGTGTCGCCGTGGGAGGCGTAGGCGCAGACCAGGATGTCCGATTGCTGGGTCCGCGTCGGCATGCCGGTCGACGGACCGCCGCGCTGCACGTCAAAGATCACCGCCGGAATCTCGGAGAAATAGGCCAGCCCGATGAACTCCTGCATCAGGGAGATGCCGGGGCCCGAGGTGCAGGTGAAGGCGCGTGCGCCGTTCCAGGCCGCGCCGATGACGATGCCGATCGAGGCCAGCTCGTCCTCGGCCTGGATGATGGCGAACCGGTTCTTCTTTGTCTCCGGATCGACGCGGAAGCGGCGGCAGTGGCTGGCGAAAGCCTCGGCCATCGAGGTCGACGGCGTGATCGGGTACCACGCCGCGACGGTGGCGCCGCCATACACGGCGCCGAGAGCCGCGGCCATGTTGCCCTCGACGAAGATGCGCTCGCCCACCTGGTCGGCGCGGCGCACGCGCACTCCGATCGGGCACTTGAAATGCGCCTTGGCGTAGTCGCGCCCCATGTGCAGGGCGTGGATGTTCGGCGCGATCAGCTTGTCCTTGCCCTGGAACTGTTCGCCGATCAGCTTCTCGATGACCGCGATGTCCATGTCGAGCAGTGCCGCCAGCGCGCCGACATAGATGATGTTCTTGAAGAGCTGGCGCTGGCGCGGGTCCGAGTACTCGCGGTTGCACATCTGCGTCAGCGGTACGCCGATGACGTTGATGTCGGAGCGGAACTTCGACTCCGGCATCGGTTTGGTCGAGTCGTAGAACAGGTAGCCGCCGGGATCGATGCCGGCGACGTCCTTGTCCCAGGTCTGCGGGTTCATTGCGACCATCAGGTCGACGCCGCCGCGCCGGCCGAGATAGCCCGCCTCGCTGATACGTACCTCGAACCAGGTCGGCAGGCCCTGGATGTTCGACGGAAAGATGTTGCGCGCCGCGACGGGCACACCCATGCGCAGGACGGCCTTGGCGAAAAGCTGGTTGGCACTCGCCGACCCGGAGCCGTTGACGTTGGCGAACTTGACGACGAAGTCGTTGACGGCTTCTAGGACATGCGACATGCGCGACCTGCGTGATTCATATGAATGAGTGTTTTCTGCATGTCCCATGCCCCGGTGGGGCAGCGTTCGGCGCACAGGCCGCAATGCAGGCAGACGTCCTCGTCCTTCACCATGACGCGCTTGGTGCGAAGATCGTCGGAGACATAGAGGTCCTGAGTCGTATTGCGTGCCGGCGCGGTCAGCCGGTCGCGCAGCTCGGCCTCGGGGCCGTTCTGCGTGAAGGTGATGCAGTCCATCGGGCAGATGTCGACACAGGCGTCGCATTCGATGCAGAGCCGCGTGGAGAAGACCGTCTGGACGTCGCAGTTAAGGCAGCGCTGCGCCTCGAGGAAGCCGAGCTTCTCGTCGAATCCGAGTTCCACCTCGATCTTGATGTTCTTGAGCGCGACATTCATCTCCTGCAGCGGCACCTTGTAGCGCTGGTCGTTGGAGATGTCGTTGTCGTAGCTCCACTCGTGGATGCCCATCTTCTGGCTGGCGAGGTTGACCATCGGCGGCGGCCGCTGGCCGATGTCCTCGCCGTTGCACAGCTTGTCGATCGAGATCGCCGCTTCGTGCCCGTGCGCCACCGCCCAGATGATGTTCTTCGGACCGAAGGCGCTGTCGCCGCCGAAGAAGACGTTCGGGATAGTCGACTGGAAAGTCTTCGCGTCGAGGACCGGCAGCCCCCAGCGGTCGAAGTCGAGGCCGATGTCGCGCTCGATCCACGGGAAGGCGTTCTCCTGCCCCACCGCGACCAGCACGTCGTCGCACTCCATGTGGATATCGGGCTCGCCGGTCGGCAGAAGCTGGCGGCGGCCCTTGTCGTCGTATTTCGCCGCGACCTTCTCGAATAGGACGCCGGTCAGCTTGCCGTCCTTGTGCGTGAACTCCTTGGGGACGAGGTAGTTGTGGATCGGGATGCCTTCGTGCATGGCATCCTCCTTCTCCCACGGCGAGGCCTTCATCTCCTCGAAACCGCTGCGCACCACGACCTGGACGCTCTCGCCGCCGAGGCGGCGCGAGGAGCGGCAGCAATCCATCGCCGTGTTGCCGCCGCCGAGCACGATGACACGCTTGCCGATCTTGTCGATATGGCCGAACGAGACGCTCGATAGCCAGTCGATGCCGATATGGATGTTCTTCGCCGCTTCCTTGCGGCCGGGAATGTCGAGGTCGCGCCCGCGCGGGGCACCGGTGCCCACGAACACCGCGTCGTAGCCTTCGGCGAGCAGCGCCTTCAGGCTGTCGACGCGCTGGCCGAAGCGCGTCTCGACGCCCATGTCGAGAATGAAGTCGACCTCCTCGTCGATCACCGATTCGGGCAGGCGGAATTTCGGGATCTGGGTGCGGATCATGCCGCCGCCCTGCTTGTCGCCGTCGTACAGCACGACGTGGTAGCCGAGCGGCACGAGGTCGCGCGCTACGGTCAGCGAGGCCGGGCCGGCGCCGATCAGGGCGATGCGCTTGCCGTTCTTCTGGGTCGGCGCCTTCGGCAGCAGTGGCTTGACGTCTTCCTTGTTGTCCGCCGCGACGCGCTTCAGGCGGCAGATCGCCACGGGATCCTTCTCCACCCGGCCGCGGCGGCAGGCGGGCTCGCACGGGCGATCGCAGGTGCGCCCGAGGATTCCCGGGAACACGTTCGACTTCCAGTTCACCATGTACGCGTCGGTGTAGCGGCGCGCGGCGATCAGCCGGATGTATTCAGGAACCGGTGTATGAGCCGGGCACGCCCATTGGCAGTCGACGACCTTGTGGAAGTAGTCCGGGTTGCTGATGTCAGTGGGCTTCAACTCTGGCTCCTTGTGATCGAGGCGTCAGGCGCGGCGGACGGCCCGCACCCTGCCTCGCCGCTCATCTTCGTCCGGCGCGTTCCGCCTCGCGGTCGAGTTCCGCGGCGATCGCGTTCAGCTCGCGAGACACCTCCGGCACCATCGTCATATCGGAGAGATCGCGGCACCGCCTTGCCAGCGTGCGCAGACGATCGATGCTTCCCGCTTCAGGAGCAGTGACGGTCATTGCGTTCTCCCAGCAAGGCGCCGTGCCGGCGTCTTCTATCAATTCATAGAGGGCGCGCACAGATTGCCCCATCGCCGCCATGACCGCAATCCTTCGCGATGCCCAACCGCAGGCTGCAGTCGGCGCCGCGGCGGCGTCGGTCGGCGGCTTGCCGGCGCGCAGGTATGCTGTTAAAAATGGACCCCTGCGTTCCGTTTTCCGATGGCTTGCGCCGCGGGACGGAAACGCGCGACGCTGGATCCACAGACGAGCTCCGATCAACGGGGCCGCGCTGCACCAACCAGGGAGGAGCTTCATGCCCATGCGAGGGATTCTTGCATCCGTCGTCCTGTTGGCTCTGATCACACCCGCCGCCGCTCAGGACTATCCGACACGCCCGATCGAGTTCATCGTCCCCTGGGGGCCCGGCGGCGGCGCCGACCAGGTCGCGCGCAAGGCCGCCAAGCTGATGGAGCCGATGCTCAAGGTGTCGCTGCCGGTGATCAACGTCGCCGGCGCCACCGGCGTCACCGGCCTCAACAAGATGCTGACGGCCGAGCCCGACGGCTACACCATGTCGATCATGACTGGCGACACGTTCGGCCTGCTGGCGACGACGCAGCCGAAATGGGGGCTCAACGACTTCGTCCCGCTCGCGATCATGATCCGCCAGCCTTCGGCCTTCTTCGTCGCCGAGGGCGGCAAGTTCAAGACCTGGGGCGATGTCGAGGCGGCATCGAAGACGGCGCCGCTCAAGGTCGCCATCACCGGCTTCGGCAGCCCCGACGAGATGACCATCAACTACTTCGGCAGGAAGGGCATGAAGCTGGTGCCGGTGCCGTTTCCGCGCCCGGGCGAGCGTTATTCGGCCATCCTGGGCGGGCACGCTGACCTGCTCTACGAGCAGCTCGGCGACGTGCGCAGCTTCCTCGACGGCAAGCAGATGCGTCCGGTGATCATCTTCGCGAGCGAGAAGTTCAAGGCATTCCCGGATACGCCCGTCTCCAAGGAACTCGGCCACGACATCATCCTGCCGCAGTTCCGCATGATCACCGTGAAGACCGGCACGAATGCCACGCAGATGAAGACCCTGTCGACCGCGATCGAGGCAGCGGCCAAGAATCCCGAGTACGCAGCCTATCTCGAGGAGCAGTACGCGGACCCGGCCAGCTTCATCGCCGGCACGGAAGCGATGAAGTTCATCGAGGGCGAACTGGCGACGATGAAAGCGCTGTCGAAGTAGCGTGACATCCGCCCTTCGCTGACGGAGAGGCCATGACCGCGACGAGCATCCTTGCGCGCGCCGCACCGTTCGTCGCGATCATGGCCGCCGCCGGCTATTTCTACTATCTGTCGGACCATCTCGATTTCTCTCCGATGCCGGGCCGCGCCGGCCCCGATCTGTGGCCGAAGATCATCCTCGGCCTGATGATCCTGACCTGCGGCATCGGCATCGCCAAAACGTTCTTCCGCCGCGCGTCCGGCGACGGCGGCAATCTCTACAAGATGCTCGTGCAGGAGGGCGACGCGGGCGAGAGCGCGCCCGCACGGTCCTGGCCGCTGCTCGCGATCGGGGGCGGTGCCCTGTTCGTCGTCTATGTCGCGCTGCTCGACCGGGTCGGCTTCGTCCTCTGCACCGTGGTGTTGATGGCGTCCTTCCTGTGGCTCGGCCGCTACCGCAACCCCGTGGTCGTCACGCTGGTCAGCATCGTCGGCAGCCTCGGCTTCTTCTTCGTGTTCCGCAAACTGGTCTACGTGTCGCTGCCGCTCGGGAAGGAGCCGTTCCTGTCGCTGTCGGTGTGGCTGATGCGGGTCATGGGCATGAACTGACATGGACGTGCTGCAGCACCTGGCGATCGGTTTCGTCGACGTCTTTTCACCCCTCAATTTCCTTGCGCTTGTCGTCGGCCTGATCCTCGGCCTGCTGGTCGCGGTGCTGCCCGGCCTCACCCTCGTGATGGGCGTGGTGCTCGCCCTGCCCTTCACCTACGGGCTCGGCATCATCCCCGCGATCGTGCTGCTGACCGCGATGTACGTCTCCGGCACCTATGGCGGTGCGTTCACCGCGATCCTGTTCCGCATCCCGGGCGAGCCGATCGACGTGCCGCTGCTGTGGGACGGCTACAAGATGGCGCATCGCGGCGAAGCCGCGAAGGCGCTCGGCTACACGCTGTTTGCCGCCCTGATCGGCGGGCTTGTTTCGGCGGCGGTCATGGTGGCGCTGGCGCAGCCGCTGGCGAAGCTGGCACTGACCCTGTCGGCGCCCGAGTATTTCGCGATCATCTTCTTCGGCCTCACCAGCGTCGTCTGCCTCGGCACGGGCTCGCAGACCAACGCCTTCATCTCGCTCCTGCTCGGCCTGTTCATCTCGACCGTCGGCGTCGATGGCACCTACGGCGTCGAGCGGTTCTCCTTCGGCGTCCCGATCCTGTCCGACGGCATCGAGTACATCACCGTCATGGTCGGCGCCTACGGCCTGGGCGAAGTGCTGGTGCGGCTCGAGCAGGGCTTCACCAGCCCGAACATCAAGCACCTCGGCCGGATCAAGACGAGCCTGCCGAACCTCGGCGAGCTCCTGAAGATCAAAACCACGTTCATGCGCAGCTCGCTGATCGGCATCCTGGTCGGCATCGTGCCGGGCGCGGGCGCCACCATCGCCTCGTTCGTCTCCTATGGCGTGGAGGGGCAGTACGGCAAGCGCCGCACCCAGATCGGGACCGGCATCCCCGAGGGCATCGTCGCGCCGCAGGCCGCGGCCACGTCATCGGTCGGCGGTGCGATGATCCCGCTCATGACCATGGGCATTCCCGGCAGCGGCGCCACCGCGATCATCCTCGGCGCCTTCCTGCTGCACGGGATGCAGCCGGGGCCGCAGGTGTTCCTCAAATCGACCGAGATCGTCTACGCGGTTTTCGCCTCGATGTTCGTCGGCATCATCGGCATGTGCCTCATCGGCTATTTCTTCATCAAGGCGCTGGTGCGCGTGCTCGACGCGCCCGAGGCCGTCGTCTCCGCCTTCGTCATCATGTTCTGCTTCATCGGCGCCCTCGCCGCGCGCAACAACGTCAACGACCTGTGGATGATCGTGGCGTTCGGCGTGCTCGGCTGGCTGTTCGAGAAATACGGCTTCCCCATCGCCCCGCTCGTGCTCGGCGCCATTCTCGGACCGCTCGCTGAATCGAATTTCATGACGACCCTGATCAGCTACCAGAACGACTGGACCGTGTTCTTCACCCGGCCGGTCAGCGGCGTGATCCTTGCGCTGTCGATCGTCGCCCTCGTCTTCCCGCTGCTGCGCACGCTGTGGCAGCGGCGAAACGCCGGGAGCACGCCATGAAGGCCATCTCCGTTGCCCGCTTCGGCGGTCCTGAGGAGCTGGGTCTGGTCGACGCCCCCATGCCCGAGCCGGGCGCCGGCGAGGTCGTCGTCAGGATCGCGCGGGCCGGCGTGAACTTCATCGACATCTACATGCGCAACGGCAGTTATGCGCGCTCGCACACCTACAAGACGCCGCTGCCGATGGTGATCGGCATGGAAGGCGCCGGCACCGTGGCAGCGACGGGCGCCGGTGTCACGGACTTCGCGGCGGGCGACACGGTCGCCTACTGCCTCGCCCGCGGCAGCTATGCCGAGTATGCCGTCGCGCCGGCCTGGCGGCTGTCGCGCGTGCCTGCGGGCGTGCCGCTCTCCGCCGCCACGGCGCTGATGCTGCAGGGCTGCACCGCGCACTACCTGACGCATTCCGCCTTCGCCCTCGTGCCGGGGCATACCTGCCTCATCCACGCCGGCGCCGGCGGCGTCGGGCAGCTCCTGATCCAGCTCGCGAAGCAGCGCGGCGCCCGGGTCATCGCCACCGTCGGCAGCGAGGACAAGGCGGAAATCGCCAGGGCACGCGGCGCCGACGCCTGCATCCTCTATCGCACGCAGGACTTCCGCGAGGAGGTCATGCGCCTGACGGACAAGGGCGGCGTCGATGTCGTCTACGACTCCGTGGGCAAGGACACGATCCGCCGCAGCATCCGCAGCCTGAAGCGGCGCGGCGTCTGCATCCTGTACGGCGGCAGCTCGGGTCAGGTCGCCGCGGTCGAACCCCTCGAACTCGCCGAGGCCGGCTCGGTCTTCTTCACCCGCCCGCACCTGGCCGACTACACCGCCAGCGCCGAGGAGATCCGCGCCCGCACGGCGGACCTCTTCGGCCTCTATGCCGCCGGCAAGCTGACGGTCACGATCGACCGCGAGATCCCGCTCGCCGACGCCGCCGAAGCGCACCGCATCCTCGAGGGGCGCGGCACCCGCGGCAAGCTGCTGCTGCAGGTGGCGTGAAGCAGATGAAGCAGCGGTGAAGCGGATAACCTGCTGATTCGCTGCCCTTATCCGGGTGCTTCACTGCTTCACGCGAGTTTGCACTCCGCCCCCTCTCCCCAACGGGGAGAGGGCGGGGGTGAGGGGGCGCGCGATAGCGCGCTTGGAACGGTATCAGCCGACATGATCTCCCCCTCATCCTGCCGCTGCTACGCAGCGGGCCCCTCCTTCTCCCCGTTGGGGAGAAGGGTGCTGGAAACATGAACGCCCGCCGGTCCTCAGGACCGCGCGGGCGTAATGGTGCCGACGGGATTCGATCATAAAGCCGGTCGCTAGGGAATGCGGTTTCTGCGCGGGACCTCCGCGCCGGCTGCCACCGATTTAATGTCTGGCCGCCTCGCGGTTGTGTTAGCGCTGTTGGTGCCGCCACTCGTGCGGCGACTGGGGGATTCGCGTTGCCGTTTGTCGGCGTGGATAGCTGGCGCTGGCAGTATTTCAAGGATCAGGCCTGTCCCCGGGACCTCGTCATTCCCATCGACGATGCCACCGGATGGGAGATCTTTCCCCGCTACCGCTGGGTCTACAACAAGCTGCTGATCTGCGAGACCCAGGGCATCCCCCACGGCCCGCACGGGACCGAGCCCGGCGCGTTTCCCGTCTTCTCCAAGCCGATCTTCAACATGAAAGGCATGGGGATCGGCAGCCGGATCATCGCCTCGGCGCAGGACTACGAGGCTTCCCTCGAACCCGGCCATATGTGGATGCCCCTGTTCAACGGCAGCCATGTCAGCACCGACGTCGCCGTCGCGAGAGGGCGGCCGTACTGGTGGCGGCACACCACCGGCAAGCCCGGTCCGCGCGGCACGTTCGACTACTGGATCGTCCATGCCGAGCGCCGCCCCCGGCTCGAAGCCTATCTCAGCACCTGGCTCGCCCGGCACCTCCAGGGCTTCTCCGGCATCGTCAATTTCGAGACGATCGGCGGCCGCATCATCGAGTGCCACCTGCGCATGTCGGAGCAGTGGCTCGACCTCAATGGCGAGGGCTGGCTTGCCGCGGTCGTGCGGCTCTACCGCGACGGCGTCTGGGCGTTCGACGACCGCCGCCGCCGCACCGGTTACAGCGTCGTGCTGTTCGGCCCTCACGGCGTGACATGGCGGATGGCGGAGACGCGCCTGTCCGAGTTCCTGCGCCGCCCGCAGATCTCGTCGATCCAGATCACTTTCGAGCCCGACCGGCCGCCCGAGCAGCACGCGATGCCGCCGGGCGGCTTCCGCCTCGCCATCGTCAACTGCCGCGACCTCGACGCCGGCCGCACCGTGCGCGCGGAGCTCAAGCGCCTGTTCCGCGGCCTTGTGGTCGGTTCCGGGGCCGAGGCAGCCCCACGCCGCGCCGCGCGCGCCTGACGCGATCTTTCCCCGGCAGCGTCACAGTTCAGCCACGCTCGGCGCCCAGGCTGCGCAGGCTGTGACTTACCTCACAGCGGGTGATGGCCGGCGCTGTCACCTTCACGCGGAGAGACAAACCGATTCGCAGAGGCACGCGCCATGGTGCACGCGTTCATCCACTCCCTGCGCAACCTGCTGGGCCTCCGGCGGCGGCGCCCGATCATCGTCATCGACCGCTTGCCGCCGAACTTCCTGCGGGTGTGATCAGCCCTTGGCGCGCTCGGCCCAGAACGGCGCCGGGCGCAGGATCACGTTCTCCATGTGGCTGAACAGCGGCGAGGCCTTCGACAGGTAGGTATTCCAGTGCGGGTCGGCCATCATCGCGGCGCGGCGGCGCGTACGGTCGGCCAGGTCGGTGTAGCCCCAGAGATGGACGATCTGGTTCTGGGGGCCGATATCCGCCTGATAGAAGCCCAGGCAGTTGCCGAGATGCTTCATCTGCGTCGCCATCCCCTCCGTCTCATAGAGCTTGAAGAAGGTCGCCAGCTTGCCGGGGTGCAGCGTGTAGGTCCGGTAGTCGATGGTCGTGAACGGCCCGCCGCCCTCGTTCTTCATCGGGAAATAGGGGGCGTGCCGCATGATCTTGTTGTCCTGGGTGGACATGAACGCGGCTGACTTGGCGCGGTAGGCGTTCCAGGCGGGGTCGCTCTCCATAACCGCCCGCTTCTTGGCGCGGTCGGCGATGTCGGGGTAGCGCCAGAAATGCACCACGCGATTCTGCACGCCGATGTCGACCACGTAATAGCCGACGCAGTCGGGAAGATGCCTGGTCTGGACCGGCCAGCCTTCGCTGCCATAGAGCTTCAGATAGGCGCCCAGGGCGCCCGGCTGCACCGTGTAGGTGCGAAGGTCGACGATCATTGGTGCTCCCGTAAGAAGATCAGAGAAACCCGAGGGCGTGGCCACCATCGGCCACGATGATGCTGCCCGTCATGTAGCGCCCTGCCCCCGACACAAGCAAGAGTAGCGCGCCGTCCAGGTCTTCGGGCTCGCCGAAGCGGCGCAACGGCACGCGCTTGAGCATCGCCTGGCCGGCCGGGCTCGCGAGGAATTCGCGGTTGAGGTCGGTCGCGACATAGCCCGGTGCCAGCGCGTTGACCCGGATGCGATGCCGCGCCAGCTCCAGCGCCATGGTCTGCGTCAGGCTGATCAACCCGGCCTTGGCCGCCGCGTAGGCCGACACGCCGCCGGCTGGCCGCAGTCCGAGGATGGAGGCGACATTGACGATTGCGCCGCCATGGCCGTGCGCGGCCATCTGCCTGGCGGCGGCCTGCGCGACGCGGCGCGCGCCGTCGAGATTGGTGTCGAGGATGGCGCGCCACTGCTCCTCTGTCTGTTCGAGGAACGTTGCCGTCGTCGCGATGCCGGCGTTGTTAACGAGGATCGTCAGCGCCCCCAGCTCCGTCTCCGCGGCGGCGACGGCGCGCTCGACCGAGGCCGCGTCGGTGACATCGAGTGGTACCGGCAGGGCGCGCGCATCGAGGGCGGCGATCTCCTTGGCGAGGTCCTCGAGCCGGTCGGTGCGCCGCGCCGCGATCGCCACCTTCGCGCCGGCGCGCGCCAGGGTCAGCGCGAAATGCCGGCCGAGCCCGGAGGACGCGCCGGTGACGAGGGCGACCTGCCCGGAGAGGGAGAAGGGGTTGGAGGACATCAGCAGGCCTTTCCCGTCGTCGTGCGGTGCACGCCAAAACCACTTCTCCGCGTCATCGCCGGGCTTGCCCCGGCGATCCATGGCGCAGGCGGCATCCTCGGACTTGATCCGAGGATGGACCCGCGGATCAAGTCCGCGGGAGACGCATTCTTTTTGAGAAAGCGCGCTGTCACCCCAACCCCCTCGCCTGGTCGCGCAGGACGAATTTCTGGATCTTGCCGGTCGAGGTCTTGGGCAGCGGACCGAAGACGATCGTCCGCGGGACCTTGAAGCCGGCGAGGTTCTTCCGGCAGAAGGCGATGATGTCGTCCGGCGTGCTCGTCTCGCCTGATTTGAGGGTCACGAAGGCGCAGGGCGTCTCGCCCCATTTGGGATCGGGCCGGGCCACGACCGCGGCTTCCATGACCTTCGGGTGCTTATAGAGCACCTCCTCCACCTCGAGCGACGAGATGTTCTCCCCGCCGGAGATGATGATGTCCTTCGACCGGTCCTTGACCTCGACATAGCCGTCGGGGTGGCGCGCGCACAGGTCGCCGGTATGGAACCAGCCGCCGCGGAACGCCTGTTTGGTCGCCTTCGGGTTCTTGAGGTAGCCCTTCATGATCGTGTTGCCGCGGATCAGCAACTCGCCAATCGTGCGGCCGTCGCTCGGTACCGGTTCCAGCGTCTTCGGATCCGCGACGGTCACGCCTGCCAGGGTCGGATAGCCGACGCCCTGCCGCGCCATCAGCGCCGCGCGATCCGCGAGATCGAGGCCGGCCCAGTCGTCCTGCGGCTGGCAGACCGTGGACGGGCCGTAGCTTTCCGTCAGGCCGTAGAGATGGGTGACGCGGAACCCCATCCGCTCCATCGCCGAGATCACCGCCGACGGCGGTGCCGCACCGCCGGTCGCGATCTCGACCGTGTGATCGAAACGCTGCTTCACGCTGTCCGGCGCATGGATCAGCATGGTGAGCACGATCGGCGCCCCGCACATATGCGTGACGCGATTCTCGCGGATCGCCGGGAAGATCAGCGCCGGATCGACACGGCGCAGGCAGACATGCGTGCCGCCCACGGCCGTCACCGCCCAGGTGTAGGTCCAGCCGCTGCAGTGGAACATCGGCAAGGTCCACAGATAGACACTGGACGGGCTCAGGCCGAAGGTCAGCGCGTTGCCGAGCGCGTTCAGGTACGCGCCGCGATGATGGTAGACGACGCCCTTGGGGTTGCCGGTGGTGCCCGATGTGTAAAGCAGGCAGATGGCCTGCCACTCGTCCCGGGGCGGCGACCATTCGAAGTCGATGTCGCCCTCTGCGAGCAAGGCCTCATAGTCCTTCTCGCCCAGCAACTCTCCCGTGGTGCAGAGCGGATCGTCGATGTCGATGACCGGCGGCGGCCGCTTCATCAGCTTCAGCGCGGCGGCAATGGTCGGGGAGAACTCGCGGTCGCTGATCAGCAGCTTCGCCTCGCCGTGCTCGAGGATGAACGCCAGCGATTTCGCATCCAGGCGGTAATTGAGCGGATTGAGCACGGCGCCGGTCATCGGCACGCCGTAATGTGCCTCCAGAAGAGCCGGCACGTTCGGCGCCATCACCGCGACCGTGTCGCCGCGTCCGATGCCCCGCTTCGTCAGCGCCGAGGCGAGCCGCAGGCAGCGGGCGTGAAGCTGGGCGTAGGTGTAGCGCTGGGCCCCATGAACGACCGCAACCTTGCGCGGAAACACCGCGCCCGCGCGCGCCAGGAAGCTCAGCGGCGTCAGCGGCACATAGTTGGCCTGTGTCCGGTCGAGGTCCCGGTCATACTTGCCTTTGCCGCGTCCGCCGGCCTTCGCTCGCCGTGCCAAGTCCGCCTCCAAGAACGCTGTTCCGGCGCGATTATCGGCCACGCTGCGGTACGGCGGTCAACATCAAAACGCCACGCGTGCGGTTGCCGTGGGGAGGGCCCTGCCCCTATGCTGGGGGGCATGATCATCGACATCGTTTCCGACGCGATCTGCCCGTGGTGCTATATCGGCAAGCGCCGCCTCGAAAAGGCTCTGACGTTGGCGCCGCAACCCGACCTCCAGATCGGCTGGCGGCCGTTCCAGCTCAATCCCGACATGCCGGTCGAGGGGATGGATCGGCAGGAATACCTGCGCCGCAAGTTCGGCGACCGCGCCGGCGGCGGCATGTACAAGCAGGTGGAGGAAGCCGGCAATGGAGAAGGCATCTCTTTTGCCTTCGACCGCATCAAGCGCACGCCGAACACCATCCTCGCGCACCGGCTGATCCGCTTCGCGCAGCGCGACGATCGCCAGGACGACATGGTGGAAGCCTTGTTCCAGGCCTATTTCACCCAGGGCGCCGATATCGGCAACGTCGACACATTGGTCGGCATCACCGGCGCGCTCGGCATGGACGATGCGCGCGTGCGCGCCTATCTCGAAAGCGAGGAAGACCTCGCCGAGATCCAGGCCGAGGACAAGTTCGCCCGGCAGATCGGCATCCAGGGCGTGCCGTGCTTCATCATCGACCGCAAATTCGCCGTCTCCGGCGCGCAGCCGCCGGAGACCTTCCTCGAAATCTTCGAGCTGGCGAAGAAGGAAGCGGCTACGGCCGACGCGAACGTCGATATCGTCTGACGCCTCCCCTCATGCGTCACCCGCGGGCTTGACCCGCGGGTCCATGGTCGAGCAGCGCTGACATCGCACGGCGGAGAAATGGATGCGCGGGTCAAGCCCGCGCATGACGCTTCTCTGGTTGGGTGCCTTCGCTGGGACGTGCCCGCCGCGCCACCTCCGCATCGATCCGCTTCGCCAGCCCGTCGCTAACCCCGGTCATCGGCAGCCGGACCTCCGGGCTGTCGATCAGGCCGGCCCGCCACAGCCAGTGCTTGATCGGCGCCGGGCTCGGCTCGGCGAACAGCAGGCGCGGCACATCGACTAGGATGCGCCACGCCGCGAGCGCCGCGGGTGTGTCCCCGGCCAGCAGCATGCGCCGGATATCGGCGAAGGCCCGCGTCTCGACATGCGCGGACGCGACGATGCCGCCATCGGCGCCCTGCGTCAGTGCCGTGTGGAGGAGTGCGTCCTCTCCGGTCAGGACCGAGAAGCCGGCGGGCCTCGCCCGTAGCAGGTCAAAGGACTGTGTCTGGTCGGCGCAGCAATCCTTGACGCCGACGATGTTGGGCAGCGCCGCGAGCCGCAGCATCGTCTCGTTCGTCATGTTGACGCCGGTGCGGTACGGAATGTTGTAGATCAGGATCGGTCGCGCGGTGTGCTCCGCCAGCGCCGTGAAATGACGGAAGAGCCCTTCCTGCGAGGGCCGCGTGTAGTACGGGCACGCGATAAGGTACCCGTCGATGGGCCAGGCCGCCGTGCGATCGAGCGCCTTGACGAGCTTCCGCGTGTCGCTGCCGGATAGACCCAGATAGAGCGGCATGGCACCGTTCACCTGTTCCGCCACGATCGCGGTCAGCCGCTCCGTCTCCTCCTCGTCAATGGTGAGCCCCTCGCCCGTTGTGGCGGCGAGGATTAGGCCATCCAACGGCTCCGCCGCGTAATGGCGCACCATCCGTCCGAGCGACGTCTCGTCAAGCGCGCCATCCCTGAAGGGTGTGACCAGCGGCAACCAAATGCCGCTCAATTGTGATTCCATCTTCCCGTCTCCTTTGGCTGTGCCGATGGAGCGGGAAGGCAAAAAAAGACCCCGTCCAGAGCGGCGGGGTTTTGATCCTCTATGCGCGATGCGCGCAGCCGAAAACCAATCACCCCGGCTGGGGCTTTTTGGACTTCTTCAGGCTGCAGCGGATATCGACCATGCGCGGACTATGGGTGTTACCGGAAAGGCTGTCAATGTGAACGCGACCAACGTAGCTAGTCCTCGTCAACGATGACCAGCATTCCAATCCGCTTTCGATCAACGATCAGCGCCGCCGCGTCGAATGTATGAGATGAAACCGGAGACCAGCTCCACGCTCCTATTTCGTCGCTCCAGGTAATAGAGCAGTCCGGCTCCACGAACATCTCCGCGAAGTCATTGATGAGCTTGAGAACTGGTCGGTCTTCCGGTGCCTCAGGAAACGGCCGACCAGAATCCGGTCCGCCGTATGCCAATCCGCCGGAGAATGCCCGACTGACGAAATCAATCCATCTCTCATACGGTATCGGCCGCAATATCCAGTCCTGGTCCGGCAGCAGCGCCATGCTCTTCGTGAGGCGGGTGATAGCCTCCTGGCGGGCCTGATCCGTTGGAGCCACCGCGTGATCTCGATCCAGCAGCAGGAGCTGCCGCCAAGGATCGTGCAAAATCCCCCGCCCCATCTTGGTCTGATCAAGGCCGCTGGTCGTGGTGGCCCGCTCAAGATTGCTTTCCTTACTAAGGTCCGTGATCATTCGCGTCTCGCCTCATCCGTCGCTAGAGGGTCATGGGGCATAATGCCAGCCCTGCGTTGCCTATTTTCACGCCCCGATGACAACTGGGCTCGCGAGGTTGCGGATGGTCTTCACCACCGCCATCGCTACCAGCTTGCCGGTCTTCGGGTTGGTTTCACTGATCGCCACGTCCTCGCGGAAGGTGAACCGGCCGAAAGCGCCCTCGGCTTCGACGTCGACAATATGCGTGGTGATCTCCGGATCGGCGACGATGATGAGCCGCGTTTTGTCCAGCCCGATGCCTGCCAGCGCCACGGTCGCGGAAATGTTCACGTTCTTCGGATAAAGAGCCGCGCCCTCTCGCGGGCTTCCGTCGAAGATCACCGTCGGCCTGGTTAGTGCGCCAAGGTCGACCAGGCGTTCCGCGGGCGTGCCGTACCAAGCGCTCGGGTCCTTGCGCACTGTGATGGTCACGCGGTCGAGTCCGCCTTCGGCGGTCCCGGCCAGGATGTCGATCGCGCCGATCCCGGCCGAGGCTAGCAGCACCTTACGCCGGTTGCGCTGCGCCGATTTGGTGAGGCGCTCGAATAACACTCCGTCGACTGCGAAGGCACCTGTCGATGTGATCACCAAGTCGGCGCCAGCATCGAGCACCTTCTCGCCGTGGGCTACTAACGCCTCGTGGCCCGCGCCCTCGATCACGGCGTTGAGGCCTTGCGCCAAAAACGCATCGATATCGTCCGTGACAGGCGGCTCCTCGTCCGGCCGCTTGCGCCGCGCCAGCACGATCGGCACTTCGACCGACTTGCCGAGATTGCGGCGGATCAGGGCAACGACGTCACGGCCGATTGCCCCGGCGCCAATCAGGCCGACCCGAAAGCGCCTCATGCCGGCCGAGCCGCTACGGCACACATTGCGCCCCGCCGCTGCCACCGGTCGATCGCCATGCGCAGCAGGGTGAAGACCGCGCCCATCGTGGGGCCGAACTGGACCAACATGACCTTTCTTCCATCCTGGCTCTAGAAAACGAGACTTGGCAAGCGGGCAACAAAAAGAAGGCGGCTCTAGGGAGCCGCCTAGTTTCTTGCGTATGTCTGCAACGGACCGCAAGCCACGACGCGGCGGTCCGTTGCCTGCACAGATCAGGCGACGTCGAAGCGATCCGCCTCCATCACCTTGGTCCAGGCGGCGACGAAGTCCTTCACGAACTTCTCCTTCGAGTCGGCGCAGGCGTAAACTTCGGCGAAGGCGCGAAGCTGCGAGTGCGAACCGAAGATCAGGTCGACCCTCGTGGCGGTCCACTTGACCTCGTTCGTCTTGCGGTCGCGGCCTTCGTACGTGCCCTCACCGGCCGGCTGCCATGCCGTGTTCATGGACAGCAGGTTGACGAAGAAGTCGTTGGTCAACGTTCCCGGCTTCTTCGTGAAGACGCCGTGCCTGGACTCACCGGTGTTCGCGCCAAGGACGCGCAGGCCGCCGATCAAGACCGTCATCTCCGGCGCCGTCAGCCCGAGCAGTTGCGCGCGATCGACCAGGGCCTCCTCCGGCTTCATGAACTGCTGCCGCTTGCCGATGTAGTTGCGGAAGCCATCGGCCCGCGGCTCGAGCGGCTTGAAGGAGTCGATGTCGGTCTGGTCCTGCGATGCGTCCATACGGCCCGGCGTGAAGGGGACCTTCACGTCGACGCCGGCGTCCTTGGCTGCCTTTTCGACTGCGGCGGCGCCGCCCAGGACGATCAGGTCGGCCAGCGAGACCTTCTTGCCGAATTCCTTCTGAATCGCTTCGAGTTTCTGCAGCACCTGTTTGAGCTGCGCGGGTTGGTTGACCTCCCAGTCCTTCTGGGGAGCCAGTCGGATGCGCGCCCCGTTCGCCCCGCCGCGCTTGTCGGAGCCGCGGAAGGTCGACGCCGAGGCCCAGGCCGTCGAAACGAGCTTCGGGACCGTCAGGCCCGAGGCCAGGACCTTCGCCTTCAGGTCGGCAATCTCCTTCTCGGCGATCAGCGGATGATCGACGGCCGGGATCGGGTCCTGCCAGATCAATCGTTCCTTGGGAACGAGAGGCCCGAGATACCGCTGGATCGGCCCCATGTCGCGGTGCGTGAGCTTGAACCAGGCGCGGGCGAACGCGTCCGCGAACTGGTCCGGATTCTCGTAGAAGCGCCGCGAGATCTTCTCGTAGGCGGGGTCGAGGCGGAGCGACAGGTCCGTGGTCAGCATCGTCGGCACGTGTTTCTTCGATTTGTCGAAGGCGTCCGGGATGGTCTGCGCACCGTTCTTCGCCTTCCATTGTTTCGCGCCGGCTGGACTCTTCGTCAGTTCCCATTCGTTCTCGAACAGGTTCTTGAAGAACAGATTGCTCCACTTGGTCGGCGTCTGCGTCCAGGTGACTTCCGGGCCGCCCGTGATGGCGTCGGCGCCGATCCCGGTGCCATGCTTGCTCTTCCAGCCGAGACCCTGATCCTCGATGGCGCCGCCTTCGGGCTCCGGCCCGATCAGCGAGGGATCGCCCGCACCGTGCGTCTTGCCGAAGCTATGGCCGCCGGCGATCAATGCCACTGTTTCCTCGTCGTTCATCGCCATGCGGAAGAACGTCTCGCGGATGTCCTTGGCGGCGGCGATGGGATCGGGGTTGCCGTTCGGCCCTTCCGGATTGACGTAGATCAGACCCATCTGCACCGCGCCCAGCGGCTCGGCAAGCTGGCGCTCGCCGCTGTAGCGTTCGTCGCCCAGCCAGCTTCCCTCGGGCCCCCAATAGAGCTCCTCGGGTTCCCAGACATCGGCGCGGCCGCCGGCGAAACCGAAGGTCTTGAAGCCCATCGATTCGAGCGCGACGTTGCCGGCAAGGACCATCAGGTCGGCCCAGGAGATTTTCCGACCGTATTTCTGCTTGATCGGCCAGAGCAGCCGACGCGCCTTGTCGAGGTTCGCGTTATCGGGCCAGGAGTTGAGTGGCGCGAAGCGCTGCTGACCGGCACCGGCGCCACCGCGGCCGTCGGTGATGCGGTAGGTGCCGGCACTGTGCCAGGCCATGCGGATCATCAGCCCGCCGTAATGGCCGAAATCCGCCGGCCACCAGTCCTGCGAGTCCGTCATCACTGCGTGCAGGTCCTTGATCACCGCATCGAGGTCGAGGCTCTTGAACTCCTTGGCGTAGTCGAATGCCTCGCCCATCGGATCCGACAGGGCGGAATTCCGGTGAAGGACCTCCACGTTGAGCTGGTTCGGCCACCATTCACGGTTCGTGTGCGCGCGGGTCGCGCCGGCGAACGGGCACTTGCTCTCGGCTGTCATGTCCCTCTCCCTATTTAGAATAGTTCTAGTGTATTGGAGAGCGGCAAGTTGTCAAAGGTTCTTTAGAACGGGTCTAAAAATGTCTCAGGGCGAAAGCGCGCGTTGCCGTGGCTACGAAATTCCGTCGCGCCGCGCCCGCGCGATCGCCCAGCGCCGGAACGCCGCGACATGCGGCGCCTCGCCTGACTCCGTCGCCGATACGATCCAGTACGACAGCTCGGACCGACGCTCGACCGGGAAAGGCCGGATCAGGCGGCCGGCAGCGAGATGGTCCCCGGCGAGCGCGCTGCGGCCGATCGCAATCCCCTCGCCGGCGATCGCGGCCTGGTAGATCAGCGTGCTGTCGGTGAAGGCGGGTCCGCGCCGCGGATCGATGTCGTCGATCCCGGCCTCCTTGAGCCAGGGCCGCCACGCCTGCCACGCATTCGCCTCCGTCCCGGCGCCATCATGGATCAGGGTGTGGTGCCGGATATCCTCGATGCGCCGCAACGCATGCGGCCCATTGAGCAGCGATGGACTGCATACCGGGAAAAGGTCCTCGCCCATCAGGCGATCGACACGCAGGCCGGCCGGCTCGTGCCGGCTGTAGCGGATCGCGACGTCCACATCCTCGGTGCGGAAGTCGACCGGCCGGATCTCCGAGCGGACCAGCAGGTCGAGGTCGGGATGGAGCCGCCGGAACTCACCCAGCCGCGGGACGAGCCATCCGGCGCCGAAGGACGGCAGCACGCTGATCGTCAGGGCGCCGCGCAGCCGCCGGCCGGCGATCCCCTGGCTCGCGCGCGCCAGTTGCTCGAAGCCGTCCGACAGGCCCGGCAGGTAGCTGCGCCCGGCGTCGGTCAGGACCAGTCCGCGCGGCAGCCGCTTGAACAGCTTGATGCCCAGGAGCTGCTCGAGCGCCTTGATCTGGTGGCTGACCGCGGCCGCCGTGACGCGCAGCTCTTCGGCCGCCTTCGCGAAGCTGCAGTGGCGGGCGGCGGCCTCGAAGGCGCGAAGCGCATTGAGCGGCGGCAGGCGGGGACGTCGCTGGGTCATGAGGCTTAGATTACCTAAGCCATTGTACGAGGAGCCCGTAGTTGTGTGCCAGCGCCGCCTCGTCGACAATTCCGCCGTCAATTCCAGCGGAACAGGCGCGCCATGAAGCTCTATGACAACATCTCATCCGGCAATGCGTACAAGTGCCGCCTGCTCCTCCATCAGCTCGGCATCCCCTGCACGCGCATCGCGCTCGACATCGACAAGGCCGAGACGCGCACACCGGAGTTCCTGGCGAAGAACCCGAACGGCCGCGTGCCGATGCTGGAGCTGGACGACGGAACGTTCCTGCCCGAATCCAACGCCATCATCTTCTACCTCGCCGAAGGCACGCCGTTCATGCCGGAGGGCCGGCTCGGCCGCGCCCAGGCGCTGCACTGGATGTTCTTCGAGCAGTACAACCACGAGCCCAACATCGCGACGTCGCGTTTCTGGCTGACGCACGGCATCGAGATCACGCCCGAGCGCAAGATGATGCTGGCAATGAAGAAGAAGGGCGGGATCGAGGCGCTCGGCGTGATGGAAGGCCATCTGGCGAAGAACGACTGGTTCGTCGGCGGCCGCTACTCGATCGCCGACATCGCCCTTTACGCCTACACGCACGTCGCCGAGGAAGGCGAATTCCCGCTCGCCCCCTACCCGGCCATCCGCCGCTGGCTCGCGCGCGTCGCCGCGCAGCCGCGCCACATCCCGATCACGCAGTGATGGCAGCCTGCGTAAGCCCTTTGCCATTCCTGCGCCTTTCGCGCGCATGGTCGCCCATCCCCGTTGCGCATTCGGGCCGCGGCACTGTAGCTTGAGCGTGGGTGCAACACGCATCACTTCCGCACGCACCTGCGTGACCTCTCCCCCCGCGCTAAACACTTCGAACGATTGATCGGTGGCAACCCTTGGACGTGGGGGTACGACGTGATCGGTTTCGATGGAGTTTCGGCCCAGGTGCTGTCCGATACGATCGGCGCGATCTATGACTGCGCCCTCGATCCGCACCGGTGGCCGTACGCTAGCCGAGCAATTGCCGATTTGTGTGAAAGCACGGCGGGCGGCATATGCGTCCACGATATGCGGCACGTGCAGAACGACCAGCTCTTCGTTTTCGGATACCAGCCGGCGTTCCTTGAAAGGCTGGGACGGCACTATGCGCAAAGCCCGATGGCGGCCGCGGATATCGTCGCGAATATCGGCGACGTCAACGCCCTTTCCATGGACTGCTCCGAACTGCTCGAAACCCGGTTCTTCCGGGATGTACTGAGGCCGTTCGGACTTCTGGACATCATCTGGTTCCCCGCGTTGCGGACCGGTGGCCGCATGGCCTCCATGCATGCGTCCCGGAACGAGAAAATGCCGCAGTATCAGCGGCGTGAGATCGGCCTCTTCAAGCTTCTCGCGCCCCATGTCTGCCGCGCACTCGCGATCTCCGATGCGCTCGATATCAGGGCGCTGAAGTCGGAGATGCTGGAACGAACGCTCGATGCCCTTGCCGCCGGCGTTTTCCTTACGGCCCGCGATGGACGCATCGTCTATATGAACGCCGCCGCCGAGGGCCAGATCAGAAGCGGCAGTGCCATCCGCATGGTCAACAACCGGCTTTCCCCCACCGATCCCGCGGCGGCGTCGGCGCTGTCGAAAGCCATTGACCAAGCGGCGCGCGACGACGTCGACATGGATATGACCGCGCACTCCCTGGCGATCCCCGAACCAGACGGGAGGGGCTATGTCGCGAGCTTCCTTCCGGTCGAGCGAGGTCAGCGGCGCGCTGCTGTCGCACCGTTTGCGGCATCGTGCGCCGTGTTCGTGCAGGACCCGGCCCAGGCGCCGCTGATGCCAGGCGAGGCCTTCGCCAGGCTTCATCGGCTGACCGGCGGCGAACTTCGCGTGCTGCTGGCGCTTGCTCAAGGATTGGGCGGCAAAGAGGCGGCTGACATGCTCGGCATCAGCGAGCCGACCGTGCGCACGCACCTGCAGCGCATCTTCGCCAAGACCGGCACGGACCGGCAGGCCGAGCTCCTGCAACTGCTCCACAACTCGACGCCCCCGACCCGGCTGCCGCAACGGCCTGCCCTTTAGTCCTCAAGGGACCGCACCCCAGAAAGAAGATGTCCCGCATCATCGGTTCCGATGACGCGGCGGCGGTTGTCGACCGCCTAGGATCGTGCGTCTGTCCGGGCCCGGATCAGAGGCGCGGCCTCATCCTGCAATGCTGGACGTGATCACGTGTCCGCCACGAGGAGTGAATCGATGGCTGCCAAGGTTCTCGTTGCATCGGCGACATCTTTGATCCGCACGTTCGCCACGCGGCTGCGCGCGGCGTTCGAGGCGTCCCGACGCCGCCTCTGTCGGCAAGTGGCGCGGGGCGGATTGGCCGCAATGGAGTGAACAGTCCGTTTGAGCCGATCCCAGTCGGCTCTCGCCGCAGCGCCGTGGAGCACGCGAGTGTCCACGGCGGCCGCGACGAGAGCGCGCCTTTAAATTACGGCGCCGGCAGGTAGTCGTACGCTTCCGGATAGATCGGGATGTTGCCGGAATAGATCGGCGCGTTCGGAGCGCCGTGGACCCACACGCCGGGCCTGACCTCGGTGAATTCCGCCGGCCGGGCGGGACGCACCTCGACGCGGCGCGGCGGTGCCTGCGGGGCGGCGGCGAGTTCTTGCGGTTTTGACGGCGTCGTCTCGGCGAACGCGGTCGGGATCGTGGCAGCGCTGACGAACAGCATTGCGAGAGCAGCGGATGCGGTGGTGGTCTTCATGGACAGCTCCTGGTGAGGTGCGTTGACTGTCCACTAAGACCGACGACCGCGCCCGGTTACTCCCGGGGTCACAAACAAGTGACTCCGCTCAAGGTACGGTTCCCTATGCCGCCAGCTTCGCCAGATCCGTCAGCAACCCGCCGACACCCTTGAGGCGCTGCTGCGGCTCGTCCCACGCGCGCATGAAGACGAGCTTGTGGTCCGGGCGCAGCTTCACGATGTCCGCCTTCTTCGTGATGAAGCCGATCAGCTTCTCGGGATTGGCGAACTTGTTCTCGCGGAAGCCGACGATGGCGCCCTTCGGGCCGACTTCGATCTTGTCCACGCCGGCGGCGCGGCAGAGTTTCTTGATCGTGATGACCTGCAGCAGGTTCTCGACTTCCGGCGGCAGCTTGCCGAATCGATCGATGAGCTCCGCGGCGAAGGCGTCGATCTCCTCCTGCTTCTCGATCGATGCGAGCCGCCGGTAGAGGCCGAGGCGCACGTCGAGGTCCTGGATGTAGGTCTCGGGGATGAGCACCGGCATGCCGAGATTGATCTGCGGCGCCCAGTCCGCCGCCGGCGCGGCACCGACGCCCCCGCCCGCGCGCGCGGCGCGCACCGCCTCCTCCAGCATGTGCTGGTAGAGCTCGATGCCGACTTCCTGGATGTGGCCCGACTGCTCCTCGCCGAGGAGGTTGCCGGCGCCGCGGATGTCGAGGTCGTAGGAGGCGAGCTGGAAGCCCGCGCCAAGACTGTCGAGCGTCTGCATCACCTCCAGCCGCTTCTGCGCCGCCTGCGTCAGGATGCGGTTCGGCGGCACGGTCAGATAGGCGTAGGCGCGGGTCTTGGAGCGGCCGACGCGGCCGCGGAGCTGGTAGAGCTGCGCCAGCCCGAACATGTCGGCGCGATGGATGACGATCGTGTTGACGCGGGGGATGTCGAGGCCGGATTCGATGATGTTCGTCGACAGCAGGATGTCGTATCCGCCGTCGTAGAACCGGGTCATGATCGTCTCGATCTCGGCGCCGGTCAGCTTGCCGTGCGCCATCGCGACACGGCATTCCGGCACCAGCTCGCCGAGCCGCTCCTTGACGGCGTCGAGATCCTCGATGCGCGGACAGACGTAGAAGATCTGTCCGCCGCGCATGCGCTCGCGCATGATCGCCTCGCGGATCACGACCGGATCGTAGGGCAGCACGAAGGTGCGCACGGCCAGCCGGTCGACCGGCGGGCTGGCGATGATGCTCATGTCGCGTACGCCGGTCAGCGCCATCTGCAGGGTGCGCGGGATCGGCGTGGCGGTCAGCGTCAGGACGTGGACATTGGCCTTGAGCTGCTTGAGGCGCTCCTTCTGGCCGACGCCGAAATGCTGCTCCTCGTCGACGATCAGCAGGCCGAGATCCTTGAATGCGATGCTCTTGGCCAGCAGCGCCGTGGTGCCGACGACGATGTCGATCTTGCCTTCCGCGAGATCGCGCTTGATGTCCGCGGCCTCCTTGGCGCTGACCAGGCGCGAGAGCTGCTCGATGCGCAGCGGCAGGCCCTGGAAGCGCGCGCGGAAAGTCCGGAAATGCTGGCGGCTGAGCAGCGTCGTCGGCACCACCACGGCGACCTGGCTGCCCGACATGGCGGCGACGAAGGCCGCGCGCAACGCCACCTCGGTCTTGCCGAAGCCGACATCGCCGCAGATCAGCCGGTCGATCGAGCGGCCCGAGCCGAGATCGCCGATCGTGTCGTCGATGGCGCGGCCCTGGTCCTCGGTTTCCGGATAGGGGAACCGGGCGCAGAACTCGTCGTAGACGCCCTGCGGCGCCACCATCGGCTCGCCGCTCTGGACCTGGCGCGCCGCGGCGATCTCGATGAGCTTGTCCGCCATCTCGGTGATGCGCTGCTTGACCCGCGCCTTGCGCGCCTGCCACTGAACGCCGCCCAGCTTGTCGAGCTGCGCGCCCGCCTCCTCCGACCCGAAGCGCGACAGCACGTCGATGTTCTCGACCGGCACGAACAGCTTGTCGTTGCCCTCGTAGAGCACGCGCAGCATGTCATGCGGCGCGCCGGTCACCTCGAGCGTCACCAGCCCGTCGAAGCGGCCGATGCCGTGATCGACATGGACGACGAGGTCGCCGACGGCGAGCGTCGACGCCTCCGTGAGGAAGTTGTCGGACCGGATGCGCCGCTTGCCGGCGCGCACCAGGCGGTCGCCAAGGATGTCCTGCTCGGTGATGAACGCCGTGTCGGCAGTGACGAAGCCGCGTTCGAGGCCGAGGACGACGAGGCCGACGTCGTTGGCCGCCGTCCCTTGTGCGGCCGCCCAACCTTCCGCCGTGGCGACGTGCTCGATCCCGTGATCGCGCAACAGGCCGCCGAGGCGCTCACGCGAGCCGTTGCTGTAGGCGGTCACGACGACCCGCCGTCCCGCCGCGTGCTCCTCCGCGATTTGGGTCCGCACCGCGTCGAACAGCGAGGCGCCGGGCTTGTTGCGGACCGGCGCGAAATCCTGGCCCGGCTTGCCGCCGGCGTCGACGACGCTGGCGCTGGCGGGCTGCGCGAACGGCGAGAACCCGCCGACGGCACGGCCGCGCAGGCTTTCAGTCCATTCCTCGGCCGTCAGGTACAGCCGGTCCGGCGGCAGCGGCCGGTACGGCGTGCCTTCGGACTGCCGGCCCCGCACCAGGCCGCGGCGCGTGTCGTAGTACTCGCCGATCTGCGCCAGCCGCTCGGCGACCACCTCGTCGGCCTGGTGGTCGAGGGTGACGGCGGCATCCGGCGCATAGTCGAACACCGTCTCCAGCCGGTCGTGAAACAGCGGCAGCCAGTGCTCGTAGCCCGGATAGCGCGTACCGGCGCTGATGGCCGCATAGAGCGGGTCGTCGTCGTCGACCGCGCCGAACAGCTCGCGGTAGCCGCTGCGGAAGCGCTGCACCGACGCATCGTCGAGGAAAACCTCGCTGACCGGGCGCAGCAGCAGCCGGTCGACCTTGCCGCGGCTGCGCTGCGACATCGGGTCGAAGCTGCGGATCCCTTCCAGCGTGTCGCCGAACAGGTCGAGGCGCAGCGGGTCGTCGGAGCCGGGCGGGAACAGGTCGACGATGCCGCCGCGGACGGCGTATTCGCCCGCCTCGCGCACCGTGTCGGAGCGGGTGTAGCCGTTGCGCGCGAGGAAATCGGACAGTGCCTTCAGGTCGAGCCGCCCGCCGACCTTGGCGGCGAAGGCGGTGTCGGCGAACAGGGACCGCTTCGGCACGCGCTGCAGGGCGGCGTTGACCGTGGTGATCAGGATCTGCGGTTTCGCATCGGGCTGCGCCAGCGCCGCGAGGGTCGCGATGCGCCGGGCGACGACCTCGCCATTGGGCGAGACGCGGTCGTACGGCAGGCAGTCCCAGGCCGGCAGCGTCTGCACGGAGAGCTTCGGATGGAAGAACGCCAGCGCCTCGGCCAGCGTGGCCATGCGGGCGTCATCGCGCGCGACATGAAGCACGGTGCGGCCGCCGGCAGCGGCGTCGCCCAGCACCATCGCATCGACGCCCGGCGGGGAGCCCGCGATCTCGATCCGCCCTGACGAGGACAGAAGAACCCGTTTGTTGCTCAAAGCTTACCTGATGTCCTTGAAGTTCATGAGGAGGGTCATGACCGGGCCGCGGCAGCGCTCCGGCACCGGCAGGCGGCCGGTCGCCCAGTCGAACAGGTCCGGATCGGGCTCGCGCAGCAGGCGCTCGTACTCGTCGAGCTCCGCTTCGCTGAAGCCAGGCACATGCCGGCGCGCGAACGCGCCGAGCAGAAGGTCGGTTTCCTTCATGCCGGTGTACAGGCTGTGATGGATCAGGCGCCTGCGACGGGTATCGAGCGGTTCGGACATGACCAATAGTTCACCGCCGCGCGGCCAGGACGAGGCAACGCGGGTGTTCCCAAAACCAAGCCAAGGATATAGGACGTTCCGGCCACTCTGTCAGCCACCCCGCGACAACCTGCCCCGATGCGGCCCGAGATTCTTTTCCCGCTCTTCGCCCCGGTCACCGCCTTGCCGGGGGTCGGACCGCGCCTCGCCCCCCTGTTCGAGAAGGCCGCCGGGGGCCCGCACGTGCTCGACCTGCTCTGGCACCTGCCGGCCGGATTGGTCGACCGCCGCTTCACGCCGAAGATCGCCGAGGCGCCGGAGGGCGTGATTGCCACGCTTGTCGTGCATGTCGATGCCCACATGGCGCCCCGCACGCCGCGGCTGCCCTACAAGGTACGCTGCCGCGACGCGACGGGCTTCCTCCATCTCGTATTCTTCCACGCCAAGGGCGACTGGCTGCAGAAAGCGCTGCCCGTCGGCAGCATCCGCGCCGTCAGCGGCCGCATCGAGCGCTTCCGCGACGAGGTGCAGATGACCCATCCGGACCATATCGTCACGGAGGAAGAACTGAGCACCTTGGCGACAGTCGAGCCGGTGTATGGCCTGACCGCCGGCGTCACGCCGAAGATAATGGGCAAGGCGATGCGCGGCGGCCTCGCCAAGGTACCGGAGCTACCGGAATGGAACGACGACGCGCTGCTGGCGCGGGAGAAATGGCAGGGCTGGGCGCCATCGTTGCAGGCCGCGCACGCGCCGCAAAGCGAATCGGATCTGTCGCCGATGACGCCGGCGCGCCGCCGGCTCGCCTATGACGAGCTACTCGCCAACCAGCTCGCGCTGAGCGTGGTCCGCGCGCACCAGCGCCGTCAGCCGGGCCGGGTCATCCGTGGCGACGGGCGCCTGCGCAAACGCGTGGCGGATGCCCTGCCCTTCGCCCTGACCGGCTCCCAGACGATGGCGCTGGCGGAGATCGACGCCGACATGGGCTCCAACCGCCGCATGGTGCGGCTATTGCAGGGCGATGTCGGCAGCGGCAAGACGGTCGTGGCCCTGATGGCGATGCTCAACGCGGTGGAAACGGGCGCGCAGGCGGCGCTGATGGCGCCGACGGAGATCCTGGCGCGCCAGCACTACGCGACGATCGAGCCGCTGGCGGCCGCGGCGCGTGTGCCGGTCGCGCTGCTGACCGGGCGCGACAAGGGCAAGGCGCGCCAGCGCATCCTCGACGGGCTGGCCGACGGCGCGATCCCGATCGTGATCGGCACCCACGCCCTGTTCCAGGAGGACGTCGCCTTCAAGGACATCGCCCTCGCCGTGATCGACGAGCAGCACCGATTCGGCGTGCATCAGCGCCTCGGCCTCGCCGCCAAGGGCGATGCGATCGACATGCTGGTGATGACGGCCACCCCGATCCCGCGCACGCTGCTGCTCTGCTCCTATGGCGACATGGAGGTTTCGCGGCTCACGGAGAAGCCGCCGGGGCGTCGCCCCGTGGATACGCGCGTGATCCCGCTGTCGCGGATGGAGGACGTGCTGGAGGGTGTGGCGCGCCAGATCAAGGCCGGAGCCAAGCTATTCTGGGTCTGCCCGATGGTCGAGGAGTCGGAGGTCATCGACCTCGCCGCGGCGACCGAGCGCCATGCGGACCTGGCGGCAAGGTTCGGCGCCGAGCGCGTCGTGCTCGTCCACGGCAAGATGAAGGCCGCCGACAAGGACGCGGCGATGGAACGGTTCGCCGCCGGCGACGCCAATGTCCTTGTCGCGACGACCGTGATCGAGGTCGGCGTCAACGTGCCCGAAGCGACGGTGATGGTCGTCGAGCATGCCGAGCGTTTCGGCCTTGCCCAGCTCCATCAGCTCCGTGGGCGTATCGGCCGTGGCGACAAGCCGTCGACCTGCGTGCTGCTCTACGCAACGCCGCTGAGCGAGACCGCGAAGGCGCGGCTCGGCATCCTGCGCGAGACCGAGGACGGGTTCCGCATCGCCGAGGAAGATTTGCGCCTGCGCGGCGCCGGCGAGGTCCTCGGCACGCGGCAGAGCGGCCTGCCCGAGTTCCGCCTCGCCGACCTCGCCGTTCATGCGGACCTGCTCGACATCGCGCGCGACGACGCCCGGCTGCTGCTTGAGCGCGATCCGGGACTATCCTCACCGCGCGGCAGCGCGATGCGAACCCTGCTCTACCTGTTCGAACGCGACGCGGCCGTGCGCCTGCTGCGCGCGGGCTAGGGCTCCGGCATGCCGGGCGGCTGGACGACGCGGCCGGCAATGCCGCCGGAGACGATCAGCTTCAGCGCCTCCTCCGGCGTCAGGTCGCACTCGACGATCTCCTTGGGCGGAATCAGGACAAGGAAGCCGGCCGTCACGTTGGGCGAGTTCGGTATGAAGACGTTGACGACGCCGCCGGGCGCCACGTTCTGCACGTCGCCCGGGATCATGCCGGTGACGAATCCGATGCGCCACATGCCCTCGCGCGGGAACTGCACCAGAACGGCCTTTCGGAACGCTGTGGCACGCTGCGCCAGGATCGTCTCGAAAATCTGCTTCACCGCGCCATAAACCGACCGCACGATGGGCATGCGGTTGAGCACGCCCTCACTGGCCCGCACGAAGATCCGCCCGAGCATGCCGGCGGCCAGCCAGCCGATGATGATCATCACCACGCTGACGATGACGAGGCCAAGCCCCGGCACGTTGAACGGCAGATAGTGGTTCGGGTTGTAGAGGGGCGGCAGCAGGCGTGCCACGGTCTGGTCAACGAACGTAACGACCAGCCAGACGATGTAAACGGTGATCGCGATCGGCGCGGTCAGCAGGATGCCGGCCAGCAGATAGGCGCGCAGCCGGGCCAGCAGGCCGCGATGAACGACGACCGATTTCGCCGCGTCCGGTGCGTCTGGCTTGTCGTCCGTCACAGGAACTCCTCGAGCGCCTTGGCCGTCTCCGCCGGCGCCTCCTCCGGCAGGAAATGCCCGGAGCGGATACCATGGCCGCGCACGTCGTCGGCCCATTCGCGCCAGTCCGCCAGCGGCGTGGCGCTGTCGTCATTGCCCTTGGCGAAGCCGCGCGCCCCCCAGATCGCGAGCACCGGGCAGGCGATTTTGCGGTGTCCGTAGTCGGCCTTGTCCAGTTCGAAATCGATCGTGGCGCCCGCCCGATAGTCCTCGCATGTCGCGTGGACGGACGCCGGATCGGAGAAGCAGCGCACGTACTCGGCGACGACCTCTTCCGGGAAGGCGTTCTTGTCCACGGACCAGCGCGCCAGCTTCTCCTTCAGAAAGTAGGCGGGATCATGGCCGATCAACCGTTCGGGGAGCCCGTCGGGCTGCGCCAGGAAGAACCAATGGTAGGTCGCCATGGCCCGGCTCATCTGCATGCGCATCCACGTCGTATAGGTCGTCACGATGTCGACGACCGCCAGCTTGCGGACGACCGCCGGATGATCCAGCGCCATGCGATAGGCCACGCGCCCGCCGCGATCATGCCCGACGACGCTAAACCCGGAATAGCCAAGCGCCGCCATCATCTCGACCATATCCTGTGCCATCACGCGCTTCGAGTACGGCACATGGTCCGCGGTCGAGGGCGGCCTGGAGGAATCGCCGTAGCCGCGCAGATCGGCGGCGATGACCGTGAAGCGACGAGCCAGCAGCGGCGCCACGCGATGCCAGCACATATGGGTCTGAGGATAGCCATGCAGCAGCAGCACGGGCGGCCCGCTGCCGCCTCGCCGCAAGTTGATTTCCGCACCGCTGGTGCCGATCTTATGTTGCGTGAAGCCGGGGAACATCGCAGCCATGATGGTGTTCTTAAAGGTCCAGCCGCGCGAAGTCGATACAGCAGGGTCGTGATTATCCGGCCCGGGGCGGAAATGGGATTTTTGTCGTGACCGTACCGCGCCTTTCCGCCATCGCCACGGCCGTGCCGCCCCATGTGGTGCGCCAGGCGGACGTCATCGAGCGCTCCATGCGCATTTTCGACCGGAAGCGCACCGATATCGAGCGACTGGTCCCGGTCTATGCCAATGCCGGCATCGACACGCGCTATTCCTGCGTGCCGATCGAGTGGTACGAGCTGGAGCATAGCTGGGCCGAGCGCAACGCGCTGTACGTCGAGAACGCCGTTGCGCTGCTGGCGGAGGCGGCGTCGCGCTGCCTGCGTCAGGCCGGGCGCGGCTTCGCCGACGTCGATGCGCTCGTGACCGTCTCAACCACAGGCATCTCCACGCCCAGCCTGGATGCGCTGCTGATGGAACGTCTGCCGTTCCGGCGCGACCTGATGCGCCTGCCGGTGTTCGGGCTGGGCTGCGCCGGCGGCGTGCTCGGCCTCGCCCGCGCCGCGTCGCTCGCCCGCGCGCAGCCGGGCTGTCGCGTGCTATTTCTTGTCGTCGAACTCTGCGCCCTGACCTTCAGGAAGATGGACCAGTCCAAGAGCAACATCATCGCCACGGCGCTGTTCGGTGACGGCGCCGCGGCGGCGCTGCTCGAGCCGGAGGCCGATGGCCCGACACTGGCGACCTGGGGTGAATACACCTGGCCTGACTCGCTCGATGTCATGGGATGGCACATCACGGATGACGGCCTTGGCGTGCTGTTCTCGCGCGACATCCCGACCCTGGTGCGAACCCAGTTCCGCGACGCCGCCGACCGTTTCCTCAATTCGCGCGGTCTCGACATCGGCGATATCGACGCCTTCGTCTGCCATCCGGGCGGCGCCAAGGTCATCAGCGCTCTCGAGGACGCGTTCGCCCTGCCCGCCGGCGCGCTCGATGACGCGCGCGAGGTGCTGCGCCAGTACGGCAACATGTCGGCGGCGACAGTGCTGTTCGTGCTCGAGCGCATGCTCGCGCGTCCGCATCGCCGCTATCTGATGACGGCACTCGGACCCGGCTTCACCGCCGGCTTTCTCACGCTGGAGGGCACGGCGTGACGGCCGCCCAGATCATCATCGCCTACGTCCTGATCCAGCGCCTGCTCGAACTGCTGTGGGCGCAGCGCAACACGCGTCGCCTCCTGGAAGAGGGCGCCGTCGAGCACGGCGCGAGTCACTATCCCTACTTCGTCCTGCTGCATGCGACATGGCTCGTCGCGATCGTGTTCGTGGCGACGCCGAATGCGCCGGTCAACTGGACCTGGCTTGCGGTCTATGGCGTGTTGCAGCTCGGCCGCATCTGGGTGATGGCGAGCCTCGGCCGATTCTGGACGACGCGGATCATCGTGCCGCCCGGCGAGCCGCTGGTGGCACGCGGGCCCTATCGCTTCCTCCGTCACCCCAACTACCTGATCGTCGCGGGGGAGATCGCGGTCCTGCCGCTGGTCTTCGACCAGTGGCTGCTCGCGATCCTGTTCTCGCTCGCGAACGCCCTGCTCCTGCGCGAACGGATCGCGCAGGAGAACGCGGCGCTGGCCGCGCGGCGGCCCCTCACGTCATCGGATAGTTGAGCTCGATCTGCACGCCGCTCGGATCGCGGCAGAAGACCTGGCGGATCTTGGTCGCCGGAACGATGCGCGAGGACGGCTTCAGCCCCTCGCTCTCCAGCCGCTTCATCATGGCATCGGGATCGCCCTTCGCCATGAACGCGACATGGTCGACGCCGCCCGTCCCCGTATCCTTCGAGAACGGACGGCCGGCCACGACATGGACGACCGGCTGGCCGCCGGCATAGAGCCACGCGCCGGGAAAGTTGAATGGCGGGCGCGGCCCGTCGGTGAGGCCGAGGAACTCGCAATAGAAGCGCTTGGTGGCCTCGAGATCGGTGGTCAGCACGGTGTAATGGTCAATTGTGGCCACGGCCATCGCGTCACTCCCGGATTTCTTGTGCCCATTGGCGGGCGGCTCGATTATGCGGTCTTTCGCGCGAAACGCCAACTCGACCGCCGGTAGACCCCGCCCGCCCCGGCCGCTATTCTCCGCGCCCGATGCTCGACAAACGGGTTTCGTCACTGGAGGAAGCGGTCAAGGGCGTGCGCGACGGCGCCACGGTCCTCGTCGCCGGTTTCGGCAATGCCGGCATCCCGGTCGAGCTTCTGCATGCCCTGCTCGACCAGGGGGCAAGGGACCTGACGATCGTCTCCAACAATGCCGGCAGCGGCCGCACCGACCTGGCGGCACTGCTCGCGGCCGGCCGGGTCCGCAAGATCGTCTGCTCCTATCCCAAGACGGCGGGCTCGGTCGTGTTCGACCAGCTCTACGCCGCCGGCAAGATCGAGCTGGAGCTGGTGCCGCAGGGGACGCTTAGCGAGCGCATGCGTGCGGCGGGTGCCGGGATTGGCGGCTTCTACACACCGACGGGCGCCGGCACGGACCTCGCCAAGGGCAAGGAGACGCGCGTCATCGACGGCCGCGAGCACGTCCTCGAACTGCCGATCAAGGGCGACGTCGCGCTGGTCAAGGCCGAGCGGGCCGACCGCTGGGGCAACCTCGTCTTCCGCCTGGCCGCGCGCAATTTCGGGCCGACCATGGCCATGGCCGCGGATTGCACCGTGGTGCAGGTCCGTGAGATCGTGGAGCTCGGAAGCATCGATCCGGACCATGTCATGACACCGGGAATCTTCGTCGACCGCGTGGTCGAAGTGCCTGATCCGGCGCCGGCGGGGCAGTCGTGAGCCGCCCGCTGACGCGCGAGCAGGTCGCGCGGCGCGTCGGCCGCGACGTGCCCGAAGGCGCCTATGTCAATCTGGGCATCGGCCTGCCGACCCTGGTCGCCAATTTCGTGCCGAGCGACCGCGAAGTCGTCTATCACAGCGAGAATGGCATCCTCGGCATGGGCCCCGCCCCTGCCCCGGGCGAGGAAGATCTCGACCTCATCAACGCCTCGAAGCATTTCGTCACGCTGCGCCCCGGTGCCGCGATCGTGCACCACACGGATGCCTTCGCGATGATCCGCGGTGGCCATATCGACCTTGCCCTGCTCGGCGCCTTCCAAGTCTCGGCGCAGGGCGATCTCGCCAACTGGTCGACCGGCGAAGACGGCAACGCGCCCGCCGTCGGCGGCGCGATGGACCTTGCCGCCGGTGCTGCCGCGGTCTGGGTGCTGATGGAGCACGTGACCAAATCAGGCGCGCCGAAGATCGTGCGCAAATGCAGCTATCCGCTGACAGCGCCGCGCGTGGTCAAGCGCATCTATACCAACATGGCGATGATGGACGTGACTGCCGACGGACTGGTCGTCCGCGAGATCGCGCCCGGCTTCGACTTCGCTTCGCTGCAGAAGAATACCGACGCCGACCTCACGCTCGCCAATGACTGGCGGGCGATGGAGATCTGAACGGCAGGTCTGCACCAGGGCGGACCTGAGGTCCGCCCCTACCCGATCCAACCGCTTTCAGAAATACGGCGTGACGAGTTTCTGCCCGCGCAGCTGCGCACGCAGGTTGGCGACGACGAGGTCGTTCATCGCCGTGCGCGTCTCGGTCGTGGCGCTGCCGACATGCGGTGCCAGCACAACCTGATCCATGCCGAACAGCTCCTTGGGCACGTTCGGCTCGTCGGCGAAGACGTCGAGACCGGCGCCGCCGAGCTTGCCGTCCTGCAGCGCCTTGATCAGCGCGGGCTCGTCGACGACGGAACCGCGCGCGACATTGACGAGGATGCCCTTGGGTCCGAGCGCCTCGATCACCTGCTTGTTGACGATGCCCTTGGTCTCCGCCCCGCCCGGGCAGATCACCACCAGAAAGTCCACGTCGCGCGCCATCTGTACGAGATCGGGGTAGAAGCGGTACTTCACGCCGTCCTGCTTCTTGCGACCGAAATACGAGACATCCATGTCGAAGGCCTCGGCGCGCTTGGCAATCGTCTTGCCGATGCGGCCAAGCCCCAGGATTCCGAGCTTCTTGCCGGACGCCTTCACTGCCAACGGCTGCGTCCCCTTGAGCCAGCGTCCGTCACGCACGTAACGGTCGCTGAGCGCGAGCCGCCGCGCCGTCATCAGCATCAGCGCCAGCGCCAGGTCGGCAACGTCGTCGTTGAGGACATCGGGCGTGTTGGTGACGGCGATCCCCTTCTTCTTGGCGAGAGGGAGATCGACCCCATCGACGCCAACGCCCATGCAGGCGATGATCTCGAGCTTCGGCAGTGCGTTGATCAGAGTCGCGTCGGCGCCGTGGGAGCCGGTCGTCTGCAGGAAGCGCAGGTTCGGACCGAGCTTCGCCAGCAGCGTGTCGCGCTCCGAGCCCGCAGGAGGCAGCTTGTGGATCGTGAAATCCTGGGCGATCTCATCCATGTGCTTCTGCATCAGGGGCGCGACGGAAATCAGGTCGGGCTTCATGGCACTCACTCTCGGCTTAGGACTTGAATCGTGCGGCAAGGGCCTCGGCGTTGCGCGCCAGCAGGCCCACATCGGTTCCGACGGCGACGAAGGTGTAACCCTCGGCAAGGTAACGCTTCGAATCCGCATCGACTGACGTGAGGATTCCGGCGGCCTTCTTCTTCGCCTTCAGCCGCTTCACCGCATCGGAGATGGCGGCCTGCACGTCGGGATGGCCCGGATTGCCGAGATAACCCAGTGCCGCCGCAAGATCGGACGGGCCGATGAAGACGCCGTCGACGCCTTCCACTGCGGCGATCGCTTCGAGGTTGTCGAGCGCCGTCTTCGTTTCGACCTGCACCAGGACGCAGATCTCGTCGTTGGCCTTGCGCAGGTAGTCCTTGATGCGCATGAAGCGCGAGGCGCGCGTCGAGGTCGCCACGCCGCGGATGCCGGCGGGCGGATAGCGCGTCGCCGCGACCGCCTTGCGCGCCTCCTCCGCGTTCTGCACGAAGGGCACGAGGATCGACGTGGCGCCGACGTCGAGGATGCGCTTGATCAGGACCGGATCGTTCCAGGCCGGCCGCACCACCGGCGTCGCCGTGCCCGTCGCCAGCGCCTGGAGCTGCGAGAAAATGTCCGGCAGCTCGGTCGGCGAATGCTCGGTGTCGATGAGGACCCAGTCGAATCCGCTGCCCGCGATGATCTCGCCGACAATGGGATTGGCGAGGCTGTTCCACAGCCCGATCTGCGGCTTGCCAGCAGCCAGGGCCTGCTTGAAGGCGTTGCGCGGCATTTCAATCTGCATTTTATCGCTCTCGCACGATGGTGGGCGGGTGCATCCCGCACGTGATTGGGCGCCCTCGGATAGCACAATCGCCACGCTGCGGTCGTGCTTTTTTGGCGGGGGAACTTGGCGCCGCTTTCCGGGATATCGCGGCCGCCGCAGCACGCGGCGGAAGGTCGATCAGGCCAGGATGCGGGCTGCGGGAATGCGGACCACAGCCGTGGTGCCGGTCCCCAGCTCGCTCGACAGCGCGAAGCTGCCGCCATGGAGCTCGGCGAGCGCTTTTACCAGCGGCAGGCCGAGCCCCGTGCCGGCATGGTCGCGGGTCAGCTCGTTGGCAACCTGTCCGAAGGGAGCCATCACCTTCGCAAGGTGCTCGGCGGCGATGCCGATCCCGTTGTCGGCGACGCTGAGCTCGACGCCCTCGGGACGGCGATGCGCAGTGATCCGGACCGCGCCGCCCGGCTGGGTGAACTTGATCGCGTTGCCGATGAGGTTGAGCAGGATCTGACGCAGTGCCCGTTCGTCGGCGAAGATGTCGGGAACGTCGCGGCCGATCTCGCTGGTGAGCGTCAGATTCGCTTCGGCCGCCCGATGACGCACCAGGCGCATCGCGGCGGCGATGCAGTCTGCAACCGAGACCTGCGCCTCGTTCAGTTCGACGCGCCCCGCCTCGATCTTGGCCATGTCGAGAATGTCGTTGATGAGCGACAGCAGATGCACGCCGCTCGCATGGATGTCCTGCGCATACTCGACGTAGCGCGGCTGCTCGATCGTGCCGAAAGGCTGTTTATGCAGAAGCTCGGCGAAGCCGATGATGGCATTCAGCGGGGTGCGCAGCTCATGGCTCATATTCGCAAGGAACTGCGACTTCGACCGGTTGGCCCCTTCGGCGGCGAGCTTCGCGGCCTGGAGTTCCTGATTGCGTCGTTCGGCATTCGCCACGGCGAGGCGGAGCAGCGAAAGCGCCGTGCCGACGCCAGCGTAGGTGCCGTCGCGCGTCAGGATGAATCCGCGCATCAGGGCGCCCGGGTTCTCGTGCAGGATGATCGCCCGCAGCTCGTCGAGGCGCAGGCCGATGTCGACGACCAGCGGACGGGCATCCATGATTTTATGGACGGCCTTGCGCTCGTAGAGCGACCGTCCGAACGGGCTTGCCCACAGCGCGAGCATGTCGCCCCGGTTCACCAGCCCGATCGGCGTGCTGTCCTCGACAATCGGCACGGCCAGAAGATCGGGGTCCGCCTCGAACCGCTCGAACAGCACGCCGCAGGGGGTATGGCCATGCAACGGCGCGACCTCCTCGGCCAGCGCGCCGATCCCATCGTAATGCCCGGTCGTCATCGCGTGCATGCTGGTGGTCGCAACAGTCGGATACCGCACCCGGGATGTCGTAGCCGCCGGCAATTAATCGATGTTGAACAAGCCTCTGTGACGCATTCTTTTCATGAAACTGTCATGGTCGAACTGCTCAGCCCTTCAGCAGATCGGCTACACGGTCGGCAATCGCCAGCGATGCCGTCAGGCCGGGGGATTCGATGCCGTACAGGTTGACCAGCCCGGCGACGCCATGCTCGCGCGGGGTCTGGATCATGAAGTCAGCTGCGGGCGTACCCGCCGGCCCGAGCTTGGGGCGGATGCCCGAATAGGCCGGATGCAGGCTGCCGTCCGGCAGGTCCGGCCAGTAGCGGCGGACCTCCGCGTAAAACTTGTCGGCGCGGTGCGGGTCGACGTCGTAGTTGACCTGGTCGATCCACTCGACGTCCGGGCCGAATCGGGCCTGGCCCGCGAGGTCGATCGTGATGTGAACGCCGAGACCACCCGGCTCGGGGACGGGATAGATCAGGCGCGAGAATGGCGGCTTGGCCGCCAGCGAGAAATAGTTCCCTTTCGCCATATACGCGGGCGGAATCGACTGCGAAGGGATGCCGGCGATGGAGCGCGCGATGCGCTGCGCGTGCAGCCCCGCAGCGTTGACCACCGTCCGGCACGACAGCCGCATCGGCTCCGCGCCGCCGACCTCGAGCTCGATCGCGTCGGCCGCGACCCGGCCGCCGGTGACGGGGCTGTTGAACGCCAGCATCGCGCCCCTCGCCTCCGCGTCGCCGAGATAGCCGAGCATCAGCCCGTGGCTGTCGACGATGCCGGTCGACGGCGACAGCAATGCCGCCACGCAGTGGAGATTGGGCTCCAGCGCCTTCGCCTCGGCGCCGGTCAGGAGCTGCAGATCGTCGACGCCGTTGCCGAGGGCATTGGTGCGGATCGACGCGAGCGATGCGCGCTGCGCTACGCTGGTCGCGACGATCAGCTTCGTGCAGTTGCGATAGGGGATGCCGCGCTCCTCGCAATAGCGATAGAGCTGCTTCTTGCCGGCAACGCAGAGCTGGCCCTTCAGGCTGCCGGGCACATAGTAGATGCCGGCATGGATCACCTCGCTGTTGCGCGAGCTCGTCTCCGTGCCGATCGCATCGCTTGCCTCCAGGATGATCACCTCGCGGCCGGCCAGCGCCAGCGCGCGCGCAACGGCGAGGCCGACCACGCCGGCACCGATGACCACGCAATCGGCAGTGTCGGTCATGTGCGGGCCAAGTCCATGGAGAGACGGGGAAATAACAGGTGTTGATTCGGCCGGGCGGCAAAGTAGAACAGGAGCATGGTGAAAGGGAACGTGATTCGCCGGCTCGTCCGCGCCGCCGCTCCGGCGGCCGTGCTGTTGACGCTCGCGGCATGCGCTACCCCGCCGCCGCCGTATCCCGAGCTTCCCCGGCTTGCGGTGTCGACGCAGATCACGTCGCGCAACATGTGCGGGATGGGCGTGTCTCCCGCGATCAACATCCGCAATGCCCCGGCGGCGGCGACGCAATACCGCCTTCGCCTGGTCAACGTCGACGTCATCTTCCAGGAGCCGTGGCAGACGACCGTGGCTGCGTCCCCGGACGGATATCGCGAGGGAGCGCTGGCCGACTACGAGGGACCGTGCATCGGCGAGCGGGCATTCGACGCCACCGGATCCTATTTCACATACCGTTTCGAGGCGCTGGCGCTGGATGCGCAGAACCGTCCGGTCGCCTATGGCCAGACGTCCCTCCCCATCCGCTCGATCGGGGCCACCGTGGAGCGCGAACGGGCAACGGGCGGCGGCCAGCCGGCTCCGTTCCCGGCGGACTTGCCGTCGCCAATGACGGTCAATCCGATGATCAATCCGGCGCTGTATCCCAGGCTGCCCGGCCCGAGCATCGAGCCGTAGCCGCGCCGCAAGGCTTCGTTAACCAGTCTTAACTATGTTTGGGCGCCCGGATGATCGCGCGGCGCCGGCCGCGGCTTTGCTTTTCTGGGGGAAGACATGGTGGACGGCGCCCATGCAGTCGCGACACGGCAGCTCTGTGTCGAGGGCTTCAAGAAGACAATCTTGTGCATCGGCGCGGCGGTCGCTCTCGGCGCCGCATTGCCCTATTCCTTCGCCTTTGCTTTCCACACCATCACGTATCTGGGCTTCACGGTCGCCCTGGCCGAAGGGCTGCTCTCGGCCTTGGCGGAGATGCTTGAGGATCCTGAGCTGGCCGTGAGAAAGATCACGGAAGGGATTGAAACGCTTGGCGCTTCATTGGCCCTGGTGGCGGTGCAGGCGACCTACCTGGCGCTGACCTAGGCAAAAAATTTGGCCCAAGGGCCACGGCTGATGGGGGGAAACAGCCGGTGCCCTTGGGCCGTTGGTCCGTCTCCGGACCAAATCGAGATACGTCTCCTGTACGCTCCTTAGAACGCAAGGCCGCGGGCTTTGTTCCACGACAGGCTGAGCTGGGAATGCTTCCTTCCCGCTCCGGTTCATCTCAGCTTTCGGCCGAGACCACGCGCGAGACGTGCCAGTCGCACCATTCGCGAAACGCTTCGCCGACTTCGGATGCGGCGCCGACCTCGCGCAAATTAAAGGCCGCGCGCTTGCCGGACGGCGCCTCGACCTCGATCCACACGCCGTCCGGCTGAACATGAAATTGCGCCGACGACATCGAACCCACCGTCATAGCCATCTCCTCTGGCCGGTTGGTCCGATCATATAGAACAAATAGCGAACATCGTCAATCCGAGGCCACGGGGCAGCAGCGCCGCCGGCCAACGCCATCGTCCTGTTCTGCAATACTGAAACGGTCGGGAAGCGCTTCGTCCCCGGCCCTACCAGGCGCGATAGCCCCGCCGCGGCACCGCGCCTTCGTTGATCGCCCGCAGGACGGACGGAAGCGGAGCCGGCCTGCCGAACAGATAGCCCTGGCCGAACTCCACCCCAAGCGCCCGCAGCGCCTCGCACTGCGCATCGGTCTCGGTCTGCTCCGCGATCACGGCGATCGACAGTCGGCGGGCCAGATCCGTCATGGCCGCCATCACAGTGCGCTCGCGCTCGCCTTCGAGCATGCCGCGTACGTACTTGCCGTCGATCTTGAGGAAATCGACGGCGAAGGCGTTCAGGTAGTCGAACGACGACGCGCCCGCGCCGAAATCGTCGAGGCAGATCTTGAAGCCCTTCCGGCGCAGGCCCTGGAGGAAGCGAGCGACGTCCTCCTTGCGGTCGATCAGGACGGACTCGGTGATCTCGATCAGGATGTGCCGGCCCAGCCGGGCCGGGAGCAGCTTCTCGACCTCGGACCGGAACGCCGCGCGCTGCAGCGAGCAGCCCGACAGGTTGATCGCGATCGCCAGATCGGCGCTCGAGACTGTGCGCTGCTCGACCATCTTGATGGCGCGGCACAGGACGGCGATGTCGAGATCCTCGACGATGCCGGTCTGCTCCGCGAAGAGGATCCGGTCCGCCGGCGACACACCATGGGCGAAGCGCAGCAGCGCCTCGTAGTGGTGGACCTTGCGGTTGCTGAGGCGGACGATGGGCTGGTAGGCCAGCTCGAAACGGTGCTCCGCAAGATCGTTGCGCAGCCGGTTGACCTGCGTCGCGGCGGTGCGGATGAACTCCGTGACGCCGTCGGCCAGCGTCGATGCGGTGAAGTCGGCGCCCGAGCCGGCAAAGCGATTGATCGCATAGACAAGGACGCGCGCGGCGTCGTCCTCGCCCAGGCCGCTCTGGGCCGGCGACACCGTCATGCCGGAGACGTCGATGCCCTCGCCTTCCGGGTCGACGCTCTTGGAGAACGTGGTGATCTGGTGCACGAGGCCCTTGAGGTCGAGTGCACCTTCATGGAGGACGCCGAACCTTCCGTCGCCCAGATCGCCCGCCGAGGCGCCGTTGAGCGAGCGCGCCTGCAGCTGCCGTCCGATGCCCTGCACCAGGCCGGCGGCGAGTTCGCCGCTGACGCGGGCGCGCAGCTTTTCGAGGCCGGCGACGTCCAGCAGGGTCACGGTGTAGGGCTGCTGGCTGTTGACCGTTTCCGAGGCCAGGCGCGCGAACGCGTCCTTGTCCAGCAGGCCGCTGGCGGTGCCGCAATCTTCTACGGCGAACGATATCGGCGGAACGGGAATGGCGAGACTGATGTGGTAGCGCTCTTCCGCTGCCGGGAGCCGGCAGCCCCCCAGGACCACGGAAGGGACTTTGCTGCCCGCAAGGCGGACCGCCGCGGGCGTCAGGCGCCGGCCCACGGCCAGCGAGGTCAGGAACGCGCGGACCATCGGACGCTCCGCGGGCTCCACCAGGTCGAAGAACGTCACATCGATCAGTTCTTCAGGAGTCCGCGAGGTCAGGGCCGCCGTGGCTCCGCTGACAAAACGGATACGGAAGCCGCCATCGAGCTCGAACAGCGCATCCGCGGCCGCGAACGCGAACGCGACAAAGCGGTCGCGCTCGCCGCGCAGCGCCTCGCCCATACGCCATTGCTCGCCTGCTGCTGACATGCCCACCCTTTCCAGCGGCAGGCAGCTTGCACGCCGGACGGTTAAGCAAGGCTTGATGGATTCTTAAGGATCGGTCGATCAGGCCGCGGTCACGCCGGCTTCTGCGGGCGGGTGATCATCCGGATGCTCTCCTCGATCGCCGCCGGCTCGAAAACCTTCTTCCAGTCCGCCTGGAACAGCTCCTTGCGCGCCCGCGCGATGGCGGCATTGGCACCGTCGGAAAAGGCGGCACCCGGCAGCGCCCCGAACAGGATCGCGATCTCGATGTTGAGGTGCCCGAGAATGAAGTCCATCGCCGCCTGCTGCGGCACGCCGCGGCGGACCGCCTCGTCGGTCGCCTCGCGCACGATCGAGATGCAGGTCGCGCCGACCGTCTCGGACAGGACGGGCTCGAGGATCGCCATATGCTCCACGCTAACGCGGTGCGCGCGCATGACCGGCGCGAACATCCGCCGGGCGATCGCTTCGCCGAGCGCGTAGTGCGCGTCAGGCCCCTGCATCAGCGAGCAGACGATGTGCTGCTTGGCCTTGATGCCGCCGAAATAATCGCGCTTCGCCTCCGGATCAACCTCGTCGTTGAAGATCGGCGGATGGCAGGGATGCGCGACGAAATACGTGACGTCGCTGCGCTTCGGCAATTCTCCGGCGAAGGGTGCCGCGGCATCGAGGGCGATCACCATGGCTCCCGGCCGCACCATGCCGTTTATCGCGTGCGACACCTTCCCGATGATGTTGTCCGGGATCGCCAGGATAATGGCGTCTGCGCCCGACAGCGCCTGCTCGACGGGCATGCAGGTCAGCCCTTCCTTTTCCAGCCGCTCGCGCCCGGCGGGACTGACCTCGACATGACGGATGTCGAACTCCGATCCGCGCAGGTTCATCGAGACGCGGTAGCCCATCTTCCCGCCCGCCCCCATCACCACCACTGACGTCATCGGTCATCTCCTTCTGGAGCGGGCTCCGGGAGCCGGCTGACATGGAACTTGCCCAGCCACTCGGGCCGGGCGCCCGGTGGATCGGATCACATGGCGAAATGCCGAGTCAATTTCCAGCCGGTCCCAACGACCCAAAATCTCCGATTGCACAACTAGAAGGTGCCGTTACGCTATGCGTCGTCCCCGTTCGATTCGCAGGCGTGGTTCCCCACCCGATGGCCGCCAGTCCCGTCAATTTCGAGAGCAACCTTCCCTGGCCCGATTTCCGCGAGCTCCACGCGCACTGGCGCTCGAAATCTCCAAGCGGACGTCTGCCAGGACGCGACAGCATCGAACCCCGCCAGGTGCATCGGCTGCTGCCCCGCATCTTCATGCTCGACGTCCTCCGCAGCCCCGACAGTCCCCACCTCGGGTTCCGCTTCCGACTGGCCGGATCGGAACATTTTGATATCAACCAGGTCGAGTTGACCGGCCTGACGATCGAGCAGGCGTTCACGGCCGCCAGGCTGGAAGAGCGGCGCAGCGCCTACACGCAGGTTGTTACGTCGCGCAAGCCCCTGCTGACCCTCAAGGCGTCCTCGGCGGTAGAAGACCGCGACCACGTCCAGTACGACCGCCTGCTGCTCCCCCTCGCATCGGACGGCGAAACGGTCGACATGATCCTGGGCTACGTGCACCGCCTTAACCCCCCCGACTGATCTCGCTGAGCGCCGGCGAAGCGTGCCGCCTCAACCATTTGCGACGCGGAGTGTCTGGCAAACCTTACACCCCGGATCCGCAGGGTGAAAATTTGCCTGATTTTTCAAGCGACGAAGAACATGGCACCGCGCTTGCAGCAAACCGGCTTAGGGCAAGGGGGGTGGCAAATGAACCGGTTTGTTTCAATGCTCGCGGCGGGCGCACTGGGCCTGTTCGTGACGAGTTCGGCGCAGGCTGCAGCCGTTGTCAGCGGCTTCTTTCAGGGCCCCGATGACGGGTTCAATATCAACCTGTCGATCACCAACGAGGCGAGTTCGACACTCGACATCCTGGAGATCGAACTCATCGGAACCACCGGCCTGTTCTTCCCGGTCCTGTGGGACTCTGCCGGCACGCCGGGCGGCCCCGTCGGCCCGTCGATTTCAGGCGCAGGAACGCAGGTCCTGACGATCACGTTCACGAATTTCAACCCCGGCGAGACGTTCACGCTGACGGTCATGGATCCGGATGGCGATCCGGTCCCGGCGGACGTCTTCGTCAGCGACCTGATCGGCGTCCAGGCCCGTTTCACCTTCAGCGACAGCTCGACCGCCCTCTATTCATTCATCGATGACCCCGCGCCAGGGGCAGGCCTGATGCTCGACACCGGCGTGACCGCGGTGCCGGAGCCGACCGCGCTCGCACTGCTCGGCGGCGGCCTCGTGGCTCTCGGCTTCGCGCGCCGCCGGCGCCGCGCCTAAGACCGACGTTCTTCGGAGAAGCCCCGCCGCGAGGCGGGGCTTCTTTCGTTTCAGGCTCGGAGATGCTCGCACAAGTTGCGAATAACGTCTTTTTTGTTGCAGCGCAGCAGCCAGCCGGGCGCGAATAACCCGCGACGCCCATCCGTTCTCCGCATGGCGGCCAAGATACAGGCAAGTAAATGAAATTTTAGAACAAGAGCACTATATCGGAAGCTATGGGGCCGAGGACTCTGATGCCGGACTTTGAATTCGGCGGTGGCCGGGAGTCCGCAAGGTGACCGGCAGTCCCGAGTTCGAGATCAACGAAACCCGCTACGAGTGGTGCGTGCGGGCCTTTGCGCTCGCGCGGCAGCGGCTTGGCATCAACATCAAGGTCCATGACGCCGACGGGCATTTCGATGCCGGCCAGATCTTCGTCTTCAATCATTTCGCCCGTTTCGAAACGATCATCCCGCAGTTCCTGATTCACCAGGCGACCGGCGCCATGTGCCGGTGCGTGGCGGCGGGCGAGCTGTTCCGTGGCAACGAGAGCTTCGCGAAGTTCCTGTGGAGCGTCGGCGCGGTTCCCAACGATCACCCCGGCCTGCTGTCCTTCCTGGCCGCCGAGATCCTGCGCGGGCGCAAGGTCATCTTCTTTCCCGAGGGCGGCATGATCAAGGACCGCCGCGTCGTCGACGACGCCGGCGAGTTCAACATCCTGTCGCCGTCGACGCAGACGCCGCGCAAGCACCATCAGGGCGCATCCGCCACCGCCCTGACGCTGGAGATCTTCAAGAAGCGGATCCTCTCGGTGCACGAGGCCGGCGACATGCGCCGCCTCCACCGCTGGGTCCGCGCGCTGAAGCTGGAGAGCATCGATGCCCTCGTCGCGGCCGCGCGCCAGCCGACGCTGCTCGTGCCCGCGAACATCACCTTCTACCCGCTGCACACCGGCGACAACATCCTGCGCAAGGGCGCGGAGCTGTTCGGCCAGGAGCTGAACGGCCGGATGAAGGAGGAGCTGCTCGTCGAGGGCAATCTCCTGCTCAAGCGCACGGACATGGACATCCGCTTCGGCAAGACGGTGCAGCCGAACGTGACGTGGAACGTCGGCGAGCGGCTGATCCTCAGCAAGGTGTTCGAGCGCGTTGAAAGCCTCGACGAGCTCTTCACGCTGAAAGACGCACCGAGCCGGTGGCTGCAGAAGATGGTCGGCACGGCGATGCGGCGCGAGACGATCCGCCTGCGCGACGCCTGCATGCAGGAGATCTACGAGCGCGTCACCATCAACCTGAACCATCTGGCGTCGCGCCTGATCATGCGGCTGCTGGACCGCGACCTGAGCGAGATCAGCCAGGAGCGCTTCCACCGGATGCTCTATGCCGCGTTCAAGGCGGCGCAGAAGGAACCCACGGTCTACCTGCACCGGAGCCTGACCGATCCGCAGACCTACAGCGGCATCCACGACGGCACCTGTCAGGCGTTCCGGGAGTTCCTCGACAGCGCGACCGCGCTCGGTCTCGTCGAGGCGGCGGGCGGCGTGTACCGGTTCCTGCCGAAGCTCCGGCAGGCACCCTCCTTCCACGAGACCCGGCTCGAGAACGTCGTCATCGTCTATGCCAACGAGATGGCGCCGGTCGGCGCGGCCTGCCGGGCGGTGGAACAGGCGATCGAGACCGAAGCGACCGTCACCCGGGAAGCGCTGGCGCGCGATCTGTTCGACGACGAACGGCGCGCCTATGCCGCCGCGAAGCAGGCCTATTCCCTGCCGCGCCATGCCGCGATCAACGACAAGGAGACCGCGACGGAGAGCGGCGAGCCGTTCCTGATCCTGCCGAGCCTCCCCAACGATGTGGGCGTTGTGCTGATCCACGGGTTTCTTGCGTCGCCGGCGGAAATGAAGGCGTTCGGCGAGCGGCTGGCGGCGCTGGGCCACCCGGTGATCGGCGTGCGCCTGGCCGGACACGGCACCTCGCCCTGGGACCTGCGCGAGCAGAATTGGCAGAACTGGCTGGCTTCGGTGCGCCGCGGCTACGAGATCATGGCGCTGCTCGCCGGCCGCGTCTCCATGGTTGGATTCTCGACCGGCGGATCGCTGGCACTGCATCTGGCGGCCGAGCAGCCGGCCGGACTCGCCGGCGTCGTGGCGATCTCGGCGCCGATCAAGTTCCGGAACCGCAACCTCGCTTTCGTGCCGCTGGTTCACGGCATCAACCGGCTGACCGAGTGGGCCTCGCCGCTGGAAGGCATCATGCCGTTCCGCGTCCACGAGTCAGAGCATCCGCACATCAACTACCGGCACATCCCGATCCGCGGGCTGTTCGAGCTGCGGCGCGTGGCCGACGAGCTGGAGCGCCGCCTGTCGCGGGTCACCTGCCCCGTCTCGATCATCCAGGGCAAGGACGACAAGGTCGTCGATGCGGCCAGCGCCAGGATCATCATCGGCAAGCTCGGCTCGACCGAGAAGTCGCTGCACATGATCGATTCGCGGCGCCATGGCATCCTCCATGAGGATGTCGGCGAGACGCAGAACCTCGCTGTCGCGTTCCTGACGTCGCTGGCGCCATTGCCCACCCTGCCCGCGCCGGCCGCCGAACCGGCCATCCCGGCCTCGTCGATCGTGGTCGAGGCGCGCAACGCGCTCGCCGCGCGCCTCGGCGATGCGCGAAGCCAGGCCAACCGGCTTGTCGGCAAGCTGTCGGACCGGATCGGCCCGCTGCTCAGACGGTTCCGTGTCGAAGCGCCCGCCGCCGGCGAAGAACCCGCCCTGCAACGGAGCTATCCGTGGGAGCGCTCGTACCCGAGCGGTATCGACTGGCGCACGACGATCGAGCCCAAGCCGCTCACCGCGCTGCTGGATGACTCCGTGAAGACGTATGCGGACAGGCCGTGCGCGAGCTTCCGTGGCCGCCAGTACCGCTATCGCGACATCGGCCGCCTGGTCGACCGCGCCGCGAAGGGCTTCCAAAACCTCGGCGTCGGCAAGGGGATCAAGGTCGGGCTGATGCTGCCGAACTGCCCCTACGCGCTTATCTGCTTCTACGCCGTGTTGAAGGCCGGCGGCACCGTGGTCAACATCAATCCGCTCTACGCCCTGCCCGAGATCGAGAAGCAGATGGCCGATTCCGGCGCCTGCATCCTCGTGACCCTGGACGTGAAGGAGCTTTACGAGAAGGTCGCGCCGCTGGCCAAGGATGGCGGCCGGGTCGAGAAGATCGTCGTCTGCCGCATGAGCGGCGCGCTCCGCTTCATGGAGAAGATGTTCTTCGACCTGCTCGGCGGGCGCGGCGTCGCCACGGTGCCCGACGACGACCGACACATCCCGTTCGAACGGCTCGCCGACAACGACGGCGCCGTGGAGCCGGTCAGTATCGACCCGGTCAAGGACGTCGCCGTCCTCCAGTACACCGGCGGGACGACGGGCACGCCCAAGGGTGCGCAGCTCACCCACGCCAACCTCTATGCCAACGCCGTCCAGATCGCGGCGTGGGCACCGGATGCGAAGCACGGCGAGGAGAAGTGTCTCGCCGTCCTGCCGATCTTCCATGCCTTCGGCATGACCGCGGTGATGAACCTCAGCCTGCTGATCGGCGCCGAGATCATCCTGCTCGCGAAGTTCCAGCCGAACGAGGTCCTCGAGACGATCGACCGCGAACGGCCGACGATCTTCTTCGGCGTACCGACCATGTATTCCGCCCTCACCCAGGCGCGCGATATCGCGAAATACGACCTGTCGAGCCTCAAATTCTGCATCTCCGGCGGCGCGCCGCTGCCGGGCGAGATCCAGAAGCGCTTCGAGAACCTGTCGGGCTGCACCCTGGTCGAGGGCTACGGTCTGAGCGAGGCGAGCCCGGTCTGCACGGTCAACCCCGTCGCTGGCGGTGGCAAGCCCGGCTCCGTCGGGCTGCCGCTGCCGGGCACGATCATCGAGATCGTCTCGCGCGAGGATCCCGATCGCATCCTCGGGGCCGGCGAGCGCGGCGAGATCTGCATCACCGGCCCGCAGGTCATGTCCGGCTATGCCAACCGGGCGAAGGAGAATGTCGACATCTTCCGCGGCAAGCGGCTTCACACGGGCGACGTCGGCTACCTGGACGAGGACGGCTACCTGTTCATCGTCGACCGCATCAAGGACCTGATCATCAGCGGCGGCTTCAACGTCTATCCGCGCCAGGTCGAGGAGGCCGTCCACCAGCACCCCGCCGTCGCGGAAGTCGCCGTGATCGGCGTGCCCGACCTCCACCGCGGCGAGACGGTGAAGGCTTTTGTCCGGCTGCATGACGGGCAGTCCGTCACCGCCGGCGACCTGCGCGCGTTCCTCAAGGACCGGCTCGCGCCGTTCCAGATGCCGCGGCAGATCGAATTCATGGATGCGCTGCCGAAGACCGTGATCGGCAAGATCTCGAAGAAGGACCTTCCGGCAGTTACGCCGGGCACGAAACCCGAACTCGATTCCGCCTCGACCCCAGGCGTGTGAGGACAGAAAAATGCGCAATGTCATGATCGCCGGCTATGTCCGGTCGCCGTTCACCCTCGCCACGAAGGGGGAACTCGCGAAGGTGCGCCCGGACGAGATCACGGCGCAGGTCGTGAAAGGCCTGATGCAGAAAACAGGAGTCGATGCGAACGACATCGAGGACCTGATTCTGGGCTGCGCCTTCCCCGAGGGCGAGCAGGGCCTGAACATCGCGCGGCTGGTGGTCTTCCGGGCGGGCCTGCCTGACTCCGTCGCGGGCGTCACCGTCAACCGCTTCTGCGGCTCGTCGATGTACGCGCTGCACATGGCCGCCGGCGCCATCCAGATGAAGGCGGGCGAGGCGTTCATCTGCGCAGGCATCGAATCCATGACGCGCGTGCCGATCATGGGCTTCAACCCGATGCCGCATCCCGGCCTGCACAAGGACCGCCCCGAGGCCTATATCTCGATGGGCGAGACGGCCGAGCATGTCGCGACCCGGTACCAGATCACGCGGCCGCAGCAGGAGGCCTTCGCGCTCATGTCCCACGCCCGGGCGTCGAGCGCGCAGAAGGCGGGCCGCTTCAACGACGAGATCATCCCGATCGCCGCCAACGGCGCCACGGTGCGCGCCGACGGCTGCATCCGCCACGACGCAACGCCAGCGGGGTTGGCTGCGCTGAAACCCGCTTTCGACGAGCACGGCACGGTGACCGCCGGGACTTCCTCGCCGCTGACCGACGGTGCCGCGGCGACACTGGTGTGTAGCGAGGACTATGCCAAGGCGCATGGCCTGAAGCCGCTGGCCCGGATCCGCAGCATCGCCGTCGCCGGCTGCGCGCCGGAGATCATGGGAATCGGCCCGGTGCCGGCCACCCGCAAGGCGCTGCAGCGCGCCGGCGTGTCGGTCGCCGACCTCGATGTGACCGAGCTCAACGAGGCGTTCGCCTCGCAGAGCCTGGCCTGTATCCGCGACCTCGGGCTCGACCCGGCGAAGATCAACCTCGACGGCGGCGCGATCGCGCTCGGCCATCCGCTGGGAGCGACCGGCGCCCGCATCACCGGCAAGGCGGCCTCGCTTCTCGCCCGCACGGGCGGCAACCTCGCCCTCGCGACCCAATGCATCGGCGGCGGACAGGGCATCGCCACGGTGCTCGAGGCCGCGTGATGGGCGAGATCAAGAAGGTCGCGGTGTTTGGCGCCGGCGTGATGGGCGCCAGCATCGCCGCGCACGTCGCCAATGCCGGCATCCCGGTGCGGCTGCTCGACATGGCCGCCCAGAACGGCAAGGGCGGCAACGCCATCGCCGCCGGCGCCATCGACCGCCTGCTCAAGGCCGACCCGGCGCCGCTGATGCACAAACGCAATGCCGGCCTGATCACGCCCGGCAATATCGACGACGACATCGGCGAGATCGGCGATTGCGACTGGATCGTCGAGGCCATTGTCGAGCGCATCGACGCCAAGCGCGCCCTCTACGAGAAGATCGACCGCGTCCGCCGCCCCGGCTCCATCGTCTCGTCCAACACTTCGACCATCCCGCTCGCGAGCCTGGTCGAGGGCATGCCGGCGGCCTTCGCCGCCGACTTCCTGATCACGCATTTCTTCAACCCGCCGCGCTATCTGCGGCTGCTCGAGATCGCCGCCGGGCCGCGTACCCGCGCCGACGCGGTCGACACGGTCAACCGCTTCGCCGACCTGCGCCTCGGCAAGACGGTGGTGACCTGCAAGGACACGCCCGGCTTCATCGCCAACCGGATCGGCATCTACTGGCTACAATGCGCCGTGGTGCAGGCGATGGAAACAGGCCTGACGATCGAGGAAGCCGACGCGGTGCTCGGCCGCCCGATGGGCGTGCCGAAGACGGGCGTGTTCGGGCTGCTTGACATGGTCGGGCTCGACCTGATGCCGCACGTCCTTGGCAGCATGGCGGGCTCGCTGGCCAAGTCGGATCCCTTTCACGCGATCTATCGCGAGCCGGACCTGATCAAGAAGATGATCGCCGACGGCTACACCGGTCGGAAGGGCAAGGGCGGCTTCTACCGCCTGAAGCCCGACGCACCGGGGAAGATCAAGGAGGCGATCGACCTCACATCGGGCGAGTACCGGGCGACGCGCAAGGCGTCGCTGCAGAGCGTCGGCAAGGCGCGCAAGGGCGGGCTGCGCGCAATGCTCGCGCATGACGACAAAGGCGGCCGCTATGGCTGGTCCGTGCTGGCGCGGACGCTGAGCTACGCCGCTTCGCTGGCGCCGGAGATCGCCGACGACATCGTCGCGGTCGATGAGGCGATGCGCCTCGGCTACAATTGGAAGTTCGGCCCGTTCGAGCTGATCGACCAGCTTGGCACTGCGTGGTTCGCCGAGCGCCTGCGCGCCGACGGCATGACGGTGCCGCCGCTGGTGGAGAAGGCCGCCGGCCGGTCCTTCTACCAGACCGAATCAGGGCGCCTCCAGTTCCTCGACTTCAACGGCAGCTACCGCGACGTGGTCCGCCGCGAGGGCGTGCTGCTGCTCGCCGACATCAAGCGGCGGTCCCGGCCGCTGGCGCGCAACCGCTCGGCCAGCCTGTGGGATATCGGCGACGGCGTCGTGTGCCTCGAGTTCCACAGCAAGATGAACTCGCTGAACCCGTTCACGCTTGCCATGGTCGACAAGGCCGTGGACCTCGTGCCCGGCCGCTTCAAGGGGCTGGTCATCTACAACGAGGGCAGCAACTTTTCGGTCGGCGCCAATATCGGCCTGCTGCTGGTGGCGATGAAGCTGCGCGCATCCTTTGCCGTCCGCTACCTCGCGCGCAAGGGTCAGGACGCCTACAGCCGCCTGAAATACGCCCCCTTCCCGGTCGTCGGCGCGCCGTCGGGCCTCGCACTCGGCGGCGGCTGCGAGGTGCTGCTCCATTGCGACGCCATCCAGGCGCATGCGGAGCTGTACACCGGCCTGGTCGAGACGGGTGTGGGCATCGTCCCCGGCTGGGGCGGCTGCAAGGAGATGCTGCTGCGCTGGACGGCCAGCAAGAAGCGCCCGGGCGGCCCGATGCCGCCGGTGATCAAGGCATTCGAGACGATCGGCATGGCGACGGTCGCGAAGTCGGCGGACGAGGCGAAAGACTACCTGTTCCTGCGCCCGCACGACGGCATCACCATGAACCGCGACCGGTTGCTCGCCGATGCCAAGGCGAAGGCGCTGGCCCTGGCCCAGAACTACGTCCCGCCGGAGAAGCCGCGCGCATCCCTGCCCGGACCGACAGCGCTGGCGGCGATGTCGCTGGCCGTCGACGGCTTCCGCCGCACCGGCAAGGCCACGCCGCACGACGTCGTCGTCGGCAAGCAGCTTGCGCAGGTGCTGAGCGGCGGCGACACCGACATCACCGAGACGCTCGGCGAGGAAGATCTGCTGGCGCTGGAGCGCGAGGCGATCGTGCGCCTGGCGCGTCACCCGGCGAGCGTCGCCCGTGTCGCCCATATCCTGAAAACCGGCAAGCCGCTGCGGAACTAGGCCATGACCCACGCCCTGCTCGCTGCCGCCATCGTCGCCTTCGTCTCCCTGCTCTATGCGGGCCGGGGCTACTGGGCGTGGACCGTGGCTGCCGCCCTCGCCTTCGCCGCCTGGGCTGCCGCAGGCATCCAGTCGCCGGTCGCGTTCTACGCCCTGCTGGGTGCCGCGGCGGTCCTTGCCGCGCTGTTCGGCATCCCCGCCATCCGTCGCCCGATCGTCTCGGCGCCGGCGATGCGGCTGGCGCGCGGCTTCCTGCCGCGCATGGGCGACACCGAGCGCATTGCGCTTGAAGCTGGCACGGTCTGGTGGGACGGCGAGCTGTTCTCCGGCAATCCCGACTGGCGCAAGCTGCTCGACTTCAAGCCGCGCCCCCTCTCGGCGCGCGAGCGTGCCTTCCTCGACGGGCCGACCGAAGAGCTCTGCCGGATGGTCGACGACTGGCAGATCACGCAGGATCGCGACCTGCCGCCGCAGGTCTGGGACTATCTGAAGAAGCAGCGCTTCTTCGGCATGATCATCCCGGAGCGCTACGGCGGCCTTGAGTTCTCGGCGATCGCGCATTCCGCCGTCGTCGCCAAGGTGTCCAGCCGCAGCATCACCACCGCCTGCACCCTGATGGTGCCGAACTCGCTCGGCCCCGCGGAGCTGCTGCTGCACTACGGCACGGAGGCACAGCGCCAGTACTACCTGCCGCGCCTCGCCACTGGGGAAGAGATTCCCTGCTTCGCGCTGACCGAGCCGCATGCCGGCAGCGACGCCGCGTCCAGCCGCAGCACCGGCATCGTCTGCCGCGGCATGTTCGAGGGCAAGGAAGTCCTCGGCATCCGCCTCAACTGGAACAAGCGCTATATCACGCTGGCGCCGGTTGCGACGGTGCTCGGCCTCGCCTTCCGTATGTATGATCCCGACCGGCTGCTGGGCGGCGAGACCGATCTGGGCATCACCTGTGCGTTGATCCCGCGTAACACGCCGGGTGTCCGCATCGGCGATCGCCACGACCCGATGGGAGTGCCGTTCCAGAACGGGCCGATCACCGGCACCGACGTGTTCGTGCCGCTCGACGTCGTCATCGGCGGGCGCGATGGCGTCGGCCAGGGCTGGCGCATGCTGATGGACTGCCTTGCCGCCGGCCGCTCGATCTCGCTCCCCTCGCTCTCCGTCGCCGCGACCGAGCTGGCCGCGCGCATCACCGGCGCCTACGCCACGGTGCGCGAGCAGTTCAACATGCCGATCGGCAAGTTCGAGGGCATCGAGGAAGGGCTCGCGCGCATCGCCGGCCATGCCTATCTGATGAATGCGGCCCGCGTGCTCACCTGCGGCGCCGTCGATGCCGGCGAGAAGCCGGCGGTGCTGTCCGCCGTGGTCAAGGCCTACCTGACCGACGGCATGCGGAGCTGCGTCACCGACGCGATGGACATCGTCGCCGGCTCCGGCGTTTGCCGCGGCCCGCGCAACACGCTGTCGCGCGTCTATGTCGCGGTGCCGATCGCGATCACCGTCGAGGGCGCCAACATCCTGACGCGTTCGCTGATCGTCTTCGGCCAGGGCTCGATCCGCTGCCATCCGTTCGTCCAGGACGAGATGCAGGCCGCGCTGACCAACGACGCGGCGCGCTTCGACCGCGCCCTGTTCGGCCATGTCGGCTTCGCCTGCCGCAACGCCGTGCGCGCGCTGCTGCTGGCACTGACCGACGGCCGGCTGGCTGCGACGCCGGCCGGCGGTCTGACCGCGCTCTATTTCCGCCGGCTGACGCGCTACAGCGCCGCCTTCGCCCTGGTGACCGACATCGCGCTAGCGACCATGGGCGGTGCCCTGAAGCGGCGCGAGAAGATCAGCGGCCGCCTCGCCGACGCGCTGGCGTGGATGTACCTCGCCTCGGCGGCGCTCAAGCGCTTCCATGACGAGGGCCAGCCGCCGCTCGACGAGCGCCTGATGCGCTGGTCCTGCGACCTGGCGCTGTGGAAGGTCCAGGAGGCGCTGGCCGGCGTCCTCGACAACCTGCCCAACCGCTTTGCCGCCATGGCCGCACGGGCGCTGATCTTCCCGTTCGGCGCCCGCCGGCGGCCGCCGCGCGACGGGCTGGGGGCCGCCGTCGCCCAGGGCCTGCTCGACGACGACGAGATCCGCCGCCGCCTGACCGCCGACATCTTCGTTCCGGATGCCAGCGAGGACGGGCTCGGCCGCCTCGAGGCCGCCCTCGGCCTGATCGTCGTCGCCCGCAAGATCCAGAAGAAGGTCCGCGACGCCGTGCGCAGCGGCGCCCTTCCCGCCGAGCCGGCCGCTACCTTGGTCGAGCGCGCGGCCGCACAGGGCATTATCAGCGCCGACGAGCGCCAGCGGATCGACGCCGCCATCAAGGCGCAGGACGCGGTCATCCAGGTCGACGCGTTTCCCACGGCCGTCCACGCCGGCCTCAAGGGCTGACGGCCGAACGCGCCGCTTTCCGGCGAACAAAGCGGCGCCACCCGCGTTACCTTGTCAGTTCGATCGCGTGCGCGGCGGGAACGCATCGCGGCGAGAGGATCGGACGACCGCGCTCCGCGCCAGCAGAAAGGGTCGCCCATGATGATCCGTTTGGCTGCCGTGTTCGTTTCCAGCGCCTTGCTCACATCCTGCGCCCCGTCTGCGCAAATGGAGAGGGCCGAGCCCCGTTCGGGCAGCGGCAACCGCCAGGGCCTCTACGACTGCCCGAACGCGACGGGCACCAACCAGGTGATTGCCGAGAACCAGGCCGACGCCGACCTCCTCTGCGGCTCACCGGCGGGAGGGCGATAAGTTCAGTTTCCGCATGAACGTGTGGTTGATCGTCGCTCTGGTCGTCGGTGTCTTCGGAGCGCTCACGGGGGCCTATTTCGATCTCGAGTGGCGCGCGTTCATACGGGATGTTCAGAACATCGCCGCCGGCGCGACCGTACTGGCTGCGGCGCTCATCGCTTACCGAGGAGCAACGGCGAAGATCTCGGCCGATCGCGAGGATGCTCAGGCAGCACGCAAGCGGAGGCGCAACGCGTTCCGTTCAGCCCTTGCGAGCGAACTCCTCACCGTCGGTTGGGAAGCCAGTCGGATGAGAGAAAACGCAACGCAGTTCGCTGGCCTACCCGCCGACACGCCACGCCGGGAGATGGCGCACATGCGGTTGCACACGCCGACGCTTGGCATCTCCGAATGGCAGGACCTCGCGACGCTCGGCGAGGAGATATCGGGGAGCTACCATCGACTGATCGCACAAATCGGCCGGATCAACCGGCTCGTCGACGCCGTTGCGCAGGACGCGGCGACGATGAATGACAATCCATCGGTTGACGACGAAGTACGGAAGATCGCTCGACCGTTCCGCGACCTGGCGGAAAACTGCAGGCAGATCGCCCAGCACGCGGACCGCCTCGCTGAAGACGTCAGGACCTCGCCGGACTAGATGGCCCTCTCATTCTGAGCGATCAACGCGACACGAAACGATCTATGGCGTTGCGCAGCAGCCGCGAAACGTCGTTCGCGTAGCTGTTCGTCGACAGGCTGCCACAGAACGTGATCGATCCTACCGACAGCACCGCACCACCGCCGGGCTTCTCAAAATAAACGAGTTCGCCGCGGATCAGTTGGCGGGGCGGCTCCCCACTCACGGTCGAGACATGAGTCAGATGTTCCTCGGGCACCAGCACGAAGGACCCGCTATGGCCTTCGGAGCGAGCGAGCACAACAGCATCGGGCGGCGATCCGAGGCGACGATCGAGCCGATCCAGTTCGAAGCCGGCAGCACCGCCGCCGCTCAGCCCGTGGTCGCCGAACGTGTCCGATTCGATGCCATCGAACAGCCACGCCCAGCGCGGCTCGTAGGATTCCTTCGTTCGTCTGTAGCAGGAGCCTTCGAACAGCCCCTGCGCGGAGAAGCCGATACCGACCAATGACTGCGGAGGCCGACCGTTGCGCCGCCACAGGCCGCCGTAAGCGCCATCGAATTGATGGTAGTACTCGCCCGGGTCTGCCGCCCAGGCGCGGATCCCACCCTCTCCGCGGCGCACTTCGAGGGCGCCGGGGTATTCGGGCGACGTCGCGATGCGCCAGTAAAAGCCGTTGCCGCCGAGATAGATCAGGCGCCCGCCTGAGTCGACGTAGTCGCGCAACGCGTCCAGCATCCGCGACGTGTGGTATTCGGGGTGAGACCCCGTCAGCACGACGCGATAAGGCCGCAGGAGTTCGAGCCCTTCGCGATCGAGGTCCTCGTCGGTGATGACGTCGAAATCAAGGCTCTGGTTTTCAAGCCAGTCGAGCAGATGCGAATCAGCGGGAAAGTGACGGAGGCCCGAGCCGCGTTCGTCGACGAAGGTCAGGAAGCCGGGTCGCATGGTCAGCATCGGCCGCAGCCGCGAAGAAAAGCAGATTCCGGCGCCGTCTTCGAACTTGTTGTAGGTGGAGCGGCCGTAGATCGGGAAATCGTCGGGATTCCAAGGATAGGCGCCCCATTCGGCCGCGCGCGCACGGTACCCCGCGTCGGCGTTGCCGCGCGCGTGATTGGCGTAGGCCTGATAGGTGAAGGTGGGTGCCAGGAACGCGATCCGCGCAAACGGGCCCTTCTTCGGCGGCAGGACGTAGAAGGGACAAGTGTCGACCTCACCGCTGGGCGAGGTCAGACGAAGGGCGTAGGCGCCACTTCGCAGCCCTGCCGGCACCTCGAACTCGAAATCCGTCTCCCAATCGAGGTTGCCGAGCGCGTCCGCGTGGAAATGGATTGCCGCATACTGGCCAGGCGCGTGCCGCCAGCACATTTCATCGCCCCGCCAGTCGGCGCCGCGCACCGCCCTGACGGGCAGATTCACCAGTACGCCGTCGCGCCGTTCCGGCCCGATGTCGCGCACGCACTGGGAGGCGATGTCCATCGCGAAGTCCCAGCTTGCCAGCACCCCCGGGCCGGCCGGGTCGCTTGCAGCCAGGGCCGGCGTCCATTGCTCGGTCCAGCCCTGCAGGATCGTGGGCCGCTCGATGCGTCCGTCGAAATGTCGAGCCGGGAAGCCGTCTGCGCCGTGCGACGCGGCGATCAGAATCCCGCCGCCCTCGCGTGGCGACATCTCGTCAATCCGTGCGTCGGCAATCGAAACGATCGGCGCCGCGCCGCCCGCGACGCGAAGTTGGCCGACGCAGACCCGGCCGCGCGCGGGGTCATAGGACGCCCAGATACGGTACCAGTCCCCCTCCGCGAGCGCCGCGTCCGTTCCGAACCGGCGTTCGCCGCCGCGCGCATCGCGGACGACGAAATGCGCGCCGTTCGTCGAAACGTCGAGGCACACGCTTGCTCCCTGGGCATCAAACTCGCACAGCACCGCCCGCCTGACGGCGTCCAGCCGCGTCGGCTGCACCAGCGCCGTCCACGTGACCGGCGCATCCGGTTTCCGGGCCGGCCGGCCGTCGACACGGGCGGACGCGCCGCGGCGAATCTCCTGACGGCGCGCCCGAAACGGCGTCCGGAACACCGATGAGAGATCCTCGATCTTCATGCCCGGCCCGGCCGGATTGGGATCAACATGGATCAGACGTACGAGGCTCGCCTCGGCCATGCCCGTCGAGATGACGCTGACCTTGGCGGCGATCCGCTCGCCCGGCCGCGCCGACAGGCGGTCGAGATAGCCGGCGATCGGAAGTTCGTTCGCCGCCGCCGGCGGCGTTTTCACAGCGCGCCCTCCCGCCGCAGATCCTGCTCGAACTCCCCCAGCGCCGCCTCGAATCGGGACAACATGTCGTCCATCTCCGCGCGCGTGATCGTCAGCGGCGGCGCGACCATCACCCAGTCGCCGTAGCGGCCGCGGCTGGTGCGCCGCGCGTACACCGCAAGGCCATGGCGCAGCGCCGTGTACTGGAAGCGATCCGGCGCCACGAGGTCATTGCGCAACATCGCCCCGGTTTCTTTGTCGGCAACGAGTTCCAGCGCCAGCAGCAGCCCCAGGCCACGTACTTCGCCGACAAGGGGTGACCGCGACGCGAGCTCTTCCAGCCGTGTCCTCAGATACGCTCCCGATTCCGCCGCGCGGCGAACCAGGTCCCCGGCCTCGATCTCCTCGAGCACGGCCAGGCTGACCGCGCAGGACAGCGGGTTGCAGAAATACGTGAAGTTCGTCATCACGCCACCCGCCCCTGCAATCGTCGCGGCGAAGCGCTCGGAGACCAGCACCGCGCCGAATGGCGTGTAGCCGGCCGCGATGCCTTTGGCGAGAATCGTGATGTCCGCGCGAACGCCCCAATGGTCGCCCGCGAGGAATTTTCCGGTCCGCCCGGCGCCGCACATGACCTCGTCGTGGATCAGCAGTACGCCGTACCGGTCGCAGATCTCGCGAACTCGCCGATAGTACGACGCCGGCGCCACCAGGGCGCCGGTGGCGAGGCCGCCCACGGGCTCCAGAATGAACGCCAGGACGGAGTCCGGTCCCTGCTCCCGGATCTCGCGCTCCAGGCTGTCGGCGCAGAAATCGGCGTAGCTCTCCACGGTGTGGTTCGCCGGCCGCCGGTATCCGAACGGCGCGGGAACGCGCGGCATCGAGCGCATCATCGGCCCGAAAACCTCGTGCGCGTACGCATCGCCCGTGACGGACAGCGCGCCCAGCGTCGTCCCGTGATAGCTCGGTTCGCGGGAGATCACCTTGCAGCGCGAAGCCTCGCCGCGCGCGCAGGCATATTGCCGCGCAAGTTTCAGCGCGACCTCGGTCGCTTCCGATCCGCCCGAGGTGAAGACGACACGCTCGCAGCCCGGTCCTGCCATGGCGCTGAGACGCGTGGCCAGACGCACGCTGATCTCGGTCTCGAACTGGATCGGGTGCGCGTAGGCGAGATCGCGCGCCTGTTCGGTCATCGCGCGCAAGACACGGGCGTTGCCGTGTCCGAGATTGCTGCACACCGGGCCCGACGTGACGTCGATGTAACGGCGGCCGGCATCGTCCCAGAAATAAACGCCCTCGGCCCGAACGACCAGCGGACGCGTGGCGGTGGTCGACCGGGCGAAGAAGGCGTGGATCGAGGCGTTCGGGGCGACCTGCGGGGCAGGTCCGCCATGCGGGAGGTTGGGCTCGCTCATGCCCCGGCACTCTTCGAAGCAGCGCCGCCGATCACCTGATGCGACGGTTGAAAGCGCTCGCGCGGCAGGACCTCGAAATCCTCGAGCGCCGGACGCGAATGGAAAGTGCCGTTGAGGTTCAGAATCTGGAAGTCCCCCGGTTCGAGAGTCACTCTGAGAAAAGAGAAGTTCGGCCTATCGCGACGCCCTGCTCTCCAGCTCTCACGCGCGGAGGTGGCACGCGACCGAATGCTGCGGCCTCGCCTGGCGCAGTTCGGGCGTGCGCTGCCGGCAAATATCGGTGGCGATCGGGCAACGGGGGTGGAAATGGCAGCCCGAAGGCGGGTTGATCGGGCTCGGCACGTCCCCTTCGATCACCGCGGCTGACGACGGCGCGTCGACGTCCGGCTGGGGAATGGCCTGGATCAGAGCCTCGGTGTAGGGATGCCGGGGGTTGGCGTAGATCTGATCCGCGGGCGCCACTTCGATCACGCGCCCCAGATACATGACCGCGACCCGATCGCTGAGGAACCGGACCGCGCGCAGGTCGTGCGATATGAAGATATAGGTCAGACCGTTGCGCTCCTGGAGCTCCTTCAGCAGGTTCAGGATCTGGGCCTGGATCGACATGTCGAGCGCGGAGACCGGCTCGTCGCACACGATCAGGCTTGGCCGCAGGGCCAACGCGCGGGCGATCCCGATGCGCTGACGCTGGCCGCCGCTGAACTCATGCGGATAGCGCTCCATCAGGTCGGGATCGAGACCGACGTCCTTCATCAAGGCAACCACCGCCTCGCGACGCTCCTTGGCCGTACCGATCCTGTGAATCGTAAACGCCTCTTCCAGCGTCTGGCGCACGGTCATACGCGGATTGAGCGAGCCATACGGGTCCTGGAAGACCATCTGCATCCGGCGGCGCAGGCGCTTGAGTGCCGAACGGCCCAGCCGGCGTAGCGGCTGTCCATCGAACGTGACTTCGCCGTCGGTGGGCTCCTGGAGCCGCAGGATGAGACGGCCGAGGGTCGACTTGCCGCAGCCGCTTTCACCCACGAGGCCCAGCGTCTCGCCCGCACGGACCTCCAGATCGACGCCGTCGACCGCCTTCACGTGCGCGACCGTTCGTGACAGCAGGCCGCTCCCGCGGACCGGGAAGTACTTGCGCACGCCGCGCACGACCAGCAGCGGTTCCTGAACGGCGCCCGTCATTGCGCGTCACCAGCGCTTTGGCGCGCCTCGGCCGCGTGCAACCAGCATGCCGCGCGATGTTCGCCGCCGAGGGCAAAGGACGGAGGTACTTGCACACGACATTCGGGACGCGCATCCGGGCAGCGCGGATGGAAGCGGCATCCTTCCGGAAACGCCGTCGCGCGCGGCACGGAACCCGCGATGGCGTTGAGCCGCTTCGTCGCCCGATCGCCCTTCGGGATCGAGGCGAGCAGGCCGCGGGTGTAGGGATGCGCCGGTTCGCGGAAGATCCGCGCGACCGGTCCTGATTCCACCACCCGTCCCGCGTACATCACGATCACGCGATCGGCGATCTCCGCCACGACCCCGAGATCGTGCGTGATGAACAGCATGCTCATGCCGAGCTCCTTCTGGAGATCGCGCATCAGCCGCAGGATCTGCGCCTGGATCGTCACGTCCAGCGCCGTGGTCGGCTCGTCGGCGATCAGCACCTGGGGCCGACAGGCCAGCGCCATCGCGATCATCACGCGCTGGCGCATGCCGCCGGACATCTGGTGCGGATAGTCGGCAAAACGGCGTTCCGGGTCGGGGATGCGAACCTGCCGCAGCAGGTCGATGGCCGTCGCCTTGGCCGCGGCCGCGGAAACGTCGCGATGAACGCTGACGACCTCGGCCACCTGGAACCCGACCGTCAAGACCGGATTGAGGCTGGTCATCGGCTCCTGGAAGATCATCGAGACCTGGTTCCCGCGCAGCGCGCGCAGCTCCGAACGGTCCATCCGCAGGATGTCGCGCCCCTGGAACAGGATGCGACCGCTCTCATGGCGGCCGGGCGGGCACGGCACGAGCCGCAGGATGGAGCGCGCCAGGATGCTTTTCCCCGAACCGCTTTCGCCCACGACGCACAGGGTCTCGCCGGGCGCGAGCGCGAACGACACGTCATCCACCGCGCGGACGACACCCTCGTCGACGTGGAAGTAGGTGCGCAGGCCCTCCACCGACAGAATTGCCCCGTTCGCTTGTGTCATCGGGCCGGCCCTCCCGCGCCGCGCATGCGGGGATCGAGTATGTCGCGCAAGCCGTCGCCGAACAGGTTCACGCCCAGCACCGTGAGGCCAAGCGCCACCGCCGGGAAAATCGTCTGCAGGGGATGGGTCATCAGGAAACGTCGCCCGTCCGAAAGCAGGTTGCCCCACGTCGCGTCCGGCGGCGGCACGCCCAGGCCGAGGAAGCCCAGCGTCGCCTCGGCGACCATGGCATAGGCGAACACGACCGTCGCCTGCACGATCACCGGCGACATGACGTTTGGCAGGATGTGGCGGAACAGGATGCGCGCGTGCGACGCACCCAGGCTGGCGGCGGCCTGCACATACTCGCGCGATCGCTCGGAAATGACGGGTGCGCGGGCCACACGGGCGACGCGCGGCGCGTAAACCAGGCTCAGCGCGATCACGACGTTCTCGAACGACGCGCCGAGGCTGGCCATCACGCCGAGCGCCAGGAGGATCGACGGGAACGCCATCAGGCTGTCCATGATCCGGCTCAGCACGTTGTCGATCCATCCGCCGAAATATCCAGCCACGACGCCGAGGAAAGTGCCGACGACAAGGCATAGAAGCGCAACGGCGCTCGACACGCCCAGAGACACGCGTGAGCCGTAGACAACCCGCAGGAAAAGATCGCGGCCGACGCCATCGGTGCCAAACCAGTGCGCTGCGCTTGGCGGCGCGTTGCGCATGCGGACGTTCATCGCGTTCGGGTCACCGGGCACCAGCAGCGGCGTCACGACGGCGACGACAAGGACGACGGCCAGGATGACTGCGCCGGCGAAGGCGAGACGATTGCGCCGCAGCGCGCGCCAATAGCGGCTGAACGACGCCATCATGCCGTCCGCGTCCTGGGGTCGAGCCACGCGTAGATGATGTCGACCAGCAGGTTGATGAGGATGTAGATCGTGACGATGAACAGCAGGCAGCCCTGGATGGCCGGATAGTCCCGGTACTGGATGCCCGTGATGATCATCCGTCCGAGACCGGGAATGGCGAACAACGTCTCGATGACGACGGCGCCGCGGAACACCGCGCCCAGATTGATGCCGATTACGGTCACGACGGGAATCAGCGCGCTCTTCAGGACGTGGATGCCGATCACCCGCGTCTCGCCGAGCCCCTTCGCGTAGGCGGTCGTCACGTAGTCCTGGCGCATCACGTCGACGACGCTCGATCGCGTCATGCGCGCCGTCACCGCTGCCATCAGGAAGCCGAGCGACAGCGCCGGCATGATGAGGTTCAGGATCCAGCCCGAGAAACTTTCGCTCAGATCGACATAGCCGATCGACGGCAGAACGCCCCAATGGACCGACAGCAGCAGGATCAGCAGAAGGCCGGCGACGAAATCGGGGATCGACAGGCCAAGAATGGCGACCGACATCGCCACCTGGTCATAGATGGTGTTCTGGCGCAGCCCTGCGACCAGGCCGAGAGGCACGCCGATGACGATCGAGACGAGCAGCGCGAGGAACGCCAGCGACAGCGTGCGCGGCAGCCGCTCCAGGATCATGTCCAGCACCGCCTCGTTGGCGACGAGCGAACGGCCGAGATCGCCCTGCACCGCGCGCCACAGCCACGCCAGGAACTGCTCGTGCAGCGGCCGGTCGAACCCCATCTCGGTCCGGAAGGCGGCGATTTCGGCCGGCGTCGCGTAGCTGCCGAGCAATGTCGACGCCGGGTCGCCCGGCGCGATCTGGAGCAGCAGGAAGACGATCACGCTGACCAGAAACAGCGTGGGCAAGGCCGAGACGAGCCGTCCCAGAATAAACTTTAACATCCGGGCCGGTGCCTCAGTTCCGATCCGTCGCGCTGCCGCTCATATGCCGAACCGGTCGCGCAGCGCGTAGACGAGGATCACGCCCGGCAGGAACCACGGCCAACCTGTGTAGAGCGGACGCGTCTCGAACGTTAAGGCATCGAACTCGGTGCGGGTGTCGTTGCCGCCGACGATGCGCTGCGCGATCTTGAAGCCGAAATACGGACCGAAGGCGAGACCCGACCCGCAATAGCCCATCGCAAAGTGGATGCCGTCGTGCTCGCCCAGATGCGGCATCGTGTCGAAGGTGTAGGCAACGTTGCCTGACCAGGAATGGGCGACGGGCGTCCCACGCAGATGCGGGAAGATGCGCAGGAACTCGCCATAGAGATGGTTCAACCCGGCGCGCCCCCCGAACATGACCCGGGTGCCGTCCGGCGTCGGCCGGAAATAGTGGTGCAGGCGCGACGTGTCGCCGATCAACCGGCGCGTCGGCAGCGACCGATCCATGGCGGCCTTGTCGAGCGGCTCGGTGACGAAAATCGAGCTTTCGATCGGAATGACGCGGCGGCGCAGATAGGGCGTGACGCGCGACGTATATCCGTTGGTCGCGGCGACGATGTTACGGCACGCGATCCGGCCGCGCGAGGTGTGCACCTCGAAGCCGCTCTCGACCTTCTCGATCCGCTCGACGCGCGTGAACGGGCTGACCTGGACTCCGGCAGCGATCGCGCGGTCGAGCAGCCCTTGATGGAACAAGCCCGGATGCACCGACGCAAACAGCGTGCGCAGAACGCCGCCGTGATAGGTGTCGGTACCGACCTCGCTCGGGACCTCGTTCCTGGGAAACACCTTGCTTTCGATGCCAAGATGCTTGTGCATCGCCTCGGCGTCGCGGCGCAGGCCGTCATAGTCCTTCGCGAACCGGGCGCCCATGAAGCGACCGCGGACCTCCAGGTCGCATGCCAGCTCCTCCTCGCGGATCAGGTTCACGGCGAATTCGTACGCGCGACGCGATTCGCCGTACATCGCCTTCGCGTAATCCATGCCCCGCTCGCGGGCGAGCCGCGAGAAAGAAATCTTGAGCCGGCTGCCGATCACGCCACCGTTGCGGGTGCTGGCGCCATAGCCGGCGTCCTGTGCGTCGGCGACGACCACGCGCCGCCCGTAACGTGCGAGATAGAGCGCCGCGGTGAGGCCGGTGTAGCCCGAACCGATCACGACGACGTCGGCCTTCGCGGGCAGATCGGACTCGGGAAATTTCGGCCTTGGCGCCGCTTCCCACCAGAACGGGGACGCGCTGCGCGGCGTAGGAACCGACGAGGCGGTCATGAAGTATTCCTTGGTCGAAGCCCGGCCCGGCGGCGCTCAGGCCGCCGGGCCGGCGCCACTCAACGCTCGATCCGGACGTTCCAGAGCTGCAGCAACCCCGTCGCCGAAGGCTTGAACCCCTTCACGGTGTCACGGTGCGCCTCGAAGAAGCTCGGGTTGAAGAGCAGCACCGCGGGAATGTCCTTCATGAACACTTCCTGCGCGCGGTCGTACAGCTCAAGCCGCTCTTTCGGGTCCATCACGACGCGTGCCTTGTCGACAAGGGCGTCGTACTCAGCGCTGGCGTACTTGTTCACGCTCTTCGTCGAATGGAGACGACGGTTGTAGTGCTGGTCGGGATCGTAGCGGCCAGAGCTCGTCATCATGCCCATGCGATAGACAGGTTCGGTGGCATAGACGCCCGCGACCAGGCCGCTCATGTCATAGTTCTTGATCTGGACGTTGATGCCGACCGCGCGGAGCTGCTGCTGGATCGCCAGCCCGGCGTTGCTCATGTACTCGACGTCGGTCGACGTCCACAGCTCGATCGGCTCGCCGCGATATCCAACCTCGCGCAGCAGCGCCCGGGCGCGCTGCGGGTCATGGGGGTGTTGACGGCCGGTGCGCTGCGTGTACCAGGCCTTCTGTTCGGGGTGCATGAAGGCCGGGTTTGTCACGCCGTAGCCGCCGGTGGCGAGCTGCATGATCTCGTCGTAGTTCAACGCGGCGGCGACAGCCTGACGGAAGCGCAGGTCGCTCGTGGGCGGCAGCTTCCAGCCAAACCACAACACCACCCACTCGAGCGTCGGAACCTCGACCGCCGTGATGCCCTTCACCTTCTTCAGGCGCTCGAAGTCGCTCACGTCGATCCGGCTGCTGAAGTCGAGCTGCCCGGTTTCGAGACTGGTCACCCGGCTCGCGCGGTCGGGCAGAATGCGGAACATGATCTCTTCGACTTCGGCGGTCCGCTTGCCACCCAGGCCGGTCGGCCCGGGGAATCGGGCATCGGCGCTGTACTTGTCGAACCACTTGATGCGCAGAAACTGGTCCGACCGCCACTCGTCCCAGCGGAACGGACCGGTTCCGATCGGACGCGAGATTTCGCCGCCCTGCTTTTCAGCCAGATTCGCGGGAATGATGTATCCGCCGAACGGCCCTGCGAGCTGGGACAGGAACACAGGGGATGGCGCTGCCAGCGCGATCTCGAGCGTGTACTTGTCCTTGATCTCGATGCCGCGAATGTCGGCGTAGTCTGCCTTGTTCGGCGAAACTTCCTTCAGACGCAGCAGCGAGTAGCGAACGTCCTCCGCCTGCAGTTCGCTGCCGTCATGGAACAGCACGCCCTTGCGCAGCTCGAACGTGTAGCGGTCGCCGGCGGGATTGATGGTCCATTTCTCAGCGAGCTGCGGAATAATTTCGTAGTTCGCGTCAAACGTAACCAGCGTCTCGACGATGTGGCGCATGGCCATGTGCGAGGCCTGGTTGCGCGTCTTGTGCGGGTCCGGAATCGTGGTGTCCGCATGCAGGCCGACGCGCAGCGTACCCTTGGGGGGATCGGCCGACACGGCCGGGCCCGCGGCCAGGATGAGCGCGATCGCGGATACCGCCAATTTCGAAAGAATCCCCTTCATTCCCCTGCCCTCCGCTCGTTCGTTAAGTTAAAAAAGGGACGCCCCTTGCCGGTCGATCACCCTGCCGCCGTACGGGGATCGACAACTCTCCCGGCCATCGCGCTGGCCGCGACTGTCGCCGGGCTCGCCAGGATGATCCGCGCCTGGGCGCTGCCCATGCGGCCGGGAAAGTTCCGGCTCGACGATGCGATGCAAGTCTCGCCCGCGGCCAGGAGCCCCATATGCAGCCCCGCGCAGGGTCCGCACCCGGGTGTCGTGACGACGCAGCCGGCATCGACCAGGGCCGTGATCACGCCTTCGGCCATCGCCTGCCGGTACACCTCGCGCGACGCGGGCGTGACGATCACGCGCACGCCGGGCGCAACCCGGTGCCCGCCAAGAACCTTGGCGGCGGCCCGCAGATCCTCGAGGCGGCCGTTGGTGCACGAGCCGATGAACGCCTGATGGACAGGCACGTCGCCGGCGGCCATTGCGGACAAGGTGCGCGCACCCGGCTCCGGAACCCGGATCTGCGGCTCCAGGGCGGAAAGATCCACCTCCACGATCCACTTGTAGTTGGCGCGATCGGTCGTCGCTGCCACGTCAACCGCGATCCCGAGCGCAGCGAAATGCGCGATCGTCACGTCGTCCGACGGAACGACGGCCAGCTTCGCGCCGAGATCGGCGCCCATATTCGCAAGAGTCATGCGTGCGGGAACGCCGAGCGCCGGGATCGCGGGCCCGATATACTCGATAGCGGCATAGGTCGCGCCCGCCGGGCCCAGCAGCCCCAGCAGATGGAGCATCACGTCCTTGGCATCGACGAACTCGCGCAGACGGCCGCGAAGCTCGATCCCGATCGTCTCTGGCACACGAAACCACAGCCGGCCGGTTGCCCAGGCATAGGCCATCTCGGCCGCCCCCACGCCGATGCCGAGGCAGCCGACGCCGCCGAGCGTCGTCGTGTGCGAGTCCGTGTTCAGCGCGATTTCGCCCGGCCGCACGAGCCCCTTCTCGACCGCGACCTGATGCGAGATGCCGTTGCCGACATCGTGGAAGTTCCGGATTCCAGCGCGCCGCACGAACTCCCGACCGGCGGCCTGGTCCTGCGCATTGGCCGGTGTGTTGGCCGGTGCGTAATGGTCATAGAACAGGGCGATCCGGTCCGGATCGCGCACACGCTCGACGCCATGGCGCGCCAGGTAGCTCAGAATATGACCGATCGTGTCATCGATCGTGAACAGACGATCCGGTTCGACCTCGACCAGATCGCCGGCGCGGACCGTACGCCCGGCCGCCCGCGAAAAGATGCGCTCCGCCAGGGTCCCGGTCATGCCGATGTCCTCGGCGGGCCGGACAGCGTGTTCAGCAGGCCACCCGCGGCCACGATATCGTTCAGCAGCGGCGGCATCGGCGCGAATTCGAGCGTCCGCCCCGCAATGCTCAGCCGACCGGCCGACAGATCGACGGTGATCGTGTCGCCGTCGGATAGCGCACCGGCCACGGCCTCGTCCTGGATCACGGGCAACCCGTTGTTGATGCAGTTACGGAAGAACGGGCGTGCGCAGGATTTCGCGATCACCAGGCGCACGCCTGCGCCGAGCAGGCCGGTCGCGGCGGGTTCGCGGGCGCTGCCGATGCCGAGATTGCGGCCTGCCAGCAATACGGCGTTACCCGCAAGGCGCGCCGGCCAGTCAGACCCGAGCCCTTCGAGAATATGCCGCGCCTGCTCGCGCCAATCGGTCAGGCCGAGGTAACGGCCCGGATACATGCGATCGGTGTCGAGGTCATCGCCCACCGCAGCACATCGCCCCTCCACGATCAGTCCCGATGTGCTGGTGGTCACGCGCGCGTTCCGTGAGTCTGGTCGAGTTTCGTGAATGCATCGTGCCGCAGAACGGCGCGCATCTCGTCGAATGTCATCAGGGCGCCAGCGCCCCTTTCAGTGGTACCGTCCGCACGCAGGCAGGCCAGGACCTGCTCCATCGCCCGCGCGGCAGCGGCGATTGCCGAATCGGGCCAGATGATCACGGCGTAGCCCATCGCGCCGAGGGTCGCCGGATCCAGGATCGGGGTCTTGCCCCCCTCGACCATGTTGACCATCAGCGGCGCGTCGATCAGCCGGGGAAGCCCCTCGAGCTCCTCGCGCGAGCGCGGCGCCTCGACGAAGATCACGTCCGCTCCGGCCGCGCGGTACATCTTTCCGCGCCGTACCGCCTCATCGAAGCCGAGACTCTGACGCGCGTCGGTGCGCGCCACGATCACGAAATCCGGGGAGCGTCGCGCCGCGACCGCGGCACGCACTTTCGCTTCCATCTCCTCGGCGGGGACAACCTTCACGCCTTCGTAGTGGCCGCAGCGCTTGGGATGCTGCTGATCCTCCATGAACAGGCCCGCTGCGCCGGCACGCTCGAATTCGCGGACCGTACGCCAGACGTTGACGTGATTTCCATAGCCGTTGTCGGCGTCGGCGATCACCGGCAGGTCCGTCGCATCCACGATATTCGCCACCTGGCGCGACACCTCCGCCATCGAAGGAAGACCGATGTCGGGGACCGCGAAAAGGCTCGCCGCCACACCGCTTCCCGACACCCCGACGGCGCCGAAACCGGCCCGTTCGATCAGTCGGGCGCTCAATGCGTCGAATGCGAAGGGCACCACAAGAGGTGCATCGGCATCGAGCAGCTGACGGAGCTTTTTACCTTGCGTCCCCACCTTCACCCCGTTATCGCGGAGGTAGAACTCGCCTCTTGAGTTCTCCGCACGTCCGGTGAAAACTAACAGCGGTTAAGAAACTTTACAATATGTCTATTAAATCGACCACCCGGGCAACCGCCACACCAAGAGCCGAACCGCCGCCGGCGCACGCCGAACCGGGAGACGACGCTCAGGAAGTGGGGCCGCGCCTGCGCGCGCTGCGCGAGGCACGGCGCTTGTCCCAGCGCGAAGTCGCACGCCTTTCGGGCGTCAGCCATTCGATCATCTCGCAGATCGAACGCGGCGATTCGAACCCGTCTGTCGGATTGCTGCGCAAGGTCCTGAGCGGCCTGTCGCTGTCCCTGGGCGAATTCTTCTCGATGCCGGCCGAAGGCCGCGGAAAGGTCTTCTTCCGGCGCGACGAGCTCCAGCGCATCGCCGAAGGGTCGTTGCGCCTGTTCCAGGTCGGCGGCAACGTCCATTACCGGCACCGGATCCAGATTCTTCACGAATTCTATGCACCGGGGGCCGACACCGGCGAAATCCTGCTGACCCACGACGCCGAAGAAGGTGGCGTGGTGATCAAAGGCAAACTCGAGATCACCGTCGGTGATCAGGTCGCGATTCTGGGTCCGGGCGATGCGTATTATTTCGACAGCCGCCTGCCGCACCGCATGCGCAATCTCGGCACGACCGAGTGCGTGGTGGTGAGCGCCTGCTCGCCGCCGAGCTTCTGACAGGCGCGGCACTGCTCGAAGCCGCCGTCCGCGCGGCTAACGCCGCGCGGTGTCGTCCCAGAATTTAACGTCCATGCGCTTGTAGCTGTCGGCGATGTTGATGTTCCCGATCGTTTCGGGATGCCGCCCGAGACGCTTGAACTCCTGCAGGATCGCCTCGCACGCGCCGAGGAGCTGCAGCATCAGCATGCCTGGCACGATCGCAACGCGATAGCCCATGGCCTGCAGATCGTCCATCTGGACCATTGGGCTCTTCCCGCCCCGGACGACGTTCATCAGGCACGGGCCGCGTACCAGCTTTGGCACCGCCCGGACCTCCTCCATCGTCTCCGGCGCCTCGACGAAGGCGACATCGGCGCCCGCCGCCAACGCGGCGTTGGCACGCGCGACCGCCTCGTCGAAGCCCGCAATGGCGCGCGAATCGGTGCGCGCAATGATCACGAAATCGCGCGTACGACGCGCGCGCGCAGCCGCGGCGATCTTCGACAGATATTCCTCGCGCGGCACGATCGACTTGTTCTCGAGATGCCCGCACTTCTTCGGAAACGTCTGGTCCTCGATATGGATCGCAGCCACGCCCAGGCGTTCGTACTCGCGCACCGTCCGCGTGACGTTCAGCTCGTTGCCGTAGCCGGTGTCGGCATCGGCGATGACTGGCAGGTCCGTCGCATCGACGATTCGCCCGGCGTTGCCCGCCATTTCGGTGAGGCCCACCAGCCCGTAGTCGGGGTAGCCGATCGTCGCCGCCGTCCCCGAGCCGGTCATGTAGACGGCCTCGAAGCCGGCCTGACGCACGAGTTTGGCGGTCACGCCGTCGAAGGCGCCGGGTGCCACCACCATGCGTTCGGACGCGATCATCTGACGGAGTTTACTTGCGTGCGACATCGTCTCCTCTTTCCACTATTCGGCTTCGCATCTTCCGTTACCGGGCCGACGCGTCGATATATCCTTCGCGGACAAGCATCGGCACCACGCCACCGGCCAGGACCGTCTCCAGCAGAAGCGGCGGCAGACCGCGCCCCTGCAGCTCGCGCCCCGTGGACAGGTTGAGCACCCGCCCTGTGACGAAATCGACGCGGCCGCTCTGTCCCTCCTCGAACAGGCCGAGGACGCCCGGACATTCGATGGCCGGAAAGCTGAACGTCACACAGCTGCGCAAGCACAGCCCGTTGAGGGAGTCCGCGACCAGCCCGGCGATGCCGCAGGCCGTTAGAACACGGCCGACGACGCGGCTCGATCCGGTACCGAAATTGCTGCCCGCGACGATCAGATCGCCCTGCCGGACCTGATCTACCCAGCCGGGCCGGTTCGCACTGAACGCCAAGCGGTGCTGCTCGGCTTCCGGCAACAGGAACGCGCCGTTGGGAAAGATCAGATCCGTATTGATGTTGTCGCCGAAGCACCAGATCCGGCCTTCCCGCGTCAGGTTTTGTGCGGTCATGCCAGGAAGCCCCGTGGATCGGTGATTACGCCGGTGACGGCGGATGCCGCGACGGTGGCGGGCGATCCCATGTAGATTCGCGCCGAGGGCGCGCCCATCCGCCCCTTGAAGTTGCGCGTGCTTGCGGTAATGCAGGTTTCGCCCGGAGCCAGCACGCCCATGTGATGGCCGAAACAGGCGCCACACGTGGCATTGGTGACGACCGCGCCCGCTTCGATCAGCGCGTCGATGATCCCCTCGCGCAGCGCACCGGCGTAGATGCGCTGTGACGCCGGGGTGACGATCAGGCGGACTCCCGGCGCCACGCGCCGGCCACGCAGAATCCGCGCCGCGATCCGCAAATCCTCGAGCTTGCCGTTCGCGCAGGAGCCGATGAATGCCTGCTGGACGGCGATCGTTTCGCCGAGCTCGCCGATCGGCACCCCATTCTTGGGCACCGCGTCGGGCCTGATCACATAGGGTTCGAGCGCCGACAGGTCGATCGTGCGCACATCCGCGTAATCCGCGTCGGCGTCGGGCGTCACCGGGATCGCCGGGCGGACGGTGCGCCCGGCATACTCGTCCATCAGAACGGAGTCCGGATCGAACAGCACGAACTCGGCGCCCAATTCTGCCGACATCGTGCTGATCACCCAGCGCTCCGCGAGCGGCAGGGTCGCGAGCCCCGCGCCGCCGAACTCCAGGGAGTGGTTTGCATGCTGTCCGAACGTCTGGGCGATGTGGAAGAGCACGTCCTTGCCGTAGACGCCTTCGCGCAGCGCACCGGTCAGCATGTAGCGGATCGTCGGGGCGACCTGGTACCAGACCAGGCCCTTGGTCATCGCCTGCAGCGTGTCGATCGGCCCCACGCCGCGCCCCGCGCAATTGAGCGCGCCGACGGCGCATGTATGCGAGTCCGGGCACACGAGCAGTTCGCCGGGCACGGCAAGTCCGCGCTCGGCAACGATCTGGTGCGAAATGCCGTGCTCGCCGACGTCGTAGAAATGCCGGAGGCCGAATTCCCGCGCGAACGCGCGCCCGCGCGCCATGCCTTCAGCGTCGCGCACCGTCGGCGCCGGCACCGAATGGTCGAATATCACCGCGATCCGATCCGGATCGAAAAGCCGCAGCGGACGATACCAGCCGCCATCCGTGGAGATCGTGAGGTCGAGCTGAACGACCATATCCGGCCGGCAAACCACGACTTCGCCGGGACGCACGCTGCTGCGTCCGGACGTTCGTGCCATCACCTTCTCGATCGCCGTCGCGCCCACTTCGCCTCCCTCGTCGTCACCGCATCGGATGTCCGGAGGCGAAGCTTATCCACTGGACGCTAAAATATCCAGACTGTACGTTATCCCATACATACAGTCCGCCGCACGACCAGGAGCCTCCATGACCGAAGATGCGAAGTTGAAGCTGGCGCTCATCCAGATGAACAGCTCGGATGATCGCGATGCCAACCTGGCGAAAGCGGGCGCGATGATCGATCAGGCTTGTGCCGAGCACCGCCCGGATCTGGTCCTGATCCCCGAGTTCTTCAACATTCCCTACGTGTTCCAGTATCGCGACTACCGGCATATCGATCGCGCGGAGCGCGATGACGGCCCCAGCATCTCGATGGTCCGCGAACGGGCCATCCGGCACAAGGTTCATGTGATGGCAACGATCTTCGAGGAGGAGCGTGCCGGGATCTATTTCGACACCGCGATTCTGATCGCGCCCACCGGCGATATCGTCGGCAAGTATCGAAAGGTTCATCCGGCCGCACGGCGCAGTCTCGAGAAAATCTACTTCCGCCACGGCACGACCTTTCCGGTTTTCCGGATCGGCGATTGGCGGATCGGAACGATCATCTGCTACGACACCTTCTTTCCGGAATCCGCGCGCGCTGCGGCGCTCAACGGCGCCGAAGTCATCCTGGTGCCGTTTGCCACGCCCGACGTCAATTGCTGGCGCCCGATGATGCGCACTCGCGCGTTCGAGAACGGTGCCTACTTCGCGCCCTGCAACAAGGTGGGCCGGGAGGGCGAGTGGACCTTCATGGGCTCGAGCATGATCGTCGATCCCTACGGAGAGATCGTGACCGAACTCGACGATGCGAAGGAAGGCATCATCGCGGCCGAGCTCTCGCGCGCGAAGGTGTTCGAGGCGCGCCGTTATAACCCGATGATGCGCGACCGCCGTCCGGACCTCTATTTGCCGATCACGACGGCGTCGGAGGACATTCCCCGGGTCTGACGCCGACCTCCGCTGCGGCTTACCGGCGGAGACAAGCTGCAGCCTGCACGGTCGACAGTTACGGAGCGGGGCTTTCTCCCGCCACCGCGATGACATTCATGCTGGCGCCATCGGGGACCAGTCCTGCGAGTCCGTCAGCGCTGTCCGGCAGAAGCCGGCCGTCGCTCTCGCCCAGGAACCGGTATCCGAGCGGCACCAGATATTTGAGCAGCCGCTCGAGCGAGGCCCCACGCTCAGCGAGGACATAGGGTGCGATCTCCATCACGAAGGTCGGCCGATCCCGCCGGAGCATCGCCTGCGCGCCCTCGAGGACATCGCATTCGAACCCGTCGACGTCGAGCTTGACGAAGTCGATCCTTGGAATGGCGTTCGCCTCGACGAAATCGTCCACGCTCGTCGTCGCGGCGCCTTCCGTCGACATCGACTTGCCGAAATGCTTTGCGTGCAGCTCGTCCTCATGGCCCAGCGGCCAGGCAGACGGGATCGCCGTCGGCGCAAAACCGCCCGACCGCGGCCCAAGAAAGGCCTGTAGGGCCATCACGCGAGCACTCAGCGCGTCATTCAGCGCGAGGTTCCGGGTCAGCTTCTGGAACGCGTAGAGCGTGGGCTCGAAGGCAAACACCTTGCCGTCGTCGCCGACGAGTTTGGCCAGTCGCAGTGTATGCGCACCGATATTCGCACCGATGTCGAGGACAGTCGATCCGGGTCTGACGAGGCGGGCACAGGCCGCGGCCGTCCCGCGCTCGAAAGCCCCCAGATACAGCGCGAAATCGATGCCTTGCGACAAGTCGAGCCGATAAACCGCCCCTGCTCGGGAGACGGTGACATCGTCGGTTGCCCCCACGACGGCACGGCAGCGATGCAGCAGATGATAGGCTGCCTTCGCCAGCATCAGCTTGTGTCGGGTTCGCATTGTCGTCTAGGCCGACTTTTCCAGGACAACGAGAAGCCGGAACCCCGCGACCCGGCCAACTACTGGCGCCAACGCGGCTTCGGCCCGCAGCAGCGGTCGCGCCAGCGCCTCGGGCAGCAGCGACCATTCCTGGAACCCGCCGGACAAAGGATAGGCGACCAGGCTGAGGAACGTCTTCTCGATCACTTTGAGCTGCGGAAAGAGCGCGGCGAACTGCCTTTCGTCGCGGCCGAACATCAAGGTCGCGATCGCCTGGTTCGAATCGTCAGGATCGTGCGAGCTCAGCGCGTCGTCGCCAAGGGGCGCTGCCGTCATCCGGACAGGCTCGCGATGAAACATGCGATAGAACACGCCACTGACGGGCGTGATCGCCGGCTCGACGATCACGATGCGTCCGCCCGTGCACAGCGCCCGCTGCGCCTGCGCGAAGAAAAGCTTGGGGCGCGCCAGGTGGTGCAGCACGTCAAACATGGCGATCGTACCGACTGCTCCGTCCCGGAGCGGGAGAGCGTGGGCGTCGCAGACCGCATCTATCCAGGGCAACGGCCGGATATCCATCGCGATGGCATCGCGCAGCACTGTCTTGAGGAGGCCCGGTCCCGCCCCCAATTCCACCAGCGTGCCCGGTGCGCAGCGCTCGGCCATGCGGTGGAAGAGATCGAGATAGACCGCGCGCAATGCCGGCTTGCGCTCCCAGATCTGGCGGTGCGTGAACGCAGAACCGGGCGATGGTTCGCTCGGCATGGCGCTATCGGACGGCCTTCAGCTTCAGGAACGCGAATGCGACCATACGCACCAGCATGGCGCCATGTCTGAACCGCGAGATCTGAGTCGTGCCGTAGGTGCGCTCGGCATACCGGATGGGAATATCCATGATCTTCAGGTTCAGGCGGGCCGCTCCGAAGATCAGGTCGAAGTCGCCGAACGGGTCGAAGTCGCCGAAGTACTTACGGTTGGCGGCGATGCGCTCGTAGTCCTCCCGCCACAAGGCCTTGGTCCCGCAGAGCGTATCCGTCAGACGCTGATTGATCAGATACGAGAAGAGCGACGAGAAAGCACGGTTGGCGAACCAGTTCAGGTACCGCATCGCCTTGGCATCCATCGGATAGACGAAGCGGCTGCCGTTGGCGAACTCGCAGCGCCGCGTGACCAGCCCGTCGTAGAATTTTCCGAGCTGCTCGGGCGGCATGGTCAGGTCCGCATCGAGAATCATCAGGATATCGCCGCGCGCATGGGCGAAGCCCTTTCGCACCGCATCGCCCTTACCCTTGCCCTCCTGCTGCAGGACCTTGATGTCGAACTGCGGATAGGCCTCGCGCACGCGCAGGCATTCCTCGTACGTGCCGTCCTGGCTATGGCCCTCGACGAACAGGATCTCCATATCCTGGGCGAATCGTGGGAGGCGCGTGATCGCGCTCTCGATGTTCCCTCGCTCGTTCCTGCATGGGACCAGGACGGTGACGGACGGTTGCGATGCCGTCGCACGGCCCTGCGGTGCCGCCCGGGCCACGACATAGTTGCGCAGGCAAAATCGCCGGATTCCGGGCAGCGGCGCGACGAACCGATTGATGATCGGCCCCAGCCCGAAGAAGTGGCGCGGCAGCAGGAGCCGCCATTCGCGCCCGATTGCCTCGTAGTCCGCAAGCTTCAGCAGATTCATGATGTCGCTGGTAGACAGCCAGCTCTGCTGAACGTACTGGGGCATCTTGAGGCCGACTTTCTCGCCGGCTCTCAGCAGCGGCTCCCAGACATGGGAGTAGTAAACGATGATCAGGCGGGTCCGCGGCGTCATCAGCTTGTGCAGGAGCGTCAGAACCTTCTGGCAGTCCTCGAGATAGCCGACCGTGTCGGACAAGATGATGGCGTCGAAGGGTCCGGCAATGCTCTCGTACGTCGCCCCCTCCTCCGCGCTTCCGACATGGAACTCGTATTCCGGATATTTTCCTTTGGCGATTGCGATCATCGCTGCGCTGATGTCGATGCCGACGCCGCGCCGCGGCCGCAGTGCCGCCAGAAGCTGCCCCGTGCCGCAGCCGATCTCCAGGACCGCGGCGCCCTCCGGCACAAGCAGGCTCAGGTGGCGATGGTCGTGCGCGTAAAAGTAAGCGTTCTTGCGAATCCAGTCCTCGCGCTCGGGTGCCAGGCGCTCCGACATGGCGCGAACGGCCTCCTGATGGCGCGATAGCGTGGTCATAGCGCCCCTGCCGCGGGGTCGCCGCGTCGCGCGGGCGCGGGACGCCGCATGGACCACCACAACACCGCGCCCGGCAGCGACGACAGGATGATCCAGAGGCCGAACAGGACCGAGACTGTGAACACGCCGGGAGCGTCGATCCCAAGCAGGCCGAAGCCGAAGACGATCGCCCCCTCGCGCACCCCCCACCCATTGATCGAAATCGGCAGGCTCGCCAAGAGGAGCGCGCCCGGCAATACGATCAACCCGTCTTCGAACGCGGCATCGATGCCGATGCCGCGCGCAAGCAGGATCAGCGCGGAGACGGACAGGAGTTGTACGGCGACAGCTAGGCCGACCGCGGCGATTCCCGACAGCGAGGCCAGGGCAAGTCGCACGTCCCGCAGCATCTCGATCGGTACGGCGCGCCACCGACCAGCCAGAGATGCGAGAAGTGGAATCCGGTCGGCGAACACGAGGAAAAGTAGGGCCGCCAGCAATGCCGCAAGCACCAGCCCGAACAGCAGCGCCGCGTCGCCGCCCACGCGGCCCGTCATCACCGGGATCGACGACGAAGCAAGCAATACAAGGCCCGCGAGGGAAATCAGCCGGTCGCAAAGAACGCTGGTAACCACCTTCTGCGTCGGCAGGCCGATCCAGCAGGCGCCAGCGCCGCGCATCACGTCAAAACCGACCATCCCGGGCATCACCTGACTCGCGAAGAGCGCCGCAAAGGTCAGTCGCGTCGCCGCGACGAAGCCGAGCGCAAGGCCCATCGCCCTGGAAACCAGCGTCCACCGCAGCGCATTGCAGGCTGCCGCAAGCATGAGGGCCAGTAGCGCGCCGATCAGCAACGGGACCTGCAGCGTGAGCTGGCGCAGCGAATCGATGTCCGTCCGCGCGCGCCACCCCAGGAAAGCCAGAATTCCGGCGCTCGCCGCGATCTTCAGCGCGGCCCAGGCAACAGCAGCGCCGGGCGCGGAGCGCTCATCGCGGTGTGCCAATCCGGCGATGGGCCTCATCCTGGCCCGGCTCCGGTGGCAAGGCGCTCTGCGCGCTCAATCATGAAAATCGGCACCAGCTCGCCAAGCCGCACAGAACCGCTTCGTCGCGCGGCAGCGCCCGCGACATCTTCAGCCGGCCGCTTCAGACACGCAGCTCTGCCGTTTTTCTCGGTCATCGGTCGACTCGAAACGCCGGCCTCGGATGACACATCGCCAGAACCCGGAACAACCAGCCCATGCGGTCACCGCTAAGCGCAAACGCTACGACGAGGAAATGGTGAGCCCGTTGGGGATCGAACCCAAGACCCTCTGATTAAAAGTCAGATGCTCTACCGCTGAGCTACGGGCTCCCCGGAGGGTGACCGGGACCATACGGGCAGCACCCGGCAGGGTCAACCGCGATGGATCGGCATCGTCAGAGTGCGCAATGGAATAAAGAGCCAAGCTCATCCCATAGTTGCGAATGGCTTTTCAAGCCCCTACTTTGCGTCCGATTTGACCGGTGACGGAGGCCCGTACGCAACGCCAGCCGGAAGAAAAGTAACGCCCGTCGCCCGACGAGATCAATGAATACGCCCGCGGAACGTAAACTGGCCGGGCCGAACAGTTCTGGGGACGTGCGTTCCGCGGGATTTGGCCCGTGCCTTCGTCGACTTCGAAGGGGACGTCCTCTCACGTGTCCGGGCGGAAATTGGGGAGCTTCGTGCAAGTCGTCAGCCTTCGTTCTTTGAGAGCCGTGATCGCGGCGTTGGCGATCGTCGCCGCTCTTGCTGCAACTCTCCTGGAATCCGGCGTTTGGACAAGGACGGTCACGTTGGGCGGACCGTTCCACGCCGATGGAGGGTACGCGTTCCAAGTTGCCCTCAGAAAAGGCTCCCTCTGGGAAAGAGCATTCACGACCGGTGGCGACAGGTCCCAATGGCAGACGTCACGGTTGCGTCTCTTTGAGGATGGCGTCGAACTCACGCAAGCTCACACGCTGCATGCGACGATCAGAGAGCTTGGCGGCGGGCGCTTCAGCCACTGGTATGACAGCCTCTATTTTTCCGCGAGCGACAACGGCGATCCGACCATATCCGGTCGCATCTACACGGCCGTGTATCCCTTGACGGTTCGCCTCTGGACATGGGGCGGCATAATTGCGGCACTTCTGATCAGCCTGAGACTCTATGGTCGCGAAATTCACGAGGGTCTTGATAGCGGCCGCCGCGCATTGGCCCCCGCGGCGCACGGTCGAATCCCGCTCGCGATGTGGTGTCTGGTCTTTGCGATCTGCGTCGCATTTCCCGTTTATGTCGTGCATGGTCACCTGACCTCGGGGCAGACCACATATCAGGGCATTGGCGGGCTTGTCCCCTGGTCCGACTCTGGTGGCTGGCTGTACGGTGCTTTCCGGATCCTCGTGTTCGGCGAAGCACACGACTTCAGTGCTCGCCGCCCGATCAACACCGCCTTCATGGCAAGCTTGTTGGCGGTGGCCGGCCAAAGCGTTCCCGTCGCGCTGCTCATCCGCGCCGCATGTTTCGGTGCGGTTGTTTATCTATTCATTCTCCAGACATCGCGCTCTTATGGCGTCGTTGCGGCCGGGATCGGTGCCGCGGTCATCTACGGCTTTGCCCATCCCTTCCTCGCCACGGGCTTGAGCGAGGTCAACGGGCTGATCTTCGGAGTGCTCGGAATCTCCATCTTGCTCCACGCCGTGCAGACCAGGAGCAGCGCGTGGTTCGCTCTCGGATTGTTTTTTCTGACCGTCGGGTTGCTCACGAGATCCGGGGCCTTTTTCATCCTTCCCGCGCTTCTCGCCTGGTCTGCGTTCGCGTTTGCGGAAACGAGGCGCGTGACCATCCGTCCTGTCATCATGGGCACCGGCGCAATCGTCGCGGCGTGGCTCGTGTCGAAGGCGCTCGCCTATGCGTACATGCCACCGGGCATCGGCGACAATGCGAACTTCCCTTTCGTGCTGTACGGGCTGGCGAAGGGCGGACAGTCCTGGGTGACGTTCTGTGACGACGTCGTAAAACTCAAGGGAATGTCCTGTTCCGGCACCCCGGACGGTGTCCTAGCCCGGGTCGCTTACGCGCAATCGATCGAGCTGATCCTTGCTGATCCGAGGCCTTTTCTGATGGGCTTGGGGCAGTTCACGTTCGGTTACCTCCGCGACATAGGCAATTATCTGCCGACGCCCCAACGGCACGTGCTTTTGACCTTGGCGGCGATCGGGCTCCTCTCGTCCATTCTCGGCCGTGCAGGGGCACCCGGACGCTTCGCACTTGCTGCACTGATCGGTATGGTCGCCTCTTCCGCCCTCGTCTACTGGTCCGACGACGGCTACCGCGTGTTCGCTGCGACGATGGCGATCGATGCGCTCATAGTGGCTGCCGGCGCGCATCTCGTCGGAAGATTCATCACGGGTTCGATCGCCCCGGCAACGACCGGAAAGCCGGTGGACTATTCCGGCTTTGCCACGCGCCCCGGCCCGGCCGCTACCGCCGCTGCGTTCGGCGTGCTTCTGCTGGCGTTCGCGGGATTCGCTCCCGCCGTTTTCCGCTCGGAGGCCGTCCAAGCAGCCCCGGCGTCATCGCTAACCTGCCCTGCCGATGAACGGAAGATGACGATACAGCTCGGGCGAAGCTCAATCTTTATCCGGCTGACGAGCGCACACGAGGCGTTCGCCCCTGAAGTCGCCTACGATAAATTCCACCATGACCCGCGCTTCGGCAATATCGAGATCGCGGAGTTCCTTCGGACCCTCAAGGTAGGAGACATGTTCATTGCTGCGATCGACCTCGCCGGCAAAACGACCAGTCGAGAGGCCTGGCTGTGGTTGCGGATGTCCGATGCAGGAAGTCTCGTCGAGGGACGCTTTTACCGCCTTTGCACGCAGCCAAGTACAATCGAGACGCCGGCAATGACGATGGGCACCTACACCGTCACGGCTTTTCAGGAGATCAGGCCCCAGCCGTAGCCGACGGCCCTGTTGCTACCGCCGAATCCGGGCTCGCGATTTGGGGAGCCTTACAGGGGCGTGCGGGCCACCGGCGCCGGGATGGTCGGGGAGGCGCCGTCGCCAGAGGACTGCTGCGGCTGGGCCATTGCGGCGGCGACGCGCTGCACGACGCGCGGGCTGACGAAATGGCCGATATTGCCGCCCAGGCGGGCGATCTCCTTGACGAAGCGCGAGGAGATGAACTGGTTGGTCTCAGATGCCATCAGGAAGACGGTCTCGACGTTCGGGTTCAGGCGCCGGTTCATGCCGGCCATCTGGAACTCGTAGTCGAAGTCGGACACGGCGCGCAGACCGCGGATGATGACCTTGGCGCCGACCGATTCGGCGAAGTGCATCAGCAGCGACTGGAACGGCCGGATCTCGATGCGCTCGGCCATGCCGTTGTTCAGCGCCTTGAGCTCGCCGCGCAGCAGCTCGACACGCTCGTCGAGCGAGAACATCGGCCCCTTGCCGGCATTGACCGCGACGGCCACGACCAGCCTGTCGACCACGCCGGCGGCCCGCGTGATGATGTCCATGTGCCCGTTGGTGACGGGATCGAAGGTGCCCGGATAAAGCCCGATCCGCTCAGCCATTGCCCGCCCCGCCGCCATTGCCGCCCGGAGCGGTTTCCGTGTCGTTCTCGTCGCCGAGCCGCGTCACTGACATCACGCGTTCCCCCTCCTCGACCCTGAACAATGTGACACCCTGCGTCGACCGCCCGGCGATGCGGATGTCGTCCACCGGCGTGCGGATGAGCTGGCCGCGGTTGGTGACCAGCATGATCTGGTCCTCGTGCCGTACCGGGAACGAGGCCGCCACCGCACCGTTGCGCTCCGACGTCTCGATGTTGGCAATCCCCTGCCCGCCGCGATTGGTGATGCGGTACTCGTAGGCCGACGTGCGCTTGCCGAAGCCGCGCGCCGTCACCGACAGGATGAACTCTTCCTGTACCGCAAAGGCCGAATAGCGCTCCTCGGTCAGCGTCACCGCGGGCACGGGGGGCTCCGGCGCCTCGCCGTTGCCGTTGCCGTTCGCGGCCGCGTCCGCCGCCTCGGCGTCGCCGCCGCGCCGGCGCTTCGACAGGCGCAGATAGGCGTCGCGCTCGGCAATGTCGAACTCCGCATGGCGCAGCATCGACATCGAGATGACCTCGTCGCCGTCGGCGAGCTTGATGCCGCGCACGCCGGTCGAGGTGCGGCCCGAGAAGACGCGCACGTCGTTGACCGCGAAGCGGATGCACTTGCCGCCGCGCGTCGCCAGCAGCACGTCCTCCGCGTCGCTGCACGGGCGCACGGCGATGAGCCGCTCGCCCTCCTCCAGCTTCATCGCGATCTTGCCATTCGCCTTGATGTTGGTGAAGTCGGACAGCGCATTGCGCCGCACGTTGCCGGTCGACGTCGCGAACATGATCTGCAGGTTCGCCCACTTCGCCTCGTCCTGCGGCAGCGGCATCAGGGTCGAGATCGTCTCGCCCTCGACCAGCGGCAGGAGCTGCACCATCGGCTTGCCACGGGCCTGCGGCGTGCCGAGCGGCAGCTTGTAGACCTTGAGCTGGTAGGCCATGCCGCGCGAGGAGAAGAACAGCACCGGGGTGTGCGTGTTGACGACGAAGACCTGCGACAGGAAATCCTCGTCGCGCGTCGCCATGCCGGCGCGCCCGCGCCCGCCGCGCCGCTGCGCGCGATACGTCGAGAGCGGCACGCGCTTGATGTAGCCGGCATGCGTGACCGTGACGACCATGTCCTCGGGCTGGATCAGATCTTCGATGTCCTGGTCGAGCTCGCCCTCCTCGAGAGTCGTGCGTCGCTTGTCACCGAACCGCTCCTTAACATCGAGCAGCTCGGTCTTCATGATGTCGTAGATGCGCTTGCGCGAGCCGAGGATGTCGATCAGGTCGGTGATCTCGGTCGTCAGCTCGCGCAGGTCCGCCGCGATCTTCTCGCGCTCGAGGCCGGTCAAGCGATGCAGCTGCAGCTCGAGGATCGCGCGGGCCTGCTCTTCGGACAGGCGGTACTCGCCGTCGACAACGCCGGGGCCGGCCTCGTTGACCATCTCGATCAGCGGCCCGACGTCGGCGACCGGCCAGCGACGCGCCAGCATCTGCTCGCGCGCGGTGGCCGGATTTGGCGCCTCGCGGATCAGCTTGATCATCGCATCGAGGTTCGCAACCGCGAGCGCCAGGCCGATCAAGATGTGCGCGCGCTCGCGCGCCTTGCGCAACTCATAACGCGTGCGCTTGGTGATGACCTCTTCGCGGAAGCTGATGAAGGCGGCGATGATCTCGCGCAGGCCCATCAGCTCCGGCCGGCCGCCATTGAGCGCCAGCATGTTCATGCCGAAGCTCGACTGCAGCGGGGTGTAGCGGTAGAGCTGGTTGAGCACGACCTCGGTATTGGCATCGCGCTTCAGCTCGACGACGACGCGCACGCCGTCGCGATCGCTCTCGTCGCGCAGATCGGAGATCCCGTCGATGATCTTCTCTTGCACGCATTCGGCGATGCGTTCGACCAGGCGCAGCTTGCTCACCTGGTACGGAATTTCGCTGACGATGATCGCCTGGCGATCCTTCGGCAGGTCCTCGATCTTGACGCGGCCGCGCATGATCAGCGAGCCGCGGCCGGTGCGGTAGGCCTCGCGCAGCGCCGTGCGGCTGCTCAGCACGATGCCGCCGGTCGGGAAATCCGGGCCGGGGATGATCGGCAGCAGCTCGTCGATCGTGATCTCGGGGTTGTCGATATAGGCGATGCAGGCGTCGATCACCTCGCCCACATTGTGGGTCGGGATGTTGGTCGCCATGCCGACGGCAATGCCGGCCGCTCCGTTGACCAGCAGGTTCGGGAAGCGCGCCGGCAGAACGGTGGGCTCCCTGGACTGGTCGTCATAGGTGGGCTGGAAGTCGACCGTTTCCTTGTCGTAGTCGGTCAGCAGCGCCGAGGCGGCGCGCGCCAGGCGCGTTTCCGTGTAGCGCATGGCCGCCGGCGGATCGCCGTCCATCGAGCCGAAATTGCCCTGCCCCGCCACCAGCGGCAGGCGCATCGAGAAATCCTGCGCCAGGCGCACGAGGGAGTCGTAGATCGCGCTGTCGCCGTGCGGATGGAAGCCACCCATCACGTCGCCGACGATCTTGGCCGATTTGCGGAACGGCCGGTCGGCGCCGTAGCCACCGATCTGCATGCCATAGAGGATGCGGCGGTGGACGGGTTTCAGACCGTCGCGGACGTCGGGAAGCGCGCGCGCCACGATCACGCTCATCGCGTAATCGAGATACGAACGCCGCATCTCCTCTTCGATCGTGACGGGGGTGATGTCGAGCGGCTTGGAGGGCGGCGGCGCCTGGGTCAAATTCGTAAACTTTTCAAGTGTTTAAGGGCGATTCGCCCCGGACGAGTCTCACGGCTGAAATATAGTCATTTCGGCACCTGCGAACAACGACGAACACGGTCCCGTGAGCGAGTTGTCGGGCCAGCTTGGCCGGCGCGGCGACAATATCTTCCGGAACCCGATGCGCCATCCGGCGATTTCATTTGCAACCTCCGTTTTTCGCTGCCCGGGAGGGCTTTTTCCTTCATGCCTGACGAAGGCGCCCCGCGGACCGCCGCGCATGGCACGCATCTCCTCAAGGACCAGCGCGCCCTCGTGACCGGCGCCAGTTCCGGCATCGGCCGCGGCATCGCCCTGGCGCTGGCCGAGGCCGGCGCCGCCGTCGCAGTGAATTACCGCAGCCATGCGCCCGAGGCCGAGGAGGTCGTCGCGCAGATCAAGGCATCCGGCGGCAAGGCCTTTGCCTGCCGCGCCGATGTCGGCCGCGAGGACGAGGTCGAGTCGATGTTCGCGGATGCCATTGGCCGGTTCGGCTCGCTCGACATCGTGATCTGCAATGCGGGCCTGCAGCGCGACGCGCGCTTCCACGAGATGACCTTGCGCCAGTGGCAGACCGTCATCGACACCAATCTCACCGGCCAGTTCCTGTGCGCACGGGCGGCGGTGCGCGAGTTCCTGCGCCGCGGCCCCGAGCCGCGCCTGTCGCGTGCCACCGGCAAGATTATCTGCATCAGCTCCGTCCACGAGGTCATCCCGTGGGCCGGCCATGTCAACTACGCCGCCTCCAAGGGCGGCGTCATGCTGATGATGAAGAGCCTCGCCCAGGAGGTGGCGCCGCACCGCATCCGCGTCAACAGCATCGCGCCCGGCGCGATCAAGACCGCGATCAACCGCCCGGCCTGGGAAACGGAAGCGGCCGAGACGAACCTGCTCAAGGTCATCCCGTACGGACGGGTCGGCGTCGTCGAAGACATCGCCAGGGCGGCCGTCTGGCTCGCCTCTGACGAGTCCGACTACGTCACCGGCACCAGCCTGTTCGTGGACGGCGGGATGACCCTGTTTCCCGAGTTCGCCGACAACGGGTGAAGCAGCGAAGCGGAGCGTGAAGCAGCTAACCTGCTGAGATCGCGCCACGATCCCCACTGCTTCACTGCTTCACGCGAGTCTGCGCTTCCCTTCTCACCCGAGTTCGAAGCTGGTCACGCCAAAGATCCGGGCCAGGTCGATCGCGGGGGCCGGCCCGGTGTACATGCGCGCCGTCTCGAACACTTGTTTCATCCCGCAGCGCTCGGCCAGCGCCACGGCCGCCGCGTTCGCCTCTGGCACGTCGAGATAGACCGGCCCCGCCGCGGCCCGCGCGCTCAGCGCCGCGACCAGCGTGTCGGCCGTATCCTGCCGATCGGCGAAGAGCGGCCCAATCTTGAAGCCCTGCCGGCACGGCCTGATCACGCCGTAGCCGACGAGCGCGCCGTCCTCCACCAGTCCGAGCGCGACATGCCCCGGCTGCCCGATCCAGGCCCGGAGGAATCCGGCCCGCGCGGCCGGAAACACGCGGCGATCGTAGGCGGCAAGCGCATCGAACGAGACCTGCGCCAGCCCAACGATGCGGCTGTCGGACGACGCAGCGCCTTGAGCCACCTCCCCGGTGAACCGGATATTCCGGTACGCAAGCGTGAAGCCGGATTTCCGATAGTTGTCCTGCTGCGCCACGACGCCGTCGAGGCCGATATTGCGCGGGCCACCGTGCCTCATGCCCGCCTGCCATGTATGCCAGCCATAGCCGCGGCCGCGCAGATCCGGGCGCACGATGTAGAAGCCGAGAAACGCGAAGCGATCATCGTAGTTGACGACGGAGATCGAGGCGGCCGGCACGCCGTCGACCTCGCCGAGGATGAAGCCGTCGGGATCGACCGCCCGGAAGCAGTCCGCGTCATGCCGCCCGGGATTCCATCCCTCCGCCGCCGCCCAATCGACGACCAGAGCCAGATCGGCCTGAGTCATCGCCCGCGTGACAAGGCCCGCCCCCATGCACGACTCCCGGTCAGGATCCGTCCCGCCTGAACACGACCGAGACGTAGCCCGAGCCGGCGGGCGCGGCGAAGCCGCTCGGACGCGGCTTCGTCATATCCGGCGCGTTGTCGCAAATCCTGAGTGTCGCGCCGTCGAGCTGGAATATCCCCAGCCAAGTGCCCTTGAGATTGCCGTCCTGGGTGTTCACGAGATCGATGTGCGCCGGCTGCCGATTCAAGTCCGTTGTGTAGGGGCCGGTGAAGACCGTCTTCCCATTCTGCGCGATCGTGAACCGATCACCGCTGAAGGTCAGCTTGTGCCCGACCACGTCGGCGGCACTCTTCCCGTCGCGTTCGGCCGACACGGCGGTCCACACGCCATCGAGCGTGGCGGCCGGCTGCGCCAGCGCCGTAGATGTCCAGGCAAGGAGGCCGATGATGGAAAGCGAGAACCAGGTGCGCATGAGCGTAACCTCCTGTCTCACTGGCGGGCCTTGGCCGGCACCTCAGTCGCGTCGCGACCGTGCGGGCGTGCCTCTGGCGCCGGGATTTGAGCACAACCAGGCCACGCACGGAACCCGCTTTCTCGCGCATACGCCCTATTCGCTCGCGCCGCTGCGCAGCCGTGCAAGGCGGACGTATCCTCATCGCAAACCAGGAGGATTCCGATGGCTGATACGCAGGCTGACAAGGCGCGGAAGTTCCGCGCACTGCATGAGCGCAAGGGCTGCTTCGTAATCCCCAATCCGTGGGATATCGGCACCGCGCGAATCCTCGCCGGCCTCGGCTTCGAGGCCCTGGCGACGACCAGCGCCGGCTTCGCCTTCTCGCTCGGCCGGCGCGATGCCGAGAGGGCACTGACGCGCGACGAGACGCTGGCCCATGCGCGGACCATCGTCGAGGCCACTCCACTCCCCGTCTCTGCCGATCTCGAGAATGGCTTTGGCCATTCGCCGGAGGACGCCGCCCGGACCATCCGCATGGCAGGGGAGATCGGCCTGGTCGGCGGTTCGATCGAGGATGCGACCGGCGACAAGACGCAGCCGATCTATGACTTCAACCTCGCCGTGGAGCGCATCGCCGCCGCCGTCGAGGCGGCGCGCACACACCGTTTCCCCTTCACCTTCACCGCCCGCGCCGAGAACTTCCTGTTCGGCCGCCTCGATCTCGACGACACGATCCGGCGGCTGCAGGCCTTCGAGAAGGCTGGCACCGACGTGCTCTATGCGCCCGGCCTGCGCGACATACAGGCCATCCGCACGGTCTGCGGCGCCGTCTCGCGGCCGGTGAACGTCGTGATGGGGCTCAAGGGACCCGCCTTCTCCGTCGATGAGCTTGCGTCCGCCGGCGTCCGGCGCATCAGCGTCGGCTCGGCCTTCGCGCGGGCGGCCCTCGGCGGCTTCCTGCGCGCGGCCCGCGAGGTCAAGGACCGCGGCACCTTCAGCTTCGCCAACGACGCGGTGCCGTTCGCCGACGTCAACGCGATGATGGAAGAAAAGAGCACATGACGCGGCGGATCTTCATCGCCGGCGCCACGGGCGCCATCGGCCGTCCGCTCTGCCACCTGCTCGTCGCCGACGGCTGGCAGGTCACGGGCACGACCCGCTCCGAGGCCAAGGCGCAAGGCCTCGAGGCCATGGGCGTCACGCCCGCCATCGTCGATGTCTATGACGATGCAGCCCTCCATCGTGCCGTCGCGACGGCTCGCCCCGATGTCGTCATGCACCAGCTCACCGACCTGCCGCTGGGCCTCGATCCCGCGAAGATGGCGGAAGGCCGGCAGCGCAACGCGCGGATCCGGGAGATCGGCACACGCAACCTCGTTGCCGCGGCGGTGGCGGCGGGCGCCGGCCGGATGGTCGCGCAGAGCATCGCCTTCGCCTACGCGCCGTGCCCGATGCCCTACGGCGAGGATGCGCCCCTGGACCCGTCGGCGACGGCGGTCGCGAGCCTCGAACGACAGGTCCTGGACGCACCGCTCGAAGGGATCGTCCTGCGCTACGGCAAGCTTCACGGGCCCGGCACGGGCTTCGATGCCCCGCAGCAGATCAGCCCGCTGCATGTCGATGCGGCTGCGGACGCCGCGCGTCGCGCCGCCACGCGCGGCACCGGCATCTACAACGTTGCCGCGGACGATGGCACCGTCTCCATTGGGCGGGCAGTGGAACAGCTCGGTTGGAATCCGGATTTCAGGATCGGCTGATCCCGCAGCGGCCTCGTCCTTCGACAAGCTCAGGACGAGGCCTTTATTGTTGGCCGCTGCGATCTATCCGGGCCCTCATCCTGAGCCTGTCGAAGGATGAGGGTCCACGCGCCATGTTCAGGATTGAGGCGAGGCCCCATGACCGACCGATCCGCCCCGCGCCCGGGCGAGCTGAGGATTTCCTTGCCGGCCGCCTTCGACGCCGGCGTGTACTTCATCGGCAGCATCCGCACGCCATGGCAGCGCATCGACGACTGTCCGAAGAATACGGGCGAATCCGATGCAGTCTGCACGATTGAGCTCGCGGCCGACTACGTCGCCGGCCTCAGGGATGTCGAAACCTGCACGCATCTGATCGTGCTGTACTGGATGGACCGCGCGGTGCGCGATCTGGTGGTACTTAAGCCGCGCCATTACGGAGAATCGCGTGGCGTGTTCGCGGTGCGCGCGCCGACGCGACCGAACCCGGTCGCGGTCGCGGTGGTCGAGCTTGTAGCGATCGACGGCAATATCCTGCGCGTCCGCGGGCTGGACTGCCTCGACGGAACGCCGCTGCTCGACCTGAAGCCTTATTTCGCCTCTACGGACTCAAAGCCTGCGGCACGCGTCGGCTGGCACGAGGCGCGCCGGTAGCGGTGCGCACCCCACTGGGCTGTCATCGCCGGCACCGCGCGGGGTCGAGCGTTGCCTCGCTGACGCCGAGGTCGACGACGTCGGCAGGCAGCCCCTTGCCCGCGACGAGGGCGGCGGCGATGCGTCCCATGCTCGGCGACGTCTGGATGCCGTAGCCGCCCTGCCCTGACAGCCAGAAGAAGCCCGGCGCATCGCGATCGAAGCCAGCCACCAGGGTCTTGTCCGCAACGAAGGAACGCAGCCCGGCCCATTTCGAGGCGATGCGCTTCACCTGCAGCGTGGTCGCCTGCTCCAGCCGGTCGACGAGGATGGCAATATCGAGTTCGTCCGGCTGCACGTCGCAGGGCGGCATCGGCGTCTCGTCCGCCGGCGAGGCCAGGATCCGGCCGGCATCGGGCTTGAAGTAGAACTGCTCGTCCACATCGACCAGCGACGGCCATGCGTGCGACGACGCGCCTTGCGGCGGATCGAACGTGATCGCCGTGCGCCGCTTCGGCACCAGGCCGATCGGCGCGACCCCGGCCAGCTTCGCCACCTCGTCGCACCAGGCGCCGGCGGCATTGATGACGACCGGCGCCGCGAACGCGCCGGCGCGCGTGGCGATGCGCCAGCCTGCGCCGTTGCGCGCCAGTCCCGTCACTTCCGCGTCGGTGACGATGCGCCCGCCCCGCGCGGTCAGTCCGCGCAGATAGCCGCGGTGGACGGCGTGCACATCGATGTCCATGGCCTCCGGCTCAACGAAGGCCGCGACGACGTAGTCGCGGCGCAGCGCGGGAATCCGGGCGAAGGCGTCATCGAGCGGCAGGCGAGCGACGCTCTTCACGTGGCGCCGCGCTTCCTCGAGAGCGAGCTCGAAGCGCTCTGTCTGGTCGGCACGCGCGATCATCATCATCCCGCGCGGCGTCAGCAGCGGATGCTCCGTGAAGCCACGCGGTGGCGCCACGAGGAAACCGCGGCTGGCGATGGTCAAGGCGCGGATCGCGCTGTTCCCGTACGCTTCCGTGAACAGGGCCGCCGAGCGGCCGGTGCTGTGATAGCCCGGCTGCGACTCGCGCTCGAGCAGGATGACGCGATGGTCCGGCGCCAGCGCGAAGCCGGCCGAAGCGCCGGCGACGCCGCCGCCGATGATGACGATGTCTGCCTGTTGCATGGTGCGGGTCTCGGTGTCCTCGTGGCGGCACGGCGCCGGACGACGAGTGATTCATCGCCGGCTCCGGTGGTCAGGGCCGAAACCTACCGCACGCGCTGCGTATCCGCGAGATCGGGCGCCAAGGGGCGGGTGCAACCCGCCCCTGCGCCAGGCACCTGTCTTCGTTCCGTATGCTAGCCGCGGCCGTACTCGTCGTGGCGCCGCCACCATGGGCCGGCCTCGTTGCGCCCCATGGGGGCACGATCGAGCCACTGGTACATGCCCCAGAGACCGTCCAGCCCGCGCGCATAGGTCGAATAGGTGTGGTAGACGGCACCGTTCTGGAGCGCGAACGCACTCATTCCGGGCCGGTCGCGTACATACGTGGGCGCATCGGTTCCGGACATGGTGGCGAATTCGACGACGGGCGGCGGAAACTGCGTCGCGGACAGCGGGTGGCCGCCGCGCCGGTAATTGTATTCGACGCCCCCTTCGCGTTGCTGCTCCCTGGTGATCGAGACGTTGAAGTCGTAGTTGAAGTCGCCGCCCTGCGAGGACGCCCACGGGAACGTCCAGTCCATGCGCCGCTTGTACGCCTGCAACTTCGCGAGCGGCGCGCGCGACACCGCCCAGAACATGACATCGTGGTTCGCGAGGTGCACAGCAATGCCGTTGAAGCCGTCCGCGATCGCCGAGCAGGACGGGCACCCCGCCTTGTAGTCCGGCCCGAACATGAAGTGATAGACGAGGAGCTGCGAGCGCCCCCTGAAGAGGTCGGCCAGCGAGGCGCCGCCCTCGTCGGTCTCGAAGCGGTACGGCTTGTCGACCTGGACCCACGGCAACGCCTGGCGCCGGCGCGCCAGCTCGTCGCTGCGTCGCGTCAGCTCCTTCTCCGCCTCGAGCAGATCCAGCCTGGCCTCGAGCCATTCCTGCCGTGTCGCCGTCATGTGCTTGGTCATAGTCGTACTCCTTCCCACGGTGCGCTCAGAGGCGCGCCGTGTACTCGTCTTTCAGACTGGTGAAGTTCGTCCAGAACGGGCCCGGCTCGACGCCAGCGACGCGGCTCTCCAGGACGGCGAGATGCGCGTGCCAGCCGGGACCGACGCTGAGCATCGTCTCGCGGTCGAGGCGGCGGTGCGTGAGCACCAGAAGCACGTTCTTGCCGCGCTCGCTCAGCTCGAACGTGACCTCGGTCTCGCCGACGTTCATCGGCCACAGGCAGACGAGCAGGTGCGGCTTCTCGTAGCGGACGACGGTCCACGTGGCGCTGTGGCCGCGTTCCAGATTCTTGTATTGCGGCGGCGCCTCCTTCTCGGATGAGAGATCCGCGTGGTGCCAGTGGAGCTTCGCCTTGCCGCCGGGAAGCAGGTCCTCCCCCGCAGCAAGCCAGGTGCCGCGCTTGTCCGCGTCCGTCAGATAGGTCCACACGCGCTCGATCGGGCCCGGCAGCAGGCGTTCGAAGCGGACCGAACCGGCTTCCGTAACGACGCCGTAGCTGCCCATCGTGGCTTGATCGCTCATGACTTCTTCCTCGTCTTTGTCGGGGGGATGGGTTTGCGCAGTTCGCGCTCCAGGACGTCCAGCCGGCCGCCCCAGAAGCGCCTGACCTCGTTGATCCACTGCTCGATCTCCGCCAGCCCGGCGGGGTTCAGCGTATAGACGCGCCGCTGCGCCTCGACGCGGACATCGACCAGTTTGGCCTCTCGCAGCACCTTCAGATGCTGCGAGATCGCCGGTGCCGATATGGCGAAGCTCGCGGCGATCTCGCCGGAGGCGCGTTCGCCCCGCCCCAGCATCTCGACAATCTGCCGGCGGGTCGGATCGGCAAGGGCTATGAGGCTGTTCATGAGCCGATACTGTGGCTTCCACTTAATTAAGTCAATACTTAAATCAAGGGCGCCGCCTGACCCGCCAATCCGCATCGTGTCAGAGCCTTAGCCGGCGAAAGCCTGTTCCAGGTCGGCAATCAGGTCGTCAGGGTGCTCGATGCCGATGGAGACGCGCACGAGTGCATCCGTGATGCCGATCGACTTGCGGTCCGCCTCCGGCAGGCCCGAGTGCACCGTGCTCGCGGGATGGCAGATCAGCGATTCCGTGCCGCCGAGGCTCACGGCCAGTTTGAAGATCTTGAGGCGGTTGAGGAACGCGAACGCCTCCTTTTCGCCCCCGACGACGTCGAAGGAAAAGGTGCTGCCGGCCGAGCGGCACTGGGTCTCGAAGACCTGCCGCGCCGCGCTGCCAACCGGCAGGAAGGTGGGGAAATAGACGTGCGCGACTTTCGGATGGCGGGCCAGATGCATCGCGACCCGCTCCGCGTTCTCCGCGGCCCGGGTCATACGCAGCGCCAACGTCTCGAGCGAGCGACCCAACATCCAGCACGAATGCGGGTCGAGTTGCGTGCCGATGGCGCTGCGCAGCGCGCGGATCGGCTTCAGCGCCTCGCGCGTCCCCAGCACCGCCCCGGCGACGAGATCGCTGTGCCCGCCGACATACTTGGTCAACGAGTAAACCGCGAGGTCGGCGCCGTGCGTCAGCGGCGACTGGAACAGCGGCCCGAGCAGCGTGTTGTCGACGACGACCGGCGGCCGTTCAGCCTGCGCGCTTCCGATCGATTCCGACGCGCGCCGCGCCAGCGCTATGTCCACCAGGGTGTTCAGGGGGTTGGATGGCGTCTCGATAAAGACGGCGGCGACCCTGCCGGCGGCGGACGCCTGCCGGGCCGCTTCCATCACCTCCTCGGCGCTGGTGCCGTCGGCGAAGCCCACCGCCTTGATCCCATAGGGTGCGAGCGTCTTCGCGATCAGCACCTCGGTGCCGCCATAGAGCGGCCGGCTGTGCAGGACGACGTCGCCGGGCCGCGACAGCGACAGCAGCGTCGTGGCGATTGCCGACATGCCGCTGGAAAACGCCAGCCCCGCCTCGGCCCCCTCGTACACCGCCAGCCGGTCCTCGAGGATCTCGCTGTTCGGATGGTTGAACCGCGAATAGACCAGGCCCGCCTCATCCTTGGCGGGCGGCTCGCGACGGCCGGAGGTGTAGTCGAAGAAGTCCCGGCCATCCTCGGCGCTGCGAAAGACGAAGGTCGAGGTCAGGAACACCGGCGGCTTGACCGAGCCTTCCGACAGGGTCGGGTCATAGCCGTACGACAGCATCATCGTTTCGGGGTGCAGGCGGTGCGTGCCGATATGGTCCTTGCGATAGCGCGAGACGGGCATGAGGGCCTCCGTAAGCGAACGATCGGGCAGACATGAAACGACAGTCTCGGGCCAAACGATCCGCTTGCGAAGGGCTCGCTGCTGCCGGCATGCCGCGCATTGCGGCAGAACGCGCTTGATCCGGCGCGCCACTTCTGGTAGCAACTGCGCCCTTCGCCCGTCATGGATGGGCACCTGATCGAGGCACGGCATGAACGCAGTTATGCATTCAGACATCGTGCCGGTCTTTTTCACGATCGCCTTCCCAGCGCGTTAGTCGCGGGCCGGCGCTCGTAGAGGCCGGCGAACAAGCACTCCCTAGCGTCACGACCGCGGACTGCCAGTTCGGCATGTCCACGCGCGAACGCTCGACCTGTGACTGTGAAGGCAACCATGAAGACGGGAACAACGGCCTCCGCCGGCCGCTACATATGCGCCTTGATGGACGCCTTCGCGCCCGCCACCCCGGCGGGGCGAAGGCTGGCCGAATGGCTGCGCGATAATCAGGATGCCGTCGGCATCGACTTCGACGCGGCGACGCGGATGCGCACGCGCACGCGCACGGGCCGGCGCGGCCGCCCGGTCGCGACAGACCGTCCCCTGTCCGAACCGCGATGGTCGCGCCTGCAGGCGGCGGTCACCGCAGTGTCGGAGGCGGATAGCGCGGGCAAGGATGTCGTCGCGAGCAACGTGGCGAGCTTCGCGCGCGCCGTCGGCCTCGATGAGGTGGAATTCGACCTGTTTCGCTTCGTCATGCAAAGCGAGCGCGACAGCGGGTTCTGGAATCTGTGCGCCGGGATCGTCGGAACGCGCCGCGTGGACAGCCTCGGGCTGGCAGCGCTCGCGCTTCGACGCCCACACGGTGAGCTGTGGCAAAGCCTCTGCCGAGGACCGCTGCGCAATCTGCATCTGGTTGAACTTGCCGACGACCGGCCGGGCCGTTTTGCGCTGTCCGTTCCCTACCGGATCTCCCAGGCGATGTTGCCGCCCAATGACGGCCTTGGCGACATCGAGCAGCGGCTGATCGGGCCGAGCCAGTCGACGCAGCTCTGCCTCGGCGATTTCGAGCATATCGCGCGCGAGCGCGACTTCATCGTCCGGCTGCTGCGCGGCACCCTCGCCGAGCGTCGATCCGGCGTGAACCTCCTGTTCTACGGACCGCCGGGAACCGGCAAGACCGAGTTCTGCAGGGTGATTGCACGGCAGCTCGGCTGCGATCTGTTCGCCGTCGGCGAGGTCGACGAGGACGGCAACGAGCCGCTGCGACGCGAACGCCTCGACGCGCTGCGGCTTGCCGACAAGCTGGCCACGCCGCGGAACAACGCCCTGCTCCTGTTCGACGAGATGGAAGACATCCTCGAACATGGCGACCGCAGCACCTCCGGTCCGCAGCAGGTGCGCCGCGCGGGCTCCAAGGTGTTCTTCAACCGCCTGCTCGAGCAGAACCGGGTGCCGGTGCTGTGGACGGCCAATGCCATCGACGAGTTCGATCCCGCGTTCCTGCGCCGGATGACCTTCGCGCTCGAGATGAAGGCGCTGTCCACCAAGGGCCGGGCGCGGCTGTGGGAGGGGCTTGCACAGAGGCAGGGCCTGACCCTTCCTGCCGGACAGGCCAGCGCGCTGGCGCAGCGCTATAACGTGGCGCCGAGCCTGATGACCGGCGCGGTCCAGGCGGTCGCGACCGCGCGAGGCAATACCGACGAGATCGACTTCGTCGTCACCACCTTGGCGAAGCCCGTGTGCGGCGCGCGGGTGCGGCAGGCAAGCGCGGCCGCGCACTATTCGGCCGAGCTGATCAATGCCGACAGCGACCTGGCGGCGCTCGAAACCGCGGTCGCCCGCCAGAACGCAGCGCGTGACTTCTCGCTCTGCCTGTATGGGCCGCCGGGAACCGGCAAGAGCGCCTTCGCGCGACACCTCGCGGCGGCGATGGGGCTGGATCCGCTGGTCAAGCGCGGCTCGGACCTGCTCTCGAAGTACATCGGCGAGACGGAACAGCGCATCGCCGCGGCTTTCGCGGAAGCGCGCATGGACGCGCGCTTCCTGATCATCGACGAGGCCGAGGGTTTCCTGTGGCAGCGCGGCGGTGCCAGCCGGTCCTGGGAGGTCTCGATGGTGAACGAGCTGCTTGTGGCCATGGAGTCGCATCCGCTGCCGTTCGCCTGCACCACCAACCACCTCGAGTTCATCGATCCGGCCGCGCTGCGGCGCTTCAGCTTCAAGGTGAAGTTCGGCTTCCTGACGCCAGCGCAGACGGCGCTGGCATGGCGCAGGTACTTCGCCACGGAGCCGCCGAAAGCGCTGTGCGAGCTGATTGCCCTGACGCCGGGCGACTTCGCCGCGGTCGCCCGAAAGCTGCGCGTGCTCGGCGCGACGGCCGGCGGTCCGGAAACCCTGCGCCTGCTCGAGCAGGAAGTCGCGGTCAAGAACCTGCCGGGCCGCAGGATCGGGTTCTGACCCGATCCCTGTGCGCCTGGCCCCTATCCTAGGTAATCGCCACGCGCCTAATTCCCGTGCCCACCCATTGCGCACAGCATCGGGTGCTGCTGAAATGCCGGCTCACCCGATTCGACGCGCGCCATGACCGCCAGCCAGATGATCGCCGTCCGTCGCGCCACACTGGCTGACGCGGCCCGACTCTCCGACACCATCATTGCCGCGTTCTCTGCCTATCCGGCACCGCTGAACCCGCCTTCGAGCGCGTTGAGGGAGACGGCGGCCGTGATCCGTTCGAAGCTGGCGGACCACGGGGCAGCGATCGCGGAGATCGGTTCGGTTATCGTGGGTTGCGTCCTGTTCACGCCGGAGGACGCGACAGCGCTGTATCTCGGCCGCCTTGCGGTCCATCCATCCTGGCGGCGATTGGGCGTCGCCCGTGCGCTGGTCGCCTTCGTCGAACACGAGGCGCGCCGCCTGGGGCGCACGTCGATCCGCCTGAGCGTGCGCATCGCCCTGCCCGACAATCAACGGCTGTTCGCGTCCTGCGGCTTCCTGGAGGTCGGCCGCGAGGCGCACCCGGGTTTCGCCGAGCCGACGATGATCCGGATGGAAAAGCGCCTGGCCTGAGCCGCCGGGCTAGCGGATCGCGCGCCCGGCATCGCCCCGCACGGCGTCCAGCGCGGCACGCACCTGGAGCCCCAGCTTCGAGCGCGTAAAAGGCTTCGATACGACCGGCAGGTCGATCGCCGCCGCTTCGACGATATGGCCCATGTAGCCGCTCATGAGCAGGACCCGGATACCCGGCGCCTCCTGGCGGGCGGCACGCGCCAGTTCGAACCCGTCCATGCCGCCGGGCATCACGATGTCGGAGAGAAGCAGGTCGCAGCGCGCGCCGCCGCGGAGCAGCGCCAAGGCCTCGGTCGCCGTCCGCGCCACCAGGGTACGGTAGCCGAGATCGTGCAGCGTCCCGACGACGACCTCGCGCACCTCCTCGTCGTCCTCGACGACCAGGATCAGCTCCGAGCCGGTCGCCTCCGCATCGGGCATCGTGTCGTCGTGGCGTTCCGCGACCGGCTCCGCGGACGGCGGAAAGAGAACCGTCACCGTCGTCCCCTCGCCCATCGTTGAGTCGAGGCGGATGGCACCGCCGGATTGCTGCACGAAGCCATAGATCTGGCTCATGCCAAGCCCGGTGCCCTTGCCTATGTCCTTGGTCGTGAAGAAGGGCTCGAACACACGCGCCAGGATTTCCGGCGGCATGCCGCTGCCGGTGTCGCGCACACGGAGCCGAACATAGGAGCCGGGCCGGAGGGTCGGAAAGCACTCGGCGCACTCGGCCTCGGTCAGCACGACGTTCTCGGTGCTGATGACGAGCCTGCCGCCGCGTGGCATCGCATCGCGCGCATTCACCACGAGATTCAGCAGAGCCGATTCGAATTGCCCTGGATCGATGCGCACCGGGCGGAGGTCGGCGCCCAGCGCATACTCGACCTCCACCGATTCACCGACCGCGCGCCGCGTCAGCAGGGAGCCGCCCTTGATGACGTCGTTCATGTCGATGGTGCGCGGTCGGAGCGACTGGCGGCGAGAGAAAGCCAGAAGCTGGCGCGTGAGCGCCTCGGCGCGCTGGGTGGCATAGCGCATCGAGGCATGCAGCTTGCGGATCGACGCCACGTCCGATTTCCGGTCCGCCCGCTCGAGGTTGCCGCCGATCACCGTCAGCAGGTTGTTGAAATCGTGCGCGATGCCGCCGGTCAACTGGCCCACCGCCTCCAGCTTCTGCGCCTGCAGAAGCGCGCTCTCGGCGCGTTTGCGTCGGTCGATCTCCTGGAGGAGGTCCGCCGACGTCTTCTGCCACCGCGCGACGGCCAGCGCCGCCTGCCGCGCGCGCTGCAGGGCAAGCCACGACGTCGAGAACAGGACAGCCCATACGCCGAGCGTGATGAGGCCCCAAAGGACGAGATGGCCGCGCCACGCGGCGACGATCGTGCTGCGGTCGATCCCGTAGAGGACATACACCGGAAACCCGCCGACCTTCTTGTAGCTGTAGATCCGCTCGATGCCGGTATCAGGCGACCGCGTGGTGAACGAGCCTTCAGTCGCGCCCGGCACTCTGGCGAAAGTGGCATCCGGGTCGAAGGTCCGGCGGTTGTCGATGTGCGGGAAGCCGACCAAGGGCATCCCGTCCTCGCGCACCAGCACGATCGCGAACGCGTCCTCGCGCGCGCCGGCGCCGGCATAGAACGTCTCGAAATAGTCGACGAAGGCGGAACTGCCGATCACCCCATTGAAGGCGCCGTCGGGGCTGGAGCGCCGGATGCTGAGGTTGAAGATGGGGCGGCCGCTGATGCGGCCGGTATAGCTCTGGCCGATATAGACGCCGCGGTCGGCCTCCGCCTGCGCAATAAGGTAGTCGCGATCGGAGAAATCCACGGTGGTCGCGGGAAACACCCGCGTCGTCAGGGGGTTCTGCCCGTCGGGCGACACGACGAAGATCGCATCGACCTGATCGGTGAGGTCCTTGACCGCCTTGATCTCCGTCCAGAGCTCTCGCGAGCTCCGCATCGTGTCCCAGTCGACGCCCTTCAGGCGCAGATCCGTCTGCTTGAGGACGAGGGCGACCGTCTCCAGCGTCTTGAGGGCGTGCTCTTCGAGCAAGCCGGCGATGTGCGCGCCGCGGCTCTCCGCGGCGCGGAAGCCGTCGCGGTAGCTCTCCCACGCCACCAGGGCGAAGACCAGCACGGGCAGCAGGATCGACGCCAAAAGCAGGGTCTGCAGCGGCCGTTGGGGGGTCCGCGCTTCCGTATCCGGTGCTGACGCTTGCAGGCTTGCCTCGTGTGCTCGGGCGCGCCGCGCCCATCGTCCCCGTTCGGGCGGATCATGCCGGAGGGCCGTCGGACCCTCAAGGAACCCGTATGGCCAAGCCTGGATGCGCCGGAACGGTCACGGCTGGATCGCCGCGGCCGCCGGGTCTTCGCGCTCAAGGACGGGATACCCCGCGGCCACGATGTGCGCGTTGATCTGGCCGGCGTCGCGCAGGATGTCCAGGTGAAGGGTGCTCGTTTCGATACTCTGCACCCTGCCCTCGCGCAGCCGCGCGAAGTGGCTCTCGGTCGCATTGCGCTCCAGGTCCCGGAACACCTCCTTCTGCTGCACGAGCTGGCGCGCCGCACCGGGATCGCCGGTCATGAACACCGCGAGCGCAAGGCGCAGGTTCTTGTCCAGCAGCGCCAGGATCGATCGGATTTCCGCCAGCCCCTCGTCGGAGAATTTCAGGCCGCGCTTGATCTTCTTGCCGGCGAGCTCCATCAGGTTCTTGTCGATGATGTCGCCGACATGTTCGAGGTTGATGTCGAGCGCCAGGATCTCCGAATAGCGGCGACTGCCTTCCTCGTCGAGCATGTCGTGGCTGATCTTCATCAGGTACAGCTTGATCGCGCTGTGCAGGTGGTCGACGACATTGTCGAGGCGCGAGATCTCCGCCACGCGCCGGCGATCGTCGGTCTGGAACACCTCGAGCGTACCGCGCAGCATCGTCTCTACGACGTCCGCGACACGCAGCGTCTCCCGCGCGGCGTTGGCGAGGGCGATCGGCGGCGTGTCCAGGCTGCCGGGATCGAGATAGAGCGGCTGCGCCGGATCGGCGACCTCGGCCTTGTCCGGCAGCAGCCATTTGAGCAGGCGCGCGTACGGCGCCAGCGGCAGGATGAAGACCGCCGCCACGACCAGGTTGAAGAGGGTATGAAAATTGGCCGCCTGCCGCGCCGGATCGGCTTCGAAGCCCGCGAGCGCGGCTCCGACCGCCGGAAGGAGCGGTAGGAACAACGCGCAGCCGATGACGCGCGTGATCAGGTTTCCGACCGGGAGACGGCGGCTCGCCGGGTCGTTGCCGCGGACACCTTCGAGCACGGGATTGATGGCGCTGCCAAGATTGGCGCCGAGCACCAGCGCGAACGCGGCTTCCGGCGCGACGATGCCCGCCTGCGCCAGCGACATGGTGAGCAGCACCGTCGCGACGCTTGAATGTGCCGCCCAGGTCAGCGCGGCAGCGATCGCGATCTCCAGGAGCGGGTCACCTGTGATGGCGGCGAAGAGCTGCCGCATCAGCGGCTTCGTCTCCTCCGGCTCGATCGCCTCGATGAGCAGACGAAGCGCAAGCAGGATCAGGCCGAGGCCGATCGCCACCCGGCCGAGATCGCGCCACCGCGTCTTGCGACCGTTTCGGAAGCCGAGGAGACCGACGAGGAACAGGATCGGCGCCGCCGCGGTCACGTCGAAGGACAGGACCTGCACGATCAGCGTCGTGCCGACATTCGCGCCCAGCATGATCGCCAGCGCCGGCACGAGGCCGACCATGCCGCCGGCGGTGAACGAGGTCGTCATCAGGCCGGTCGCGGTGCTGCTCTGGAGGAGCGCGGTCACGCCGAGACCCGCGAGGAAGGCGTTCACGCGGTGACGCAGCGCCGTGCCCAGGAACTCGCGCAACGCGCCGCCATAGGCACGCACGATCCCGCTCTGGACCATGTGCACGCCCCACAGCAGCAGGGCGACATAACCTGCAATGCTCACAAGGACCAAAGAGCCGGTCATGAAGACCTCGCACAGCGTCAATGGCGGCCTGCAGAATAAGCGAATCAGCCTGTCGTGCCAGCCATTGATCGTTCCTTCTCCGTGGCGGCGCGCCGTGTGTGAAGTTCTTCACATCGCGCGACTCAGCCGCACAGCTATGCTGTTCCTGCCGGATGCGACCTGAATGCAGGGCGCCGCCGCATTTTTTCATTGGAATAGAGCCGATGGGCATCACCATTCGTCCCGCGGTCGCGTCGGACGCCGAGGCATGCGGCCGCATCATGTTCGAGGCCTTCAAGGGAATTGCCGACAGCCACGCCTTTCCGTGGGATTTCCCGTCGGTCGCGGTCGCCACGGAACTGGCGCACGCTTTCATCGGAAGCCCGACCGTCTTTGGCGTCGTCGCCGAGCGCGATGGCAGGGTCGCCGGGTCGAACTTCCTCGGCGAAGGCGATCCGATCCGCGCCGTCGGCCCGATCACCGTCGATCCAGCCGCGCAGGGCGATGGCATCGGACGGCGGTTGATGGAGGCGGTGATCGAGCGCGGGCGCGGCGCCACCGGAATCCGGCTGGTCCAGGACGCCTTCAATACGCGCTCGATGTCCCTCTACGCCTCGCTCGGCTTCGACGTGATGGAGCCGCTGCTGCTGGTGGCCGGCAAGCCGAAGAGCGGTCCCGTCCCCGGCTTCGAGGTCCGGCCGCTGGTCGCTTCCGACATGAGCGCCTGCGAGGCACTGTGCCGGAGGGTGCACGGCATCACGCGGAACGGCGAGGTGGGCGACGCACGGCGGCTCTTCCGCCCGTTCGTCGTCCGGCGCGGCGGCCACCTGACCGGCTACCTCACCGCGCCGACCTTCTGGATCATGAATCACGGCGTCGCGGAGACGGACGAGGACATGACCGCCCTCATCCTTGGCGCTGCGGCGCTAAGCCAGGAGCCGGTTTCCCTGCTCGTCCCGACCCGGTCGACGTCGTTCCTCCGCTGGTGCCTGAGCGAGGGCCTGCGCGCCGTCAAACCGATGACGCTGATGGCGATGGGCCAGTACCAGCAGCCGCAGGGCGCCGTCTTCCCATCCGTTTTCTACTGATATCGACCGGTCCATCGCGGGGGCGGGCTGAAGCCCGCCCCTACGACGGATTCGTTTCCGGAACGGCTTGGAACGCCCGAACTCAGAACGGGATGTCGTCGTCGAGCGGGCCGCTGCGGCCGCCGCCGCGCGAAGAACCGCCGCCACCGGCCCCCGCGCCCGCATAAGCAGGTGCCGGTGCGTCCTCGAAGTCGTCGCCGCCACCACCGCCCGATCCCGCACCGCCGCGGCCGTCGAGCATGGTCAGCTCGCCGCGGAACTGGCGCAGCACGACTTCAGTCGTATAGCGCTCGGCGCCGGACTGGTCGGTCCACTTGCGCGTCTCGAGCTGGCCCTCGATGTAAACCTTGGCGCCCTTCTTGAGGTATTTCTCGACCACCTCGACAAGGCGATCATTGAAGATGGCGACGCGGTGCCATTCGGTCCGCTCCTTGCGCTCCCCCGTCGCGCGGTCCTTCCAATTCTCCGACGTGGCGACCGACAGGTTGGCAACCCGTCCACCGTTCTGAAAGCTGCGGATTTCGGGATCGCGCCCGAGATTTCCGACGAGAATGACTTTGTTGACGCTACCGGCCATGACTTTCCTCTCTAGCTGTGCGCAGCGGCGCGGACCCTACAGGACGGGTCCCGCCATGACTATCGTTCTCCCGCCACCCGCTGCGCACCTTGGCAGTCGGCAGAACGTCCTCCTGTCCCGATCATGAAAAATCACCGGCGCCTGTAAGGCCGGCCGTGCACGAGAACTTTGAGCCGCGAGTTTGTTCATGTTATGTTCTCGGACGAATCGAGTCAAGCTTCCATGATTATGACGGCCCCCGGTGACAAAGCGACGCCAGAAATCCTCCGGGGTCGCTTTCACGTCTTCCGCTCCCTATATTCGTCGTGCCGCGGCGCCGCCGCTCGCCACCAAGTCGAAGAGCATGCTGACTAAAATCATCGTTCGCGGCGCCCGCGAGCACAATCTGAAGAATGTCGATGTCGAGATGCCGCGCGACAAACTCGTCGTGCTGACCGGCGTATCGGGCTCCGGCAAATCGTCGCTCGCGTTCGACACGATCTATGCCGAGGGGCAGCGGCGCTACGTCGAAAGCCTATCCGCCTACGCCCGGCAGTTCCTCGAGCTGATGCAGAAGCCCGACGTCGATTCGATCGAGGGCCTGTCGCCGGCCATCTCGATCGAGCAGAAGACGACGTCGAAGAATCCGCGCTCGACCGTCGGCACGGTCACCGAGATCTACGACTACCTGCGCCTGCTGTTCGCGCGCATCGGCATCCCCTACTCGCCCGCCACCGGCCTGCCGATCGAAAGCCAGACCGTGTCGCAGATGGTCGACCGCGTGCTGGCGATGAAGGAAGGGACGCGGTTGTACCTGCTGGCGCCGATCATCCGCGGCCGCAAGGGCGAATACCGCAAGGAGCTGCAGGACCTGCAGAAGCGCGGCTTCCAGCGCGTCAAGATCGACGGCAAGCTCTACGAGATCGACGCCGCCCCCGCCCTCAACAAGAAGCTGAAACACGACATCGAGGTGGTGGTCGATCGCGTCGTGGTGCGGCCTGACCTCGGCAACCGCCTCGCGGATTCAATCGAGACGGCGCTGTCGCTGGCGGAGGGCATCCTTTATGCCGAGAACGCCGACAGCGGTGAGCGCACCGTCTTCTCCGCCAAGTTCGCCTGCCCCGTCTCCGGCTTCACCATCGACGAGATCGAGCCGCGCCTGTTCTCGTTCAACAACCCGTTCGGTGCGTGTCCGGCCTGCGACGGGCTGGGCGTGAAGCTCTATTTCGACCCGGACCTCGTCGTCCCCGATCCAAAGCTGGCACTGCGCGAGGCGATCGCACCCTGGGCCAACCTGACCTCGCCCTATTACGACCAGACGATCGATAGCCTGGCGCGGCACTACAAGGTCTCGACCGGCACCGCGTTCAAGGACCTGAAGAAGGACGTGCAGCGCGCGATCCTGTTCGGCTCCGGCGAGGATCCGGTGACGATGAAATACTCGGACGGGCTGCGCGAGTACGAGACGCGCAAGCCGTTCGAGGGCGTCGTGCCGAATCTGGAACGCCGCTGGCGCGAAACCGACAGCTCGTGGGTGCGCGAAGAGCTCGAGCGCTTCCAGTCCTCGAAGCCGTGCGAAGCCTGCAACGGTCATCGCCTGAAGCCCGAAGCGCTTGCCGTCAAGATCAAGGGCCTGCACATCAGCGAAGTGACGCTGATGTCGATCGACCAGGCGGCGACGTGGTTCAAGGAGCTGAACCAGACGCTGACGCAGAAGCAGCGCGATATCGCCGCGCGCATCCTCAAGGAGATCAACGAGCGGCTCGGCTTCCTGGTCAATGTCGGCCTCGAATACCTGACGATGGCCCGCAATTCCGGCACCTTGTCCGGCGGCGAGAGCCAGCGCATCCGGCTCGCTTCCCAGATCGGCTCCGGCCTCACCGGCGTGCTCTACGTGCTCGACGAGCCGTCGATCGGCCTGCACCAGCGCGACAACGCGCGTCTGCTGGAGACGCTCAAGCGGCTGCGCGACATCGGCAACTCGGTGCTGGTGGTGGAGCACGACGAGGAGGCGATCCGCGAGGCGGACTTCCTGATCGACATGGGCCCGGGCGCCGGCATCCATGGCGGCAAGGTCATCGCCGCCGGCACGCCCGACGAGGTGATGCGCAATCCCGCGAGCCTGACGGCGCAGTACCTGACCGGATACAAGCAGATTGCGGTGCCCAAGCTGCGCCGCGAGGGTTCCGGCGAGCGGCTGCGGGTCAAGGGCGCGCGCGCCAACAACCTCAAGAACCTCACTGTCGACATCCCGCTTGGCACGCTGACCTGCGTGACCGGCGTGTCAGGTGGCGGCAAGTCGTCGCTGATCATCGACACGCTCTACAACGCGGTGGCGCGGCAGCTCTACGGCTCACGCGAGCAGGCCGGCCCGCATGACGCGATCGAGGGGCTCGAGCACCTCGACAAGGTCATCGACATCGACCAGTCGCCGATTGGCCGCACGCCGCGCTCGAACCCGGCGACCTATACGGGCGCCTTCACGCCGATCCGCGACTGGTTCGCGGGCCTGCCGGAGGCGCAGGCGCGCGGCTACAAGCCCGGCCGCTTCTCCTTCAACGTCAAGGGCGGCCGCTGCGAGGCCTGCCAGGGCGACGGCGTCATCAAGATCGAGATGCACTTCCTGCCCGACGTCTTCGTGAAGTGCGACGCCTGCCATGGCCAGCGCTACAACCGCGAGACTCTTGAAGTGAAGTTCAAGGAGAAGTCGATCGCGGATGTCCTTGAAATGACGGTCGATGAGGCCGCCGACTTCTTCAAGGCGGTGCCGTCGATCCGCGAGAAGATGGTGACGTTGCAGCGGGTCGGCCTCGGCTACATCCATGTCGGCCAGCAGGCCACGACGCTGTCGGGCGGCGAGGCGCAGCGCGTCAAGCTGGCCAAGGAGCTGTCGCGGCGCGCCACCGGGCGCACGCTCTACATCCTCGACGAGCCGACCACCGGCCTGCATTTCGAGGACGTGCGCAAGCTGCTGGAGGTGCTCCACGCCCTGGTCGAGACGGGCAATACCGTCGTGGTGATCGAGCACAACCTCGAAGTCATCAAGACCGCCGACTGGATCCTCGATCTCGGCCCGGAGGGCGGCCACCGCGGCGGCCGCATCGTCGCCAGCGGCACGCCCGAGGACGTGGTCAAGGTGCGTGAGAGCTACACAGGCCAGTACCTTGCCCCCTATCTCCGCACCGGCCAGCGCGCGAAGAAACGGGCGTAGATCCCTGGCAAGGTTTCGGGGGGAAACATGAGCCTGCACGACCGCTACGGCCTGACCAGAGTCATCAACGCAGCGGGCACGTTCACCCCGCTCGGCGTCTCGCGCAGCGCGCGACACACGGCCGACACCGTTGCGGCGTCCCTCTCCGAATTCTTCGTGATCGACGAACTGCAGGATCGTGCGAGCGAAGCACTCGCGCGCGCGACGGGCGCCGAAGCCGGAACCATCACCCATTGCGCGGCATCGGCTATCACGCTCGCCGTCGCGGCGTCGATGACGGGCGCCTCCCCCGAGCGCATCGCCGCGCTGCCGGATACGAGCGGAATGCCGGATCGCGTCGTGATCCCGGCCGGGCATACCGTCAATTACGGCCACCCGATTCTCCAGGACATACGGCTGGCCGGCGCCACTGCCGTAATTGCCGGCGCGGAGACGGGCTGCGATATCGCGGACATCGAGAAGGCGCTGGCGGACAAGCGCACAGCGTGCCTGCTGCTCGTGTCGTCGCGGCTGACGCGCGGCGCCCCGCTCGATTTCGTCGCGGCGGTCGCCGCCGCACAGCGGCGCGGCCTGCCGGCAATCATCGACGGGGCTGCACAGGACCTGCGCGTCGGCGAGCTGCTCGCGACGGGCGCGGACCTGGTGATGCTCAGCGGCCAGAAATACCTCGCCTCTCCGACCGCGGGCCTGGTCGTCGGGCGCGCCGCCATGGTCGCGGCGGTGCGTGCGCAGGACAAGGGGATCGGGCGCGGGATGAAGGCGACCAAGGAAGCCATCTTCGGCGTCCTTGCCGCCCTCGAAGAGCGCGATCGGCTGGACCTTCCCGCCTGGCGGCGGGCGCAGGCGGACAAGGTGACCCGCTTCATCGAGCGCGTCGGCCGCCTGTCCGGACTGCGCGCGACCGTCGCATCCGATCCGACCGGCCTGCCGTTTCCGCGTGTGCGGCTTGCGGTCGATCCGGCGCAGGCCGGAATGGATGCGGCTGCCCTTGCGCAGGCGCTGCGGGCCGGCACGCCTTCGGTGTGGGTGATGCCCCAGGAGCTGGATCGCGGCAATCTGATCCTCGAGCTCGTGCCGCTTTCGGAGCCTGAGCTCACGGAGATCCTGGGGCGGCTCGCAGCCGTTCTCGCGCCGGCCGCCGCCGCGCGCTGATCGCCGACGGCGATTCACCTTCCGTTAAGAAACTCTTCGCTAAGACGGGACCGCGCCCGCTCGGTGTGCCGAGCCGCGCTCGGACTGACCAGGAGAGAGGCGTCATGAAACGAGTTGCCTTGGCTGTCGCGGCTCTATTGGCCGCAACGGCCGTTCCGACTGCATCGGTCTTCGCGAAGCCGCCGCAACGGCAATCGCCCGACCTCGCTGACGTCATCTTTACCGAGATCGAGAAGCGCCTGATCCGCGAGTACTACGCGGGCAGTCCGCATGCCGCTCCGGACAACCTGCCGCCGGGCATTCGCAAGCGCCTGGCGCGCGGCAAGGGCCTGCCTCCCGGCATCGCCAAGCGATATCTGCCGGCCGACCTCGAAGGCCGCCTGCCCCCGCGCGCTGGCGTCGAGCGGCGCGTCATCGGCAGCGACGTCGTGCTCGTGGCGATCGCGACCAACATCGTGCTCGACATCATCTTCGACGCGATCAAGCGCTGACAAAAAAGGAAGGCATGGCCTTGCCATGCCTTCCCCCGCAGCCCTGGACCGTTTCGGGCTAGCGCCGGCGGCGGCGCAATAGGCCGGCGAGGCCGACCAGGCCCATTCCGAATGCCGCGAGCGTCGTCGGCTCCGGCACTTCGATGTCCGGCGGCGGTGTCACCGTCGATGCCTTGATGAACACCTGCTCGGCCCCATTGTTGATCTTCGCCAGCCGGAAATCCGCCTGCAGCACGTCGTAGCCGGAGTTCTCGTCGTTGACGATGTCCGACAGCTCCTTGTTGAACGCGGCGAATGCCGCGTCATTCGCGCCGAGGTTCTGGTTGATCGTCGTCCCATTGACGTCGGCGGCCGTGCACCCGCCAAGATGGATCAACGTGCCGGAGCCCGTGTCTACGCAGATCCGCCCGTGGACCGTAGCCCAGCGGATATCACTGACGTCGGCCGGATCCGGCGCAGGGCCGCCATTTGCATCCGACGCCGCCTTGCCCGACGCGCCGCCGTCCAGCAGCGGGTCACCGGTGAGGTAGAAAACCTTGTCCGGGAGAACGCCGGCATCGTCCTTCAGGACGACCTTGGCCCAGAGCAGCAGGTCGATGCCGTCGAGGGTATCGTTGCTGCCGGTCTCATTGAGATTGAAGTAGAATACGAGATCGTGCTGCGACTGGCCGTCCAGATACGTCCGCAGTGCGCTGGTCCGCGCATCCCAGGTCCCGGCCGTGTCGCCAACGAACTGGTCGCTGCCGTCCGGGTCAGCCGTCGTCCCGGTGCTGAAGAACGCGGTGCTCCCGCTTGTCGATGCAAACGCGTTGTCCATTCCGGCAAAGTTGGTCGTAACCGGGTTCCCGCTTGCCCCAGTCATCGCGACGATGTCGCTGCTGATCTGACCCGGGCTCGACTGCACCTGGAACGGCCCCGCGTTGTTCGTGCTGCCGTTGTCGATGAAGTTGAGAAAGGCTAGCGAGTAGACGGTGAAGTCACCGAACTGGAGCGAGTTGGCCGGCGAATTCGGCGCGGGAAAGATCGGCGCCGCGGTCGCCACCGCGCTCGCGTGCATGATCGCGACGCCTAGTGCTGCCGGTGCGATGATGCGCGTTACCAAACCAGAAAAATGAATCATTCAATTGAACTCCAAGCAGATGCGAACGATGCCCAACCCCCGAGGCACGTTCGCCGAACAGGGAGCAAGTTGTGTGCCATGGTTAATAAGTTTAACGAACACAATGGATTGCACGAGTTGCTGCCCGTGCGCCCCTTGCGGCAATGTTAAGCAAATTGACGGCACGCATGGGTTGCGCGACTAAACGTTTGATTTCACTTGGATGTTTGCGATGATCTTGGCAGGCGCGGTTGCTTATTAGAACCAACAGCGAGACGACACTAAATGGTTACGAGTGCTTACAAAGTGGCGCATGGCTCGCGAAGGAGGTTCACAGAGCTGTCGCATTTCTTGTCGCCTTGTATTGGCGCGACGATGCTCATGTGCCTGCTCGCGGTGGGAAACGCCTTGGCCGAGGAGTCGGAGTTCTGCCGCCAGCTCTCGGCGGTGATCGCCGAGCAGCCGAACAAATTCCGCAAGCTGCGCACTGATCGCTTTGACAACGCGCTCGAGTCGTTCGAGACGGACTTCAAGCTTCCCGGGCTGGAAGCTTGCCGGATCGACGCAATCGAACCCGGCTATTTCTGCATGAGCCGTGGCCTCGACGACCAGTCCGGCGACGAGCTGCTCGGCGAGCTCGTGCAGCGCGTCCACTCCTGCTATCCCCACGTGCGCGCCAATCGACAGGTTGATCCCGCCTCGCCGGTGCAGCGCGTGACGACCGACTGGGTTCTGGACAACGGCCCGCGCATCCGCATCGTGCGCCGGACCTATCGCGAGCACACGGGGTCGGTATTCCTGTACGTGCGGTAGTCAGCGCACGGCCTCTCACCCTTCGACAGGCTCAGGATGAGGGCGGGTGCATCGGGATTTGCGAAGAGCTCGACCTAACCAAGGGCCTCGTCCTGAGCTCGTCGAAGGGCGAGGCCCGGCGTGCTCTGCCCTGCCCGCGTTTCAGGTCGCGACGCCGGCCTTGCGGAGATGCGCCTTGCGGATGTCCTCGCGCCGCGCGGTGAAGACGGCCGCGAGTTCGGCGCCGCCGATCAGCTCGCCCGCCTCGTCGCGCAGCTTTTCCTCCAGGGCCGCGATCGCCGCCCGCTCCGCGGTCAGGTCGCCGCGGCACAGCGGCTTCGTGCCCTTGACCTCGCGCTTGACGCGGTCGAGCAGTACCCGGCGGCTGGCCGACATGCCGTGCTTCTCGATCAGGGCCATCATCTGCTTCAGGGTCGCCGAGGCCTGCGCCGGCGGCTCCTTGAGGCGGCCGAGCGCAAGATCGGCGAGCACCCCCAGCGCGCTGCCAAGACTCGCCTGCGCGCCCAGCATGTCCTGCACCATCTCGCTGGATCCGAAGATGTCGGCGACGACGCCGTCGAGCCGGTCGATCCCGTCGGCGTCGACGTCGTCGCTGAGCAGCTTGCACAGCTTCTCGAACTTCTGCCCCCAGCTCTGCGAGCCGGCCAGGTAGTTGGTCAGCGCGGTCATGACCATGTAGCCGCGCTCGGCCGGCTCGAAGCGTGCCTCGGCGCGGCGGCACAGCAGGCCGAACTGGGCTTCCTCGAGCACCGGCAGGCGCTTGCGCTCGGCGAGCGTGTCGCGCGCCAGCATCTTGGCCTCGTCGACCAGGCGGTGCAGCGTGTTTACCAGCTCCTTGACGTTGCCGAGCCCGGCATTGGCCTGCGCCTGGCCGATCTGGAAGACGGCGCCGGAGATCAGGTTGCCGGTGGCATCCAGCTTTTTGACATAGCCGTAATTGTGAAGCAGCTCCGACGGCGTGATGACGAGCTTGTCCAGGAATTCGCGGAAGACCCGGCCCATGATGACGCGGGCATCGAGCGCAAACAGGTCTTCGAGTGCCGCGCAGGGCGGCGCCGCGTTGATCGAGGCCGACAGGCCGATCTCGCGCTTGCCCTTGGGCGGCCGCGCCTGCTCGAACACGATCTTCTCGGTCGTGAAGCCCGACTTCATCGCGCGCTGCCGCGTGACCTTGACCTGCTCGTTCTTCTCCTCGAGCAGCAGCGAGCGCGCGCGCTCGATCGCCAGCTCCTCGTCGTCCATGACGCAGTCGATCACCCAGCGCTTGTCGTAGAACGACATGATCTCGTAGGTGATCACCCGGCCGGTCGGTGAGCTCTTGCCGGTGACGCTCTGGATCAGGCGGCCGAACATCGCCTCAGCCCCCCTGCGCCTGTTTGACCGGGCGCTCCGGCGCCTTCCAGGCCTTGACCCGCTCCATCGCCGCGGCGATGTCGCCGGGCGTCATGTCCTTGGTCAGCGACGCCTTGTCGCGGCCCGCATCGCGCTTCACGTCGCCGGTGCCGCGGCGCTCCGCCAGCGTGAGCCACGCATAGGCGGCGATGTTGTCGTCGATGCTGCGCTGCGCCTTCAGGATAACCTGCCCCATGCGATAGAGGGCGGCCGGCTGGCCCGCGTCGGCGGCCCGCTTGAACCACTGCCAGGCCAGCTTCTGATTCTTGGGCACGCCCGTGCCCGACGAAAGCCGCTCGGCGAAGAAATACTGGGCATCCGGATGGCCGAGCGTCGCGGCGCGCTCCATCAGCTTGGTGGCACGCGCGGCATCCTTCGTGACCCCGCGCCCCTCGTCATAGAGCTGCGCGAGGTCGAGCAGTGCCTGCTCGAAATCAAGCTCCGCGGCGCTGGTCAGCCACTTGACCGCCTGCTCCTTGTCCGCCGTGACGCCGCGGCCGAAGGCGTAGGCGCGGGCCAACGCGTAGGCCGATTCGGCGTGTTTCTTGTTGGCCGCCATCGTGTACCAGCGCACCGCCTCGCGCGGGTCCAGCGCGATCGGCCCCAGCCCGCTATCCGACATCTGGCCGAGCAGGTACTGCGCCTCGACGTTGCCCGCCCGGGCGGGGGCAAGGAGCTGCAGATAGGCGTCGCCGAAATTGCCGGCCTTGTAGGCGGCCTCGCCGGTGCGGAAATCGGCATGGGCAAAACTGCCCGATGCAATCGCCGCCAGAACGGCCAGAAAGACATAGCGAATGGCTGCCACGGTCCTGTCCCGCAACGGAATTCTCGTTGTCGGAACCGTAGCCGTCCTTCGCCAAGAAACGGTTAACCGGAGGTTTCCGGGGGATCACCTTTTCGCGGCGACGGCCTCGATCTCGACCAGCCATTCCGGGCTGGCGAGGCCGGCAACGACGACCAGCGTCGATGCCGGGCGCGCATCGCCGATGAACCTGTCGCGCACCGTGCGGAGCGTCGCGATATCGGCCGGGTTGCGGATGAAGGTCGTGATCTTCACCAGGTCCTCCATCCCCATGCCCGCTTCCTTCAGGATGTTGGCGATGTTGCTCCAGCACGCCTCGGCCTGCTCCTTGAAATCCGCCGCGACCTTGCCGTTCGGGAGCACGCCGATCTGGCCGGAAATGTGCAGCCAGCGCGCATTCGGCTTCACCTCCACGCCATGGCTGTAGGTGCTGGCCGGCGCCGCCACGTCAGGCGGATTGTACTTCGTGTGCATATCGGTCCTCCCGGTTGTGCGGCGGCCATTCTTGCCCGAGGGCGAGCGCCATTGCCAATGAGGCCGGTGCCGGCCTATCTCATGGCCATGACAAAACCCATCCATATCGTTGGCGGCGGCCTGGCCGGCGCCGAGGCAGCGTGGCAGGCCACGCGCGCGGGCGTTCCCGTCGTCCTGCACGAAATGCGCCCGGTGCGCGGCACCGATGCGCATGTCACCGACAGCTTCGCCGAGCTGGTCTGCTCCAACTCGTTCCGGTCCGACGACGCGCGGACCAACGCCGTCGGCCTGCTGCATGCCGAGCTGCGGCGCTGCGGCTCCCTGATCATGCGCGCCGCCGATACGCACAAGGTGCCGGCCGGCGCGGCGCTGGCGGTCGACCGCGAGGGGTTCGCCGAAGCCGTGACCCGCGCCCTGGAGGACGAGCCGCTCGTCACGATCGTCCGCGAGGAAGTCGGCGGTCTGCCGCCGGCCGACTGGGACAATGTGATCGTCGCGACCGGGCCCCTCACCTCGCCGGCGCTGAGCGAGGCGATCCGCCACCTCAGCGGCGAGGACTCGCTCGCCTTCTTCGACGCGATCGCGCCGATCGTCTACCGCGAGAGCATCGACTTCGAGAAGGCGTGGTTCCAGTCGCGCTACGACAAGGCGGGCCCCGGCGGCGATGGCGCCGACTACGTCAACTGCCCGCTGGAGCGCGATACGTACGCGGCCTTCATCGACGCGCTGCTCGCAGGCGAGAAGACGGATTTCAAGGAATGGGAGACGTCGACGCCCTATTTCGAGGGCTGCCTGCCGATCGAGGTGATGGCGTCGCGCGGGCGCGACACGTTGCGCTTCGGGCCGATGAAGCCTGTCGGGCTGACCGATCCCGCGACCGGGCGTCGCCCGTGGGCGGTCGTGCAGCTCCGGCAGGACAACGCGCTAGGCACCTTGTTCAACATCGTCGGCTTCCAGACCAAGCTGAAGCACGCGGAGCAGAAGCGCATCTTCCGCATGATCCCGGGCCTCGAGCGCGCCGAGTTCGCGCGTCTCGGCGGGCTGCATCGCAACACCTTCATCAACTCGCCGCGGCTGCTCGACGGCAGCTTGCGGATGAAGGCGGAGGCGCGCCTGCGCTTCGCCGGCCAGATCACCGGCGTTGAGGGCTATGTGGAGAGTGCCGCGATCGGCCTGCTCGCGGGGCGCTTCGCCGCCGCGGAGCGCCGCGACACCGCGCCAAGCCTGCCGCCTGCCACGACCGCGCTGGGTGCCCTGCTCAACCACGTCACCGGCGGCGCCGACGCCAAGACCTTCCAGCCGATGAACTGCAATTTCGGCTTGTTCCCGCCGCTGCCGGAGGACGCCCAGGTCGATGCCAGGGGCCGTCCGCGCGTGCGTGGCGACGACCGCAAGCAGCTCATGAGCGCGCGGGCGGTGCGGGACCTCGATGCGTGGCTGGAGCAGGCGTTGATGGAGGCGTAGGCGAACGGCTCGGGTCCGCGCGATCAGGCGGCTGCGCGGGCCAATGGCCGCGCGCAGCTAGCCTTTCGCCGGCCGCACCCCAACGCGACGAGCGCAATGCCGAACAGGCTCAAAGTGGCAGGCTCAGAGACGACGACCGATGTGCCGGGGGCAAGACCCACATTGGATGCAAAATCCTGAATTGGTGTGAATACATTCGGGGAAAGCTCGGTCTGCACGACGGCTTTGAAATTGAGCAACCCGTCATCGTCACCGAGCAGACTCAGCAGAATGGTGGCCACCATGCCGTCGTCGAAGAACTCGACGCTGCCGAAGCCTGATACGGTGAAGGCGGGATCGGGCCGGACAACCGCGAACCCGGCGTTAGAGCTCGATCCGAAACTAATTATGTATTCTGTTCCGATGACCGCGGCGTCTGTGTTCCCGCTGGTGATTCCAGGGAACCCGGTCGCCGGACTCTGATCGGTATCGAGCCCAAAGCTGATGTGGGTCGTGGCGGGATCGAAGGTGCCCGGGGCGAACGCGGCCCTCAGCACAAGGCTACCGCCGATTGCCTGCGCGCCGATGCAGACGATGTCCGGGGCATTGGCGCTAAACGCATCGCCTGCCGGGTCGGAGATCGATCCCGGCAAGCCGGAACATGACACCGTCGCCGCCGCCACCGAGCCTGCATGCAGACTCAAGCCCAATACAACCGCCAGGAGTAGTCTTGTCATAACGCTACCCTCGCTACGGATACAGTTCGCGGACAACGGACCACGTAATTCAGCCTATCGTCGGCGCAGGACGTGGTCAACCGGAGCGAGAATCTTGGCTGAAAGCGGATTTGCCGCCGCCTAGTCGGACATGCCGAGGACGCGGAAGAATTCCTGGAGCTGCGGGCTGATCGGCAGGTCGAGGCGCTCGCCGGTGGGCAGGCGCTTCTGGAACCATTTGTTGTAGAGTTGCGCCAGCTCCCGACTCTCGGCCAGCTTGGTGAAACGACGCTCGACCACCGCGGCGAATTGCGGGTCGTCCTTGCGGAACATCAGGCCGTACGGGTCGTAGGACAGGAACTCGCCCACGACCATGAAGTCGCTGCCCGACTTGGTCGTGGCGATGAGGCCGTAGAGCAGCACGTCGTCGGTCGCGAACGCATCCGCCTTGCCCTCGCCCACGAACGCAAAGGATTCGGCGTGGTCCTTGCCGGTGATGAAATTGATATCGAGCTTCTGCTTGTCGGAAAGCGCCTTCACCGCTGCCTCGTTGGTGGTGCCAGCGGTCACGGCGACGGTCTTGCCGCGCAGGTCGCGGTACGAGCCGATCTTCGAGTTCCGCCTGACCAGCAGCTTGGTGCCGCTGACGAAGAAGGTCGGCGAGAATGCGACCTGCTTCTTGCGCTCGAAATTGCTCGTGGTCGAACCACACTCGATGTCGATCTCGCCCTGGACCAGCGCCGGGATGCGGCTCTGCGCGGTGACCGGCTTGTAGGTGACCGAAAGCTCCACACCGTCGAGCTCGACTGATATCTCGTCGACCATCTCGGTGCAAAGATCGATCGCGTAGCCGATCGGCTCGCCGCGGCGGTTGAGGTAGGAGAACGGGATCGAACTCTCGCGATACCCGACCAGGACGGTCCGCGTCTCCTTGATGCGCTTCAGCGTGCCGGTGAGCTCATCGGCGGCGGCCGGCGCGCCTGTCGCGAAGACGGCTGACAGCGCCAGCGCGAGACAGAACCGCATGACACGCGGCCTCAGGCGGCCCGCGCCGGCGCTTCGGCTGGGATCTCCGCGCCGCCGGACGTCACTTTCTCGCCCTCCCATTTCGCGACCGCGGCCGTGGCCAGGCTGTTGCCGATCACGTTGGTCGCGGAGCGGCCCATGTCGAGGAACTGGTCGATGCCGAGGATCAGCAGCAACCCCGCCTCCGGGATGCCGAAGCTGACCAGGGTCGCGGCGATGACGACCAGCGAGGCGCGCGGCACGCCCGCCATGCCCTTGCTCGTCAGCATCAGGACCAGCAGCATCGTGATCTGCTGGAAGAAGCTCAGTTCGATGTTGTAGGCCTGCGCGATGAAGATCGTCGCGAAGGTGCAGTACATCATCGAGCCGTCGAGGTTGAACGAATAGCCCATTGGCAGGACGAAGCTGATGATCTTCTTGCTGACCGGCAGCTTCTCGAGCTGCGCCATCGTGATCGGATAGGCCGCCTCGCTGCTCGCGGTGCTGAACGCCAGCAGGAACGGCTCGCGCACGAGCGAGATCAGCCGCAGCACGACATTCCCGAGGACCAGGAATCCCACGAAGATCAGCACGCCCCACAGGACCGCGAGGCTGAAATAGAACTGCAGGATGAACTTGCCGTAGGTCACCAGGATGCCGATCCCCTGCGTCGTGATCGTCGCGGCCATGGCGGCGAACACCGCGATTGGTGCGAGCCCCATGATGTAGCCGGTGATCTTCAGGATGATGTGCGACGTCTCCTCGATGACGTTGACGACGGCCTTGGCCCTTTCCCCCATGGCCGCGGCGGCGACGCCGAAGAACAGGGAGAAGACGACGATCTGCAGGATCTCGTTGTCGGCCATCGCCTCGACCGCGCTTCTCGGCACGAGATGCGTCACGAACTCCTTGAGCGACAGCGAGGCGACCTTGAGGTTGGTGGACGCATCCGCATCGGGAAGCGGCAGGTTGAGGTTGTCGCCCGGCCGCAGGATGTTGACCATGATCATGCCGAGCAGCAGCGACACCAGCGAGGCGCCGATGAACCAGCCCATCGCCTTGGCGCCGATCCGCCCGATCGCCTTGGTGTCCCCCATATGCGCCACGCCGACCACCAGGGTCGTGAACACGAGCGGCGCGATGATCATCTTGATCAGGCGCAGGAAGATGTCGGTCAGCAGGGAGATGTAGCCGGCGATCGTCTTCGCGGTCTGCGGGTCGGGCCAAAGCTGGTTGCAGGCATAGCCGACGAGGATGCCCAGCACCATGCCGATGAAGATGATCGTGGTGAGCTTCTGCGACCGCATGACACTTCCTTCTCTTCGAGAGGACGCCCAACCTGCAGCGGTGCCGCGACGGAGCCTGCCGCGGCGCTGTCGTGTCGCAATGGAGTGGCTGTCTTGAGGGTAGTGCCTGCGAGGTCACCGGCGATCAGGTCAAGACCCGATCTGCCGGCGCATTACACTGGAGGAGCGGCCGGGAGCGATGGTTCCCGGCCCGAAGCTTGGCGTTCCGCTCGGCTCAACCGGCCATCCTGGCAAGCCGGAATGTCAGCGGCAGCCGCTTCACGCCGCGCAGGACCAGGTTGTCGCTCCAGTCGAGCGCTTCTTCGGCGACGCGAATCTCGTCCAGCCGGGCCAGCATCCGGGTGAACGCGATCTGCGCCTCCAGGCGCGCCAGGGGCGCGCCGACGCAGTAATGCGGGCCATAGCCGAACGCGACATGCGGGCTGGGATCGCGTTCGAGGTTCAGCCGGTCGGGATCCGGGAACATCGCCGGATCGCGATTGGCGGCGTTGATCATCAGGAACAGGCGGTCGCCGGCGCGGATGGTCTTGCCGCCCAGCACCATGTCGGTGCGGGCCACGCGCGTCACGCTGGCCGCCGGTGAATCGATGCGCAGCAGCTCCTCCACCGCGCTCTCGGCAATCTCCGGCCGCGCGCGGAACCGCGCCATCGCCTCGGGTTGCCCGATCAGCGCGATCATGCCGTTGCCGATCAGGTTCGCCGTCGTCTCGTGCCCGGCGAACAGCACGAATACCGCCGTCGCGACCAGTTCGTCCTCAGAGAGTGTCTTGCCCGCCTCCTCCGCGGCGATCAGCGCGCCGATCACGTCGGCCTGGTGGGTCATCGAGCGGCGTTGGCGCACGATCGCACGGAAATACGCGTCCATCTCGGCCGCGCCGCGCTCCGCGCGGTCGTACTTGTCGGGGGTGGCCTGTGCGCTGCCGACGAAGGCGGCCAGATCGTCCGACCAGCCCTTGAACAGGCGGATGTCCTCGTCCGGCACGCCGAGGATGCGCGCGATCACCAGTGCCGGCAACGGATAGGCGAATGTCTCGATGAGGTCGGCCCGTCCCGCCTCGCCCGGCGCCAGCCCCGCGGTGAAGTCATCGATCAGGCGATCGACCGTGTCGCGGATCATCCCGCGCAGGCTCGCGATCGCGCGCGGCGTGAAGGCCTTGTTGATCAGGCCGCGCAGTCGCGTATGCGCCGGCGGATCGACGAACACCGACCATCGCGTCAGCATCCGCTCCAGCCCGCTGAGCTGCGCGCGCTTCGCCTGCGACAGCGTCGCCACGAACGGCGTGATGCGGTCCGCGGACAGGTTGGGATCGAACAGGGCGGCCCGCACATCGGCATAGCGCGTCAGCACCCAGCCGCGCAGCACCGGGCTCCAGTGCACCGGCTCTGCCGCGCGCAGTTGCGCGAAGGCCGGGTACGGATCGGCGCTGGTCGCGGGTTGCCGAGGATCGTAAAGCAGCGTTGCCATCGGCGCTCAGCCTCCCGGTTCCGATCCGACGGCACCGCCGTAGGGGCGGGTTTAAACCTGCCCCTACGCCAGAACGCTCAGGCGCCGCTGTCGGCTTGCATCATTCCCGCTCAAAACCGCCCGCGCAGCGACGCCCACAGGAGCCGCACGGCGCGGTCGCCGGCCGGGCGCTGCACCTCTGCATCGAACAGCGAAAACCCGCCGCGTTCAAGCCGCGCGAGATAGCGGTCGGCGAGCACCGCGAGCAGCAGCGCCGGCACGGCTGGGCGCTGCACATCGGCCCGCAGCGCGCGCGCCCGCCGCAGATGGTCGCGCGCAACCTCGGCGACCTGCCGCGCCACCTGCCGCACGCCGTCGTCAGGATGCCCGTCGAGCATCCGCGCGACGTCCAGGCCCGCAGCCGCCGTGAGATCGCGCGGCAGGAAGACCTGGCGGCGGGCGGCATGGAACGGCGCCGCGCGCAGCAGGCCGGTCAGCGCCCAGGCGATCCCGACATGGCGGGCCGCCTCCCGCGCCGCGTCGTCGCGGATGCCGAGCACCGCCAGGGCCAGCTCGATCAGGGTGGACGCCGTCGCCTCCGCGTATGCCTCGAGCGCGGCGAGCGTCTCCGGCTGCTCGTCGACGAGGTCCCGCTCGCGCGCCTCCAGCAGCCGCTCGAACGGCTCGCCGGGCAGGTTGTGGTCGCGGATCGCAGCGCCGAGCGCCAGCGTCACCGGATGCTTGCGCAGGTCGCCGCGCGGTGCGTTCTCGACCACCTCGCGCCACCATTGCAGCCGGATCTGCCCCATCACCGGCTCGCTGATGCTCTCGCGGACCTTCGCGATCTCGACATTGAAGGCGTAGAGCGCGAGGATCGCGGCGCGCGCATCGGCCGGTGCGAACAGCGTGCAGAGATAGCGGTCGTGGTCATAGCGCCGCACCTGCTCCGCGCAGTGGCGCGCGGCCTCCGGATCGAGGGCTGGTGCGGCAGGGCTGGTCACCGAATTTCCACAATGCAAAGGTCGGCGTGCCGACGAGGCGTGGTATATAGCCGGCTGAAATTATGGACACAATGAGCCCTGGCACGCGCCTGCACGACAGCCGCACCGCGGCGACGGAAAACTTCCCGGTCGGCTCGCGCCTGCTGCCGCGCGCGCTGCGGCCGGCCGTTGCCTCGTTCTACCGTTTCGCGCGGGCTGCCGACGACATCGCCGACAATCAGGCGATCGAGGCGACGGCCAAAGTCGCCCTGCTCGACGCGATGGACCGCAATCTCACCGGAGAGGATACGGACACGTCGAGCGCGGCCATGGCGCGCGCGGTGGAGCTGCGGGCCGTCTGCCTCGACCGCGGCCTGTCGCTCGACAATCCGCGCCATCTGCTGGTCGCGTTCCGCGCCGACGCCGCCAATCGGCCTTGCCGGAGCTGGAGCGATCTGCTCGCCTACTGCCGCTATTCCGCCGATCCGGTCGGTCGGTTCCTGCTGGAGCTTCACGGCGAAGACCGTGCCGCCTATCCTGCGTCCGACGCGCTGTGCAGCGCGCTGCAGATCCTGAACCACATCCAGGACTGCCAGGACGACTACCGGACCCTCCACCGCCTCTACGTGCCGACGGACATGCTGGACGAGCAAGGTCTCACGCCGCGCGCCCTGCTGGCACCGAGCGCCTCCCCGCCGGTGCGCGCGGTGCTCGACCGCCTGCTCGACGGCGTCGACCAGCTCAATATGGCGGCCGTGGCGTTACCGGGCCGCATCGTGCAGCGCGGCCTGCGCATGGAGGCTGCCGGGATCCTCGAAATCTCCCGCCGGCTGGCCGCGAAGCTGCGGCGGGAGGATCCGCTTGCCGGCCGCGTCGCCCTCACGCGGCTGCAGAAGCTGCGCGCCGTCGCCGCCGGTGCCGTGCGCGGATGGCGGCGGCCGTGACGACCGACATCGCCCGGCGCGTGCACCGCGCCCGCTCCAGCTTCTACATGGCAATGCGCCTGATGCCCGCGCGCCAGCGCGCGGCGATGTTCGCGATCTATGCCTTCGCCCGCGCCCTCGACGACGTCGCCGACGAAGCAGGCACCCCGGACGAGAAGCACCGCGCGCTCGATGCCTGGCGCGACGAGCTGGCGAAGGTCTACGAGGGCACGCCGTCGACGCGGATCGGCATCGCGCTGGCCGATGCGGTGAAAACCTATGACTTGCCGCGCGCGGAGTTCGAGGAACTGATCCGCGGCATGGATATGGACATCGCCGACGACATGCAGGCGCCGACGATGGCGACGCTCGACCTCTACTGCCGGCGCGTTGCCGGCTCGGTCGGCTTCCTGGCGCTGCGCGTATTCGGCTGCGACACGCCGCCGGAGCGCGCCTTCGCGATGAACCTGGGCGCAGCGCTGCAGCTCACCAACATCGCGCGCGACATCGAGGAGGACGGCGCCCGCGGGCGCCTCTACGTGCCGCGCGAGATCCTGGATGCGCTCGATGCCGGCCCCATCGACCCGCGCGCCATCGGCAGCCATCCCCGGGTCGGCGATATCAAGGGCCGCGTCTGCGCGCTGGCGGAAGCTGCGTTCTCCGCATCCGACAGGGCGCTCGCCGAATGCCCGTCGCGGCGGCGACTGTGGCCCGCCCTGGCGATGATGGCGATCTACCGGCGGGTCCTCGCCCGCGTCGCCGAGGCGCCGCCGGGCAGCGGCCGCGTGCGCATCCCGTCCCACATCCAGCTCTGGACCGCATTGCGCGCGATGGTGCTGGCGCGCTCATGACCACGGCCCATGTCGTCGGCGCCGGCCTCGCCGGCCTCGCGGCGGCGGTGCGGCTGGCGCGGTCCGGCGTCCGGGTCTGCCTTTACGAGGCGGCACCGCGCGCCGGGGGCCGCTGCCGCTCCTATCTCGACCCGCAGCTCGGGCGCAGCATCGACAATGGCGGCCACGTCATCCTTGGCGCCAACGTGGCCACCCTCGCCTATGTCGATGCGATCGGCAGCCGCGGCGAACTGGTCGAGGTCGCGCCGGCGGCCATCCCGTTCGTCGACCTGCCGACAGGTGAACGCTGGACGCTGCGGCCGAATGCCGGCCCGCTGCCGTGGTGGATCTTCTCGCGCGACCGGCGCGCCGCCGGTACGCGCGCCGCGGACTATCTGGGCCTTGCACGCCTCCTGACGGCCGGCCCCGATGCCACCGTGGCGGCGCGCGCGGCGCCGGGATCCGCGATCTTCACGCGCCTCGTCGACCCGCTCGCCACCGCGATCATGAACACGCCGCCGCACCTCGCGGCCGCGCAGCCGTTCGCGCGGGTCCTGCGCCGGACGCTGCTGCGCGGCGAGCGCGCCTGCCGGCCGATCATCGCGCGGAACGGGCTCTCGCAGGCACTGGTCGATCCGGCGCTGGCACTGCTCGCCCGCCACGACATCGTCTGCCGCATGAACGCGCGCGTGGACAGGTTCGATTTCTCCGCCGGGCAGGTTGCGGCACTGGCGATCGGCGGCGAACGAATCGCCCTGGAGCAGGGCGATGTCGTCGTGCTCGCGACTCCCCCCTGGATCAGCGCCGGACTCGTCCCGGGCCTGCAGGTACCCGATCAGCACAGCGCGATCGTCAATGCGCATTTCCGGCTGCCCGCGCCGCCCAGGCTTCCGGACGAAAGTCCCCTGCTCGCTCTCACGGGCGCCGCGGCACAGTGGCTGATCGTCCGCGACGACGTCGTCAGCGTGACCGTCAGTGCCGCCGACGACCTGGTCGACCACGATGCCGAGTCGGCCTTGACCCGCCTGTGGCACGACACGTCCAAGGCACTGCAACTCGGGCCAGCAATGCCGCCGGCACGCCTGATCAAGGAAAAGCGGGCGACGATCCGCCAGACGCCGGCCGCCGAACGCCTGCGGCCGCCGGGGCGCACCGCGCACCGCAACCTGTTCCTGGCCGGCGACTGGACCGCGACGGGGCTGCCGGCGACGATCGAAGGTGCCATCCGGTCCGGCGAGGACGCGGCGGCGCTGGCGAGTCGCTAGCTCTGCCGTTGGTCAATTGCACCCACAAGATTTCGTGGTATGCTAAGGACTTGAGAACCACATGGGGTTCGCCGCGCGCGATCCCGGGCCGCAGCAAGGGGGAAGCAATAATGGCAGATTTCCTGGCGAAGATTGGGTTGGACAAGCTCGAGCGGGCGCTGATCTACGGCGTCGTCATCATGATCGTGCTCGCGCTGCTCGCCGGCGGCGTTCATGCCGATCGGGGCTGGCTGACATTCTTCGTGCGGTGGCTGCACGTCCTGTCGGGCGTGATGTGGATCGGTCTGCTCTGGTACTTCAACTTCGTCCAGATCCCGTCCATGCCGAAGATCCCCGACGATCAGAAGCCGGCCATCGGCAAGGTCATCGCGCCGACGGCGCTGTTCTGGTTCCGCTGGGCCGCGCTCGCGACCGTCCTCACCGGCCTGCTCCTCGCGATGCTCAACGGCTACTTCGTCGAGGCGCTCACCCTCGGCATCGCCGGCGGCGGCGCGAAGGCCACCGCGATCGGCATCGGCATGTGGCTTGGCCTGATCATGGCCTACAATGTGTGGATGATCATCTGGCCGAACCAGCAGAAGGCGCTGGGCATGGTCGAGGCCACGGCCGACGAGAAGAAGGTGGCGGCGCGCGTCGCGATGCTGACCAGCCGCGTCAACACGATGTTCTCGGTGCCGATGCTCTACTTCATGGTCGCCGCGCAGAACATCTACTGAGCGTCGCGCAACGCGCTCAAAGAGACGGGGCCCTCACGGGCCCCGTTTTCTTTTGTCCCCGGCGCTAACCCACCGCGATCAGCGCCGCGGCGACGCGCCGCTCCTCGGAGCGGAGCACGTTGTAGGTGCGGCACGCCGCACCCGTGTCCATCGCGTCAGCCGATATGCCGGCCTCCTGCAAGGCGCGCCGAAGCCCGGGAGAGACCATTTCGAAGCGGCGACCCGTCCCGATCAGCAGGATTTCGATCGCGCCAGCGCGGTCGATGGCAGCGCGGAGGGACTCGTGCGTCATCGCCGCGAAGTCCACGACCGGCCACGGCATGACGCCGCCGGGCAGGATCAGGATCGAGCCGCGATGGACCTCGCCGTCGACGCGGAAGCCGCCGCCGCCATAGGCCTCGATGACGCGGCTGGTCGCCTGGCTGGCGGGCGCGTCGGCCATCGCCCCGGCCGCCGCCCTAGCTGGTCTTCGCTTCGTCGACGCTGTGCTGCGCGGCGCGGCCGCGCGCGGCCAGATACCACTCCAGCGGCGCCGCGACGTAGATCGTCGAATACGTGCCGATGATCACGCCCCACAGCAGGGCGATGCTCAGGCCGAACAGGACAGGTCCGCCGAACACGAGTAGCGCTATCACCGCAAGCAGCACGAGGCCGTTGGTCATGATCGTGCGCGACATCGTCTCGTTGACGCTACGGTTGATCAGCTCGCGGAAATCCATCGTCTTGTACTTCCGCATGTTCTCGCGGATGCGGTCGTCGATGACGACGGTGTCGTTGATCGAGAAGCCGGCGATCGTCACCACCGCGGCGACGGTGTTGAGGTCGAATTGCATGCCGGTAATCGAGAACAGGCCGACGGTCGTCAAACAGTCATGCAGGATCGCGATGACGCCCGCCAGGCCGGCGCGCCAGCCGAAGCGGAACGCCATGTAGGCGAGGATGCCGGCCAGCGACAGGACCACGGCAAGGATGCCGTTGGTGATCAGCTCGCTTCCCACTTTCGGGCCGACCACTTCGACCCGGCGATACTCGACGTTCGGCCCCAGCGTGTTGCGGATCTGCTGGATGGCCGCCTCTTCCGCGGCCTCGCCGCCGTCCTGGCGCTCGACGCGGATCAAAACGTCACGGTCGCTGCCGAAATCCTGCAAGGCGACGTCGCCGAGATCGAGCGCGCCGAGCTGGCTGCGCATCTGGGCAAGATCGGCGGGCTGCTGCGTGCGCACCTCGACGAGAATGCCGCCCGCGAAGTCGACCCCGAAATTCATCCCCTTGATCGCGATCGACGCGACCGAGATGACGCAGAGCACGATCGACATCGCGAAGCACAGCTTGTGGAAGCGGAAGTAGTCGAGCTTCGGGACGCTCTTGAGGAGGCGGATGGGGCGCATGGTCAGATCGGCAGTGCCTTGGGTCGCCGCCAGTGCAGCCAGCTCGAGATGACCAGCCGCGTGAACGTGACGGATGTGAACATCGAGCAGGTGATGCCGATGGCGAGCGTGACGCCGAAGCCGCGGACAGGGCCGGAGCCGAGCGCGTAGAGCAGCAGCGCCGCGATCAGCGTCGTCAGGTTCGAATCGAGGATCGTGACGTAGGCGCGCTGGAAGGCCATGTCGATGGCCGGAAACGGCGATCGGCCGTTGCGCTCTTCCTCGCGCATGCGCTCGTAGATCAGCACGTTGGCGTCGACGGCCATGGCGAGGCCGAGCACGATGCCGGCAATGCCCGGCAGGGTCAGGGTCGCCCCCAGCGCGGCCATGATCGACAGGGTGAAGGAGATGTTCAGGATCAGGGCGAAGTTGGCGACCACCCCGAACAGGCCGTAGCCCACGATCATCAGGACGGCGATCAGGACAAAGCCGATCACGCAGGCGATTTCGCCCGCGGCGATCGAATCGCTGCCGAGATCGGGGCCGACCGTGCGCTCCTCGATGATGTTGAGCGGCGCCGGCAGGGCGCCGGCGCGCAGCAGCACGGCCAAGTCCTGCGCCGACTGGGCGGTGAAGTTGCCGGAAATCTGCCCGCGGCCGCCGAGGATCGGCTCGCGGATCACCGGCGCGCTGATCACTTTGCCGTCGAGAATGATCGCCAGCGGCCGCCCGACATTGTCGCGCGTGGCATCGCCGAAGCGCTTCCCGCCGATCGAATCGAACGTGAAATTCACGATCCACTCGCCGGTTTGCTGGTGCGTGCTGGGCTGGGCATCGGCCAGCCGCTCGCCGGGAACGATGACCCGGCGCTGCACGAGGTGCATGACCGGCTTGCCGTCGGCCCCGACTTCCTTGTCGGCGGGCATCAGCAGGCTGCTGGGCGGCGGCCCGCTGCGCTGCGCCTCCTCGACCGAATTGGTCACGTCGAGGAGGTGGAAGTTCATCTTCGCGGTCTGCTTCAGCAGGTCCTTGATCCGCTGCGGATCGCGCTCGCCGGGAAGCTGGACCAGGATGCGATCCTGGCCCTGGGCGACGATCGTCGCCTCCTTCATGCCGGTCTCGTCGATCCGGCGCCGCACGATCTCGATCGACTGGGCGATCGCCTGCCGGCGCTGCTCGAGCAGGTCCTGCTCGTTGAGCCGGAGCGTGATCACATTGTCGGGGGACGCGGTGAGCTGGCCGGTCCGGTCGAGCTCACGCACCGTCTGGCGGGCCTGCTCGACCTGGGCGGCATCGCGCACGCGGAACGAGACGCCATCGCCCGCCTCCGTCGGCGCGAGATTGGAGACGATGATGCGCTTCGTGCGCATCTCGCTGCGGATCGCGTCGACCAGGTTGGTCAGCCGCTCGCGCACGACGGCCTTGGTGTCGACCTCCAGCAGCAAGTGCGAGCCGCCCTGGAGGTCGAGACCGAGATTGACCTGCTGCGTCGGCAGCCAGGCCGGCAGCCCCTCGAGCCGCTCGCGCGGGATCAGGTTCGGCACGGCATAGAGGATGCCGGCCGTGCAGATGATGATCACCAGCCACACCTGCCAGCGGGCCATGTTCAGCATCGCGGACCCCGTCTCCTGCCCGGCACCGCGCGCGTCAGCCCTTCACCCGGCTGACGTAGTCGTCGTGGCCGAGCGAATCGTAGAGCTTGCGCTTGGTCGGATCCCTGAGCGTTTCGTACGCCTCGGCGGCGTCGGCATCGCCGCTCTTGGCGGCGTAGGCCGCGTCGATCTCGGCGGCCGTGGCATTGGGCGCCACGCCCAGCGCCTTGTAGTAGAGATTCTCCTCCGGGCTCGGCTTCGCCACGGCGGCGGCCTTGTCCTCGCGGGCATCGCCCGGCTCGGTCTTGGCCAGCACCTCGGCGATCATGCCGCGCATGGCGCGGACGCGCACGCCGCTGGCGATCTCCAGCCCGAGCTCGCGGTCGCCGGTTACCTTGGTGACGGTGCCGATGATGCCGCCCGTGGTGACGACCCGGTCCCCGCGCCGCAGGGACTCGATCATCGACTTGTGATCCTTCACTTTCTTCTGCTGCGGGCGGATGATCAGGAAATAGAACACCACGAAGATCAGAACCAGCGGCAGCAGCTGGATCAGCATGCCCGACCCGCCGTCCCCACCCCCTGTCTGCGCATAAGCCGTCGAAATCAGCATTAACCTCTCCAACCTCCCCTCGATCGCGCAGACCGGCTCAACCGCAGGCCTCGGCGCCTCAAAACCGCGCGGACTATAGCGACCGGGCCGAGAAAAGCAATGTTGACGGGCCTTTACCAGCCGCGCTCGTTGACCCCCCGCCCGTGGTGCTCTAGGAGTTTCACGTCGCCGCGAGGTCTTATCTGGCTATGAGCATCGATCCTTTAAAGCTGCAACCGCTCCTTCATCGCATCGCCGACGCCCTTGAACGCCTGGCCCCGAAGCCGCCCGGCGCCAACGACCTGAACGCCGCCGACGCCTTCGTCTGGCATGCCGAGGGGGACCGGCTGATCCCGGTCCAGGCCGTCAACCGGGTGGACCTGAGCCTGCTGCAGGGGGTTGAGCGCCAGCGCGACATCCTCCACGCGAATACCCAGCGCTTCGCCGACGGCCTGCCGTCCAACAACGCCCTCCTCTGGGGCGCGCGCGGCATGGGCAAGAGCTCGCTGGTCAAGGCGATCCATGCGGCGATCAACGCGAAGAAGGCGCGCGCCCTGGCGCTGGTCGAGATCCACCGCGAGGACATCCCCAGCCTGCCGCGCCTGCTCGCCATCCTGCGCGACAGTCAGCGGCGCTTCGTCCTGTTCTGCGACGATCTGTCCTTCGACGGCGGCGACGCCTCGTACAAATCGCTCAAGGCGGTGCTGGAGGGCGGCATCGAGGGTCGGCCCGAGAACGTCGTGTTCTACGCGACCTCGAACCGGCGGCACCTGATGCCCCGCGACATGATCGACAACGAGCGCTCGACCGCCATCAATCCCGGCGAAGCGGTCGAGGAAAAGGTTTCGCTCTCGGACCGCTTCGGTCTGTGGCTCGGCTTCCATGCCTGCGACCAGGACACCTATTTCGCGATGATCGAAGGCTATGCGCGCCATCACGGCCTCGAGGTCGACCGCGAGACCCTGCTGGCCGGAGCCAACGAGTGGTCGGTGACTCGCGGCGCGCGGTCGGGTCGTGTCGCCTGGCAGTATGTCCAGGATCTGGCCGGCCAGCTCGGCAAGCCGCTCCTGACCGAGCCGCCGGCCGCCGCCGAGCCCGCGCAGCGCAAGCGGCGGTAGCCGCGAACCTTAAAGCTGCCCGGCCCGAGGGGTTACGACCTCACGGTTACGACCTCAGGAGAATTGCGGCGGCGCGCCGATCGGCTCAGCGTTTCGCGAGCGACAAAGTCGCCTGCGGAGGGGCCGGTGGCTATAGCAGGGCTTCGGCGCGATGCAGAGAGCGCCTATCCCGCCGCGGCGGCGATCGTGGCGGCAGCGCTGCTGTTGTGCTGGCCCGCGATCTACAACGGCTTTCCGCTCGTCTACGGCGATACCGCCTCCTACCTCGATACGATCGACCCGCGCAAGACACTGTGGGCGCGGCAGATCTTCTACACCGCCCTGCTGCGCCCGCTGCACTGGCGCCTGTCACTATGGCCGCCCATCTTCGTCCAGGCGCTGATCACCGCACACCTGCTGTATCTCGTGCTGCGCGCCATGCAGCCGCGGTTGGCGCCCGAAACTTATCTCTTCATCGCAACGATCCTGGCGCTGACCACCAGCCTGCCCTGGCACACCAGCGCCTTGCTGCCCGACGCCTTCACGCCGATCCTGCTGCTGGCGATGTTTCTGGTCGGCTTCTGCCGCGCCAGCCTCAGCCGGCTCGAAACCGCCTATCTCGTCGTCCTGATCGCCGTCGCCGCCATCGTCCATCTTTCGCACTTCCCGCTCGCGCTCGGGCTGATCGCCGTGATCGTCGCGGCCCGGCTGGTCTTGCGCCTGCGCGACCGCCGCCGCCCGCGCACAGCCCTGCTGCTGATCGCACCAATCGCCATCGCCGCGTCGGCGCATCTCGCGATCAACACTGTCGTGCACGGGTCGTTCTCGCTGTCGCCGGCATCGTCGATCTGGCTGCTCGCCCGCTTCATCGCAGACGGTCCGGCGCGCGACTACCTGCGTGAGGAATGTCCCAGACGCAACTTCATCCTCTGCGCCTATCAGGACCAGTTACCGAACGATTCCGACGAATTCCTGTGGAGCGACCGCACGGCCGATTCCGTGTTCAGCCGGGCCGGCGGGTATGACGCCCTGCGCGGCGAGGCGCGCGAGATCGTCCAGGGAACGGTGGCGCGACATCCCGGCGCCGTGCTCGACGCCTTCCTGCGCAACTCAGCGCGGCAATTCGTGATGATCGGCACCGGCGGCTGGATCAATTTCGGCCCCGGCATGATGGACAAGCCGATCACCCGCTATATCGCGCTTCAATTCCCGCGCGACTATCCTCGCTATGTGACGTCCGCGCAGCTCAGGGGAGCGATTCCGGTCGCGGCGCTGGCGACATGGCACATCTACTTCGTGATCGTCGGCGCCTTCGCCTGCGCGATTCTGCTGGCAACGCCCCTGCGGCGCCCGCTCTTCGTCCTCCTGATTCTCGTAGTGCTCGCGGCGCTCATCGGCAATGCGATGATCACTGGCGGCATCTCCGCGGTGCATGATCGCTACCAGACACGCCTCGTCTGGCTCGTGGTCTTCGCCGCGTGCGCGGGAGCAGTGGCCTATGCGGCCGACCCGACGCGGGCGAGCCATCCGCCAGGCGCGCGGCGGTGGCGGCGGCCGTTCCGCCACGGACAATTCGGATGAAAGCTAGCTCAACCTTACCGCGTTGGATGTAGCCCGAATTCGCGGATTGCCGACATGGGCATCGGGGATCAGACTTCGCTCCACTCTGGCGGAGATCGGCGCGCTTGTTCACGCGACGAAGCATGCTGGCAGGTGGTTTCGCGGCGCCGTTTTTCGCCGACACGAGCCTTGCGCGCGCCAGTGACTATTGCACCAGCGATCTCGCCTGTCGTGCCAGCATCCGGCGGATGTTCGGCGCATCGCTGGACAGCGCGCGCGCAATCGCGTCGGCATGCAATGGCGCCGCCGAGCCGCTTCCCGCGCTCATCGACGCGCTGTGCGACAACGATGCCGGCACCCGGGAAATACTGGCGATCGGCTCGCCCGAACAGATCAGCGACCTGTTGGAACAGAAGATGCGGGCCGATTTCCGCGCCGGCCACGTCAAGCGGGTCGAAGGCTGGGTGCTCTCGGATACGGAGCTCCGCCTGTTCTCGATCGCCGCGGCCGGATGAGGCGCGCCCATGTTCGTCGACGCGCGCAAGCTGACGGCCGGCGAACAGCACGAAGCGGCGGTCTGCATCATCGGCGCGGGCGCCGCCGGCATCACCCTGGCGCGGGAATTCGGCGGCACCGCCACCGATGTCATCGTGCTGGAAAGCGGCGGGCTGTCGTACAACGCGGCCACGCAGGGGCTCGCGCGCGGCAACGTGGTCGGCATCCACTATCCCGATCTCGAAGTCGAGCGCGTGCGATTCTTCGGCGGCACCACCGACCATTGGGGCGGCGATTGCCGGCCGCTTGATCCCGAGGATTTCGCCGAGCGCTCCTGGATCCCGCATAGCGGCTGGCCGTTCGGCGTTGCGGAGCTTCTGCCCTATTACCGCCGCGCGGCGCCTATCGTCGAGATCGGCGCGCACGAGCGTTTCGGGCAGCCGGACTGGCAGGCGCTGGTCCGCACGAGTCCGCAGCAATCGCTGCCGACCTTCTCTGCCGACACGCCGATCGAGCCGCGCATCTTCCAGGAAAGTCCGCCCACGCGGTTCGGAAAGCGCTATCGCGCCGAGATCGAAGGTCTAAAGAACGTCAGGGTACTGCTGAACGCCAATCTGGTCGGCTTCGACACGGATCCGGGCCGGCATGAAATCCAGGCCGCGCAGGTCGCCTGTCTCGACGGGCCTAGGTTCACGGTGAAGGCGCGCACCTACGTGCTCGCCACCGGCACGATCGAGAATGCGCGGTTGCTGCAGGTGGCCGCCGGCGCTGATGGAAGCGGTTTCGGCAGTACTCACGGGCTGGTCGGACGCTTCTTCCAGGAGCACGTCGCCTACCGGGCGGCCGCGCAGATGGTACCGGCGGAGCAGCTATCGTTCGCCGCCAACAAGGCGGCCAACCAGCACGGCGCGATCGGCGCCTCCTTCTCCGAGCGGGCGCAGAGGGAGCAAGAGCTGCCCAACTTCACGATGTTCCTCGTCGCCCTGCGCGCGGGCGCCGATCCGCCCGCGATCAGGAGCTTCCAGACCCTCGTCGGCGGGATGCGCGCCGGCAAGGTCCCGGACCGCTTGTGGACCCACATCCAGCAGGTCCTGTCCGACCTGCCGACGGTCGCGCGCTATGCGCTGCAGCGCGCGTCGGCGTCGGATGTGCAGATCGGCACGTTCGAGATCGTGCTGGCGCTCGAGCAGATGCCCAACCCGGACAGCCGGGTCCGGCTGGGCCGCGAGCGCGATGCGCTGGGCCTGCCGGTTGCCGAGCTCGAATGGCGACTGAGCGACCTGGATCGCGTCGCAATGCTCAAATGCGTCGACGCGGTCGCCCGCGAGATCGGTGCCAGCGGGGCCGGCCGCGCCAAGGTGCTGATGCCGGCGGACGGCCATGACTGGCTCGATCGCGTCACGCTCTCGCACCATCCGATGGGCACCACACGCATGCATGTCGACCCGCACCGCGGCGTGGTCAATCCCGATTGTCGCGTGCACGGCATGGAAAACCTGTACGTGGCGGGCGCCTCGGTTTTCCCGACCGGGGGCGCCGCAAGCCCCACCTACAGCATCGTCGCGCTGGCGATCCGCCTCGCGGATCACCTCAAGGGGCAACTGGCCTAGGCCAGTCTCACTCCGAGCTCGCGGTTTCCGAGGTCAGATGCTCGCGCGGATTCACCGCGCGCGAGCCGCGCCGGATCTCGAAGTGCACCTGCGGCGTGGTCACGTTCCCGGTCGAGCCCACACGCGCGACCACCTGGCCGCGCCGCACCTGATCGCCGCGCGCGACCAGGATCTCGTCGGCATGGCCGTAGGCCGTCATCCATCCGTCGGCGTGGCGCACCAGCAGCAGGTTGCCGAAGCCGCGCAGCTCGTTGCCCGCATAGACGACGACGCCGTGCTCGGCGGCGCGGATCGGCGCGCCGTGCGCAGCCGCGATGTTGATGCCGTCGTTCTGCAGGCCGCCGCCCTTCGGGCCGTAATCGGAGATGACGCGGCCCCGCACCGGCCACTGGAACCCTCGCCCTGCCCGCGCCGGCAGAGTGACGGCGGCCGGCTCGATCTCGGCCACCTGCGGCGCCGGTCTCGGCGCGGGCGGCGGCGGAGCGGCGACGTACGGTACCGCGGGTGCGGGCGTAGGCTCCGGCGCGACCGCACGGACCGGTGGGGCTGCGGCCACGGGCGCACTCACCGGCGGTGCGGCGGCGATCGTCGGATTGGCGGCCGCAGTGGGTGCCGGCAGCGAAGTGGATTCCACCGCCGTCGCCGGGACGGCGGGCGGTGCGGCGTCCGGCGACGGGTCGCTCGCGCGCGCGATCTGGATTTCGGATGCGGATGCGGATGCGAGTGCCGGCGCCGGCTCGCGTGTTGGCGCGACCGCCGCCCCGCCCGGCAGGATCAGGGTCTGCCCGGCCATGAGGTGGTAGGGCGCCTCGATCTTGTTGGTGCGGACGAGGCTGCTCATCTCGACGCCGTAGCGGCGCGAGACCGCGGCGAGCGTGTCGCCCGACTGGACCTGGTGCGTGCGCACCTGCGGCAGGGTCAGCCGCTGGCCGACGCGCAGCGCATAGGGCGCCTGCAGCCGGTTGGCATCGATGATCGCGCGGGTCGGTATGTTGTGCTGGCGCGCGATGCCATACAGCGTGTCGCCGCGCTGGACGGTCACGGCGCCGGGATGGGTCGGCGCGCTGCTGACAGGCGCCGCGGCCATCGTCGCGCGGCCGTAGCTCTCCTGCCCCTTGACCTCGACCGGTGCGGGCGGCGCCGTACGGGCGCAGCCGGCAAGCTGGCTCGCGCCAAGCAGAGCGGCAAGGATGAAGGCCGGAATTCGCAGCATGTCCCCCATGAGCGCCAAGCAATAACCGGAACCGGGTTGCGATTCTACTATCGCGACTCGGTTTCGACTACCGGAATACTCAGGCTTCGGGTGGTAGTCCTTCGACCATCGGTACGAAACGGACCGCGGCTATATCTTCTTCCACCCGCCCTGACGGGGTATTCCGGATCCGAACGAGCCGCTGGCTACGCTTTTCGCCGCCGACCGGCAGGACCATGATCCCATCGGGCGCGAGCTGGTCCAGCAGGGTCTGCGGCACGCTCGGCGGCGCCGCGGTCAGAATGATCCGCTCGAACGGCGCCTGCTCCGCCCAGCCGAGCCAGCCGTCGCCCAGCCGCGTGGTGATGTTGTGAAGGCGCAGCTTTTTGAACCGCGCCTCGGCCTCGTCGAGCAGTGGCTTGTGGCGCTCGATCGTGTAGACCCGCCGGCACAGCAGCGACAGGATCGCGGCCTGGTAACCGGAACCGGTGCCGATCTCCAGCACCTTCATGCGCGGACCGACCTCCAGCGCCTGCGACATCAGCCCCACCACGGTCGGCTGACTCAGCGTCTGGCCGTGGCCGATCGGCAACGCGGTATTCTCGTACGCCTGGTCACGGAAACTCGGCGGCGTGAAATCCTCGCGCGGGATGCGCTCGATCGCGCCGATCACGCGCGTATCGGTGACGCCGGTCGAGCGCAGCTCCATCACCAGCCGGATCTTGTGGTTGGGCGTGCTCACTCGAAGGCCCGCGCCATTTTGCGCATCGACGGTCTGTGGGTCAGGTCCATGTACAACGGCGTGACGGAGATCCTGTCGCCCTTGATCGAGGCGATGTCGGTCCCCTTGCGCGTCGCGTCCTCGAGCCGCATGGCGCCGATCCAATAATAAGGCTCGCCGCGCGGATCGGTCGTCTCGACGAGCTGGTCGCCGATCTTGTGCCGCCCCTGCCCGACGACCTCACTGCCTTTGACCTGGGCGGGCTGGCAGTCGGGAAAGTTCACGTTGATCAGGACGTTCTGCGGCCACTGTACCCGCGCCAGACGGCGGATCACGTCTGGCGCATGATGCCGCGCCGTGTCCCAGTTGATGCTGGCGCGGTCGGCATAGACCTGGCTCAGTGCGACCGACGGCACGCCCAGCAGGGTCGCCTCCATCGCCGCCGCGACGGTACCGGAATACGTCACGTCCTCGCCGAGATTGCCGCCGCGGTTGACGCCCGACAGGCACAGGGTCGGCTTGCTTTCCTTCAGGATGTGGTTGATCGCCAGCAGCACGCAGTCGGTCGGCGTGCCGTCGACCGCGAAGCGCCTGCTTGCGAGCCGACGCACGCGCAGCGGCCGGCGCAGGGTCAGCGAATGGCTGGCCGCGCTCTGCTCCGATTCAGGCGCGACGACCCAGACGTCCTTCGACAGGGCGCGGGCAATCGCCTCCAGCACCTTGATGCCCGGCGCATGAATGCCGTCATCGTTGGTGACGAGAATGCGCGCCTTGGAAAGGTCGAGAGGCGCCTTAAACATCGGGCGTGATGGCGTCTACCCCGCCCATGTACGGCCGCAGCGCGTCCGGCACCTCGATCGCGCCGTCCTGGCGTTGGTAGTTCTCCATCACCGCGATGAGCGCGCGGCCGACCGCGATGCCCGAGCCGTTCAGCGTGTGCACGAAGGACGCCCCCTTTTCGCCGGCGCGACGGAAACGCGCGTTCATGCGCCGCGCCTGGAAGTCGCCGCAGTTCGAGCAGCTCGAGATCTCGCGATAGGTGTTCTGCCCCGGCAGCCACACCTCGATGTCATAGGTCTTGCGCGCGGAGAAGCCCATGTCGCCGGTGCACAGGAGCATGACCCGGTACGGCAGCCTCAGGCGCTGCAGCACCGTCTCCGCGGCCTGGGTCATGCGATCGTGCTCCTGCTCGGAGCGATCCGGATGGGCGACGGAGACTAGCTCCACCTTGTAGAACTGGTGCTGGCGCAGCATGCCGCGCGTGTCCTTGCCGGCGGCCCCCGCCTCGGCGCGGAAGCACGCCGACAGCGCGGTGTAGCGGCGCGGCAGGCTCGCCTCATCGACGATCTCTCCCGCGACAAGATTGGTCAGCGGCACTTCGGCCGTCGGGATGAGCCAGTGGTCCGTCGTCGTGCGGAACAGATCGTCGCCGAACTTCGGAAGCTGCCCGGTACCGAACATTGCCGCGTCGCGCACCATCAGCGGCGGGTTGACCTCGGTGTAGCCGAAGACCTGCGTATGGACGTCGAGCATGTACTGGCCGAGCGCGCGCTCGAGCCGCGCGAGCTTTCCAGTCAGGACCGTGAAGCGCGCGCCCGACAGCTTCGCGGCGCGCTCGAAATCCATCAGCCCGAGGTTCTCGCCGAGGTCGAAATGCTCCTTCGGCTTGTAGCCGAATTCCCGCGGCGTGCCCCAGGAGCGAATCAGCTTGTTGTCGGCCGTGTCGCGGCCCGCGGGGACATCCGCGGCGGGAATGTTGGGAATCTCCGCCAGCTTCGCGTCGAGCGCGGCGGCGGTTTCCTTCTCTTCCGCTTCCGCCGCCGCGATCTGGTCCTTGATCTGGGCGACCTCGGCCATCAGCGACTGGGCCGCCTCCTCCTGCTTCTTGGCCTTGGCCGCGCCGATCTCCTTGGAGGCGGCGTTGCGGCGCTGCTGCAGCTCGTCGCGGCGCGTCTGCGCCGCGCGGCGCCGGCTGTCGAGGGCCAGCAGGTCCCGCGCCAGCGGCTCCGCGCCCCGGCGTTTGAGCCCGTCGTCGAAGCCGGCGGGATCGTCGCGAATCGTCTTGATGTCGTGCATGGGCAACCGTCAGTCCGTGGCCGGCCTTATACGGGCGAACGGACTCGGCTGTCCACCGGCGCGCAAACTCTTCGAGCAAAGAGAGAATCCGCGTAGGGGTGGGTTTTAACCCGCCCCGCGGCGCAGAAGCCGGGTGCCGACGTGGTAGACCTCGCGCCGATGGAGATGCCGTGGGGGCGGGTTCTAAACCGCCCCTACGCAGACAAAAGCACCCTACCGCGTCAGATTGAAATCGGTCTCGTCAACGGTTACCGGCACGGCGGCAGCCGCTGCCGCTGCGGGCGCCGGGCGGGCCGCAAGCTCGGCGTCCAGCTCGGCCTCGGCTTCCACCGCGGCCTCCTCGCGCTTCTTCTCGATCAGCTTTGCGATCCAGATCGAGACCTCGTAAAGCAGATACATCGGGATGGCGAGGCTGAGCTGGCTGAACACGTCCGGCGGCGTGACGACGCCGGCGAAGGCGACGATGCCGACGATCGCGTAGCGCCGCTTCGTCGCCAGCGTCTCGGCGGAGACGATGCCGACCTTCGCCAGCAGGGTCAGCAGCACGGGGAGCTGGAAGCTGATGCCGAAGGCCAGGATCAGCGTCATGACGAGCGACAGATACTCGCTCATCTTCGCTTCGAGCTGGATCGGCAGTTGGCCTTCCGCCGCAGGCACCTCGAAGCTCGCGAAAAACTTCAACGCGAAAGGCAGGATCAGGAAGTAAAGGAAGGATGCGCCGATCAGAAAAAGGATCGGCGTCGCTGCCAGGAACGGCAGGAAGGCCTGTTTCTCGTGCTTGTAGAGACCCGGCGCGACGAACATCCAGACCTGTGCTGCGATGACCGGGAACGACACGAACAGGGCCGTGAAGAACGCGACCTTGACGTAGGTGAAGAAGGCTTCGGTCGGCGCGGTAAAGATCATCCGGCGCTGGCCGTTCAGTGATTCGACGTGCGCCAGCGGTCTCACCAGGAAGTCGAAGATGACGCCCGAGAAGGCGTAGGCGACCAGGAAGCACACGAACAGCGCCACGACCGACCAGATCAAGCGCTGCCGCAGCTCGATCAGGTGATCGAGCAGCGGCATCTTCTTGTCGTCGAAGTCTTCCTGCTTCGTGGCCATCGTCAGCTCGGCCGCGGCGGTGCCGGAGGCGGCTCAGCGGCCGGCGGAGGCGACGGCGCCGCCGGGGGCGGCGCGCTCGGCGCGTCCAGCGAGGGCAAAGTCGGCGGCGTGAAAGCCGACGAGATATCGCCCTTCGGATCGATATGGCTTTCGATGGAGCGTGTCAGGTCGCCGGTCGAAACCTTGTCGACTTGCTTGCGGATCTCGTCGAGCTCGGACTCGCGGACCATTTCCTCCACGTTGCCCTGGAACTCGCGCGCCATCTGCCGCGCCTTGGACACGAATTTGCCCGCGGTCCTGAGCGCGCCCGGCAGCTCCTTTGGCCCGATGAAGATCAGCGCGGCCGCGCCGATGACAACAATTTCCGTCCAGCTGACGTCAAACATGGAACGCGCCCGGCCACCCTGCCTGGAGCGACGGCGCTATGCGCGCGCGCCGCCGGTATGCCAACGCTGCGTCAGACCTTCGGTGCGTCCTTGCGGACCTGGGCTTCGGCCGGCTGCGCGCCGACCTGCGGCGGTGCCGTCGAGGCGTCGGTCTTGCCCTCGTCCTCGCCGTCCTTGAGGCCGGTTTTGAAGGCCTTCACACCCTTGGCCATGTCGCTCATCAGGCGCGGAATCTTGCCGGCGCCGCCGAACAGAAGCAGCACCACGACCAGCAAGATCAGCCAATGCCAAATGCTAAACGATCCCATTGCGTGCTCCCGAAGCTAAATTGGCGCGGATAGTCGCACAATTGAACGACCCGCCGCAACGCCTTGGCGGATTTACTATTTACCTAGGTTGCCCGGCAGGAAAAACAAAGGCCTGCGAGGCCTCCAGGCCGATCGCCAGAATCTCGCCCTCGCGGGGCACGAACCGGCCGGGCACGCGGGCATGGAAATGGATATGCCCGGCCTGGCCTTCGCGCGGGCCGGCCGCGCCCTGACCCACCGCCGGGTCGATCAGCGACAAATGGACCCAGGAACTGCGCCCCAGCAGGCGCGCGGCCATGACCCGGGCAACGATCGGGTGCTGCGCGTCGGCGGCTGACAGCTTGAGCGCTTCGGGCCGGATCAGCACGTCCACGGCGGTGCCGTCGGCGAGATCGGGCGCCGGCAGGGCGCCGAACGGCGTGATGACGGCGCCGTCCCGCGCCATGCCGTGCAGCTCGTTCACCTGACCGAAAAACGCGGCCACGAAGGCGGTAGCGGGATGCGCGTACACCTCGACAGGGCTGCCCTGCTGCTCGACCCGGCCGGCGCGCATGATCGCCAGCCGGTCGGCCATGAACATCGCCTCCTCGGGATCGTGCGTGACCATCAATGTCGCCGTGCCGCTGCTCTTGAGGACATGCAGCGCGTCGTCGCGGATCTGCTCGCGCAGCCGCGTGTCGAGGCCAGAGAACGGCTCGTCGAGCAGCATCACGCGGGGGCGCGGCGCCAGAGCGCGCGCCAGCGCCACGCGCTGCTGCATGCCGCCCGAGAGCTGATGCGGATAGGATTCGGCATGCTCGCCCATGCCGACCTGCGCCAGCACCTCGTCGATCCGGGCCTTTCGCTCCGCCGCGGCCATGCGGTGCAGCCCGAAGCCGACATTCCCGGCCACCGTCAGATGCGGAAACAGGGCGTAGTCCTGAAATACGAAGCCGACGCCGCGCGCTTCCGGCGGCACGTGATAGCGCGGCTCGGCAATGGCGCAACCGTCGATGATGATGCGCCCCTGCTGCAGCGGCTCGAGGCCGGCGGCGATCCGCAGCAGCGTCGTCTTGCCGCAGCCGGACGGGCCGACGAGGCAGACCAGTTCGCCCGGGGCGACGGTCAGCGTCACGCCGTCCACGGCCCTGCGCTCGCCGTAAACGTGGCTCAGCTCGGAGATGCCGAGCGCGATGGGCTTCAGGTCAGCGTCCGGCATGGCCAGGGCGCGAGCGCGCCAGTGCGCGCGACAGGATGATCACCGGGATGATGCCGACCGCGACGATGGTCATGGCCGGCAGGGCCGCCTCCGCGAGCCGCTCGTCGGATGCGAGCTGATACGTGCGGATCGCCAGCGTGTCGAAGTTGAACGGGCGCATGATCAGGGTCGCCGGCAACTCCTTGATCACCTCGACCAGCACGAGGATCGCCGCCGTCATGATGCCGCCGGCGACCAGCGGCGCATGAACACGCACCAGAGCGCCGGTCGGACCGGCGCCGAGCACGCGCGCCGCGCCCGCGATCGACGGCGTGATCCGCGCCATGCCCGCCTCGATCGGGTTGAGGGCCACAGCGAGGAAGCGCACGACATAGCCGAAGACGACGGCAACCAGCGTGCCGGATAGCAGCAGCCCGGTGGAGATGCCGAAGGTCGAGCGCGCCAGCGTGTCGACGAAATTGTCGAGCGCGATGAAGGGCAGCATGATGCCGACCGCGAGCACGGTGCCGGGAATGCCGTAGCCAAGCGACGCGAAGCGCGCGGCGCCGAGGATAACCGGCGTCTGGCGCAGGCGCCCGGCATAAGCCAGCGTGCCGGCGACGACGACGGTCAGCACGGCGCCGACCACGGCCAGCCACAGCGTGTTGACGACCAGGCGCAGATACGACGCATCGAAGGCGAGCTCCGCGTTCTCGATCGTCCAGGCCAGCAGTGCCACCGACGGCAGCACGAAGCCGAAGATGATCGGCAGCGCGCAGACGAGCCAGGCGATGACCATCCTGCCGCCGCGCAGCTCGTAGCTCGGCAGCGCGCGGTGGTAGGCCGACATGTGGTGGTAGCGGCGCGCGCCGCGCGACCAGCGCTCGAGCGCGATCAGCACGAAGATCATCGCCAGCAGCAGTGCCGCGAGCTGCGCCGCGGTGCGCGGCTCCCCCATGCCGAGCCAGGTGCGGTAGATGCCGGTCGTGAACGTGTCGACGCCGAAATACTGCACGGTGCCGAAATCGCCGAGAGTCTCCATCAGCGCCAGGGCGACGCCGCCGATGATCGCCGGCCGCGCCAGCGGCAGCGAGACGTGCCGGAAGCTCTGCCACGGCGTGCGGCCGAGCGTGCGGCTGACCTCGATGGCACAGACCGACTGGTCGAGAAACGCGACGCGCGAGAGCAGGTAGACATAAGGATAGAAGACCAGCGTCAGCATGACGATCGCGCCGCCGAACGAGCGCACCTGCGGGAACCAGTAGTCGCGGGCACCCCAGCCGGTCAGCTCGCGCAGCGTCGTCTGGACCGGCCCGGCGAAATCCATCAGGCCGGTATAGGTATAGGCGATGACATAGGCGGGCATCGCCAGCGGCAGGACCAGCATCCACTCGAACTGCCGCGCGCCGGGAAAGCGCGTCATCGTCACCAGCCACGCCGTGGCAACGCCGATGAGCGTGACGCCGATGCCGACCCCGAGCATCAGCCACAGCGAATTCTCCACATAGGCCGGCAGCACCGTCGAGGCGAGGTGGCTCCAGGCCGGCCCGAACGGCGCCAGCAGCGTCGCGGCGACGACGAGCACAGGGACGGCCAGCACGATCGATACGCCGACGGCGTAGAGCGTCCAGGCATCCGCGGTTCCGTATCTGCGGCCGGCGATCGCAAGCGAAGGAATAGTCGTCTCCGGCACTGTTCCGGTGGGGAAACCGCCGGCCCGGGGGCCAGCGCGCCGTCACGCTATGTCACTTGCGAGTGAGTTGCAATGACGCGCCCCCGCGTCGCTCCGTCGCTGGGCCGGTAACGGACTACTCGAAAAAGGAGCGTCTTGCCCTGTTTTGACCCGGGCATCCATCGCGCAGGCGGCGCCATGGGCCCGCGGATCAAGTCCGCGGGCGACGCATGTTTTGATTGTGAGAAAAGGAACTGGTCAGGCCGGCTTCGGTTCGGCCTCGTTCCCCTCGCCCGCTTCGGCCGGCACTTCGAGTTCCGCGGCGACGTCGGCGTCCTGCTCTTCCGTCTCCGGCTTGCCGTCGGCCAGCTTGCCTTCCTCGCTATAGGCGCTGACGGCCGGGCGCGCGTCGAGCAGGCCCGCGGCCTTCAGTTCCTCGACGCCAGGCAGGTCCTTGGTGCTGTTGAGGCCGAAATGCGACAGGAACTCCTGCGTCGTCACCCAGGTCGCGGGATGGCCCGGCGTCTCGCGATGGCCGCGTGGCTGGATCCAGCCCGCCTCCATCAAGGTGTCGAGCGTGCCGCGCGACAGCGCCACGCCGCGGATTTCCTCGATCTCGGCGCGCGTCACCGGCTGGTGGTAGGCGACGATCGCCATCGTCTCGATCGCCGCACGCGACAGCTTGCGCGCGACCGTCGTCTCGATCTGCAGCGCGGCGCCGAGGTCGGGCGCGGTGCGGAACGTGAAGCGGCCGCCGACGCGCACGAGGTGGATGCCGCGATTGGCGTAGTGCGCCTCCAGCTCGGTGACGAGTTCCTCGACGTCGCTGCCCGCCGGCAGGCGCTTGGCGAGCGCCTTCACGTCCATTGGCTCGGGTGCGGCGAACAGGATCGCTTCGAGCGTGCGCAGCGCCTGGGCATGGGCCTGCGCGCGCGAAATTTCGTCGACCGTCGGCTCCGCGGCCGGCGTCTCGGCGGTTGGCATTTCGGCCGTCTCGGCTTCCGTTTCCGGTTCGACGGCGGCGACGGCGAGGTCTGCTTCGGATGGAGTCATGTCGTCGTTCATTGTGTCTGCCTCTCGGGCACGGGCAATTCTGTGACCGGGTTGTCAGGCGCCTTGCGGACGTAGATCTGGCCGAAGGTGCGGTCCTGGCGGAGCTGCAGGCGGCCGGAGCGGACCAGCTCCAGGCTCGCCGCGAACATTGCCGCCAGCGCCGAACGCGCCACGACGCCGCCGCGCAGCTCGGCGGGAATGAAGGACTGCAGGGTCGTCCAGTCGGGCATGCGGCCGAGGATCGTCGACAGCCGCTCCAGCGCCGACTCCATTGAATAGAGCTCCGACGGCATGATGCGCAGCATCGAGCCCTGCTTGCGGCCGCGCTGGTCGCCATAGGCCTTGAGCAGTTCGTAGAGCGTCGCGGTGTAGACAGGCGTGGCGACGACGCGCAGGCCCTCCGGCGCGCCGCGGCGGAACACGTCCCTGCCGAGTTGCGGCCGCGCCATCAGGCGCGCACCGGAATCCTGCATCGCCTGCAGGCGCTGAAGCTGGAAGGCCAGCGCGGCGGCCATCTCGGCGGCGGTCGGTTCGGCCTTGTTGTCCTCGGCCGGCGTCGGCAGCAGCAGACGCGACTTGAGATAGGCGAGCCACGCCGCCATGACGAGATAGTCGGCGGCGATCTCCAGCCGCACGCGCCCCGCCTGAGCGATGAAGGCGATGTACTGGTCCGCGAGGGCCAGGATCGAGATGCGCGTGAGATCGAGCTTCTGGTCGCGCGCGAGCGTCAGCAGGACGTCGATCGGCCCTTCGTAGCCTTCGAGGTCGACGACCAGCCGCTCGTCGTCATTCGGCGCCTCGACGGGCGGCGCTGCCGGGTCTTCCTGGAATTCGGTTGCTGTTTCGGTCATCTCAGTTCCAGCCGGCCATAATCATGATCAAGGGCACCAGCGTGTTCACCACGAACAACAGCAAGTCGCCGAGCGGATTGAAGCGGATGCCGAACTGCCCCGCGACCCACGGCAGCAGTAGCAGCGCACCAATGACGATGAATATGCCGCTGCGTTCGAGCCGGGCCAGCGGAAAAGCGATCGCATCGGGCAACAGCCCCACCGCGACGCGACCACCATCGAGCGGCGGGATCGGTAGCATGTTGAACACCGCAAGCATGACGTTGAGCTGTATCGCGTTGAAGATGTTGGCGAATAACCACTCTCCGACTCGTGGCGAGAACAAGCCGAGTCCGTGATACAGGAACGCCGCCACCAGCGCCATCACCAGATTGATCGCCGGCCCCGCCGCCGCGACGAACACCATGTCGCGGCGCGGGTTGTTGAGCCGGCCGAAATCGACCGGCACCGGCTTGGCATAGCCGAACAGGAAGCCGGCCTTGGACAGCAGCAGCAGCGCCGGCAGCAGGATCGTGCCGAACAAATCGACATGGCGTATCGGGTTCATCGACACGCGGCCCATGCGCCGCGCCGTGTCGTCGCCGAAGCGCTCGGCGACATAGCCGTGGGCCGCCTCGTGCAGGGTGATGGCGGTGAGGACCGGGATCACCCAGGTCGTCACCTGCCAGACGATGCCGTCCATTGCCTAGCTGGCCAGGCGGTCTGCGCCGAACAGCCCTTCGAACCGGGCCACGAGCTTGGCAGTATCCGCGTCCTTGAGGGTCGAGCCCCGCCGCGCCGCTGCGCGCGCGATGCGCGCCAGTGCTTCGTCGGTGAGCGGCGGCGCCGCCGCGGCCACCGCCTCCATCTCGCCCATGTCGCCGTTGCAGTGGAGGGCCACGTCGCAGCCCGCGGCGAGCGCCGCTTTGGTGCGGTCGCCAAACGTGCCGCCGAGCGCTTTCATCGACAGGTCGTCGGAAACGAGCACGCCCTGGAAGCCGATCAGGCCGCGGATGATCTCGCGGATGATGACCGGCGAGGTGGTCGCCGGGCGCTTTGCGTCGAGCGCCGTGTAGAGCACGTGCGCCGTCATGCCCCAGGGCATGTCCGCGAGGGCGCGGAACGGGACGAAGTCCGTCACCTCCAACTCGGCGCGCGGCGTGTCGACGACCGGCAGCTCGAGATGGCTGTCGGCGCGCGCGCGACCGTGCCCGGGGATGTGCTTGATCACCGGCAGCACGCCCGCGTCGATGAAGCCGAGGGCCGCGGCGCGCGCGATGGTCGCGACGCGCCCGGGATCGGTGCCGTAGGCGCGGTCGCCGATCACGTCGTGCGAGCCGGCCACCGGCACGTCGGCGACAGGCGCGCAGTCGACATCGATGCCGAGCGCGCGCAGCTCGCCGCCGATCAGCCGGGCATTCAGCCACGCCGCCTCGCAGGCCGCGTCCATGTCCGCGTCGGCGAGCGCCGCGATCTTCGCGGCCGGCGGCGCCGCGCGCCAGTGCGGCGGCTTGAGCCGCGCGACGCGGCCGCCTTCCTGGTCGATCAGCACCGGCGCATCCGGCCGCCCGACCGACTCGCGCAGCGATTTCACCAGGGTCCGGACCTGATCCGGTGTGGCGACATTGCGCGCGAAGAGGATGAAACCGAAGGGATTGTTGGCAGCGAAGAACGCGCGCTCCCGGTCGGAGATCGCGGTGCCGGCACAGCCGAAGATCGCCGCCTTGGGCACGCCACGGGTTTCAGGGACGGACAACGAGGCACCCCACTTTTTTCTCGGACAACCGGCGGCAGAGGTCCTTGGCGGTCGACTCGTCGGCCAGCGGACCGGCCTGGATACGATAGAACGTGCCGCGGTCGCCGAGATCGGCGCGCACCACGTTGAGCGCGAGCGCGCCCAGCAGATCGGGATGCGCGCGCTTCATCTTCTCCCACTCGCGCCCGGCATCCTCGTTCGTGCGCAGGGCCGCGAGCTGAACGCGGTAGCGTCCGCCGCCCGCAGCAGGTGCGACCGCGGCGGGTGCGACAGCGCGGGCCGGGGCCTGCGCTTGCGCTTGCGCCTGCGCCTGCTGCTGCGCCGGCGGCTGCGACGGAGCCTGGGCCGTTGCCGGCGGCGGAGTCGGACGCGCCGTGGGCGGCGGCGGTGCCGCCTGCGCTGGCGGCGGCGCCGGTGGCGATGCGCTCTGCGCCTGCTGCGGCGGCGCGACCGGGCGCGGCGTCACCTCAACGGCGCCCGGTGGCGGTGTGACCACCGGCTCCGGCGGAATGGACGGCTCGAGCGGCGGCGGCGCGTTGGCGGGGCGCGGCCGCTCCATCGGCGTCTCCGGCGGCGGCAGCAGGCGCTCGACCCTCGGCGTGTCCGGCGGCGCCCCGTCGCGACCGAGCCGGGCGTAGATCTCCTTGTCCTGGTGCGGCACGACCATGCCGCCCGGCTTGTCGGGCGCGGTCTTCATCGGCCGCGTGTCGGCCTTGATCAGCGGCGCGGTGCCGCCCGGGCCGTCGCCGCCGCGGTTCAGATAGGTGTAGCCGATCAGGCCGACGAAGACCGTCACCGCGACGAGCGCGATGGCGATCGTGACGCCGCGCAGCAGGCCGCCGCGGCGATGCGGCAGGTAGCGGTCATTGGGATCGGGCAGCATCAGCGCATCTCCTCGACCGGCTCGACGCCGATCAGACGCAGCCCCGAGGCGACGACCACGCCGACGCCGCGCACCAATGCAAGGCGGGCGAGCGTCAGCTCCCTGTCCTCGGGAATGACGAAGCGAAGCGCGGTGTCGTCCTTGCCGCGCGTCCACAGCGCATGGAACGAGGAAGCGAGATCGTAAAGATAGAACGCAACGCGGTGCGGTTCACCCGTTTCCGCGGCGCTTTCGAGTAGGCGCGGCCAGCCGGCGAGCGTTTTGATCAGCGTCAGCTCGTCGGGATCGGTCAGCCGCTCGATTCGCGCCTGCGACAGCACCGCGTTCGACAGGTCGATGCCGGCGAACGCCGACTCGGCCTGGCGCATCGCGGAGCGCGTGCGCGCGTGCGCGTACTGCACATAGAAGACCGGGTTGTCCTTGGACTGCTCGCGCACCTTGGCGAAGTCGAAGTCGAGCTGCTGGTCGTGCTTGCGCGTCAGCATGATGAAGCGCACCACGCCCGCCCCCACCTCGTCGATCACGTCGCGCAAGGTGACAAACGTCCCGGCCCGCTTCGACATGCGCACCGGCTCGCCCTTGTCATACAGGCTGACGAGCTGGCACAGCTTCACTTCGAGCGCCGCGTTCTCCTCGCTCAGCGCGCGAACGGCGGCCTGCATCCGCTTGACATAGCCGCCATGATCGGCGCCCCAGACGTCGACCATGCGGGTGAAGCCGCGGCGGTACTTGTCGAGATGGTAGGCCATGTCGGCGGCGAAATACGTCCAGGTTCCATCCGATTTCTGCAACGGACGGTCCACATCATCGCCGAACTTTGTGGCACGAAAGAGAAGCTGCGGCCGCGGCTCCCAGTCGTCGGGCTTCATGCCCTTGGGCGGCTCGAGCACGCCGGTGTAGACGAGGTCGCGCGCACTCAGCGTCTCCACCACCTCGGTGACCCGTCCCTTCTCGACGATGTCATGCCGCTCCGAGGAGAACACGGCGTGGTGCACGCCGAGCATCGCGAGGTCTTCCTTGATCAGCGCCATCATCGCGTCGATTGCGAAATCGCGAACCGGCGCAAGCCATTCGTCCTCGGAGTTGCCCAGCCACTTGCGGCCGTCGCGCTTCGCCAGCGCTTCGCCAACCGGCTTCAGGTAGTCGCCGGGATAAAGGCCTTCCGGAATGGCGCCGATCGTCTCGCCCAGCGCCTCGCGATAGCGCAGATGCACGGATCGCGCGAGCTGGTCGACCTGCGCGCCGGCGTCGTTGATGTAGTACTCGCGCTCGACCCTGAATCCCGTCTTCTGGAACAACGCGGCCAGCGCGTCGCCGACCACGGCGCCGCGGCAATGGCCGACATGCATCGGCCCGGTCGGGTTGGCCGAGACGTACTCGACATTCACGGCGCGGCCCTGCCCCATCGTCGACTCGCCGTAGCACTCGCCCGCGGTGAGGATCTCCGCCAGCCGCGCGTGCCAGAAGCCCGGTTTGAGGCGCAGATTGATGAAGCCCGGGCCGGCGATGTCCGCCGCCTCGACCTCTTTATGCGTCTTCAGCGAGGCGAGCAGCCGATCGGCGATCTCGCGCGGCTTCTTGCCGGCGGTCTTGGCCAGCACGAGGGCGGCGTTCGTCGACACGTCGCCATGCGAGGCGTCGCGCGGCGGCTCCACCGTCGTGCGTGACAGGTCGAGACCCTGCGGCAGCGCGCCCTGCGCGGCCATGGCCTCAAGGGCGCGGACAACTTCGTCCCGGAAGTAACTGTAGAGATTCATCAAATCGAGTCGTGCACGTCGAAAAGGCGACGATGCTCCTTGAGCGCGAAACGGTCGGTCATGCCGGCGATGTAGTCGGCGACGAGGCGCGCGGTGCGTTGCGTGCGCGGCCCGTCGGCGCGACCATACCATTCGGCGGGCAGGCAGTTGGGCTCGTCGAGGAAGATCTGGAACAGGTCGCCCACCACGCGCCGCGCCTTGCTGGTCATGCGGTTGACCTTGTAATGCCTGTACATCCGCTCGAACAGGAATTCGCGCAGGCCCCGCGCCTGCCCGACCATCGCGTCGGAGAAGGCGACGACCGGGCGGCCGAGCCGGCGCACGTCGTCGGCCGAGCGCGGCCGCGCCGACTCGAGCCGCGCGCGCGTCTCCACCAGCAGGTCGGAAACCATCTGGTCGATCAGGCGGCGGATCGACTCGCCGATCAGCCGATCCTGCTCCAGGCCGGGATATGTCCGCGCGACGTCGTGGAACACCGCCCCCACCAGGGGCACGTCGGCGAGGTCGCCAACCGTGAACAGTCCCGCGCGCAGCCCGTCGTCGATGTCGTGGTTGTTGTAGGCAATGTCGTCGGACAGCGAGGCGACCTGCGCCTCGGCGCCGGCGAACGTGTCGAGTTCGAGATCGTGCAGCGCGACGTATTCGCGGATCGCCGCCGGCAGGCGGTCGCGCTTGTCCGGATCCGCCCAGCGACCCGTCATCGGGCCGTTGTGCTTGACCACGCCCTCCAGCGTCTCCCAGCACAGGTTCAGGCCGTCGAAGGCGGCATAGCGCCGCTCGAGCTTGGTCAGCAGGCGCAGGGTCTGGGCGTTGTGGTCGAAGCCGCCATAGGGCTGCATGACCGCGTCGAGCGCCTCCTCGCCGGCATGGCCGAACGGCGTGTGGCCAAGGTCGTGGGCCAGCGCCAGCGCCTCGGCCAGGTCCTCGTTCAGGCGCAGAGCACGGCTGATCGTGCGCGCGATTTGCGCCACCTCGATCGAATGCGTCAGGCGCGTCCGGTAGTGATCGCCCTCGTGGTACACGAAGACCTGCGTCTTGTGCTTCAGCCGGCGGAAGGCGGTCGAATGGATGATCCGGTCACGGTCGCGCTGGAAGACGGACCTCATGGCGCTCTCGGGCTCCGCGACCAGACGGCCGCGCGAATCCTCGGGCCGGCATGCATAGGGCGCGGTGAAATCGCCAGGCGGCAGGGCCGCCATACGGCTGGTCGTCGCGGAAAGGGGCGCCATTGGCGGTGAACGTACAGCGAAAAGGTTAAAACGCAACGTATTGGAAGCGCGACCGTTTTTGCGGGCGGCCCAGGCTATCGTTAACGACAAGCCTGGCCGTCCATTTGACAAAGCGGCAGAACGGCTTACATAAGGAAACGGCCATATATTCAGGGCAGACTTGCCGTTCTGAGGACATCGATGAGCGACGTCGCCACCGCACCGCGCAACGTAGAACTGACCGACTCGGCCGCCCGCCGGATCGCCCAGATCCTCCAGGAGGACGAGTACAAGGGCATGATGCTGCGCGTCTCCGTCTCCGGCGGCGGCTGCTCCGGCTTCCAGTACGGCTTCACCTTCGACGACACCAAGGGCGACACCGATCTCGTGATCGAGCGCGACGGCGCCACGGTGCTGATCGACGAGGTCTCGCTCGACCTCCTCGGTGGCGCCAGGATCGACTATGTCGAGGACATGATCGGCTCCTCCTTCTCGATCAAGAACCCGCAGGCCAAGAGCTCCTGCGGCTGCGGCAACAGCTTCTCGGTCTAGCCGCTCCTTTCCCGCCATTGCGAGCTGCCTTACCCTTCGACAGGCTCAGGGTGAGGCTTTTAGCGTGCGTGTGAGGGTCGCGGATAGATCGAGCGGCCTTTTCCGGCCAAGCCCCGGCGATCTAACCAACGGCCTCATCCTGAGCCTGTCGAAGGATGGGGCCGCACGCGTGGTGCCTGCCGCCGACGGCAGCACCGCAACCTCTTCCTTCGACAGCCGCACGCCGAGGCTTTAGTCTCTGCGGCCCTCATGCCAAGCTTGTAGAAGCATGAGGCGTCCGCCTCGCCTTCAGTCCTCCGCCTTTCTCCGACTACCCGCATGACGCCTCCCCACACGCGCCTCGACACGACCGCCGCGGCGACGATGGTGGTGCTCTGTGCGCTGTGGGGGCTCAACCAAGTCGCGATCAAGGTGGCGATCGACGGCATCTCGCCCGTGATGCAGGCGGGGCTGCGGTCGATCGGCGCGGTGGCATTGCTGTGGGCGTGGTCGGTCTTGCGCGGTGAACGCATTGTCGAGCGCGGCGCGCCGCATCATCTCGGCATCGTCGTCGGCCTCCTCTTCGCCGCCGAGTTCGTGCTGATCTACTGGAGCCTCGCGTTCACGAGCGCGTCGCGTGCGGTCGTGGTCCTCTACACCTCCCCCTTCGTCATCGCCATCGGCGCGCACCTGTTCGTGCCCGGCGAGAGGCTGCGCGCGGCACAGGTCGCGGGATTGCTCTGCGCCTTCGCGGGCGTCGTGTTCCTGTTCGCCGATGCGCTGCGGCTGCCGACGTGGCGCGAACTGATCGGCGACACACTGATGCTCGGCGGGGCCATCCTGTGGGGAATCACGACCATCGTCATCAAGGCGACGCGGCTGGCGCGGATCAGCCCGAGCACGATCCTCTTCTACCAGCTCGGCACATCGGCCCTCGTGCTGCCCTTCGCCTCGCTGGCATTCGGCGAATCAGGCATCACCGCAACGACGCCGCTGGTGCTGGGAAATCTCGCCTTCCAGATCGTGATCGTCGCCTTCGCCAGCTATCTCGCCTGGTTCTGGCTGGTGACGCGCTATCCGGCCTCCCGCCTGTCGGCGTTCTCGTTCTGCACGCCCCTCTTCGGCGTCCTCGCCGGCGCCGTGCTGCTGAATGAGCCGGTGACACCCGCGCTGCTGGTCGCACTCGCCCTCGTCGCCGTCGGGATCTACCTCGTCAATCGTACGCCCGTTAGCGAGCGAACGGCGCCCGCCGGGTGAGCGCTGCGGACCGCGTCGTCACCCCGGCGGTGATGGATGCCCCGCTGGAGCCGCGCGGGCGTCGAGCAGTTTCTGTGCCGCCAAGGCGCCGGCAACGGCGCCCGCACCGACCAGGAAGGTGAACATCGCAGGCGGGCTGAGGAACATAGCGGCGGCGACGAGCATCAGCAGCCGGGTCACGATGTGAAGCCGGCGATGCAGGTAGCCAATCACGCCGGCGCCCAACAGAATCGCCGCGGCGAGCGTCGTTGCGGAGGAGATCACAATCTCCTCCCATGACCCCATCATGAGCAGCCCCGGCTGATACACGAAGCTGAACGGCATGATGAAGGCGATGGCGGCCAGTCTCAGGGCCCACCAGTTGGTTTCGGCCCAACTTGCCTCCGTGATCAGGCTTGTGGCGAACACCGTGGGTGCGACCGGCGGCGTGATCGGCGCGAGCGCGGAGAAGTAGAACAGGAAGAGATGCGTGGCCAGCGCGGGCATGCCAAGCTGCATGACCACCGGCCCGACCACGGATGCCGCGATGAGATAGGCGGCCACAGACGGCAGCGGGAAGCCGAGGATGATGGTCAGCACCGCACCGACGGCAAGCACCGGCAGCGTCCCTCCCCCCGTCAGCATCGTCACGCCTTCCGCCAGCTTGATTCCGCCGCCCGACGCGTTGAGCAGCGCGAGGAAAATGCCGGCCAGGACCATGAGGGGAATGAACTCGATCAGCAGGACGGCTGCGCGCTGCAGCGACGTCACGACATCGAGACAACGCTGGCGGAGCCCCGACCATGACAGGTCGGAGAAGACGAACAGCAGCACGCCGGCCGCCCACGCCCAGAAGGCGCAGGTCTGGGGCGTGAAGCCCCTCATCAGCAGCGTCACGAGCACGGCGACGGGGACGAACAACGGCGCGCAACGCCGCCACGTCACGATGTCGCGCCAAGCCGGGATATCCCGCGGATCTATCGCCTTCAGGCCGAGCTTTCGCGCCTCGAGCTGGACGGACAGGAATACCGAGACATAGAAGATGAACGCCGGAATCAGCGCCGCAGCCGCAATCTGCGTGTACGGGATGTTCAGGACCTCGGCCATGATGAATGCGCCCGCGCCCATCACCGGCGGCATCAGCACGCCGCCGCACGACGCCGTGGACTCCACTCCACCCGCGAATGCCGGCTTGTAGCCCAGCTTGCGCATGAGCGGGATGGTGAACGTCCCGACCGTCATCGCGTTGGCCGTGGGCGAACCGCTCAGGGTGCCGAACAGGCCGCTCGACACCACGGCGACCAGCGCAGGGCCGCCGCGGTACCTCCCCGCCAGCTTGATCGCCAGATCGATGAACACCTGCCCGCCGCCGCTGACCTGCAGCAGCGTCCCGAAGGCGATGAACATGACCAGCACCTGCGCCGAGATACCGGTCACGCTGCCCCAGGCGCCCTGCGTCCCTTGGTAAATCGTCTGCACCATGGTCTCGAGATCGAGGCCCGGATGGCCGAACAGGCCGGGCACCCACGGTCCGGCGACGCAGTAGAGCAGGACCGCGATGATCATTCCCGGGAAGAACCATCCCATGGTCCGTCGTCCCGCCTCGACGACAATGACCACGAGCATCACGCCCATCACGAGATCCCAGGTCGACGACTGTCCGAAATTCTCGTGATAGCTCCGGTAATTGTAGGCGGCGGCCAGGCAAGTGACGACGGCCGCGACGATGATCGCGATGTCGACGAGCGACACGGATCGCTGCGGCTGCGCCGCCTGGCGGAAGGAGAAGCCCATGTAGGCGAGCGCGAGGCCGAACGCCACGTGCACGGCGCGCAGCTGCATGTCGGGCAGGTACAGGAAGCTCGCCGCGGCGAGTTGGAACAGCATGAATGCGAGGCACACGGCGGAGAATGCGGTTCCCCAGCCGCCTTCGAGGCTTCGTTTCATCGCATTTCCTTCGACCGGTCGATCCAATGCATCCGTCCGCCCCCGTGCAGCGCGCCGCCCGTCCGTCGTCAGCCGGGCGCTATGCCCGGCTGCCAGCCGCCGGCTTTCCCCAGCCGCCGCCGCCAGGCGTCACGATACTCACGATATCGCCGTCTTGCAGCGAGACTTCGCTGTTCTTGCCCGAGGCCAGGCCGACCTGCTCGCCGTCCTTCCTCAGGATCGTCATGCTGCCGCACCGGCCCGGCTGCCCGCCGAACAGTCCGTAGGCCGGAAACTGCATGCGGTCGCCATGCGAGCCGAATGTGCAGGGATGCTCGACGACGCGGATGTCCTTGCGGATGCCGCGGCCGCCGCGAAATTCGCCGGCGCCCTCGGACCCCCGGCTCAGCTCCAGGCGCACGACGGCGAGCGGGAACTCGTTCTCCAGCGCCTCTACAGGCAGGTTGGAGGCATTGGTGATGTGGACCTGGACGCCATCGAGGCCCGCAGCGTCGCGCCGTGCGCCGGTTCCGCCGCCGATGCTCTCGGAGTAGACGTAGCCCTTGCCGGTGCGCGGATCGGTGCCCGAGAAGATGGGGAATGTCACCGTGCTGTGGCACCCCGCCATCACCCGTTCCGGAACGGCTTGCGCCATGGCGCCGAAGATCACGTCCGCGACGCGCTGGCAGGTGTCGGAGCGGGCGGCGACCGCCGCCGGTGCACTTGCATTGACGATGCTCCCCGCCGGGGCGTCGATCTCCAGCGCCCGGAAGAAGCCGCCATTGGGCGGGATGGTCGGGTCGAGGATCGCCTTCAGCGAGTAGAACGCCGTCGCCTGCAGCGCCGTGTAGATCATGTTGATCCCGCCGGTGACCTGCCGGCTGCTGCCGGCGAAATCAAAACGGATCCGGTCGCCCTTGACCTCGATCGCGACGCGGACGGGAATGTTGGTGCCGCCCCGGCCGTCATCGTCCATGAAATCTTCGAACGCGTATGTCCCGTCCGGCACCGAGCGGATCGCGTTGCGTGCTTTCAGCTCGCCGTAGTTGAGCAGCTCCCGGCACGCGGCCCCGATGAAATCGGCGCCGTATTTCCGGTACAGCTCGTACATGCGCGCGACGCCGATGCGATTGGATGCGAAATGCGCGTCGAGATCGGCGAGGCGCTCCTCCGGCGTGCGGCAGTTGAGCAGGATGAAGGCGACGACTTCCTTCTTCACGACGCCCTTCTCGATCACCTTGACGACCGGGATGCGCAGCCCCTCCTCGAAGATGCTGGAGCAATCGCCGGTGCACGAGCCCGCGACGCGGCCGCCCACGTCGGAGTGATGCGCGCAGTTCGCGACGAAGCCGGTCAGGCGGCCGCCGTCGAAGATCGGGGCGGCGACGGTGATGTCGGGCAGGTGCGTGCCGCCGCCGCCATAGGGATCGTTGGTGATGAACATGTCGTCGGGCCCGATCTCCTCGACCGGATAGACCCGCAGGATCGACCCGACGATCCCGAGCATCGACCCCAGGTGCAACGGCATGTGGTCGGCCTGCACGACGACCTCGCCGTTTGCGTCGAATATCGTGCAGGAGCAGTCCTTGCGCTCCTTGATCCCGGTCGACTGCGACGCGCGGACCAGGACCTCGCCCATCTCTTCCGCGATGGACACCAGGGCGTTGGACACCACCTCCATCTCGATCGGGCCTACTACGATGTCTTTGCTCATTTGCTTGCTCTCCTCGAGGTCGCTCGCAGCGCGGGTCAGGTGATGATCAGGTTGCCGATCCCGTCCACGCGCACCTTGGCGCCGGTCGGAACGAGGACCGTGGAGTCCATCGACTCGATGATGGCGGGCCCCTCGAACGCTTCCTTCGGTGACAGCGATGACCGCCAGCGCACCGGTGTCTTCAGCGGCTCGGTCATCCCGTCGAACAGCACCTCGCGGCTCGCGGCTGCTTTTGGCGCTGCTGCGAGGCCGTTCTGCCCTGCCTGTGCCTTGGCCTTGTAGGACGAAGGAATGGAGGCGGTCACCCGCACGTTGATGACCTGCACGACCCGCTTGGCGTTCGAGTAGCCGTACGCCGTTTCGTGGACGCGGTGGAACGCGGCGATCGCCTCGGCCACATCGGCCGGTGTCCGCAGCGTGCATCCATGGACCTGAAGCTCGTAGCTCTGGCCCTTGTAGCGCATGTCCAGGACCACCTGGACCTGCGCCTGCGCGGCCGTGTACCCCTGCGCTTCGAGCCAGCGCCGCGCCTGGTCGGTGAGCTCGTCCACCGTGTCGCGGAACGTCGGGAGAGAGTCCTCGGTCGCGGGAAGAATGACCGACTTGACCAGATCGGTGCGCACATCCGATCCCATCGTGCCGATGGCGCACAGCACGCCGGGCGACGGCGGGATCAGCACGGTCTTGATGCCCAGCTCCCTCGCGACCGACACGGCATGCATCGGTCCGGCACCGCCGAACGCGAGGAGGGCGAAGTCGCGCGGATCGACGCCGCGCTGCAGCGAGACGGAGCGCACCGCGCGCACCATGTTCGCGTTCGCGATCCGGATCATCCCGAGGGCCGCCTCCTCGACGCTCAGCCCGAGCACCCGGGCGACGCGCGCTTCGATCGCGCGGTATGACAGGTCGCGGTCGAGCGTCAGTTCGCCGCCCAGGAGGCTGCCGCCACCCAGCCGGTTCAGCACGAGATTGGCATCGGTCACGGTGGGCTCGGTGTTGCCCTTGCCATAGGCCACGGGACCGGGAACGGCGCCCGCGCTCTGCGGTCCCACTTTCAGGAAGTTGCCGACATCCACCCAGGCGATGCTTCCCCCGCCCGCCCCCACGGTTTCGATGTCCACCATCGGCACGCGGCAAGGCAGACCGGCGATCTCGCGGTTCGACGTCACCGGCACCCTGCCGTCCGGAATCAGGCACACATCGGTGCTGGTTCCGCCCATGTCGAAGGCGATGGCATTGGGAAAGCCGGCCTCCCGCGCGATCAGCGCCGCGCCGGCGACGCCCGCGCTCGGTCCCGACAGGGCGAGGTAGACCGGTTTGTCGGATGCCACGTCGGCGCTGACCATGCCACCGTTGGACTGGACGATGGACACGGCCGCGTCCACGCCCGATTCCGACAGGCGCTGCTTGATGCGGCCGACGTAGCTCGATACCACCGGGCCCAGCATCGCATTGAGCGCCGTCGTGACCGTCCGTTCGTACTCGCGGAACTCGGAGACGACCTCGCTCGAACAGCACACATAGGCGGCGGGAAGCTCCTCGCGCAGGATGCGAGCGGCGAGCAGTTCATGCGCCGGATAGCGGTAGGCGTGGAGGAAGCAGATGGCGACCGCCTCCACGCCGGCCGCCGCCATGCGCTTGGCGACCTCGCGCACCTCGTCGGCCGAGAGCGCAATCTCCACGGTGCCGGATGCACGAATCCGCTCAGCTACCTCGAAACGAAGTTCCTCGGGAACCAGCGGCACCACCTTGGGCTTCGCGAGGTCGTAGAGATCCGGACGCTTCTGTCGCCCGATCTCGATCACGTCCCTGAACCCGCGCGTCGTCAGCAGCGCCGTCCTCGCGCCCTTGCGCTGCAGGATGGCGTTGGTCGCCACGGTCGTTCCCTGGCTCAGATGCGCGACCGAGCGCGGATCGATGCCATTGTCCTTCAGGAGGCGCTGCACGCCGTTGAACACGCCCTTCGACGGATCCTCCGGCACGGTCGACACCTTGCCCACCCATTGCCTGCCGGACGTGTCGTCGACGGCGAAGACGTCCGTGAAGGTTCCACCGACATCGATCGCGATTTTCACTGCCATGTTCGAAGTTCCTTGCACTCGGTACGTGTTCGATCTGTTGAGGCTGCGGCGTCGGGCCGGACAGCCGCGGACATTGGCCGACGCGCAGGCGCAGCGCTGCTTTCCCGCCGCAGCGGCGGGGACGTCAGAGAACGGCCGTTCGGCTGTCTGGGCCGGCTAGGGCCGGAGCGCTACTTCCACTCGGGCGGAAGCAGCGCGGCCGGAACCTGGTGCCCGCGCTCGATGAAGTACTTGACGACGCCCGCATGCAGCGGGACAGGCTGACCCACGGCCGCGGCGCCGCTCAGGGTGTCGGCCACGACATTCAGGCCGGCGAGATCGGGGAACACCGCCCCCATGTCCTTCTGCCAGTCCTCGTCGAGCCCCTTGATGATCTTGTAGACGATGTCCGCCGACAGTTCCGACGACGCGAAGATGCCGGCCGTCACGCCGATCGTGGCGACCGGGTCGGACTGGATGTCCTTCAGAAGCGCGCTGGACTGGTTGAGGTCGATCCTTCCGTGCCCGGGCACGACGGCCGCGACCTTCGACTCCTCCTCCGTCAGCGACAGGACGCGAACCGGAACGTGGGTCTTGATGTCCATCAGCGACGCATCGATGCTCCGCACGCCGGGCGAGTACTTGACCATGCCGACCACCCTGCCTTCCTTGACGGCGTCGACACCGTCGGCAAGGTTGCCGAACACGTACTTCGGCTCGATGTTGAGGCTCTTGAACAGGAGCCGCGCGTTGAACTCGGCGCCCGAGCCGGGAATTCCCGCATAGAACGGCTTGCCGTGAAGCTCGCGCATCGACTTGACGCCGCTGTCGGCGCGCACGACGAACATGAGGACGGGCTGGCGCTCCAGCAGGACGGTGCGCACCGTCTTCAGCGGCTTGTCCTTGTACTGGTGCAGCCCGTGATAGGCCATCACGGGACCGTCATAGCCCGTCGCCCCGGTGATGCGCAGCTGGCCGCGGGCCATGCGCTGCATGTTGTCGTGCGTGGCCCCCGTCTCCAGGACGGTGATCTGCACTTCGGGGACGTGCCGGTTGATGATCCGGGCTTCGGACACGACGATCGGGTATGACGTCGACGTCGACGACGAAGATCCCATGAACAGGTTGAGCTTGCTTTGCGCCATCGCGACGCCGGGGGCGACGAGCATCGCCATTGAAAGGACCATGCGTCCCAGAACCAGGCTCGTCGTTCGATGCATCGTTTTCATCTCTTGCCCCCCAAGTATTTAGCGCACGCGCGGATGTGGTTTGTTGGATCGAATGTCCTTTGCGCGTGTCGGTGCTGTCAACGAAACCGGGGCCGATAGCTGGTATTGCCGGCACGGATAGTTGAGCAACCCGCGGCGCATACCAGCACCGCGTGATTGGATCGCATGATGTCGGCATGTATCCTGCATGGGCGTGAGCGGGGCTGGCGGCATCGTCCCGGTGCGCCGATGTATTAAGAAAAGCCCGCTCGCATCGCCGGGCCGGCCGATATCTGGTTCCTTCCTGGGACCGCGGGAGAACGAACAGATGAAGCCGAACGATCTCAGTCTTCTCGTTCATTTCGACGCACTGATGCAGACCGCCAATGTGAGCCAGGCTGCCCAGCTTGTCGGCATCGGTCAGCCGGCCATGAGCGGCGCGCTGGCCCGTTTACGGCAGGTCCTGGGTGATCCGCTGCTGCTGCGCGCGGGCCACGCCATGGTGCCGACCCCGCGCGCGCAGGAATTGCATCGACGCATCGCTCCCATGCTGGCCGCATGGCGACAGATGACCGAAGACAGGAAGGCGTTCGTCGCGCAGGAAGCCGCGCGCAGCTACACGCTGCTGGCCACCGACTACGCCCAGTTCCTCCTGCTGCCACCGCTGATGAAGACCCTGTCGGAGCTCGGACGCGGCATAAAGCTGACCGTATTGCCGACCAATCCGATCAAATCGCTGCAGCTTCTGGAAACCAATCAGGTCGAACTGGCGATCGGACATGTCGAGACGCCGCCGCCGTCGCTGCGAACCCGCGCCCTGTTCACCGAAGAGGCCGTGTGCGTCCTGCGCGGCGATCACCCTGCCCTGCAGGAGCCCTGGAACCTCACCGCGTACGCGTCGCTGGACCACCTCAAGGTGATGTCGGGCAGCGCCGGCACGTTCGCCACGGCGCTCGCGCAGAGCCTCCGCGCGTGCGACGTGGACATCCGCGTGCAGTGCACGGTTTCCAGCTACCTCGCGGCGCCGCACATCGTCAGGACATCGGACATGGTCGGAACCTTGCCGCGTACCATCGCCGAGGCCTTCGCGCCATCCCTGGGATTGGCGATCCTGCCGCTGCCCCTGACCGTCCGGCCGATCAATGTGGCGCTGTACTGGCACGGTCGACACCACATGGATCCGGCGCACCGGTGGATGCGCGACCAGATCGGCGCGACGTTTGCCCAGGTGGCCGTCAGCCAGTCGTTCGCGGCGGCGCAACATCTTTGGCAAGGCGGCGCGCCGCAAGCGAAGGATGAGGGCATCACGGCTACGGGCACTGCCGTGCGCGATCTTGCCCCGCTGGCCGATCATGGCGACCGCGAACGCCGCATCCGCCTGCATCGGAAATCGACCTTGCGACAGTTGCCTGGCGGCCGCTCCGTCGGCGCCTCCTGAGCAACCCACCGCTCCCAACCCATTACAGGGCTTGTCGGAGCAAGAGCGCTTCGTCACGCGCCTCGTCGCCGTCGGCGATCCATCTGATGAACAGGGCCCCGCGCCTGCCGGAGCAGGCCAGGCGCACGTGACCCCGCTTCCCTCTTCGGAACTGGCCGAGGATCGGGAAGGGTTTCACGGAAGATCGGCGCAGGCTATATGGTACCCGCCGATCTCTCACGGAGTCGCCTGGCTCATTACGCAGGAGCGGCATCGTGCTCGCAGCCCGTTACGCCAAGATCGTGATGGTTTCCGGACTGGCCATGTTCGGGCTGCTGGTGGCATTCGACAACGTGATCGATTACCCGTCGAACTTCTCGTTCGTCCAGCACGTGCTCAGCATGGATACGGTCTTCCCGGGCAACACGCTCAAATGGCGCGCGATCACGGCGCCGTCGCTGCATCACGCCGCTTATGTCGCCATCATCGCCGCGGAATTGCTGGCCGGGCTGTGCTTTCTGGCTTGTGCCGTAAAGCTGCTGGCGAACGTGCGCGGGCCGGCGGCGGCGTTTCATCGCGCGAAGGCGTTCGGCGTCGTCGGGGCGACGCTCGGCTTCGCGACCTGGTTCATCGGCTTCATGGTGGTGGGCGGCGAATGGTTTTCCATGTGGCAATCACCGCAGTGGAACGGCCAGGAAAGCGCGTTCCGCTTCTACATGACGATGATGGCCGTGCTGATCTTCCTGATGCAGCCGGATGGAGAATTGTCCTGACCGCGACCCGCCTCTGACCGAATAAACAAGGGGAGCAAGGCATGTCGACGAAGACAGTGGTTCCCGGTTACCTGCCCAACGACAGGCCGGAATTCGGACGTCTGGTCCTGCTCGGTCTTCAGCACGTCGTCACCATGTTTCCCGCGACGATCTTCGTCGCCCTGCTCTGCGGCTTCCACCCGAGCACGGTCCTTCTCGGCGCGGGCGTTTCGACGATCGTCGCGCTGATCCTGTCACGCCGGCAGATCGGCACGTTTATCCCGCTGTTCTACGGGTCGAGCTTCAGTTACATCGCCTCGTATCTCGGCATCGCCAAGGCCATGGGGCACGACGTGAAGTTCGGCGTGCCCGCGCCGGACGAGGTGATCGCCGTCATGCAGGCCGGCATCGTCGCCACCGGCGTGCTGAACGTCCTGGTCGGCTTCGTGATCAAGGCGGTCGGCAAGGCGGCGGTGGACCGGGTCCTGCCGCCGGTCATCACCGGCTCGGTCGCCTGCGTCATCGGCATCGGGCTGTCGAAGGCGGCCCTCGACATGTCGTTCCTCGGCGGCTACTGGGGCATCGCACTGGTGACATTGGTCGCGACGATCGGGTTCTCGTACCTGCTCCAGGGCAAGGGCTTCATCGGGATGCTGCCGGTGCTGCTCGGCGCGATCGTCGGCTATGTGCTGACCCTTCTCATCGCACCGGATCAGATCAGCTTCGCCAAGGTCGCGGCCGCCCCCGTGGTCGCGGTCCCGCATATCACGCTGCCGGACTTCACCGCGCCGCTGGTCATGACGGCCATCTTCAGCATCTCCATCATGGCGATCGCGACGATTCCTGAATCCACCGCGCATCTGTACCAGATCAGCCTCTATTCGGATCGCCTGGCCGAGGAGCAGGGACGCCCGAAGCCCGGCCTCGCCAGATATCTCGGCTTCAACCTGGTCTACGATGGCGTGGGCGACATCCTGCACGGCCTCGTCGGCGCCACGGCGGGCACGAACTATGGCGAGAACAACTCGCTGATGGCCATCACGCGCAACTATTCGGGGCCCGCGCTGATCGCCGCCGGCGTCATCTGCGTCCTCCTCGCGTTCGTCGGCAAGCTGTCCGCTTTCGTAGCCACGATCCCCGTCTTCGTCAGCGGCGGACTGGCACTCTATCTGTTCGGCGTCGTCGGCATGCAGGGGATCGCCCTGATGCAGGAACACAAGGTCGATCTCTTCGACCCGCTTCAGCTCGGCCTCGGCGCGGTCATCATGGTGATCGGGATCGGCGGCACGATCGGCTACGAGGGCGGCTTCCTGCCGATCACGATCCCGGGCGTCTTCCCGAACGGCCTGCCCGCCATCGCCACCGCGGCTGTCGTCGGCATCGTGCTGAACCTTGTCTTCCGCGCCCTGAAACCCCGCGTCGCCGTTGCCGCCGCCGAGGGACCGGCTGAATGACGGGGAAGGCGCCGCACCAGACCACGTGGGGCGACCGTAGGATCGGGCAACTCCGTGCGGATCCGGCTCAATGCGTAAGAAAATGAAGTTTCGCGCCCGAGTTCTTAGAAAACAAGACAATCTGCCACGTTATGTCGTGATCAAACCGGAATATGTGCCCGGCCGAACGAAGTCATTCCACGCCGACGTTTTTCTGAATGAGACAGGGCCATTCCCGCGGAACATCCATCCTTGGGGCAAGGGCTCAGATGTTTTCTTCTTCAATCTCACAGAGCCTCAATGCCGTAAAGCTGGCCTCGATACAAACGACGAATGTTTGGTGACGATCGTTCCGTCCGTGGCCTAGATCACGGCAGGTCACCGACCGCTGGACGCCATGACGTAGATGGCCTGAATCCGAGGGCGACGGTTTGGCGCTTGTCTTGCCGCGGCGCCGTCGCCACAATCCCGCGCATGAAAATCGCGACATGGAACGTGAACTCGGTGAAGGTGCGGCTGCCGATCCTTCTCCATTTCATCAACACGGCGAAGCCGGATGTCCTGCTGCTGCAGGAGATCAAATGCACGGATGACGCCTTTCCGCGGCTGGAGATCGAGGCGGCTGGCTACAACGTCGCGACCAACGGCCAGAAGAGCTACAACGGCGTCGCCATCCTCGCGCGCGGCAAGATCAACGAGACGGCGCGCAAACTGCCCGACGGCGCGGGCCCGGACGACCAGGCACGCTACATCGAGGCCGATGTCGACGGCGTGCGCGTTGCCTCGATCTACCTGCCCAACGGCAACCCGATCACGACCGAGAAATTTCCGTACAAGCTGGCCTGGATGGAACGCCTGCACGGGCATGCGCAGGCGCTGATCGAAGCGGAGAAGCCGTTCGTGCTCGGCGGCGACTACAATGTCTGCCCGACCGACGACGACGTCTACGACCCGGTGCTGTTCTCGACCGACGCGCTGTGCCAGCCGCAGACGCGCGCCGCCTTCCGCAAGCTCCTGCATCTCGGCCTGACCGATGCGCTGATGATCCTCAACCCGGCGGCGCACCAGTACACCTACTGGGACTACCAGCAGAACGCCTGGCCACGGAATCTCGGCCTACGCATCGACCACCTCCTGCTCTCGCCGCAGGCGGCGGACCGGCTCGTCGCCTCGGGCATCGACAAGACGCCGCGCGGAATGGAGCGGGCCTCCGACCACACGCCGGTGTGGTGCGAGCTGTCGTGAGCAACGGCCCGCCCTATGAAGGCGGCTGCCTGTGCGGCGCGGTGCGCTACCGCGCTGACGCGGAGCCGGTGGATTCCAACCACTGCCATTGCCGCATGTGCCGCGTCGCCAGCGGCGCGCCGATCGTCACCTGGGTCACGTTCGACCGTGCGCATTTCCGTTGGACGAAGGGCGCGCCGACCTTGCGCCGCTCGTCCGATATCGCCACGCGCGGCTTCTGCGGCACGTGCGGCACGCCGCTGCTGTGGGACGGCGACGCCGAGCCCGGCCGCATCGATGTGACCGCCGGCTCGCTCGACCGCCCGGAGGCGATTGCCCCACGCGACCATCTGTGGACCGAAAGCGCCGTGCCCTGGCTCCACGTCGCGGACGACCTGCCGCGCTACCCGCGCACCCGGCGGGGATAGCCCCATCAAAACGCAGCCCGTGTCCCCGCGAGCGTTTTGTTTTCGGTTGGTTTTTACCCCATCCCCTAGCGCCTCCCGCGGGCTTGACCCGCGGGTCCATCGTGCAGCGAAGGCGATCTCAACCATCTACGAACCACGAACAACAGAAGCGTCATGCCCTGTTTTGACCCGGGCATCCATCGTGCCGCGGCACCATGGGCCCGCGGATCAAGTCCGCAGGCGCGCTTTCTGTAAACTCGAACGTAAGCCGCTGCGACGGCCATTAACGAAATCGCGGCGCGGACAGACCCCCATCCCCCGCCTTCTCCCACAGGCGGGAGAAGGCGCCCGAGAAAAGGCTGCGGATGAGCGCCCTACTTCAGCACGATGCGGTGCGAGAACTCGGCGCCGTCGCTCACCGTGATGTGCTCGAAGCCGAGCAGCTTGGCGAGGTCGAAGAACGTCGCGGTGTCGTCGATCGGCGTGCCCTGGAACACCGGGCCGAGCCGGATGAGGCTGGTCAGGGTGGCGAACAGGGCGCGGGCGCGGAAGACCGTGCTGAGCCGGCCGTCGCCGTAGCCGACGATGATCAGCTTCTCGGCGTTATCGCCCTTGGCGAAGATCGCATAGGGCGGCGGATAGGGCAGCTCGGAAAGCTGCTTGGTCACGCCGGTGACGAAGCCGAGCCGGCGCCGGCGGTCGCTGTCGGGCATGGTCGGCACGCGGGCCTCGTAGACCTCGCTGCTGCCGATGTCGGGATAGTAATAGCCTTCCTGCCGGTCCTGCGCGGCGGCCGGGCCGGTCACCACGAACAGTACGCCGCAGAAAACGAGAGCCGTTAGCCACGCAGCGGTCCGGTTCGGACGATACGAGGTATTCCTGTGCATTGCGGACCCTGCCCTTTGAAACTTTCGCCTGGCGCGGCGTTATTTAAAGCCCAGCTACCACACGCCCCCGCCGCTGTCACGGGCCGGCAGGTTTTTCGTTTCAGCCCATAGGCTTGGCCATTGGCACCGTTTACCGGTTTACGCAATCTAAACCCTGTGCCGCGAGAATGCCGGTTTGTAACTGCGATCCCGGGATATGGCGAAGTACGCGCTGCCGGAACAACCGGTGCCGATGGGGATGCGGCCGCGGGTCAAGACGACCCAGGCGGAGCTCGACGAGATCGTGCGCCTGCACCACATGTATCAGACCGCCAAACCCGGCGGTCAGCGCGCGCTGCTCACCTATCGCGACCTGTCCGGACTCAATCTCGCCGGCAAGAACCTGTCGGACGCCGATTTCAGCGGCGCGTTCCTGGTCGGCGCCAACCTGTCGCAGGCGAATTTCCAGCACTCGAATTTCTTCGGCTGCAACCTGTCGAAGGCCAATCTGCGCGGCGCGACGCTGATCCGCGCCGATCTGCGCGGCGCGTGCCTGCGCGGCACCGACCTGACCGGCGCCAACCTGTTCGACTGCGACCTGCGCGACGGCCGCATCGCCGTGCGCGACCGCAAGGGCGGCCTCACCGATCTGCCGAGCGACGTCGGCACATCGGAGCTCAACGGCGCCATTCTGGTGAACGCCAACCTGTCGCAGGCCAAGCTGACCGGCACGCAGGCGCTGCATACCGACTTCACCGATGCGGTGATGCGCGGCACCAAGCTGGTGCGCGCCGACATGCGGCACGCGACGCTCGACGGCGCCAATCTCGAAGGTGCCGACCTGAGCGGCGCCGATCTGCGCAACGCCTCGCTGCGCGGCGCCAACCTGACCGACGTCGTCACCGCGATGACGGAGCTGGGCGGGGCCGACATGACGGGCGCGCTGACCAACGGCGTCTGCGGCAAGAAGGTCGAGGACCTGCCGGAGTCGCTGCCGAAGCTGATCGAGGCGCATCAGCGCTTCGTCGAATCGAACGGCGCCGTCGGCAAGCCGCTGCTCGACCTCGGCGGCTACGACCTGCGCCGGGCACCGTCGCTCGCGGGCGCGTACCTGACCGGCATGAAGGCGACCGGCGCGGTGCTGTACGGCCTCAATCTCGAGGGCGCGTGGCTGCAGGGCGCCAATCTCGAAGGGGCGGACCTGCGCAACTGCAAGCTGGCCGGCGCCGACCTGCGCGGCGCCAACCTCGCCAGCGCGCGGCTGAACCATGCCGAGCTGCGCGACGCCAATCTCGGCCCGCTCATGATCGGTGCCGGACGCCACATGAGCTGCCGCATCGACGGCGCATCGCTCCGCTATGCCGACCTGCGGCGGGCGAATCTGAAGAACGCCAACGCGAAGAAGGCCGACCTCACGAACGCCAATCTCACCGGCGCGCTGATGGTCGGAGCAGACCTGACCGACGCGATCGTCGCCGGCGCCGAAGGCTTCGAGCGCGCGGGCTGAGCGCGGCACCGCCCGAGCGATCGGTCTGTGCCGAAGAAACGGCAATCCGAACTAAATATGCGTCGCCCGCGGACTTGATCCGCGGGCCCATCGTGCCGCTTGCACCATGGACCCGCGGGTCAAGCCCGCGGGAGGCGCAGGTGGGGAAAGTGAAATCACGCGGAAGAGGCGCAAGACAGACTCCATCGCGCCGCGTCGCGATGGCCCCGCGGGTCAAGCCCGCGCAAGACGCAGGTTCTTTATCGGATGCAGTGGTCAAAACTGGAAATTCCCTCACCCTGAGGAGCGCCCAAAGGGCGCGTCTCGAAGGATGGGCCGCGCGCCCTCGTATCAGAGGCCCCGCGCATAGAGAGCTGAATCTGTCGTAGAGTGGCTGACCAATGGAATCACCCGCCCCCGCTCCCCTTCCCGTGGCCGTCGCGCCACCGACGCGGCCGCGCATCGTGATCGTCGGCGCCGGATTCGGCGGCCTCACACTCGCCAAGGCGCTGGGCGGCAAGCCGGTCGACGTGACGCTGATCGACCGCCAGAACTATCACCTGTTCCAGCCGCTGCTGTACCAGGTCGCGACCGCCGGGTTGTCGCCGGCCGATATCGCCGCACCGATCCGCTCGGTCGTCGGCCGGTACCGGAACGTGACGGTGCTGCTCGGCAATGTCGAGGGCGTCGACGTCGAGGGGCGTGCGGTGATCGCAGGAAGCAGACGCGTGCCCTACGACACGCTCGTGCTCGCCACGGGCGCGCGTCACGCCTATTTCGGCCATGACGAGTGGGAAGCCTTCGCCCCCGGCATCAAGAGCGTCGAGGACGCGACCGCGATGCGGCGCCGTATCCTGCTGGCCTTCGAACGCGCCGAGGGCGAGGCGGATCCGGAGGAGCGCAAGCGCCTGATGACCCTGATCGTCGTGGGCGGCGGACCGACGGGAGTCGAGCTGGCGGGCGCCCTCGCCGAGCTGGCGAGGCACGCGCTGGCGAAGGACTTCCGCAACATCGACCCGCGCACGGCGCGGATCCTCCTGCTCGAGGCGGCGCCGCGCATCCTGCTGAGCTTTCCGGAGGCGCTGTCGGAAAACGCGCGACAACAGCTCGAGAAACTCGGCGTCGAGGTGCGGCTGAACGCGCCGGTGCAGGCGGTCGATGCTGACGGCGTGATCGTCGCGGGCGAGCGCATCGCCTCGCGCACGGTGCTGTGGGGCGCGGGCGTCGCCGCATCGCCGGCGGGGAAATGGATCGGCGCCAAGGTCGACCGTGCCGGCCGCATCATCGTCAAGCCGGACCTGTCGGTGCCGCAGCACCCGGAGATCTTCGCGATCGGCGACACGGCGCTGGTCGCCGACGACGAGGGCGAGCCGCTGCCTGGCGTGGCGCCGGTCGCCAAGCAGCAGGGGCAATACCTCGCCAAGCTGATCCTGTCGCAGGCCGCCGGTCGCGGCGCGATCGGGCCGTTCCGCTATCGCAACTACGGCAATCTCGCCACCATCGGCCGCAAGGCCGCGGTCGTCGATTTCGGCTGGATGCGTCTGACCGGGCTCGTCGCCTGGCTGGTCTGGACGCTGGCTCACATCTATTACCTGATCGGCTTCCGCAACCGCATCGCCGTGGCGCTGGACTGGATGTGGGCGTACGTCACCTGGCAAAGGGGCTCGCGCCTGATCACGGAGCCGCGGCGCTGAGCTGCCGCTCCCTCATGCCGCCCCTGCACACCCGGCATGCGCCGCCGCTTCCGCAGCCGTGCTACGGTCGCTGCCTCATAAAGCGGCACTGACATGGCAATCGCGGCGACGGCAGAGTTTCGCAAGGATGCGACGGTGATCGGGCTGGTCAGCGTGGCCCACGGGCTGAGCCATTTCTTCCAGCTCGTCCTGCCGCCCCTGTTCCCGTTCCTGGTCGACGTCTTCGGCGTCACCTATCAGACGCTCGGCCTGCTCACGGCAGTGTTCTATGCGGTGTCGGGCGTGGCGCAGACGGCCGCCGGCTTCCTGGTCGACCGGATCGGGGCGCGCCGCGTGCTGCTCGGCGGCCTGGCCCTGATCAGCGGCAGCACGGCGCTGATGGGGCTGGCGCCCTCGATATGGCTCCTGTTCCCGCTCGCCATGCTCGCAGGCCTCGGCAACAGCGTCTTCCACCCGGCCGACTTCGCGATCCTGAACGCGCGCGTCGGCAGCAGCCGGCTCGGCCGCGCCTACAGCTTCCACGGCATCGCCGGGAATATCGGCTGGGCGCTCGCGCCCGTGGCAAGCGTGGGCCTCGCGGCGCTGGTGGGATGGCGCTTCGCGCTCGTGGCGCTCGGCTGTATCGGCCTCGCCGTGACCCTGTTCCTGGCGGCGCGCGGCGAGCTGCGCGAGCCCGAAGCCGCGCAGGCGCGGCCCGACGAGGCCGGCGCGACGCCGCTCGCCGACACGCTGCGCCTGTTCATGCAGACGCCGATCGTGATGTGCTTCTGCTACTTCCTGCTGCTGTCGGCCTCGATGGTCGGCCTGCAGGCGTTCGAGATTCCGGCGACGATGATGCTCTACGACGCCTCGATCGCCGTCGCGACATCGGCGCTGACCGCGTTCCTGATCGGCGGATCGGCCGGCATCCTCGCCGGCGGCCTGATCGCCGACCGCACCGCCAACCACCATGTCGTGACGATCCTTGGCATCGTGATCGGCAGCGCCGGGGTGGCCCTGCTCGCAACGGGCGCCCTGCCCATCGCGCTGATCGTGCCGGTCCTCGCCGGCGTCGGGTTCTGCACCGGCGCCACCCTGCCCTCGCGCGACCTGATCGTGCGGCAGATCACGCCGCGCGGCGCATCGGGCCGGATCTACGGTTTCGTCTACTCCGGCCTCGACGTCGGCGCGGCCCTGGTCCCGGTCCTGTTCGGCTGGCTGCTCGACCGCGGCCAGCCGCAATGGCTCTACATGGTCGTCGTCGGGGCGATGCTGCTCTCCGTCCTCACGGTCCTCAACATGCGCGTCCGCGCGCAGCCGCTGCCGGCTGCGGCGGACTGACGACGCTCAGATATCCGCGTAGACGTGCGTCTCGGACTTGGCGCCGGGATGCGTCACCGCACCCGCCGAGGCCGCACCGACGGTCTGGGCGTATTTCCACAGCGTGCCCGACTGGTACTCGTGCTTGCGGGCCTGCCAGGACTTCTTGCGCTCGGCCAGCTCCTTGTCGCTGAGGTCGACGTCGAGCGTGCCCTTCTCGGCGTCGATCGAGATCATGTCACCGTCCTTCAGCAGCGCGATCGGGCCGCCGACCGCCGCTTCGGGGCCGACATGGCCGATGCAGAAGCCGCGCGTGCCGCCGGAGAAGCGGCCGTCGGTGACGAGCGCGTATTCCTCACCCTTGCCCTGGCCGTAGATCGCGCCAGTGGTCGACAGCATCTCGCGCATGCCGGGGCCGCCCTTCGGGCCCTCGTAGCGGATGACGATGACCTCGCCGTCCTTGATCTCGCGCTTGAGCACCGCCGACAGCGCGTCTTCCTCGCGGTCGAAGCAGCGCGCGGGCCCGCGGAACTGCAGCTTCTTGAGCCCCGCGATCTTCACGATGGCACCGTCCGGCGCCAGCGTGCCCTTCAGACCGACGACGCCGCCGGTCTTCGACAGCGGCTTGGCGACGCGGTGGACGACCTTCTGGTTCTCGGGGAACGCCACGTGCTTGAGATTCTCGGCGATGGTCTTGCCGGTGCAGGTGATGCAGTCGCCGTGCAGGATGCCCGCGTCGAGCAGCTCCTTCATCACGACCGCGACGCCGCCCGCGCCGTAGAGGTCGAAGGCGGTGTACTTGCCGCCGGGCATCAGGTCGGCGATGTACGGCGTGCGGCGCATGATCGACGCGACCTCCATCAGGCCGAAATCGATTCCCGCCTCGTTGGCAATCGCCGGAAGGTGCAGGCCGGCGTTGGTCGAGCCGCCCGTGGCGGCGACGATGATCGCCGCGTTCTCCAGCGACCTGCGCGTGACGATGTCACGCGGCCGGACCTGGCTCTTCACCAGCGCCATCACCGCCTCGCCGCTCGCCTCGCAGAAGCGGTCGCGGCTCTCATAGGGCGCCGGCGTCCCGGCCGAGTTCGGCAGGGCGAGGCCGAGCGCCTCGGAGACGCAGGCCATCGTGTTCGCCGTGTACTGGCCGCCGCACGAGCCGCCGGTCGGCAACGCCACCTGCTCCAGCTCCTTGAGGTCGGCGTCGGTCATGCGCTTGGCCGCATGCGCGCCCACGCCCTCGAACACGTCGACGATCGTCACATCCTTGCCGTGATACTTGCCCGGCATGATCGTGCCACCGTAGATGAACACGGACGGCACGTTGAGCCGGACCATCGCCATCATCAGCGCCGGCAATGTCTTGTCGCAGCCGGCGACGCCGACCAGCGCGTCGTAGCAATGCGCGCGCACCGTCAGCTCGATCGAATCCGCGATCACCTCGCGGCTGACGAGCGAGGTTTTCATGCCGGCATGGCCCATGGCAATGCCGTCGGTGACCGTGATTGTCGTGAACTCGCGCGGCGTGCCGCCGGCGGCCACGACGCCCTTCTTCACCGCCTGCGCCTGGCGCGACAGCGTGATGTTGCAGGGTGCGGCCTCGTTCCAGGTCGTGACCACGCCGACGAGGGGCTGCGCAATCTGCTGCTCCGTCAGCCCCATCGCATAGAGCATCGAGCGATGCGGCGCGCTGGTCGGCCCCACGGTCGTGTGGCGGCTCGGCAGCTTGGACTTGTCGAAGGCGGAGGCGGTCATCGGCGTCTTCCCTATAGCGTCGGAATTCGGTCAGGCGGCCGCAAGATACAAACTGCCGCCTGGCTTGGGTAGAGGCCTCGCGCGGGGCGGCCTCCTGCGTGTGCTGCAACCCTTTCGGGGCCTTTACCCGATTCGTGGAACCCGAGGGCAGCGCCGGTGCGTATGTTTCCCGGGACCGGGACCGACCCCGGGACGCGCGCGCAAGGAGGGCTCTTCATGGTCGAGGCGACGACGGAACCCCGGGCAGCCGCACAGGATCAACCTTGGCCGAGCCTGCCCTATGACGCGTGGAAGGATACCTGCGCCACGCTGCACATGTGGACGCAGGTGGTCGGCAAGATCCGCCTCGCCCAGGCGCCGATGGTCAATCACTGGTGGCACGTCGCGCTGTACGTGACCTGCCGCGGCCTGACCACGTCGCCGATACCGTACGGGCAGCGCCTGTTCACCATCGATTTCAATTTCGTCGACCATCGTCTGGTGATCGCGACGAATGACGGCCGGCACGAGGATTTCGCGCTGGCACCGTGCACCGTCGCCGAGTTCTACAGGGAGGTGATGGGCCGGCTGCGCGCCCTGGGGCTGGACGTGCGGATCCGCACGAAGCCGGTGGAGGTTCCCGACCCGATCCCGTTCGAGAACGACCGCGAGCATCAATCCTACGACCGCGCCTACGTGAACAGGTTCTGGCATGCCCTCGCCCAGTCGCACCGCGTGTTCGAAGACTTCCGCGGCCGCTTCATCGGCAAGGTCAGCCCGGTCAACTTCTACTGGGGCAGCTTCGATCTCGCGGTGACGCGCTTCTCCGGCCGCCGCGCCCCGCCGCACGGCAGCGTTCCGCACACGCCTGACTCGATCACGCACGAGGCCTACTCGCACGAAGTCAGCAGCCTGGGCTTCTGGCCCGGCAATGGCGGCTTCGGCCGCCCCGCGTTCTACTCCTACGCCTATCCCCAGCCGGAGGGCTTCGCCGACGCGTGGGTCCGCCCCGCGGGCGCCAGCTACAATCGCGACCTGTGGGAGTTCGTCCTGCCCTACGACACCGTCCGCCAGTCGGCGACGCCCGACAGGGACCTCCTCGCCTTCGCGCAGAGCACATATGACGCCGCGGCCAACCTCGCGGGCTGGAATCGCAGCGAACTCGAACGGGCGTCCTGAAGTCAGGGTTGCCGGTAGTACTTGTTCGGCAGCAGGTCCTTGACGTCGACAGGAGCGATCTCGCCGTTCACCGGCACGATGACGCGGCTCTCCGGCGCGAAGTCGGCGAGCATCTCGCGGCAGATGCCGCAGGGCGACACGATCTGGATTTCCTGATTGGCCTCGCGCGGCCGCGGATGGCGCACCGAGACGATCGCCTCGATGTCGGTGTCGCCGGCGGCCATCGCCTTGCCGACCGCCACCGCCTCCGCACACACCGAAGCGCGCCCGACATAGGTGTCGAGATGGATGCCGGTGTGGATCCGGCCGGAGCGCGTCCGCAGCGCCGCGCCGATGTGGTGGCGGTTCTCCTTGTAGCGCTCGCGGATGAGCTTTCGCGCCGCCTCGATCAGCGCCGCGTCCTTCGGGTCCAGCTTGTGGATGCTCATCGTCTCAGAGCGCGCCGAGCCGCTCGAGCGCCGTCGCGAGGCGCGCGCGGGCCGCCTCGGCCTCCGCGCGCCGCTCGCGCTGATCTTCCACGACCTCCGGGTCCGCCTTCGCAAGGAATCCCGGGTTGGCCAGCTTCTTGTCGATCTTGTCGATCTCGCCGGCGAGCTTGCCGATCTCCTTGCCGAGACGGCCGCGCTCGGCCGCCGCGTCGATCACGCCGGCGAGCGGCAGCACCAGCGTCGCCTCGGGCACGACGATCTGGACGGCGCCGCGCGCCGTGCCCTTGTCCTCTTCGATCCGCTCCAGCCGGGCCAGCGTGCGGATGATGTCGGCATGCTTGGTGAGGCGCGCGACCGCGCCGGGGCCCGCGTCCTTGTAGCCGAGCACGAGCCGCGCGCCCCCCGGCACGTTCATTTCCGAGCGCAGCGCGCGGATCTCGGTGATCGCCTGCACCACCCAGTCGAGCTCAGCCTTCGAGGCGGCATCCTCGACCCGTTCCGAAATCTGCGGCCACGGCGCGAGCATCAGCAGGCCGTCGCCGAGCCGCAGCTTCTCCCAGATCTCTTCGGTGATGAACGGGATGAAGGGATGCAGCAGCTTGACGAGCTCGCTCAGGACGTAGGCCGTGGTCGCGCGCGCTTCGTCGCGCGCGACTTCATCCGTGCCGTTCAGGACGGGCTTTGTGAATTCGAGATACCAGTCGCAGAACGTGCCCCAGGTGAAGTGGTAGAGCGCGTTCGCCGCGTCGTTGAAGCGGAAGTCCGCGAGCGCCGCATCGGCATCGCCGGCGGCGCGCCGCAGCTCGCCGAGGATCCAGCGGTTCACCGGCAGCTTCGCCGTCACCGGATCGAAGGAGGCAACCCGCACGCAGCCGTTCATCTGCGCATAGCGTGCCGCATTCCACAGCTTCGTGGTGAAGTTGCGATAGCCCTCGACGCGCTGCTCAGACAGCTTGATGTCGCGTCCCTGGGCCGCCAGCGCCGACAAGGTGAAGCGCAGCGCATCGGCGCCAAACTTGCCGATCAGCTCCAGCGGATCGATGACGTTGCCCTTCGACTTCGACATCTTCTGGCCCTTGGCGTCGCGCACCAGGGCGTGGATGTAGACGGTCTGGAACGGCACTTCCTTCATGAAGTGCAGCCCCATCATCATCATGCGCGCGACCCAGAAGAAGATGATGTCGAACCCCGTGACCAGCACGCTGGTCGGATAGTAGCGCTTCAGCTCCGGCGTCTGGTCGGGCCAGCCGAGCGTCGAGAACGGCCACAGCGCCGACGAGAACCAGGTGTCGAGCACGTCGGAATCGCGGCGCAGTTCGACGTCCTTCCCATAATGCTTGCGTGCCGACGCCTTCGCGGCGTCCTCGTCCAGCTCGACGAAGACATGATTGTCCGGCCCGTACCACGCGGGTACCTGGTGGCCCCACCAGAGCTGGCGCGAGATGCACCACGGCTCGATGTTGCGCATCCAGTGGAAGAACGTCTTGTCCCAGTTCTTCGGCACGAAGACGGTCTTGCCGTCTTCCACCGACTTGATCGCCGGCTTCGCGAGTTCGGCCGCGTTGACGTACCACTGCTCCGTCAGCCAGGGCTCGATCGGCACGCTGGAGCGGTCGCCGTGCGGGACCATGTGGACATGGTCCTCGACCTTCGCGAGCAGCCCCTGCGCCTCCATCGCCGCGACAACGGCCTTGCGCGCCGCGAAGCGCTCCATGCCGCGGAACTCCGCCGGCACGCTGTCATTGAGATGCGCGTCGGCCGTGAAGATGTTGATCGCCTCGAGGCCGTGGCGCTGCCCGACGCCGAAATCGTTGAAGTCGTGGCCGGGCGTGATCTTGACCGCGCCCGTGCCCTTCTCGGGATCGCTGTACTCGTCCGCGACGATCCGGATGCGCCGGCCGACCAGCGGCAGGATCGCGTGCTTGCCGACGAGGTGCTTGTAGCGCGCATCGTCCGGGTGCACGGCGACGCCGGTGTCGCCCAGCATCGTCTCCGGCCGCGTGGTCGCGACGGTGATGAACTCGTCGGGCGAGCCCTCGATCGGATATTTGAAGTGCCAGAGCTGGCCCCTGAGCTCGCGCTGCTCGACTTCGAGGTCGGAGATCGCGGTATGCAGCTTCGGGTCCCAGTTGACCAGGCGCTTGTCGCGGTAGATCAGGCCCTGGCGGTAGAGATCGACGAAGACCTTCAGCACGGCCGCCGAAAGCCCCTCGTCCATCGTGAAGCGCTCGCGCTCCCAGTCCAGCGAGGCGCCAAGCCGGCGAAGCTGGCCGGTGATGGTGCCGCCGGATTCCGCCTTCCACTCCCAGACCCGCTTGATGAACTCGTCGCGGCCGATCAGCTTCGCGTTGGACGTCTTGGCCGCACCGCTGCGGTCAAGTGCTATGCCCTGCGCCGCGAGCTGCCGCTCGACCACCATCTGGGTCGCGATGCCGGCATGATCGGTGCCCGGCTGCCACAGCGCGTCGAAGCCGCGCATGCGGTGATACCGGATCAGGATGTCCTGCAGCGTATTGTTGAGGGCATGCCCCATATGGAGGCTGCCCGTGACATTCGGCGGCGGGATGACGACGCAATAGGGCTGGCCCCGGGTCTGGCCATGCCGAAACGCGCCCGCCTGTTCCCAGCGTGCGTAATGCCGCGCCTCGATTTCGGCGGGGCGAAAGGTCTTGTCGAGCATCCCCGAAGGGGTCTCTGCGTCAGCCATCGCGTCGAGTGTGGATGGCGACGCTTAGGTCTCGTCGACCTGGCGCGTGATCCGCTTGATCTCTTTCTGGACCAGCCGCTCGACCAGCGGCGGCAGGTTCTCGTCGAGCCACGCCTTCAGGATCGGGCGCATTTCGGCACGGACGATATCCTCCAGCGTCATGGCGCCGTTGCCGAGCCCGATCGGCCCGCGCAGGTCGGGATCCGGGCGCCGCGATGCCGCGGCCAGGCCGGCGAGCGCGCCCGCGGCGGCCGTCGCGGTGTTGCGCGACACGAGGCGGTCTTCCTCGGGTGTGCGGGCGGCCGGAGCCGGCGCCGCCGGCGGCGGGCTCGGAGCCTCTTCCTCGATCTCGGTCACTTTGCCGTCGTCGCCGACCATTTCCGTCAACTCTAGAACTTCGGGCGCCGCCGCAGGTGCCGCGGGCGCCGGGGCTGGTGTTGGTGCCGGCGCGGGAGCCGCGGCCGGCGCGGGTGCCGGAGCCGGAGCAGCGGCGGCCGCCGCGGCGGGCTGACCTTTGCCGGTGTCCGAGTCCTCGGAGATGATCCGACGGATGGAGGCGAGAATTTCCTCCATCGAAGGCTCTGCTTGCTGATTCTTTGCGTCGGTCATGCCCGGCTCATCCGATGTTGCAAGCTACGTCAGTAGAAATATCAATTCCAGTGTAAAAAACCCATCAGAGGCAGCCGAAGTTCAGCGCGGACGCTGCTGCGGATCGTCGTCCTGGACGCTCGTACCGATCCACTTGTCGCGGTTACGGCTGTAGTTGAGCGTCGGATCGTAGACCTCCACCGGGAGCGCCAGGCTCTGCGCGGTGAGACGGCCGACGGCCGCTGCCAACTGATAACCCGACACGATCTCGTCGCGCTGCGCGCGCACCAGGTTCACCTTCGCGTCGAGCAGCTCCTGCTCGGCATCGAGCACGTCGAGCACGGTCCGCGAACCGACGCGGGCCTCCTGCTCGACACCTTCCAGCGCGATCTCGTTGGCGCGGATCTGCGCCTGGAATGCCTGGATGCGGGCGCGCGCTGTGGTCAGCGCCTCCCACGTCCGGGTCGCGTCTTCCTTGGCGCGGCGGGTCGTATCATCGACGAGGATGCGCTGCTGCGAGGCGCTCTGCTTCGCCTGGCGGACCCGCGCGTCGACGGAGCCCGCCTGATAAAGCGGGACGGACAGGACCGCCGTGACCTCGGCCACGTCGCGTTCGAACCCGCGCGTCTGAACTTCGTTCTGACGACTCAGGTCACCTTGCAGGCTGAGAGTCGGCAACAGCTCGCCGGCGACCAGATCGACGTTGTCGCGCGCGGCGCGTTCGGCATAGCGCGACGCCAGGACGGCGGGATTGTCCGCAGTCGCGGCATTGATCGCCTGCGTCTCGCTGGTCGGCAGATTCGCCGGCGCGCGCGCCGGGCTCAGCCGCCCGGGCGGGTCGCCGACGACGCGCAGGAAGTTGGCGCGCGATGACGTCAGGTTTCCTTCGGACTGGATGCGGTCCGCGCGGGCGCGCGACAGGCGCGCTTCGGCCTGCGACACGTCGGTGCGCGTGATCTCGCCGACCTGGAAGCGGTCGCGGGCGGCGTCGAGCTGGCGCTGCAGCACCTGCTCGTTGTTGATGTTCAGGTCGAGGACCGCCTGGTCCTGCAGCAGATTCGTATAGGCCGTCGCGGCGTCGAGGAGGACGGCCTGCTCCGTGGTCTGGAGCTGCGCCCGGCCCTGAAGGACGGTGTTCTCCGCGCGGCTCGTCTCGGCCAGCGTACGGCCGCCGCGATAGAGCGGCTGGCGGACCGACAAGGTCGCGACCTGCGGCGAACGGGACTGGTCGTTCTTGATGGTCGTGCCGTTGAGGTCAGTGCGCTGGCGGTCGCGGCCCTTGCCCGCTTCGGCCGACAGCGTGACCGTCGGACGCCAGTTCGACAGGGCCTGCGGTACGCCTTCGTCCAGGGCCCGCAAGCGGGCGCGATCAGCCAGGAGCTGGGGATTCGTTCGGTACGTGGCGGCGAGCGTTTCCTCGATGGTCTGCGCCTGCGCCGCCAACGGAGCTATAAGAGCGATGAGAGCGACCGCCCCCAGGAGTGCGCTTCTTTGCATTTTTTGGTCCCCACCGCAGTCTGTTGTTCAATACGTCGCCATCGACCGATCGACCTGCCGGGCCCACGCGTCGATTCCGCCCTCCAGATTGGTGGCGTTCGCAAACCCGTTCTGCCGCAGCCAGGCGACCGCCTGCATTGATCGTCCGCCATGATGGCAGAGGACCACAAGTGGGCCTTCGGACGGCAATCGGCCCAGATTCTGCGGTAAGGTACTTAGCGGAACGTTTATGCTTGTCTCGATCGCGCAGATCGCGAATTCCCACGGCTCGCGAACGTCCAGAATCGTAACGTCTTGTTTTTCATCACGAATCTTGGACAGAGCCGAGACATCGATCTGCAAGGGGGTGGACATGGCGCCGGCCCCGCTCAAAAGACGAAGCCTGGCTCGGCGGTAAAGCCGGGCAGGATCGGGCTCGCCGCATCGAAGATGGCGCGCGTCGAAACCGTTCCCGCGAGCCGCGTCGCGAGGACCGCCCGCCCGGCCTGGCCAGGCGGGACCACCACCGCCACGAGACGCCCGCCCTCGGCGAGCTGATCCGTGATCGCGGACGGGATCTGCTCCACGCCGCCGCCGAGCACGATGACGTTGTACGGCGCCTGCCGCGCATAACCCTGCGGCACGGGCGTTTCCACGACCGCCACATTGTCGATGCCGAGATTGGCGAGCGTCTTGGCGGCGCCTTTCGCCAGCGCGGCGTCGCTTTCGAGCGCCACCACGGTGCTGGCAAGACGCGACAGGACGGCCGCGCCGTAGCCGGTCCCCGTCCCGATCTCGAGTACGACATCCTCGGCCGTGATGGCAGCGGCCTGGACGAGCCGCGCAAGCACCATCGGCTCCATCAGGTAGCGGCCGTCGCCGATGTGGACATCCTCGTCGACATAAGCCACGCCGCGTAGGGGCTTCGGTACAAAATTCTCACGCGGCAGTTCAAGCATCGCCATGACGATGCGCGTGTCGGTCACGCGATTCGGGCGGACCTGACTTTCCACCATGTTCAGGCGTGCGGCGGCGTAGTCCATAATTCTCAAGCAGGCTGTTTGAAGCGGGTGATGACGCAATCCCGGGCGAGGCGCCCGGCGGATTCGCCATCGCGCGCCAGCAGATATAAACCGCCGGGCTGGTCGCTGACAATCTCTGCCCCGGTTCATCGGCGGGAGTTGACCGCCCCGGGGTACGCTTCTATATGTCGGGCCCCGCTCGCCACCCTGCCCGCGAAGCGGACGGTCGGCCGGGTAGCAAAGTGGTAATGCTCGGGACTGCAAATCCCGCATCGCGAGTTCGATTCTCGCCCCGGCCTCCACCATCTCAGCCGCGTACGGGGCTGGCGTTGGCCGGACAGAGTTGATATAAGGCCGCCCTTCCTGATCCCCGGTAGCTCAGCGGTAGAGCAGCCGGCTGTTAACCGGCTGGTCGCCTGTTCGAATCAGGCCCGGGGAGCCAGTCACCACAGGGGCTTAGCCAGTAAGGCTAGGCCCCTGTTTTTGTTTGCGTCGCGCGATCATGCGCGCAGGGTTCAGCGCTGGATCCCGGGATTGTAGACGCTGCTGTCGGGCACGCGGTTGTCGCGGGCGCCCGTGCCCGGTCCCAACGGCAAGCCCGAACCCGAGCGATCCATCGCGCCCGATCTTTCCATCGACCCGGAGCCGGTGATGGCCGGATTCGCGGCGCCGGTCGCCGAGTTCCGGTTGAGGTCGACCTGCCCGGCGCTGCGCCGTGTCTGCCCTGCTGCCGATGGGCCCGGCGGCAGGGCCGGCTTGGCCGTTGTCGGCCCGCGCCGCCCCCCCGAGCCGGGTGCGGTCTGGGAGCGCTCAGGCGACGTGCTCAAACTGGTGGGACCGCCACCGGACGTACCCGGGGCCGCCGAGGTGCCACCGCCCATGCTGCCGCCGCCTCCGCTGGTGCCGCTTCCGCCACTCGACTGCGCCATGGCCGCGCCGCTCACGGACAGGGCGAGCGCCGCAATCGCAATGCTCTTCAACATGACTGCCCTCCGGGGTTGTGGTCACGTGGGTCAACGTGGCTGCGCGCGCGCGCGTTCCGAACGGGGTGGTCGCGTTATGCGACCTGCGTAAGCCGGCGTTATTTCTGATCAGCCTCCCCTTCGCCGCTATCGCGACGGCTCGATCCGCGTATCGCTCCCCTTTCTAGGCGCGGGCGAACCGAGCGGCACCGTGACCGTCACCGTAGTGCCGTCGGGCCCGCTGGCCGTCTCCATCGTCCCATGAAGCTGCAGCAGCAGGGTCTGCACCAGCTTCACGCCCAGCCCCGCCTTCTCTTCGAAATCCGGCGGCAGCCCGGGGCCGTTGTCGGACACCGTCAGGACCAGCACGCCGCGCGGATCCTGCACTGCCGCCACGCGCAGATCCCGCGCGCCGGTCCGGGGCGGCGCATATTTGAAGGCGTTGGTCAGCAGCTCGTAGACGATCAGCGCGAGCGGAATCACCTTGTCCGCATCGATCTCGATCGGATCGGCGACGACCTCGACGGGCAGCGGCCGTTCGTGCGAGCCCAACGTCCGCCCAACGTCGGCGCAAAGATCCGTCAGGAACTGGCTGAATGCGACCTTCTCCGTCGTATCGCGGCGATGGAGACGACGATGGACGAGCGCCAGCGACTGGATGCGGCGGCGCGCCTGCTCGAACTGATCGCGCGCCTCGGGGTCGAGAATGCGCCGACGCTGCAGCGCAAGAACGCTGGAGAGGAGCTGCAGGCTGTTCATGATGCGGTGGTTGACCTCACGCAGCAGCAGGTCCTTCTGCCGAAACTGGTGCTGCAGCCGCTCCGCCATCTCGTCGAACGCATGGCCGAGGCGCCCGATCTCCGAGGTCCGCTCCGGCAGCGCCGCGCGCGCCGCGTAGTCGCCGCGCTGCCAGCTTCGCGTCGCTTCGAGCAGCGCATTCACCGGCCGGCCCACGAAGTGGCGGCCGACGAGCCACGCGGCGACAAAGCCGATGCCGAGGCCCGAGAAGATCAGGAAGAAGCCGCGAAACATGGCCGTCTCGACCGGCGCCAGCGCGGCACGTTTGTCTAACCCGACCGCGACGGCCAGTCCCGATGGGGGAAAGGTGATCGGAACATAAGCGAAAACACGCTCCACGCCCTGAAGGTCGGTCAACTCCGCACTCGTCGTCCGATCGCCGAAAATATACGGTCGATGCGCCTCGGGAAGCTGCCGGCCGACCCAGCTTTCTCCGGCATCGGGCAGCCTCGCGAGAACGACGCCGTTGCGATCGACCAGCGTGAGTACGCCGTCCTCGGGAAGTTCCCGCTCGCTCAGATGGTCGCGGAGCCAGTGCAGGTTGAGACCGGCGACGAGGACGCCGACCGTCTGACCCGCCTGATGGATCGGCTGGGCGACCGGGAGGGCATCGATACCCGTCGCGCGCCCGGAGCTGAATTCCCCGACGACAAAACCGTTGGTTTCCAGGGCTGCGCGATAGTAGCTGCGGTCGGCCATGAGCGGTGGGTCGGCGAACGTGCCGACCGCGCTGCACACCATGCGGCCCGCGCGAGCGATCGCGCCGACGGGCGGGTAACGGGGCAGCTCGGCCAGCATCGTCCCCAGCGCCTCGCTGCATTCCTCGGGATCGAGGCCCTGGACCTCCGGCAGCCGCGCCAGGGCAACGAGAAGCTGCCGGCTGCCATCGAGGATATCCAGCACGCCGGTCGCGATCATGCTGGCCTGGCGGCGCGCCAGCTCGTGAATCTCCGCCTCGCGGGTGCGACGCAGATCGATCTCGGTATAAATCTGGATCGCTATCGCCGGCAGGACGGCGATAAGGACCAGCAGAAACAGTCGTACGCGCAGCCCCATCACGCGCCCCTCGGGTGAGGCCAGGTCCACCGACGACTCGCAGCAAACAGGTCGGCGCGACCGTTCGGCTTGCATCGCGTGCGCCCCTACTATCGCATGCGCCCCTCCCCGGCGCGAAGGCTACGGAAGGGTGGCGAGGCCCCGGAGTCGCCCGCGCCTTGGCCGCGAAATCCGCAACGGTTTGGAACGTCGGCGGTTGAGCGGCGTTTCCTTCCCCATGGGGCCCCAAGCACGTCAAATCCTGATCGTCGAAGACGATTTCGTCGTGGCATCAGAACTGGCAAATGTCCTGACCGAGCAAGGCCTCCGGGTGCAAGGCCCGGTTGCCGAGGGCATCGCGGCCCTGAAGCTCGCCGACAACGACCCGCCGGCCGTGGCGATCATCGACCTCAACCTCGCCGGCGAAATCAACGGCCTGACCGTCGCCCGCCACCTGGTCGAGAAGTTCGGCGTCCGGGTCGTGTTCGTCAGCGGCCAAATCAGCGATGCCGTCCGCGAAGGCATGGACCTGACCCGCTATTTCATCTCGAAGCCCTTCACCGATGAAGCGGTGGTCGGCGCCGTCCGGGAGCTCATCGACACGATTCCCGACGACTCCCAGCTGCAAGCGTCGGCCTCCACCCCGCGATAGCGGCCACTTCACTCCTGTCAGCCAAGGTTCCGGCGCCGAGCCCCCACGGCGGCATCGCGCGCATGGCCGGGTCTGAATTCCGGCGTTTCCCATCGCGTCGCCGCGATGAATAATGCGCGTCGATGAAGAACCCCCTCGCCGCCTCGATCAAGGTCTGCATGTTCGACCAGTACGGCACGGTCGTCGACATGCAGACCGGCCTCACCGAGATCGCCGCGCCATTCCTGAAGAGCAAGGGCTGGACGGGCAATCCCTCGGCCTTCGTCACCTGGTGGCGGCGCACCCATTTCGAGAACTCCATGATCGACGCGCTGCTGAATCGCGAGCACACGCCCTATCGCGAGATCGGCCACCGCGCGGTCGCCCATGTCATGGACCGCGCCGGCATTCCGCACACGATGGAAGAAGTGCGCTCCCTCGTCGCCGAGATCGAGAAGCTGCGCCCCTTCCCCGAGGTGCCCGCGGCGCTGGCGCGCCTCCAGACCCGCTACAAGCTCGTCGTGCTGTCAAACGGCGACCCGGACATGCTGGAGACGGCGAAGGCCTATCACAAGATCCCGTTCGACGACGTGATCTCCGTCGCCATCGCCAACGCCTTCAAACCCCATGTGGCGACCTATACCAAGGCCGCCGAGAAACTGGGTGTCCGCATGGACCAGGTCCTGTTCGTCGCCAACCATGCCTTCGACTGCATCGGCGCGAAATCGGCGGGCATGCGCACGGCCTTCATCGACCGGAGGCGCCGGCCGTTCGGCGCGACGCCGCATCAGCCGGATATCATCGTGGCGAGCATGATCGGCCTGGCGGACGAGCTCGTCTAGCGCCGCCATGCCGACTTCATCCGACGCGCGCAGGCGCATCGATCAGGCGCGGGCCGCCGCGGCATTCGAAGCCGCGCTGGCCGACCACAGCCAGGAATTCGGCAAGTTCTTCCTCGCGCGGCTCTACGGCTTCGACATCACCTATCCCGACGACGGGTGCGAGGTCGCCTTCGAGATCGCCGACTTCATGTTCAACCCGCAGGGAACCTTGCATGGCGGCGTGCTCGCGACCGCGCTCGACGTCTCCATGGGCCACCTGCTGAACCATCGGACAGGGCCCGGCGCCACGCTGGAGTTCAAGGTCCAGTTCATGGCGTCGGTCAAGACCGGCCGGGTACGCTGCCGCGCCTCGATCCTGCGACTGGGCCGCAGCCTCGCCTTCCTCGCGTCGGAGGCAAAAGACGACAAAGGCACGACCATCGCCTTCGCGACCGCGACCTGGAAGGTGCTGGATCCGAAGCCGGCCGACCGATAATTCAGGAAAAACTGGGGCGAGCGACGGGACTCGAACCCGCGACACCCGAGACCACAACCCGGTGCTCTACCAACTGAGCTACGCCCGCCACAGGCGTGCAGATGTAAGCCCGCCTCCGCGCCGCGTCAAGCAGCCTCTAACCCCCTGAACATGCGCCTTTATGGCCCGGCGGCGTCGGCCCCGGACGGTTCATGCGCAGCGATTGCCTCCACCGTAGGCGTGCGCCATAGTCCGCGCAGTTTCGGCACGAACGAGGACACCGATGCTCGCCCTGGCAGACCGCATGAACCAACTCGGCACCGAGACCGCCTTCGAGGTCCTCGCCCGCGCCAAGGCGCTGGAAGCCCAGGGCCGCAGCATCATCAATCTCGGCATCGGCCAGCCCGACTTCCAGACGCCGGCGCATATCGTCGCCGCCGCGCAGAAGGCCCTCGCCGACGGCCATCACGGCTACACGCCGGCCAACGGCATCCTCCCGCTGCGCGAGGCGGTTACCGCGGATCTTCACCGGCGCCTGCGCGTCACCATCGACCCGGGCAATGTCCTGATCGTGCCGGGCGGCAAGGTGACGATGTTCTTCGCCATCATGATGTTCGGACAGAAGGGCGCGGAGATCCTCTATCCCAACCCGGGCTTCCCGATTTACGAATCGGTGATCAAGCATTCCGGTGCCACGCCCGTGCCGATCGCGCTGAAGGAAGCGAACGGCTTCTCCTTCGATGCCGACGAGGTGCTGGCGAAGATCACGCCGGCGACGCGGCTGATCATCATCAACAGCCCGGCCAACCCGACCGGCGGCGTCGTGCCGCGCGATCAGCTCGACAGGCTGGCGGCGGGCCTGCGCAAGCATCCGCATGTCGCGGTGCTGAGCGACGAGATCTACGGCCAGATGACCTACGACGGCCGCGAGCATGTCAGCATGCTCGGCTACGAGGACCTGCGCGACCGGCTGATCCTGCTCGATGGCTGGAGCAAGACCTATGCGATGACCGGCTGGCGGCTCGGCTACAGCGTCTGGCCGAAGGCGCTGTTCCCGTTCGCGGAGCGCCTGGCCATCAACTGCCATTCCTGCGTCAACGCCGCGGCCCAGTACGCCGGGATCGCCGCGCTGAACGGCCCGCAGGACGAGGCGCAGCGCATGGTCGCGGCCTTCGCCGAGCGGCGGAAGGTGATCGTGGCCGAGCTGAACGCCATTCCCGGCTTCCGCTGCATCGAGCCCGGCGGCGCCTTCTATGCCTTCCCGAACATCACCGGCACCGGGCTGAGCAGCCGCCAGCTCGAGGGCAAGCTTCTCAACGAGGCCGGGGTCGCGATCCTGTCGGGCACCAGCTTCGGGGCCCATGGCGAAGGCTACCTGCGCTTCTCCTACGCCAACTCGGTGGAGAACATCCGCGAGGCTATGGGGCGCATCCGCGCCTGCTTGGCCGCCGCGCCTGCCCGCTCAATTGCCTAAAAATTGCCCCTAATGATTATTTTTTAGTCGTTTATCTGCCGATCTCGCGGGCACTACACCTATTATCAACGATTTAGGCAGGCCTGAAGCTGGCATGGCCTGTGCTTTTGACTAGCCGGTACGATGCTGCCAGGAGGGGCCACGGCCGTTCCGCGCAGCCTGTGCCGCTGCCAGTCGCCACCCGCCGCAATCCCAACGGACAGAGGCCATGAAGAAGATCGAAGCGATCATCAAGCCCTTCAAGCTGGACGAAGTTAAGGACGCTCTCCACGAGGTCGGCCTGAAAGGCATTACCGTGACCGAGGCCAAAGGCTTCGGCCGCCAGAAGGGTCATACCGAGCTCTATCGCGGCGCCGAGTACGTCGTCGACTTCCTGCCGAAGGTGAAGATCGAGGTCGTGCTCGAGGACAACCTGGTCGACCGCGCGATCGAGGCGATCCAGAAGGCGGCGCATACGGGGCGCATCGGCGACGGCAAGATCTTCGTCACGACTGTCGAGGAGGCCATCCGCATCCGCACGGGCGAGCGCGGCACCGACGCGATCTGACCGCGCGCCGATCGGGCAGCGGGGTTCCCCGGTCTTGACCGGACACGGGAACCCGCTTACCCACCTGCCCAACATCCCGCGAGCGCGGCCGCTGGCCACCTGCAGCACCACAGAAACCGGCAGCGCACGGCGCTGCTGAAACCGAACGTCACATCAACCAAGGGAAGAGAGACAAGACGATGGCCGATCCCAAAAAAGTCCTCCAGATGATCAAGGAGAAGGACGTCAAGTACGTCGATCTGCGATTCACCGACCCGCGCGGCAAGTGGCAGCACCTCGCGCATGCGGTCGAGACGATCGAGGAGGATACGTTCACCGACGGCATCATGTTCGACGGTTCGTCGATCGCCGGCTGGAAGGCGATCAACGAGTCCGACATGGTGCTCATCCCGGATGCGTCGACCGCGGTCATGGACCCGTTCGCGGCGCAGCCCTCGCTGATCCTGGTCTGCGACGTCTACGAGCCCGGCACCGGCCAGCCCTATGGCCGCGACCCGCGCTCGATCGCCAAGAAGGCCGAGGCGTTCCTGCAGAGCTCCGGCGTCGGCGACACCGCCTATTTCGGTCCCGAGATCGAGTTCTTCGTGTTCGACGACGTCCGCTACAAGGTGGGCATGAACAAGGTCGCGCACGAGATCGACAGCGAGGAAGGCCCCTGGGTCACCTCGAAGCGCTACGAGGACGGCAACATGGGCCACCGCCCGCCGACCAAGGGCGGCTACTTCCCGGTCCCGCCGGTCGACAGCGCCTCGGACCTGCGCGCCGAGATGCTGACGGTCATGAAGGACATGGGCCTCGACATCGAGAAGCACCACCACGAGGTGGCGCCCAGCCAGCATGAGCTCGGCAGCAAGTTCACGACGCTGGTGAAGGCCGCCGACCAGTGCCTGATCTACAAGTACGTCGTGCACAACGTCGCGCACCAGTACGGCAAGACGGCGACGTTCATGCCGAAGCCGATCAAGGGCGACAACGGCTCGGGCATGCACTGCCACCAGTCGATCTGGAAGAAGGGCAAGCCGCTCTTCGCCGGCAACCTCTACGCCGACCTGTCGGAGATGTGCCTGCACTACATCGGCGGCATCATCAAGCACGCCAAGGCGATCAACGCGTTCACCAACCCGCTGACCAACAGCTACAAGCGGCTGATCCCCGGCTTCGAGGCGCCCGTGCTGCTCGCCTACTCGGCGCGCAACCGCTCGGCCTCGTGCCGCATCCCGTACGTGGCGAGCCCGAAGGGCAAGCGCGTCGAGGTCCGCTTCCCGGATCCCGGCTGCAACCCCTATCTCGGCTTCGCCGCGATGCTGATGGCCGGCCTCGACGGCATCAAGAACAAGATCCATCCCGGCGACGCGATGGACAAGAACCTGTACGACCTGCCGCCGGAAGAGCTCAAGAACGTCCCACAGGTCTGCGGCTCGCTGCGCGAGGCGCTCGAGAACCTCGACAAGGACCGCAAGTTCCTCAAGCAGGGCGACGTGTTCACCGACGACATGATCGACGCCTACATGGAGCTGAAGTGGGAGGAGGTGTACAACTTCGAGCACACCCCGCACCCGATCGAGTTCCAGATGTACTACTCGGTCTGACGAACAGCGCCACGACGCCTCGTCGTCGCGGCAACGGAAGACCCCACCGGCTCACCGCCGGTGGGGTTTTTCTTTGGCGCCGGCGTTATGCCTCGCTGCTGCCGTGCGGGCCGCTCCAACGCGGCTTGCCGATGCTGCCCTTGAACATGACGTTGAGGGCGATGCTCATGCGCTCGCCCTGGCCCTGGTGGGTGGGCACCGAGTGGCGCAGCCAGCTCGGGAAGGCGATCAGCCTGCCCGCCTCGACCGCCACGGTGACGACGCTGGCAATCTTCGCATTCATGTTCACATAGGGCGGCGCGATCACATGCGCCTGGGGCCGCGGATCGTGGAACTCGATCGTATCGCCGCCCTTGGGCGCGCGCGGGTAGTAGACGAAGCTCAGGAAGTTGTTGGGATGCGAATGCTCGACATGCGTGGCACCGGGCAGGCTGACATTCGCCCAGGCGCCGGTGATCTCGAGATCACCCTTCTTGAGCTCCAGGAACGACACGATGTCTTCGGACGCGCGCAGCACGACGTCGTTCAGCGCGGAGAACTCGGGGCGCGTCTGCAGATCGGTGGGCGTCTGCCATTGCTGCCGGCGGTTCGGTGCCGGGCGCGGCGTCAGCAGGCTCTCAACGAGCCGTACAGCCGTCCGCTCGATCTCGCCACGCATGTCCGCGGCGACGTCGTGCACCCACACGAACGTCGGAAAATACGTGAGAACGGTCGTTCTCTGAAACATGGCCGGAACCGGACTCCCCAGCGAACTTATACGGACTTTTGCAGTCCTTTATCATGGCCCCATCGCGGTGTGAACCGCACCGGCCACGGGGGTTTTCGTCCGGTCCCGCCGGCTGCCATCAACGCTGAGAGTGCTCGCGCAAGACCTCGTCGACCGGCCGTCCCACGCGCTTCTCGATGCGCGCGCGGGCGATGATTTCGGCCACCGCCTGGCGCGCGGGCTCCATGCCTTCCGCCGGCCGCGCCGCTCGCCACAGGATGAGTGCCGCATCGATCGCCGCCCGCTCCCCGAGGCCGGTGTCCATTGCGGCCTCGTAGCATTGTCGCACGCGCTCTTCGATAGGACTGTCGTGCACGCGTTCCTCCGTTGAGCTAGAGATGAGCCATGTGCACAAGCCGCCTTCCCTCGATTCCGTCTTGGCGCCTATCGCGCAGGTCCCTGATAACGCGCGTCATCCGGGCGGGTTCGCGGCGCCGCGACGATTTCCTTGTGCGATTTGTGAGCGCGGCCTTGTGCGATCGCAACGATCTTGGCCGGGACAAAGCATGACTTCGGACGATCTGCTCGCGCATCTCGAGTCGCTCGGCATTTCCTGCACGACATCGACCCATCCGCCGCTTTTCACCGTCGAGGATTCGAAACGCCTCCGCGGCGAGCTTCCGGGCGGCCATGTGAAGAACCTGTTCCTGCGCGACAAGAGCGGACGGTTCTGGCTGCTCACGACACTCGAGGACCGGCGCGTCGATCTCAAGGCAATGGCGCAGCGCCTCGGCGCCGCGAAATTCTCCTTCGCCAATGCCGACATGCTGGACGAGCTGCTCGGCATCGCGCCCGGCGCCGTCTCGCCGCTCGCGGCGATCAACGATACCGGCGGCAAGGTCACGGTCGTTCTCGACAAGGCGCTGCTGGCCTATGACCCGATCAACGTGCATCCGCTGCGCAACGACCGCACGACGACGATGCCGACCGCCGATCTGCTGCGGTTCCTCGCGGCCTGCGGGCATGCCCCGCTCCTGATGCATTTCGACGAGGCCGCCGCCGCGTCCGGATAGGCGAAGCCTGGCGCGGCCGTGCGCCGGGCTTACCCCGTCAGGTCGCTTCTGCCGCGCCGCCGACGGGCTATGCTGATCCTTCGTGCCATCGTATCGGGAGATGCAGATGCCGAAGCCCGTTCAGCTTGTCACCCGTCCCCGCAGCCCGCTGGCCGCCCTCGAGCGGCTGCCCGGCTGGTGGCGCGGCAAGGCCGAAACCCATCGCATGCTCGCCCGTGATGCTAGGGACCGGCGTCTGGACGCCCTCGCCGAGAAGCACCTGCGGGTCGCGACGGAATACGAACGCCGGGCGACCCAGCTCGTCATCCGCTGACGCAGCTGGAATCCCTTTTAAATAGAATTAGTCAAATCGGCCTGTATCAGAAATTGTCGGCGGCGGTCGCGCGCTCGCGCGACACGAGGGCAAGCACGCGCGCCACGACATGGCGCAGCTCCGAATCCTCCAACCCCGGCCAACTCGCCCTGTAAGCGGCGCAGGCGACATCGAAAGCGGTATGCGCGGAGGCGCCTATGGTGAGCGCCTTGACATAGGCCGTGCGGGCGGCGGTTGCGGCAGGACTTTGGTTCATCTTCACCCCAGGCCCATCAAACGCGGAACCGCCGAGTTTGTTCCCCCTCCAAACCCGGTGTGCTGCCGATTGACTAATGGCAACCGCCGCGCCGTCCGCAGCGTTAACGTGACCGGCCGCAGAAGCTTAGCCGGCCGATGGAGGGGCCGCGTTGGCCGCAAGCAGACACGCGTCGGCACGCGCGAACAGACGAGATGCGTCCCGCCCTTCCAGGCGTCGCCGTGCCGTGCGGGCCACGCTGAAGGCCCCGCAGAGTTTCGCAAAAGCCCTCTGGGCGCCGCTCCACGCCATGCGGTGGCGTTACCTGCCGCTGCTCATGGTCAATTTCGCATCGGGCGCCAGCCTCCTGTCCGGCGTCGCCGAGACCTTTTTCGTCAAGGACCGGCTCAACCTGTCGGCCGAAGCGCTGGTCATGATCCTCGTCTGGACCCAGGTGCCCTGGAGCATCAAGCCCGTGTTCGGACAGCTCGTCGACAGCGTGCCGATCTTCGGCTCGCGGCGCCGCAGCTACATCTTCATCGGCGCGGGACTCATCGCCGCCAGCTATGTGACGCTCGCTGGTCTCGCCGGCGGCTGGATCACGCTGGCCTCGCCCGAAGCCCTCTATATCGGCGCGTCGCTCACCACGATGATCGGGCTCGTCCTGCAGGACACCGTCGCCGATGCGATGTCGACCGAAGTCGTGCCGCGGACCAGCAAGGGTGAGCGGCGCGCCGAGTCAGAGATCAATGCGGAGCTCGGCATTGTGCAGGTGCTCGGCCGCATCGCCTTCACGAGCGGCGCCTTCGCGGTCGCGGGACTTGCCGGCTGGCTGGCGCAGATCCTCTCCTACGAACAGATGTTCTGGCTCGCGCTCGTCGTGCCGGCGATCTCGATCAGCGGATCCATCCTGGTGCGCCTGGAGGTCGGCCAGCGCAAGCCGATCGACCGGCGGATCCTCGGCGGCGGGCTGGCCTTCGTGGTCGCGACGATGGCGATCGTCGCAACCGGATTCTCGTTCGCGCAGGAAGCGGTCTTCGTCATTTCGATGGCCGTGATCCTGACGTTGGTCCGGATGACGATCGCGGACCTTCCGCCCGAGGAGCGACGCAGCATCGTCTATGCCGCACTCCTCATTTTCGTGTTCCGCGCGATGCCGTCCTTCGGACCGGGCGCGCAATGGTGGCAGATCGACGTGCTCGGCTTCGATCCCGCCTTCTTCGGCACGCTCGGACAGTGGGCCGCGGCCATCAGCATCATCGGAACATGGCTGTTCAGCCACGCCGTCAACCACCGCCCCATCCCCGCGGTGCTGCTGGTGCTGACGATCGTCGGGCCGCTCCTGTCGTTCCCCACCATCGGCATGTACTACGGCCTCCACGAATGGACGGAGAGCACGTTCGGCTTCGGCGCGCGCACGATCGCCATCGTCGATGCTTCGATCGCCTCGCCGTTCATCCAGCTCTCCGCGATCCCGATGCTGACCCTGATCGCGGTCCATGCCCCGCCCGGACGGCGCGCCACGTGGTTCGCGCTGATGACGTCGCTGATGAACCTGGCGCTGCAGGCCAGCGGCCTCATGACGAAATACCTCAACGGCATCTTCGTCGTGGAGCGCGGCGACTACGGCAATCTCGGTCCGCTGATGATTGCCGCAACCGCCATCTCCCTCGTCGTGCCGCTGGCGACAATCGCGCTCGTCATGTCCCGCATCAAGCTTGGCGCTGCCGCCGGCGCGCGCGCCGGCAAAGCCTGACCCCGAAAGCATTCATGCCGCTTCGGAACGAAGCGCGCGTTCCTCCGTTACCGCTCCGATCGGAACTCGGGGGTTTTCCTTAGGCAAGATCATGGAGCGAGTGATGAACCGTCAGCGTATCATGGTTCTCGGCACCGTCGCGTTCATCGCGGCGGCGGCATCCGCCTGCGACTCAACGGATCGCGACCGGTTGATGGGACGGCAGCCGGCCGGCTCAGTGGAGACAGGCTCGGTTCCGGCGGGGACCGTGACCACGACGCGTATCCCGACCGAATTCCGCACCATGCGGGCCGAGCAGCTCGTCGGCAAGAGCGTCTACAACAGCGCCGGCGAGCGTGTCGGCGAGATCGATCAGATCGTCGTCAACCGCAACAGCCGCGCGACCGCGGCCGTGGTCGGCGTCGGCGGCTTCCTCGGCGTCGGCGAGAAGAAAGTCGTCGTGCCGTTCGACAGCATGCGCATGCAGGGCGACCGCATCGTCGCGCCGTCCCTCACCAAGGACGGCGTGTCCACTCTGAGCGCCTATGAAAGCGACGGCTATTACCGGTACGAACCGACCCGCTCGCTGGGCGAACTGGTGCGCTAGCCATCCAGTAAAATGGCAGGGGTCGCAACCAGCCCCTGCCATCGGTTCAATCGGCGCTGCCCCGCCGCTTTACGATCCACGTGCGGTCGCGGAAGGCGATGTAGATCCGCTCCTGCTTCAGGGCGGCGCCGAGCAGGGCGGCGAGTTCGTTGAGCATATCCTCGACGGTGTCGTCGTCGAGGCCGCCGGCATAGAGCGGAATCACCTCGCCCGTGAAGATCGCGACGGGCTCGCGGTCGCGACCGACCGAAGCGTCCTCGCGGCGCCAGGCGTAGGCGACCTCGCCGCGCGTGAACATGCCGGACAGGAACGGCTTGCCCGCGCCGGCGCGGTCGGTCATCCAGCGCAGTGCGATCTTGGTTGCCTCCGAAATGTCATAGACCCGCCCGTCGACGTCATAGCCCTCGCGCAGGCCGACGGTGATCTTGAACTCGCGCCGGGGTCCGCGCGAATTGGCGACGATCTCGTATTCCCACTCCGACATGCTTATTCCGGCGGCACGGGCCGCGGCCGGCGTTTCTCGTCGATCGCCACGTAGGTGAAGAGACCCTGCGTGACCTTGAAGCGCTCGTTGCCGTCGCCGCGACGCACCCAGGTCTCCACCAGAACGGCGATCGACGTGCGGCCGATGCGCTCGATCATCGCATAGCAGCTCACCTCGTCGCCGATGAAGACCGGCAGGTGAAACGTCATGCGCTCCAGGCCCACCGTCGCCACCCGTCCCTTCGCCCGCTGCTTGGCGGCGTTGCCGCCGGCGAGGTCCATCTGCGCCAGCAGCCAGCCGCCGAAGATGTCGCCGTTGGGGTTGGCATCGGCGGGCATCGCAATGGCGCGCAGCGCCGGCTCGCTTGTCGGTGAAGTCTCTGAACTCATTCCCGGATTCTCCCCTCCCGGCCACCCTATCGGGGCCGCCGCGGCGCGACAAGGCGTCCGTCTAGCCCCGTATCCGCACGGAGCTCGGGGTGGCGGCGAGCAGCTCGTCGACGAAGCTCTCGGCCGCCGGCGACAGGGAACGCTGCGCGCGCCGCACGATGACGATGCGCCGCGTGAAGCCGGGATCGTCGATCGGCTTGGAGCGCAGCTTGCGATCCGCGCGCAGTTCCATCGCCGTCGACGGCAGGATCGTGACGCCGAGCCCGGCGCGGACCATGCCGATGGCGCTCGCCATGTAGGTCGCCTCGCAGGCTGGCACGGCGAGCCGTCCCGACCGCGCGAAGGCCGCATCGACAATCGCGCGCACGCTGCTGTCGGGATCCATCAACACCAGCGGATAGGCCTTCAGGGAGTCCAGGGTCACCTTGCGCGCGCGGGACAGCGGATGGCGCGCCGGGAAGACGACATGCATGCGGTCGCGCATCAGATAGAGCGTCTCCAGGTCCGGCTCCTCCGTATCCACGACGCCGATCCCGAAATCGACGATGTCGTCGCGCACCATCGACACGATCCGCTTGCCGACTGAGTCCTTCAGCACGAAGGACACGCGCGGATGGCGTGCCCGGAACCTGGCGATGATGGGCGGCAGCAGGGTCGAGGCGAAGGACGGCAGGCAGGCGAGCCGGACGATGCCGTGGCGCTTCGCCGCCAGGTCCTTCGTGTCGACGACGATCGCGTCGAACTCCTGCAACAGGCGCTGGAACGTCGGCACCAGCTCGCGGCCGACGCGCGTCAGGCTGACCGAGCGCGTATTGCGGTCGAACAGCCGCACGTCCAGCGACTGCTCGAGCTGCCGGATCTGCACGGTCAGGGCCGGCTGCGTGAGATTCAGCAGCTTCGCGGCGCGCGTGAAGCTGCCGAAGCGCGCGACGGACACGAAGGCGCGGACCTGCCGCAGATTCACATCCATAATCAAATTTTATTACTGCGATAGGAAACTTTCAATTGCCTTATGAATGCCCCGCGCAAACATGGCCGTTGCGCCGCTTCGGGCCGGGAGGCCGGCGGCGCCAATGCATCAATGGTGGAGGAAACGGCAATGATCACTTGGGGCAAGGCCGCAGCCGCGGCGCTCATTCTCGTCTCGTCGTCCGCGGCCGTGCGCGCCGAGGTCGACGAAATCACCGCAGCGCAGCAGTTCGGCGTCAGCTTCCTGCCCATGATGATCATGGAGCGCAGCGCCCTGGTGGAAAAGCATGCGCGGGCCGCCGGGCTGGACAAGCTCAGAGTCAACTGGACGAAGGTCGCCGGCCCGAGCGTGATGAACGACGGGCTGATCTCCGGCACCATGCATTTCGTCGCCCAGGGCGCCCCGTCGATGATCACCTTGTGGGCGCGGACGAAGGGCAATGCCGGCATCAAGGGCGTGTCGGCGATGACCACCTACCCGCTCTACCTGAACACCCGCAATCCCGCCGTGAAGTCGATCCGCGACTTCAGCGACAAGGACAAGATCGTCGTCCCGTCGGTCAAGATCTCCACCCAGGCGATCATGCTGCAGATGGCGGCGGCCAAGGAATGGGGGCAGCAGAACTACGCGCGGCTCGATCCCCTCACCGTCTCGATGTCGCATCCCGACGGGCTCGTGGCGCTGATGAACAACACCGGGGGCGTCAACGCCCACTTCACCTCCTCGCCTTTCCACGAGGAGGAGATGAAGATGCCGAACGCGCGCACCGTCACCACGAACTACGAGATCCTCGGCGGCCCCGCGACGGCGGTGGTGATCACCTCCTCCACGAAGTTCCGCGACGCCAATCCCAAGGTGTACGGCGCGTTCCTCGCCGGCCTGAAGGAGGCCATCGAGACGATCAACCGCGACAAGCGCGCCGCGGCGCAGGTCTACCTGGAGATGGCGAACGACAAGAAGAACACCGTCGACGACATTTTCGCGATGATCAACGACAAGGACTATGCCTATACGCTGACGCCGCAGAAGGTGTTCAAGACGGCCGCCTTCATGGCGCAGATCGGCTCGATCAAGGAGGCGCCCGCCACCTGGCAGGAGCTGTTCTTCCCGGAGGTGCACAATCTGCAGGGTGACTGATCGATGAAGCGCGACACGGTGCGCATCGGCTGCGGGGCGGGGTTCTCGGGCGACCGGCTGGAGCCGGCGCTCCTCCTCGCCGAGCGTGCCGGCCTCGACTATCTGGGGCTCGAATGCCTGGGCGAGCGCACCGTGGCGCTCGCCCAGCTCCGGCGGCGGCACGACCCGAAGGCCGGCTACGATCCGCTGCTGGAGCGGCGCATGGCCGGTCTGCTGCCGCTGATCAAGGCGAAAAGCATTCGCGTCATCACCAATATGGGTGCCGCGAATCCGGAGGCGGCGGCGCAGGTGACCGTCGCCCTCGCCCGCCGCGCCGGCCTGCGGGTTCGCGTCGCGGCCGTCACCGGCGACGACGTGCTCGCAAACCTCGACCTCGACGACCCGACCATCGAAACCGGCGCCACCCTGCGCTCGGTCGGCGATCTTGTTTCCGCGAACGCCTATCTCGGCATCGATGCGCTGCTGCCCGCCCTTGATGGCGAGGCGGACGTGGTCATCACCGGGCGCGTCGCCGATCCCTCGCTGTTCCTGGCCCCGATCGTCCACCATTTCGGCTGGTCGCTGGACGACCACGACCGGCTCGGGCGCGGCACCATGGTCGGACACCTGCTGGAATGCGGCGGCCAGCTCACCGGCGGCTACTACGCCGACCCGGGCTACAAGGACGTGCCCGGCATGGCGTCGCTCGGCTTCCCCTTCGCCGATGTCGATGCCGACGGCAACGCGCGCTTCGCCAAGCTGCCGGGAACCGGCGGCATCATCAGCCGGCGCACCGCGACCGAGCAGCTCCTGTACGAGGTCACCGACCCCAGCGCCTACCGGACGCCCGACGTCGTCGCCGATTTCTCCGGCGTGACCCTGCGCGAGGCTGGCGAAAACATCGTCGCCGCCGCGGGCGCTCGCGGCAAACCGCGCCCCGGCACCCTCAAGGTGAGCGTCGGCTACCATGCCGGCTATGTCGGCGAGGGCGAGATCGGCTATGCCGGCGAGAACTGCGTGGCGCGCGGCAAGCTTGCCGGGGAGATCGTGCGCGAGCGGCTCGGCAACCAGTTCCGCGAGCTGCGCATCGACCTGACGGGCCTGACCGCCCTGCACTCGCGGCCGATGTCGGATGGCGGCCACCAGCCGTATGAAGTGCGCCTGCGCGTCGCGGCCCGCGCGGCGGACGAAGAGACGGCGCGGCGGGTCGGCGAGGAGGTCGAGGCGCTCTACACCAACGGCCCGGCCGGCGGCGGCGGTGCCCGCAAATCCGTGCACGAGCAAGTCGGCATCGTCTCGTGCCTTATGCCGCGCGAGCGCGTCGCGCCGCGCGTGACCTTCTTCGAGGCGTGAGGCGATGCGGCGCAAGCTCTACGACCTCGCGCACGCCCGCGCCGGCGACAAGGGCGACACGACGATCCTGTCGCTGATCGCCTACCGGCCGGAGGATTACCCGCTGCTGGCACGGCACGTGACGCCCGAGGCGGTGCGGCGCCATTTCACTGGCATCATCCAGGGCGAGGTGCGGCGCTTCGAGCTGCCTGGCCTCTACGCGCTGCAGTTCGTCGGCGAGCGCGCGCTGGGCGGCGGCGTCACCGTGTCGCTCGGGCTCGACGCACACGGCAAGAGCCTCAGCTCCGCCCTGCTCGAGATGGAGATCGATACCGCCGAGGCGTGATCGTCAGCCCGCGTGCGCGGGAACCCGCGCCTTCTCCGTCTGCCAGCGGTCGAGGATCTCTCGCGCCCCGTTGCGGGCGGGGTCCATCGCTTCGGCATGGCGCGCCGTCTTCGCCGCAAGCTCGATGACATAGCCGTTCGGGTCGCGGAAATAGATGGAGCGGATGAAGTCGTGGTCTGAAACGCCGCGCACCTCCATCCCCGCCGCCTTCCCCTTCTCGTGCATCCGCTGCAGCACGTCCGGTTCCACTTCCAGCGCTATGTGCAGGTCGTAGTCGTGCTGCGCCTTGAACTCGAACGGCTGCTCCGGCACCTCGAAGAAGGCCAGGTATGACCCATTGCCAAGCTCAAAGAACGTGTGCAGCGCGCTGGTTCTCCGGCCGGTCTTCGTCTCCTGGATCTCGTACGCGCCGGCCAGCTTCAGGCCGAGGAAATCCTCGTAGAAGCGCCTCGTCTCCTCGGAATCGTGGCAGCGATAGACGTTGTGGTGCAGGCCCTTGATCATGGCGGTGGCTCCTCTGCGCATGCCCGGGACTGGCGCCAGCGTATCACATCCCAACCGTCTACTTGTGGCGATGATGCGGGTGGTGGGTGACGATCGCCGTCGGCTCCTCCAGCAGCGCATAGCCGTAGCCGCTGCACGAAACGTTCGGGTTGGTGGCGTGGAACAGTCCCTTCGGGTTCTGCTTGAACAGCCAGACATGCAGGTCGTAGTGGTGCAGGTCCTTCGGGATCAGCGGTTCGTGCCCCTCCATCGGTCCGTCGAAGGGCTGTCCGAACAGCATGGGGTGCCGGTCGACGCCGGTGGCCAGCGGGATGAACCACTCGGCGGCGACCAGCTCGAGCCGGTCACCGACCGGCTCGTAGACGAGGATCTGCGGCTTATCAGGATCGGGCACGGGCGACATGAGGTCCTTGTTCACGAAGTGCACGCCCATCGCGCCGTCCTTGTAGTGCACGCAGCCGAGCGTCGAGTGATAGCCGTCGCGCACCGCCACGATCGGGTCCTTGTACTTCGCCAGCGCGTCGCGCACGCGTTCCAGCTCCGGCGTCAGCTTCGCCGGCGCGCTGGCGAAGGCGATGACGCCCTGCGCCGCCAGCACCGCGAGGCCCATCGCGATGGCGACGGCGGGCGCGATGACGGAGGCGCTGAAGCGGAACGTGCGCGGCTTCGACGTTTCCATGGCGCTGTCTCCTTCAGGATTTATGCCGCTTCCGGCCGATCGATCCGGATGCCGTGCGCGGCCGCGAGCGCTTCACGGCGGCTGACGCCGATATCCGCCAGCAGGCGCGCATCCGGGGTCGGAGCCGCCGCCTTGCCGTCGCGCGGCTTGCGGCGCCGGGCAAACGCGAAGCCCGCCAGCGCCGAGCAGCCGAACAGCGCCATCCCGGCCGGCTCCGGAATCGCGATCGGACCCTGCCCGACGCTGCCGAACGAGAAATCGTCGAGCGCGATGTCATCGCCGATCGGGTTGACGACGTTGGTCGCCGAGAAACGCACTCTCGCGATCGCAGTGTCGCTGGTCAGCCCGAGGAACGCGTAATTATGGCCGGTGTTGCCGAGCGACACGCTGCCGAGCAGGTTGTCGAAGGCATCAAAGGCCCGCAGCTCGGCACCACGCTGCTGGTTGAAGGTCGTTATCCAGCCGCCGACGGCCTTCGTGTCTCCCGGCAGTACGGCCTGGATCCAGTCGAAGAAATCGCCGCGCGTAGGGTCGAGCGAGGTGATGACGTTAGCGCCACTGTGGCCGGCTGCGCCGAACGTGAAGATGTCGTTTTCGGCGGTCCAGGTCACCCCGAGATTGGAGGTGCCCTGCGGCTTGGTGCCGACAGGGGTCCACGGCGCCCCTTCGAACGAGTCGGTCGTGAGGCTCGACGCCGCCGCCTGGAAGGCGTCGAAGTCGGTATAGGTGACGACGGAAGCGGAGGCCTCCGTGATGAAGGCAGCCAGGGCCATGCCGCAGGCGGCGCCGCCCAGTGCGAGGTTTCGGGACAAGGAAGACATCGGCTTTCTCTCTGCTGGAACGGGTTGTGGGGACGTGGGAACCAGCTCTTCCCTGGGCGCCCCGCTCGGAACGGGACGGGTTCTACGCCGGGATTTTTTCCGCGCCTCTTTCCGGAAATTGCCTGTATTTTCCGGCATGGTTTCCGAGAGGGGCCGCCCCTCCGCGGGGTGACGGAACGGCTGAAATGGACGGCAGGAAGCGCATTGCGGCGGCGATCAAGGACCATCTCGCCCGCGAGCGGATCTCGCGCGAGCAGTTCGCCTTCAAGACGAAGCTGGGCAAGTCCACCGTCGACAAGCTGCTGATCGGCCTGTTCTCGGACCGGACGCTGTCGATCGTCGAGAACCACACGCGGCTTGCCCTGCGGCCGATGCTCGAAGACGGTGCCGCCGCGCCGCCGGCGGACGAGCGCCCGCCTGCGGTCCTCAAGCCGCTCGACCGGCCATCCATCGCCGTCCTGCCCTTCGCCAATCTCGGCGGCGATCCCGAGCAGGATTTCGTCGCGGACGGCATCACCGAGGACATCATCACGGCGCTGGCGCACCTGCGCTGGCTGTTCGTGATCGCCCGCAACTCGACCTTCGTCTACAAGGGCAAGGCGGCTGACGTGCGCGACGTGGCGCGCGACCTCGGCGTGCGCTACGTGCTCGAGGGCAGCGTCCGGGCGGCGGGCCAGCGCCTGCGCATCACGGGCCAGCTCATCGATGCCGAAACCGGCAAGCACATCTGGGCCGAGAAATACGACCGCGAGCTGCAGGACATCTTCGCCGTCCAGGACGACATCACCGAGCGGGTGGTCGCGGCGGTGGAGCCGCACCTGTACGCCGAAGAGGGATACAGGGCATCCGGCAAGCAGCCGGACAGCATCGATGCGTGGGGCCTCGTCGTCCGCGCGCTGAGCCTCCTCAACAAGGTGGATCGCCGCCAGAACGAGGAGGCGCAAACCCTGCTCCGCCGCGCCATCGCGATGGAGCCGCGCTATGCGCGCGCGCATGCGCTGCTGAGCTGGGCGGTCTGGTGGGCGGCCCTCTGCTACTGGTTCACCGACGCGCGCGAGGGCTATCGCCAGGCCGGCGTGCATGCCGAGCACGCGCTATCCTTCGATCCGGGCGACCCCTGGGCCAGGATGATCTCGGGCCTGTGCCTGAGCACCGCCGGCCGTCATGACCGGGCGCTGGGTGAGTTGCGGCAGGCGCTCAATCTCAATCCCAGCTTCGCCCTCGGCCACACGGCCTTCGGCTGGGCCCTGCTTCGGGCCGGCCAGTACGACGCGGCTATCGCCGAGACCGGGAAGGCCCTGCGCATGAGCCCGCTGGACAGCTTTTCGGGTTTCTACACGGTCATCCACGGGCTCGCCTTGCTGGGCGCCCGGCGCTTCGACGAGGCGCTGCCCTATCTGCGCGCCTCGGTCGCCGCATTCGCGGAGTATTCCGGCCACTACAACACGCTAATCAGCTGTTGCGGCCATCTCGGCCTGATCGAGGAGGCGCACGAGTTCATCGCCGCCCGCAACCGGGTCGGTCCGCCGCTGCGCCTCGGCGTGCTGCGCGAGAACCTCGGCAAGTTCGCGCATTGCGGCGTCTTCGTGGAAGGCCTGAAGAAAGCCGGCGTTCCCGAATAGCGCCGCCGCGAGGGCATCGTCCTTCCGGCCACTCTCCCGCCTGTCCCCGCGCATATCAGCCCTGCGCGCAAAACACCCCTACGCAAGGCGCGGGTATTGATAATGATTGTGCAACTCATTCGCAACTAACTGTTGCGCCATGGGATAACTGCGATTAAGAGTCATTCTCACTTAATCGCAACTATCTCGGGGGATCTCTTCGTGCCTGCTTTACCATCCAGCGTCGAAACCGCCGTCCGGCTTCGCGACAGGCTGCTCGCCTGCTCCGCCGTCGCCCTGGTGACGGCCTGCGCCGCCACCGCCGCTCACGCGCAAGGCACCCAGGCGCCGGTGCAGCTGCCCACCGTCTCCGTCGAGGGCCAGACGCCGGCCGCGGACAGCTACAAGGTCGAGAACTCGGCCTCGCCAAAATTCACCGAGCCCCTGCTCGACACGCCGCGGTCGATCACCGTGATCCCGCGCGCCGTCATCGACGAGCGCGGCGCGACCTCGCTGACCGACGTGCTGCGCACCGTCCCCGGGATCAGCCTCGGCGCGGGCGAAGGCGGCATCCTCGCCGGTGACCGCACCTTCATCCGCGGCTTCGATGCGCGCGGCGACATGTTCGTCGACGGCGCCCGCGACTTCGGCGCCTATTTCCGCGACCCCTTCAACCTCGAGCAGGTCGAAATCCTGAAGGGCCCCTCCTCCGCGTATACGGGCCGCGGTTCGACCGGCGGTTCGATCAACCAGGTCAGCAAGACGCCCCGCGCCGACAACTTCTATAGCGGCGCGTTGACCCTGGGCACCGACCTGACCAAGCGCGCGACGATCGACGTCAACCAGTCCGTCAGCGAAGGCGTCGCCGTCCGCTTCAACGCCATGGGCCACGACCAGGAGGTCGCCGGCCGCGACGATGTCGAGCAGCAGCGCTGGGGCGTGGCGCCGTCCATCACCTTCGGCCTCGGCAAGCCGACGCAGGTCACGGCCAGCTACTTCCACCTGAACCAGGACAATATCCCGGACTACGGCCATCCCTTCGACCCGGCGACGGGCCGCCCGGTTAACGTCAGCCGCGACAATTTCTACGGCCTCGTCAACCGCGACTTCGACGAGGCCCAGGCCGACATGGGCACGTTGCGGTTCGACCACGAGTTCAACGACGCGTTCAAGTTCCGCAACCTCACCCGCTACGGCGAGACGACGCGTAACTATATCGTCACCAAGCCGGAATACACGGCCGGCGCCTCGACGGTTACCCGCGCGAACCGCTCGCGCGACAGCGAGGACACGATCCTGCTGAACCAGTCCGACCTGACGTCGAAGTTCGACACCGGCTTCATCAACCACACGCTGGTGACCGGCGTCGAGCTCAGCCGCGAAACATCGGAGAACCGTGCCCGCGCCCCAACGACCGGAAGCCTTCCGGCCGGTGACCTGTTCAATCCGAACCCGGGCGATCCGTTCAGCGTCAACCCGACGCACACGGGTGCGCGGACCGAGGCGTCGGTCGACACGATCGGCATCTATGCGTTCGACACGATGAAGCTCGGTGAGCAGTGGGAGCTGGTCGGCGGCTTGCGCTGGGACCGTTTCGTCACCGACTACACGTCCATCGCGACGACGGGAGTCGCGACAGACTTCAGCCGAACCGACAAGACGCTCAACGGCCAGGGTGCCGTCGTCTACAAACCCCTGCCGAACGGCAGCATCTACGTCTCGTACGGCACGTCATCCAACCCGTCCGCGGAGTTCCTGACTCTTGCGGCCAACACCGTCAACACCGACCCGGAGAAGACGCGGGCCTACGAGATCGGCACGAAGTGGGACTTCTTCAACAGCCGCCTTTCCGCGACGGCCGCGATCTTTCGGACGGAAAAGACCAACGCGAGGGTCGCCGATCCGCTCGGCGGCACCGCCCAAGTCCTGGACGGTGAGCAGCGCGTGGACGGTTTCGAGATCGGCCTGAGCGGCGCGATCACCGACCGCTGGAAGGTGTTCGGCGGCTACACCTTCCTGAAGAGCGAGATCGTTAAGTCGACGAACGCCGCCGAAGTCGGCAACGAGTTCCCGAACATCGCGCCGAACAACTTCAGCATCTGGACGACCTACGAGGTGACGAAGGACATCGGCATCGGCGGCGGCGCCACCTACCAGGACCGGCGCTTCGCCAACACGGCGAACGACCGCGTGCTGCCGGACTACTGGCGTTTCGATGCGATGGCCAGCTACCAGCTCACCGAAAATGTCGGGCTGCGCCTCAACGTGCTGAACATCACGGACGAGACGATCTACGACTCGACGCATAACGGCCAGCACGCCCTGGTGGCGCCCGGCCGGACCGCGTTGCTCACGGCGGTGTTCAACTACTGAGCATAGCGGAGGGCCCAACCCGCCGGCAGGGCCCTCCGCAACCTTCAACCCCATGAACCCATGCTGCTGCAGATTCCCGATGTCCTGACCGCCGCACAAGTCGCCGAATTCCGGCGCCAGCTCGACGTCTCCCAATGGATCGACGGGAGGGCCACGGCCGGCCATCAGTCCGCACTGGCCAAGAACAACATGCAGCTTCCGGAGGACCACCCGACGTCCAAGCATCTGGGCGACGTCGTCCTGTCGGCGCTGGCCAACAACCCGCTGTTCATCTCCGCGGCGCTGCCGCTGAAGATCTTCCCGCCCCTCTTCAACCGCTACCAGGGCGGACAGTCTTTCGGCAACCACGTCGACAATGCCATCCGGCAGATACGCGGCACCCCGCATCGGGTCCGCACGGACCTCTCCGCGACGCTCTTCCTCGCCGCGCCGGAGGAATACGACGGCGGCGAGCTGTCGATCGAGGACACGTACGGCGTTCACCAGGTGAAGCTGCCCGCGGGGCACATGGTGCTCTATCCGGCCTCGAGCCTTCACCACGTCCGTCCGGTGACGCGCGGTGCGCGCATCGCCTCGTTCTTCTGGATCGAGAGCATGGTGCGCGACGACGGCGAGCGCGCGCTGCTCTTCGATCTCGATACGTCCATCCAGCGGATCGCGCGCGACACGCCGGGACATCCCGGCGTGGTCCAGTTGACGAGCGTCTACCACAACCTCCTGCGTCGCTGGGCCAACACATAAGGCCCGGTGGCGCTCGAAAGGTTGCCAGCAACGGGGGAATGCAGCCTTGATCTCGATCCGAAATTTCGCGTGGCGCTACTGGCTGCAGCAGATCCATCTCTGGGTCGGGCTCGTCCTGTGCATCCCGTTCGTCGTGCTGGGCATCACAGGCAGCGTGCTGGTCTACGGGCACGACATCGAGCATCTGCTCGGCGCGGAGGAACCGCGCGCGACGGCGACTGGCTCCTATCGCGCGCCCAGCGAGATTGCCGCGGCGGCGCTTGCGACGGCGCCGCAGGGCATGCTGGTGATGGGCGTTCGCATGCCCGCGGAACCGGGCGATCCGGCCGGCGTTCGCCTCAACCGGCCCGGGAGCGGCCGCAACACGCCGGGTGGCGCACCGGGCAGCGGTCCGCCGACCGTGAGTCCCTTCGCCGGCAGCGTGCAGATCCTCGTCGATCCGGTCTCGCTGCAGGTGCTCGGCAACCCGCAGCCGCCGACGCGCTGGCTTCGCTTCTTTCATGATCTGCACGGAAACTTCCTGATCACCGGGCGCGATGGCCGCGTGCTGGTCGGCTGGATGGGCGTCGGCATGCTGGTGCTCGGCCTTTCGGGCCTCGTCCTCTGGTGGCCGCGCAAGGGCCGTTGGCTGGCGGCCTTCATGATCAAGTGGGATTCCCGCGGCGTCCGGTTCCACCGCGACCTGCACGGCGCCGTCGGGATCTGGAGCCTGCTGATCTTCCTGGTCGTCACGTTCAGCGGCATCTACCTGGCCTTCCCCCGGGAAACCGCTGCCGTCATCAACACGGTCTTTCCGGGCCGCGACCTGCGGGCGGCGTCGGTCGTACGCGTCGAACCGGTGCGCGGAGCCCAGCGGATGGAGATCGACCGGGCGGTCGCGCTGGCCCGGGAAACCGCCGGTGGCGGCGCCGAGCTCCGCAACATCCTGACGCCGCTACGGCCGGACCAGCCCTATCGCGTGAGTCTCGTGCGACCGGGCCATGCGGAAGGCGCGCCGATGATCACGGTCCTCATCGACCCGTGGACCGAGCGCGTGCTGGACCTGCAGGACCCAAGGACCTTCACGATCGGAGAGACGATCGCCGCCTGGCAACGGGCCCTGCACGAAGGCCTCGGCCTCGGCGAGGTCTACAAGTTCCTGGTCTTCCTGTCGGGAATCACCATTCCGATCTTCGCCGTCACCGGGACATTCATGTGGTTCCTGAAGCGCCGCACGCGCCGCGCCGCCGAGCAGCGCAAGCGCGCCATCCTCGCGGCAGCCGAGGCAACCGCAGCGGAGCGTGCCCGCGCGGGGTGACGACGGGCGTTCAGACTTTGGTCGGATACGTCTGAAACAATTTGCCGCAAGACACGGCCGCGCTCCGGTTGTACGGTTGGTCATCGGATCCGCGCGCATGCACAGTTTCAATATCACCGCCCTGATGCGCACGCCGCCCATGCGGCGGCTCGGCGCGTGGCTGATGATCCTCGCGATCGGGGTTCATGCCGTGCTCCTCGCCGCGCATCAGCCGGCCGCGGCGGCGGGCCTGCCGGATCCGATGACGGCCCTGTGCATCACCAGCGGCGAAACGCTGCCGGGCGCCGGTCCGCATTCCGATTCGGAAAGCGCCCCGGCGCACCGGATGTGGCTCTGCCCGATCTGCCAGACGCTGCACGCGGGCGCTCCCCTTCCCGTATCCATCGCATCGGTCGACGCCCCGCTGCTGCCGGACGGCGGCCCGGTTGCGATCTCCGCCCCGGCCACCGCGTTTGCGCTGGCAACAGGCGATCTTCATCCACGCGGACCTCCGCACTCCGTCTGATCTGAAAAGCCGGTGACGTAAGCCGCGCCCTGCGCGGCCTGCGTCAGTTCAAATTCAGACTCGCGGAGTCCTCAGATGCCTTCAGTTCGGACGGCGGCCGTCGCCGCTCGTTATTCATTGATCGCGTTCGCCGTCGCCGATGCACAGATGGCGCTCGCCCAACAACCGATCCAGACGCCCCCGGTTGTCGTGCACGGCGATGCAGCGCAAGGAACGCTAACCGTGCCCTCGGTCGAGGGCGCGCGGGAGACCATCAACCGCACGCCCGGCGGCGTCGAGATCGTCCCCTCGGAGGACTTTCGCGACACCCGGGCCGTCACGCCCAAGGACATGCTGGACTTCGTGCCCGGGGTCTTCGCCCAGACCAAGTTCGGCGAGGATTCGCGCCTGTCGATCCGCGGCTCCGGCCTGTCGCGCAATTTCCACCTGCGCGGCCTGAGGCTGCTGCAGGACGGCGTGCCGCTGAACATCGCCGACGGTTCTGGCGATTTTCAGGAGATCGATCCGCTCGCCTACCGCTATGTCGAGGTCTTCAAGGGCGCCAATGCGCTCCAGTTCGGCGCGGCGACGCTGGGCGGTGCCGTCAATTTCGTTACGCCGAGCGGGCATGACTTCCCGCACCTGCTCGGGCGCGCCGAGTACGGCAGCTTCGACAGCCGTCGTTTCCAGATCGGCTCCGGCGGCGTGCACGACAAGTGGGACTATTTCGTCACGCCGACCTGGTCGCTCTCGAGCGGTTTCCGCGACCAGAGCGCCTTCGACAACAAGAAGCTCAATTCCAATGTCGGCTACCGCTTCGACGATGCCACCGAGACGCGCTTCTATTTCAGCTACAACAATATCGACCAGGAGGTGCCGAGCGCGGTCACCAAGGCGAGCGCCCTGAACACGCCACGCGCCGTCGCGCCGATCAACATCACCAACAACTACAAGCGCGACATCGAATCGTTCAGGTTCGCGAACCGGTCGACCTTCCTGATCGGCGACTACGAAGTGACCGCCGGGGCGTACGCCCTCGACCGCAGCCTGTTCCACCCGATCTTCCAGGTCATCGACAACGAAGTCCGCGACTACGGCGTCTTCGCGCGCGCCAGTTCGGAGGGGACTTTGTTCGGCAACCGCGACCGCTTCCAGTTCGGTGCGAATATCGGTGCCGGCACCAACGACAACCGGCGCTTCGTGAACAACGGCGGCTCTCGCGGCGCGCTGACCTTCGACACCGAAGAGGAATCGATCAACGTCGATGTCTTCGCGGAGAACCAGTACTTCTTCCTGCCGCAGGTGGCGTTCGTCACCGGCATCCAGCTCAATCATTCGTCGCGGCAGGCCAATGACCGGTTCCTGTCCGACGGCAATGACAGCGACGAGCGCGACTACAACAGCATCAATCCCAAGATCGGCCTGCTGTGGGAAGTCGACCGCAGCACGCAGGTGTTCGGGAATGTCAGCAAGAGCAGCGAGCCGCCGACCTTCAGCGAGCTCAACCCGACGGCGGCACCAGGCTTCGCGCGCCTCGACCAGCAACAGGCGATCACGGCCGAGATCGGGACGCGCGGGGTCCGCGAGGATTACGCGTGGGACGTGTCGATCTACCGCGCCTGGGTCAAGGACGAGCTGCAGCTCTTCACGCAGCCCAACGGGTCGTCCCAGGCCGCGAATGCGGACAGGACCATCCACCAGGGCGTGGAACTCGGCTTCGACGTAACGGTCGCCAAGGGCCTGCTCGTATCGGGCGACAGGGCGGACCGGATCTGGTGGCGCAACGCCTACACGTTCAGCGATTTCCGCTTCGACGACGATCCGCAGTTCGGTGACAACAAGCTGCCCGGTGCACCGCCGCACTATCTGCGCAGCGAACTGCGCTACGTCCACCCCGACGGCTACTTCTTCGGTCCCAACATCGAATGGGTGCCGACGGCCTATTACGTCGACAACGCCAACACGCTCAAGACCGATCCGTACGCCCTGCTCGGCTTCAGGGCGGGCTACACGGTCGCGAAGGGTCTGTCGGTCTTCTTCGACGGGCGCAACCTGACCGACGAGCGCTACATCTCGAACGTCAGCGTCGTGCCGGTCGCCACGCCCGCCAACTCGAACGTGTTCTATCCCGGCGACGGCCGCGCGCTGTTCGCCGGGATCGAGTACCGCTGGTGACGTCGTTGCCGGACCGCAGGGTGTTGAGCCGGGCCGGGTCCGGGCGCCCGCGGGTCGTCCCGTTGACCGCGGCGCTGCTGCTGCACGGCGCCGCCGCCGCGGTCGCGTTGACCTACGCGGCGCCGGCGCCCCTGCCGGTTCCTGAACCGGTCATCGTCGCGTGGGTGACGATGGAAACGCCGGAGCCGGCCGACGCGGTGTCGAGTGCGGCGCCGTCTCCGGAGCCGATGTCTTCGGAAGCGCCACCTCCGGACCCGGTTTCACCGGAGGCCGTCGCGGAGCCTGTGTCGGCACCGGAGCCTGTGCCGGAACCCGTAGAGGTGGCGCTTCCCGATAGAGTCGACCTCGCCGCTGTGGCGCCGGCATCCGAACCGCTGCCGGTGGCGATCGAGCCGGCACCGGTGCCTGCGCCGCCTCTGCCGTCTCCGCCGCCGCCCCGTCCGGCGTTCAAGACTCCGGTCGAGCGCCCCCGTCCGGCGGCACCTCCCGTCGATCCAGCGCCGGCGCCGACCGTCACCGCTATCGAACCGTCCGACCGGAGCGTCTCCGTCGCCGTCGTGCCCGCTGCGCCGCCGCGCGCGGCGGCGCCGAAGGTGGACGCCGACTATGTCAGCCGTCTGCTTGGCTGGCTGGAGCGGCACAAGGAGTATCCGCGCGCGGCACGGCTGCGGCGCGTGGAAGGCACCGCCGTCCTGCGCCTGTTGATCCTCGCCGACGGGCAGATCGCCGCGGTGCAGGTGGCGACCAGCAGCGGCCATGCCGTCCTCGACGCCAGCTCGCTCGACATGATCCGCCGCGCGGCCCCTGTGCCCCGACCGGACGGCGGGCCGGTCGAACTGATGATCCCCATCGTCTTCGCGCTCGGCGGCTGACGGCCGCGCCGGGTGCGAGAAACCTCCTTATCGGGCACGCCCGGCTGTGCTCTAATCCGGGCCGGATACTCGCGCCCGCGCGGCCCTGACGGCCGGCGGGCGTTTTGCTTATCCGCGGCGGCCTTCAGCCTGCCCGTCCGTCAGAAGGCGCTTTGCACGGGACCATGAAACAAGTGAAACAGCGAAACTCAGCACGACCTAGCGGGCTGAACCCGGTCCCCTACGTCGGAGACGCAGCGGGGCTGGAGTGCAGAAACGGGTGAAACAGTGAAACAGCGGAACAGAGAACCGCTCCGCGTCAGCCCGATGAAGCAGTGAAGCACCGGCTGATCTGGTCGCCAGATCAGGAGGCTAGCTGCCTCACGCCGGCCTCGGCGAACCGCCCCTGCACGCTTTCGTGAAGCGGTGAAGCAGCGGGGAACGCGCCACCGGACTCCGCTCCGTTAACCTTTTCGAAACCCTGACTTGCCCCATATCTTGTAGTCTCCGGGGAATTTTAATACCCTAGACCGTACGTTCATCTTCCGTTCTCATTTCGAGTCACCGACGCTTCATGGCCAACGACTTGTTCAGCAACGGCCGCAAGGACCAGAGCTACACCGCCAAGGACATCGAGGTCCTGGAGGGCCTCGAACCTGTTCGCCGCCGGCCCGGCATGTATATCGGCGGCACCGACGACCGGGCCCTGCATCACCTCATCGCCGAAGTCCTCGACAACGCCATGGACGAGGCGGTCGCGGGCCATGCCGACTGGATCGAAGTCCAGCTCGAGGCGTCCGGCCATTGCATGATCCGCGACAACGGCCGCGGCATCCCGGTCGACCCCCACCCCAAGTTCAAGAATAAGTCGGCGCTCGAGGTCATCCTCACGATGCTGCACTCGGGCGGCAAGTTCTCGGACAAGGCCTACAACACCGCGGGCGGCCTGCACGGCGTCGGCATCTCCGTCGTCAACGCGCTGTCCGACGACCTGACGGTCGAGGTCGCGCGCGACAAGAAGCTGTGGTCGCAGGTCTATTCGCGCGGCAAGCCGAAGACCAAGTTGCAGTCGCACGGCGCCGTGAACAACCGCCGCGGCACGACCGTCCGCTTCCATCCCGATCCGGAGATCTTCGGCAAGAGCCTGCATTTCCGGCCGGCGACGGTCTTCAAGATGATCCGCGCCAAGGCGTTCCTGTTCAAAGGCGTCGAGATCCGCTGGAAATGCGACCAGGCCCTGCTCAAGGGCAACGACGAGACGCCTGCTGAGGCGACGCTGCATTTCGAGGGCGGCCTCAAGGACGCGCTGCTCGAGATCCTGGGCAAGCGGCCGGCACACACCGCCCAGCCGTTCTTCGGCGAAGGGAAGATCAACGGCTCCGGCCGCATCGAATGGGCGGTGGCGTGGCCGGGCGACGAGGACGGCGAGACGCATTCCTATGTGAACACGGTGCCGACGCCGCAGGGCGGCAGCCACGAGGCGGGCCTGCGCACGGCGATGTACCGCTCGCTGCGCGAATACGGCGACCGCACCGGCAACCGCCGCGCGGAGCAGATCACGGCCGAGGACGCCATGGACGGCGCGGTCGTGCTGCTGTCGCTGTTCATCAAGGAGCCGCAGTTCCAGGGCCAGACCAAGGACCGCCTCGGCATGCCGGAGGCGCAGAAGCAGGTCGAGACGGTCATGAAGGACCATTTCGACCACTGGCTGCACGACGACGCGACCGCGGCGAAGACGCTGCTGGACCATGTCGTCAACCGGCTGGAGGAGCGCCTGCGCCGCCGCCAGGAGCGCGACACGGCGCGCAAGAGCGCCACGCGCAAGCTGCGCCTGCCGGGCAAGCTGTCCGACTGCACCAAGTCGACACCGGAAGGCACAGAGATCTATCTCGTCGAAGGCGATTCCGCCGGCGGCTCGGCGAAATCCGCGCGCGCGCGCGAAACGCAGGCGGTGCTGCCGCTGCGCGGCAAGATCCTCAACGTCGCCAGCGCCTCGGCGGACAAGCTGCGCCAGAATCAGGAGCTGTCGGACCTGCTGCAGGCGCTCGGCTGCGGCAGCGGCGCCAATTTCGATGAATCGAAGCTGCGCTACGAGCGGGTCATCATCATGACCGACGCCGATGTCGACGGCGCGCACATCGCCTCTCTGCTCATGACGTTCTTCTATCGCGAGATGCCGAAGCTGATCGAGACAGGGCATCTCTACCTGGCGCTCCCGCCCCTCTACCGCCTCAGCGCCGGCAGCACGGTGATCTATGCACGCGACGACAAGCACAAGGACGCGATCATGGCCGGCGAGCTGAAAGGCAAAGGGAAGGTCGAGATCAGCCGCTTCAAGGGCCTCGGCGAAATGCCCGCAGCGCAGCTCAAGGAAACGACGATGGCTCCCGGCAAGCGCACGCTCCTCCAGGTGAAGGTCGACCACGAGGATCCGAAGGAGACGAAGCGCACGGCCAAACTGGTCGAGACCCTGATGGGCCGCAAGCCGGAGCTGCGCTTCGCCTACATCCAGGAAAACGCCCAGTTCGCCCGCGATCTGGACGTGTAGGCGCGGCGTCGGCGCGCCCGCGCGGCGCCGACGCGGGATCGACCATGGCGCGGAGAAACCAAAAGTAACTGCAGGGGGACATGGAGCCAAAGGGGGGAGGCTCGACGAATTGGCTCCGGACAACGCACGGAGCGGGCGCCTTCGTTGAGGAAGCGCTCGCCGGTATCACCGTCGCGTTCATCGGCCTGCCCGTCATCCTCGCGGCGGGAAGCCTCGTCTACGCGCCGCTCGGAAATGACTTCCTGAGCCTCGGCGCCGCCGTCGGCGTCTACGGCGCCATCGTCGGCGGATTTGTCGCCGCGATGCTCGCCCCGTCGTCCTTTGTCATCCGCGCTCCCGGCGCGAACATCTCGCTCGTGCTGGCCGGCGCCGTCGCCGCGGTGGCGGCCGCATCGCGGTCGTACGAACTGGCCATCCTCGCCGCGATGACCAGCGTCCTGCTGGGCGGACTTCTCCAGGCCTTCGCGGGTGCGATCGGCCTCGGGAACATCGTCCGTTACACCCCCTATCCGGTGCTCGCGGGCTTCGTGAACGGCGTCGCCCTGCTCATCGCCGTCCGTCAGATCCAATTCGTGATCGGACAGGTCGATCTGGAACTCGGCCTCGAGGCGGCATCCCTGCCCGCCTTCGTCGCACTGCAGCTTGCCTTGCTGCTGTTCCTCCGCCGCAGCGCGATGCGGATCCCTCCGCCTCTCGTCGTGCTCGTCGTCGGAACCGCTTCTTACCATCTCGCCAGCGGCTGGTGGCCCGACCTGACGCTGGGCGGCGTCCTTGGCGTGCTGCCCGGGCCGGACGTTCCGTTGACCGCCGCGTCGCAGGCAGCGTTTGGCGCGCTGCTTCCTCACTGGGAGCTGATCGCCTTCAGCGCCGCGACGCTCGCCATCGTCTCCAGCATCGAAGGCCTGTTCACGATCCGGCAAGCCCAGCGGCTGGGCGACCTGTCGCTGTCCGCGCGTCGCGACCTGTGCGCCCTTGGCGTCGGGAACTGCGCCGCGGCTCTCGCCGGCGGCGCGCCGATCACGGTCTCGTCGGCGCAGACGGCGGTGAACTGCCGCTTTGGCGGACGAACGCGCGTGTCGGTGCTGACCGCCGCGCTCGTCCTCCTTGTCCTCGTGACCCTGGCGCCGGAGGTGCTGGGGCTGATTCCGGTCGCGACGCTGTCGGCGGTCCTCCTGGGCGTCGCGATCCAGATTCTCGATCGGACCGGCGCAAAGCTCGTCGTCGATGCGCTCAAGGCGCTGGGTCGGAAGCGCGATGCGCACACCGGCCGGGGCACCATGAACGCGGCGGTGATCGTCATCGTCACCGCCTCGGTCGGAAGCGGACATCTCATCCTCGGCACCATCCTTGGCGTGATCCTCTCGGCCGTCATCTTCATCTCCCAGATGAGCCGGCCCGCGATCCGGCGAGTCGTACGGGTGCCTGAGGCGCTGTCACGGCGCGCCAGACCGCGCACGGACATGGAATGGCTTCAGGATCATGGCGCGGGGATCGTGGTTGCAGAGCTCGAAGGCGCGCTCTTCTTCGGCAATGCGGAGGACCTTGCGAACGGCATCAAGGAGCACGCCCAGGGCGCGCGCTTCATCGTCATGGACTTCGCCGACGTCAGCGACATCGACCTCTCCGGCGCGTCGGTCCTGCGCGACCTCGTCGACCGGACCAAAAGCGGCGGCGTACGCATCCTGCTCTGCAATATCGGCCAACGCTGCCATGTCATCGCCGGCGATCTCGCCGACCTCGGGGCCAAAATATTCTCCGATCGCGACATCGCGCTGGAATGGGCGGAGGATCGGCTTCTGGCCGGCCGCGGCGGTCACCACGCCTCGATCGAAGTGGCGCTCGAACGACACGAGCTGCTGAACGGACTGTCGGCCGACGAAGTGGGGCTGGTGGCCGCCTCGCTGCGACGGCTGGAGTACGATGCAGGCGAAGTGATGTGCGCCGAAGGCGAGAAGGCCGACAGGATGTGGATGATCGTCGCCGGCAGCGTCAGCATCCGCGTGGGCTGCGATGCCCCCAGCGAGACACGGCGCATCGCGAGCCGGACCGCAGGCACCATGGTCGGCGAGATGGCGCTGCTCGAGGGCGGGCTGCGGTCGGCCACGATCATGGCCGACGTCCCTGTCATCGCCTACGAGCTCAACGGCCGGCATTTCAGCGAGCTGCTCGCGAACTCGCCCACCGTTGCGAACCGCATCCTGCTGAACATTGCCGTTGAGCTTGCCGGGCGGCTGCGCATCGCCGCCGGAGCGCTTCGCTCGATCCGCTCGTGATCTGGGCCCCGATCAGCGCCGGCTGAGCCTCGGCAGCCCGAACCTCTCAGGCTTGTCCAAACCGGCGCGACGGGCAATTGCTCCTGCGGGTTAGGCGCCCATGATCCCGCCTCGCCCCTCATAGTCCGCAAACGCATTTAGCCCCGGCGGTGCCCGGGCGCACACTGCTGGCCGGGGGTCCTGCAGCCCTGCACTGAAAGGTGCGCCATGACCTTGCCCGCCAGCGACGCCGCGAAGGCGCCCACGCCCTGGTATCGCATCCTCTACGTCCAAGTGCTGATCGCCATCGCGCTGGGGGCCGCCCTCGGCTGGTGGTTCCCCAAGACGGGTGCGGCGATGAAGCCGCTTGGCGACGGGTTCATCGCGCTGATCAAGATGATGATCGCGCCGGTGATCTTCTGCACCATCGTGCACGGCATCGGCTCGATGGGCGACCTGAAGAAGGTCGGCCGCGTCGGGATCAAGACGCTGGTCTACTTCGAGGTGGTTTCGACCGCCGCGCTGGCGATCGGGCTGCTGGTCGGCAGGACCGTCCGGCCCGGCGACGGCTTCAACATCGACGTCTCGGCGCTCGACCCAAAGGCCGTTTCCACCTATGTCACGCGCGCCCACGAGGACAGCATCGTCGGCCATCTGCTCGCCATCATCCCGAACAGCTACTTCGACGCCTTCGCCAAGGGCGACATTCTCCAGGTGCTGCTGGTCGCGATCCTGACGGGCTTCGCCATCTCGCGCATGGGGACGCTCGGCGAGCGCATCGGCGGCGTCATCGAAGCGGCCGGCCGCTTGTTCTTCCGCATCATCGGCATGATCGTGCGCGCCGCACCGATCGGGGCGTTCGGCGCCATGGCCTTCACGGTCGGCGCCTACGGCGTCGGCGCGCTGTGGAACCTGGTCGAGCTGATCGCCACTTTCTATGCCGCCAGCATCCTGTTCGTGCTGCTGGTGCTTGGCTCCATCGCACGGGCGGCCGGATTCTCGATCCTGCGGTTCATCGCCTACATCAAGGACGAGCTGCTGATTGTGCTCGGCACCAGCTCGTCGGAGACCGTGCTGCCGCACATGATCCAGAAGATGGAGCGGCTGGGTGCCTCCAAGGCCGTGGTCGGGCTCGTGATCCCGACGGGCTACAGCTTCAATCTCGACGGCACCAACATCTACATGACGCTGGCGACGCTGTTCCTCGCCCAGGCGACCAATACGCCGCTCACGCTCGGCCAGGAGCTCGGCATCCTCGGCATCGCCATGCTGACCTCGAAGGGCGCGTCGGGCGTCACCGGCGCCGGCTTCGTCACCCTGGCGGCGACGCTGGCCATCATCCCCGACATCCCGATCCAGGCGCTGGCGATCCTGGTCGGCATCGACAAGTTCATGAGCGAGTGCCGCGCGCTGACCAACCTCGTCGGCAACGGCGTTGCGACGGTGGTGATCAGCCGGCTCGAGGGCGAACTCGACGTCGCCGAGCTGCGCAGGACGCTGGCGCACCCGATCGCGGCCGGCGACGCGCTCGAACAGGAGTTCATGGCGCGCGAAAGCGGGCCCTCCGGCGAAGCCGCCCGCTAGACCTCCGGGTCGGCAGCCGCGAGCGCGCGCACGAAGCTCGGGCGCGGTGCTGCCGCCGGATCCTCGAAGAAGATGAAGCAGTCGTTGAACCAGGCTACGAAGCGATCGGCATGGGCGCCGGTGCCGATCGGGAACTGGCGCATCCTCCAGCGGTTCGTGGCACCCGTCTGCAGGTAGACGCCGCCGGCGTTGTAGGCGCACGCGACGTTGGGCGGGTCGTAATCGGTCACTTTCCGTTGCTGGGCGATATACGCCGTGCCGGCGCGGATCGACGTCCCGGGGTCACGCAGGGCCTCGGCGTCGATCGACTTGTCCTTGAGCGCCTGCCGCGCGGTGGAGATGAGCGTCTGCATGAGGCCGAGCGAAACCCTGTGCGGCGTTTCCTCATAGCTGATGAAGCCCGGCTCGGATCGCTCGGCATTGGGATTGCCGCGCGATTCCGTCGCGATCGTCGATATGATGAGTTCGACCGGCACGTCGAACTCCCTGGCCGCGCCGGCGATATGATCGCCGAACGCCTCCCAGATGCGGCGCACGGTCCGCGGCGGACCACCCGTTCCGCGCGGGGCCAGCTCGCCTTCGATGAGCAGGCCGTCCCGGGTGAGCTGCCACCTGATGCTGTCCTCGAACCCGTGCAGCGCGGTCAACGCCGAAAGCTTCAGTTTCACGAACCCCTCCTCCATCGACGACGGATCCACCAGGCATGATCCGTCGCACTAATCTTAAGTTGATCTTCGTCGGCCGCGCCATGATGCCTTGTGTTGCCCGAGGTGCCAATGCGACATCTCACACTCGGCAGAGAAGATTTTTATGGCCTTGCGCAAAGATCGTGCGGACGGACTAGTTCGTCCGTTCCCCGCACTCCCGATGACGTATCGTTTCGTGCAGAGCGGGGCGCCTTGACCCCGACGAAATGCAACCAGTAGGCTAGGATTTCCGCCGCACCGCTCGTGCGGCCGGCAAATCACGAAGGCCAGGCAAACGGCCCCGACGCGCAACCAGACCTGCACCAGAGGAGGAAACGATCGATGACATTTGCTCGCGTCCTCGCGGCAGCCTGCGCAACGGCCGCAGTTCCGCTCTTCCAGTCTGACGCGCTCGCGCAGCAGCAGCCACCGCCGGCATGGGCGCAGGGCCGTCCCGCCGGGCAGGAGAACTCGCCGCTCGCGCCGCATGCGCCGCGCATGACCGTGACGGCGCCCGACAAGATCCCGCTGGACAAGCTGACCGTGCCGGCCGGCTTCAAGGTGGAGCTGTGGGCCCATGGCATGCCGGGCGCCCGCATGATGGCGATGGGCGACAAGGGCACCGTTTTCATCGGCACGCGCACCATCGGCCGCGTCTATGCCGTCACCGACAGCGGCGGCGAGCGCAAGACGCAGGTACTGGCCCAGGGGCTGCAGCAGCCCAACGGCGTGGTCGTCCGCGACGGCGCGCTCTATGTCGCCGCGATCAACCGCGTGCTGCGCTACGACGGCATCGAGGACAAGCTCGCTGCACCGCCGCAGCCGGTCGACCTGACGCAGGCCTTCGCCCTGCCCCCGGACCAGCACCATGGCTGGAAGTTCCTCGCCTTCGGGCCCGACAACAAGCTGTACGTTCCGATCGGCGCGCCCTGCAACATCTGCGAGGTCTCGCCCGACCATGCCCAGATCCGGCGCTACAACGCCGACGGCAGCGGCATGGAAATCGTCGCGCGCGGCGTGCGCAACTCGGTCGGCTTCGACTTCCACCCGCGCACGGGGCAGCTCTGGTTCACGGACAACGGTCGCGACTGGGCCGGAGAGGACGGACCGGAAGAAGAGCTCAACCGCGTCGCGAACACGGGTGAGAATTTCGGTTTCCCATTCTGCCACGCGCAAGGGCTGCCCGACCCGGACATCAAGAAGGCCGATGCCTGCAACGGCGTCACGAAGCCGGTCGCCACGCTCGGGCCGCACGCGGCGGCGCTGGGCATGCGCTTCTACACCGGATCGATGTTCCCGCAGGAATACCGCGAGCGCATCTTCGTCGCACGACGCGGCTCGTGGAACCGCACGGAAAAATACGGCTACGACATCGTCACGGTGACCGCCGGCCAGGATGGCAGCAATGCCAAGGTCGAGCCGTTCATGACCGGCTTCCTCGACAAGCAGTCCAATGCGTTCTGGGGACGGCCGGTCGACGTGATGCAGATGCGCGACGGCGCCCTGCTCGTCTCCGACGAGGAGAACGGAGCGATCTATCGAATCTCCTACCAGCGTTGAGCAACAGGCCCGGTCGGCGCAGTAGACCGGCCGGGCCTCACCTTCCATGAGCAGCAGACTTCCCACCACTTTACTTGCAGCGATCCTCCTTCTCGCGTCTCCGGCCGCCCAGGCCCAGGGTGATCCCGCGCGCGGCCGCGCGCTGGCCGAGCCATGCGCGGCCTGTCACGGCGAGACCGGCAACTCGACCGTGGAGCTGACGCCCTCGCTCGCAGGGCAGCCGGCCAGCTATCTGTTCTTCCAACTGTTCTTCTTCCGCGACAAGCTGCGCCCGGTGGAGGTCATGATGCCGTTCGTCGAGGGCCGTTCGGATCAGGAGCTGGAGGACCTCGCGGCCTATTTCGCGAGCCTGCAAGCCGAGCCGCCTGCAGGGCCGGTGGACGCGGCGCGTCATGCGCGCGGCGCCGAGCTGTCGCAGACGCTGCGCTGCCCCTCGTGCCATCTCCCGGGCTATGCCGGCCGGGACCAGA
>JAESGS010000059.1_pt1 | contig 239137 bp, 252 predicted proteins | sample 9269761 | NCBI WGS metagenome assembly JAESGS01 (sample SAMN15741799, study PRJNA653493) | algae metagenome | isolation source: Cyanosarcina radialis HA8281-LM2 and co-occurring heterotrophs from damp... | place: USA: Makauwahi cave, Hawaii | collected 2011-01-06 | reverse complement strand
GCGGCATTGCTGGATCAGGCTTTCGCCCATTGTCCAATATTCCCCACTGCTGCCTCCCGTAGGAGTCTGGGCCGTGTCTCAGTCCCAGTGTGGCTGATCATCCTCTCAGACCAGCTAAGGATCGTCGCCTTGGTGAGCTTTTACCTCACCAACAAGCTAATCCTACGCGGGCTCATCCTTGGGCGATAAATCTTTGGTCTTTCGACATCATACGGTATTAGCACAAATTTCTCTGAGTTATTCCGTACCCAAGGGCAGATTCCCACGCGTTACGCACCCGTGCGCCACTAGACCCGAAGGTCTCGTTCGACTTGCATGTGTTAAGCATGCCGCCAGCGTTCGTTCTGAGCCAGGATCAAACTCTCAAGTTTGATTCATAAACCAGACTGGCACGGATAAATCCGCAAACCAGCTAGGCTCGAACTTTCAGGCGTTGTTCCTGCACAAATTACTATACATGGTGTATAGGACATATGTGCTGAACGACGTAATTTTTAACCAAGCACCCGGAGCCTAAAAACCCCCGGACCTGGCGCCGTCGCCCACATGTCCCTTCATCTAAATATCACAATGTCAAAGAGCCAAACCGACAAAAAAGCGGACACCTATGGTTCCCTGATATTGCTACCAGAGGAGTAGGTGACCTATTTGTTGGCGACCGAACCGCGGAAACGTGCGCTTCCCGTCCGGTGAGAGGGCCTCTAAAGGCGCCTTCCGATTCAGTCAACAGCCATTTGCAATTTTATTACAAAAAAAATGCGGTCGCCCGGAAATGCGAGGCTTTGGTAAGCTTTACAGCCTATATGCGCCAATATGGATTTGACTGCCCTCAATGAAGAAGTTGCCCGCGAGGAGTTCCAAGGCCGCGTAAAATCCGCAGTTTTCTGGCGCTCGGGCACACAAATCCTGTCGCAGATCATCAGCTGGGGCTCAACGCTTGCGGTAATCCGAATCCTCGATCCGAGCGATTACGGCCTGTTTGCGATGACCTCCGTGGTGCTCGTATTTCTGAACTTTCTGAACGGCTATGGCTTTGTTTCCGCGCTGATCCAGTCGGAAAAGGTCGATCCTGTCCGAATCAGGCAGGCTTTCGGCATGTTGATTCTCCTCAACGCAGGTCTCGCGGCGATCCAGTTCTTCGCCGTAGCGCCGCTTGCTGCCGCTTATTATGAAGAACCGATCATCGCCGACATGCTGCGCTGGCAATCGCTGATCTATCTGTCGACGCCGTTCCTGATCCTGCCCGAAGCGATGCTGACGCGGAATCTGGATTTCAAGAAGCCTGCCATCGTCAACCTGACCTCCGCGTTCGTGGGCGCCGCCATCGCACTGGGTATGGCATTTCAGGGCTATGGCGTCTGGACTCTGGTCTTCGCGCCCATCGCGATATTCTGGACACGCGCAATCGCGTTGATGCTGGCGACTAAATTCTGGGTTCGTCCAAGTTTCGATTTCACCGGGGCGGGCGGCATTTTCGGGTTCGGCACCGCGATGCTTGCCGCGCACGGTTTCTGGATCGTGCAGAGCCAGTCCGATATCTTCATCGCAGGCCGCGCCTTCGACAATCACGACCTCGGCCTCTATGCCGAAGCGCTGTTCCTGACGCAGATATTCGCCGCGAAATTCGTGCCGCCGCTGAACGAGGTTGCCTTCCCGGCCTATGCCCGCCTGCAGAACGACCGGGCGGCGTTGTCCGCCGGGTTCCTCAAGGCTGTGCGGCTCATCATGCTGATCGCCTGCCCGCTCTATCTTGGCATGGCGGTGAGCGCGCAGCCCTTTGTCGATGTGCTGATGGGGCCGAAATGGTCGGACGCCGCGCCGATTGTCGCGATTCTCGCGCTGGCGATGCCGGTGATGACGCTGCACATATTGTTCGCGCCGGCATTAAATGCGCTGGGACTGCCCAATATCGTGGTACGCAACTCGATATTCGGTGCGATTCTGATGCCGGCGGTCTATCTCTTCGCGGTGCAATATGGCGCCGATGGCCTTGCCTGGGGATGGCTGGTCGCCTTTCCCATATTGCTGGCTTTCACAATTTATCAGGCGCGCCCACATATTGGTTTCACGGTGCGCGGTTTAGCCGCGTCGGTCCTGCCCGGACTTGCGGCGGCGATCGCGATGGCCGCCCTGGTCTGGGCGGCGGACCATGCGTTGCTCGTCAGATTATGGCCCGATGTCCCGGCGCTCATCCATCTTGCAGTGCTCGTCGGCGTTGGCGGTTTAGCCTACACCGCCATGCTCTGGTTCGGCGCGCGGCAGACATTTATGGAGGTGGTGAACCTCGTCGTCCGCCGCAAACCGCCCGAGCCTGTTACGCTTTAAGCAATCCGATTTCGATCAGCCGCTCACGCAGATAGTCATCGGCCAGAATAGGTTCGGGATAGCGATTGGGGTTTTCCGCCGTGATGCACTGCGGCAGCGTCGAAATCGGATAGTCCGAATTCAGGTGCAGGAAAAAGGGCATGGAGTAGCGGCTGAACTTCGAACGTTCGCCGGTCGGGTTGACGACCCGGTGCGTGGTCGACGGGAGCGCGTGGTTGCACAGCCGCTGCAGCATGTCGCCGACGTTGATCGCAAGCCCGCCTTCGGGGGGCGAGACTTCCATCCAGCTGCCGTCGGGGCGCAGGATTTGCAGACCGGCCTCTTCCGCGCCCAGCAACAGGGTAATCAGGTTGATGTCTTCATGCGCACCGGCCCGGATGCAGCCTTCGGCATCGCCCTCGATCGGCGGATAATGCAAGAGGCGCAAAATCGAGTTGCCGACGTTGATCTTGTCATCGAACCAGTCCGCAGGCAGCCCTAGATAGAGCGCGATATAGGATAATATCCGCGCACCCACCCTGTCGAAATCGGCGTACAGTTCTTCATACACCCTGCGGAAACCGGGCACCGAGTCAGGCCAGATGTTGCGCAGCATCGCATTTTCGAGCGGATGCCCCGCAGGCAGCGTCCGCCCGACATGCCAGAATTCCTTCAGGTCATGATGCTCGGCACCCTTGGCTATCTCGGTCTTGAAGGGCGTATAACCGCGTTGACCCGCGATATTGGCGTCATAGCCGCGCCGCTTGGCGTCCTCAGGCTGATCGAACAGTTCCTTCGACAGTCGCCAGGCTTCCTTCACCAGTTGCGGATCCAGGCCATGATCGACGACCTTGGCGAAACCGTAGGTTTTGAAACTGTTGCCGAGCGCCTGTGCAATTGCATCGGCATCGCCCCCGGCAAGCGAAATATCGGGCATCTGACTCATGTCCATGCGAATAGCCCTTGACCTATTACCGCGCCAGCGAAATTGACCGGGGTCAAACAGGAGTTCAAAAATGGCAAAACAATATTGGTTGATGAAATCCGAACCCGATGTTTACAGCTACGAAGATCTGGTGGCGGAGAAAGAAGGCACGTGGGACGGGGTGCGCAACCATACAGCCGCACTGAACCTGAAAGCCATGAGGGTCGGTGATGAGGCCTTTTTCTATCACAGCAATATCGGACTTGAAGTCGTGGGGATAATCACGATCAGCAAGGAATATTTTATCGACCCCACGGATGAGAAGGGCCGTTTCGTCGCGGTGAAAGTGAAGCCGTTGCGCAAACTCGCCAATCCCGTGCCGCTCAAGGCGATCAAGGCCAATGTGAAGCTGGCCGACATGGACCTTGTCCGGCTGTCGCGCCTGTCGGTCGGGAAGGTGAAGTCCGCCGAATGGAAAGAGATAATGAAGATGGCAGGCGAGTGACAGGGATCAAAATCGCCATTCTTTCACCGGTTCCCGAATATGAGGAAGACTGGTCGCACATCCGCGCCGATTATCGGCGGCTGTTCGGCGAAGGCACGGCATTTGTCGACTGGACAAAGGCCGACGACCTTTCCGCGTTCGACCTTGTCACACCGCTCCTCGCCTGGGGGTATCAGCGCGACTGCCCGCGCTGGTTTGCCCTGCTCGGCCAGCTTGAGGCGGAAAACATAGCCGTGGCCAATCCGGTGCCGGTGCTGCGCTGGAACAGCGACAAGGCCTATCTCGCCCAACTGGCCGAGGCAGGTATCGCCACCGTACCGACCCGCATGAGCGCTGCCCTGACGCAAGCCGATCTCGACGCTGCCCGCGCTGCCTTCGGCACAGATATTCTCGTCGTCAAACCGCCGGTTTCAGGAGGGGCGGACGGCACATATCGGCTCGGCACGGGCGATGCGGTTCCCGACCATGTCGCAGGCCAGAGGATGATGATCCAGCCCTATCAGCCGAGCATCGCCGCCGAAGGCGAATATTCGCTTTTCTATTTCAATGGCGGCTTCAGCCACTCGATTATCAAGCGCCCCGCCGCCGGAGACTTTCGCGTGCAAGACCAGTTTGGCGGTTATGAAGAAGCGATCGCCGCGCCGCATGCAGCAATGGTTTTGGCCGAAGCCGCATTGTCGGCAACATCCGATATCACACAAAGCGTTCCGCTCGCCTATGCCCGTGTCGACATGCTGCGCGGCGATGATGGCCTTTTCCGGCTGATGGAACTCGAGCTGATAGAGCCGTCCCTATTCCTCCGATTCGCCGATGATGGCGGTGCAGCATTTGCCGCAGCGTTGTCGGGCACAGCCTTGGATATCAGGCAAAACGAGGGAACCATGAGGCGTCCAATGGATTGACTTGTCTGATCGACCCGCACCCCCGCAGCGGTCGACACCAGAAAGGATTGAACCATGGGCGAACTGAAAGACAAAGCCAAAGGCGTTGGCAATGAGATTGCCGGAAACATCAAGCAGGCGGCTGGGCGTGCAAGCAATGACCCGCTGCTCGAGCGCGAAGGCATTGAGCAGGAGCGCAAAGGCGAAGGCCAGAATCTAAAGGGCAAGGTCAAAGGCGCGCTCGGCGACAAGGTCTGAAGCCACCGAAGCAAACGAAAAGGCCGCCGCTTTTGGCGGCCTTTTCATCTCTGACGGTAATCGGCAATTATTTCGCCGCAGGCGCGCAATTCCTCCTCATGCCCCACTTCGCGCCAGCTTTCCCGCAAGGCGTCATTCTCCCAGGCAAGCATCGCTGGCAAGGTGAGCATATTGCGCACCCATTCGGTTCCTGCGTGGCCGACGTCGAGGCCGTAGGTCCGTACGCGAAAAACGACGGGGGCGAAAAAAGCATCGACAGCGGTAAATTCAGGCCCAGCCAGAAATGGCCCCCCGAAGCTGTCGAGACCCTGCGCCCACAATTCGGTTATGCGCACGACGTCACGGCGTAGCGCGTCCGACATCGGTTTGGGCTTTACCCGCACGCCGACATTCATTGTGCAGTCGTTTCTGAGCGCGGAAAAGCCGCTATGCATCTCGGCCGCCGCGCACATCGCCCATGCGCGAGCGGTTTCGTCCGCCGGCCACACGCCCTCATGCCGGTCGGCAAGATAAAGCACGATACCGAGCGAGTCCCAGATGGTGCGTTCTCCATCGATCAATGCGGGCACCTGCCCCGTCGGCGAAAAGGCGCGAAAGGCTTCATAATTGCTCATCGCGGCAAAGGGCTCCAGCCGGTCTTCGAACGGGATGCCGAGCATCGTCATGAGCAGCCAGGGCCGGAGGCTCCAGCTCGAATAATTGCGGTTTGCAGTGATCAGGGTGTAGGGCATGATGCGCCTCTAGCCGAAGGAGATTGTCATGTCAGCCTTGCTTGCCCTTGCTTTGCTAAACCAGCCGATTGTGACCGAATGCGACCGGCTTGCCGCGCATCCCAGCGACCCCGACAAGGTCGCACCCGGCGTGCCAGAGGGCAAGGTGGATCTGCCTGCCGCGATTGAGGCCTGCCAGTCGGCGGTGAAGGTTGAACCGGCCAATGGTCGCCTGAACTATCAATTGGCACGCACGCTCGGCTATGCCGGACGGGGCAAGGAAGCCGCACCCTATCGCGAGACTGCGGTGAAGGCCGACTATCCGCAGGCGCTGTTCGTGGTCGGATATATCCATCTGCTCGGGCTGAATGATGCGCCCAAGGATGCATGCAAGGCCGGCGAGCTCATTTATCGTTCGGCACTGAAAGGTCGGCACGCTGGCCTGGTGGGCTTTCCGCACTGGTCGTTGCAGGGCGCGTTCAAGGGCTGCAGCGTCAAACAGGATAAAGGCGAAATGCGCGGATTCCTCGAACAGGCGAAGATAATGTCGAAGGGCGATTTCTATCAGACGCTGCTTATCGAGTCGCTCGAAGCGCGATTGGTCGGCGACTAGCCTTCGACGCTTGCACTCCCGGGCACATCGTCAACGTCGAGCCAGCGCGTATCGGTTCGGTCGAAAAAGCTGTCGAAGACTGCGAATGGAATGCGAAAAGGACGGCCCCAATTGCTGTTCCACATCGCGACCACACCCGTTTTGCTTTGGGTATCGAAGATCAGCGTCGTGCGATAGCCGTCGACCGCTCCCGAATGGCCGACCAGCCGGTGCCCGGCATAGTCGAAACTTCGCCAGCCAAGGCCGTAAGCCGCGTTGCTGTTCGCCTGCCGCAGTTCCCCACCATAGAGCCGCGCGGTATTCACGCGCGGTGCCTGCGCCATTTGCAGCACAGTAGTGGAGAGCACATCAGGCCGCTCACCCATCGCCGCCTGCATCCATTTGGCAAAGTCGACGATATTGCTCTCAATCCCGGCCGCAGCGGGGACGCGCCAATAACTTTCCTTGAGGGTACGCACCTGCGAACCATTATGTGGCCGCGCCCATTCCTTTGCTTCGGTCAGTCCGGCCATACCAAAGCTTGCGCTTTTCATGCCCAGCGGCAGGAACAGGCGTTCGCTAACCAGATCGGCATAATGCCGGTTTGTAGCCTGTCCCAATATCTCGCTGGCGGTATCGAAAGCGAGGTTCTGATAGGTGTGGCAGGTACCCGGCTCGCACTGCAGCGGCGCCGCGGCCAGCTGGGTGCGGATCGAGACCGGGCTTTCGCCACCCTCCAGCTTCTCATCATAGGCGTTTTTGGTAAGGCCGGTCTGTTGCGACAGCAATTGCGCGAAGGTGACGCGCGTTTCGGCGCCCTTTGGCAGCCGCAGCGAGGTCCGCCAGCTCGCGAGTGGCCGGTCCAGATCGACCGTCGCTTCGCTTGCAAGCGCGGCGGCCATTGTTCCCGCCACGGTTTTCGATACCGATGCCCAGCGAAACACCGTGTCCGGCGTCACTGCAGTGCCTGTCGATTTGTCGGTGACGCCATATGCGCGGACGAAGCTCAGCTTGCCGCCTTCGACCACTGCCACTGCCAACCCGGCCATTTCCGGCTGCGCGGTTAGCGCCGTCAATTGCCGGTCAAGCCCTTCATAGTCAACCTGCCCATGCCATTCTTCCGGTGTGTCGGGCAGGTTGGTGTCTGTCTTCGCAAATAACGGCGGTGCAATCGTTGCCGGAATGTCGCTATCGATGAAATAAAGGCCATAAATGCTCGCGGCTGCCAGTATGGCGATTGCTATCGATGCTTTGACTGGACGACGCATCTTGTAGGCTCAGTTTGCCTCATAATGAGCTTTTGTCTTGGCGGCAATTTCCTCGGCGGTTACCCCCGGGGCTATCTCGACAAGGCGGAAGGGCGAGGCATGGTCCGGACGCTGGAACACGCACAAGTCGGTGATGATCATGTCGACGACATTCTTGCCGGTCAATGGCAGGGTGCAGGCGGGAATGAATTTGGGCGATCCATCCTTGGACGTGTGTTCCATAACCACGATGATCTTCTTGACGCCCGCGACAAGATCCATTGCACCGCCCATGCCCTTGATCATCTTGCCGGGGATCATCCAGTTGGCGATGTCGCCATTCTCCGCAACTTCCATTGCGCCCAATACGGTAAGGTCGACATGCCCGCCGCGGATCATTGCAAAGCTGGCGGCGCTGTCGAAATAGGCGCTTTGCGGTAACTCGCTGATTGTCTGCTTTCCCGCATTGATGAGGTCGGCATCTTCCTCACCTGCATAGGGGAAAGGCCCGATACCCAGCATGCCGTTCTCCGACTGCAATGTCACCTCGACGCCGTCGGGAATGTGGTTGGCCACCAGCGTCGGGATACCGATGCCGAGGTTTACATAATATCCGTCGCGCAGTTCCTTCGCGGCGCGCGCCGCCATTTCGTCACGGGTCCAGCTCAATGTATCAGTCCATCTTCGTCGGTTATTGGGTGCTGTGTTGGCAGGTCGGTCGGTTTGGCGCGCTCGGCATCGATGCCTTCCCAGATACGCGCCTCTGCCTCTGCCTCCGAAATGCCGACCGCGCGGGCCCAGGTTTTTGCGCCGTGGCGGACGCAATCAACCAGCGCGATGCCAAAGCCCATCGGGTCACCGCCTACGGGAACAGGGTTGATGAAGCAGGTAACCGGCCCACCCTCCTGCGCCCATACGCGGAGGAATTCTTTCGAGCCGCGAATCAGGTCGGTGTAGGGGACAAGATCGATGGGGACGGGTTTGTCAGTCATGGGGCGGGTTCCCATTTGGTGTCGGGGCTGAAAATTTCGTCATAGCCGCCACGGATCGACGGGCCATAAACGGGGTTGGAGAAAAGGAACCAGCCATTGCCCCAAAGCGACGAGATGGCCGGGTTGGCTGCCAATTTCTTGCGGTCTGCAACGCTTATGCCCTTTGCATTAAAAGCGTTCGAAAAATCGCCGAGCTGGTCGCCCGCCATTGCGATTACGCAATATCTGGCCGCAATGGCAGCGCGCCTCGCGTCCTTGCTCGAACCGGTATCGTCGTCGCCCATTAGATACAGCGTTTCGCCATGCTTGAATTCACCCAGCCCTGCAGCACGCAGCGTGTCTTCGGTGCCTTTCGCATTGGCAGTCGTGCGGTTTGTATTGGCGATAATTGTAATGCCCGCATCGCGCATCGCCCTTAACGCTTCGATTGCGCCAGGCATCGCAAGCGCCTTACCCTCGCCACTCTTTTCCCATTGGTCCCAGATCGCAGGGTCGAAATCCTTGCCCTGTTCGGCCATGTACCGCATCGATCCTACATTCCAGATCAGCGTTTCATCGGCGTCAAAAACGGCGGCAAAGCGTTTGTTCCCGCAATCGTCGAAACGCGGCATGTCTGGCGTAGCTTGCGAAGCCAATATGGTTTGACGATAGGGCATCCGGGTCGCAGCGGGATCGACCTTCACTTGAGCGAGCACATAATCCGTCAGGGCCTTATAAACCTGCACCGAGGCAATCGCGCCCTCCGCTGATCCGTACAGCCATTGCTGTCCTGTGGGCGGCGACGCCTGCGCAGGTCTTTCGCCGATCTGCGTCGCCAGCGCTTCCTTGCTTAAGACAGGCGCGGCAGTTTGCTGCCCCTGCGCGGCACATCCCGCAAGCGCCAGCGCGATTGCGCCACTCGTCAGGGGCCGAATCATCTCACCTGCCCTGCCACAACGCGCTGGTCACCCGAAAGACGCGGCCACGTCTTCCAGGTTCCAAGAGCGTAAAACACGCCAAATCCAAGCACGATCAGCGAAGACCAGATGTTGAACGGCGTCCGCATCTGGTCGGTCATCAGGATCGGAATGATTAACAATCCGCGCAGCAGATAGATTGCCGCGATGACGACTAACGCGGTCCGCAAAAGCGGCAAGCGGCGGAATCGGCCAGCACCGGAAAAGGCGTACCCCGCCCAGATTAACAGCACCAAAGCGATTCCTGCAGTCAGCATCGCAGGCATCCAGGACCCTGCCTCATCGGCGCGCGCCAATTCCTCGCCAGCCCCGAAAAAGCGGTACCAGTCACCGCCGCCGAAGATGCACGCGACGTGAAGCAGTGCCGCCAATATGCTCAGCCAGCCGCCGATGGTGAGCAGGTTTCTACCGTCGGTCATGCTGCTTCCCGCTCCCGCACGGTGCGAAACTCGATCTTTTTGTCATAGGGCGCGCCGACGATCATGCGCTGCACATAGACTCCGGGCAGGTGGATGCAGTCGGGATCGAGGCTGCCCACCGGCACCACTTCCTCAACCTCGACCACGCAGACCTTGCCGCAAGTCGCAGCGGGCAGGTTGAAATTGCGTGCGGTCTTGCGGAAGACGAGGTTGCCGCTTTCATCGGCTTTCCATGCCTTGACGAGACTCAGATCGGCGAAGATGCCGCGCTCGAGAATATATTCCCCCCGTCCATCTGGGCCATCAAATTCCTTCACCTCTTTGCCTTCCGCAACCAGCGTGCCGACACCCGTTTTGGTGTAGAAGCCCGGAATGCCTGCCCCGCCAGCGCGCATCCGTTCTGCAAGCGTGCCTTGCGGGCAGAATTCAACCTCCAGCTCGCCCGCCAGATATTGCCGCTCGAACTCCTTATTCTCGCCGACATAGGAGGAGATCATTTTCTTGACCTGCTTTGTACGGAGCAGCTTGCCAATGCCTTCATTGTCGATGCCTGCATTGTTCGACACGAATGTCAGCCCGGTAACGCCGCTGTCGCGCACCGCATCGAGCAACCGTTCGGGCAGGCCGCAAAGGCCGAAGCCGCCGCTGGCAATCAGCATGTCGTTCTTCAGCAAGCCGTCAAGCGCGGATTTTGCGTCGGGATAAAGCTTCTTCATGACCGGGAGAAATCCATTTTTAGCAATTTCGACAGCTCCATAATCGCCTGCTCACCGCTTGTCACCTTGATTGCGGCCATACCCATTGCCGCTGCTGGTTTGCAGTTGATACCGAGATCGTCGAGATAGATGCAATCAGTCGGCACAACCCCGAGCGCATCACACATCATTGTGTAAATGCGCGGGTCCGGCTTGCGAACGCCGACCTTTGAGCTTTCTATAACGTGGTCGAAGCGCGTCATGATGGCCTCTACTGCCGTCGCCTTGCCTGCATCCGCAGCCATTGCCGCCCCGCGTCCAGCGCGCACATTGTTCGTGATGCAACCGAGCGTAAAGCCCTGAAATTTGAGCTGGTCGAGCGCAGCCACCATTTCCGGCCTGATATCGCCTGCCAGACATGAGATGACCGACGCGCCGTCCAGGTTATGGCCCATGGCTTTCGCCTCGGCTGCGAAGAGCACGTCAAAATCTTCGGCGGTGCATTCTGCCCGTTCGAATTTTGCCCACGCATTTCCGTCGGGGTTGACGCTATTCACCCGGCGCACAAAATCGCGCGGCAAACCCCGCTCGGCCTCCAGGCGGTTGAAAGCCTCGAACGGCGATGAGGTTATCACCCCGCCAAAATCGAAAATGACGGTGATATAAGCCATCAATATTGCAACTTCAGCCCTGGCCTTGCCCACCGCGTCTTCACCAACCGCCCGCTGCCCGACAGGGTGATATAGGCATCCATCATATCGTCGCCGCCAAAGGCGATGTTGGTGGTGAAGATATCGTCGGTGGCAACGAACTCCACTAGCTCGCCCGCCGGCGATATGACCGAAATCCCGCATTCGCCGATTGTGGCAACGCAGATATTCCCACCCGCTTCCATGCCAAGACTATCGAAGAATTTATATCCGGCCGGGCGATAGAGCGGAATGCCCGGACCGCCGGGCCCTGCATCGGCTGCTACCTTACCCGGCGCGATGATGTTGAAACTCATCAGACGGCAAGTGTAGGTTTCGGCGGCATAGAGCGTCTTGCCATCGGGTGCGAGGCCGATGCCGTTGGGATTGTTTGACGGGAAAACAACTTCTTCAAGGTGGCTGCCATCGGCCTTCGCATAAAAAATGCCGACAATGTCGTGGCAGCGCTTTTTGTAATCGACCTTGCCGTGGTCGGTAAACCAGAAGCCACCATGTTCATCGAAGACGATGTCGTTGGGTCCACGCAGCACACAACCGAAGTCGCCCGACTTGTAGAGTATCTCTACCTCGCCAGTCTCGATATCGATCCGCTCGATCCGCCCGCCCGAATAGTCCTTTGCTATGCCATGCGGCGCAAGAAAACCATTTGCTTCGAGATATTCGAACCCGCCATTATTGCAGCAATAAAGTCTTCCATCGGGTCCGAGCGCCAGTCCGTTGGGTCCGCCCCCTGTATTCGCAATCACCGACTTGCCGCCGTCAGGCGCGATGCGAATGATTTGTCCTGCGGCAATTTCCGTCAGGATGACACTGCCATCAGGCATGACCACCGGTCCCTCGGGGAAGCGCAGGCCATCCGCTACCGTCACAAATTCAGCCATCACGTCTCTCCTCGTCCCTGTTCTATCCGGGTTCTCGCTCGGGCGCCGTACTGTCGCCCTCGCCCAGCGTCTTTTGCATATAGACGCTGTCGAGCCACTGGCCGAACTTTCGCCCGACAGACCGCATTGTTCCGGCATGCACGAATCCGCTGCGGCTGTGCAATGCAATCGAGGCAGGTTCACCCCCTCCGATCACGGCTATCATCTGTCTGAAGCCGCAGGTGTTGGCGGCCGCTATCAACGTGCGCAGCAGCGTCGAACCGATGCCAAGTCCAATCCGGTCGGCGCGTACGTAGATCGAATCCTCGCAGGCAAAGCCATAGGCTGGGCGGTCGCGAAATTGCATGGCATAGGCGTAGCCCACAATTTCCTCGTCGCGCACGGCCACCAAGAAGGGCCAACCTTTTGCCTGTATGCTCGAAATCTTTTCCCGGGTTTCGTCGATGTTGCGGGGAATTGTGTCAAAACTTGCGGTACCGGACCGGACATGTTCGGAATAGATATCCGCAATCGCGGCAGCATCGGATGCCATGGCGTTTCGGACTTTGGTCTTTGATGTTTCGAACACGGGCGACACCGGATGTGGCTGACACAGAAATCCCGGTATTGGAAGCTGTCAAAACTTTATTGGAGCTTTTTGATGTCGATCAATGCGGTCGTGCGGCATTTCATCATCCTGCGGTCATTGGCCGACTCATCGCGCCAGATTCTGAAAGGAAATGACAGTGAAATCGATACAGGTCCACGCAGGCAGCGACGCTGGTTTCGACAGTCGGCTGCAGGTGGCACTCGATCTGACGCGGAGGTTCAACGGCCATCTGTCGCTAGTACTGCCCCGCCCGCCGCAGGATTATGTAGCCTTTGACATGTTCGGTGGGGCGCATTTCATTGCCGAGGCATTCGAGACGGCGGAGAAGGAGCGCGACCGGATGCGGGCGCGGGTGGACGATAAGCTGAAGGTCGAAGGACTGCCGTGGGATTGGCAGATTTTCGACGGAACGACGGTTGATGCGCTGGTGAATGCGGCGCGACTGGGTGACGTCATGGTGATGTCGCTCGATGTGACGGGAACGGGTGCGCCGGGTCACGGGCGGGCGCTGGTGAGCGATGTCGTGACCGCGTCACGCACGCCGGTGCTGGCGGTGCCGGTCGGTTGCAAGAGCCTGTCGTTCGACCGGGCGATGGTGGCCTATGACGGCGGCTTCGAGGCCGCCAATGCGTTGCGCGCGGCGTTGCCCATGCTAGCCGCGTCCGCTGCGGTGCGCATTACCGAGGTCGAAGCCGCGCCCGAGGAATTCCCGGTGACCGATGCTGCGACCTATCTGTCCCGCCACGATATCTGCGCCGAGATAGCGGTTGCAGCGAAGGGCGATGCCAGTGTCGAGGAGCGGCTGCTGACTGAAGCCAAGGCGTGGCGACCGGATTTCCTCGTCATGGGTGCCTATGGCCATGGCCGCTGGCGCGAAACGCTGTTCGGCGGGGTTACCCGATTCCTGCTAGGCGAGATTGGTGTGCCGGTGTTGCTGGCGCACTAGCCGTGGCGCGGCGTTGTCTTTTGGCAGAATAGAGCGCCTTGTCTGCCTGTCGAAGCAATGTGGTCGTCGGTAGCTCCTCACCCGTCGAACGCGCATAGCCGAGGCTGGCGACAATGGGGACGATATGGCCGTCTATTTCGGTCGGACTGCACAGGGCGGCCATCATCGCGGTGCTGCGGGCGGACACGTCATTGTCGTCGCTTATGCCGCGAAAGATGACCATGAACTCATCCCCGCCAAGGCGTCCGACGCTGTCGGAGGGCAGCGCCGCAGCCACCAGCCGTTGTCCGACCGCCTGCAACATCGCATCGCCGGCATAATGGCCCAGGCTGTCGTTAACCTGCTTGAAGTCATCGAGATCGAGCAATGCCACTCCGAAATTCTGTCCGGCCATGGCTTCGGCGTCGAGTTCGTCCATCATCGCGCGCCGGTTTGCGATGCCGGTCAGCGGATCGGTCAAGGCCATTTGCCGATTTTCATATTGCAGCAAAAGACTGCCAACCAACTGCGAATATTGCTCGGACACGAACCTGATCATCAGGATGCCCACACTGATCGTAGACAGACCCAGCATCTTTGCCTCGAAATCGCCGGCAAACAGCATGGCGAGCGAGCTCGGGAACAAACCCATGATTAGAACGGCGACGGCAGCGGGTCGAAGCGAATACAGACAATGCGCAATCGACATGGCACCGAAACTTAGCGACACGGGGATCAACAGTTTTGCGTTGAACATGCCGTTCAGGAAAGTGACCGCGGCGTCGATGCCAAGGATCGAGATCAGCAGCATCGACATACCGACGTTCATTTTCAGCAGCCGGGGAATGCGCGCCGGATCGACATGCTTTTTCAGCACCCGGGACCAGACGAGCAGACGGATGAGGCAATAGAAAATCAGCAGCGACATCCAGCCGTATCTTTCGAACGGCATCCCGTCATATGCGCAAACCGCCATGATAATTGCCGTGTTCAGCAAGGCCACGAAAAGCAGCATCGGCACCTGTCGCCGCACGCTGTCGAACTGGGCGCGCATCAACGCATCGCGAATTGCAAGGGGCACGGGAGGGTCGACGCGCCTTGTCAGCGCTGCCCAGCCTGCCCGTAACTGCCCCCTATATCCCAAAATGCGCCCCTCGCGGTTCGATACCGCATAGCGCGCAAGATATGGCGCGGATGGTAAAGGCGGCGTTAAAGCTGACCCGAAACATCACGTTGGCTAAATAGAAAAGACGTGCCAGTCTCATGCGTCGGGGGACGGGACATGAATCGATCGAAAAGCAATGCGCGGCCAATGGGCTTTTGGATGGCGCTTGCGCTGGTTATGGGAAGCATGATCGGCTCGGGTGTTTTCCTGCTCCCTGCCAGCCTTGCCCCATTGGGGTGGAATTCCGTCTTCGGCTGGATCATTACTGTCGCGGGGGCACTTTGCGTTGCGGCCGTTTTCGGACGGTTGAGCCGGGCCATCCCCAAGGCGGGCGGACCCTATGCCTATACAAGGGCAGCATTTGGCGACGGGGCCGGTTTTGCCATTGCATGGGCGTACTGGATTTCAATGTGGGTCGGCAACGCCGCCATCGCTACCGGTGCGGTCAGCTATCTTAGTCAGCTCTTTCCGATCGTAGGCAGGCCCGGAATTTCTGCTGCGGTTACCGTCGCCATTGTGTGGGCCTTTGCGCTGATCAATATCAGCGGAACGAAACTTGCCGGGCAGGTGCAGATCGTTTGGACAATCGTCAAATTGCTGCCGCTTGTCGCGGTGATCGGGCTGGCTGCGTACATATTGGCGAGCAAGGGGCCAGCCGTGATTATGCCTTTTGCAGCGCAGGACGTGTCGCTCGGCGCCATTTCGACGGCGACCATCCTCACTTTATGGGCCATGCTGGGCCTCGAAACGGCAACGGTTCCAGCGGACAAGGTCGAAAATCCGGAGAAAAACATTTCCCGCGCAACATTGCTCGGCACCGGCGGGGCGGGGCTGATTTATATCATTGTCTGTTCCGCGGTCGTCCTGATGCTGCCCGCCGTGCTGACGGCAGCGTCGCCCGCGCCATTTGCGCTGTTCGTCGAAACCTATGGCGGGGCACAGGCGGGGACAGCCATTGCCGCCTTCGGTGCCATTAGCGCCCTGGGCGCGCTCAACGGCTGGGTCATGTGCCAGGGAGAGCTGCCTGCGGCAATGGCCCGTGACGGGCTGTTTCCAGCTTTTCTGGGCAAAGCAGCGCCGAACGGCACACCACGCAACGCGCATCTGTTCACCACATGCCTTCTCACCATCGTCATATTGATGAACAGCAGCCGATCGATGGCGGCGATGTTCGAATTTCTGATTATTCTCACCACCGCGATTGTCCTCGTAATGTACTTTGGCTGCGCAATGGCAGCAGCCCGGCTGATAATGAAAGGTGACATTATTGCGGGCGTGGGCTTCAAGACCATTGTCGCCCTTGCAGCACTATATGCGCTTTGGACGATTTACGGTGCAGGTGGCGAAGCTCTGGCTTGGGGTGTCGCGCTGCTGCTCGCGGGCATTCCAGTTTTCTGGCTGATGAAATTAGCAAGGGGAAGGGGTTCCAAAGCCCGGACTTGAGGCCTACATGCGCGGCAAAGATTATAAATCGCGGGACCTGAAATGAGCTACACCACCGACCTCGGCATCTATATCAACGGCAGCTGGAGGCGTGGCGACGGCCGCGACGTCCATAAGGTCATCAACCCGGCAACGGGCGACGTGTTGGCCGAACTGCCGCTCGCAACAGCTGCCGATCTGGACGAAGCGCTGGAGGCAACGGCGCAGGGATTTGCATACTGGCGCACCGTCGATGTCAACGCCCGTGCCACGGCGCTGCACAAGGTGGCGGATCTGATCCGCGAACGCGCTGAGACCGTCGCCATTTTGCTGACCACCGAACAGGGCAAGCCGCTGGCCGAGGCGCGCACCGAAGTTGCATCGTGCGCCGCGACATTCGACTATTTCGCCGAGGAAGCCAAGCGCAGCTATGGCCGGGTCCTCGTCCGCCCGACCGGGCAGCGTTCGCTTGTCCTGAAGCAGCCCGTCGGACCGGTTGCGGCGTTCAGCCCATGGAATTTTCCGGTCAACCTGATGGTCAAGAAAATGGCGGCTGCCCTTGCGGCGGGATGTTCGATCATAGCCAAGCCGCCGGAGGAAACCCCGGCCTCGACCAGCGCGGTGTTCCAGTGCGTCATCGACGGCGGCGTCCCCGACAATGTTGCGCAGCTTGTCTATGGCGTGCCTGATATGGTCAGTCGCCATCTGATCGGATCGGCCATCATTCGGAAGATCAGCTTCACCGGTTCGGTGCCGGTGGGCAAGCATCTGCTCAAGCTTGCCGCCGATGGGGTGAAGCGGACCACGATGGAGCTGGGCGGGCATGCGCCGGTGCTGATCTTTGATGACTGCGACCTCGACAAAGCGATCAAGCTGTCCTCCACCACCAAATTCCGAAATGCGGGGCAGGTCTGTATCTCGCCCACGCGCTTCTATGTGCAGGAGGGCGTATATGACCGCTTCGTCGCCGGATTTGCGGAGGCCACAAAGGGCATCCAAGTCGGCAACGGACTGGAGGCGACAACCGTCATGGGACCGCTTGCAAACGACCGTCGCCCGCCAGCGATCGAAAAACTGGTGACTGACGCAACCGCCAAGGGCGCCAGATTGCTGGCAGGCGGCGAGCGCGGCGACTGCGGCAATTTTTACCTGCCCACGATATTGGCGGACGTGCCGATGAGCGCGGATATCATGGAAGACGAACCTTTCGGCCCGGTTGCCCTGATGCGCCCGTTCAAGACATTCGACGAAGCCATCGAGCAGGCCAACCGCCTGCCCTTCGGCCTTGCCGCCTATGCCTTCACCGAAAATGCGCGGCAGGCCAATCTGGTCGCCGATGCGCTCGATACGGGCATGGTCGGCCTTAACAGTTTTGCCATTTCCTATGTCGATGCACCCTTTGGCGGCATCAAGGAATCAGGCTTCGGCAGTGAAGCGGGGGCAGAAGGGCTTGATGCCTATTATGTCACCAAGGCGGTGCATCAATATTAATCCGGAGGACGCCGTATCTGGCGACCAGGCCGGCCTGACTGTCGCATCGCCTGGAAGCTTAGCCCTTGTAGAGCGACGAAACCGCAGTCAGATTCGCACTCGCCAGACCGACGTCAATTGCGGCCCCGAAAAGGGCCACCGAGACGGAGGATGGAATGACGGATCAGGCTGCTTCGCCCGTATCGAGCCGGAGCGTGCGACCCTTGGGGTCGTGCCAGCGCAGCGCGGGATCGGACATGAAGTCTTCCAGCGGCGTGCGGGTCAGATGGTTGGTGTAGTTGCTGATCACCTTGGTCGCGATGATCGTAACCACCTCAAGCACGTTGGCACGGGTGAAGCCAGCGGCGATGAATTCATCGACAGCAGCATCGCCCGCAAATCCGCGCGTCTCAGTGACGATTTCGGCAAAGTTGCGCAGCGCCTGAAGGCGGGCATCCGCGATCGGGGTCTGCTCGCGGAGCGCCTGGATTGCGTCTTCGGGAACGCCGGCATTGCGTGACAGGAAAGTGTGTCCGGCGGTGCAATATTCGCAGCCGTGGAACACATTGACCGCCTGATAGACCACCTGCTGCTCCGCCGGAGTCAACGTCGATTCGGTTACCAGTGCAAACAGCGCGTCATATCCTTTGAGCGCGACCGGGCTTTCGGCTAGCATGCCATGCAGCTTGGGGACAAATCCCCAGCCTTTCTTCACATCGGCAAGCTTGGCGCGCGAACCTTCAGGCGCGGTGGTTTCATCATAAAGCGTAAATGTGGTCATCGTCTTGCTCCTTGCTGGGCCGGCGGCGAAATTGTCGCTGTCCGACGGAAACCAGATGAAACATTCCATTTCATTGCAGAAGCTATGCAAGAGCGATATCATTCATGCTCGAAAGGAATGAATATGGATCGGCTGGGCGCAATGGCGCAATTTGTCCGCGTGGTGGAAGCAGGTTCCTTTTCCGCGGCGGCGCGCATATCGGGTCAGGGGCAACCTGCCATTTCCAAGGCGGTGGCGCAGCTGGAGCACCGGCTTGGGGTGCGACTGCTGACGCGAACTACCCGTGCGGTGACGCTGACCGATGCAGGGTGGGTTTTTTATGAGCGCGCCCGAACCGCGCTCGATGCCGCCGAAGAAGCCGACGCCGCGGCGCGCGGTGCCGATGCAGCCTTGACGGGTCGACTGCGCGTCTGCGCGCCCGTAACGTTTGCGCGCCTGCACATTGTTCCCAGTTTACCGATATTTACTGCCGCGCATCCAGGCCTGGAGCTGGACCTCATTCTCGACGACCGGCGCATCGATCTTGTCGAAGAAGGGATCGACATTGCCGTCCGTGCGGGTGCGCTCGCCGATAGTTCGCTGGTCGCCACGAAATTGGCCAGTGCCGAGCGGCAGGTTATTGCGAGCGGGGATTTCTGGAGAGCGCATCCGCCGGTCCAGACCCCTGCCGACCTCGCCGGTCTTCCCTTTGTCGCTTACGGCCCATCGCCGGGCGGGCTGGACTGGGTATTTGCGAATGAAAAAGGCGCCGAGCTTGTGCGCATGCAGCAACGCATCCGAATGAGCGCGGTCGAAGGTGTGCGCGAAGCGGTGTTTGCAGGGCTGGGCTTTGCAATTGCGTCGCAATGGGTGTTTGCCGATGCAACCGGCACCGAAAAGGCGCAGCGCATATTGCCACATTGTCGTCTGCCTTCGGTCGATCTGTGGACGATATTTCCGGCTGGTCGCCAGCCATCGGCGCGGGCGCGGGTGTTCGCCGATTTCCTGAGAAAAATAGTCGGCCGACTGGAAATCTAGACTGCGGCGTCGCGAACCACTGCGATCCCTGCCGCGCGCTGTTTCCTTAATTCCGCCTTCAGTTTCGCGGGGTCGCGCGCGAAGACGAAGCCGAAGCTGACCCCCCCTTCCTTGCCGATGGTCGCATGGTGCAACTTGTGCGCCTGCACCAGCCGCTTGGCATAACCGCGTTTCGGCACATATCTGAAATAGCGTTGATGCACGAGGCCATCATGCACCACGGTGTAGATGATCCCGTAGAACAGGATGCCAAGGCCGATCCAGGTCGCCGGCTCCCATGCGCTGTCGCCTGCCACGAGCGGGGAACCCCACATGAACATGGAAATGCTCATCACGGCACCGACTATGCCGTAAAGGTCGTTTTTCTCCAATATATTGTCATGCGGCTCATGATGATCGCGATGCCATCCCCAGCCCCAGCCATGCATGATATATTTGTGGCTCGCCCACGCGACCCATTCCATCGCAAGGACGGTGGTGACAACGATAAGGATGATGGCCCAGATGCTCATTCGGCGACCATAGGCGCAATTTTTATATCTTTGAAGTGCAAGCGAGGGCAGCTCACTTGATTTCGCTGCAATCGCTTCTATGGCAATTTCATTATGTCAGTTCCCCAAACCCTGTACGAAAAAATCTGGAGTGCACATGTCGTCGAACGACGCGAAGATGGCACCTGCCTGATTTTCATCGACCGGCATCTGGTGCATGAAGTGACCAGCCCGCAGGCGTTCGAAGGACTTCGTGCTGCAGAACGAACCGTAAGGCGACCCGATCTGACACTCGCCGTACCGGACCACAATCTGCCAACCACGGCAAGGCTGGACAGCGCAGGCAAGCGCATCCCGATCGCTGACCCGGAAAGCGCGCAACAATTGGCCGCGCTGGAAAAAAACGCGCCCGAATTCGGCATCCGCTATATCGACGCGGCAGATGCCATTCAGGGGATCGTCCACGTCGTGGGACCGGAGCAGGGATTTTCGCTTCCCGGCACGACCATCGTCTGCGGTGACAGTCATACCGCCTGCCATGGCGGGCTTGGCGCGCTTGCCTTCGGGATAGGGACGAGCGAGGTCGAACATGTTCTGGCTACACAGACCTTGCAGCTTAAGCAGTCGAAATCGATGGAGGTCCGCATCGATGGCGAACTGGGTCCGGGCGTGAGTGCCAAGGACGTGGTCCTGCACATCACTGGCGTGCTGGGCGCAGCGGGCGGCAGCGGCTATGTTATCGAATATACCGGGTCGGTTATCCGGAACCTGTCGATGGAAGGCCGTCTGACGGTCAGCAACATGGCAATCGAACATGGCGCGCGCGCGGGCCTGATCGCACCTGACGATGTAACCTTCGACTATATCAAGGGCCGTCCGATGGCTCCCAAGGGATCGGAGTGGGACGCAGCTATCGCCTATTGGCGCAGCTTGGCGACTGACCCCGGCGCTGCCTACGATAAAGTGGTGGCGATCGATGCCGCCGACATCGCGCCGAGCGTGACATGGGGAACGTCGCCGGAAGATGTTTTACCCATCACCGGTGTCGTGCCGTCGCCCGACAGCTTCGCCGACCCCTCCAAGCAGGCCGCCGCGCAAAAGTCGCTCGACTATATGGGCCTGATCCCCGGTACTGCGATGACAGATGTGGAGGTGCAGAATATCTTCATCGGCAGTTGCACCAACAGCCGTATCGAAGACCTGCGCGCCGCCGCCGCCGTTCTGAAAGGCCGCAGGAAAGCAGCGAACGTCAAATGGGCAATCGTCGTGCCGGGCAGCGGGCTTGTGAAGCGACAGGCCGAAGCCGAGGGACTTGACCGCATCTTTACCGATGCCGGTTTCGAGTGGCGCGAACCCGGCTGCTCGGCCTGTCTGGGCATGAACCCCGACAAAGTACCAGCGGGCGAACGCTGTGCTTCCACCTCCAATCGAAACTTTGTCGGGCGGCAGGGTCCCGGCGCACGAACTCATCTGGTCAGCCCCAGTATGGCAGCAGCGGCGGCGGTGACCGGACGGCTGACCGATGTGCGCGAGCTCATAAACTGAGTCCCTCCGCGGAACATGTTGCTTTCGGCATATTGACTCGCACGTGATCGGGCGGAATGTAAATTCCGGGTGGGAGGCAAGATGGCAAAGCGGTCAAACAAGACGATTGAAAGTACGGAGCCTGTCGAGCATCGTGGCGTCGTTGTCGGCTGGACTCATCATGATTTTGGGACATCGATCGATCTCAGACTTCAAAGCACCGTATCGCAGCAAGCGCTCGACGAGAACAGGGTGGATAGCCATCATTTCCTGATGACATATAGCCAGGCGCTGATGCTCGCCAAATTCCTGCTCGATGCCACCGGACAATCCTTGCCGCAGAGGCACAAGGCGCCGCTCTGGCGTCGGCTGTTGAACAAATAGGCCATAAGCGCTTTACTTGTCCGGATGGCCAAAGCTAAGGCAGTCATCGATACAGGACAGGATATATGACCGATAAACCCCCTAAAGACAAAAAAGACGCCAAATGGTCTACCGGTGCCAAGGTTGGTGCAGCGGTCGGATCGGCGGCGCTGGTGGCAGCACTTATGTACGCGGGCCGACGCAGCCTGACCCAGAAAAAGGGAAAGCTTGAGCCGCTATCGCCCGAACCCGAGGTCGAGCCGATAGATGACAAGCAGCCCAAGGTCGATACGGACTGACCGCATGGAGCCTGTCAGCAAGGTCGAAGGCCGCGCCTATCCGCTAGGCCTCAAAAATGTCGATACGGACATCATCATTCCGGCTGAATGGTTGAAAACGATAAGTCGTTCAGGACTCGGCAAAGGGGCTTTTGAAAGCCTGCGCGCGGTTCCCGGCAATGTGTTCGACAATCCCGAATATGCGGGTGCGCCCATCCTGATCGCGGGCGACAATTTCGGTTGCGGATCGAGCCGCGAACATGCCGCCTGGGCCATGGCCGATCTTGGTATCAAGGCGGTGATTGCGCCGAGTTTTTCGGATATATTTTCGGGGAATGCGTTCAAGAACGGGTTGTTGACGGTGGTCCTTCCGCAACCAGCCATAGACCGGTTGATGCAGGTAGCGGAGACCGATCCGATCCATGTCGACCTCGAAACGCAGACGGTGACGACGCCATTTCAGGATCGCTTCGAATTTGAGATCGACCCGTTCCGCAAGCATTGTCTGCTAAACGGCGTCGATGAAATCGGGCTGACGTTACAGAGTGACGAGGCTATTTCTGCCTATGAGTCTGAGGTAGCAGCGGCAAGACCTTGGCTAACACCAAGCCCTGCATAGCAACCTCGTCGCTCCAGCGGAGGCTGGAGCGACGGAGTGGAGAGAGAAGAAAAATGAGAGCTTTATTATCTACCGCAACTGGCGGGCCTGAAACCCTTGTCATGGGTGAGCTGCCCGAGCCGGTGGCCGGTCCAGGGCAGGTTGTGGTCGCGGTCAAGGCCTGCTCGATCAACTTTCCCGATACGCTCATGATCGTCGATCTCTACCAGTTCAAGCCCCAACGTCCCTTTGCGCCCGGCGGTGAGATTGCTGGGGTGGTGGAGGCCATTGGAGAAGGTGTGAGCGGCTTTGCTGTTGGCGACCGTGTCATTGGCCTGTGCGGCAATGGCGGCCTGACCGAAAAGGTCGCAATTGCAGCATTCAACTGTTTCAAAATGCCCGATGCCATGTCGTTCGATGACGGCGCATCCTTGTTGATGACCTATGGCACCTCGATCCACGCGCTGAAGGATCGAGGGGCCATGAAAGAGGGTGACAGCGTCCTCGTACTGGGCGGCGCGGGAGGTATCGGAATTTCTGCCATCGAGCTGGGCAAGGCATTTGGCGGGCGCGTCGTCGCAGGCGTTTCAAGCGAAGCCAAGGCAGAAATTGCGCGGGAGGCAGGCGCTGACGATGTCGTCGTGTACCCCCACCAGCCGTTCGACAAGGACCAATCGAGGGCCGTCGCCGAGATGTTCAAGGCAGCAGCTGGTAAAGACGGCTTCAACATCATCTATGATACAGTCGGTGGCGATTATAGCGAACCGGCGGTGCGCTCGATTGCGTGGGAGGGCAAATTCCTCGTCGTCGGCTTCCCGGCAGGTATCGCAAAGCTGCCGCTTAACCTGACCTTGCTGAAAAGCTGCGACATTTGCGGTGTGTTCTGGGGCGCTTTTGCAGCACGCACGCCGCAGAAGAACCACGCAAACATTGCCGAATTGTTTGAGCTTTATGCGGCTCGAAAAATCAAGCCTCGCATATCCGAAACTTTCGAACTGGCCGATGCAGGCAAAGCCATTGCCCGGCTCGGTGACCGTGCTGCCGTTGGCAAGCTGGTAGTTCACATTTAGCGCGCCCTTGTGAATCATCGGCACAGAGCCTAACTATCAGTTGAACCATCGGGGACAGACATGACTACTTTTGACGATCGCGAAAACGCCTTTGAAAACAAGTTTGCACATGATGCAAACCTGCATTTCAAGATCACCGCACGGCGCAACAAGCTCGTCGGGCAGTGGGCCGCGGAAAAAATGGGTCTGACCCCGGAAGAAACCACAGCATATGCCACCTCCGTCGTTCAGGCCGATTTCGAGGAAGCCGGCGACGAAGATGTCATCCGCAAGGTACTGGGTGACTTGACCTCGGCGGGCATCGACATCGATGATGCAGCCATTCGCGCCGCGCTCGAAGACAAGATGATCGAAGCGCGTCGCCAGTTTATCGAGCAAGCCTGATGGCGATGGCAGCGGCTGAAATCGAAGGCATGATAAAGGCCGCATTGCCCGATGCATTGGTGGAGATCACCGACCTCGCAGGCGACGGCGAACATTATGCTGCACGCGTAGTTAGCGAGACTTTTCGCGGGCAACCGCGCGTGAAGCAACACAAAGCCGTATATGACGCGCTGGGTGGCCGCATGGGCGGTGTACTGCACGCGCTGCAACTGACCACTGCTACACCCTGATTATTGGAGTAATGAATATGAGCGTGAACGAACGGATCGACGAACTGGTCAAGAATAATGACGTTGTGCTGTTCATGAAAGGCACGCCCTTGTTCCCGCAGTGCGGTTTTTCAAGCAAGGCGGTCGCCATTCTCGACCATCTGGGCGTCGCTTATGAAAGCGTCGATGTATTGCAGGACATGGAGATCCGCGCCGGCATCAAGGACTATAGCGACTGGCCCACCATTCCGCAGCTATATGTGAAGGGCGAATTTCTCGGTGGCAGTGACATCATGATGGAGATGTACGAGGCCGGTGAATTGCAGGAAATGGTCGAGAGTCAGGGACTGGCTAAGACCGATTAAGCAATCCCATGGCCGGCTTCGCCCCGGCGGATATTCGGCAGCAGCAAGTGAAGCCATCCCAGCGCCAGCATATATGATAGGGCGGCGAACACGAACAGCGGCGTAAAGCCCAACCCAGCCGCCAGGACGGCGCCGGTCACAAGCTGGATCAACGCGCCGCCGATATTGCCCATGAACGCGCCGAACGCGGTCACCCGCCCGACTTTCGCGCGCGGCACGACGTCTGTGATCGTCGAGAAGATCGACAGCGAAAAGCCCTGGTGCCCGGCCATCACCACGCCCATCATGATCGCAACCGGCCAGAATGAATCGAGCGTCAGCACAAATGGCAAGGGCACCACGATCAGCGCCGAACCCAGCATCACCGTCTTTCGCACCCGGTTCACGCTCCACCCTGCCTCCAGCAGGCGTGTGGACAGCCAGCCGGCAAACAGCGCACCCGCGCCCGACCCCAGAAAGGCAATGGCGAGCGGGATGGCAAGCTCGCTCGTTGTCAGGCCATATTCCTTGCGGTAAAAATCGGGCAGCCAGAAATTGATCAGCCACCATGTGGAATCGGACAGCGCCTTTGCGATCACGATCGCCCAAGTCCGCCGCTCCATCAAAATGGGACCATAAGGCGCACCATCGTCCGAAAAGTCGAGATTCGCGTCCTCGGCCTTGTCGTCGAAACGAACACCGCGCGCCAACCACAGCCATAATGCCAGGGTAACAAATCCGCCAAGACCGCCAAAAATCAACGCCCCGCGCCATCCCCAAATCGCGGCAATGACCGGAATGAAAAATGGCATGGAAATCGTGCCGATGCCCGCGATCGCGGTACCCACCCCGAAGGCAAAAGATCGCTTGTCCGGCGGAAACAGCGTGGCCACAGTCTTGATGGTCAGTGGCGTCTGCACCGCCTCTGTCGCCCCGAGGCCGATTCGCGCCGCCACAACATGCCAGCCTGCCATCGCCCAACCATGCGCGATGGCGGCGAGGCTCCAGGTCGTTACGCCTGCAATCATCGAACGCAGGACGCCAAGCCGGTCGACAAGCCAGCCGGTGAAAAGGAACGACAAAGCCGCCGCCACCTGGGTTACGAATGCGAGGTTGGCAAAGTCGGTATCGCTCCAGCCGAGATCAGCCGACATATCAGGTTTCAGGATCGCGATGACAGGCCTGTCCATCGCATTGAAAATTCCCGCAACGCAAAGCAGACCAAACAGGGTCCAACGCAACGCAGGCGTTATGGGCTTCATATTCGTCCGCCGATGCGCATCCATGCTTCCCCTTGGCCTTTGGCCCGCCCCGCTTTATGCTGGAACTCCTCGCAGACAAGCCTATAGAAGGCCATATGACACCGCAAGACATAAACGCCAATTACATTGCGGACCTCTATGGCGAAACCTATCTGGCGGAGGTTGATCCAGCACCGCGCAGACGGCTGGCGGTCAGTGCCTATTTCCCGGGCTTTGTCGTGGTGGCCATCGCATCGGCAGCGGCAACGTGGTTTTCGGAACATTATGGCATGCCGGTAATCCTGGCAGGACTGTTGCTTGGCCTTGCTCTCAATTTTGTATCAGCAGAGCGCAAGGTCCACCCGGGCCTCGATTTCTGTGGAACCTCTTGCCTGCGTTGGGGGATCGTGCTGCTCGGTACGCAGGTGACGGCGATGCAGATCGGCAACATCGGCGCGCTCGCTTTCGTCGGGCTTATCGCCATCATGGCGATCGTCATCGGTGCGGGTCTGCTAGGGGCCAAATTGGGCGGACAAAGCAATTATGCCGGGTGGCTGGCAGGGGGCGCAACGGCGATATGTGGGGCGTCGGCGGCGCTGGCGATTTATGCCATCATCGGGCGCGAGCGGCTCAACCAGTCGCAGTTCACACTGACATTGGTGGGCGTGGCGCTGGCGAGCGCCATAGCCATGTCATTCTACCCACTCATCGCTGCTTATCTTGACTTTACCGACAAGCAGGCGGGCTTTCTGATGGGCGCGGCGGTGCATGATGTCGCGCAGGCCTTGGGCGGCGGCTACAGCTTTTCACAAAGCGCCGGTGAAACCGCCACAATCGTCAAGCTTTCCCGCGTTGCCTTGCTAGCCCCGGCGGTGGCGCTCATCGGTCTTGCTATCGGCAGCGCGGGTGGCCAGTCCGGAAATATGCTCGCAAAGCTCAAGCTGCCTTGGTTCATCCTGGCCTTTTTTGGCGCGGTTGCGCTGAATTCGCTGATTGAAGCACCAGAATGGGTGGCTGAATATGGCCTTGTTGCTTCAAAGGCCATGCTGCTTTTTGCCGTGACGGCAACGGCAATGCGCTCACGGCTCGATCTGCTTCTTGGGCAGGGCTGGAAGGCGCTGCTGCCAGTGATACTCGCGACCATCACCGCATTCTTCGCGTCGGCGGTATTTGCCTGGGCAATATTATGACCGCCGACATCTACGATCTGGCGGTCATTGGCGGCGGGGTAAACGGTGCAGGGATCGCGCGAGACGCGGCGGGACGGGGCGCCAAGGTGATTTTGCTGGAACGTGGCGATCTTGCCCGTGGCACCTCGTCGGCGTCCACCAAACTGATCCATGGCGGACTGCGCTATCTCGAACATTATGAGTTTTCACTGGTGCGAGAATCGCTCATCGAGCGGGAGCGGCTCTGGGCCATCGCGCCGCACATCATCTGGCCGTTGCGCTTCGTGCTGCCGCACCGGAAGGGTATCCGCCCGGCATGGCTGGTCCGTCTGGGCCTGTTCCTGTACGACCATATCGGCGGGCGCAAGAAACTGCCGCCCACGCGCACGCTCGACCTGCGTCGTGAACCGGCGGGTCAGCCGCTGAAACCCGCGTTCGTCAAGGCCTTTGAATATTCGGATTGCTGGGTCGACGATGCGCGACTGGTGGTGCTGAACGCCATGGACGCAGCCGAGCATGGTGCGGATATCCGCACCCGGTCGGAAGTCACGCATCTCGAACGGCGTGATGGCGTCTGGCATATCGAGATTTCGGGCCAGCCCCCGATTAGGGCCAAGGCGGTCACCAACGCCGCAGGACCGGCAGTACTCGACCTTCTCGCGCGAACAACTGGACATCACCGCGATCCTGACGAGAAAATACGGCTTGTGCGTGGTTCGCACATTGTCGTGTCTGAAATGTTTGAGACGCCGCAGGCTTATTTCTGCCAGAACCCCGACGGTCGTATTTTCTTTGCCATCCCTTATGAGGACGATTTCACGCTGATCGGTACAACCGATGCCGATCATGACGGCTCGCTCGACAACATCACCGCTACAGCGGAGGAAGTCGAGTATATTTGCGAGTCGGCCAACAGCTATTTCAAAAAGAGCCTGACGCCAGCCGACGTGATTTACAGCTATGCTGGCGTCCGCCCGCTTGTCGATGACGGATCGGGCAAACCAGAAGCCGCTTCGCGCGGCTATCATTTCGACATCGATAGCGATGAAAATGGGGCGGTCCCAATATTGTCGGTGTTCGGGGGCAAGATCACCACCTATCGCCATTTGGCCGAAAGCGCCATCGACCGGCTTGCAACCTATCTGCCGGTGCTATCTGGACCGGGTTGGACGCTCCAAAAGCCGCTGCCCGGCGGTAATTTTCCGACGGAGGGTGTGGGCGCACTTCGTGCTGACATCCTGAAACGGTATCCATTTCTGCCGGAACGGATTATCCAGCGTCTCTCCCGCAGCTATGGGACAAGGAGCGCCACATTATTGGGTGAAGCGAAGGACATCGCGGATCTCGGCGCGCACTTCGGCCACGGACTTTACCAGGCAGAGGTCGACTATCTGATCGCCCGTGAGTGGGCGAAGTCGGCCGATGATATATTGTGGCGGCGCAGCAAACTGGGCTTACGATTTTCTGCGACAGAGCGGGAATTGCTGGAAAGCTATGTTTTGGCGTCTGTGGCAAACTAATCGGTTCAACAGATTGGATTATCCTGTAAAATGACCCTGCATAACGTATGCGCGGGGGAAAAATGGGGGACAAAGGCGATTTGGCCGCGGGCGATTTGAGCGGCGACCGCCGCTTCGCAGCATTCATAAGCTACAGTCATGCCGACACTGAGGTTGCCGCTCACTTGCAGCGGCGCTTGGAGCGATATCGCCTGCCGAAGCGAATTTCTCAGATGCGCCGGACGCCAACCGCCGCTCTTGGTGCAATATTCCGTGATCGCGAAGATCTGGCCGCAGCGGCGAGTCTGAGCGCGGCAATACAGGATGCCATTGCCCGAGCCGAGGCGTTAATTGTTATCTGCTCGCCGGAAGCGGCCGGCTCGCAATGGGTCAGCGCCGAAATCGAATTATTTCGTAAACTGCATCCTGAAAAGCCCATTCTGGCCGCGTTGGTGGCGGGCGAACCGGCAAGTTCGTTTCCTTCAGCCCTGACGGACGGGGGGAACGAACCCCTTGCGGCAGACCTTCGCGCCAACGGCGATGGGTACCAGCTTGGCTTTCTGAAAATTGTCGCCGGCATCGCGGGCGTGCCCCTCGACGCACTCATACAGCGCGATGCGCAGCGCCGCATCCGCCGCGTGACCGCCATCACGGTCGGTGCCCTTGCCGCAATGCTAATCATGGGCATCATGACCGCATACGCCATCCAAGCCCGCAACGAAGCCGCCCGACAGCGGGCCGAGGCCGAAGGCCTGGTCGAATATATGCTCACCGATCTGCGACAAAGACTGAAGGGTGTCGGACGGCTCGATGTAATGAACGCGGTCAACGAGCGCGCAATGGAGCATTATAGGCGGCAGGGGAATCTAACCGACCTGCCAGCGGATGCGCTCGAGAGGCGTGCGCGCATATTGCATGCGATGGGCGAGGACGATCAGAACCGCGGTGCGACAGACGAAGCGCTTGGCAAATTTCTGGAGGCACACAGAACCACGCGTAACCTGCTAGGCCGCCAGCCGCAAAATCCAGACCGGATATTTGCTCATGCCCAAAGCGAATATTGGGTCGGCTATGTCCATTATCTACACAAGGACTTTTCGAGGGCTGAAAAGAACTGGAAAAATTATTTGGCGCTGGCGGAGCAACTGTCAAAGTTACCGGGCGAGACAAAGCGCGGCGCTGTTGAGCGGGGCTATGCAACGAACAATTTGTGCGTTTTGGCGGTCGACCGCGAAAGTTCATCAGCGGATGCCGTGAATCGTTGCGGTCAGGCTGTCGAAGTTCAGCGCGGGATTGCGGCAACAAGTTCCAAGGATTTCAATACCCAGCTCTCTTATGCCAACAGCTATGCCTGGTACGCCGATGCGGTGGAAGCGCACGGCGATTTGCAGGAGGCTCGCACGCTGCGATTGGAACAGCTGAAACTGATCGAAGCGCTACGCGCCCGCGATCCAAAGAATCTCGACGTTACCGAGTTCAGGTTGACGGCGCTGACCGCAATCAGCCGCCTTGACCGAAAGCTGGGCAGCGCAAGCGCGGCGCGCGTACGTCTTCGCCAATTGCGGGCGGAGGCACTCGCGCTGCGCGATCACGATCCCAGCAATGCGACATGGGCTGATCGGCTTGAACGGATCGATAGGGAAATTGAAATTCTTGAAGGAGACAAGAAATGACCGATGCTGTTTCGCCACAACTGGATGGATTGTTCAAATTTTTCAGCCGGGTCCCCGTTCCGGTTCCCGACCGCCCAACCAATATGGCAAACCCGGACAAAGCAATAGTCAGGGAAGTCTTTCTGAAAAAGGCAGGCAAATCTTTGGAACTGAAATTTTCTAAACGGCCGACCATCGTCAATCTGCCAAATAATGGGAATGGTGCCCAGTTTGCAAAGCTGCTGGCAGAGGTTGCCACAGGACGTTTCCCTTACCCACCCAACCAACCGGGAATAAAGCCGGATATGGCCCTGAATAATCAGCAATTGTCTTATATCGTCTTTCTACTCTCCGATGACACCGACTGGCAGTTCGCCCACGATTATCCCCCGATTTCGCTGTCACCTCTCGCGCATGATTCAGGCTGTTACTTTGAGGCCAATCGTGTCGACGCCAACGGCGATATCGTGCCATTGCTCGATGGGTCAGGGAATGTCGTTCTTCGTGACGGCTGCCGCGTTGCCTATTTCATCGCTGATGGCGCCGCGGCGGTCGCGGCCAACCCGGCGGGATATATCCATCCCTATAATCTGAACGTCGATTTTCTTGAACTCGACCACGGGCAGATTGCGCATCGTCTGGCCGTGACGATAGACCCCGACGTCAGGAATCCGGGCGGCAATTGAACGACAGATTGCAATATGGCCGATTGCGCTTAGGCTCGGCGGAGATCAGGAACAGATCGCAGAGCCATGATGTCGGATAATTTGGCAAATATTCTCTTGCTTGCCCGAGCCGGCTCGACATCTCGGGCATGGGCGGCTTTTCGCGATGCAGGGCTTCACGACGTCATCGACGACCCGAAAGTCCTGACGCTGAGAGGGCGGCTGCTGAAAGATCAGGCCCGGCAGGCGTCGGGACCGGCGCGAGCGCGTCTTTTCCTCGAAGCGGCGCAGGCCTATGCTGATGCGGCCCATATCCGCCCCAATAGCTATCCTCTGATAAATGCGGCCGCGATGTCGCTACTCGCTGGGCAGCAGGAGCAAACACGGTCACTTGCTCAGCAAGTTTTGGTTCTCTTGGAAAGTGGTCGCGGAGTTGGAGAAACGCCTTACTGGCATGAGGCGACCCGCGCCGAAGCGTTGCTGCTGCTCCAGGACGTCGACGGAGCGAAAGCCGCCCTTGCTGCTGCGGCAACCAATGCGCCCGACGCCTGGGAAGATCGTGCCACGACCATCCGGCAGTTTCGCGAGATTGCTGATGCCTTGGGGTTGTCAGTCGACTGGCTGGCCAGTTTTGCTCCTCCGCCAACCTTGGTCTTTAGCGGGATCATGGGCATCGCATCAGCAGACAGCTCAGCTCAACGTGGCATTGAGGAGGCCGTGCAACAATCCGGAGTCGGCTTTGCTTATGGCGCGCTGGCCGCAGGGGCGGACATCATGGTTGCGGAAGCTGTGCTGCGCGCTGGCGCTGCATTGAACATAATACTTCCAGCGGTCGCCGAAGCCTTTAAACGGCAGTCAGTAGAGCCATTTGGCGCGAATTGGACCAGCCGGTTCGACGCGTTGATGGAGCAAGCCGAGTCGGTAACCGTTGTCGGCGGTTGTACGTCGGTCACCGATGGCTCGATAAAGCTGGCGGCGTTCGTCGCACAAGGCATGGCAGTGGACAAAGCCCAGCGCATGCAAAGCCAGTGCAAATCGATATCGGTTACCGGTGCGCCGCAGGACGACACCGCCACCGATGACATAATCGTCTATGTTAATCGCACTGAGCCGGTCGGGGTGCCGACGGGCGTACCGCCTTCAAAGATGGCTATGCTGGTTGCCGGAGTCGACCGCCAGCAATTGGCGCGGTACGAGCTTGCCGACATTTCGACACTGCATGGCATGCATGTTGCGGCATCCTTCGATATCGAACATTCCACAGCCATGCTGGCGAGGCTGGCCGAGAGCCGGTCTGCCGGACCTTTGGCGGCAAATTTGATCGTGACCGAAAATGGCCATGACATATCGGATGTCGAGATCGCGGAGACGGTCCGCATTGCCCAATCAGCCACCGAAGGCAGCGTCGGTGCAATCATGGAGGCGGCAATGGCATTGAAGGCTCTTCATCCTGAAGTCGGCATCGAGCCTATGGGTGAGCTGCCTGGTCAGGGGCACGCGATAGAGATGTACACGCTGCGAGGTACATCGCGACCGTCGGTCGCTATTGCAGGCGGCCGACGCTTGGGCTAAGCTTGTAAAATCAGGGTCTTGGACGGTATTACCCGTCCATGCCCAGGGAATGGGTCGATGCAAGAGAGCCAAATGGCCGATTGCGACAATGCTGCAATTTCGCCGATTGACGCGGAAGTCGGCTCTGTCGCGCCGGACAAAATGGAGGTTGTGCAGTTCGCACCACCAGCGGAGCTTGCTCCCTATGTGACGCAGATTTACTTTTTTCGCTGCGACGAACGCCACATTCAGGACAGACAACCTGCGGCATTGGGTCATCTGATCTTCTTGCTCGCAGGCAGCGGCGAGCTGAAATTTCAGGACGGTCATGTCGACCCAGTGTCGGGTGCAACGATATTCGGGCCGGGTCTCGCGGCGGTCGAGTTCCGATTCGATGGACCGCTATACGATCTGGGCTTTGCATTGTCCCCGCTCGGCTTTGTTGCGCTGACCGGAAAGCCCGCTAACCAGTTCGCTGACAAAGCGGTTGCGGCCGCAACCCTGTTCGGACCTGAAATCGACGCAATGATGGAGTCTTTCCGCAACGGTTATCGCCGGGGCGACATGCGCATTGCCGGGATGATCGGCCAGGTCAGCGCCTTCCTGCTGCAACGCGTGAAGAAGGTGCCGCTTCCGCATATGAAGTTGATCAAGACCGTCATCGACTGGCTGTCCAGCGATCTCGATCCCGATGTCGACCAGCTTTATCCGCAACTCGACATGTCGCGCAGCACGGCGGCACGATTGATCACGCGCTATTTTGGTTGTGCACCGAAGCCGCTGATGCGCAAATATCGGGCATTGCGCGCGGCCAGCCTGCTTGTTGACCCAGCCTGCACGGTCGAACTGCGCGCGAAAATCGAATCGCTTTTTTACGACCAGCCACATATGATCCGCGAAATACGGCAATTCGCGGGCCGGACACCTGGCGCGTTGGACGGCGATGACGTCAAAATCCTGCGGCTATGGCTGAGCAAGGACAATTACCGCGATATCGAGACCTTTCCGGGTTGATTTTTGGGTTCGAAAGGCCCATCTGCCACAAATCGGAACAAATTTATCCGATTAGGATTCTCGATGCGCTTGTCCAATATGGCAGATTATGCAGTGGCGGTCATGAGTGCGGCGTCGCGCCATTGCGGCGGAACGCGCACCTCTGCCACCGCGCTCGCGGGCGAAACAGGCATTGCCCTGCCCACGGTACAGAAGCTGGTGAGCATATTGTCGAAGGCACGGTTGCTGCGCTCGGTTCGCGGTGCGGGCGGCGGAATTCAGCTGGCGCGGCCCGCTGCAGCCATCACACTTGCCGACATAATCGAAGCGGTCGAGGGGCCGATTGCGCTCACGGGGTGCGTCCATGGACAGACCTGCCACTGCGCCATCGAGCCGAATTGTACGGTTAAGCCGCACATGAATGTCGCGAATATGGCAGTGCGCGGTGCACTTGCCGATATCAGCCTGACGAGTTTGGCACGATGACCGACGACATCGAAGTCAAGGACCGCGCGGCGCGCGAGGCGGCCGACAAGGTTGCCGATTATGAGCATGGCTGGTCGTCGGACATCGAAACCGATTTCGCGCCCAAGGGGCTGAACGAAGATACCGTCCGCTTTATCTCTGCCAAGAAGAATGAACCCGAATGGATGCTGGAATGGCGGTTGAAGGCCTATCGCCATTGGCTGACGATGGAGACGCCGAACTGGGCCAAGCTCAACGTGCCGCCCATCGATTATCAGGACGCCTATTATTACGCCGAACCCAAGGCGAAGCCGAAGCTTGGCAGCCTTGACGAGGTCGACCCCGAAATCCTGAAGGTTTACGAGAAACTCGGCATTCCCATCGAAGAGCAGAAAGTGCTCGCGGGCGTCGAGGGCGCGCGCAAGGTTGCGGTCGATGCGGTGTTCGATTCGGTGTCGGTGGCGACTACATTTCGCAAAGAGCTGGAAAATGCAGGAGTCATTTTCCGCTCGATCTCCGAAGCGATCCGCGAATATCCGGAGCTGGTGAAGAAATGGCTCGGCAAGGTTGTGCCGATGCACGACAATTATTTCGCGACCTTGAACTGCGCGGTCTTTTCGGACGGGACGTTCGTCTACATCCCCGAAGGCGTGCGCTGTCCGATGGAGCTGTCGACCTATTTCCGGATCAACGCGGAAAATACCGGGCAGTTTGAGCGCACTTTGATCGTCGCCGACAAGGGCAGCTATGTCAGTTATCTCGAAGGCTGCACCGCGCCGATGCGCGATGAAAATCAGCTCCATGCCGCCGTGGTCGAACTGGTCGCGCTCGACGATGCCGAGATCAAATATTCGACCGTGCAAAACTGGTATCCCGGCAATGCCGAGGGGCTGGGCGGCATCTACAACTTCGTCACCAAGCGCGCTTTGTGTCAGGGGCGTAACAGCAAGGTCAGCTGGACGCAGGTCGAAACCGGCAGTGCGGTGACGTGGAAATATCCAAGTTGCGTACTCAACGGCGAAAACAGCGTTGGCGAATTTTACTCGGTCGCGGTGACCAACAATTATCAGCAGGCCGACACCGGCACCAAGATGATCCACAATGGCAAGGGCAGCCGCTCGACGATCATCTCCAAGGGTATCAGCGCGGGGAAGAGCAACAACACCTATCGCGGGCTGGTCCGCGTGGCCCTCAATGCCGAAGGCGTGCGCAACTTCACCCAGTGCGACAGTCTGCTGCTCGGCAGCGACTGCGGCGCGCACACAGTGCCTTATATCGAAGTCCGCAACCCCAGTGCGCAGATCGAGCATGAGGCGACAACGAGCAAGATTAGCGACGACCAGATGTTCTACGCAATGCAACGCGGCCTTAATGCCGAGGAAGCCGTGGCGTTGATCGTCAACGGCTTTGCCAAGGAAGTGCTGCAGCAACTGCCGATGGAATTTGCGGTCGAGGCGCAGAAGTTACTGGGGATTAGCCTTGAGGGTTCAGTTGGATGACCTGGACACTACGCGATCACGCAAAGCAGACAAACTCCCCTCCCCTTCAGGGGAGGGGTCGGGGGTGGGGTCTCTCCGCCGAGCGCATCGAGCAGTTGGGAAGCTATGCCAAGGATATGCGCCACGAACCGACCGAACCCGAAAAACGACTTTGGCGCGCCCTGTCGCGTTCCCAACTTGGCGGTTACAAGTTCCGCCGCCAATCGGTCATCGGACCATTTATCGCCGATTTCATGTGCCCGCAAAAAGGCCTTATCGTCGAAGTTGACGGTCACACGCATACCGATCCTGCAAAAGATGCTTGGCGCGATGCGCAGTTAGGCGAACTGGGCTTTCGTGTGTTTCACGTCCCCAATTCAGAAGTCATGCAAAATTTGGAAGGGGTTTGTGATGGGCTGTTGGCGCTACTAGCCGAAATGCCGGATCGTTACGAGAGACCCCACCCCAACCCCTCCCCTGAAGGGGAGGGGCTTAAGGAAGGCATGTCGCTTGAGGGGAGTGTGAGGTGATGGAAACCTCCGGTGGTTCGATATTAGCCCATATCCAATTTACTGACTTCGATCAGGTTGGCCAAGCGCTTCATGATTTTCCACTGCACTGCCTGCCGCAGGTTGGAGACAATATGCATGTTATCAAATCTGATAGGTTTTATCGTTTGGAGGTCGAAGAAGTTTTACACATTCTTGAGCTTCGAGAGCCTGCGGTTTCCGACCACCAAGTTACAATTTCCTGCAAAGTTTTAAGTGAACGTATCTGATGCTCCAAATAACTAACCTCCACGCCAATGTTGGCGACAAGCCTATTCTCAAGGGCCTCACCCTCTCGCTGAACGCGGGCCAAATTCATGCGATCATGGGGCCGAACGGCGCGGGGAAATCGACGCTGGGTTACGTGCTGTCGGGGCGGCCCGGTTATGAGGTGACCGAGGGTTCGGTTAGCTTCAACGGGCAGGATTTGCTTGGCCTAGAACCGCATGAACGCGCCGCCGCCGGCCTGTTCCTCGGCTTCCAATATCCTGTCGAAATCCCCGGTGTGTCAAACGTCCAGTTCCTGCGTGAGGCCTTGAATGCCCAGCGCAAGCATCGCGGTGATGAACCGCTTTCGGGCGGTGAATTCCTGAAACTCGCTCGCGCGCAGGCGGATGCGATGGGCATGGATATGGAAATGCTCAAGCGCCCGGTGAATGTCGGCTTTTCGGGTGGTGAGAAAAAGCGCAACGAGATGGTGCAGATGGGCATCATCGATCCTGCACTTGCAATCCTTGATGAAACCGACAGCGGCCTCGATATCGATGCGCTGCGCGTGGTTGGCGACGGCATCAACCGCATCATGCGCCGCCCCGATAAATCGGTACTGCTGATCACCCATTACCAGCGCCTGCTTGATTATGTGCAGCCGGACTTTGTCCATGTCCTCGCCGACGGCAGGATCACGCGCACGGGCGGGCCGGAACTGGCGCATGAGCTGGAGCGTGAGGGATATCGGGAACTGGCCGCATGAGCGCCGCAGGCAGTCTCTTTCTCTCTGCGTTCTCTGCGCCTCTGCGCGAAATCAATTTTTACTCACGCAGAGGCGCAGAGGTCGCAGAGATAGGGTGTGCGCGATGACGCCGCTTCCCACCCGCCGCGATGAAGAATGGCGCTATGCGCCTGCCGAGGTGCTGGCCGGGCTGAAGGCGCTGCCCGAGGCGCAGTATATCGCCGTTGCGGCAGGTACGACGCATCCGATGTACAAATGCGTCTCGACTGGGGCGGCGAGCAAGGTCGACATTCAGCGTTACCAGATCGACATTGCCGAAGGCGCGCGGTGTGAGGCGTTTTTTCTGTTGACCGGTGGCGGCTACAAACGGCTCAATATCGATGTCACGCTGGCCAAAGGCGCGCATTTTGAGCTGGGTGCGGTTGGCATTGCCCGCGGTGAGGAAGTCACCGAAATCGTCACCCGCTTGCGCCATGTCGCACCGGAGGCAACCTCGAACCAGGTCATGCGCGGGGTCGCAATAGATAAGGCAACGATCACGATGATCGGCCGGATCGATGTCGCGAAAGACGCGCAGAAAACCGACGCCGCGCTCGGTGCCAAAGGGCTGTTGCTCGATCGCACGGCTACGATCAACGCCAAGCCCGAGCTCGAAATTTACGCTGACGATGTAAAATGCGCGCATGGCTGCGCGATTGGTCAGCTCGACGAAATGGCGCTGTTTTACGCGCAGCAGCGCGGGCTGCCAATGGCAGAGGCCCGCAACCTGCTGATGCAGGCCTTTGTGGCCGAGGCTTATGGCGCGATTGTCGATGCCAAATGGCGCGATCACATGACAGGCTATGCCGAGTCTGCGCTTCGGGGCACCTTCTGATGGCGATCGTTTCCGAACGTGCGCTCGGCCGCTGGGAGAATGAAGGCGGGGGTCTTTCCCGCGACCTGCGCGATCAGTTTCCCGGCGTGCGTGACTGGCATTATCTCGATACAGCGGCGACCGCGCAAAAACCGCAAGCTGTCATCGATGCCTGCGCGCGGGCGATGGGTGAGGATTATGCCACCGTCCACCGCGGCGTCTATGCGCGGTCGGCCAATATGACGCTCGCCTATGAAGCGGCGCGGCGGCGGGTGGCGGAGTTTGTCGGCGGTAAAGAGGACGAGATCGTCTTCGTGCGCGGCGCGACCGAGGCGATCAATCTGGTGGCGCAATGCCATCCGAAAAAGAGCCGAATCCTGCTCAGCCAGCTGGAGCACCACAGCAATATCGTGCCGTGGCAGCTTGCAGGATATGACATCGACGTCTGCCCGCTGACCGAAGATGGCCGCATCGATCTGGACGCCGCCGAGGCGATGCTGACCGGGGCGCATGTGATGGTCGCCTTTGCGCATGTCTCCAATGTTCTGGGTTCGGTGCTCGACGTGAAGCGTGCGGCCGCACTGGCGCACAAGGTGGGCGCAAAACTGCTGCTCGATGGCTGTCAGGCCGTGCCGCGTCTGCCCGTGAACGTCGCCGAACTCGGCTGCGATTTCTATGTCTTTTCAGGGCATAAGCTTTACGGCCCGACCGGCATCGGCGTCCTGTGGGGTCGCAAGGAACTACTCGACGCGATGCCGCCTTATCAGGGCGGTGGGTCGATGATCGACCGGGTGACCTTTGAAAGAACGACCTATGCTCCGGCACCGACCAAGTTCGAGGCGGGCACCCCCGCGATTGTCGAGGTGATGGGGCTGCGCGCGGCGATCGATTATCTCGATGCCATCGGACTGGATACCATCCACGCGCGCGAAACCGAACTGGTCCGCCAGACGCGTGATGCCTTGCGGTCGATCAACTCGATCAAGCTCCATGGCCCCGAACACGCGGCAGGGATCGTCTCTTTCAGCATGGAAGGGGTGCATCCGCACGATATCGGCACCATATTGGACGAAGAAGGCGTGGCAATCCGCGCCGGCCATCATTGCGCACAGCCGCTGATGGAGCATCTGGGCGTCCCCGCCACCGCGCGGGCGAGCTTCGGGATCTACAATGACGAAAGCGATGTCGCGGCCCTGGTCCGCGGGCTCGACAGAGTGAAAAGGATTTTCGGATGAGCGATAATGGCATCCGCATTGAAGAAGTAGACAGCGTGGAGAAGCCGCCAAAGGCCCAGGTTGAAACCGCTGCCGAGACCTTCGAGCGCAAGAAAGACTATCTCGAAGGGTTTCTGGCGCAAAAGCCCGCCGTACCCACCGCGAATGAACCCGATGGCGATCTCTATGAGGCCGTCATCGCTGCGCTCAAGGAAATTTACGACCCCGAAATTCCGGTCAACATTTACGACTTGGGCCTGATCTACAATGTCGAGATTAACGACGGCCATGCGATGGTCACGATGACGCTGACCACGCCGCATTGCCCGGTTGCCGAAAGCATGCCCGGCGAAGTCGAATTGCGCGTTGGTGCGGTACCCGGGGTCGGCGATGCCGAGGTCAACCTCGTCTGGGATCCGCCCTGGAGTCCCGCCAACATGACCGATGAAGCGCGGCTTGAATTGGGCATGTTATAAAAGTTTACCGTAGTGCTGAGCCTGTCGAAGCACGCCTTGCCGACAAGCGCCCTTCGACAGGCTCAGGGCTCCGGTTTGGAGTAGATGGAATGGAAACAAAAAACAGAGCCCGCCCCGCCGCCGTCACGCTGACCCCAGCGTCCGAGGCGCGGATTGCCGAATTGATGGCAAAGGCGCCGGAAGGCGCGATCGGCGTAAAGCTATCGACACCGCGCCGTGGTTGTTCGGGCCTTGCCTATTCGGTCGATTATGTGACCGAGGCCAACGCTTTCGACGAGAAAATCGAAACGCCGGGCGGCGTGCTCTATATTGACGGCGGCTCGGTTCTTTATCTGGTCGGCTCGGTCATGGATTGGGTCGAGGACGAATTTGCCGCCGGTTTCGTCTTCAACAATCCGAACGCAACAGGCAGTTGCGGCTGCGGCGAGAGCTTCACCGTCTAGAAGCCAAACTGCAGCCGCAATGCCAGCCCGATATCGTCGGGTGCGCTTTCGAAGTGCCCAGGCTCCTGTCGCCAGAAGATGTTAGATGAGAAATAGCCGCCGCTGATCGGCACTATCCATGCCAGTTCGCTTGCGATCTCGCGCCCGGTCGGCGCAAGGCTGAACCGGCGCGTAGCGAAGGTCGGGGTCAGTGTGGCATAATCATAAGCGACGGGAACATTGAGCGCCAACCCGCCACTTGTGACACGCAGCGGTTGGGCAACGCGCAACGCCAGCCGGTCACCGGTGGCAAAAGCGTTGGCCCGCGTTACGTCCAGCGAAAAGGCGTTGCTCTTCAGCAGGCTTTGCGCGCCAGTCGACGCGCCACTATCGGCATAGGTCCACCCCTGCCGCCAGCTAGCGCCTAACGTCCAGTCACGCGCCAGTCGCACCTCGCCATTGCCATCTACAAAAAGGCTGCGCGCGCCGCCCTGCCCGATGAAATCGGCAAAACGCGCGCCCAATATCGTTTCATCTTCGCGCATCCAGTTGGTACCGACCACCAGTTTTGCCGGGCCGATCTGACGATCGAGCGATAACCCGATCACGGAATAGGGATATCGCCGCGTACCATTGCGGTTGAGCTGCGCATCGGCGCGCTCGAACAACCGGGCATCGCCGATTTCGGTGCTACCCGTTAGGCCGAAGCCACCCAGGCGATGACGCACCGCAAAGGACGTATCCGCAACGCGTTCGAACCCGCTCTCCAGCCTCGCCTGACTGGCGGTCAGGAAGGCCCCGTCGTTCATGCCCTGTAGCGTCGCGACCTGCCCGGCGGCAGCCTGGCGGATGCCGAGACTGAAGCGCGTGTCTTGCGAAATGGCCGCGCTGATCCGGCCTGCCAATATGCGCGACCGGCGCCGCTGGGTGTCGGACAGCAGCAACGGCGCGACCCGCGCACCGCCCAAACCATTGTCGCTAATCGAAAATGCAAGCTCGGCGCCCCCGGCCGCGATATTCACCGACTGCCCCTGATTGACGAGCGAAGGGGTCAGGCGCAGGCGCGGCGCGCTGGCGTTCAGGCCGTGCGCCAGATCGATGTCATAGGCCCGGCCATAGCTGTCCAGAATGACCGCGTTGACGGGTCTATTAGACAGCGCAACGTCGCCCATCGGGCCGGAAGTCGTGCCACCATTGCCACTCAGATCGACCTGGGTTGTCGTTCCGGCCAGCGAGGTCGTCCCGGCCGGTGCAAAAGCCCGGGCAATATCCAATATGCCGCGCCCATATATGCCATCGGTGCCCGTAGCACCGGCGTCGCGCGCGCTGGTCAGCAGCAGGTTGACGATTTGCTGTCCGGTCAGATTGGGAAACGCCTGTGCGAGCAAAGCCGCCGCGCCGGCAATTTGCGGTGCCGAAAACGAGGTGCCATTAAATACCCGCACAAAGGTAGAACCATTTTGCTGAAAGCGGAAGATGGTGTCATTCTGATATTCGCAGCAAATGCCATCGCCCAGAGCCGACAGCACCGTATTTTGCGAGACTCCGGCCCGGTTGCTGAAGTCGGAAATGACACCTTGATCGTCAACCGAGGTGGCGATGATAACAAGGCCGTTGCCGTTCGCGACGAGCGCCTGCGCAAAGGGGCTGGGGCTGTTGATGTCATATTCGGGGTTCGTGTCATTAGCTTCGTTGCCGGCCGACACGACCACCACAATACCGGCGCGGGTGGCGTTGTTTATCGCCGTGCGCAGCGCCGAAGTGGCGCCACCCGCTCCACCCAGTGAAATATTGATAACGCGGGCACCGGCGCTGACCGCGCGGTTTACGCCGTTGGCGATCGATGAATCGAAGAAGGAACAATTGGCTTCAGTTTCGCCAGGGTCGGCAGTGGTGCAGCTGCCGGGCTGATCCGCGCGCAATGCCAATATCGTCGCACCAAAAGCGATGCCGTGCATGTCGAGATCGTCTTTCGCCGCGGCCAGCACGCGGGTGACCGCCGTACCATGGCCGTCATCATCGCCAAGGCCCCGGTTCCCTGCCACGTCAGCCGACTGCGGATGTATCCGCCCGGCAAATTCGTGGCTGTTGGGGTCGATTCCTGAATCGATAACGCCGACGGTTATCCCCGAACCGGTGGCACCGGCCTGATAGGCTGTGATCGCCCCGTGAAAACCGGGGCCATCTGACCGGTTGAACTCCGCCGTGGCAAAGTTGGTTGTGGGCGGAGGAGGAGGCGGTGGGGGAGGTGGCGGAGGCGGCGGTGCCACAACGGGTGGGGGAGGAGGGGCCGCAGGCGGTGTGGAATTTACGCCTCCGCCACCGCCTCCTCCACAGGCTGAAACAGCCAGTGCGAAAATGACGGAACTGCCGATGGCAATTTTGCGGTTGTTACTGGCAAAGTTCAAGACGGTACGACCCTTCCCATATCCAAAGGCATATTATGTCTGGTTCGCTTTCCCAATACTTAACGTTACCGCCAGATGTTGAGCTATAATGAATAGGTGGTTAGGCGGGGTGGATGAACAGAGCATTTTTGCACATCGATACTTGGATCTTCGATCTCGACCTCACGCTTTATCCGCCTGAGGCCAACATCATGGCGCAGGTACGAGACCGTATCGCTTTATTCGTGCAGGGCCATTTCAATGTCGATCCGGTTGAAGCGCATGATATCCGGCATCGATACTGGCGCAAATATGGCACGACGCTCGGTGGATTGATGGCAGAGCATGGCGTCGACCCGCATGGCTACCTCGATTTCGTGCACGATGTGGATTTAGGCCTGCTCAACCCTTGCTCAAATTTGCGTGCCCATATTTCGTCCCTGCCGGGGCGCAAGCTGATATTCACCAATGCCGACCTGCCTTATGCCGAAAGGATATTGATGGCACGCGGTCTCGAAGGTCTTTTCGAGGATATCTTCGATATTCACCGGATGAAGCATCTGCCAAAGCCCGATCCGGCCAGCTATGATGCATTTTGTCGCGAACTCGCCGTGACGCCGTCCAGCGCGCTTTTCGTCGAAGATTCAGCGCATAATCTGGTTCCCGCCAAGGCATTGGGGATGACAACAATTTGGGTGAAACATGCAGGCGAAGCTGATAGCGGCAAACATGCAATCCATATCGACCATGAAATTGCCGACCTGACCGACTGGCTGGCCGGACTTCACAGCCTTGAAAGAGCCGCATGACCGAACAGCTTTCCGCCATAATCGACGCAGCATGGGATGTGCGCGATACCGTTAGCAGCGCAACACAGGGAGAGGTGCGCGACGCTGTCGAGGCAGCGCTCGCCGGCCTTGACGATGGCTCGTTGCGCGTGGCTGAAAAGCAAGATGGCGAGTGGCAGGTCAATCAGTGGTTGAAGAAGGCGGTGCTGCTCTCGTTCCGGTTGAACGACAATGTCGTTGTGGATGGTGGCGCCTCGGGTGCGCCTGCCTATGACAAGGTTCCGTCGAAATTTGCCGGATGGGGGGAGAACCGGTTTCGCGATGCCGGTTTTCGCGTCGTCCCTGGCGCGGTGGCACGACGCGGAAGCTTTATAGGGCGCAATGTGGTTCTGATGCCGAGCTTCGTTAACATCGGCGCACGGGTCGATGAGGGCACTATGGTCGACACATGGGCGACCGTCGGCAGCTGCGCGCAAATCGGCAAGAATGTCCATCTGTCGGGCGGCGTCGGCATCGGCGGAGTACTCGAGCCGTTGCAGGCAGGCCCCGTCATCATCGAAGATAATTGCTTTATCGGCGCGCGGTCCGAGGTCGTCGAGGGCGTCATCGTTGAAGAAGGCGCCGTACTGTCGATGGGGGTATTCATCAGCTCGACCAGCAAGATCATCGACCGTACCACCGGCGAAATTTTTGTCGGCCGTGTGCCCGCTTTTTCGGTGGTCGTGCCGGGTTCGCTGCCCGGAAAACCCTTGCTCGACGGTAGTCCCGGACCGAGCCTTTCCTGCGCCGTTATCGTCAAACGGGTCGATGCACAGACGCGGGCGAAGACTGCGATAAACGACCTATTGAGAGATTAAAACGATAAGTCGAGACTTATTGATAAATTTAGTCTTGAAATAAGCCGCGAATCGCATCATAAGTGGCTTGCGGACCGGGCCCCTCTGGCGCTCGCTTCTTCGGAAGGAACGTGATGTCGGCCGCATCGGATGTCTCCGGTGCATGGCTTGGCGGTTCCTCCCTCCAAACCCCCGAAACGCTGCTACCCGTGCACTGGGCATCCGATTGGACTTAACAATGTTCAATAGAGGATGAAGCAATGACCTTTACGGTATTTCGCTTGATGCAATATCACCAGAAACTCGATGCCCAGCTGCGTGCCGAGAGGGCGCGGCGGTGGCCCGATGTTTTTCGTATCCAGAAGCTCAAAAGACTGAAGCTCGCTGTCAAGGATCGTCTCGCCCAAAGCGCAGCCAGAACTTTCGGCAAACGCCTGCGTCTTCGCAAAATCTAACCATAAAGACCCTCTCCCCGCACCGCATGGGCAACCATGCGGTGCCTGTTGAGTTGCATAAACAGGGAAATAAGCATGGAATTTCTGATGATGGACTGGCTGGGAACGCCGGTCTGGTTCTGGCTGGCGTTCATTGGCATCGTAATTGCCCTCACCGCGTTCGATCTTGGCATATTGCACAAGGAAGACCGCGAGATGGGGATTGGCGAAAGCCTGAAGCTGTCCGCATTTTATATAGGCATCGCGCTTGCCTTCGGCGTCTGGGTCTGGCTCCAAAAGGGAGCCGACATGGGCATGAAATATTATACCGGCTTCTTCATCGAAAAGGCGCTGTCGATCGACAATGTCTTCGTCATCAGCCTGATTTTCACCTTCTTCGCGATTCCAAGGAAATATCAGTATCGCGCACTTTTGTGGGGCATCATCGCGGTGATTGTGCTGCGCGGCCTGATGATCGCGGCGGGCGCCGCAATCGTCCAGGAATATTATTGGGTCCTCTACATCTTCGCGGCCTTCCTGATCGCGACGGGTGTCCGCATGTTGTGGGCGACCGATCATGAACCCGACATCTCCAAGAACCCGGTGGTGAAATATATCTCTACCCATATGCGGGTCACAAAGGAGCTGCACGACGAAAAGTTCTTCGTAAAGGTGCAAGACGAAAAGACCGGCAAGATGGTGCGCGCAGCGACGCCACTGTTTCTGGCGCTTGTCGTCATCAACCTTGCCGACCTTGTCTTCGCGGTGGACTCGGTACCTGCAATCTTTGCAATCACTACGGATACGTTCATCGTCTACACGTCAAATATCATGGCGATCCTCGGCCTGCGCGCGCTTTACTTCGCGCTCGCCGCGATGGTGCACCGTTTCCACTACCTCAAATATGCGCTGGCCCTCGTGCTCGTATTCATCGGCGCGAAGATCTTCGTCTCCGACTTCCTGATGGACGGCGACAAATTCCCGCCGGTACTAAGCCTTGGCGTCACATTTGCCCTCATTCTGGGTGGGATACTCTTCTCGCTCTGGAAAACCCGGAATGAGGTGCTGCCGCCCCTTTCCGAAATCCCCAACCAACAGGAGAAGCCCCGATGAATGTCAAAATGTCAGCCACCGATCGTCGCACAATGCTTGGCCTCACTGCACTTACTGCGGGTGCTGCCATAGTCGCAACGACAGGAACCGCAATTGCAGCGGCCGACGAAGCAAAGCCAACCGCAAAGGCAGCACTGACCCCCAATCAAGCGCTGGCGAAGCTAATCGAAGGCAACCGCCGCTTCGTCAGCGACCAGAGACCAGTGGCCGATATCTCGACCAAACGCCGCCTTGAAATCGCCAAAAGCCAGTCACCTTTTGCCGTACTGGTGGGGTGCGCTGATTCGCGCGTCGGTCCCGAGCATTTATTCGGCGGCGGACTGGGCGAGCTTTTCATTGTTCGCACGGCAGGCAATTATGTCGATGACGCGGGCTATGGTTCTATCGCCTACGCTGTCGCTGCCTTGGGAACCCCGCTGATTGTCGTGCTCGGTCATGAGCGGTGCGGCGCGGTGGATGCGGCGACCAAGCTTGTGACTGACAACAGCCAGTTGCCGCCGTCGCTAACCCGTATGGTCAAGCCGATCCTGCCAGCAGTGATCGATGCGCGGGCCAATCTGGGCACGAAGACCGATCTGGTCGACCACGCAATCCACATGAATGTGCGCCATGTCGTGCGAGGCCTGCGCGAGACATCGGATCCGATACTCGCCGAACCGCTGAAGGCCGGAAAGGTGAAGGTTGTTGGCGCCTATTACGATCTAGACACTGGAGCAGTCGATTTCTTCGACCGCGGATAAAGATTACCGCCGGTCCTTCGTCGGCGCGTTAAAGTCGGGCGGTTTGTTGGCGATCCAGGCCACAAACCGCCCTATTTCTTCATGCGCCAGCAATGCCTCGGGCTTTGCATAGCGCTTTTCGAGATCGCTGTTGGTGAAGTTGGCATGGATGGTGCGGTGGCAGATCGGATGGACCGGCTGTCGCTCACGTCCGCCCCGGCTTTTGGGGACGGGATGGTGCCATTCGGTTACCTCGCCCATCGGACGGCTGCACAGCCAGCATAATATGTCCGGCTGGACAGCTTCGTCTTCCTCCTCAAAATAGTCGCGCTGCTTTCGGGCCAAATCAGGCGGGTCCCATGCGGAAGGCACAAAGCTTGTTGCCCTCGGGATCGCGAAAATAGGCGGCATAAAAGGCCATCGGCCCTTCCTCGCCGCGCAAACCAGGAGGCCCTTCGCAGCTGCCGCCCAGTTCGAGCGCCTTGGCGTGCAGCGCATCGACCTGCGCACGCTCGGCCATTACCAGCGCGGCCATATTGCCATTACCGGGTGTTGCCGCTTCGCCATTATAGGGCTTGGTGACGGCAATGCCGGGCTTGTCCATTGCGACGCCGTAGAGCGTAAAATTCTCTTCGAAATCCATCAGCTTTTTGCCGCCGATGGTGCCCAGCAATTCGCTGTAAAAGGCCCGTGCGCCTGGCAGGTCGTTCGAGCCCAGCGTGATGTAGCCGATCATGTTTCTCTCCCGCAAATGATTCGTTGCAAGATGCAACTTATCATGGGCAAGCCTCAAAGCAATGCCCGACGGCAGCGAACTCATCCACCATCGTCGCGTAGCGAATGAAACCCTTGCCCTCCTTGCGATTCACCCAGAAACCGGCGCGCAAAGAGTAGGCCTCCCCGACATGACCAATCCATTGATCATCAAACCAGTGAACACCGAGGCCGTATGCCTTGAAATATCCTTTGTCGTCATCACCATTACTGCCGTTGAAAGTCCAGACCGGGCCGATCATTTCTGCAAAGGTCGTTTTCGACAGCAGCGGCGCGCCATCCGCCAGCATCACCTGCCCGATTTTCGCCAGATCGCGCGCCGAAATGCGCAGACCGCCCTGCGGGCTGAACGCCGAACCGTTTCGGCCGAGCCTGTACAGCTTCTCCACATCGCAGCTGCCATCGCTTGCCGGATAGACCGCGCACGGGTCCGGCCCCTGCATCGGCGCATCACGCGCGAGGTCGCCATTGGGGCGGAGCAAGGTCACCGCTTCCGCCCGCCGTCCGTCGCTGCACCCCGCGCCCCAATTATAGCAAGCGTCGAGCTTCAGCGGTTCGAGCACCAGCCGCGCCATCAACCGGTCGAACCGCTCGCCGGTCGCCGCCTCCATCGTCGCGGCAATCAGCGGCGAATTGATGTTGGCATAGCTGAAATAGGCACCCGGCGGATATTTCGCCTCCCATGCTTGCGCGTTAGCCATCACCTTCGACAAATCCCCGTCGAGCGGCACGATATAGTCAATCTTGTCGCGCAGGCCCGAGCGATGCGAGAGCAGTTGCCGCATCGTCACCGGTATGTCCGGAAAGGCCGGATTGCGGACTCGCCAGCCCAGATAGAGGCCGACATCGCGGTCGAGATCAAGCCGCCCGTCCTGCGCCAGCCGCATTGCCCCAAGTGCCACCACCAGCTTCGATATCGAGGCGACCCGCGCCGGATCGTCAATCGTCACCGGCCGCCCCGCGACCCCGGCATCGCCACGAATAAAGTCAGTCCGGATCGTGCTCGCGGTAAAGTCTACCTTGACATTGGCGGGCCGGATTGCTGCCGCGCCACCTGTCTCCACCGACTGCGATGCGGCGCAGCCTGCCAGCATCACAACCGCCAACAGGGCCGCCGCGAACCTCATGCCGCCGGGCATGCTCCGACATGTTTGCCGAGCGCATTGCCCTTCATCTTGACCTTGCCGATTAGCGGCAGGCGGACGTCGACTTCGCTTTCATAGTTGAACTCGGTCTCGCCCATCACGCCTTTCAGCTCCATGTCGACGCTGCCCATGCCGTCCATGCCACAGGATAATTTCATCCGGACATTCTGGCCCGACACGTCGAACGATTTGTAGACGCATTTGTCGGCACCGTCGCCGCCGAAGAAATCCGCGCCGGGCTGCTTCGCCTCGGCCTCTGTCAAGCAGCTGCGGTTCGATGCTCCCTTAGCGACCTCGTCCATGATCTGCTGCTTCTGCGACTTGCCGAGCGAGGGCACGTCGATGTCGGTGAAGACAAATTTCGTTTCCCATTGTCCGGCCTTCATCGGAATGAAGGCGTCATAGTCCATTTCGGCAGCGCGCTCCTTCGCGTCGATAATGCCATTGCCATCCTTGTCGGCGCTATTGTCCGAGCAGGATGTGAGTGCGGCCAAAACAAACGCTGCGCCAGTTGCGACCCTGAGCAGTGTCATGCGGGGCAATCCCCGACGCGTTTGCCCTCGATCTTGCCGGTCATCTTCACTGCGCCCATCGGGGTGCCTTCAGTCGCCTGCTCGATATTCATGGTGTAGGTTTCGGCGGCAAACTTGCCGTCCATCTTGCTCTTCACCACCATATTGCCGCCGGGCTTGCAGGACATTGCGACCTTCATCGAATTGCCGGTGCGGGCCAGTTCCTCAAAGGTGCAGTTGGCCTCCGCCGGCGCGCCAAAGAAATCGCCGCCGGGCTTGTCAACCTGCTCTTGTGTGAGGCAGCTTTGCTGGGTCATACCCTTGCCCATCTGCTCCTTCATCTTGCCCTGAAGGTTGGCGGGAACACCAGGTGCCTCGATCTTGTCGAAGCTGATCTTCACTTCCCACTGGCCGGGCTTCATCGCCATCGCGCCGCCCTTGCCCATTTCGGCCTTGGCCTCTGCATCCGAAATCTTGCCATCGCCATCGGCATCCGCGCCCTTGTTCGAGCAGGCCGAAATGGCGAGCGCGGCTGCGCCGAGAATCAGAAATTTACGCATGGGTCTTACCTCCCGTTATTGTGTTGCCTCCTTCTGTCGCCATGCCCGGCAAAAGGCAACCGAAGATGAAGAACAGTGTCGGCAGACTTTACAAAGTTGAGGAAGTTGAGGCCACGTCTTGGGGGAGTCACCCTTCCCCGGCACCATCCTCCCCCGCCGCGCCCAGCCAGCCGAGATGCTGACAATAGCGGACCGAACGGGTCATCGCCTCTTCTTCGTCGCCCATGCCATAATGGTTCATCAGGAAGATCGCGAGGCGGTCATTATATTTGCGATGCTCGCCGACCAGCTCTCCCTTATAATAATGCGGAACCGGCACGCCATGAATGGCGCGAGAGAAAATCGCAGCCTCCAGCTTCACCACGCCGAATTGCAGCGCCGCATCCCAGGCCGCGCGGAATGCCGAGGCATCGGGGCGGGCGTAAAGATTATAGGCGCTGGTTTCGGACATCCCGACACAGCTCGCCGCATCGGCCACACAAGCGGTTGCGGCCAGCGCCTCGACAAAACCCCGCTGCCGCGCTGGTGTCCATCCATCATGGCGGGGCTTGACCGGCACCGGGTCAAAGGGCGGCGCGATATAATGTGCGTCGGGCGGCAAGCCAACGATCGGGGTTGATGGGGATGCAGGGACCAGCGGGTTGCCGGCAGAAACATCGTTACGCTGCGAATCTGTGTTTTTCATTGAAGAGTATAAAACAAATTTGCGGCTTGTAGGAAAGGGGATTTTGGAACATAGTGCGAACATATTGACATTGGGAGGAAAGGCAGTATTACCGCTGGTATGAAAGTTGCGGTTTCGATTCCGGATCCTGTTTTTGCCGAAGCTGAGGCGTTGGCCAAACGCATGAAGATGTCGCGCAGCAAGCTCTATGCAAAAGCGCTCGATGCCTTTGTAGCCGATAATTCGGCGGACTGGACGCCGGAAGATATCAACAAGGCGCTCGACAAGATCGGCAGTGAACCCGATCCTTTTGTCATGGAAGCGGCACGGCAGACGTTGAAGCGCGTCGAATGGTGAAGCACGCCGGATGACGACGCGCCCGCTGGTCGTGCAAGGCGAAGTCTGGTTGGCTGATCTCGGCCAGCCGGTCGGCTCGGTTCCCGGCTATCGTCGCCCGGTCGTCATCGTGCAAGGCGCATTGCTGAACGGCAGCCGGATCAGCACCATCATCTGCATCCCGCTCACCAGCAATCTCGATTGGGCGTCAATCCCCACCTGCCGGCGCCTGTCCGCCAAGGCAACCGGCCTCGACCGCGATTCAGTTGCGCAAGCCTCACAGATTCTGACAGCGGACAGGAGCCAGTTGATCGAGCCAATTGGGCGGATTAGCGAACGGCAATTGGCGTTGTTGATGGCAAGGCTGGATGTGGCGTTGGGGCGGAGTGGGGGTTAGCGCTCCACCTCTCTCACGCCGCCCGCTTCAATCGCGCGACATCGGGCTCTGCTCCGCTCAGCTTCACCTGTGCCAAGTCATAGCCCACCTGCATTCGCAACAACGTATCCGCGCTGATCCCGAACGCCTTTTCAAAGCGCAGCGCCATGATTGCGGTTAAACCGGCATGACCGTTTAGCAGCATGCTCATATTCTGGCGGCTGACGCCGAGATGGGCGGCGGTTTCGGTTACAGTCATGCCATAAGGCTCGACCACCTGCCGCATCAGCCACGGGCCAGGATGGACGTGAAGCGAGGGGTGCATATTAAGTGCCATCAGTGATAATCCTCTAAGTCCAGATCGGCGATACGGGAATCGTCGACCCGCGTAAAAGTAAGCCGCCAGTTGCGCGTGACCGTCATCGCATAGCTGCCCTTGCGGTCGCCGGTCAGCGGATGGAAACCGAAATTGGGTGGTTCGGCCAGTTTTTCGAAATCCGGCGCAGCAACGATAAACGCCAGCATGTCGATCAGCCTCTGCGGCTCGAAAATGCCTTTGGTCCGCCCTTCCAGAAAAAGCCGCTTGAGCGCCTTGTGCCGGATGCTTTCGATTTCCATTGGCCGTCATGTAACGCATGACGGCTCACATGTCAAGTGAAGCATGACGCTTACTCCCCCTTGCCCTCACTCCCCAAAAAGCACATATAGCGAACATGGCTGAACTCATTATCCGCCGTGGGCTGGAAGAACCTGACACGGTTGGCAGCTTCACCCCGCACAAACCGGAGCGTCCGCCCAAGGCGGAGGGCGGGCGGGCGTTCAAGATCGTTTCGGATTATTCGCCTGCGGGTGATCAGCCGACGGCGATCCGCGAGCTGACCACCACAGCGCTGGCGGGCGAGAAAAATCAGGTGCTGCTTGGCGTCACCGGGTCGGGCAAGACCTTTACGATGGCCAAGGTTATTGAGGAATTGCAGCGGCCTGCGCTTATCCTGGCGCCCAACAAGATCCTCGCGGCGCAGTTATATGGCGAATTCAAAAGCTTTTTCCCCGAAAACGCCGTCGAATATTTTGTTTCCTATTACGACTATTATCAGCCCGAGGCATATGTCCCGCGCAGCGACACCTATATCGAGAAAGAGTCTTCGGTAAACGAAGCCATCGACCGGATGCGCCATTCGGCGACTCGCTCGCTCCTTGAACGCGACGACGTGATCATCGTCGCTTCGGTGTCGTGCATTTACGGTATCGGCTCTGTTGAAACCTATTCGGCGATGATCTTCGACCTGAAAAAAGGCGAAAGCGTTGATCAGCGCGAGTTGATCCGCAAGCTCGTTGCGCTCCAGTATAAACGCAACGACACCGCATTTGCGCGCGGCAATTTTCGCGTGCGCGGCGATAATCTGGAAATCTTCCCGTCGCATTATGAAGACATGGCGTGGCGGGTTTCGTTCTTTGGCGATGAGATTGAAGAGATTGCCGAATTCGATCCCTTGACCGGGACGACGGGCGCAAGGCTTAACACCGTGCGCGTCTATGCGAACAGCCATTATGTAACGCCGGGGCCGACGATGAAGCAGGCGAGCGAGGCAATCAAGTTCGAGCTTGCCGAGCGGTTGAAGGAGCTGGTCGGCGAAGGCAAGTTGCTGGAGGCGCAGCGGCTGGAGCAGCGCACGCAGTTCGATCTGGAGATGATTGCGGCGACGGGGTCTTGCGCTGGCATTGAGAACTACAGCCGCTTCCTGACCGGACGCTTGCCCGGCGAACCGCCGCCGACTTTGTTCGAATATCTGCCCGACAACGCGTTGCTGTTCGTCGATGAAAGCCACCAGACGGTGCCGCAAATCGGCGCGATGGCGAAGGGCGATCACCGCCGCAAGCTGACGCTCGCCGAATATGGTTTTCGCTTGCCGTCCTGCATCGACAACCGGCCGCTGCGCTTCAACGAATGGGACATAATGCGCCCGCAGACGGTGTGCGTGTCGGCAACGCCCGGCGGGTGGGAGATGGAGCAGGCGGGCGGTGTCTTTGCCGAGCAGGTCATCCGCCCCACCGGCCTCATCGACCCGCCGGTCGAGATCAAACCGGTCGAGGACCAGGTGCAGGACTGCATCAACGAATGCCGCAAAACCGCCGAGGCGGGGTATCGCACTTTGGTTACAACGCTGACCAAGCGGATGTCCGAAGACCTGACCGAGTTCATGCACGAGGCAGGGCTTCGCGTGCGCTATATGCACTCGGACGTCGAGACGCTGGAACGCATCGAGCTGATCCGCGATTTGAGGCGCGGGGTCTATGACGTGCTGGTCGGCATCAACCTGTTGCGCGAAGGGCTCGACATTCCCGAATGCGGGCTGGTGGCGATCCTCGACGCCGACAAGGAAGGTTTTCTTCGCAGCGAAACCAGCCTCATCCAGACCATCGGCCGCGCCGCGCGCAACGTCGACGGCCGGGTCATCCTCTATGCCGACCGCATGACCGGCAGCATGGAACGCGCGATTGCCGAAACCGACCGGCGGCGCGAAAAGCAGCGCGAATATAATGCGCTCCACGGCATCACCCCTGCGACGATCAAGCGCGACATCCACAATATCGTCGCCGACACCGCGAGCAGGGACGGCGTGCTGATCGATATCGACGCGGACGGAGCCAACAACCTCGTCGGCCACAATCTGCGCGCCTATATCGAGGAGCTCGAAAAGAAGATGCGCGCGGCGGCGGCGGACCTGGAGTTCGAGGAAGCCGGGCGTTTGAGAGACGAAATCCGCGCGCTGGAGGCGACCGAACTTGGGTTGCCGCACGAACAGCAAGTGGCAGCGCCCAAAGGACGGGCGACCGAAGGCAAGCCGGGGACGCGAAAGATGCGGTACGGGAAGACGCAGCGGAAGTTCGGGCGGTAGAAGTCTCCGCATACCGGCTGGCTTTTCGACCAACCATATGACGCCATCGACCGGAGTGTTTGCCTCTTGGTGAACCTCATACCATGATGTCCCTATCGAGAGGGAGTCGAGCTATGCGTAAATGGATGTTGATTGCGGCGCTTGCGCTGACGCCGGTCATGGTCACCGCCAAGGGCAATGCCGACTGGCTGGCCATTACCGGCCGTGCGGAGGCCGATATCAAACAGGATGAAGGGCGCAAGCCCGTTGAGACGCTCAAATATCTGGGCCTCAAGCCGGGGATGGCCGCGCTCGATTATATGGCAGGCGGCGGCTATTATGCCGAGATCATGGCAAAGGCGGTGGGGCCGAAGGGCAAGGTCACCGCCTGGAACCCTGAAGCCTTTGTCAGCGGCGAGAAGCCCAAGGAGAAATGGGCGGGCCTGACGACGCGCAACGCCAATATGACGCATGTCACCAGCGCCTTCGACAAGTTCGATGCGCCTGCAAAAAGCTTCGATTTTTCGCTGTTCCATCTGGTCTATCATGACCTGTACTGGAAATCGGAACAGTTCAGCGTGCCGCAAACCGACCCTGATGCGGTGCTGAAACGGCTTTATGCCGCGATGAAACCGGGCGGCATCGTCGGCGTGGTCGACCATGTTGGCGGCAAGGGCGACACGCGCACGACGGTCGACAAGACCCACCGCATCGACCCCGAAGTGGTCAAGGCCGACTTTGCGCGGGCGGGTTTCAAACTGGTTGGCGAAAGCCAGCATTTGCGGATGCAGGGCGACGATTATGCGAAAAATGTTTTCGATCCCGCTCTACGCGGCAAGACCGACCGTTTTGTGATGAAATTCGTCAAACCGAAGAAATAGGCCGACTCAACTCTTCGGTAGCTTCGCGATCAGTTTCTCGACCGAGGCCAGTCGAACCGGCTTCGCCGGGACAACTGCGGACTTGGTCTCTTTTGCCGCCTTGCGGTCGATGTCCTTGAGCAAATCACCCGAAAGGCCAAAGCCTGCTTTCGTGGGCTTACCCGCCTCTGCCATCCGCACCGGCGCGGCGGTCGGCAATGCGGGCATGACCTTGTCTTTCAGCAGCATCGCAACCGCCTTGCGCGCTTCGCTATCGCCGCGCTTCTGCTTGGGATAGATGAAACCATGCACCGGCCATTCGGTGCTGCCCAAAGCTTCGTTGGGCGTGTACCAGACGCGCACACGGCTCCAGTCGTTTTCCTCCGACACATCGACGGCGCGGACGTCTTCCTCGATATGCCCGCGCACACCTCCGATGGTCGACCAGTTGGCGTGGCTGATGATGATCGTACGGTCGTCGAGCACGCGACGTACGGCCGCGACATGGCCGAGGCGCATATTGCCATATGGCTGGAACGCCAGCACCGCGCCGACCCTTGGCGCATCGCCCCGGTCATATTTCCCCTCGGCCTGACCCCACCAGGTATGCGCGTCGCCATATATGATGACCCCCGACAATGCCCGCGCATAGGGCACACATTGCAACCCTTCGTTGAGCGCAGCGGCCGGTGCGGCGATAAGCAATGCGGATAGGATAAGGCCCCTCATGACCTCCCCGATACCGCGCGATGGGAAATGCCGGGCTAATCGCTTTGGTTAACGGGCATGTAAGCTTTTCAACTGAACAGCCGTATCACCGCAGAAACTCCCGCGACGCCAAGCACTATCGCGACAAAGCTGCGCCACAACGGCACGGGCACCTTGCCGAAGGATTTGGCACCCAGCCAGTTGCCAAGCAAGACAGCGGGGAACAGCAGGACAGACAGCCACACCAATCGCCAGCTGGCAAGTCCGAGCGCGAAGGATGAAATCGTACCGGCAATGGCGGTGGCGAAAAATACCAGCATCATCGACGCCCGTGCCTCGGCAGGCGGGATGGGTTGGCGGAGATAATAAGGCACGACCGGCGGCCCCGGCATCGCAGCGAAACCCGTCAATATGCCCGATGCAATGCCGGTGGCGGCTGTCTCCTTTGGCCCGGGTCGCAGTTCACCGCGTTGTGGCAGCAACACCAGAAGAAATGCTCCGATGGCGATGAGCGCAATCAACAACCGCGCGACATCAGGCGTCGTGCGGCCCAGCAGCCAGATACCCAGCGGCGTAGCAATCATGGCATAAGCAGCGATAGTGAGCGCGCTCGACCGGTGCGCGTCGGCATAGATGATTTTCAGCCCCACCGGGCCGATCAGCAGCTGCAACAATATGCCCAGCACCACCGCCTCACCCGGGGTCACGATCATCCCCAGCAACGGCACCAATATGATCGCCATGCCAAAGCCGGTAAGGCCGCGCACATAGGCCGCCCCAAATGTCATCGCCGCCGCACCCGCCATCAACAGCGGGTCGATACCGGCCAATGCGTTGGCGGGATTTAGCGCCAAGCTAGTTCCGCAAATCCGGTGCGGTGGCCTCTGTGGTTAGCATCGCAATGGCTTCATCAAGCGTCATGATCCGCTGGCCTTCGGAGCCGAGGGTGCGAACGGCGACCTTGCCTTCTTCTGCCTCGCGCATGCCCACGACCAATAAATGCGGCACCTTGGCAAGGCTGTGTTCGCGGACCTTATAGTTGATCTTCTCGTTACGCAGGTCGGCCTCAACGCGGATGCCCGCAGCCTTCAGCTTTGCCTCGACCTCGCCCGCATAGCCGTCCGCGTCTGACACGATGGTCGCGACCACAGCCTGCACCGGCGCGAGCCAGGTCGGGAAGCGTCCGGCATAATGTTCGATCAAGATGCCGATGAAGCGTTCATAGCTGCCGAATATCGCACGGTGCAGCATGACGGGGCGGTGGCGCGCACCATCTTCGCCGACATAGCTGGCGTCCAATCGTTCGGGCAACACACGGTCGGACTGAATCGTGCCGACCTGCCAGGTGCGGCCAATCGCGTCGGTCAGATGCCATTCGAGCTTGGGCGCATAAAAGGCGCCTTCGCCGGGCAACTCTTCCCAACCATATTCTTCAGTCGCGAGCCCCGCGCGAACCACGGCATCGCGCAGTTCATTTTCTGCCTTATCCCAATCGGCATCGCTGCCGAATCGCTTTTCGGGCCGCAGCGCGAGCTTGATCGAATAGGTGAAGCCGAAGTCCTTGTAGATTCGGTCGGCAAGTGCGCAGAAATCCTGCACCTCCTGCACAATTTGGTCTTCGCGGCAGAAAATATGCGCGTCGTCCTGCGTAAACTGGCGCACGCGCATCAGGCCGTGAAGCGCGCCATGCGGTTCGTTGCGATGGCAACAACCATGTTCATAGAGCCGCAGCGGCAGGTCGCGATAGGATTTGATCCCCTGTCGAAAGATCAGCACATGCGCCGGGCAGTTCATCGGCTTCAACGCCATCCAGTCGGCTTCGCCGCTGATGACCGGGCCTTCATCCTCGGTATTCGGCACCTCGTCGGGAATGACGAACATATTCTCGCGATATTTGCCCCAGTGGCCCGATTGCTCCCATTGGCGCGCATCCATTACCTGCGGGGTTTTCACTTCCCTGTAGCCGGTCGCGTCGATCGCGCGGCGCATATAGGATTCCAATTGCCTCCAGATGGTAAAGCCATGCGGGTGCCAGAAGACGCTGCCATGTGCCTCCTGCTGCAGATGGAACAGGTCCATATCCTGTCCCAGACGGCGGTGGTCGCGTTTTGCCGCTTCCTCCAGCCGGACAAGATGCGCGTCGAGCTGCTTCTTGTTGAGCCATCCGGTGCCATATATGCGCGACAGCTGCGCGTTATTCTGGTCACCGCGCCAATAGGCCCCGGCAACACGCGTCAGTTTGAAGGCCGCTGGATCGAGCTTTCCGGTCGAGGCGAGATGGGGGCCCCGGCACATATCCATCCAGTCGTCGCCCGACCAGTACACCGATAACTCCTCGCCTTCGGGAAGCTCCGCCGCCCACTCTGCCTTGAAGCTCTCGCCAGCCTTTTTCCATGTGTCGATCAAAGCATCGCGGCCAACCACTTCGCGGCGCAGCGGCTTGTCTGCGCGGATAATCTCGCGCATTTTCTCTTCGATCAGCGGCAGGTCATCCAACGTGAATGGCCCACGCGAAGCAGGCGCCATTACGTCATAATAAAAGCCGTCATCGGTCGCCGGACCAAAGGTAATCTGCGTGCCAGGGAACAGTGCCTGCACCGCTTCGGCCAATATATGCGCAAAGTCATGGCGCGCGAGTTCAAGCGCGTCCGCTTCGTCCTTCGATGTAATCAGCGCCAGATTGGTGTCCGCCTCCAGTGGCCGCATGATGTCGCGCACCTCACCATCGACACGCGCGGCAATTGCAGCCTTGGCCAAACCGGGACCAATGGCCGCCGCGATATCGGCGGGAGTAGTTCCGCGCGCAACTTCTCGGGCAGAGCCATCGGGAAGGGTGACACGGATCATCTCGGACATGGGAAAAGGCGGCTTTCTGGCTTGGATAGAGCCGCCCCTTTGCCAGCCAAAAACCGAAGTCGCAAGTCTGCTGAACGTCCTATGCCCGCTGCTCTCGCTCCGACAATCGCGACCTAACCTGCGCTCTTGTCCTTGCGATAGGGCACAAAGTCTCCGAGGCTGCAGACCGGGCCGGAAATGCCGCTGGTGCGGTCCACCAGCCGGAGAAGGTCTCCGCGACATTTCTGGCTGCTGAACTGTTCGGACACGATGATGTCGTCATCGCGCGCCAGCCCTGGGCAGCTGGATCGCAAATCATTCTTGTACACAAGGTTGCCGGAGACGCGGTATAAAAGGATGTCATCGCTGACCCGGATGACATTCGTTCCGAGAAAATCGCTGATGCAGCTGACCGGTTTGCCGGCTATTTTCCCGTCCAGCTCTTTGGCGAGCAGCGCAGTCTGCTTTTCGGTCAGCGGTTTGGGTGTGCTGTCTACCTGACCGCAAGATGCCACCAGCGGCAGGGTGAACGCAGTGAGAATGATCGGTCGCATGATATTTCTCCTTCAAGCAATCAGCATAGCATGTCCGCCTGAACCGCACATTATCCAATCAGCTTTGCCGCGTGACGTTTTTCACCGGGCGTCACATCGACGGCGATGCCACCAAGATCGATATCGGGCGCACCCTCCAGCACCGCCAACGCGCGCGCACCGCTGCCCATTTCGAGGATGAGCGTCGCATCCCCCATCACTCCCTTCGTTACGGGCCGCGCGTAGGTAAGGATACGACCCATGCCTTGAGGCGAGTCGTCGACTGCAACCATCTTGGGCACATAGCCTTTAATGACGTCGCCATTCCAGGGGCGTTGCGGTTGCTGCGCCGTGTAGACGCCGACGGCCTGTTTCGACATCACCCCGCCATTGGCGGTGATCAACGCCGGTTTGGAGCCATCGCCGCGCAGCGCCTGCACCATCGCGGCGATGCTGTAGACGGTGTAGCCGTTCCCGGGACCGCCGAAAAAGCCCAGGCCGCCGGTTAGCGTATAGTCGCCAAGTGTCCTCGCGGGGTCGCCGAGCGTGTCGACCGCCGCCGATACCGCGACAGGAAAGCAGCTATATATATCGACGGGCCCCAGATCGGTGGGCGCAAACCCGGCCTGATCGAGCGCAGCGCGCAGTGTGAAGCCGACGGCATCGGGGCTGGCGATATGATCGCGTTCGGACAACGGCGGTTCTGCGGCTTCGGACGCACCCGCCAGCCAAACGATTTTGTGCTCCGCGACGCCCAGTTCGCGCGCCTTTCCGGCGCTGGCCAGGATGATGGCACCGCCCAGATCGACCGCATCCTGCGCTACGCGCCAGCGGCGGTAAATGTCGGTTATATGATAATCGCTTTCATGCTCGGCGACGAGCTGCTCTGCAGTGAAAGCCATCGGGAATTGAGCATGTTCGCGGGTAAGCGACTTTGCCGACATCGCCGCACCCTGCCGTGCCATTTCGACCAGATAGTCATGGCGGCTTAGCCCCTGCTCGATCCGCCGCGCATTTTCGAGCAGCGAATAGGCGATCGGCATCGAGACAATGCCGTGCCGGATTTCGCGGCGGGCGAGGATAGAAAATTCGGACCGCTGGTCCGCGAACGGTGTGTCAGAGGGCAACCGCCAGTCGAGCGCAATGCCTGCCTTGCGCGCCCGCTTCGCAGTGCCGGTCGCTTCGCCAGCGACGATTACCGCAAGTCCCGTTTCACCACGGCGGATTTCGCCCGCCAACCGGTTGACCATCGCTTGCGGGCTTTGGCCACCGACATCGGCGTAGATCAGGCGCTTGGCGCTAATGCACCCCGCGACGCCGAAAGCCTCCGGCACATTGTCGGGCGAGCCGGTGCCCATCGAGACGCCGCTGTCTTCAAAGGTCCGGATCGCGGCGATAGTGTCGATCGCAGCGGCGACCCCCTGTGGCTGGCCGGTGTCGGCCAGCGCTGCTTTAATCGCTGCACCCGCCAGTTCGCGCGGGGATGGCCAGTCGCCCGGCACAGTCTTGCGGCTGGCCTCGCCAACGCCGATGATAACCGGCGCGGCCGGATCGAATTCAATCATGATCGTCTTCCATTTTGCTCTTAACTGCACGCTTAAATATGCTAGTCGGCGATGCAAGGACAAAGGAGAGCATCATGGCGGCATGGCCGAAGCTGAAATGGGATAAGGAGCCGACGGGGCCGCTCAAAGGTATAAAGGTTGTCGACATGGCGACCGTCGTGCTCGGCCCCTTTGCGACCGTGAATCTCGCCGATCTGGGGGCCGAAGTCATCAAGATCGAGAATTCGGAAGGCAACACGCCCGGCGATCTGATGCGCCACGCGGGGGACTCCCCGACCAAGGAGCATGGGCCGATCTTTGCCGCGCTCAACCGCAACAAGAAGGCGATCAACCTCAACATAAAAAAGCCGGAAGACAAAGCCGTGCTGGAGGCGCTTCTCGAGGAGGCCGATGTCTTCATTCACAATGTCCGCATGGCAGGAATGGAACGGCTCGGCTTTGGTTATGGGGCGGTCAAGGCAATCAATCCCGACATTATCTACGTTCACTGCGCCGGGTTCGGCGCGGGCGGCGCCTATGGCGAGCGGCAGGCCTATGACGACCTCATTCAGGCGGCGTCGGGCTTTGCTGCATTGTCCGAACAGCGCGACGGCGGGCGACCAACCTATTCGCCTTCATTGGTGGCCGACAAGGTTAGCGGTCTGTTCGCAGCCAACGCGACGATGGCGGCGCTGCTTGCACGCGCGGGCGGCCAAGGCGGACAGTTTGTGCAGGTGCCCATGTTCGAATGTTTCACCTGGTTCCATATGGTCGAGAATTTGTGGGGCGAAACCTTCATTCCGGGCAACGGGCGGATGGGCTATACGCGCTCGGTCAATCCCAGACGCCGTCCTTATCCGACCAAGGACAGCTTTATCGCCATCGTGCCTTATAACGACCGGCAATGGGCCAAGTTTTTTGAGCTCGGCGGGCGGCCCGGCGTGTTCGAAGACCCGCGCTTTTCGACTTACCAGGAACGCACCAAACATACCGGAGAGCTTTATGCGCTGATCGAAGAGGTGACAGCGGAGCGGACTACCGACGAATGGCTGGTGCTCCTTGCCGAACATGACATTCCGGCGATGAAATATAACCGCATGGCCGATGTGCTTGCCGATCCGCATCTGACCGACGTGGGCTTTTTTGAAGAGCGCGAGGGAGCAGCGATCGGCAAATACCGCTCAATGCGGCATCCGGTGCATTATGCCGGAACGCCAGCGTCGACCTATGCCGACCCGCCGGGACTGGATGCCGATGGAGATGAGATCAGGGCGGCTTTGGGGATGTGACATCAGAATCCTCCCCATCGACTTGCGATGGGGAGGTGGCGCGCTGGAGCGAAGCGGAAGCGTGACGGAGGGGCTTTCAACGTCAGCTGCCCCTCCACCACCGCTTCGCGGCGGTCCCCCTCCCCATCGCAAGTCGATGGGGAGGAAAAGCTAGACCAAAATCCCGCGCATGATCAGTTCGACCGTATGTTCGCGATACCCGTCGCGCATGCTTTCAGAAAAATCGTCCTGATTGTAGCAATGCCGCAGCACCAGCCGTGATGAGTAAAATCGGTCCGCCGCCCCGGTTACGGTGAAGTAAAAAAACTGCGGGTCGATTTTGCGGAACTTGCCTGCCTTTACCCCTTCACTGATCAGCTCGTCATAAGCTTTGGAAATGGGGCGCAGATACAACTCGGCGATGCGCGCGGCTTCGACAGGCGCGCTGTCGCGGACCATGCGCATAAGAAGCCGGTTCAAGTAGGGAAAGGCATAATAGGTATCGATAACCTTGCCAATATGCAGACGCAGTTTCTCTTCCGGGACCATGTCCTTGGCCACCAGCGCTTCGAGACTGTGCACAATATTACCCATGTCGCGGTCGAGCAGCGCGAGCATCAACCCGTTCTTGTTGCCGAAATAATATTTGACGAGAGCGCTGTTAAGTCCCGCGCGCATCGACAGTTCGGACAGCGACAGATCAATGGTATCGCCTTCGCGCATGATCTGGCTCGCCGCCTCGATCAGCTGATCGCGCGCGTTCCCGTTGTCCGGCGCGCTGCCCAATTGTGCAATTGATGCCATGGCTCCCCTTACCCTCTTTGCCGTAGCGTCACTTATAGACAGGTTCTTCCCACCAAGGGAAGAAGTCAGGCAAATCTGTGGATAGTTTGTCCGGATAAACCGGCTGGCGCTTTTCGAGGAAGCTGGCGATCCCTTCCTTTGCATCGCCCGAACGCGAGCGGCGGTAAATTGCGCGGCTGTCGATGCGGTGCGCATCCATCGGATGGTCTTCGGCAGACAGCCGCCACAGCATCGCACGCGTCATGGCGATTGCCACCGGCGAGCTGTTGTCGGCAATTTCGCGCGCGAGTTTCGTGGCTTCGGCAAGCAGTTCACCCGGCGCATGAACAGAGCGGACGAGACCACCCGCCAAGGCTTCCTGGGCATCAAACACACGGCCGGTCATGCACCATTCGAGCGCTTGGGATATTCCGACGATCTTCGGCAGGAACCAGGACGAAGCCGCCTCGGGAACGATACCGCGCCGCGCAAAGACAAAGCCAAAGCGCGCCGTGTCGCTGGCCAGCCGAATATCCATTGCCAGCTGCATGGTCGCACCGATGCCAACCGCCGCACCATTGACCGCAGCGATAACAGGCTTTTTGCACTGGAATATCCGCAAGGTGAGTCGCCCGCCCGAGTCCCGGACTCTCTCGTCGGACAGGCTCTCGACCTCAGACCCGCTGGCAAACACCTGCCCGCCGCCTTCGGGCGTAAGGTCGGCCCCTGCGCAGAATGCCCGGTCGCCCGAGCCGGTTACGATGACCGCGCGCACCTTATCATCGGCATCGATCAAATCGAAAGCCACGCACATCTCCTGCATCATGGTGCCGGTAAAAGCGTTCATCTTTTCCGGTCGGTTGAGCGTGATCGTCGCGATGCCATCGGCTACGGAATAGAGGATTTGGGTGAAATCGATCATGAACTCGCTCCGTCTCAAAAACCGTAGCCCTTGTCCATCTACCTCGGTGCCATCCTTATCGCGCCGTCCACCCGCACATCCTCGCCGTTGAAATATCCGCATTCGATCATCGTGAGGGCCACCTGTGCATATTCGTGCGGATGGCCGAGCCGTTTGGGGAAGGGCACGGATGCAGCCAGCGCGTCCTTCACCTGCGGCGGTGCGCCGTTCATCAATGGCGTGTTGAAAATGCCGGGCAGGATGGTGTTGACGCGGATGCCTTCGCTCATCAGGTCGCGGGCGATCGGCAGCGTCATGCCGACAACGCCGCCCTTCGAGGCCGAATAGGCCGCCTGCCCCATCTGGCCATCTTCGGCCGCGACCGAAGCCGTGTTGACCATCGCGCCGCGTTCGCCGTCTTCCATGGGGTCAAGTGCCAGCATCCCGGCCGCCGATTTGGCGATGCAGCGGAAGGTGCCGACGAGGTTGATCTGGATGATGCGGTTAAAGGCATCGAGCGGGAAATGCTTGATCGATCCGTCTTCCTTCGACCGGCTTGCGGTCTTGATGGCGTTGCCGGTGCCAGCGCAGTTCACCAAGATTCTCTCCTGCCCGTGGGCGGCGCGCGCCTTGGCAAAACCTGCGTCAACGCTGTCGTCGTCGGTCACGTTGACTTCGCAAAATATGCCGCCGATTTCAGCGGCGACGGCTTCGCCCTTGTCGGCCTGAAGGTCGAATATCGCGACCTTGACGCCCTTGGCGGCGAGCGCGCGGGCAGTGGCTTCGCCAAGGCCCGATGCACCGCCAGTGACAACGGCTGCGATGGTTGAATCGAGTTTCATTTTTGTATTTCTCCTAAATCTCTCGTCGTCCCCGCGCAGGCGGGGACCTTGGTCGACCTAGCCCAGCGGCAAAGGCGTAAACCTTCCGAGGTCCCCGCCTGCGCGGGGACGACGGTTATACTCTTTCGATAATCGTCACATTCGCCTGCCCGCCGCCTTCGCACATCGTCTGCAACCCATATTTTCCGCCCCGCGCCTCGAGCGCATTGAGCAAGGTCGCCATCAGCTTGGTGCCCGACGCACCGAGCGGATGGCCCAAGGCAATCGCGCCGCCATGCACGTTGATTTTCGACCGGTCGCCGCCGACATGCTTAAGCCAAGCCAAGGGAACCGGCGCGAAGGCTTCGTTCACCTCGTAAACGTCGATATCGTCGATCTTCATACCAGACCGCTGGAATGCACGGTCTGTTGCGAAGAGCGGCTCTTCGAGCATGATCACCGGGTCGCCTGCTGTCACCGTCAGGTTCACGATGCGCGCACGCGGGGTCAGACCATGTTCCTTCAGCGCCTTTTCGGATACGATCAAAACGGCGGAGGAGCCATCGCAAATCTGGCTGGCATTGGCGGCAGTGATGGAGCCGCCTTCCTGCAACAATTTTACCGACGAAATGCTTTCCAGCGTTGCATCGTGGCGGATGCCTTCGTCGCTATTGTGTATGATTTTGCCGTCGGGCGTTTCCACCTCCACCCCGATAATTTCATTGGCAAACGCCCCCGCTTCGGTAGCCGCTTTCGCCTTCTGGTGCGATTCAAGCGCGAAGTGGTCCAAGTCTTCCTTCGAAAAACCATGCTTCTTCACCAGCATTTCCGCGCCCATGAACTGGCTGAACATGATGCCAGGATAGGCCTCTTCCAGCCGCGGACTTTTGTAGGTGCCAAGGCCTTCCTTCTTGAACAGCATGGAGGTCGAACCCATGGGCACACGCGTCATGCTTTCAATGCCGGCGGCCAGCACGATGTCCTGCGTCCCCGACATCACGCCCTGCGCGGCAAACTGGATCGACTGCTGCGACGAACCGCATTGCCGGTCGATGCTGACCGAGGGAATCGAGTTGGGCAGTTTCGAGGCGAGGACGATATTACGCCCGACATCGCCCGCCTGCTCGCCGCCCATCATGACGCAGCCCATGATGACATCTTCGATGGCGGCGGGGTCGAAGTCATTGCGGTCGGCAATGGCATCGAGCACCGCGGCGCCCAAATCAACGGGGTGGACCCCAGCCAGCTTTCCGCCGCGACGACCCCCGGCGGTACGAACCGCGTCTACGATATAGGCGTCTGCCATCCTTGCTCTCCTGATGTCGAAATTTAATCGCACGATTAAACTTTGGGGGAGGAGAGTCAAGAATGAAAGCCACCGTCGTCCCCGCGCAGGCGGGGACCGCAGGAGGTTTGTCCAAAGGCGAAGGACTTAACCGGCCGAGGCCCCCGCCTACGCGGGGGCGACGAGATTTTACGCCGCCTCGCGCGCCATCGTAATCACCTGCGGATAGGTGAACTCAAGCAAGCCTTCTTCGCCCAGTTCTGCGCCAAAGCCCGACTGTTTGTGTCCGGCAAAGGGCGCGTTCGGCGCGAGGTGCATCGACTCGTTGATCCACACGGTGCCGGTTTCGAGCTGTTCGGCAATCTCGACTGCTGCCTCCGGATTGCTTGTCCAGATCGAACCCGCAAGGCCGTAATCCGAAGCATTGGCTCGGCTGATGACGTCGTCGATTTTCTCGAACTTCATCAGCGGCATCACCGGGCCAAATTGCTCCTCGGCCACAATCCGCGCATCTTCGGGCGGGTTGTCGAGCACAGTGACCGGCACGAAAAAGCCAGGGATCGACGGGTCGTGGTCGCCGCCGACAAGGAACCTGTACCCGTTATCCTTGGCATCCTGAATGAGCTCGAGCACGCGATTATATTGCTGCTTGTTCTGGATCGGCCCAACTGCAGTGCCCTGCTCGGCACCATCGCCGACCTTCACAGCCTTGGCATATTCGGCAATCGCCGCCGAAAGCTCGTCATAAATATCCTCGTGGATATAGATGCGCTTGGCCGCAATGCAGACCTGGCCTGCATTGTAGAAACTGGCCCAGAACAGTTTCTCAGCAACCTTGGCGACATCGGCATCGGGAAGGACTATGGCCGCGTCGTTGCCACCCAGTTCCAGCGTGATGCGCTTCAGATCCTTCGACGCCGATTCCATCACGCGCTTGCCGGTCGCGGTCGAGCCTGTGAAGGTGATCTTGTCGATATCAGGATGCGCGGTCAGCAGCGGCCCAAGAGCATCGCCGCCAGTGATGATGTTGAGCACGCCCGGCGGGAAGACGCCCGCAATCAACTCGGCCATTCGCAGCGTCGCGAGCGGCGTGAAAGGCGATGGCTTCAGGACCATCGTGCAGCCTGACAAAAGCGCGGGGACAATTTTCTGCACCGCCATCAGCACGGGGAAGTTCCACGGCACGATGCCGCCGACCACGCCCACGGGCACGCGGCGGGTGCGGCTGAGGCGCTTGTCGCTGTCCTCGCTGATCTTGTCCTCGAGGCTTAACGTCGACAATGCGCGGGTCATCCCCACACATCCGGCAATCTCGTTGCCCGCCTGCATATGCGGCTTGCCTTGCTCGGCCGTCAGCAGCCGCATCAGCTCGTCGCTATTTTCCTTGATCGCGGCAGCCATGGCGGCAAAGCAGGCGCGGCGTTCCTCCATGCTTGTCTTCTTCCACGTCGGAAAAGCCGCCCGCGCCGCAGTCACCGCCTTGTCGAGTTCGGCTTGTCCGCAATCGGGAACCTGGCCGATAACCTGCTCAGTTGCGGGATTGACGACGTCGATCCATTTGCCATTGTCGACCAGGTCGCCACCGATCAGATTCCTGTATTGCGTCGTCATCCTATATCTCCTGAATTGTCTAGGTCGTTTTTACTTCATTCGTCATCCCCGCAAAAGCGGGGATCTCGGGAGTTGTGCACTGCTGCCTGAGATCCCTGCCTTCGCAGGGATGACGGGCATTACGACAGGCCACCCTTCGCCCAATATTCGTCGCGCAGCAGGCGCTTGTAGAGCTTACCGGTGTCGTGGCGGGGCAATTCTTCGCGGAAATCGATCCGGCGCGGTATCTTTATGCCCGACAGTTTTTCGCGGGCATAAGCGGTGAGTTCTTCGCGCAGGTCGTCACCTGCGTCGGCGATGTCGAGCGGCTGCACCACCGCAATGACCTCTTCGCCCATTTCGTCGTGTGGCCCGCCAATCACCGCGACATCCTGCACCTTGGGGTGGGTCACAAGATGATTCTCAATCTCCTGCGGATAGATATTCACACCGCCCGAAATGATCATGAAGCTTTTGCGGTCGGTGAGGTAGAGATAGCCGTCCTCGTCCACCCGCCCGACATCGCCTAGCATCGTCCAGTTTTCATGGCGCGGATGGCGGCTGGCGCGGGTCTTTTCAGGGTCGTTATGGTAACTGAACTTGGCTTCGCTCTCGAAAAAGATCGTACCTTCCTGCCCGACCGGCACTTCGTCGCCATTTTCGTCGCAGATATGGACGATGGCATTGAGCGGCCTTCCGACAGATCCTTTATGTTCGAGCCACTCCTCGCTCGAAATGAAGGTGAAGCCATTGCCCTCTGTCCCGGCATAATATTCACGGATCACCGGTCCCCACCAGTCGATCATAGCCTCCTTGATCGGCACCGGGCAGGGCGCGGCGGCGTGGACCGCGCTCGTCATGGTCGAGACGTCATATTTTGCGCGCACCTCTGGCGGCAGTTTCAGCATCCGGGCAAAATGCGTCGGCACCCACTGGCTGGTGGTGATGCCATATTTCTCGATCGCAGCAAGCGCAGCTTCGGGATCGAATTTCTCCATCACCACGACCGTGCCGCCGAGCCGGTGGACCGAGATGCACCAGCGAAGCGGAGCTGCATGATAAAGCGGCGCTGGCGAGAGATAGATGCTGTCGGCGCCAAATTTGAACATAGCCGCCGCAATCATCGACAGCGGGCTGACTGCGGCAATGTCGGGATCCTCCGGCAACGGCAGACGCACACCCTTGGGCTGCCCGGTGGTACCGGAACTGTAGAGCATGTCCGTGCCAGCGCGTTCGTCGGCGATGGGGGTAGTCGGCATATCGGCAATGGCGCCCTCAAACGACGTCCAGCCCGCCCTCTCGCCGCAGACGATATACCGTTTCGCCGGGCTTTGCAGCGCCTCGAGCGTTTCGCCCAGATAGTTGGTTGTGAACAGCGCCTGCGCGCCGCTGTCGTTCAGGATGTAATCCATCTCCGACGGCGTCAGGCGGCAACTGATCGCGACGTAGATCAACCCAGCCCGCTGCGCGCCCCAGACGAGGTCGAAAAACTCGGGCCGGTTCTCCATGCAGATCGCAATAGTGTCGCCATGCCTCAGGCCCAGCGACCGAAACAGATGCGCGCACTGGTTGGAACGCGCATCGAGTTGGCCATAGGTTACAGTCTCGCCAGACCCGGCCATGATGACTGCGGGTTTGTCTGGATTGGCGGCGGCGTGGAGCTTGGGGTGGGTCATTATTCACCAAGCCAATTGGGCTTGCGCTTCTCCGCAAAGGCGAGCGCGCCTTCGCGCGAATCCTTCGAGGTGAAGACCGGCGCGCAAATTTCGCTCTGCTTCTTCCACATTTCGGCCGAATTCCAGTCGGGGCGTTCGTTGATGACGCGCTTGGTTGCGATCAGCGCCAGAGGGCCATTGGCCCCAACCTTGGCCGCGAGTTCGAGTGCAGCGTCGAGCGCTGCGCCTTCGGTGATGCGGTTGACGAAGCCCATTTCGTAGGCCCGCTGAGCCGAGATAAAGTCGCCAGTCAGTGCAAGCTCCATCGCCATCCGCTTGCCGATGATCGAGGGCAAAGTGAGCAATCCCCCCGCCGCCGCGACGAGGCTGCGCTTCACTTCAGGAATGCCGAACTGCGCCTTGTCATTAGCGACCAGCAGGTCGCAGGCAATCGCAATTTCCATCCCGCCCGCAAGCGCATAGCCTTCGACCGCGCCAATCAGTGGCTTGGCAGGAGGCGCTTCGATAAAACCGGCAAAGCCCTTGCCCTTGATGCTGGGCAGCTCGCCCTTCAAAAACGCCTTCAAATCCATACCCGAACAGAAGGTCCCGCCTGCGCCGGTGATGATTCCCGCATTCAGGCTCCTGTCGGCGTCGAGCTGCTCCATCGCCGCCGCGATCCCTTGCGCCACCGCCTGATTGACTGCATTTTTGGCTTCAGGCCGGTTTATCTTGATGATCAGCACGCCGTCCTGGGTTTGGGTTAGGACTTCAGACATCGATTACTCCAAACTAACTTGTCATTCCCGCGACAGCGGGGATGACAATGTGATGGTGGATTGGATCAGCATCACCGCCCCTTCGGTAGCCCGAGCACATGCTCGCCGATGATATTCTTCTGGATCTGGCTCGTGCCGCCGCCAATGGTGGCGGAGAAGCTGTTGAGATAGGCGCGGTGCCAGTACCCATCGTCCACCGCATTCTCGTCGCCCACATAATAGCCCGCGCGGCTGCCCTGAAATTGCAGCGAGAATTCGGTCAGCTCCCGGATCAGTTCGGTGCGGGCCAGCTTGTTCATCAGCGCAAGGCCCATCGGCCGGTCGCTGGTCAGCGGCGCCATGCGGCGGCGCTGGTTGTTCAGGTTCAGCGCCTGAATCTCGATCATATAATCGACCAGCCGGTCGCGCATCACCGGATCGTCGAGCACCGGCTTGCCGCCGCGTTGCGCGGTCCGCGCCATGTCGACCACGCTCATCACGTCCATTTCCTTGACGAAATAGCCGCCGACCGGATTGACCTTCGCCCCGCGCTCATATTCGAGCGTCTTCATTGCGACCATCCACCCTTGCCCCTCTTCGCCGACAAGGCCCGAAGCGGGAATACGCGCGTCGGTGAAAAAGCATTGCGTGAAGCCATATTCGCCAGTGAGCTTTTTTAGGCGCCGGGTTTCGACGCCTGGAATCTTCATTGGCGCAAGGAAGAAGCTCAACCCTGCATATTTGCTCGGCCCGTCGTTCGAGGTGCGCGCGAGCAGGATCATATAGTCGGCGCGGTCGCCCAATGACGTCCAGATTTTCGAGCCATTGATGATATATTCGTCGCCGTCACGGACTGCCTTGGTCTGTGCACTGCCCAAGTCCGAACCATGCTCAGGTTCCGAAAAACCCTGACACCAGATTTCCTCGGCGGCGAGCATGGGCTTGATATAGCGGCGCTTGTCTTCCTCACGCCCGATGTCGAGCAGCAAGGGCCCTGTCCAGCCATTACCAATCGCGTTGATCATGATCGGCGCGTCGTGGCTTTTCATGATGCGCGTGGCGATGCGCTGATATTCGGGGTGCATCCCGTAACCGCCATATTCGGTCGGCCAGCTCATGCCGAAATAGCCCGCCTCATAAACCTTGCGCTGCCAGTCGCGCAGGAAGTCGAATTGCTGGTCGGTGGACACTTCCATAAAGGTCAGCGGCAACATGAAGCCCGGATCGCGCACCGAATTTTCGGCGAACCACGCGTCGCACTGCTTTTCGAAATCGGCTAATTCTTGGGGGCTCGGTTTGCTCATGGCTGATTCCTCTCTTCCCGTTTAATTGCGCGATTAAATACCGAAATGCAAGACCCGCGCGCAGCGCATTCCAAAGTTTGGCGCGCCGCCTTACAGGCGACGCAAGGCGCGAAGGCACAAAGACGCGAAGACGGTAAGAATTCTTCCCGCCTTCGTGCCTTTGCGCCTTGCAAGCCACTTGGCTTGCCCAAACTACTTTATCTTTTTTTAAAAGGTGCCATTTCGCCCAGAAATTCGATCTCGCGTTCCATCGCTTGGGTTTCACGCGTCAGAAAATCGGCGACCGCCTCGCGAAAGCCCGGATTGGCAATATAATGCGCCGAATAAGTCGGCACAGGTTCGTAACCACGCGCCAGCTTGTGCTCGCCCTGCGCACCTGCTTCGACACGCGGCAGGTAATGTGCAATCGCATAGTCGACTGCCTGATAATAACAGAGCTCGAAATGCAGGAAGGGCACATCGCGGGTGCAGCCCCAATATCGACCATAGAGGCAATCCGGGCTGACGAAGTTAAGCGCGCCTGCGATGGGCCGGTCGCCGTCGTAGGCGAGAAACAGGACCAAACCGTCCTTCACGCTCTTTCCAACGATGTCGAAAAATTCGCGCGTCAGATAGGGCCGTCCCCATTTGCGCGCGCCTGTGTCCTGATAAAATACCCAGAAGGCGTCCCACATGTCCGGCGTGATGTCCGCACCGGCAACCTGCTCGATGCGGACGGCGGCCTGCGCAGCCGCTCGCTCCTTGCGGATCGCCTTGCGCTTGCGCGAGGAAAGAGCAGACAGAAAGTCATCGAAGCTCGCATATCCCCGGTTCTGCCAATGAAATTGCGTGCCGGTGCGGATCATCCAGCCTGCGGCCCGAAACCGGTCAAGCGCGGCCTCCTCGACAAAGGTGGCATGCGCCGATGACAGGCCATGCCGGTTCAACACCGCTTCCACGGCGGTAAAGAGCGCGGGCGCCAGACCCGGTTCACGCAGGAGCAATCGCGGTCCCGGCACTGGCGAAAAAGGCGCGGCAATCTGAAGCTTGGGATAATAGCGCCCGCCAGCGCGTTCGAACGCATCGGCCCAGTGATGGTCGAATACATATTCGCCCTGACTGTGCGACTTGAGATAGGCGGGAAGTGCGGCGGCAGGCACGCCGTCTGCGTCGCGGATAATAATCGGTGACGGCGACCATCCAGTGCCGGGACCCACGCTGCCCGATTCCTCAAGCGCCGCCAGAAAGGCATGACTGACAAACGGATTGCCGCGCGGATTCAGCGCATCCCACTGGTCGGCGGGAATGTCGCTGACCTTGCTCAATAGTTCGGCTGTAAGTTCAGGCATCGCACGTCGTCCCCGCGTAGGCGGGGACCGTAGGCAGCGCAGCGCAACATTTCCTGCGGTCCCCGCCTTCGCGGGGACGACGATCAGGCATCCCGCACCTTTACCACGGCATCGACCTCCACAGTCGCATCGCGTGGCAAAACCGGCACCGACACAGCAGCGCGCGCATGTTTGCCCGCATCGCCGAATACGGCTTCCATCAGGTCGGACGCGCCATTGGCGGCTTCGGGTTGATCGGTGAAGTCGGGGGTGGAGGCGACGAAGACGCCCAATTTGACGATCCGCTCTACGCGGTCGAGGTCGCCGTCCAACGCCGCCTTCATTTGCGCGATCAGCATGATGGCACAGGCTTTGGCGGCGGCTTTGCCATCTTCAAGCGAGCGCGTATCACCGACCTTGCCGGTCACGACCTTGCCATCGACAAAGGGCAGTTGCCCCGAAATGAAGAGCATCCCGTTCGCTTCGACCGCTGGCACATAGGACGCGACGGGCGCTGCGGGAGCGGGTAATTCAATGCCCAGTTCGGCCAGTTTTGCTTCGATCATGATGTCACCTTTTCCAAAACGGGCGCCGGCTCGCCCGTGACAAGCCGCTCCCTGATCCAATGTTCTGCTTCGGCCCAACGGTCGAGCCGTGCGTGCGCGAAGCGGGAGGGGTTTACCCGGTCCCACAGCAACGGCTCGCCAACGAAGTGCAGCCGCCAGACGTCGGGATAAAGTTCGCCGACCGAATCATGCTGGTGCCCCAGATCGTCGACGAACACCGCGACGCTAGGGCGATACTCGTTCAATATCCGTCCCAGCGCCTCGCCCTTGCCGCCCTGGTTGGTATAGACCGGCGCGTCGATGCCGACCGCGCGAAGCTGCTCCGCGCGCGACCGCTGACGGTGATCCATTAAATTGGTGAGGATGACGACATCGGCATGATCCCGCAACGCGTTGATACTCTCAACCGCGCCCTCGATGGCCTGCTGCCGCCCCATCTCGGTATCGAAAAACCCGTTCAATAAATCCCACACCAGCCCGCGTTCTACGACCGTGCCGTCATGCTTGTGACGCAGCGCCTCGCCCCAGTCGCCATGGACAAGGTCGAAATGGATATGATGCGCCTCGTCGAGCCAGTCGCGGAAAGGCACGACCATGTGCAACAGCACTTCATCGCAGTCGGAAATGAGGAGCGGCCTGCTCATCCTTCCAGTTCCTGCCGCGCCGCCACCAGTCTGGCAGGAGAGATGCCGATAGTTTCGGCACAGGCAATGAGGTCGGGTTCATGCGCTTCGAGGAAAGAGAGCACCGCCGCCTGCGTCCCCCGCTCGCCGATGCCAGCACGGAGGCCGTTGGGCGTCAGGCCGGTCAGCGACAGCATTCTTTCTGCGCGCTTGTCGTCCTGCAATGTCCAGACCAGCGCCTCCAGCGCCAAGTCCCCAGCCGCTAACTTGCCATTTGTTTCGTGCATGGCTTTCGCTTAAGCGAAGCTCCAGTCGAACGCAAAGCGGGAAAAGGTCGGTATGCCCAAAAAGGTGATGATCGTTGAGGATAATGAGCTGAACCTCAAGCTGTTCACCGATCTTCTGCGTGCGCACCAGTTCACCGTGGAGGGCGTGCGCGACGGGCGGCTGGCGCTGGAACAGGCGCGCATGTTCGCCCCCGACCTTGTCATCATGGACATCCAGCTGCCGCATGTCAGCGGCATCGACCTGATTGAGGCGATGCAAAAGGACGCCGCTTTGGCGACGATCCCCGTGCTGGCGGTCACCGCCTATGCCGGCAAAGGCGACGAGGAACGGATCAGAGCCGCAGGCGCGCGCGGATATCTGTCAAAGCCGGTTTCGGTGATGAAGTTTCTGGAGGCGGTGCGAGGGATTGTTGGGTAGACCGCTAATCAGACCAAAGGTAATTCACTTTCATAGCAGACGCCATCTGGTCGGTTAGCGCAAAACAACTGATGCCGTCCGAGTCCTGGCCCAAGTCTACCATGTAGCCCAAAGCAACTAGGCCGTTTATCAACTCATCAACTAGTGAACGTGTGTGGTCATCTAAAAATCTGTTCTGCGTCCGTTTAAATGACTCACCTACAGATGGAGCGCCATCAAAAATCAGCGTGTTTTGTTCGCATATTGCGACGACGGACGCCATTGTGCCGTCAAAATCGGCTTTTTGAACAAGGATCGCTGCAGCTTGGTTCAAATCGGTGACTTCCAGCGTAAAGGTCGCTTCCTTTTCCGACAATATTTCATGTTCAGCGAGAAACCAAAACACGTGCTCATCATAACCAAAATGAGAATGGTATTTGTGTTGCCCATTCTCGCACCACTTATGGATGCTACCTCTTTCACGCATCAATGTGAGATCCAGAAGGCAACGGCAAACTCGCCATTCCATTGAAGAACACAAAATGTTTGGCGCCATAGTTGCTCTCCTAACAGCCTAGTTAAGAACCAAATAGGGCGTGTGAAGCGCCCTGATCGATAGCACCTCAAGCAGCGCTTAGTTTTGCCTGGCGTCGATCTCACGGCACAATCGTCGTGAACAAATACACCGCGAAAATCAGCAGATGCACCGCTCCCTGCAACACCGTCGTCTTGCCGGTCCCGAGCGTCAAGGTGGTCACCATCAATGTCAGGAACAGCAGCACCATCGACTTGGTGTCGAGGCCAAGCGCAATCGGCAGCCCGATCATCAGCGACAAAGCCGCGACCGCCGGGATGGTCAGGCCAATGGTGGCCAACGCCGAGCCAAGCCCCAGATTGAGGCTGGTCTGCAAGCGGTTGGCGAGCGCGGCTCGAACGGCGGCGACGCTTTCGGGGAGCAGCACCATTGCGGCGATGATAACGCCGACGACGGCGCGCGGCGCGCCAGCCGAGGCAACGCCTGCTTCGATAGTCGGGGCCAATGTCTTGGCCAGTAGGACAACCGCGCCGAGACAGGCGAGCAGCGCAACGCCCGAAATGGCGGTCTGCCGGTCCGATGGCGGCGCGGCGTGGACATCTTCATCCGCCGCCAGCGTCTTTGCGGGCAGGAAATAATCGCGGTGGCGCACGGTCTGCACGGCAACGAACGTCGCGTAGAGCAGGAACGACACAATCGCGACAAAGCCCAATTGCGACGCCGAATAAACCGGCCCCGGCTCGCTCACGGTAAAATTGGGCAGCACCAGGGTCAGCACGGTCAGCGCGCACAGCGTTGCCAGCGATGCGCTAACCCCGGTCTGTTTGAAAATCTGTTCCTTATGGACAATCGCGCCGATAAAGATGCACGCACCGATCAGGCCATTGAGAATGATCATGACCGCCGCAAAGACGGTATCGCGCGCCAGGCTCGCCGCATCCTCGCCCGCCGCCGACATCAAGGTGATGATCAGGCCAAGTTCGATAATCGTGACCGCGACCGCGAGCAGGAATGTGCCGAACGGCTCGCCAACGCGGTGCGCGACCAGCTCGGCATGGTGGACGGCGGCCAGCACGGTCGCGATCAGGACTGCGGCAAGTAGGAAAATCGGCATCGCAGCGCCAAAGCTTGCGGCAATCAACGCCCAAGCGGCAACGGGCGCGACCCATGTCCAGTGATGCATGAATTTGCGCATAAGCTATCTGTAGCCACGCGCGCCCCGGGCGCAACCCCGCCGCGAATCAAAAAGGGCGCCCGAAGCGCCCTGATCGATTAGCAATTCAAGCAGCGCAGCGGCTTACTTGATTTTAGCTTCCTTGAACTCGACATGCTTGCGCACGACGGGGTCATATTTGCGGAACGTCATCTTTTCGGTGATGTTGCGCGGGTTTTTCTTGGTCACATAGAAAAAGCCGGTGTCAGCGGTGCTGAGCAGCTTGATCTTGATCGTGGCTGGCTTCGCCATGGCCCATTCCTTCGGTTGAATTTCGTTAAAAACGGTGGGCGCAAGGCACCTGCCCGTTCACAGACGCGCGCCTTTGCTGGTTTGGCGGGTGAAAGTCAAGGGGAGAGTCGGGAAACTCCCACATTTCGTCACCCTGAACTTGTTTGTGCGCCGCACGCCTGCGGCTCCAGGATACCGAGCCGATGGCGCTGTGCGTTGTGCTGAAACAAGTTCAGCATGACGAGAGCGGGGACGAACAGCCCGCCTTCACCCTTAATTAACCATGTTGGCGCACACCCCTTTCAAGGGCAATGCAAAGGGGGCTTTGCGATGGATATGGACCATGACCGGCAGATGCTGGTGCGCGCAGAATTGAGCGATTTGCTAGAGGCGCTGCGCCTTACCTCGTTCGAGACCAACCCATTGCAGTTCCTCGTCCGGCTGGAGGCCATACGCCAGACCGCCGTCGCCCATCATTTCGCCGCCGTCGCCGAAATCGCCAGCGTGTTTGAGGCGTCGATGAGCCACGTCATCGAATCGGGCGGAGCCGATTCGGTGGTGCACAGTTTCAGCGACATTCTGGGCGACGCCATCGGCTGCTCGCAACTGAGTCCGGCGGTGACCCAGTCCCTGCTGGCATCGGTTGCGGTGCGGTTGCCGAACTGATCCTATTTTAAGAGCTCTGTGCTAGGGCGTTCGCGATGGACGCGCTTCTTTCCACATTTCTATCTGTATTTCTCGCCGAGATGGGCGACCGGACACAAATTCTGGCGGCGGCGCTCGCACTCCGCTACAATCGCAACGGGGCGGTGCTGGCGGGGCTGGCGGCGGCGACGCTGCTGAATTGCGCGATTTCCGCCGTCGGCGGATCGGTCATCGACAGCTGGATCAGCGAAAAGCCGGTCCAGTTGTTTGCCGGCATGGCCTATATTTTTGCGGGAGCAGGAATGCTGATGTGGCGGCGCAAGGTCGATCCGCTTGCAAACTGGAAGACGCCCGCCTTTGTGACTGCTTTCCTTGGCCTTTTCATCCTCCAACTCGGCGACAAGAGCCAGTTCATCATCGCCGCCCAAGCCGCGCGCACGCCCTTGTGGGGAATGGCGCTGGCGGGTGGGTTTCTCGGCATCATGGCAGCGGTCACGCCCGCAGTTTTGTTGCGCGAACGGCTGGCGCATATCGTGCCACTCAAACCCATTCGCTGGGTTTCGGGGGCGTTGCTGCTTGGCTGGGGGATATGGCTGGCGTTGCAGGCACTCAGCCTCGCCTGACTAATCGACCCAGCCGCTCTGTCTGGTCGAAACCCTTTGTTGGTTGGCGGCTTCTCGGGTTACCATGTCAAGGCAAAGGAGAACGACCATGGCAGAAGGCGACAATAGCAAGAAGGCTTTGGCGGACGCGTTGAACGGTCTGCTTGCGGATTATTATGCGCTGTACCTTAAAACCAAGAATTTCCACTGGCACGTGACCGGCCCGCATTTCCGCGAATATCATCTGCTGTTTGACGAACAGGCAACTGAATTGATTGCCACCACCAACCTTGTGGCGGAGCGTGTGCGCAAGCTTGGGCAGGACACACTGACCTCTATCGGTGCGATCTCTGAAAAGCAGCGAATCAAGGATCATGATTCGACGACGACCGATGCAGCGAAAATGCTGAAGGAATTGCACGCCGACAATGAGACGTTGGTCAAGGCGCTGAAGGACGCGAAGGAGCTGGCCGAGGAAGCCGGCGACAATGCGACCGACGGATTGCTCGACGACTGGACCGATCAGGCGGAACAGCGGGCCTGGTTTCTGGCCGCGACGATGGGCAAGGGTTGACCGAGAGCAACAAAAAAGGGCGAGTGAGGCAATGCCTCCCCGCCCTATCCGAATGATTTGACCGTCGCTTATTCGCTAAGCGCGCTCAAATTCGCGGCCGAATATTTACCTCGGCGGTCGATCTCAATGTCGAATGACAGGCGGTCGCCCTGAGTCACCTGACCCATGCCCGAACGTTCCAGCGCCGAAATGTGCACGAACACATCTTCGCCGCCATCGTCGCGTTGCACAAAGCCGAAGCCTTTCATGTCATTGAAGAACTTCACCGTGCCGTTGGCGCGTTCGCCGGTCGATTCGCGCTGCGGCCCGCGCGGAGCCGAATCGCGATCGCCGCCACGGAAACCGCCACCGCTTTCGCGGGGCCCACGGTCGAAACCGCTACGCTCGGGACGCGGTGCGCGTTCCGGCACGGGCATCGGTTCGCCATCGATCACCAGATCGGTGGCCGACACCTTCCCGCCACGATCGACCAGCGTGAATTCCAGCGGCTGGCCTTCCGCCAGACCGGTCAGCCCAGCCTGCTCGACCGCGCTGATGTGCACGAACACGTCGTCGGGACGGTCATCGACCTGAATGAACCCGAAACCCTTCTGCGCGTTGAAAAATTTGACGATTCCCTTGCCAGAGCCGATTACCTGCGCAGGCATTGGTGGGCCGCCGGGGCCACGACGCGGCGCGCCGAAACCACCGCCTCCGCCACCGCCGCCAAAGCCGCCGCTAGGGCGTCCGCCGCCAAAATCACTCTGATAGGGGGATGGTGCGCGGTAGCCATCGTAGCTGTCATCACCGAAACCGTCTCTTTTGTCCCGGCCACGGCCGTTACGCTTGCGATCAAAACCCATGTCTTCGTACTTGCCTTCTCATCGCCCAAAACAACACATAATATGCAGTCAAGGGCGACTGTCCTGCACGTCACAAGCGCGGCCCTTCCTGATCGCGCAAGCCCTAGCTATATCGCAATAAAAGGTTACGCGATAGCAAATATTACGCGCCTTTACGTCGCCCCGCCAACTGCACTTTCATTTGCCTTGACCGACGCACTGGGGCAAGGGGCCGGATATGAGCGTATTTTTGCATGAAGAAGACCTGCCCGCGAACGTGCTGGCAGACGGCTCCGTCGCCGTCGATACCGAAACCATGGGCCTTGTCACACCGCGCGACCGGCTCTGCCTATTGCAGATTTCGGATGGCAGGGGCGACGAGCATCTGGTGCGATTCGCACCCGACAGCGACTATGCCGCGCCCAATTTGCGGGCTGTGTTGGACGATCCGAACCGGCTGAAACTTTTCCACTTCGCGCGCTTCGACATCGCGGCGATTTCGCATTATCTAAATGTTGTCGCAACTCCGGTTTTTTGCACGAAGATCGCTTCGCGGCTGACCCGCACATATACCGACCGGCATGGCCTGAAGGAACTGGTCAAGGAAATGCTCGCCATCGATATTTCCAAGCAGCAGCAGTCGAGCGACTGGGGCGGCCCTTCATTGTCTGAAGCGCAGAAGGATTATGCGGCAAGCGACGTGCGTTACCTGCATCGCCTCCATGAACAATTTGTCGAGCGCCTTGCACGCGAGGGACGCACCCATCTCGCGCAGGCCTGCTTCGACTTCCTGCCGCACCGCGCCGCGCTCGACCTTGAAGGCTGGCCCGAAATCGACATATTCGGGCACAGTTAAGGTTCGGGAGCGTTAAAAGCTGCCATGTCCGCACAAGCCGACCTCGAACGTACGCAAAGACAGCGCTGGGCCATGCCCGGCGGTCGGCACGACCGCCTGATCAGGTCGCTGCGCGTTATCTTACCGAGCGTCATCGGACTGCTTCTCGCGATTCTGGCTTTCAGTCCCTTCACAAGCACGCAGGAACTGAGTTTCGTTCTGGACAAGGATGAGGTCGATCTGTCGCGCGAACGGATGCGGTTGGTCGAAGCGCTCTATCGCGGTGAAGACAGCAAGGGTCGGCCCTTTTCCTTGCGTGCGGGAAGTGCGGTGCAAAAAACTTCCGCCGATCCGGTTCTGGACATGACCTCGCTGTCGGCGCGCATATTGCTGGAAGACGGTCCGGCATCGATCCTGGCCCAACGCGGCACCTATAATCTGTCGAAGGAAACAATGCGTGTGGACGGGCCGCTTGCGGTCGAATCGCCAGGCTATAATATGGTCGCAAGCAATGTCGAACTGTCGTTGAAGGACCGTTCGATGCAGAGCTTCGGCCCGGTCAGCGGCCGGACCAAGGTAGGCACTTTCAGGGCCGGACGCCTGACTGGCGATCTCGACACCCGCATCGTCCGGCTGGAAGGCGGGGTTCAATTGCGCATCGACCAGAATGCGGTTAAGTGAGGCCGCGATGATGACACGCTCCATTTTTCTCGGACTGGTTGCAGCGACGGCAGGCGTTGCGCTGCTGTCCTCCGCTTCCACGGCGCAGACCATCCGCAATCACAACAGCAATGCGCCGGTCAACTTTGACGCAGGTGCGCTGGAGTTGCAGGACCGGGCCGACCGTGTTGTGCTAACCGGCGGGGTGACCGCGACGCAGGCAGGTCTTACGCTGAAGGCCAACCGGGTGACGGCGGCCTACACCAGCGGCGGCGGGATCGATGTCAACCGGCTCGACGCCACCGGCGGCGTGACCATAACCAAGGACGACCTGCGTGCGACCAGCAGCTCGGCCATTTACGATCTCGATGCCAGTCTCATCACCCTCATCGGCAATGTGAACCTCACGCAAGGCAGCAATAAGTTGAATGGCGGCCGTCTTGTCATCGACCTCAATTCGGGTCGCTCGACGATCAACGGCGGAGGCGCACCCGGCGTGACCAATAGCGGCGGGCGGGTCACCGGCACTTTCACCGTGCCGCAACGCGCAAACAAGTCGTCTAACTAATCGCTCCAAAACGGATACGCATGAATCATGCCAATTGCATGTGGCGGACTGATTCGTTAGCTGTGCATGCATAACAACAGCAATGCGGGCGAACGATATGGACAGCATGACGACAGAGCGCCCGGTGGCGAATGCGGTGACCGAAGAGGGAATGACCGACGGGCTGGGTGTTGTTTCCATCGCGAAAAGCTATGACAAGCGCGCCGTGCTGACCGATGTGTCGCTATCGGTGGCCAAGGGGGAGGTTGTTGGGCTGCTGGGTCCCAATGGCGCGGGCAAGACCACCTGCTTTTATTCGATCATGGGACTGGTCAAGCCCGACAGCGGGCGGATTACGCTCGACGGCGCGGATATCACCGGCCTGCCCATGTATCGGCGGGCGATTTTGGGGCTTGGTTATCTGCCGCAGGAAACATCGATCTTCCGCGGCATGACGGTGGAGCAGAATATCAGCTCGGTGCTCGAACTTGCCGAGCCCGATGCCGATGCGCGCGCCGCGCGTCTGGAGCAGCTTCTCGACGAGTTCGGCCTCGGCCGCCTGCGGTCTGCTCCCGCCATGGCGCTGTCGGGCGGCGAGCGCCGGCGTTGCGAAATTGCCCGGGCGCTGGCCGCCAACCCATCGATCATGCTCCTCGACGAACCTTTCGCCGGCATCGACCCCATTTCGATCTCGGACATTCGCGATCTGGTAAAGGATCTGAAGACCCGCAACATCGGCGTGCTGATCACCGACCATAATGTCCGGGAAACGCTCGATATCGTTGACCGCGCTTGCATCATTTACGGCGGTCAGGTGCTGTTTGCTGGTTCCCCCGAGGCGCTCGTGGCCGACCCCAATGTCCGGCGTCTCTATCTCGGCGAAAGCTTTGCGATGTGAAGCGGAGTTGATGGCGGACAGATAATTTTATGGCATTAGCCCCCCGTCTCGATCTCCGGCAAAGCCAGTCGCTGGTAATGACGCCGCAATTGCAGCAGGCGATCAAGCTACTCGCGCTGTCGTCGATGGAGATAGAAGCATTCATCGCGGAAGAAGTGGAACGCAATCCCGTACTGGAGACAGGCAGTCAGGAAGTTCCGGTCGAAACGCCGGTTGATGATTTTGCGGACCTGCCCTCCACCCAAAGCGGCGAACGCGATAGCGGCGACGTGCTGAACGGCAGCGACGCCGCCGCCAGCGAAGCGCTCGACGTCGATTTCAGCGCCGAAACCTTCCACCATGACAGCGCATCGGACAGCGTTGGCGGCGCGGACGGCATGCTGGGGCTGTCGGGTGGCGGCATGTCATCCGGCTTCGATGGTGACGGACCCGATTTCGACAGCTTTGCCGCTCCGGACATATCCCTTCGCGACCACTTGATGGCGCAGGCAGGCGCCGTGCTGTCGGGCCGAACGCTGTTCCTGGCGCAGCAGATTATCGAGCAGATCGAACCTACCGGCTATGTCGGCGAGGATTTGCTGGCCATGGCGCATAGGCTGGGTGTGCCCATGGCGGAGATGGAGGGTGCGCTCGGCGAAGTGCAGCGCTTCGATCCGACGGGCGTCGGGGCGCGCAACCTGTCCGAATGCCTGGCACTGCAAGCCAGGGAAGCCGACCGTTACGACCCCTGTATGGCCAAGCTGATCGACAATCTCGATTTGGTCGCGAAGGGCGCCTTCGATCAGCTCAAGCGCATGTGCCGGGTCGATGATGAGGATCTACGGGACATGCTGATCGAGCTTCGCGGTTATGACCCCAAGCCCGGCTGCAAGTTCGAAAGCGAGAGCAGCATAGCGGTGACGCCTGACATCTTCGTGACCCCGCGCGGTCTCGGCTGGGCCATCGAGCTTAACAGTGCGAACCTCCCGCGTCTGCTCATCAACCGCAGCTATGTGGCCGAGCTCGGGCAGGACAAGACGACCAAGGCATGGCTTAACGACTGCATGGCTGACGCGAACTGGCTCATCAAAGCGATGGACCAGCGGCAGCGGACAATCATGAAGGTTGCCACTGAAATTGTGAAGCAGCAGGATGGCTTCTTTCGGGGCGGTGTCGCGAATCTGCGCCCACTAACCCTGCGGCAGGTGGCCGACGCCATCGACATGCACGAATCCACCGTCAGCCGCGTGACCAGCAACAAATATCTGCATTGTGACCGGGGCCTGTTCGATCTCAAATATTTCTTCTCATCGGGCGTTCAGTCGGCAGATGGCGACGGCGCTTCAGCCGAGGCCGTGAAAAGCCATATCAGGACGCTGATCGACGCTGAGGGCGCGAAAATTCTGTCCGACGACACGCTGGTCGACATGCTCAACGCCAAAGGTTTCGATATCGCGAGGCGCACGGTCGCAAAATATCGCGAGGCAATGGGGATCGGCTCCTCGGTGCAGCGGCGACGTCAGAAAAAGATGGGGCGTTAGAACCAACAGGCCGACAAAGAACCCCTCGCCCCAGCGAAGGCTGGGGCCCATTACGTCCCTCAGTCATGACCGACAGGCGAGATAGGCACCAGCCTACGCTGGTGCGACGAACTTATGCTTCCGTAGCTCTTCGCTCTCACCAATCCTGGTCATCCAGCTCGATAACCCCCTGCCGCGCCATTGCACCGGCGAGGATTGTTTCAAGCAATTCGGGATAGGTCCATCCCGCAATCACCGCCGCGCGCCCGATCACTCGCTGCGACCAGATATTGCACTGCAAGTTGACCTCCAGGAAATTTATTTCGCCCGTCGCCGGGTTCAGCCGGAATTCGAACCGGCCGTAATCGAACGGCCATAATTCGGGCAGCAATTTACGGGTGAGTTCCTGAACCTTGGCAATGAAGGCCGGGTCCGTTTCCTGCACCAATCTTGCTTCCGAAGCCTCGAACCCGCGCTTTTCAGCATAGGTACGCAGGACTTCTGTATCATGGTCGAAGCGCATCAGCGGCAGGAACTGGGCCTTGCGCGCGCCGATGACTGGCAACTCTACATCGATTCCGGACAGGAAAGGTTCGACCAGCGCGTCATGACCTTCTTCATGCAATGCCTCGACAGCTTTTTTGACGCCCGCCCAGTCGCTTTCGGCAGACACGCCCCAGCTTGCCGAGGATGCATTCGGTTTGACCACATATCGATCCGCCGACCAAGTGGCGATTGGATCAATGGGGGCATATCGGCGGAAAATAGCCGAATCCGCAGTTGGCACGCCGCGCGCCCGCGCCGCCATTTTCATCAGATGCTTGTCGTCCGACAGCCCCCGCACAATCGGCGTCGCGCCGAGATAGGGGATGCCCAGCCGCGTGCACAGCGTCGGCATCATCAGCTCGCTGTTCAGATAGCCGCCCCGATTGAGCAGCGACAAGACGAAATCCACCTCCGGTCTGGTGAACAATACCTCCGGGCTGTTTGCCGCCGTGACGTTCAGTCCCATTCCCTCCAGTACATCGCGCACCTCGCGGTGATAGACCGCATGATCGCCATCAACTTTGTCGCGCGAGCCGTCGCCGAGGGCATGCTTGGCAATGAAGAGGAGCCTGATGGTGTCGCGGTAACGCGCCGGAATGGTTAATTTGCGCGGGGGTGAGATCGTTTCAATGGGCATCCTTGGCCTCTTGTCTGCTTTTGTGTATGCGCTCGCTAGTGCGCCATTATGGCGGTTGTGAGGCGATATCGCCAGCAGGAGAGGTCTAGATGTCGTTGCTTGATTTGCCCACAGCAACATTGATGAGTGCGGGTGGCGACGACCGGATCACGCTGGACGAGCAAAGCGGCCTCAACAGCTATGGCTGCGCGCCCGAACCGATCCGGGCGATCAGCTATTCCTCGTCGACGGCCAGCTCGATTTCCGCACCGGCCTATGCCCATGCCCATGCCGTGCATCACCAATTGCGGCTGGCGGTCGCAGGCGGCGACAGCGAGGATGCCGCTTACACCAGGTTCCTGCGCAACGCACGGAGCCGCCTGCGCAGCGTTTACGGCCTGGCGGCTGACGTAGATGTTGCTTTCGGGGCATCGGGCACCGATCTCGAATATCTCGCGCTTGCGCTCGCGCTGCAAGACGGCCCGCCCGTCACCAACATCGTGGTCGAGGTCGATGAGGTCGGCAGCGGCTGCCTGTTCTCGCAAGCCGGGCAATATTTCGCCGCCCGCACCGCGCTTGGGCTTGAGGTCGAGAAAGGTGCACATCTGCCGGGTCTTGAGGCGGAACATATCTCGGTCGAAACACTGAAGACGCGGACGGAAAATGGTCCGGTGCGCAGCGATGCCGACTATGCCGCCATGTTGCTGGATGCAGCGGCAAAGGCGATTGCAACTGGCCGTCGACCGCTGGTCCACATCATACACCGTTCGAAAACAGGCATCGTCACGCCGAGCCTTGCCGCCATTGACAGCCTGCTCGGTACATATGGTGATGCAGTCGATCTCGTCGTCGATGCCTGTCAGGGGCGGATTTCTCCAGCCACGATTGCCGCCTATCTGGCGCGCGGCGCGAGTATCTTCATGACGGGTTCCAAATTCATCGGCGGACCGCCGTTCAGCGCGTGGATGCTGGTGCCGGCAAAGCTGTCGGCGCGAATGAAGGGCGGGCGGCTTGCGCCAGAAGGCCTCGCACATTTCTTCGCGCGCGGCGATATGCCAACGGGCTGGACCGACGTCGACGATATTCTACCGGCGCGAACCAATTTCGGTTTGCTCCTCCGACTGGAGGCCGGACTTTTCGAACTTGAGCGGCTGCTGGCGATGCCGATGGAACGTGTCGACGCCGTCATCGTTGCCTTTGGTACGACCATGCGGTCGCTCGCACCGACAATGCCATTCCGGCTGGTCGAAGGTGCAGTGGGCGATCCAGCGGCAGGAGATCACATCAACCGGACCCAACCTGTCCATCCACTCGACCGGAAGATGCTTTACGTTATCGAACTCACCGATTTACATCCCGCAACTGGACGACCGCTGAGCGTCGAGCAGGCACGCGAAGTCTATCGGGGACTGTACACCGATATGACGGACGGCTTTTCCGATCCGCGCGACAGGCTGACCGCATCGGAAATCTGCCATTTAGGACAACCCGTCAAATGCCTGAAGCATGATGATGGCGAATGGGCGCCAACGCTCCGGCTGTCTCTGTCCGCACCGCAAATTTTCGAGATGATCGGGCTGGATGCAGACCGGCTGGTCGAGCGCTTCACGGCTGATATTGAGCGGATTGCGGCGAAGATCAGGCTGGTGACAAGCCGCCTCGATTAAGCCGCGCGCAACCGGTCGAGGAAATTACGGCTCGCTTCACGCAGCGCACTCGCGCGGCTTTCAAGACCGGTCATGACCTGCTGCATCTCGTCGGCAACCTCGCCGACCTGCACCGCTGCGACATTCACTTCGCGGCTGAATTCGCGGACATGCTCGGCATCCTGCGCCGCATGTTCGGCATGACCGGTAATGTCGCGCGTTGCCGCCTGCTGCTGGGTAATAGCGGTGGCGATGTTGTTCGCACCCTGTTGTACCTGATTCATCTTGTGTGCGACCGAGCCCACCATGCGGGCGGCGTTGTCCATCTGATCCTTGATGTTGGTCACCGTTTCCGTAACCGAGCCGATGGCTCCATGTGTCTGGTTGGCCAGACTCTTGACCTCTTGCGCGACCACCGCAAAGCCCCGGCCGGCCTCGCCAGCGCGCGCCGCTTCGATCGTTGCATTCAGCGCCAGCAAGTTGGTTTTGCTGGCTACTTCCTGGATCATGGCCGCAATCTCGCTGACCTTTTCCGCTTCACCCGCCAGATGCGCCATGACGCCGCTACCCTGTTTGCTGCTCGACGTCGCGGCATCCGATGCGGCGACCTGGTCATGAACCTGAGTCGAAATCGCCTGCGAGGAATCGCTCAGCTGGCGGGCAGCTGCGGCTACCATCTGGATGGCGTTGCTCATATTGGATGCCATATCGGCCATAGCATCGGTGCGTTCGCGCGTCTGCGTGCCGATGGCGGCAAGCTGCTGTGACGATTCGCCGACTGCACGCACCGCCGATTCCATTACATCGATGATGGCGTGCACCGAATGTTCGAACTCGTCGGCCAGTTTTGCCATCGCGGCGCGACGCTCTGCCTCTGCCCGGCTACGCTCTTCGGAGCGGGCCGCATTGGTGTTGTGCCTTTCCGCTTCGACTGCCTCCAGCCGTTGCTGCTCGGCCGCGAAAAACTGCTCCTGTGCGCGGGCATAGGCCTGCGCGTTGTCGAGCGATTGCATGAAGGAACGCCACTGCATCATCGCGACGCGATGGAGCGACACGCCGAATACCGCGATTCCGACATAGAAAAACCACGGCATCTGCATGCCCGAATAGGTCGCCGAAATGGTGCTGCCGATCGTGAGAATGACGAGCCACATCACCATCGCGGCGGGCAGGCAAAGATAGATAAGCGCGCCGATCGCGATCATGCCGAAGGTCATCGCGCTGGCGACGACTAGCCCGATATCTTCATGATAGCTCCAGACATCGGCCAGCAATAGCACCCAGCTGAACGATGCGACCGACACCTGAAGCACAAAAATACGGCGCAGGAACAAAAGATAGCGACCGTCCGGATCTGCCTCCGCCACATAGTCCTTTACCCGGACGTGCACACGGTAACCGACAATCGCGGCAATCGTATAGAGAGGCGCGCAATAGGGTGCGAAATGAGGATTGGCGCCGCCGAACCACAATATCGCCAGAGTCGGCCACATGGTCACCAGTCCCGATATGAAGACCGCCACATGCGACCGGCCTGCGGCCTGCAGCTGTGCCAGCATCAAATCGCGGTTTTCGGGCTGTGCGGATCGGCGCAGGATGGCCTGTTCCACCTTCAGGTCGGTGAAGAAGGCGAACATGTCCTTCAAATGGGTTAAATTGCTCATATGGCGGTTCCGACAGTCAAATCCATCTTCGCGCTTAAGCGAAATTGGTAAACCAGCCGTTAACCATGAGACATGGGCTTACTCGGCGCGGATGAACTCTACCACATCGCCAACAACAGGTGCCTTGCCTCTGAAAGGCCGGGCAATGGCCATTACGATGTCTGCATGATCGACGCCTGGGTAGATTTTCAGTCGCTGCCTGCCGCCCAATTCAGCTATTCTGGCGGATAGAGCCTGACTGTTCCTTGGCTTTACCACAGTATCTATATCGCCCGTGAGAAGAAGGAGGGGAGGCGCATCTGCGCGGGCATAGGTGATCGGTTGGGTTTCGGAGAGATCGGGCCAGTGCCCAAGAGCAATCTTCGAAGAATCGGTCGTCAACGGCAGGAAATCATAGGGCCCCGCAAGGCCGATAACGCCCGTGATACCCGCTGTGTCCAGACCCTTTGCGGCGAGCCATTGCCGATCAAGCGCCGTCATCATGGCGATATGCGCGCCGGCGCTATGGCCCATGATGAAAAGCCGGTCGGGATCGCCCTGATATTTGCCGATATTGGCGTCCACCCAGGCAATCGCCGCGGCTGTATCCTCGATAAAGGCCGGAAAGCGGACCTTGGGCGTCTTGCGGTAGTCGGCAACGACCGTAACAATGCCGCGCGCGGCAAAGGCGCGGCCTAGAAAGCCGTAGCCATCGCGCTCGCCATCGCGCCAAGCTCCGCCGTGAAAGAAAACCAGCACCGGATAGGCATTATCCGCCTTTCCGGTCGGCACATAAATATCAAGCTTCTGCCGCGCGTCCGATCCATAAGCGATGCCGACTGTAGGCGTTCCCTGATATTCGGCTGCACCCGGCTTAACACGGTCAACAAAATCGAGCTTCTGCGGATCGGTTTTCATCCAGAACCAGCCGCCAAAGGCCAGAGCAGCCACCAGCAGTGCGAGCAGAAAATATTTAGTCATACCTGCCATGTGCCCGTCAGCGCGTGCCTGCACAACGAAAAAAGGCGGCTCCCGTCGGAGCCGCCTTCCCTAGCAGGCCGAAAGGGTAAACCCTCCCGTTCCTGTAACTATTAGCGCTTCGAGAACTGGAAGCTCTTGCGCGCCTTGGCCTTGCCGTATTTCTTACGCTCGACGGTGCGGCTGTCGCGGGTCAGGAAGCCTTCGGCCTTGACCGCGCTGCGCAGCGTGGGCTCATATTTCGACAGTGCCTGTGCGATACCGTGCTTGACCGCCCCCGCCTGACCCGAAAGGCCACCGCCCTTGACGGTTGCGATAACGTCATACTGCCCGGTCCGTTCGGTCACGCCGAACGGCTGATTGATGACGAGGCGGAGCGAAGGACGTGCGAAATAAACTTCCTGATCGCGGCCATTGACTTCGATCTTGCCGGTACCGGGCTTCAGCCAGACGCGGGCGACCGCATCCTTGCGGCGACCGGTGGCATAGGCGCGGCCCTGCTTGTCGAGTTCCTGTTCACGGACAGGCGCAACTGCCTGAACGGGAGCTTCGGTGCCGAGCGCTTCGAGGTCGGCGAGTGAATTTGCAGTGTCGGCCATTATGCACCCACCTTGTTCTTGCGGTTCAGGGAAGCGACGTCGAGTACCTTGGGCTGCTGCCCGTCATGCGGATGCTCGGTGCCGTTATAAAGATGGAGCGCACGCATCTGCGCGCGACCCAGTGGTCCACGCGGAACCATACGCTCCACGGCCTTTTCAAGCACACGCTCGGGAAACTTGCCTTCGAGCACCTTGGCAGCCGTGATGCCCTTGATCCCACCGATATAGCCGGTGTGCCGGTAATAGACCTTATCCTTGGTCTTGTTGCCGGTGAACTTCACCTTGTCGGCATTGATAACGACAACATGGTCGCCGCAATCGACATGCGGGGTATAGCTTGGCTTGTGCTTGCCGCGCAGGATATTGGCGATAATCGACGCGACGCGGCCGACAACCAGACCGTCGGCATCGATAATATGCCAATCCTTCTGGACGTCCTGCGGGCGGATCGATTTCGTAACTCTGGATAGCGTTTTCATCGCTAATCGAACCTTTCGGAATTTTGGAATGTGCAAGGGAATCGAGGCGACCCCATGCACGCGAAGCGGCGCTAATGACGATGAAGCGTTTAATAGTCAAGCAAAAGTGCGGGTTTTACGACGGGTATAATAATACCCTTTTGCCTAAGCGGTCTCCGCCGCCACCCATTGGGCAAAGGCGGGATGCGAAGGTCCGACCGATAGCTGGATGACAGCAGGAACCTCATAACGGTGCAGTGCGGCAATGCGCTTCATTGCGGCCTGTGCCTTGGCGGGGCTGGTCTTGAAGATGACCGGATGTTCTTCCTTGGCCTCGATCTCTCCGTCCCAGCGAAAATGCGAGATCACCATGGGCAGGCGGTTGGCACAGGCGATCAAGCGCTCGGCAAGGAGCGTACGCACGACGTCATGCCCTTCGCCCGCGGTCGGGAACACCGCATAGATCAGCGCGACATCACTGGCCATCATTGCGCCCTATGACATGCACGCCCCATGCGGCTGAGGCCACCACCAGGGCCCCCACCGCCTGATGCAGCACCGCCAGCACGATATTGACACCGGTCATGACGGTGGCGATGCCCAGCAGGATCTGCACGCCAAAGGCGCTGTGGATGGCGATTGAGGCGCTTCGCACCCCTGCCTTTTTTGTCCGGCGGGCAAGCATGATGAGTGCTATTACCGCAACCCATGCCCACCAACGGTGGACAAAATGGGTTAAGAAGGGATCGTTGGCGAGCGCGCTCAACATGCCTCGCCCCACGTCGACACCTGCAGGGTAGAAACGGTCGTTCATTAACGGCCAACTATTTGAAACATAACCGGCATTCAGTCCCGCGACCCAGGCGCCGAACAGCAATTGCACGAACAATATGGCCAGAACGACGGCAGCAAATCCGGTAAGCTTTGCAGGTTTGGCCGCCGAATTCCTTGCCAATGCCTTCAGATCGAGCGCTGTCCAGACCAGACCGCCCAGAATGAACAGTGCTGTCAGGAGATGCACCGCGAGGCGGTAATGGCTGACATCGGTGCGCGCCGAAAGACCGGACGACACCATCCACCAGCCGATCGCGCCCTGCAATCCACCCAGTGCGAACAGGGCGACGAGGCGCGGCTTATAGCCAGCGGGGATAGCCTGCTTCACCCAGAACCAGACAAGCGGCAGCGCGAAAGCCAACCCGATCAAACGCCCGAGCAGCCGGTGCACCCACTCCCAGAAATAGATGAACTTGAATTGCGCCAGCGTCATGCCAGCGGGACCGTTTATTTCCGTATATTCCGGGATTTGCTTGTATTTTTCGAATTCCGAAACCCACGCAGCCTCATTCAGGGGCGGCAGAGCGCCGCTCACCGGCTTCCATTCGGTTATCGACAGACCGGATTCGGTCAACCTTGTGATGCCGCCGACGACGACCATGGCGAAAACAAGCAGCGCGACAAAAAGCAACCAGTTGGCAATGCTGGCAGGTCTGACTTTGGCAGGCGTTTGAGTCGCCGCATGATTGGCAAGCGCGATTTCCATGCGCGGCGATATGCGCGGAGCCGCAGTTGCTGACAAGTGCAACGTCGAGTCGCCGCGTTGCTTTTTGCACATATATGATTGCATCCAATGGAGCAGATCGGACAAGCCGGATGCCACCGCATTATATCGAGGGTGACATAAGTTACGCCTATTCGACAAAAAAATCGCCATCTTCCCTCGTCAGATGCGTAATATTTGTAAAGCCGGGCGACGGGAAATTTCCAACAAGGCGGGAGTAAGGGCAGTTGGTGAAAGAAGCGCGCGAGCCGCAGTCAGCAGGGGCGTATCGCCGGTGCATCACGATTATATGACCAGGCAAATCCTACATTGCAAGAGGCGCTGTGGCATCGGCGGTTGAGATATTGTTGAAATGCCTGCTTCCGACAAGGTTTCGGTCGCTTGTAGCTTATCATGCATCGTCCGATTTCAGCTGCTCGTTTGGTTATAGCGTCCCGCTTGATTTCATAATTTCGAGTTTTATCGAATTAAGATTGACTCCCGCCTTCTGGCGTGTCATTTCGACTCACATCGAAACGAGGAGCCGGACGTGCAAGCCCAAGCCGCAGTTGAGGCATTAAGCGCCTTGGCGCAGGAACATCGCCTCGCGCTGTTCCGCCTGCTCGTTCAGGCAGGGGAGCGCGGGATGGCGGCAGGCGCGATTGCCGATGCGCTTGGCGTTCCCAATTCCTCGCTGTCCTTCCATCTGGCGCAGCTCAATCGCGCCGGGCTGGTCCGGCAGGAGCGGCAACATCGTTCGCTCATCTACCGTGCTAACTATGCGGCAATGGACGCGCTGGTTGGCTACCTCATGGAAAATTGCTGCGCCGGGGCCGAATGCGCCACCGACGTTGCTTGCGAAACCCCAACATATGAAAGGAAATCTGCATGAAGCGTTTGCATGTCCATGTCGGGGTCGCTGATCTCGACCAGTCGATCGGCTTCTATTCGACGCTGTTCGCAACCCCGCCAACGGTCGTGAAGGACGACTATGCCAAATGGATGCTCGACGACCCGCGCGTCAATTTTGCGATCTCTTCGGGCGATCATGCGCGCAAGGGCATCGAGCATCTTGGCATCCAGGTCGAGAGCGGTGATGAGCTTGCCGAAGTTTATGGCCGCCTGAAAGCCGCCAACCGTCCGGTGCTCGAAGAAGGGCAGACCACTTGCTGCTACGCCAAATCGGAGAAGAGCTGGATTGCCGATCCCGATGGCGTCGTCTGGGAAGCCTTCCTCACCAACGGCGAAGCAACCGTTTATGGGGATAGCCCCGAACTCGCGCGGCTTGCGTCCGAAAATGCTGCCGAGGGACAATGTTGCGTGCCTGCACTTGCGCCAGCGTCCAGAGCCACCTGCTGCTAAGAGGACTTTGGGGGCATGAAGACAATATTGGTGCTCTGCACTGGCAACTCGGCGCGCAGCATCTTGGGCGAGGCTATCCTCAATCAGCTGGGGGCTGGCCGCATCGGCGCCTATAGCGCCGGAAGCAAGCCAAAGGGTGTTCCACATCGGGGGGCGCTGCGTCTGCTGGCGGCAAAGGGCATCGATACGTCGGCCTTCCGCTCGAAAAGCTGGGATGAGTTTGCGGCACCTGATGCGCCCACCATCGACATTGCTATCACCGTTTGCGGCAACGCGGCGGGGGAAGCCTGTCCGCTGTTTATCGGCGCGCCGATCCGGGCGCACTGGGGTCTGCCTGATCCAGCAGACGTGACCGGCAGCGAAGCCGAGGTCGACACAGCCTTTGCCGAAACATGGCGGCTGCTCGAAATGCGGGTGCGGGCTTTGCTGGCCCTGCCGTTTGAGACAATGGATGCGCCTGATCTTCGCACCGCGCTGGCGGATATCGGCCAAATGGAAGGTGCGGCATGAACGCTCGCGCATTGCTGGCCGAAGGCGTCGGCTCATTCTTCCTGTTTGCCTGCGTCATCGGCTCGGGCATAATGGCGACGAACCTGTCTCAGGGTAACGACGCCATCGCGCTGCTCGGCAACACGCTGGCGACGGGTGCAATACTGTTCGTGCTGATTACAACGCTCGGGCCGATCTCCGGCGCGCATTTCAACCCTGCCGTCAGTTTGGTCGCGGCGTGGCGTGGCGAACTGGCGTGGAGAATTGCCACCGCCTATATCGTGGCACAACTGGCCTTTGGCGTTCTTGGCGCGTGGGCCGCGCATTTGATGTTTGACCTGCCGACGCTCCAGTTGTCCGTGAAGGCGCGAACCGGCCTCGGCCAGTGGGTGGGGGAAGCCATTGCCACATTCGGGCTTATCCTCACCATCCTCGGCACCGTGCGCCACCGTTCGCAATGGGTGCCTGCGACTGTAGCACTTTATGTCACCGCTGCCTATTGGTTCACCTCATCGACCAGCTTTGCCAATCCTGCCATAACGATTGCGCGTAGCCTGTCGGACACCTTTGCCGGCATTGCGCCGCAGGACGTACCACTGTTTGTGCTGGCTCAACTGGTTGGAGCGGCGGGGGCTGCCGTTGTAAGCAAATCCTTGTTCGATTGAGAGTATCGCTTCGGAGGATGTCGGCTTTTCAGCGTCGCTTGTGCAATAGCGGACGCTCCGGAGTCCCCAACAAAGCCTTCATCGACAACTGCGCTGGCTGCGCCCCCAAATGTAATGTTGTATCCTCCCCCGAATCGTGCCATATCGGCTTGGTGATGACACAGGTCTGGACAAAATGGCGCTGGGATGGGCTCGGCTTGAGCATTGCCGGCCTGTGTCTGGTGCATTGTCTGGCGACATCGGTCATTCTTGTTTTCATCGCCTCGGCCGGTGGGCTTTTGCTCGATCCGCACATTCACGAAGTCGGACTGTTTCTCGCGATCATTTTCGGCGTCCTCGCGCTCGGCAAGGGCCTGTGGGAACATGGCTTTGTCATGCCCGCCGCCATTGGCGCGCTGGGCATCGGAATGATGGCAGGTGCGTTGACTTTACCGCATGGCAGCACTGAGATTCTCTGGACGATATTGGGCGTTGGCGTACTGGCACTCGGTCACGACCTCAACCATCGCGCCACGAATTGACCTTCCGCACAGTGAAGCTTACATTACCGATATGGCAACACACCACCATCACGAGCATGAGGGCGCATCGCTCGCGCACGCGGCGCAGGTCGCGCTGACCGATGCGGGCGAACAGTGGACCGAGATGCGCGCCGACATATTCGACGTTCTCGCGACCTTCGAAAAGCCCGCTTCGGCATATGATATTGCCGATCTCGTTTCGCAAAAGCGCGGCAAACGAGTTGCGCCGAACAGCGTGTACCGAATCCTGGACCTGTTCGTGACCACCAACCTTGCCCGTCGGGTCGAAAGCGCCAACGCCTATGTTGCAAACTCCCATCCCGGGTGCCTGCACGACTGCATTTTCCTGATTTGTGACAATTGCGGCACGGCAACGCATATCGATGATGACAGGCTATCGGGAAATGTCCGCGCCGCAGCCGAACATGCCGGGTTTGCCGAAGTGCGGCCCGTCATCGAAGTACGCGGCAGATGCGCGGATTGCGATTAGGGTCAGGACCTAAGGATACCGCCAAATTACCGGTTCGACAGCGCAACATAATTTCGCTAGACCGTGTCACATGAACGCTACACCTGATACGCCGTTGCTCGATACTGTCAAAATACCTGCCGATCTTCGCCAGTTGCAGCTATCCCAACTCCGCCAGCTCGCTGACGAACTGCGCGCCGAAACTATCTCCGCAGTCTCGGTCACCGGCGGCCACCTTGGTGCGGGGCTCGGCGTGGTCGAGCTGACCACCGCCATCCACTATGTTTTCAACACACCCGAAGACCGGCTGGTCTGGGACGTGGGGCATCAATGCTATCCGCACAAGATCCTCACGGGGCGCCGCGACCGCATCCGTACCCTCCGCATGGGCGGGGGGCTATCGGGCTTCACGAAACGCAGCGAGAGCGAGTATGACCCGTTCGGTGCGGCGCATAGCTCGACCTCGATCAGCGCCGCCTTGGGCTTTGCAGTCGCCAACAAGATGGCAGGAAAGCCCGGCAAGGCCATCGCCGTCATCGGCGACGGCGCGATGAGCGCTGGCATGGCCTATGAGGCCATGAACAACGCACAGGCGGCGGGGAACCGGCTCGTCGTCATCCTCAACGACAACGATATGTCGATTGCGCCGCCGGTGGGCGGGCTGTCGGCCTATCTGTCACGGCTGGTGTCATCGAGCGAATATCTCGGCCTGCGCAGCTTTGCGAGCAAGGTCGCCAAGAAACTGTCGCGCCGTATCTATAGCGCCGCCCAAAAAGCGGAGGAATATGCCCGCGGCATGGCGATGGGCGGCACCTTGTTCGAAGAGCTCGGCTTCTATTATGTCGGCCCGATCGACGGGCATAATCTCGACCAGCTGATCCCCGTCCTCGAGAATATCCGCGACAATGCCGAAGGGCCAGTGCTCGTCCACGTCGTCACCCAAAAGGGCAAGGGCTATGCGCCTGCCGAAGCCGCAGCCGACAAATATCATGGTGTGGTCAAGTTCGACGTGATTACCGGCAAGCAGGACAAAGGTCCCGGCGGTGGTCCGCCAGCTTACCAGAATGTCTTTGGCGAGACGCTGGCCAAACTCGCCGACACCGACCCCCGGATTTGCGCCATCACCGCCGCTATGCCCAGCGGCACCGGCGTCGACAAATTCGCCGCCGCGCATCCCGACCGCGCTTTTGACGTCGGCATTGCCGAACAGCATGGCGTGACCTTTGCGGCTGGGTTGGCGGCACAGGGCATGCGGCCCTTCTGCGCGATTTATTCGACCTTCCTGCAGCGTGCCTATGACCAGGTGGTCCACGACGTCGCGATCCAGAATCTGCCTGTTCGCTTTGCCATCGACCGCGCTGGCTTGGTTGGCGCGGATGGTTCCACCCATGCCGGATCGTTCGACATCACCTATCTTGCGACTTTGCCGAACATGGTCGTGATGTCGCCTGCGGACGAGGCCGAACTGGTTCACATGACCTACACTGCCGCGCTCCACGACAGCGGGCCCATTGCCTTCCGTTACCCGCGCGGCAACGGCACCGGCGTGGCGATGCCCGAAGTGCCTGAGCAGCTGGAAATCGGCAAGGGTCGCATTGTTCGTGAGGGCAAGAAGGTCGCCATCCTGTCGCTTGGGACCAGGCTGGCCGAGGCACTAAAAGCCGCCGACACGCTCGACGCCAAGGGACTTTCGACCACGGTGGCCGACCTGCGCTTTGCCAAGCCTCTCGACGAGGACATGATCCGTCACCTCATTGCCACGCATGAAGTCGTGGTGACCGTCGAGGAAGCTGCGATCGGCGGCCTTGGCGCACATGTCCTGACGCTCGCCAGCGATCTGGGTCTGATGGACACCGGCCTGAAAATCCGGACAATGCGCCTGCCCGATATATTCCAGGATCAGGATAGCCCGCAAAAGCAATATGACGAGGCCGGGCTAAACGCGCCGCAGATTGTGGAGACGGTGCTGAAAGCGCTGCGTCACAACAGCGCAGGCGTTGAGGAGGCAAGCGTGCGGGCATAAGCCCGCCGCCGTACGCGCCAGTATTAGCCCGGAATAACCGCCTGTGCGACCTGACCGTCGCCTTCGGGCGCGGCGATGATGTCGCGGGTGACGCTTCCCTTGTTCACCGTATTGGTATTGGGGTCGCCGACCGACGAACGGATGCCCATTTCGGCGGTTCCAGGCGTGGTCGAAATCGCGCGCTCGGCAGCGGAGCGGGGCGCGACGCCGCCGAACATGGCCTCAAGCACCTGTTCCTGCCCGCCATCGTTCGGGCGGATCGCGGCCGCAGGCGTCGGCTCGAGCGCAAAATCGGGGGGAACCACAAGCGGCGCAGCGCGGCTGGTGGCGGGTGCCGCATTCTGGTTGCCGCGAATGTCCCAATCCCACAGCGCCTGACCGATGTTACGCCCCGATGCGCAACCCGACAATGAGACCAGCGAGGCGAGTGTCGCGCCAACTATGAGGATTTTCCTGTTCATATCATTGTCCTTGCTGGCCCGGTTCATGAACGGGGCGCGGGTGCCGCGCCGCCGAACATCGCGTCGAGAACCTGTGTCTTGGTGTCGCCATCCTGCGGGCGTGGCGCACCGTCCTGCGGCGGGGGCAGCGTGAAGTCTTTCGGCACCTCGATCGGCTTGGCGCGGCTCACGGCGAACTCGTCGGGACGCTCACGGTCGAAAACGCTGGTCGTGCCACAGCCGGAGAGGGCGGTCAGAGCCACAACCGCCAAAATCATTTTCCGCTTCATGTTCTCTCCACTATTTCCGCGCTGCTTGCGGGTTCCTGAACGGACTCCTTCTCGCGCATCAGGAAGGCGCGGGCAAGCAATATCAGCACGCCGATGGTGATGCAGGCGTCCGCCAGATTGAAGATATAAAATGGCCGGAAGTCGCCGAAATGCAGGTCGGCATAATCGACGACATAGCCATAGCGCACCCGGTCGACGATATTGCCAAGCGCCCCGCCCAAGACGAGCGACAGGGCGAGTATATCGCCGCGCAATTTCTCGCGCCACATCCACACTGCAACGGCGGCTGCGATCACCGACGTCAATGCAACGAGCGCCCAGCGCTCGGCATCGCTGTCGGCGGTCAGGAAGCTCATCGATACGCCGCGGTTCTCGGCATAGCGCAGGTCGAAGAACGAAATGATGTGAATGACGCCACGGCTTTTCAGCTGCAACGGTCCGAGGATCGCGTATTTAACGATCTGATCGGCGATGAAGACAAGGCTTGCCAGCATGATGCCCTGCAGGCGGAATTTGGGGTTGGGGTTCATGATAGCGCCCTAACCCAAAAGTTCGTCATGCTGAACTTGTTTCAGCACAACGCGCTGCCGTCGCCTGTTATCCTGAAACAAGTTCAGGATGACGATAAGGTGAGCGGCGGAACTACCCACCAACCACATCCTCACACCGAGCGCACAACGCGCCGTCCTCGACAACCTCGGGGAGATGCCGCCAGCAGCGGCCGCATTTGTGATTGGTGGTTTTGGTGACGATTATTGCCGCCTCGGTGTCGCCATCTTGATAAATCTTTCGTTCCGGCTTTGCATGTTCCTTGGTTTCGACTGACGAGACGATTGCAAGCTCTGCAAAATCGGCTGATCGGATCAAATCTCCGAACGCCTCATCCTCTGCCGATCCATCCAGTTCAAATAGGACCTGAGCTTCGAGGCTGGAGCCAATAAACTTGTTCCGGCGGAGCGGCTCGATTTGCTCGCTCACATTGGAACGAATGGCTCGCAATATTGTCCACCTCTCTACCAATTCGTCACCCCCGCGTAGGCGGGGGCCTATCCCCTGACCGTCAGGTTGTGATGAACCCTCAGGAGATGGATTCCCGCCTTCGCGGGAATGACGAAGGGTTGGAAGGATGGGCCAATCCGAGAAGTGCACGCTGTCCGCATCTGCACCGAAACGCGTCTGCCAAACCTCTTCGCTGGTAAACACCAGCACCGGCGCGGCGTACCTCACCAGGGCATGGAACAGGATGTCCAAAACCGTGCGGTACGCCATCCGCTTGGGGTCGGTGGGCGCGTCGCAGTACAAACAATCCTTGCGGATATCGAAGAAGAAGGCCGACAGGTCTTCGTTTGCGAAATCGGTCAGCAGGCGAACGTAGCTGTTGAAGTCGAAGTCATTGACCGCGACTTTCAGCTTCGCGTCCATATCGGCCAGCAGATGGAGCATATAACGCTCAAGCTCAGGCATATCGGCGACCGCGACCTTTTCCGCGTCCGAAAATCCGTCGAGCGCGCCCAGCAGATAGCGGAACGTATTGCGCAATTTGCGATACTGGTCGGACACGCCAGCCAAGATTTCCTTACCGATCCTGTGGTCCTCGGTGAAGTCCACGGTCAGCGCCCAGAGCCGCAAGATATCCGCGCCGCTGTCGCGCATCAGGTCCAGCGGGTTGATCGTGTTCCCCAGCGACTTGGACATTTTCATGCCCTTGCTGTCCATCGTAAAGCCGTGGGTCAGCACCGCGTTGTAAGGCGCACGGCCGCGCGTGCCGCAGCTTTGCAGTAACGAAGACTGGAACCAGCCGCGATGCTGGTCGCTGCCTTCGAGATAGAGGTCGGCGGGCCATTGCAAGTCCGGCCAGCGCCCGCTTTCCAGTGTAAACACATGCGTGCAGCCCGAATCGAACCAGACGTCGAGAATGTCGGTAACGCGCTCATAATCGGCGAGCGCATAGTCGCTGCCCAGATATTCCTGCGCGCGTTCGTCGGACCAGCCATCGACGCCGTTTTCGCGCACGCCCGCGATGATGCGTGCGTTGACGGCAGGGTCGTTAAGATACTGGTTCGTTCCCTTTTTCACGAACAAAGTGATCGGCACACCCCATGCGCGCTGGCGCGAAAGCACCCAGTCGGGGCGGCCTTCGACCATCGACGACAGCCGGTTGCGGCCTTTTTCGGGGATGAAGCGGGTGTCGGCGATGGCCTGCATTGCGCGGCCCCGCAACGTATTTGCCCCTCCGCCAGTCGCTAACGCGCCTGCCACCTCCCCGAGCAAGCTCGGGGAGGATTTGTCTGCCTCAATCCTCTCCGAGCTTGTCTCGGGGAGGGGGACCGCCCGCGCAGCGGGTGGTGGAGGGGCTAATTCCTTATCCATGCTCACAAACCACTGCGGCGTGCAGCGATAGATGACCTTTGCCTTCGACCGCCAGCTGTGCGGATAGCTGTGCCGGTAATCCGCCGACGCCGCGAGCAGCCCGCCCGCCTCGCGCAGCGCGGTGCAGATCGGCCCGTCGGGTGCGTTGAATTTGGGGTTGATGACGCTGCCCTCGCCGCCGAGCCAGCCCCAGTCAGCGCGATATTTGCCGTCGCCTTCGACCGCGAATTGCGGCTCGATGCCGTGCGCCTTGCACAGATCAAAGTCATCCTCGCCATGGTCCGGCGCCATATGGACAAGGCCGGTGCCGCTGTCGGTGGTGACGAAATCGCCGGGCAGGAAGGGGCGAGGCTTGGCAAAGAAGCCGCCCAGATGGTGCATCGGGTGGCGGGCGATGGTTCCGGCTAGGTCAGAGCCTTTGAACCGCGAACTGGGTGTGTTGTCCAAACTTTCGTTCGCCAGTCCTGAGCGCTTTTCAAAATCCGAGATCAGTGCTTCGGCAACGATAACGCTGATCATTCGATCTGCATCAGACACCCAATAGACCGCGTAATCGATCTCTGGATTGAAGGCGATTGCCTGATTGACGGGAATTGTCCACGGCGTTGTTGTCCAAATGGCGGCAAAGGAGCCAACCAACTCAGGCGCGTTGGGCGACTCCACAATCTCAAACGCCACATCGATCTGGGTCGAGACGATATCTTCATATTCGATCTCGGCCTCGGCCAAGGCGGTCTTCTCGACCGGCGACCACATCACCGGCTTGGCGCCGCGATAGAGCTGGCCGCTTTCCGCGAACTTCAACAGCTCCGAAACAATCGTCGCCTCGGCCTGGAAATCCATCGTCAGATAGGGATTGTCCCAATCGCCATTGATGCCCAGCCGCTTCAATTGCTCGCGCTGCGTATCCACCCAATGTTGCGCATAAGCCCGGCATTCGGCGCGGAATTCTTGCTGCGGAACTTCGTCCTTGTTCAGCTTTTTCTTGCGATATTGCTCTTCGACCTTCCACTCGATGGGCAGGCCGTGGCAATCCCAACCGGGCACATAAGGCGCGTCTTTGCCCAGCAAGGTCTGCGTGCGGACCACCATGTCCTTGAGGATATGGTTGAGCGCATGGCCGATGTGCATGTCGCCATTGGCATAAGGCGGGCCGTCGTGGAGGATGAACTTCTCGCGCCCCCGGCGGCGGTTGCGCAGTTCCTCATACAGCCCGATTTCCTGCCAGCGCGCCAAGATGCCCGGCTCCTTCTGCGGGAGCCCGGCCTTCATGGGAAAATCGGTTTTCGGTAGGAAAACGGTGTCGCGGTAATCGATTGGGTCGGTCATGTTGCGCGGGTGCTTAGGCGAGGATGGCGGTTGTGACAACTATTTGAGCGCGGGGCCGCTAATGTTGAAGTGGTTCACGCAGAGGCGCAGAGGTTCCTGGTATTACCAAATAATCGTCATCCTGAACTTGTTTCAGGATAACGGACAACGGCGGCTTGTCATCCTGAAACAAGTTCAGGATGACGAAAAGGGGATATTTGAAAAATCCTCTGCGGCCTCTGCGCCTCTGCGCCTCTGCGTGAACCAAAATTCACTTGCCCTTCAAAGCTGGCCCGATCGCCCAGATATCCTCGACCCAGATATAGCCGTTGAAGCTGCCCGGTATGTCGCCAAGCTGGTGCACATCTGACAGCCCCTCGTTCGACTTGCCGCTTTCGTGCGGACCGAAGATCATGACCTTTGCGCCCACGCTTTCCATCCGGGCAATCAGGCGGTTTGGCCACCCCCACATCAGCCATTGATAATTGATGGGGATCGCCAACACGCCATTATGGCAGCTTTTGGGGACAATGCCGGTCCAGCCATAAGTGACATAATCCTTGGTGCATTTCTGCGCCTCTTCCTTGATCGAAAAAGCCCAGTTCTTGGGCGCAAGCTGCCGGATGCGGTCCACGGGGCCTTGCGCACCATAAAAAGCATCGCCAAGCTTTTCATAATCGCGTCCCGACGCCTTCAATATGGCGAACAACTGGTCGGCCTCGCGCGGATTTTTCGATTTGAAGTTGAAGAGCAATGCCCGCGAGGGCAGCGCCGCCAGCGCTTCCTCGACCGTCGGAATCTGCCCAATGCCTTTGCCGCGCAAGGGGAAGGTCTTGCCGCCGTCGGCAGTGTAACCATAACCGATATCGAGCGCTTTCAACTCGGCCAGCGTCAGGTCGCGGGTCTCGCCATTGCCATTCGTGCGGCAATCGACAGTCCAGTCGTGGAACAGCACCATCTTGCCGTCCCTGGTCGGTGCGACATCGACCTCGACCAGATTGCCGCCCAGCCCCGCCGCCATCTGGATCGAGGGAATGGTGTTTTCGAACACCTCATGATCGGGCGGGCGAATATGGCGCGCGGTGCAGGTGTCGCGGCCGAACGCGGCGCGCTTGTCATAAAGATGATAGACGCCGCGATGCGCGATCAGCTTTGGCTTGCCCCCGGGCTTTGGCGCGAGCCAGCTTGCGTTGAGCAGCGAGAGCGCAACAAGGACGAGCGCGACAACCGCAAGCAGCCGCTTCTTTCCCTTGGAAAACTTCATTGCGCCTCCAATATTGTTCGCGCCTCGTCGCAATCGATCGCCATCTGCGCCATGAGCGCCTCCATGCTGTCGAACTTCGCTTCGGGCCGGATAAAGGCGTGGAGTTCGACCTCGATCTGCTGGCCGTACAGGTCTTCGCTGAAATCGAAGAAATAAGGTTCGAGCAATTCCTTGGGCGGGTCGAAGCTGGGCCTGATGCCGAGATTGGCGGCGCCGTTGAGTACGCGTCCATCGGGCAAACGTCCCTTCACCGCATAGATGCCATAACGCGGTCGCAGATAATGGCCCATATCGATATTGGCGGTGGGATAGCCCAGCAGCCGCCCGTTTTTGTCGCCATGCTGGACGACGCCTTCGACCGCAAAGGGCCGGGTGAGGAGGCGGGTGGCGGTCTCGCAATCGCCCGCCTTCAACGCGTCGCGGATACGGCTCGACGAGATTACGCCGCCATCGTCCACGACCGGCCCCATCGCCGTCGCGGTCAGCCCATGCGCCGCACCGATGTCGCGCAGCACCTGCACATTGCCGCCACGTCCCTTGCCAAAGGTGAAATCCTCACCGGTGACGACGCCGGTGACGCCCAAGCGTTCCACCAGCAGCTTGACGACAAAATCCTCCGCCGTGGTCGCAGCAAGTTCGGCATTGAAATCGAACACCAGCATGGCATCGGCGCCTGCCTGGGCAAAGAGCCGCTGCCGCTGCTCCAGCGTGGTTAGCCGGAACCAGGGAATATGCGGCGCAAAAAAGCGCACCGGATGTGGATCGAATGTGGCGATAATCGCCGGTTTTCCTGCTGCCCGCGCCTGCCGGATCGCCTCCCCCGCCACCGCCTGATGGCCGAGATGAAAGCCATCGAAATTGCCGAGCGCCGCCGCCGCGCCGCGATAGGCATCGGGCATGCGTTCGCTGGCGGAGAGGACGGGTATCGTCATTTTGTCGGCGGTATCTTTGCCATCGGCACCAGCCCTGCCCGGATAACACGCAGCGCATTGCCGCCCATCACCGCGCGGATCTCGTCGGGCGTAAAGCCTTCGTCCATCAACGCCTGCGTGACCTGCGTCAGTTGCGAGGTATCGAACCGCACGGTCGTCGCGCCGTCATAGTCGGAGCCAAGCGCGACATGGCTGATACCGACCAGATCGCGGATATGCTTCATCGCCTTCGCTGCTGCGCGCGGTGAGGTATCGCAAATAGCCGCGTCCCAATAACCGATTCCGATAATCCCGCCGGTCTTTGCGACGCCCCTGATATGCTCGTCCGACAGGTTGCGGTTGACCTTGCAGGTGGCCTGCACCCCGCCATGGCTGGAGACAAGCGGGCGGCGTGCCATTGCAATAATCTCGCTCACACATTGCTCGCTGCAATGCGCGATATCGACGATCATGCCCTTTTCCTCCATCTGCCGCACAATGTCGCGCCCGAACGGCGTCAGCCCGCCTTTTTTGAGGCCGTGCATCGAGCCCGCAAGCTCGTTGTCGAAGAAATGGGTGAGGCCTGCCATACGGAACCCAGCCGCGTAGAGGCGGTCTAAGTTGGATGCCTTGCCTTCGAGATTTTGCAGGCCTTCGATGGTAAGCATCGCGCCGACCGTGTTCTTGCCAGCTGCACGGTCAGAAGCCACACGCCCGAACGTCGCGGGGTCATATACAACCGTCAGGCTGCTCTTCGCGCCTCTTGCCGCATCTTTCAGCTTTTCAGCATGATAAAGCGACCGCTCGACCAGCGAACCCCATGTCTTTATCGGCTGTAACTGAGCAATGGTCAGCAGCGTGATATTGTCGGTATCGGCACCATTGCCGTCGTAATTCTGGCCTTTGGGCGTTTTGCTGACCGATGAGAAGAGCTGGAGCGCGACATTGCCATCCTGCAACCGCGGCAGGTCCATGTGTCCGCGCGCCGCACGTTCGGTAATGTCGCGATCCCACATCAGGCTGTCGCTGTGCAGGTCGACAATCGTCAACGTCTCGTGCAACGCCTTGGCCTCATCGCTGACCTTAATCAGCGGCTTGCCGTCGATCTGGTTCATCGAGCCTTCGACATAGCCCGGCGCGATGCCGAAAAATCCGGCAGCGGCAGCCGCGACCAGTGCCAGCGGAATCCAGACCTTTTTGCGCATTTTCCCCTCCCCGATTTTGCTAGTTGCGGCGCACCAGCGTCACAAAATCATGTGCGGGGATATTTCCGTCCGCCGCATGGGCTTCGCGCGCAACCTCCTGCCAGTCGGCCTTGTCAAAGGCGGGCATATGGGTGTCGCCCTCGGGTTCGATCGCGATCTCGGTCAGCTCGATCCGGTCAGCAAGCGGCAGAAAAAGCTGGTAGATTTCAGCGCCGCCGATCACGCAGACATGCGGACCGTTGGCAAGCTTCAGCGCTTCCTCCACCGAATGCGCGACCTCCGCCCCTTCCTCTTCCCAGTCCCTATCGCGGGTAAGCACAATATGCCGCCGTCCGTCCAGCAAGCCCGGCAGGCTATCGAATGTCTTGCGCCCCATGATCATCGGGCGGCCCTTGGTGATTTGCTTGAAATGGCGCAGATCGGCGGGGATGTGCCAGGGCATATCGCCATCCCTCCCGATAATTCCATTGGCGGCGCGGGCGAGGACAAGGATAATCTCGGGATGATTCATATCCCCCGCTTTGCCTTGTAAATTTCGGGCCGTAAACCGGCAACTAGCGATATAGGCGGGTTACATGGCCGATTTTGCGCCCGGCCCGCGCTTCGGCCTTGGCATAGAGGTGCACATTGGCGGCGGGGTCGCCCAGCAACTGCACATAACGCTCGCCATCCTTGCCGATCAGATTCTGCATCTCGACGCGCTCGGCCACCGTCGCCGTACTGCCGAGTGGCAGCCCACAGATCGCGCGGATATGGTTTTCGAACTGGCTGGTTTCCGCGCCCTCGATGGTCCAATGCCCGCTATTGTGGACGCGCGGCGCGATTTCGTTGAACAGCGGACCTTCGGCGCTTGCGAAAAACTCTGCCGTGAATACGCCGACATAATCGAGCGCGGCGGCCACCGCGGCCGCCATCTTGCGCGCCGCAACCTGCTGGCTTTCGATCAACGGCCCGGCGGGCAGCGATGAGGTCGCCAATATGCCATCCTGATGCACATTGCGCGTGCTGTCCCAATAGCGGATTTCACCATCGGCACCCCGTACCAATATCACGGAAAATTCGGCGTCGAATTCAACCATCGCCTCCGCGATCAACGGTTGGCCGCCGGCGCGCCGCCATGCACTCGCAAGTTCGCTCTTGGCCGACACCCTAATCTGACCCTTGCCGTCATAGCCCATGCGGATGGTTTTTAGGATTGCGGGTGTGCCGACCGCTTCGACCGCGTCCTCAACCTCGATCTCGCTCCGTGCCACAGCAAAGGCAGCGGTCTTCCCCCCCAGCTTGCGGACAAACTCCTTTTCCTCGACGCGATCCTGCCCGATTTCGAGGGCCTTGATCGGCGGGTGGATCGGCACGTCGCGGGCGATAGTTTTCAGCGGCAAAACCGGCACATTTTCAAATTCAAAGGTGATGACGTCGCAGGCTTTGGCAAAGCGTTTTAGCGCTTCCAGATCGTCATAGGCGGCAATGGTGGCATCCGCCGCGACGTGGCAGGCGACATTGTCTCCGGCGGGCGCATAGATATGGCAGCGATAGCCGAGCTGCGCCGCAGCGATCGCCAGCATGCGGCCGAGTTGCCCGCCGCCCAAGATGCCAATAGTCGAACCTGGCGACAAAGCTGTCATTCAGGCGTCTCTGCCACCGAAGCTGTTTGCTCTGCGCGCCATGCCTCCAGCCGTGCAGCGAGTTCGGCGTCTTCATTCGCCAACATGGCCGCCGCGAGCAATGCTGCATTTGTTGCGCCTGCCTTGCCAATGGCCAGTGTCCCGACCGGGATGCCAGCTGGCATCTGCACGATCGACAACAGGCTATCCATGCCGTCCAAAGCCTTCGATTGCACCGGCACGCCCAGCACCGGAAGCCGCGTCATCGACGCCGCCATTCCAGGCAAGTGCGCCGCGCCGCCTGCGCCTGCTATTATACATTTCAGTCCGCGTGCCGCTGCGCCCTTCGCATATTCGTAGAGCCGATCTGGCGTGCGGTGCGCCGAGACCACTTTGCACTCATGTGGCACCTGCAACGCGGCGAGTGTCGCCGAGGCTTCGCGCATTGTTTCCCAGTCGGAACGACTGCCCATGATGATACCGACTATCGGTGCTGCTTCACTCACCCGTCGTCCCCCGACATTATGAAGCAACCGCCCATAGCGCGCAGCCTTAACAACCGCAATTGTGAATGGCTTTGTGTTACAACAACCGATTTCTGGTCGCGCAATCTGTAAACTCTTGCTTTTATGCGGGAAAGCTGGTTGAGAGGCCGGATAACAACATATACCCCGGGTCGCATAAATTATCGGGGATTTTTTAAGTTGGACCAGAAGTCGGACAATCTGTCCGCGCCGGGCGGGGCAAAATCATTGCCAGCGCTCGAGCGCGAGAATAAGCAGCTGCAAGCGCGGGTGGCCGAGCTTGAGCGGCTGGTTGTCTGCGACACGCTGACGCCCTTGTTCAACCGTCGCCATTTCATGGAGGAACTTGATCGCTGGTGCTGGCGCACGCACCGTTATGGCGGCGAATATGGGCTGCTGTTTATCGATGTCGACAATCTGAAAGCCGTGAACGACCGTGAAGGCCATATGGCCGGCGACATGATGCTTATCGGCATCGCCAAGGCGCTGCAGGGGGCGGTGCGCCGTTCGGATATCGCCGCGCGCGTCGGCGGCGACGAATTTGCGGTGTTGCTCGACAACATTCCCGAAAGCGAACTTGCCGGAAAAGCGGACCGCATCGCGAAAGTCGTCGGCAAGCTCCGCATCGAGCATCTGGGCCGGTCGCTGACCCCTAGCGTTTCGGCCGGATATGCCGCGATCGAGGCTGGCGTGAAGCCTTCCGAACTGCTCTTGCGCGCCGACCGTTCGATGTATGCAGCCAAGCAGGCCAAGGGCATTGGTCCGCTGACCTGAGCGCCCTAACGCTCCGACAGATAATAGCGTTCACCCCTCAGTGCTTCGTCTAGCTCGTAAACAATCGGCTGACCGGTAGGGATTTCGAGGCCGGTGATATCTTCGTCCGAAATGCCTGACAGATGCTTGACCAGCGCCCGCAGGCTATTGCCATGCGCGGAGATCAACACGGTCTTGTTCGCCTTGAGCTCGGGCACGATGGCGCTTTCCCAATAAGGCAGCACGCGGGCGATCGTGTCTTTCAGACTCTCGGTGTTCGGAATGGTGATCCCGGCATAACGCGGATCGGATGAAAGGTCATAGGCCGAACCTGCTTCCAGCGGCGGGGGTGGAATGTCGAAACTGCGGCGCCAGATCTTCACCTGCTCGTCGCCGTGCTTCGCGGCAGTCTCCGCCTTGTCGAGCCCGGTGAGCCCGCCATAATGGCGCTCGTTCAGCTGCCAGTTCTTGGTCACCGGAACCCACAACCGCCCCATCGCCTCAAGCGCCAGATTGAGCGTCTTGATCGCGCGAGTCTGAACGCTGGTGAACGCGATATCAGGCGCGATGCCCTTTGCCTTCATCAACTCACCCGCCGCCCACGCCTCGCCCGAGCCTTTTTCGGTCACATCGACATCCCACCAGCCGGTGAAGCGGTTTTCTAGATTCCATTGCGACTGGCCGTGACGGATGAGGATGAGTTTGGGCATGGGAGACTTTCGTGCTGGGATGGCCGCGCTTTAGCGGCGACTTCGGCTTGGCACAATTGGCTTCATGCTCGGCTTTGTAGGCGGTGCAACTGGTTTCACGCAAAGGCGCAAAGATTATCAAGACGGCGGCGCAGCCACTCGACCTTATCGACCCATTTGCGTGGATGACATTTGGATTCGAAGGCTGCGCCCTTAAAAATCTTTGCGCCTTTGCGTGAAACAAACTGGCACACGCTCGGAGTCAGGCGGGCCTTTTCCTTTACAGCGCAAGCGTCATGAAATGACTATGCGGATCTTCCTTATATGCGCCAAAAGGCGGGCAATATTCGAAGCCATGCGCCTCATATAGCCGCAGCGCCGGAACGAACGCCTCCGCCGACCCCGTCTCCAGACTGAGCCGCCGATACCCCCGCTCGCGCGCCCCAGAGATGATATGCGTCAACATCATCGCGCCCACACCTTTGCGCAAATGATCCTCATGCGTGCGCATCGACTTGATCTCGCCATGCTCGGGCGAAAGCTCCTTCAGCGCCCCGCAGCCAGCGAGACTGGCCTCATCCCAGATCGACCAGAAAGTGACATCGGGCGCATTGAGCCCGTCAAAATCGAGAAAATGGCAGGAGCCGGGCGGCGAACTCGCCAGCATCCCTGCAAAGTGCGTTTCGAGAAGTGCGCGGATTTGGGGGCCGGTGAGATCGTCTTCTTTGATGTGCATGACATTGGCCTCAATAATGAAACCGGCATTGTGCGATTTCGAGTATCTGGCCGTCACCAGTGCCACTAAGGCGATAAACCAACCGATGCTCTTGTGTAATCCGCCGTGACCAGAAACCTTTAAGGTTGTTTTTGAGCGGTTCGGGCTTGCCAGTGCCGCGAAAAGGGTGGCGTTTGCACTCTTCGATCAACATATTGAGTTTTTGAAGGGCTTTCGGATCGTCATCCAGCAGAGCGAGATAGTCCTGCCATCCCCGCGTTGAAAAGCTTATTATCACGGATTGATAAGTTCGCGTTCGACGCCTTTACCTGCATCCAGTTCGGCAATCGACTCCATCAATCGCTTTGCATTGTTAGGAGTTGAAAGTAGGTACATCGTCTCCTGTATCGCATTCCAATCGTCGAGGTCGATCATCACCACTGGTTTGCCACGCTGACGTGTGATCGCAATCGGCGTGTGGTCGTTCACCGCCCGGTCCATAATCGCCTTAAGATTGGCGCGCGTCTCGGAGTAAGTTACAATTTCCATATGCCAATCATTGCACCGATTTTTGTGCAATGTCAAGCTGCTGCCGAACGATTATCGCCCTGCTTCTGACATAGTAGCAAGTCCCGAGTAGCAAGTCCCGATGCCCCAAGCACATTCAATCAAGCTGGAATTTCCGCCGTCCGACCAGCCAGCGATCAGATATCTGCGAGTTACCAATCAGACCATCTCCGCCAATGTCGCCAGACACTCGCGGGCGAGCAGCATACAACGTTCGGGCGACCAGCCCTGATCGGGATCGTTGCCGTGGACGGTGTCTTTATAGGGCATTTCCAGCGTCATCGAGACGCAGCCGTGGCTCTTCCCGAACCGCTCGGCGAGCTGGTTGGTGGACATGGTGAGGTTGGCCTTGCCCGGTCCGGCGATGGCGTATCCCAACTCGGTCTGGAAATCCGGTGTCCGGCCTGCGAGGCGGTTGATGAAGGTCGTGTACCGCTCGCCCTGATCGTCGGTCCATGACGGTATGCCTTCGAACCCTGCCATGAAAGCGGCGGGAATGGCTTCGTCGCCGTGGATGTCCATTGCCCAATGCACGCCTGTTTCGTCCATTGCGTTGCGGATACCCAAGACTTCGGGGCTTTTCTCCGCGCTCGGCTCGGCCCATTCGCGGTTCAGGTTCACGCCGAGGAAATTGGTGCGCAAATGCCCGCGCCGCGATCCGTCGGGGTTGCAATTGGGCACGATATGCAGGCGGCATTTTTCGAGCAGCGCCCTTGTGTGCGGATTGCTCATATCAGTGAGCATATCGAGCGCACCTTCCATCCAATACTCCGCCTGCATCTCGCCGGGATGCTGGCGCGCATAGAGCCAGACCTGAATGTCGCCGCTGCCCATTTCAAGGCAATCAATGGGCTGGCCTTCAAGGCTGTGGCCGAGGCAGCGATAGGTCACGCCCTCGCACGATGCCGCATCGGCAACGAGATCATGATGACGCTCCATTGAATAAGGCGCGAAATAGGCAAACCAGACAATGTCGCTCGCAGGCGTATAGCGGATGGTCAGCGTGCCGCCGTTTCCGGCCTTGTCATAGCTGCTGTCGGCACGGCCCCAATAATCGCGGTCTTCGGACACGCAGGCGCGGTAATTGGGCCAGCCGCCGGGATAGGCGCTGCCCTCAAGTCCGGTGATGCGCAGCGTGATTTCTTCACCCGCCGTGCACGCAACGCGGAAATGGAACCATTGCGCAAACTCGCTGTCCTTGTCCTTGCGGATGGCGAGGTTCGCCGTCGCGCCGTCGATGTTGTTGACGATGATGTTGCCGCTGTCGAACGCAGCGTTGATGTCAGAGATAGGCATTCCGGCTCCTTAGTTTATGGAACGCGGATAGTCTCACCTGACACGCCGGGGAAGTCCTGAAATAGCGCGCTTGCCAATTTGGCTGCGGCAATACCGGGCTGTGCGGCCGGCGACCCTGCCTTTGCGGCCTGCACCGCACGGCCTTCCCAGATAACGAGATTGTCGCTGCGCCGCAGGATGCGGACCGCCAGCGTCGTTTCGACCTGCGCTTTGGGTCCGCCGCCAAGATTGATCCCGATGCCCAGGCCGACGCCGGAGCCATAGCTGCCCGTCGATCCTCCAACCCCCACCGACACCGGCGATTGTTTCGGCGCCTCGATATTCATGGTGCCGAAGCGGACCTCGGCAATGACATCGGAGCTTCCGCCTGTCTTTTCGGCGTAGCCAACCCGCTGCATTTCTCTGGCCACCGCGGCCAGATAGGGAGAAGCGGCCAGGCCCTGTCCCGCCGCCGCGTCACCCGCCAACTCTACAGCATAGGTGCCGGTACCGTACACCACGCCTTCTGCGGCGCGATTGAAGCGGGTGACCTCGACCGGACCGGTCGGGACGACGCAGGCAGACAAAAGCGAGAGCGCAACTAGTGGCAAAAGGGGTGATTTGATCATGATATAATATCCTTACGCCGCCAGCTTATGATGACAAGCAATGTATAATGGCTGAATCGTAAAAACGAGCCAATCCGGCTTGACTTTGACCGCCTGCGCCCATAGGAGCGCGCCTTCAATTCAAGCTTCAAGCATCAAAAAGACGGGTAAATCCGATGAAAGTCGTCAATTCTCTCAAGTCCCTGAAGGGCCGCCACCGCGACAACCGCGTGATTCGCCGCCGCGGACGCACCTATGTGATCAACAAGACCCAGCCGCGCTTCAAGGCACGTCAGGGTTAATTTAAGCGCCGCCGGTTGATTGCATCTGCTGTCATTAGACTGAGGCAGCAACCTGAAATTGGAAAGACCGCCCCGACAGTTTCGCGGGCGGTTTTTTGCTGTCTGTTCCTCGCCGATCCGGGGAGGATTTGATGAAAATCACTACAGTCGTGTTCGATGTCGGCAAGGTGCTGTTCGAATGGGATTTGCGGAATCTGTTCGCCAAGTTGATCGACGACGACGCCGAACTCGACTGGTTCGTCACCAATGTCGTCACGCCCGAATGGCATTTCCAGCATGATGCAGGCCGTCCCTTATCTGAGATGCTGCCCGAGCTAATTGCAGAATTTCCGGAGCACGCAGCGTTAATCGACGCATATGCCTTGCGGTTTAACGAGACGATCCCCGGCCCTGTTGACGGTTCGCTGGAAATTGTCGGGGCGCTTGCCGAACGGGGTGTCCCGCTTTTCGCGATCACCAATTTCGGCGCGGAGTTTTGGGATATGTTCCGCCCGACGCAGCCGATATTCGACCATTTCCGCGACATCATCGTGTCGGGCACCGAGAAAATGATGAAGCCCGATCCCGCCATCTACGCGCTGGCGCTAGAGCGTTTCGGCCTCCGGCCAGGCGAGGCGATTTTCATCGACGACAATCTCGCTAATGTTGAAGGTGCACGCGCCAACGGTTTTGTCGCGCATCATTTTGTCGATGCCGGAACGCTGCGAACCGAACTGGTCGAACTCAGCCTTCTGGATTAATCGGCCACCTTGTCACCCCCGACTTGATCGGGGGTCCATGACCTGAAATGTCGGTTTACGCCGAGACATCAGGCCATGGATTCCCGTATTCGCGGGAATGACAAAAGTGAGAGGCAGAAAACTGTTCCCAAAGCCTTCCATTCGCCGCCTGTCTGTGCTTAAGCCCCATGCGAAATTTCCAGTTCAAGGACCGACTCTCCCATGAATATCCACGAATATCAGGCCAAGGAATTGCTCGCAAAATTTGGCGTTGCCGTACCCAAAGGCATTGCCGCGCTGAGCGTCGAAGAGGCGGTCGCTGCGGCGAAGCAGCTTCCCGGTCCGCTGTTCGTCGTGAAATCGCAGATCCATGCCGGTGGGCGCGGCAAGGGCAAGTTCAAGGAACTTGGGCCCGATGCCAAGGGCGGCGTTCGTCTGGCCAAAAGCATCGATGAAGTCGAAGCGCATTCGAAGGAAATGCTGGGCAACACGCTGGTCACGATCCAGACCGGCGAAGCAGGCAAGCAGGTCAACCGCCTGTACATCACCGATGGCGCCGACATTAAACAGGAATTCTACCTCGCATTGCTCGTTGACCGCGCCACCAGCCGGATCGCGGTTGTCGCGTCGACCGAAGGCGGGATGAACATCGAGGATGTCGCACATGACACCCCGGAAAAAATCCACACCATCACCATCGATCCCGCCAGCGGGCTGATGCCGCATCACGGCCGCAGCGTCGCCAAGGCGCTTGGCCTGACCGGCGATCTGGCGAAGCAGGCGCAGACCGTGCTGGCTGGCCTTTACGCCGCCTTCCTTGGTACCGATGCCGAACAGATTGAAATCAACCCGCTCGCCGTCTGCGAAGGGGCCAATGGCGATGAACTTCTCGTCCTCGATGCCAAGGTCGGCTTCGACGGCAACGCAATGTTCCGTCATAAGGATTTGGCCGAGCTTCGCGACCTCACCGAAGAAGACCCTGCCGAAATCGAGGCGTCGGAATATGACCTCGCTTACATCAAGCTTGATGGCAATATCGGCTGCATGGTCAACGGCGCTGGCCTTGCCATGGCGACGATGGACATCATCAAGTTGAACGGCGAATTCCCTGCCAACTTCCTCGACGTCGGCGGCGGCGCGTCGAAGGAAAAGGTCACAGCAGCGTTCAAGATCATCCTGAAAGATCCGGCCGTAAAGGGCATCCTCGTCAATATCTTCGGCGGTATCATGAAATGCGACATCATCGCCGACGGTATTGTTGCTGCGGCGAAGGAAGTGAATCTGTCGGTGCCTTTGGTGGTTCGCCTCGAAGGGACCAATGTGCAGCAGGGTAAGGATATCCTCGCCAATTCGGGTCTTCCGATTGTGTCGGCCAACGACCTCGGCGACGCGGCTGAGAAGATTGTTGCCGAGGTTCGCAAGGCGGCTTGACGGGATCAGGAAGCGCTTTATGGACCATCAACTCATCCTGAAGCGGTTTGAAACGCCGGATGAAGTGCGTCATTTTGACAAGGGTCATTTTGAGATTGTGCGTGTCGGATGCATGACCATCGGACGTGCTACCTATCAACCAGGTTGGAAATGGTCAGTCGACGTCGGCGCCGCGCTCGGCACGGAGAGCTGTGTCGTCGAACATGTCGGCATGGTCGTCTCGGGCTGTGCAACAGCCGCGATGGATGATGGCACAATTGTCGAGATGAAAGCAGGCGATGTTTTTTATGTTCCGCCCGGCCACGATAGCTGGGTCGTCGGGAATGAACCCTATGTGTCGCTCCATTTTTTGGGTGCGGAGGATTATGCAAATAAGTGAATGCTTGACGTTTACGTGAACGTCAAGCATAGGCGCAACAGCTTAGCGGGCATCCCCCGTCTTGAGTCGGAAGAAGAGGACTGAACCCATGAAGATCATTGTCCCCGTAAAGCGGGTCATCGATTACAACGTGAAGCCACGGGTAAAGCCCGATGGTAGCGGCGTTGATCTCGCCAATGTCAAAATGAGCATGAACCCGTTCGACGAGATCGCGGTCGAGGAAGCGCTTCGCTTGCGCGAAAAGGGCGCGGCGACCGAAGTGATTGCAGTCTCGATCGGCCCGGACAAGGCGCAGGAGACGCTCCGCACCGCGCTCGCCATGGGTGCCGACCGCGCAATCTTGGTGGTTGCGGAAGATGTCGAGCCTTTGGGCGTCGCGAAGATTCTCGCCAAGATCGTTGAGGAAGAGGCCCCCGGTCTTGTCATCCTTGGCAAGCAGGCAATTGACGATGATTCGAACCAGACCGGCCAGATGCTCGCCGCGCTGACCGGTCGTCCGCAAGGCACTTTCGCCAGCAAGGTTGAGGTCAAGGGCGACAGCGTCGAAGTCACCCGCGAAGTCGACGGCGGTCTTGAAACCGTCAGCCTCAAGACCCCGGCAATTGTTACCACCGACCTTCGCCTGAATGAACCGCGCTATGCGTCGCTGCCGAACATCATGAAGGCAAAGTCCAAGCCGCTCGCGCAGAAGACTCCTGCCGATTATGGCGTCGACGTCTCACCGCGCCTGAAAACGTTGAAAGTGACCGAGCCTCCGGTGCGTAGCGCGGGCATCAAGGTTGCCGATGTTGACGCGCTGGTCGCGAAACTCAAAGAACTGGGAGTAACAGCATGAGCGTTCTGGTTTGGGTTGAACATGACAATGCGTCGGTCAAGGACGCAACGCTGGCTGCGGTTACTGCAGCAGGCAAGCTAGGCGAAGTGCATGCGCTGGTTGCAGGTTCAGGCTGCGGCACCGCCGCAGAAGCCGCTGCAAAAATCGCGGGCGTGACGAAGGTGCATGTCGCCGACGATGCAGCCTATGGCCATGCACTGGCAGAAAATGTCGCGCCGCTGGTGGCTTCATTGATGGCCAATCACGACGCCTTTGTTGCGCCTGCGACATCGAACGGCAAGAATATCGCACCGCGCGTTGCTGCATTGCTCGACGTGATGCAGATTTCGGACATATTGTCGGTCGAAAGCGCAGACACCTTCACCCGTCCGATCTATGCCGGCAACGCCATTGCCACCGTGCAGTCGTCGGATGCGAAGAAGGTCATCACCGTGCGCGGCACCGCCTTTGCCAAGGCAGAGGCAACCGGCGGTTCAGCTCCTGTCGAAGCCGTATCGGGCAGCGGCGATGCGGGTCTCTCGAGCTTCGTCTCCGCCGAAATCGCCAAGCAGGAACGCCCCGAGCTGACCTCGGCCAAGATCATCGTCTCGGGCGGCCGTGCATTGAAGGACGCCGACACTTTTGCATCGACCATCCTGCCGCTCGCTGACAAGCTGGGCGCAGGCGTCGGCGCATCGCGCGCTGCGGTTGATGCAGGCTATGTCCCCAACGACTATCAGGTCGGCCAGACCGGCAAGATCGTCGCCCCGGAAGTCTATATCGCGGTCGGCATATCGGGTGCGATCCAGCATCTGGCGGGCATGAAGGACAGCAAGGTCATCGTCGCAATCAACAAGGACGAGGACGCGCCTATCTTTCAGGTCGCCGATATCGGACTGGTTGGTGATTTGTACACCGTGGTGCCGGAGTTGGTGTCAAAGCTGTAAGCAATCGTCGATAGTTAAAAACATCAGGGCGGCCAGTAATGGTCGCCCTTTTTATTGCCTAATGCTTAGACGCGCGATAGATTTATTGATATGCGGAATAATATCTCCATCACAGTTGCACTTGTTGCTTTGATGCCTGCCGGGCCAGTTTGCGCAGAAAAGCCGCCACTTCAGCTAAAACAAACCTCACCATGGAACGTTGATTATGCCGATGATCGCTGTCGGTTGATGAGGAAGTTCGGATCTGGCGAGGAAGAGGTCTTTGCAATTTTCGACCGCTATGGCCCGACCGAGCGATTTCGTATGACACTGGCTGGCAAGCCATTCAAAACATTTGTTGAAAATGGCGAAGCGGCGGTTCAGTTCGGCCCCACTGAAGGGGAGCAAAAGCTGAAATTCTACAGGGGCAATCTGGGGGAAATGCCAGCATTAGTCTTTCGCAGCCAGGTTAGGGTCGCCCCACCATCTGCCACCGAGCAGACCGCAATCGACAAAGCAGATGATGGAGTCTGGATCGAATTGGCACCTATTGGGCCCGAGCGCGAAAGAGCCATTACGACTCTAAGGATTGGCAAGCCCCTTCGGCAGACCGTTGTGCTCGAAACCGGTCCCATGCAAAAGCCGCTGGCAGCATTGAGCAAGTGCGTTGAGAATCTGATGACGACATGGGGCATCGACGTCGAGCAGCACAAGAATTTGTCCGCAACAGTCAAGCCGCTAACTCCGCAGAGTGAATGGATTGTTTCGCGAGATTATCCCGTCAAAATGCTCTCTGCGCGCCAGCCAGCGATCGTCGAATTTCGGTTGAGCGTTGGTCCGGACGGCAAACCCGCAAGCTGTCATATCCAATCAACGACAAGGCCCAAGGAATTTGACGCGGCCGTCTGTGAATCACTGATGCAGCGCGCGCGTTTTGCGCCGGCGCTCGATGCCCAAGGCAAGCCCATCGCTTCCTATTATCGCAGTTCGGTGAATTTCGCACTGCCGTAGCACTCGCCGTTTAGTTGGGCTTGCGCACCCGCCTTAAATAAACGAATGGCCGCCCATGACTACCGTCGCCATTAGCGCCGCCCTCAACTATCACCTCCCCCAAGCTGCCGATGTTCTGCTTGCGTTGGAGGCTATTCCCAATATGGACGATCAGCGGCTGGTGACCGACCTGCTCAAGGTGAAGGGCGATTGTTCGCCTCTCAAAACCATTGAGGGGATGGACGGACTCGGGCGGCGGACCTGGCTGCATGCCCAAGGGCGGATCGACATCAGCTACACCGCCACGGTGGATATCCAGCGCGCCGCGACCAGCATTGCGGGGCTGGACACCGTTCCGCATGCCGATCTGCCCCCTGCCTATATCCAGTATCTGATGCCCAGCCGATATTGCCCGTCGGACAAGCACGAGAATTTCGTTACCACGCGCTTCGACGGCGCAAGCAAGGGCGACCAGATTCTGCAGATGGCCGACTGGATCCACAGCTATGTCGAATATGCGCCCGGATTTTCCCCGATCGGTGCCACGGCGACCGATACTTTCATCTCCCGCCGCGGGGTGTGCCGCGATTTCGCGCATCTGCTGATCGCCTTTGCCCGCGCCGCCGACGTGCCAGCGCGCATGGTTTCGGTCTATGGCCTTGGCGTCGACCCGCCCGATTTCCACGCCGTGGTCGAAGTCTATCTCGACGGTCGCTGGCATCTTGTAGACCCCACCCGCCTCGCGCCCGAAGAAAATCTGGTCCGCATCGCCGTGGGCCGCGATGCGACCGATATCAGCTTCATGACGATCTTCGGAACGGCAGAGATGATTTCGCAATCGGTGCTGGTCGAAAAGGCAGCCTTGCCAGATTAGCACATGTTTGTTATAACACATGTATGAACAAGCCGCTCAAAATCATTAAGGTCGGGAACAGCGCGGGTATGATCCTGCCAAAAGAGATACTCGCGAGGTTACGCGTATCGCTTGGTGATGACCTATATCTGACCGAAACGGCGACCGGCTTCCACCTGACACCAAGCGACCCCGGATTCGAGGCCAAAATGGCTTTGGCCGAGTCAATTATGCGTGAGGATCGCGATATTTTGCGTATTCTGGCGCAGTAAGCGCAGCCAATGAACGATGAAATCCGCATTGAGCCACATTGGCTCGACGCACGTGATGCGCTCGCTATCCACGATCGGCAGATTGCCGAGCATGGCGGTATTAGCGGCGTGCGCGATTCGAACCTCCTTGATTCGGCGTTGGCGAGACCGGTGAACCAATGGAATTACGGCAATGACGACCCGGCTGCGCTAGCAGCCGCTTACGCCTATGGCGTTGCGCGCAACCATCCCTTTGCCGACGGCAACAAGCGAACAGCATGGGTGCTGGCGCGTCTCTTTCTGGCGCTAAACGGCCATATTCTCGCTTTCGATCAAGCAGATGCGACGCAAACGGTACTTGCCCTTGCCGCAGGCGAGCTATCCGAAGAAGAACTCACCGACTGGTTTCGCGAACATCTCGCCTAAGGCAGCAAATCGGCGGGCTGCGTCGGCTCGCTCAGCAGCTTTTCCATTCGCCGCCAACGCGTCGCCCGGTTGGTATTACCACGCTCGATATAGGCGCGCACCAGATCCTTGCCCCAGCCATAATTGATGACATAGCTGCGATAATGGTCGGTGAAGGCCACCTGCTGCTCGGCACGCTTTGGCGACAATAGCTGATATTTCTGCGTCAGTTCCAACGCCTTGCCCCTGGTCACTTCGCCGTCGAGATACATTTTCGCAATTGTAAGCCGCGCGCCCGACAGCGCCTCGGTCATCTGCTGCATCTGCCAATAGGCCTCAGCGGTTTTCGGATCGAGACCGGCCAGCGGATAGAGCACATCGCGCTCAAATGCCAAACGCTCCGGTCCCGGAAAAGCGAGGTCGATGCCGTAATTCGCACTCCCCTCGGACAGCACGCTGGTGGGGCTGTAGAGCGGGTTGACCTCATATTCCTTCCAGCCCTTGTCGCGCGCCAGTTTCTGTTCGACCATCAGATTCAGCACATGATGCCCCGGATAGCCCTCGTGACAGCCCAGATCGACAGCGCGGCTGATGCGGATCGGCAGGTCGGTGTTGATCTGGATCAGGCTTTTGTAATTGCCCTTGTAATAATTATAGCCCGACCAGGGTTTGCCGGTGACGAATTCCATTGTGAAACTCTCGCCTTGGGGCAGCGCCATATATTGCGCGGTTCGCTTCTTGCATGCGGCGATTGCGGCATCGAACACCGGCTGCAGCCGTTCCTTCGGAATCGTGTAACGCTCGTTGAATGCATCGACCCGCACAGCCAGCGCGCCCTCACCCGGTATCAGCCTTTCCAGACTGCCAAGGATGGAGTCATAATGGCTGAGCGGCTTAAGGTCGGGCACAGTCGCAAACTGTCCCTTTGCTTCTTCCAGAAAGCCGAATTTGCGTCCCTGCAGCATTTGCAACCGGGTGTCCGCGGCGGTCAGCATACCGCGCAAGGCAATAGCGCGGCGGCGGTCGTCGTCGCTCGTTATTGTCGGCAACGCACCATCTATCCGTCCCATGAGCGCGCGAGCGTCGACAATCAACGCGGAGAGTGACCGAGGATTCGCTTTTGCCGCCTCCTGTAACGCAACCGGACCGTAATAAGCGTCGACCCACTCGGCTTCATGCGTTCCAGCTTCCAGAGTCAGCTTGATATAGGCATCGGCAATCTCGTCGATAGCGCTTGCGGGTGTCGCGACTTTGCTGGCAGGCATTTCAAGATCAGCCGCCACACAAGCCGACAAGGCAAGGGCAATGGGCAATATGACCCCAGTTTTCATTATCTCTCCTGACGCGGTTTTTGCGCGGACAAACGCAGCAATAAATATCCCACAATTGCGGACAGCAAAGACCCTGTCAGTACGCCGATCTTGACCGCATCGCCCTGTGCCGGGTCGATAAAGGCGAGGCCACCGATAAACAGGCTCATGGTAAAGCCGATCCCGCATAATAGCGAAACACCGTAGACCTGCGCCCAGCTTGCATCCTTCGGGCGCGACGCGAGGCCCAATTTGACCGTCGCCCAGACACTGCCAAAAATCCCGAACTGCTTGCCAAGAAATAGCCCAAGCGCGATGCCGAGGGGCAGCGGCTGAAGCAGCGAATCGACCCCGACCCCCTGCAGCGACACACCGGCATTGGCAAAGCCAAACAACGGAACGATGAAGAAAGCGACCGGCTTGGCAAGCGCATGTTCCAGCCTGTGCAACGCCGAATCTTCTGCATCAGGGGCCGCGACCGTGCGACGAAAGGGGATTGCAAATGCCGTCATGACACCTGCTATCGTGGCGTGGACGCCCGACAGCAGCGTCGCATACCACAGCAGCCCGGCCAAAATCAGATAGGGCCAGAGCGCATTTACCTTCATCCGGTTCAATGCCATCATCGCCAGCCAGATTACCGCTGCGGCCATCAACGCCATGATGTTCAGTTCAGCGGTATAGAAAAGCGCGATGATCGCGACCGCCCCCATATCGTCGACAATGGCCACGGTCGTGAGAAACAGCTTGAGCGATGCCGGTGCGCGGCTGCCCAGCAACGCGAGCACCCCTATGGCAAAGGCAATGTCGGTTGCGGCCGGTATCGCCCAACCCCGGATGAGTTCCGGTTCGCTGCCCGCAATGGCCAAATAGATCGCAGCCGGAACGACCATCCCCGCCACCGCCGCGATGATTGGAAGCGTCCTGTCGGCCCAGGTCGACAAATGTCCGTCGACAAACTCACGCTTGATCTCGAGCCCGACAAGGAGGAAAAAAATAGCCATCAGCCCGTCATTGATCCAGAGATGGACGGTCATCGGTCCAAGCTTCGGTGTCAATTCCGGCCCGGTAACCGCATGGACGAAATGAAAATAGTCCATCGACCAGGGCGAATTTGCGACAAGCATTGCCAGCGCCGCTGCCGCCATTAGCAATATTCCGCCTGCTGCCTCGCTGGCCAGAAACTCTCGCAGCGCCGAGCCGCTGCCACTTTGTTTACCGCGTTCCTTCATCATCATGGTCTATGCCCCGCGCTAAGAGTGCTGACAAGCAGGGCGGGATTTAATCGGACCAATTTTCTTGCCTTGTCCATTTTGCATCGGCTAACAATTGTGACGTGGGGGCGTGGGTGATGGCCAACCTGATGGAAACGCAAACGATTGGCATTTCAGGGCAGGGCGCATGAGCGCGCCCGAGCCAGTGGAACTGACAGAGGGCCAAAAGGCTTGTCTGCGGCTTGTCGATGAACATCACACCTCGAAGGAAATAGCGAGAATTCTGGGCATTTCGCCATTTACTGTCGATCAGCGTCTCGATGCCGCCCGGCGTAAGCTGAATGCCGTTACACGCCGCGAAGCCGCAAAAATCTTTGCCGCGATGGAAAATGGCCCGCTATCCGAACCATTGGTATACGAAGCGTCACGGCTTGAGACCGCCGCATTTGCCGATATTCCGGCCTTACCCCCGGGCCGGGCGGGACAGAGATATGCTAGCCTGTCTTCGCTGGTTTCTGTTCCGCCCCTCGGCGGGGAACGACATGAATTATCGAAGAAGGAAATTTTGGTTCAATCGCTGAACATTGCTTTTTTCAGCACATTGGTGATCGCGTTCGTCGTCCTCATTCTGACAGGGACCATGCGACTGTTCGATTAGGTCTCCTCTAGGGCTGTCCAGCACTGTCCGGTTCAACAGGGAGACTAATTGTGGTGAATTATGATTTTCGGTCAGCGCAGCAACTGGCCTCCGACATACGATCTGCCCATATGGCGATCGACAGCGCGCTCGCCGACGTAGCGACGCTGGCATCTTCGGTCATCGAGACCTGCAGGACATCCGACGCGGCACCCGCACAAACGCAGGCAGTCATTGAGGGCGTCGCGGCCGGACTCAACAAAATGGTCGATGCGCGAAAAGGATTCATTCAGGCGCATCGCGAAATTGCGATTGCGCAGCGGAACAGCAATCTCAAGGAGGTTGGCTTCGGGTGTCTTGGTCCCGAAACATTCATTCAGGCAGCCGGTCTTCGGGTCGTAAGCGGCTGATGCCTGGCGTCCCCGCCCGTTCTTGTCGGCTGGTCTGAGGGCGGGCGGGGCATGGGTGTTCTGCAGATCAGTTTCAGCATCGCGCTGTTGCTTTGCGTCGCCTATGGATGGCTGTTGGGGGGCCGCACGGGCAAGGTCGGTGCGGCCATATTTGTCGCTGCAAGCCTGCTCACAGGCGTGGCGGCGACAATTAGCCGAGGTTGGGCCAGCACGTCTTATCTGGTTCTTTCAGTGGACGCTGCGTGTCTGCTCGCGCTCGCCTTACTCGCCGTCAACAGCACCCGTTTCTGGCCGATATGGGCGGTCGGATTCCAGATCGTAGGGGTCGCGACGCATGTGGCGACGATCTGGATCCCCGACATTGTCCCTAAAGCCTACCATGCGATGCAGTCCTTCTGGAGCATCCCGATCCTTTGGGTGATGGTCGCCGGGACGCGCAAGGACCGGAATTACGAAAGGGGTAGAGGCCCGAAGGGCTGAGCTTCGCCGAATAGCCAAATTCCAATGAATGGACGGCACGCCGATGGCGGATGCCAGTGGGGAAAACGCGTCTATATGAACCAGCTTTTTGGTATCATCGAACTTGTCCAGCGCGAACTGCTGCTGTTCAGTGCCTTCTGGTTGCTGGTCGGCGGTCTCAACGATCTGTGCGTCGATCTCATCTGGATATCGCGCGCCCTGTGGCGGCGATTTACCCGATACCGAACAAAACCCCCGATGCGCACGCATCAGCTTCCGCCTGCCGATACACATGGCCTGATTGCAGTGCTGGTCCCCGCTTGGGCAGAAGAAGCGGTCATCGGGGCGATGCTGTCACATTGCCGACAAAGCTGGGCCGCGAGTAGCTGCGCCTATCGCATCTATGTGGGTTGCTACCCTAACGACAATGGTACGGTTGCACGCGTCATGGTCGCCGCCCGGCACGATCCGAATGTCAGGCTTGTGCTGATGGGGCAGGCCGGACCATCGACCAAGGCCCATTGTCTGAACCGGCTGTGGGGCGCGCTGCTCGCCGACGAACTGGCGGGGGGGTATAAGACAAAGGCGGTTGTCCTTCACGATGCGGAGGACGCGGTGCATCGCGACGAACTCGATATATTCGACCGGCTTGTTGGCAAGGGCGGCGCAGTCCAGTTGCCCGTCATTCCGGTATGTTCCCCGGGATCGCGCTGGATAAGCGGCCATTATTGCGATGAATTTGCCGAGGCGCATGGCAAGACGCTGGTGGTGCGCGAGGCGCTCGGCGCGCCCTTACCGCTGGCAGGTGTCGCCTGTGCCATCGACCGCAGCCTTCTTGGGCGCATTGCGCTGCAATCGGGCGGCAAGCCTTTCGACGAAAACAGCCTGACTGAGGATTATGAACTCGGGATTCGCATCGGCTCGGCGGGCGGGCGAACGATCATGGCCCGGCTGCTCGACCGCGAGGGTCGTCTTGCGGGAACGCGCGCCTGTTTCCCGGATACGCTAGGCGCATCGGTGCGGCAGAAAACCCGCTGGTTGACCGGCATCGCGCTGGCGGGCTGGGACCGGCTCGGCTGGCAGGGAAATCTTGCGCAGAAATGGATGCTGCTCCACGACCGCCGTTCCATTCTGGCCGCGATCGTGCTGGTCGCGGCCTATCTGTGCATCGTGCTGACCACGATATTGCTGCTGTTCGAGGCGGCGGGCCTGCACACACCGCAGACCTTGCCGCCGCTCACCATCGCATTGCTTCTTGCCAACAGCCTTTTCCTGGTCTGGCGGCTCGCGGTTCGTGCCGCGTTCGTCGCTGTGCTCTACGGCCCCGGCGAAGCGATGCTATCCATACCACGCAGCATCGTCGCCAATATCATTGCCATCATGGCCGCAAGGCGGGCTTGCGCTGCCTATGTCCGGCACATTTTGGGTGAACCGCTCCGCTGGGACAAGACGGAGCATCATGTTGTTCCCGGCAAGCTTACGGGCGTAGACTGATGCGCGGCAGGCATTTCGGGTTTCTGGGCTCGCTCTGCGCCATCTGGATAACTGCGCGTGTCGGCTTTCTTTGGGGCCTGCCCCAGTCCTCAGGCACAATCCCGCAAGTTGAATCCCGTGCCATCGTCACCGCCACCTCCCGGACCATTGCGAGGGGAGGCAATGTCGGAAAATATTCGCAGTCCGAAACAGGCTGTTGCCCGGCAGGTTTGTTCCTGCATGTGGGACGTGAAGGGATCAAGCTTCGGCCGCCGCTCGTCCCGACGGTGGTGTCTACCAACCCGCAGGAAGTTTATTTCAACACAGAGCCATCGATGCCCATCGCAAATACTTCTCCGCTTGCGACGGACCCGCACTTGCCGGCAGCACCTCAGAAGCCAAGCACATCCTCTTTCGGCTTATATGCCTACAGTTTCATCCGCGGCGAGGGGTCGAGCGGGGCGCCCTTGGGCAGCGGGCAGTATGGCGGCAGCCAGAGCGGGCTGATTGCAACCTATGCGCTATCCCGTTTTGACGCCGATCCCAAAAATACCAGATTGGCGATTTTGCTGCGCGGGGCAATTGCGCATGACAACCCGGCCGAACGCGAAGTCGCACTCGGACTGCGCTGGCACCCCGTCCGGCAGATACCCGTCAGCCTGAGCGTGGAGCGGCGTTTCCGACATGCGCGCGAAGATGCCTATTCAGCCTATGTCGCGGGCGGCGTGTCCGAACAGAGGTTGCCGCTCGATTTCAGGCTCGATGCTTTCGGCCAGGCAGGGTTTGTTGGCAGCCGCAGAGGGGGCCTTTTCTTTGACGCATCGGCACGCGCCGACCGGCATGTTGCCAGTATGGGCGCGGTTCCGATCAGCGCAGGCGTTGGCCTTTGGGCGGGTGGGCAGGAGGATGTTTTCCGCGTCGATGCAGGTCCCTCGATCACCGGCAAAATTCCGGTTGCGGACACCCAGTTGCGTATCAGCGCCGACTGGCGTTTCCGCGCAGCGGGCGACGCCCGCCCGGCCAGCGGACCTGCATTGACCTTGTCCACCGCTTTCTGACCGGCTGCCTTTATCCTGCCGCCAAAACGGGTTAGGGTCGCCGCCGTCGACATGGATATTTACCTTCCCATCGCAAATCTCTCGGTCAACGCGCTGGTCATCATCCTTCTGGGTGGCGGGGTCGGCGTGCTGTCGGGAATGTTCGGCGTCGGCGGTGGTTTCCTGACCACGCCGCTGCTCATCTTCTACGGCATCCCGCCCACGGTCGCCGCCGCCTCCGCCTCGACCCAGGTCACGGGCGCCAGCGTGTCAGGTGTATTTGCCCACATGAAACGCGGCGGCGTCGATTTCCAGATGGGCGCGGTGCTGGTCGTCGGAGGAATGCTGGGGACCGCAGCAGGCGCGGCGTTGTTCGAATTGCTGGAGGCTCTGGGCCAGATCGATACCGTCATCAATATCCTCTATGTCATCATGCTCGGCAGCATCGGCGGATTGATGGCGAAGGAAAGCCTCGCCAGTGTCCGTGCGGTGCGCGCGGGTCGGCCAGTCCCAGCCGCGAAGCGCCGTCACCATCCGCTGGTGGCGAACCTGCCGATGCGCTGGCGCTTCTATCGCTCGGGGCTCTATATCTCGCCGCTTGCACCGCTGATCCTCGGTATCATTACCGGTATCATGACGATGCTGCTCGGGGTCGGCGGCGGGTTCATCATGGTGCCCGCCATGCTCTATCTGCTCGGCATGGGCGCGCAGGTGGTGGTCGGCACATCGCTGTTCCAGATATTGTTCGTTACCATGACCGCAACAATGATGCACAGCCTGACCACCAAAGCGGTCGATATCGTCCTCGCGGTCTTCCTGCTGATCGGCAGCGTCACCGGCGCACAGATCGGCGCGCGGCTGGCACAACGGATGCGGCCGGAAAATCTCCGACTGTTGCTGGCGGCCATCGTACTCCTCGTCGCCATCCGCATGGCGCTGGGCCTGGGCTGGCGGCCCGATGAAATCTACACGGTGCAGGCGCTATGAGGCTGTTGTTCGCACTCCTTCTGATGCTTCTCCCGGCGTCAGCGCAGGCGCAGGCCACCCCCAAGCTGGTGCCCGACGTGTCGCAGCGGCAGATCGATATCCAGTCGGGCTTCACCGGCGCGGAATTGCTGCTGTTCGGGGCGATCATCTATCCGCGCGGGGTCGCGCCGGAGGGGCAGGTCGATGTCGCCGTCGTGCTGCGCGGACCGACCCGCCCGATCACACTGCGCGAAAAGCAGAAGATTGCAGGGATATGGATCAATGCGGACAGCAGCGATTTCCGTTCGGTCCCGGCCTATTATGCCATCGCCTCCTCGCGCCCGCTCGACAGCATTGTCGATGACAAGACGGCGGCCATTTACGAACTCGGTCTCGACAACCTGCAACTGTCACCCAGCGGCGAGGTCGATGCCAAGGAACAGCGTCGCTTTTCGAACGGGCTGGTCGACCTCAAACGGCGCGGCGGCCTGTTCCGGCAGGATGCAGGCAGCGTCAACATTACCGATCAGGTGTTATATCGTGCGCGGCTCTATGTGCCCTCCAGCGTTCCGGTTGGCACCTACACCGCCGAAACGCTGCTCATCCGCAATGGCCGCGTGATCGTTGCCGACGACAATGTCGAGGTTCGCGTCCGCAAAACCGGCTTTGAACAGCTCGTAACGATATTGGCGCAGGATTATTCGCTATTTTACGGCGCGATGGCGGTGCTCGTGTCACTGCTGCTCGGCTGGTTTGCAGGCTATGTGTTCCAGCGGCTTTGACAAAGCGTAGCGCTGAACCTATCCGTAATTTCGTCATCCTGAACTTGTTTCAGGATAACACGCGACGATGGTGCGTTATCCTGAAACAAGTTCAGGATGACGAGGTCTGGAAATGCCATGCTTAGAAATTCATTACATCGCAGCAACACCGGCCCATAGTAAATAATTCTTTACCTTCCCTCCCTATCCCCGTCGTTCAAAGTCAACAGGGGCAGTTTGGGTCATGGACAATCCGGGAAATCACCAGTTTTCCTCTAGCCAGCCGGTCGATGGCGGGGCTTCGTCCGTCGCATCGCTGACCTCGGTACCGATTGCGCATGGCTATCGCGAGCCGGAACCTGCCCCCGCACCCGCCGCCCCGGCGGCCGGACCTGCGCTGCACCATATCGGCTATGTCATGGAAATTGCGGGTTCGAGCTCGCAGGTAACGCTCGACGCTCAGGTGCTGACCGAACTCATGGCACATAGCGACCCGAGCATCGCGATGGCGGGACAGGTCGGCAGCCAGATCAAGATCCGCGTCGGCTCGACCTGGCTGATGGCCAGCATCCGTACGCAGAAACTGCATCCGCAGGAGCATGGCGCGATCCTCGCCGCTGTCGATTTTCTCGGCGAAGGCGATGAAGAGCGGCTGACCGGTAAAATCTACAATTTCCGCCGCGGCGTCACCCGCTATCCGGTTCCGGGCAGCGAGGTCTATGCCGTTTCCAGCCCCGACATGAAGCAGGTCTACGCCGCCGACGCGCGCGCGCATGTCGAAATCGGCACGGTGTTCCCGACCAAGGACATCAGGGGCGCGCTCTATGTAGACGCCATGCTCGGCAAGCATTTCGCGCTGCTGGGATCGACCGGTACCGGTAAATCGACCAGCGCCGCGCTGATCCTGCACAAAATCTGCGATATCGCGCCCGAAGGTCATATCGTCATGATCGACCCGCACGGCGAATATTCGGCGGCGTTCAAGAACAATGGCGCGATCTTCGACGTCAACAATCTCGCCATGCCCTATTGGATGATGAACTTTGCCGAGCATTGCGAAGTGTTCGTCACCTCCAATGGCGACGACAAGCAGATCGACAGCGACATTCTCGCCCGCTGCCTGTTGCAGGCGCGCGGCAAAAACCGCATTGCCGAAAGCATCGGCAAGCTAACTGTCGATGCGCCGGTGCCCTATCTGCTCTCCGACCTGACCAACATCATCCAGACCGAGATGGGCAAGCTCGACAAGGCCACGAACAGCGCGCCGTTCATGCGCCTCAAAGGCAAGATCGAGGAATTGAAGGCCGACCCGCGCTATAATTTCATGTTTTCCGGCATGCTAGTCGGCGATACGATGGCCGATTTTGTCGGCAAGATTTTCCGCCTGCCGTCGGGCGGCAAGCCCATTTCGATCATCGACGTGTCGGGCGTGCCGTCGGACATCACCTCGACCGTGGTCGCGGTGCTTAGCCGCCTTGTCTTCGATTATGCCATCTGGTCGCGCAACGAACCGCAACGGCCGATCCTGCTCGTCTGCGAAGAAGCGCACCGTTATATTCCGTCGGACCGCGTTTCGAAAGACAGCGCAGTGCGCTCGATCCTCGAACGGATCGCCAAGGAGGGCCGTAAATATGGCGTATCGCTGGGCCTGATTACGCAGCGTCCGTCTGATTTGGCCGAAGGTGTGCTGTCGCAATGCGGCACGATCATCTCGATGCGTTTGAACAACGATCGCGACCAGGCCTTCGTCCGCGCCGCGATGCCCGAAGGCGCGCGCGGTTTCCTCGATTCCATCCCCGCCTTGCGCAACCGCGAGTGCATCATCTGCGGAGAGGGTGTGAGCATCCCCATCCGCGTCGCGCTCGACAATCTCGAAGAAGAAAAACGCCCGGCGTCCGAAGACCCGCTGTTCAGCCAGCTCTGGCAGGAAACCGGCGGCGAAGCGGAGATATTGGAGCGGGTGGTCAGAAGGTGGCGCGCGCAGGGGCGGTGAGGTATGCTTTACCTTCGAAACCAATGCTTAAATGGCTTTGCAGACTAACAAGATAATTTATAGAATATGTACATGCCATTAGTTCGACTCAATTGGTTACTGCTTGTTGTGGCATTTCAATTTGGCATTTCGACATCGGCGAATGCCTTTTCAGAATATTTCGGAGAGTTCTCCGGTTGGGATGTCGTCGGCGACGGTAACAGTTGCGGTATGATGATGGAATATGAAGGCAAGGGAAATACCAGCCTCACTTTAATTCTCTATGTGGATGGTAGTAATGGCATCTCGATAAACAACAGTCTTTGGAGCATCGAAGACGGTCGCAAATATGAGATAACGTATGCCGTCGATCAAAATATATACAGTGGCGGACCCAGCGTCGGTGTTCGCAATGGCACGCCGGGGTTTGTGACCAAGTTTGACGCTGAGTTTATTACCGATTTTGCTGCCGGAAAATCACTTCGGATTTGGATGGATGACAAGCTTGTTGATCAACTGTCCCTGGCGGGGTCGGCAAATGCTCTCGCGGGTGTCCGACGATGCTTGACCAAACTGCAACGCAAAATCGCCGCCGCAGAAGCGGAGGAAAAACGATGGTCTCATATATCTGACGATCCATTCGGCGAACTGAAAAGAAAAGAATCGGCTAACCAACCCGCTTTGCCAAAGGGTAATCCTGGAATGTGGATTACGACCAATGACTACCCGAGTCGCGCGCTCCAAGAAAATAGAGAGGGCATCGTAGTTTTTCGGCTGGCGGTTGGTTCGGATGGCAAAGTTAAAAGCTGCACAATTGCCCAAACCAGCGGACATGAGGATTTAGATACTGCCGCTTGTAGCAATGTTACACGTCGAGCTAGGTTCAGCCCTGCTACTGATGCTAATGGAAACCCAATCGACGGCGTCTACGAAAACCGGATTCGTTGGGGAATTCCGGCAAGTTTACCATCCGAATTGAATCCTGCTAAGTAGTTTACGAAACCCCACATTCTCCGCCGACAGCAATTTCAGGGGCACAATGCCAATTAGTTTGTTTGTGCCTCCCCTTTCGCGCTCGTCGGACAGCGCACTTTTTGGTTCGCACAAAGACACGAAGATGTCGCTCCTGCCCGACGGGCATTCCATTCATTTTGCATTGGTCCAAACCTGACACGCCGTTGGTTTGAGAGCACTCCGCGCAGGTCATGCGCCGCGCTCTTCGTGTCTTCGTGAGAACCAAATATTCAACCTTGACATAAAACCTAATTGTTACTACAAAATGCAATGATCATCGTCTGGGACGAACCGAAGCGGCTGGCGAATATCGACAAGCACGGGATCGATTTTGCCGACATCGGCGAGGCGTTTTTCCTCTCGGCGATTGTCCGTCCTGCAAAAGACGGTCGTTACGCTGCCATTGGCGAACTGAATGGCGTAATCGTAGTAATTTTTGCGGTGCTGGGCAGCGAGGGCGTTTCGCTCATCTCTGCGCGTCCGGCCAGCAAGCGGGAAAGGAGCCTGTTGGAATGAGCAAGAAGAAATATTCAGCAGCAGACCTTGCCGCCGTCAGCGACAATCCCGAATGGACCGCCGACGATTTTGCCGATGCGGTGCCTTTCGACAAGGCCTTTCCCGACCTTGCCGCTACGATCCGTCGTCGTGGCGCGCAAAAAAAACCAACGAAGGTAAGTACAACCATTCGCCTTTCGCGCGAAGTGGTCGATCATTTCCGCACAACCGGAACCGGCTGGCAGGCGCGTATCGACAAGGCACTGAAGGAATGGATAGCGACGCATTGAATTCGTTTCCCCTCTCTCCTTCAGGGGAGAGGCGCGAGACTTACGAGCTTGCTCGTTAGTCGCAGCGGAGAGGGGTTTGGCGTTGAGGGTCGTATGTTACCTCGCCCTCTCAACTTCGCCTAGGCACCTTCGGTGCTAAGGCTTCGTATCTCTCCCCTGAAGGGGAGAGGGGGAAGGCTGCTTCGCCATTTCCCCTTGTAATGTAGGATTTGATTTGAGAGCGTCATCTCGCCAGTTCGCAAGCGCTGGCGCGGCTCTTTCTCAGTGTCGAGATGCCCGAAATTTGAAGGGCCAGCCATGTCCGCTAAAGCAACAAAGGATACAGTTGGGGGGTATCCTGTCGGTATCTTTTGTATCCTTATCGGGCCGGAGTGCCGATCTTGTTTCACGCGAAGGACGCGAAGATTTTCAAGAGGGCGGCGCAGCCACTAAACCTCATCCATCCATTTGACGAGGATGAGGGTTATGAAAAAGAGCTGCGCTCTTGATGATCTTCGCGTCCTTCGCGTGAAACAAATTACATGACGCCGCAGACAGAGCCCCCGTAGAGGCAAAAAAGCAGGTGAATCAGCCGCGTTTAAGCCGGAACCTTAGCGGAACTTTCCAGCCAAGTCCTACCGCCGCTCGAACGGTTTCAACCCCCGCCCCAGCCTGTTCCCGCCCAGCGCAATGCGATCTCCCGACCAGTCGGCGAGGAACACCGTCTGCCGCTCCACGCCAGGCGCTATGCTGGCTTCATTGGCGCTGATCGAAAGACCGGCGCTCGATTGCTGGCGGCCCTCTGGCGCGACGGTGATGAAGGCGCTGTAATTTTCCTTCGACGCGCCCTGCACGAAAACATTGCGCGCGATGTTTCCGACCGCGCCATTGGGCAGGTCGATCATATAATTGGTCTCGCGCCCGCGCGTGTCATCGAAGGCATTGTCGGTTATCGACACGCGCATCGCGCGGCTTTTCACATAATGGCCGCCATTGCCGCGTTCGAACCGGCTGTTGGTGACGGCGAGCGAGCCGTAGCCGCCGATATAGATGCTGTGCGCGCAAGAAAGGCCGCGGTCGCAGCGGCCAAGGCCGGAGAAGGTCGAACGGTCGATGCTGATCTCGCCGGTCCGATCCTCTGCGGTTAAAATGCCCTGCTCGCTGTTGCGGAAAATCGCGCGGGTGACGGCGAGGTCGCCTTTTTCAAGACGGATGCCCGCCCCGTTCGCGTCCGGCACGCGCATATTCTGGAAGATGATGCCGTCGATGCTGGCGGCATCGCCGCGCAGCACCAAGGCCGCCTTCTGCTCGCAAGTGCCGCCGTCGAATACTGTCTGGCCGGCAACGGCAGCGCGATAGGCGATCACGCCAGCCTTTTGCACTGCGCATTGCCGGTAAGAGCCGGGCGCGATGATGATCGTGCCTTCGCCATCGCCAATCGCATCCACCGCCTGTTGCAGGCTGCCATAGCCGCGCCCCGTTTCAGCGTTGCGGAACGGCGCAGCATTTTGCGCCGAGGCAACGGCGGACAATGCAGCGAGGATGAGTAAAGCGGTCTTCTTCATAGGCTTGGCTCCTGACCCTGAGCTAACGCTACCGCGAGGTAAATGGCCAGCCGATTAACCAGAAAATTGGTGCGCCGTCCCGTGAGGGGACAGCTGTCGCTTTACTGGTTGAGATTGGGCCGCAGCCAGCGGGTCGCGGTTTCCATGTCCACGCCGCGCCGCCCGGCATATTCGCTGACCTGATCCTCGCCGATCCGCGCCACGCCGAAATATTCGGCTTGCGGATGGCCAAAGTAAAAGCCGCTGACCGCCGCCGTCGGTAACATCGCAAAGCTCTCGGTCAAGGTGATGCCGGTCTTGTGCGTGGCGTCGAGCAGATCGAACAGGATCGGCTTCAGGCTATGGTCCGGGCAGGCCGGATAGCCCGGCGCGGGGCGGATGCCGCGATATTCCTCCTTGATCAGCGCCTCGTTGGTCAGCTGCTCTTCGGGTGCGTAGCCCCATAGCTGCTTGCGGACATGGAGGTGCATCCGCTCGGCAAAGGCTTCGGCAAGGCGGTCGGCGAGCGCCTTCAGCATGATGTCCGAATAATCGTCGATATGTGCCTTGAACTCAGCGAGCTTGGTGCCGATGCCGTGGCCGGTGGTGACCGCAAAGCCGCCAATCCAGTCGCCGTCGGGGCTGATAAAATCGGCAAGGCACATATTCGCCTTGCCCTCGCGCTTGGCGATTTGCTGGCGCAGGAATGGGAGGCGAACGTGCGCCTCGGTCTGTTCGCAATAGACGACGACATCGTCACCATCCCGCCAGCACGGCCATAGCCCCGCGACGCCTTTGGCGCGCAGCCATTTCTCGCCGATGATTTTGTCGAGCATCGCGTTTGCGTCTTTGAACAGGCCGGTTGCGCTCTCGCCGACCACTTCGTCGGTCAGGATCGACGGATAGGTGCCGTGCAATTCCCAGGCGCGGAAGAAAGGGGTCCAGTCGATATAGTCGCGCAGGTCGGTCAAATCCCAGTCATCATAGACATGTACGCCGGGTTTTAGCGGGGGGGCGGGCTTGTGGCTCTCGTCGATTTCGAAGCCATTGGCGCGCGCTTCCTCCAGCGTCGCCAGCGGCTTCGCCGTTTTCCCGGCCCGGGCGTCGCGGATATGCTCATATTCGGCGCGGGTGTCGGCGACGAATTTCTCCGCCATCGTATCGCTGACCAAAGTGCCTGCAACGCCCACCGCTCGGCTGGCATCGAGGACGTGGATAACCGGGCCGGAATAGACTGGTTCGATGCGGAGCGCCGTGTGCGTCTTTGACGTGGTCGCCCCGCCAATCATCAGCGGCATCGTCATGCCCGCCTTTTCCATTTCCTCTGCGACCGTCACCATCTCGTCGAGCGACGGCGTGATCAGGCCGGACAGCCCGATCATGTCGGCATCATTCTCGTTCGCGGCTTTGAGGATGTCCGACCACGGCACCATCACGCCCAGATCGACAATCTCAAAGCCGTTGCATTGCAACACAACGCCGACGATATTCTTGCCGATATCATGGACGTCGCCCTTGACGGTCGCCATGATGATCTTGCCCTTGCCTTTGGAATTCTCGTCCTTCTCGGCCTCGATATAGGGGAACAGATGGGCGACCGCCTTCTTCATCACGCGGGCCGATTTCACCACCTGCGGCAGGAACATCTTTCCCGACCCGAACAGATCACCGACCACATTCATGCCGTCCATCAGCGGGCCTTCGATGACATGGATCGGTCGGTCCGACGCCAGCCGCGCTTCCTCGGTATCCTCAACGATATGCGCGTCGATGCCCTTTACCAGCGCATGTTCGAGCCGCTTCTTAACCGGCCAGCCACGCCATTCGGCTTCGGCCTTTTCCTGGGCGGCGTCAGTGCCGCGATATTTCTCGGCCAATGCAATCAGCTTCTCGGTCGCATCGGGATGGCGATTGAGGATCACATCCTCGCACGCCTCGCGGAGTTCCTCGTCGATATCGTCATAAATATCGAGCTGGCCCGCATTGACGATCGCCATATCGAGACCTGCGGGAATAGCATGGTAGAGAAACACCGAGTGCATGGCGCGGCGCACCGGCTCATTGCCGCGGAAACTGAACGAAAGGTTCGACAACCCGCCCGAATAATGCGCATGCGGGCAGAGGGTGCGCAGTTCTTTCGCGGCCTCGATAAAATCGACGCCGTAATTATTGTGCTCTTCGATCCCCGTCGCAACCGCGAAGATATTGGGGTCGAAGATGATATCCTCGGGCGGAAAACCGATACTGGTGAGGAGGTCATAGGCGCGCTTGCAGATCTCGACCTTGCGCTCCTTGGTATCCGCCTGTCCGGCTTCGTCGAAGGCCATCACCACCACCGCCGCGCCGTAGGCCATGCACAGACGCGCGTGATGCAGGAAGGCTTCCTCACCCTCTTTCATCGAAATCGAGTTGACGATAGGCTTGCCTGAAACGCATTTCAGCCCCGCCTCGATCACGCTCCATTTGGAACTATCGATCATCAACGGCACCCGCGCAATGTCGGGCTCGGCGGCAATGCGCTTGATGAAGGTCGTCATGGCAAGTTCAGCGTCGAGCAGGCCTTCGTCCATGTTGATATCGATAATCTGCGCCCCATTCTCGACCTGGTCGCGCGCGACCTCGACGGCGGCCTCATAGTCGCCAGCAAGGATCAGCTTCTTGAACTTCGCGCTGCCGGTAACATTGGTGCGCTCGCCGATATTGACGAAGCGGGAGGAATTTTGGGTCATTTTATCTTTTCGGTTTCACGCGGCCATGACGAAGGGTTCGAGACCGGCAAGGCGGGTGACAACGGGGGCTTCCGGGATTTGACGCGGGGCGCGGTCTTCGACGGCTTTGGCAATCGCGGCGATATGTGCGGGCGTAGTGCCGCAACAGCCACCGACGATATTGACCAGCCCGTCATCGAGCCACTGCCCGATGAGCGCCGCGGTGGTTTCGGGGAGTTCGTCATATTCCGCCAAGTCGTTAGGCAGACCTGCATTGGGATAGGCCATGACCAGCGCATCGGCCTGCTTTGACAGCGCCGCGAGATGTGGGCGCAGCAAGTCCGCACCGAATGAGCAGTTCAGCCCGATGGTCAGCGGTTTCACATGGCGGATCGCGGCCCAGAACGCCTCTACCGTATGCCCCGACAGATTGCGCCCCGCCATGTCGGTGATTGTCATCGAAATCATCAACGGCACGTCCCGTCCAGATGCCGCGGCCGCTTCCTGCGCCGCCATCGCCGCGCATTTGGCGTTGAGCGTGTCGAAGATGGTTTCGATCAGCAGGAAATCGACGCCGCCCTCGACCAGCGCATCGCATTGCTCGCGATACATATCTTTTAGATAGTCGAAGTCGATTTCACGATAGCCAGGATCGTTGACGTCGGGCGAGAGTGAGAGCGTCTTGTTGGTAGGGCCAATCGACCCTGCCACGAAACGCCGCTTGCCGTCCTTCGCCTCGGCCTCCTCGCAACATTCGCGCGCGATCCTGGCCGATTGCAAATTCAATTCGCGCACCAGATGCTCGCAGCCATAGTCGGCCATGCTGATCTTGGTGCCGCTAAACGTGTTGGTCTCGATCATGTCGGCGCCGGCTTCGAGATAGGCGCTGTGGATTGCCTTTACGATGTCCGGGCGCGTGATCGACAGCAGATCGTTATTGCCCTTTTGGTCGTGCGTCAGATTGAGTGAGCCGCGATAGTCCGCTTCGCTCAGTTTATAGCCCTGAATCGCCGTGCCGTAGCCGCCGTCGAACACCAATATCTGATGGGTAGCCCGAGCAGCGAATTCTTCCCGCGCGCTCATGCGGCCTGCTCCTTCAACGACTCCGCGGGACGCTTGCCGAGCAGGTGGCAAATTGCATAAGACAACTCCGCACGATTGAGCGTGTAGAAATGGAAATCGCGCACACCGCCTGCATAAAGCCTGCGACACATTTCTGCCGCGATGGTTGCGGCGACCAGTTGCCGAGCCGACGGATGATCATCAAGCCCGTCGAACAGATGCGCCATCCACGCGGGGATCGCAGTGCCGGTCATATTCGACATGCGGGTGATCGCTGCAAAGTTGGAAACGGGCATGATGCCGGGAACGATTTCGGCGTCGATCCCGGCAGCCGCCACCGCATCGCGGAAGCGGAAGAAGGTTTCAGGTTCGAAGAAAAATTGCGTAATCGCGCGGCTCGCGCCCGCATCCAGCTTGCGTTTCAGGAAGTCGATATCGGACTGGGCCGAATGGGCTTCGGGATGCGTTTCAGGATAGGCGCTGACCGATATCTCGAACGGATGCAGCTTTCTTAGTCCTTCTACCAATTCGGCAGCACTGGCATAGCCGTCACGATGCGGCACAAATTTGCCGTCGGAATTGGGTGCGTCACCGCGCAACGCGACGATATGTCTTACGCCAGCCTCCCAATAGGCGTTAGCCACATCGGCGATTTCACCTTTCGATGCCTCGACGCAAGTAAGATGCGCGGCTGCCGGAATGCTGGTCTCGCGTGCGATTCTTGCCACCGTGTTGTGGGTGCGCTCACGCGTGGTTCCGCCTGCCCCATAAGTCACCGATACGAACCGCGGGCCAAGTGGGGCAAGCGTCACTACCGAATCCCACAACTGCTCTTCCATCTTTTCCGTCTTGGGAGGAAAAAATTCGAAGCTGATCTCGCAGTCGCCCGAAAGCCCCGCGAATAAGGGAGTCGCTACGGCGCGGCTGGCTTCCTGCATCTGCGCAAGCGGGAGTATCATGCAACTATCCTTAAATCGGGACCAACGGCCGCAGACCTGTCCCCCTGTTTCTGACCCATCCAGATTTTGACCGCCAACGCACCGCCTTCGAGCGACGTCTGATGCGCAAGATGTACGCCGTTCGCCTGAAACGCCTTTGCAATCATGTCGTCGGCAAAGCCGAGCCGCGCGTGCGCGTGAACGGTGCGGAGTTCTTCGCGGTCGTGCGTTGCGAAATCGACTATGACCAACCGTCCTTTCGGTGCCAAAACTCGAGCGGCTTCTGCAATCACGCCTTCAGGATGCTGGGCATAGTGCAATACCTGATGGAAGATGACGGTATCGAAATCGGCGGTAGCGAGCGGCAACGCATTAAAGTCGCCGAGCATGATCTCGACCTTCGCGGCGACGTCGGCGTCCATGTTCGCGAGCTTGGCCCGCGCCAAACGGAGCATTTCGGTGCTGTTGTCGAGCGCGACAAAATGGAGTGCCTCCGAAGCAAAAAGCTCCATCATCCGCCCTGTACCCGTACCGACATCGAGTACGTTCCCCAAGGGAGCCGTATGCAGAATCTGACCAATTTCGTCTTCGACCTCGGATTCCGCGACGTGCAGCGACCTTAATGAGTCCCATTCGCTTGCATGCGCCGAAAAATAGGCTGCGGCCATTTCGGTTCGTGCCGCGCGAACCTCCTCCAGCCGCAGAAGGTCGCGTTGGAATGCTTTCGCCTGGGTGAGATCGGCACCGTCGAACAATGCATTCAACCGACCATCGGTCAAAACAGGCCCAGAACGCATGAATGCCCAACTGCCTTCCTTGCGACGCTCCAAGATGCCTGCCTCGTCCAATATCCTGATATGCCTCGATACACGAGGCTGGCTTTGGCCGAGAATTTGGACCAATTCACCGACCGAGAGCTCAAGACGACGCACCAGAAAAACGATTCGCAGGCGCGTAGGGTCCGCCAATGCGCGCATTATGTTGAGCAAATCGATCATATATTAGGGATATAAAGAAATCTTTATATGATGTCAATTGGCTCAAATTGGCCATGTTTTCTACCTTAAAGGTAGAGTTTAACCCGAAACTGCCTCTGATTGCCGATATCCTGAAAAAACCCGATTGCCACGATATTGTGAAGAAGCTAGAGGGGCAAACCGCAGGTACAACTGCACACGTTGCTGTGTGCCTGTCAGGTTTTCAATAAGTTTTGCTAGGGGGTTTTCCCAAATGAAGAAAATTGCTGTATCTCTCGTTCTCGCCGCTTCGCTCGGTCTGGCCGCATGCTCGGGCGCTGAAGAAGCAACCACCGAAGCTGCTGACGCAACTGCTGAAGCAACCGAAGCAACCGCTGACGCTGCTGTAGAAGGCGCTGACGCTGCAACCGACGCTGCTGCAACTGCAACCGACGCTGCTGCTGACACTGCAGAAAAGGCTGGCGAAATGGCTGACAAGGCCGGCGAAATGGCCGACACTGCTGGCGACGCTGCTGCAAAGGCTGGCGAAATGGCTGACGCTGCCAAGGAAGCTGCGAAGTAATATCGCGCTTTCGGCACAAGCTGAAAACAGAAAAGGCCGTCCTGTTTCGGGGCGGCCTTTTTCTTTGGGCGTCAGGATGGTAAACTTGGACCAATGCGAAAACCCCTCACCAGCTGTCTGCTAGTCCTGTTTCTGCTGGGCGCTTGCTCGGGCAACGAAGACAATGTCGGGCCAGGCGGTCTGAGCGCCGAAGATGCTAGGGCGCTCGATGAGGCTGCTGCCAAACTCGATCAGGAAGCCTCAGCGTCCGATACGCAACAGAGCGAATAGCACTTTAGCGTTGGTGGTAGGTTGCGACTGTTCGCGACACGAACTGCATAAACGCCATCCGGTCGGGGACAGATGCCGTGGTATCGCCGATCATCACTGCCACCGCATAGCGTGTTCCATCCGGCGCAGTCATGATTCCAATGTCATTATAGCCAGTCGAAACTGGCGATAGCACCTGGCCCGTTCCCGTCTTGTGGAGGAATCGCCATCCTGCGGGGACACCAGCTTTTAGCCGGTTCGGGCCGCTCGTCGTCCGCGACATGATATCGAGCAACAGGCGGGTCGACGATGCACTTAAGAGTTCGCCCTTGGCCAGCTTGCCCAGCGCGCGGACTATGGCCTCTGGCGTTGCACCATCGACCGGGTCGGCGAGATATCGATCAAGCGCGGCTTTGCGTGTGGCGTAGGGCACCTCGCTCCGCGCTGCATAAAAACGGCGCCCGATTGAATATTCCTGCCGCCATTCGAGCCCTGCAATGGCACTCTGCATTGCTCGTTCGCCGGGTCCGAATCGAATAGCGCCAAGATTTTTGCGTGCGATGAAAGCGCGCACCGCCTGCGGCCCGCCTGCAGTACGCAGAAGCGAGTCATTTGCGGTATTGTCGCTCGCGCGGATTGCCTGTTCGAGCAAACTCAATACGCTCTCTTCTATTCCGCCATTGGCGATGACACGGTCCCTGATCGGCTGATGAAACACCGCCAGGTCATCGCGATCAATTCGCACCCGCTGGTCGAGCCGCAACTTGCCTTGGTCGACGAGGTCGAGCACCGTCATCGCAACCCAAGTCTTGGACACGCTCTGTTGCGGGAACAGGTCGTTCAGCCTCCTCCCAAGCACCCAGTCACCACCGTCGATGCGCATGATGGCGACGCCGGTCTTGCCCGGGAACAGACGCCATTGGTCGTGGATGAGATTTTCCAGACCCTCTGGCACGCGCCCCACCGCCGGACGGACGGGCTCGGGCATCGCAGGTCGCGGACCCGGGGTTGGCGTCGGTAGCTGCACAGGTCGCGAAACAGGCGTCGCAGGCTTGGGAGCGGGACGCGGCGGGGGCTGGTCCGCAGATACACAGCCTGCCAGCAATGACATCAAAGCTATCGAAATAACCGACTTCTTCGCCACTTTTCCTGTCAACGAAGATATTCCCATTTTGTCCAAACCCATGGCACGGGTCATAGATTGCAACGGTGCCAAAGAAAATTGCCAATGCCAATTTTGCGACGAACGATTCCCTGACGGCGACGAGAGGATTCCGGCCCGGTCGCAACAATGGATTGCAGGATTTACTTGACCTTCATTGCGGTCCGTTGTTGTCGTTGCACCAACAAAATTCAGGCGCGGAGCATATATGGACGGCATCTTCATCGGCAAAAGCGGCAATGGCCCGGAAGCGCTCAACCTGAAGCGCGCAAACCGGCACGGCCTGATTGCGGGCGCCACCGGAACGGGCAAAACCGTCACGCTGCAGGGGCTGATCGAGGGCTTTTCAGCGATCGGCGTCCCCACCTTCGTTGCCGATGTTAAGGGTGACCTTTCGGGTCTGGCGATGGCAGGGTCGGCGCAAGGCAAGACTCACGAAATTTTTGCAGGCCGGGCAGCCGAAATCGGTCAGGCGGACTGGCAGTATAAGGACAATCCGACGCAGTTCTGGGATCTGTTCGGCGAACAGGGCCATCCCATCCGCACCACAGTATCCGAAATGGGACCGCTTTTGCTCTCCCGCCTCATGGGCCTGAACGAGGTTCAGGATGGCGTACTGACCATCGCATTTCATGTCGCCGACAAGGATGGGCTGTTGATGCTCGATCTCGACGACCTGCAGGCGATGCTGGTCAATTGCGGCGAGCGCGCCGATGAACTCACGCTCGAATATGGCAATATTTCGAAGCAGTCGGTGGGCAGCATCCAGCGTTCCTTGTTGCAGTTGCGCAGCCAGGGCGGCGAGCATTTCTTTGGCGAACCTGCGCTGGAGCTCGAGGATTTCGTAAAGACCGACGACAGCGGGCGCGGCGTCGTCAACATACTCGCCGCCGACAAGCTTATGGCCAGTCCAAAGCTTTATTCGACCTTCCTGTTATGGCTGCTCTCGGAACTGTTCGAGAATTTTCCCGAGGTCGGCGATCCCGACAAACCCAAGATGGTTTTCTTCTTCGACGAGGCACATCTTCTGTTCAGTGATGCGCCCAAGGCTTTGCTGGAAAAGGTCGAGCAGGTCGTCCGTCTGATTCGGTCGAAGGGCATCGGCGTCTATTTCATCACGCAGAACCCCATCGATATCCCTGAAACGGTGGCTGCGCAGCTCAACAACCGCATCCAGCACAAGTTGAACGCCTTTACGCCGCGCGACCAGCAAGCCGTCAAATCGGCGGCAGATACCTTCCGACCGAATCCCGATCTGGACGTCGCGCAGGTAATCACCGAATTGAAGATCGGCGAAGCACTGGTCTCGCTTTTGCAGCCAGATGGATCTCCGTCCATGGTCCAGCGCACATTGATCAAAGCTCCCGCGAGCAGAGTCGGCCCGCTAAGCCCGCAAGAGCGGGGCGTGATGATCGTCACCGATGCAATCGGTAACAAATATGACGATGTAATCGATCGCGAATCCGCCGAGGAAATCCTGTCGGCAAAGGCGCAACAGGCCGCAGCTGCGGCCGATGAGATGAAAGCGCAGGCCACAGCGGAAAAGGAAGCTGCGATCGCGGCGAAAGAAAAGGCAAAGGCAGACGCTGCCGCCGCCAAAGAACTTGCGCGACAACAAGCAGCAGCAGCTCGCGAAGCGGCCAAGCCTACAATGGCCGAAAAAATGATGCAATCGGCTGCGCGCTCTGCGGCAACATCGGTGGGGCGTCAGCTGGCCGGATCGCTCGGCAAATCGCTGGTCCGAGGGATATTGGGCAGCCTGTTCAAATAGGGCTTCAGCCGCGCCCGCGATAAGCGGCGACGCCCTGATCTGGCACCCATAGCCCCATGGGCGGCTCACCCGATTGCCAGAAGACATCGATGGGTATGCCACCGCGCGGATACCAATAGCCGCCGATGCGCAGCCAGTGCGGCTTCATCTCGCCGAAAAGCCGCTGGGCAATGCCGACGGTGCAGTCCTCGTGAAAAGCCGCATGGTTGCGGAACGATCCGAGAAACAGCTTGAGCGACTTTGATTCCACGATGGTCGCGTCGGGGGCATAGTCGATCACGAGATGTGCAAAGTCGGGCTGTCCGGTGACCGGACACAGTGACGTAAATTCGGGAACCGCAAAACGCGTGAGATATAACGCTCCCGCACGCGGGTTGGGTACATAATCCAGCTGCGCTTCTTCGGGCGTAGTGGGAAGCGCGCTCTGGCTTCCAAGAAATCGGGTGGTCGGATGGTCAGTCATTTTCGCCCTCTAGCCCCTTCATCCGATGTTGCAAACGGCTCATATCATCCGCGTTCGGCGTTCATTGCTGGTTCAGTGCGTTGCGCAAGGAAGGGTGCAAAAAGGTTCAGGGTCATTGAAGGTATAGAGATATGGCGCGATCAGCGCTGATATTTGCTTTTTTGTTTGCCACGGGCGTGCCTGCCGCAGCGCAGGAAGCGCTGCCCGATACGCCGCCCGAATTGCGCGATTTCAGGCTGGACCCTGAACGCGCGCAACCGCAAGCAAATCCGGAACCGCAACCCGACGTTGCGCCGCCGCCAGCGGTCCCAACTCAGCCACAAACGCTGCCGCCATCAAGCGCGCAGCCGCAGCCGACACCGCGGCAACGGAGCGCTCCGGCCACAAGCCGGGACGCCTTACCCGCCAATGAGCAATTTTCCGAGCCTGCGCCATCCGCCGAAACTCCTTCGGCCGAAGTCGAACAAGCTGCCGCTCCTGACATCGCATCCGCAGAACCCGATGTTGCAGCGTCGCCGGAGCCACCGATCGACAGCTTGATGTGGTGGCAAATTGTTGCGGTCGCAGTTTTTGCGGCGCTGGCATTGTTCGCTTTCATGTTCCTCCGTGGGCGTAGAAAGTCGCCTTCGCAGGCCCGATCACCCCTGACCGAAGCGACCGAACCCGAGACTATCGCCCCCGCACCGCCAATTATGCAAACCGCAGCAATAGTGCCGCCTCCGTCGCCAACAGCAAGAGCAAAGCTCACCCTTGAATTCATACCCGATACAGCCACGCTGAGTTTCACCGCATTGACCATCAAGGGTCAGTTGCGGCTGACAAATATCGGGGAAGTACAGGCACGAAATATGCGGCTGCGTGCGACTTTGTTATCGGCAAACAGGCAGCAGGAACAAATGCTCGCCGCATTTCATTCGGGCGCCATTGAAGTACCGGAAGAATTGCTCGGCGAGGCAAAAGTGGGGGAACGGCTCGCCATGCAAATCGAAATGTCTATGCCCGCCGCCGAACTGCAATGTTTCGAGGTGCAAAGCCGCCGGATCATGGTGCCGGTGATGGTCGCCAATCTCGCATATGACTGGGTTGGCGGCAGCGACATGGTAAAACTGGCATGTCTGGTCGGTAAGGAAGCGGAGCCGCCAGCGCCCAAAATGGCGCCCTTCAGGCTCGACCTCGGTCCGCGCAGTTTTGCGCCCTTGGGTCAACGCCCGCTTTACACCTGAAAGCCCGTATCGCAGTCGGCGTCGGTCATATCTATCGCGCAGGCATGACCATATTGATCCCCGTCCTTGGCGATCAGCTGAGCCATGATCTGTCTGCGCTTGCGGAGCAGGATAAGGCCGACTGCATTATCCTGATGGTCGAGGTCGATGAGGAAACCGCCTACGTCGCCCATCACAAGGCCAAGCTTGTCTATATTCTCTCGGCGATGCGGCATCATGCGGAGGATTTGCGCGCCTCGGGTTGGCAGGTCGAATATGTGAGGCTGGACGATCCGGAGAATAGCGGCAGCTTTTCAGGTGAACTTGCGCGCGGAATCGAGCGCCATGGCCCGGTCGGGATTCGCGTGACGGAAGCGGGAGAATGGCGCGTGCAAGCCATGCTCGACAACTGGGCCGATCGCTTCGCCGTTCCCGTGACGATTCTGCCCGACACCCGCTTTCTGGTGTCCCATGCGGAATTTGAGGAATGGGCAGAGGGTCGCAAGCAGTTGCGCATGGAGTTTTTCTACCGCGAAATGCGGCGCAAGACCGGGTTGTTGATTGACGGCAACGGGCCGGAGGGCGACCAGTGGAACTTCGACACCGAGAATCGCAAGCCCGCCAAGCGGGACCTGATGATGCCGAAGCCGCTGCATTTTGCGCCTGACGAGGTGACGTGCGAGGTCATTGATATGGTCGAGGCGCGCTTCCCCGGCAATAGGGGCCGAACGGAAAAGTTCGGCTTTGCAGTCAGCCGAAGCGATGCGCTGAAACAGCAACGGCATTTCCTTGAATATGCCCTGCCGCAATTCGGCGATTATCAGGATGCGATGCTGACCGGAGAGCCCTTCCTCTGGCATTCTATCCTGTCGCCTTACATCAACTCCGGCCTGCTTGATCCGCTTGCGCTTTGCCGCGAGGTTGAGGCGCGATATCGCGATGACAAGGTCCCGCTCAACGCCGCCGAGGGCTTCATCCGCCAGATTATCGGCTGGCGTGAATATGTCCGCGGCATCTACTGGTGGGCTGGTCCGGATTATGTGGACCGCAACGAGTTGAAGGCGACGCGCAACTTGCCCTCCTTCTACTGGACGGGCCAAACCGACATGCACTGTCTGTCGCAGGCGATCGGGCAGACTTTGGAATATGCTTATGCCCACCATATCCAGCGGCTGATGATCACTGGCAATTTCGCCTTGATCGCAGGCGTTGACCCGCGCCAGGCACATGAGTGGTATCTGGCAGTTTATGCCGACGCCTATGAATGGGTCGAGCTGCCCAATACGCTGGGGATGAGCCAGTTTGCCGACGGTGGCTTACTGGGCTCCAAGCCCTATGCTGCGAGCGGGGCCTATATCAACCGCATGTCCGACTATTGCGGCCATTGCCGTTACGACGTCAAGCAACGCATCGGGCCGGATGCCTGTCCGTTCAACGCGCTTTACTGGGACTTCATTGCGCGAAATGAAAAGAAGCTGCGCGTCAATCCGCGGATGGCCATGCCATACAGAAATTGGGACCGAATGGCAGACGGCGATAAAATTGCGCTCCGCGCCCAAGCGCAGCAATTTCTGGAAAGGCTCGACTAGTGCGGGAAAGCCGATTATCTTGCACTGCACAAGAATCGAGAAGAAGCGGGTAAGGGACGAACATCATGGAAATATTGGTAAGCACCGAGTGGCTGGCAAAGGAAATCGGTGCGTCCGATCTGCGCGTGGTCGACGCCACCTGGTTCATGCCCGATGCCGGTCGCAACGCCCGTGCCGAATATGAGGGCGGGCACATCCCGAGCGCGGTTTTTCTGGACCTCGAAGAACTTGCCGACGCCAATAGCAGCCTTCCCAATACGCTTCCCCCTGCCGAAAAATTCGCAAGCCGCATGCAGTCATTGGGGCTGGGCGATGGCAGCCGGATTGTCGTTTATGACGACAGCCCATTCAAATCGGCAACCCGCGCTTGGTGGATGCTGACCTTGTTCGGCGCACATGACGTCGCGGTGCTCGATGGCGGCATTGCCAAATGGAAGGCCGAAGGACGTCCGCTCGAAACCGGCAAGCCGACATTGCGCCACCGCCACTTCACGGTCTGGAAAGACGACAAGGGCGTCAAGACCAAGGCCGACATGCTCGCCAACCTCCACAGCAAAGATGCCGAGGTCGTCGATGCACGCGGTGCGGGACGCTTTACCGGCGAAGAAGCCGAACCGCGTCCCGAAATGGCGTCGGGCCATATTCCCGGCAGCCGCAACTTGCCTTATGGCAATTTATACAACCCCGACGGAACCTGGAGGCGCGGCGATGATCTGGTTGCTGCATTCAGACAGGCTGGTGTCGATCTCGACAAGCCGATGATCACCACCTGTGGATCCGGCATGACCGCTGCTGTGGTGTTGTTCGGCGCGCGGCTGACCGGCAAGACCGATGTCGCGCTCTATGACGGCAGCTGGTCCGAATGGGGCCTCGACAAGGATACGCCAAAGGCCCAAGGTGCGGCTTGAGTTCTGACAAGCCGCAAAAGCCGGCCACCAGGATCGTTACCGGCGGACGAAGCAAGAAGCTGACCGGCCCCGTTGTCAACGCCCCCGTCTGGCGGGCCAGCACGCATCTGTATGACGACGTCGCCGCGCTGGAGGCGGGCAAGAAATCGAACGAAGATGGCCGCTTTTTCTATGGGCGACGGGGCTCTCCCACCCAATGGTCGCTGTCCGAAGCGTTGACCGAAATGGAGCCGGGCGCGCATGGCACCATGCTCTATCCTTCGGGTGCCGCAGCCATCTCCTGCGCTCTCCTTTCGGTGCTGAAACCGGGCGATGTGCTGCTGATGACCGACAATGCTTATGATCCCAGCCGCCTGTTTGCCGACGGGTTTCTAAAGCGTTTCGGCGTTGAAACGCGCTATTTCGATCCCATGACCGGGGATATTGCCAGCCTTTTCTGCGAGCGGACAAAGGCGGCGCTCCTTGAAACGCCGGGCAGCCTGACTTTCGAGGTGCAGGATGTGCCCGCGATTTGCGCCGAGGCTAAGAAGCGCGGTGTCGTTACTTTGCTGGACAATACTTGGGCCACGCCTTTTTTCTACACCGCGCTCGAAAAGGGCGTGGACATGACGATCCTTGCTGCGACAAAATATATTGTCGGGCATAGCGATGTGATGATCGGCAGCGTCACCACGCATCAGCGCCTTTGGCCCAAGTTACGCCAAACGGCGCAACAACTTGGGCAGGTCGTTTCGCCCGACGACGCCTATCTCGCCAGCCGGGGCTTGCGTACGCTGGCGGTGCGGATGAAGGCACATGAAGCTTCGGCATTCAAAATCGCCCTGTGGCTGGATGAGCGCCCCGAGGTGGAGACCGTCCTGCACCCTGCACTCCCCACTTGTCCGGGCCACAACATCTGGAAACGCGACTTTACCGGATCGTCAGGGCTGTTTTCTTTCGTCCTCAAAGGCGGCCACGCAAAAGCAGCGGCCTTTGTCGACGCGCTGACCCTGTTCGGCATCGGCTATAGCTGGGGCGGGTTCGAAAGCCTTGCTCTCCCGGTACATCCTGAAAGCTGCCGGTCGGCCGTGCCATGGGACAAGGACCGGTCGCTGGTGCGGCTTCAAATCGGGCTGGAAGATGCCGACGACCTGATCGCCGACATCGAGCATGCGCTGAACCTGTCAAGCGCCAGGATTTGAAAGGTCACACTAAAGTCACAGCTTAACGCAGCCAATTTGCTGCGTTTTCGCGTCGACTGGCAGGCGTGGTTTGTAGCATGGCGTGTTTTTTATCACGCGAAGGACGCGAAGATTTTTAAGAGCGCAGCTCCTTTCATTACCCTCATCCCCGTCAAATCAATCGATGAGTAGAAGTGGCCGCGCCACCCTCTTGAAAATCTTCGCGCTCTTCGCGTGAAACAAAAGCGGCACTGAGGCATCCTAAAGATACAAAAGATACCGATAGGGCACCCCCCAACTGTATCCTTTGTTGCTTTAGCGGACATGGCTGGCCTCTGAAATTTCGGGCATCTCGACAGTGAGAAAGAGCCGCGCCGACCCTCGCGAACCGGCTCATCGACGGTCTCAAATCAAATCCTACATTTCAAGGTGAATTATCGCGTCGGCCCCTATCTGGTCGGTTGGGGAACATCGCCTGAATAATCGTAGAAACCGCGCTTGACCTTGCGGCCATACCATCCGGCCTCGACATATTTCTGCAGCAGCGGCGCGGGGCGGAATTTGGGGTCGCCCGTCGAAGTAAAAAGAACCTTGGTGATTTCAAGGCACGTATCGAGGCCGATGAAGTCCGCGAGCGTTAATGGCCCCATCGGATGGTTAAGGCCCAGCTGGCAGGCGGTGTCGATATCGCGGATCGTTGCCACGCCCTCGCCAAGTGCAAAGCAGGCTTCGTTGATCATCGGCATCAGCACGCGGTTGACGATGAAGCCGGGGGCGTCGTTCGCGAAGACCAGTTGCTTGCCCAAGGCTTCGCCATAATGGCGCACAATGTCCACGGTCGTGTCGCTGGTGGCGAGCCCGCGGATTATCTCGATAAGGCCCATCACCGGCACCGGGTTGAAGAAATGGACGCCGATAAAACGTGCGGGATCGGGTGAGGCCTGCGCGAGCCGGGTAATCGGGATCGACGAGGTGTTCGACGCCAAAACAGCCTGGTGACCCAATATTTTTCCGACCGCCTCAAAAATTTTGCGTTTGATGTCTTCGCGTTCGGTCGCGGCCTCGACGATCAGGCCTGCATCAGCCATCGGTTCATAGCTGGCCACCGGTTCGATGCGGGAAAGCAGGGTGTCTGCCTCTTCACGACCCATTTTCTCCTTCGCGACGAGCTTGTCCAGCGCCTTGCCGATGCCTGCCTTGCCCGCCGCCGCTTTTTCAAGATCGAGGTCCGACAGATAGACATGATAGCCGGCCCCTGCGCTAACCTGTGCGATGCCGGCGCCCATTTGTCCTGCCCCGATGACACCGACTGCTCTCATAAATGCTCCTTTAACCGTGCGTTTGATTGCCCCTAGCCGAGCGTCCGCAAAAGCGCTAGCCTTCGGCCATGCACAGGGGAATGATGGCTGTTGTTTGCGCAGGAACCGCCTTGATGGCGGTGGCCGCCTATGCGGCCGGGGACTCGCCGGTGCCGGGCACACTCCAGACTTTCAAAGACTGGACCGTGGGCTGCGACAATGGCCTTGCCTGTCAGGCCGTGGTGCTGGCGGGAGAGTTCGACAAATCGCTGGCGATGGCGGTCACGCGGGAAGCGGGTACAACAGCGCCGCTGGCAATCGAAATGTCCGGTTTCGAGACCAAGGCCGACCGCTATCGCATTGTCATCGACGGCAGGGTCGTTCAGACCGGGACCATGCAGGTCGGCAGTGAGGCAATCGAAATTGACGGCCCCGGCGCAGTGAAACTTGCCCGGGCAATGGCCAGGGGCAAGGCGATGCGCGTCATCGACGGTGGCGGCGCCGATTTGGGCGCGGCTTCGCTGGCGGGAATTTCAGCGGCGCTTCGTTACATCGATGCGCAGCAGGGGCGCGCCGGGTCAAGGGGTGCGGTAATTGCCACCGGACCAAGGATGGCAACCGCAAAAAAGGTCGCATTGCCTGTCATCACAACACGGAAAATCACCCCCACGGATGTTCTGCCCGACGCGTCCGCATTGGTCGCGCTGTCGGAAAGCAGCCAATGCTCGACCGAACGCCTCGGCACGACGCAGGACACGGCCTATAGCCTGGGCAACGGCCCCAAAGGCGCGCAGGCGCTGGTCATGCTCAACTGCGGCGCGGGTGCCTATAATTTTTCGTCGGGCATCTATGTCGGGCAAGCCGACAAAACAGGCAAATGGACATTCGCCCCTGCCACCTTTGATTATGGCGCTTCCGGTTTCAACGCGGACAGCAAAATTCCGATCCTGATCAACGCCGAATGGGACGCCGCCACGCAGACGATCAGCAGCTACGCCAAAGGTCGCGGCCTTGGCGATTGCGGTTCATCCGAAAGCTGGGTCTGGGACGGCACTATGTTTCGGCTAACCCGCGCCACCGCGATGGGCGAATGCAGGGGGTCGCTCGACTGGATTCCCATATGGCGCGCAGAGGTCAGGCTGCTACCTTGATGGCGGTCTATCCCAACGGCACTAGCATTTTTATCACGCGAAGACGCAAAGACACGAAGAGAAAGCGCCGCAGGCTATCATCGGCAGCGCCGTAGATTTCAGGCGAACCTGACAATTTTAGCGCTACGCGCCTTATCCTCTTCTTTGCGCCTTGGCGTCTTTGCGTGATAAAATTTTTCAACGCTTCCGTTAAAGCTTACGTTTTTTGAGCAAAATTTCCGCAATCGCATAGGTGCGGGGATTGTCGACATCGACCGCATAGGCACCGTCCGACGTCATATAAGGCACGACCCGGGCGCCCAGACGCCGTGAAATCGCCCAGAAGGCGGTGTCGAGTTTCCACCAGCCGAGGCGGAAGCGGATGAGGTTGATAAGGCCAAAGGCCTTGGCGATGCGTCCCTTGGTCTTGATGAATTGCCCGCCCTGCCGGAACGCCTCAGCGGCCTTCAACGCCCTGGCGTCGCGCAGCCAGAAAAGATTGCAGTTGGAGATCGCCGCATCGGCAAATTCGTAAAAGCGCCGCTGCCCCTCGGGATGCGCCGCCTGAATGGCCTCACGCGTGGCGAGCACCACCACCGCATCGCCATCCCCCGCCATCGCCTCGGCATGGAGATCCCGCATCAATTCGGGCGTCACCAGCACATTGTCGGCGGTGGTAATCACCAGCGGCCATGCGCTGTCACCGGCCTCAGCCATTGCATGTTCGACGCTTTCGACAATGCCGACTTGCGCCTGACAGATCATCAGCCGGCCGCTGCGTTGCAATTCGACCACGCCGGGCAGGTCGGCAATGACCGCCGGATCGTGGATGGATATCAGGACCTTGGTATCGGGAAAGGCCGGGATTGCGGCCTCCAGCACCCATTGCAGCAATGCCTTGCCACAAATCGGCACACGGCATTTGTGGCTGACCCCGGCCTCTGCAGCCATGGGATCGAGTTTGCCATCGCGTTTGCCGGCGAGAACCAGCAAGGTAGGTTGGTCGGTCATGCGCGCGCTATAGCCAGCGCAATGAAAACGGGCAAGCTTGGGGTGGCGTTTCGCCGGAAACTGCATTAGGCGCAGCGCCAATGCTCAATCCTTGGCAGGAAGTTCGAACAATATGCCCGCTCCGCTCCGCATTGCCCTCGCCGGTCTTGGTACTGTCGGTACAGGCGTTATCCGCCTCATCGAGGAGAATAGCCTTCTGATAAGCCGCCGCGCGGGCCGCAAGATTGAAATCGCGGCGGTGACCGCGCGCGACCGGTCGAAAGATCGCGGCGTGGATCTCTCGCGATATCGCTGGGTCGATGACATGGGTGAACTTGCGACCGCTCAAGACGTCGATGTGGTTGTCGAACTGGTCGGGGGTTCGGACGGCCCGGCGGTGACGTTGGCGCGCGAGACACTGTCCAACGGACGCGCGCTGGTGACCGCCAACAAGGCGATGATAGCGCATCATGGTGCCGAGTTGGCGGCTCTGGCCGAACACAATGGCGCAGCACTGAAATTCGAGGCAGCGGTGGCGGGAGGCATTCCAGTCATTCAGGGCCTGCGCGATGGTGCTGCTGCCAACCGCATCGACCGCGTTTACGGTATCCTCAATGGCACCTGCAATTTCATCCTGTCGACAATGGAGCGCGAAGGTCTCGATTTTGCCGACGTCCTGGCCGATGCGCAGGCGAAGGGTTTTGCCGAGGCCGATCCTTCATTCGATATCGACGGCGTCGACGCTGCGCACAAGCTGTCGATACTTGCATCGCTCAGTTTTGGGTCGCAGATCGATTTCGGTGGTGTTGAAATAGGCGGCATCCGCAAGATTTTGGCAGCCGATATCGCGCAAGCCAAGGCACTGGGTTATCGGATCCGGCTGATCGGCCTGGCCGAAGTCGATGGCGAAAATGGCGCTGCCACCATTTTCCAGCGCGTGCAGCCTTGCCTTGTCCCGATGATGCACCCGCTCGCGCACGTCACCGGCGCAACCAATGCCGTGGTTGCAGAGGGCAATTTCTCCGGTCGCCTGCTCTTCCAGGGCGCGGGTGCGGGTGATAAGCCGACCGCGTCGGCTGTTGTCGCCGATCTGGTCGATATCGCGCGCAAGGAGGTTGGCCCGGCCTTTTCCATGCCATCCGCCGAACTCGAAAAGCTGCCGCGCGCCGCCAGTGCCCACCGTATCGGCAAAACCTATTTGCGCATGATCGTTGCCGACCGGGTCGGCGTGCTGGCCGAAATTACCGCAGCGATGCGGGATGCAGGGCTTTCCATCGAAAGTCTGATCCAGACCGAAACCAGCGATGATGGCTCCGCCCTGATCGCGATGGTCACCCATGCCGGCCCCGAGCAGGCCATAAACGACACGCTCAAAACACTGGCGCCGTCGGACAGTTTGCTCGGCGAGCCTATGGTTATGCACATATTGGGCGAATGATCAGGGGGGCGCGTTTTGGCCGTCGGTGACGATCATATCGGGTTCGGGCAGGCCTTTCAGTACTTCTTCGAGCGGGATCGCGGGCGGCGGAACATAACCGAACGCAGACGTCCAGAATGGCGGCACTTTGGGGATCGGCGAGCAACATGCCGCGCGCACTTGTGAAACTGCCTCGCCGCGCCGGATGCGGTTTTCATCCGGCGGGCCGCGGTCGGTAAAGATGCGCTGGCTTTTGTTATCCTCATGTTCCCCGCACACCACAATCTCGTCGCTTTGCGGATATTTGATGCAGCCTTCAGCATCCACCGCAACCTGCCGCCGCGCTTTTTCGATCTGTGCCGCAATGTCGTCATCAGTCAGCGGTTGCGCAACGACGGCGGAGGCAGAAATTGCAAAGGCGGCAACAAGCAATCTCGACATTTGGCGACGCCTTCCCTATCGGGGGGCCGCAATTCCGACCCCAAACGCCCCAACCCGCGCATTCCCCCCAGAACAGCCCATATTTCAAATAGCTAGGACAAAGATATGACCACGCCAAGCCAAATTCTCGACCGGGTGCTTGTTCTTGAAATGGTGCGCGTGACCGAGGCGGCGGCGATTGCTGCGGCCAAACTGATTGGGCGCGGCGATGAAAAGGCAGCCGATGCCGCCGCCGTCGAAGCGATGCGCGCCGCGCTCAACGACCTCTATATGGACGGCACCGTCGTAATCGGCGAAGGCGAGCGCGACGAAGCGCCGATGCTGTTTATCGGCGAAAAGGTCGGGTCGGCCATCGGCAAAGGTCCGAAAATCGACATTGCGCTCGATCCGCTCGAAGGTACGACGATCACCGCGAAGGCCGGACCCAATGCGCTCGCCGTGCTGGCGGTCGCCGAAGAAGGCAATCTGCTGAATGCGCCGGATGTCTACATGGACAAGATTGCGGTCGGTCCGGGTTATTCACCTAATATCGTCAATCTCGACAAAACGGTCGAAGAAAATGTCTCGGCAGTCGCTGCAGAAAAAGGCGTGTCGCCTGCAGACCTGATCGTCTGCGTCCTCGACCGCCCGCGCCACGACAAGATGATCGCCGAACTGCGCGCTTTGGGCTGCGGCGTCATGCTGATCCCCGATGGCGATGTTGCAGGCGTCATCGCAACGTCAGACCCCGACACCACTGTCGATATTTACATGGGCAGCGGCGGCGCGCCCGAAGGCGTGCTGGCGGCAGCAGCTCTGCGGTGCATCGGTGGGCAGTTCAAGGGGCGCTTGCTGTTCCGCAACGACGACGAACGGCTGCGCGCACGCAAATGGGGGATCGAAGATCTCGACAAGATTTATGACCTCGAAGAATTAGCCAAGGGCGACTGCATCTTTGCAGCGACGGGCGTGACCGATGGTTCATTGCTCGACGGCGTCAAAATCCGCCGCGACGGCAAAATTACCACCGAAACCGTCGTCATGCGCGCTTCGAGTGGCACCGTCCGCCGGGTCAAAAGCACGCACGGCTTGGGCCGCAAGCGCTACTAATATATTCCCAACGCCAGACCCGTTGCCAGAGCCGCACCTGTCTCTCGCGCCTTTTGCAGGTCCGCCGCAGATATAATTTTAGGAGCCAGTATTGCTTCTGGCGTTTGCGCGTAGGTAAAAGCAATCTGGCTATCGGCGATTTTCTTCAACCGCCAGCCGGTGGCGATCCGCTCAGCCTGCCGCACGGCGTTGCTGCCGTCTGAACCTGCGCACACCAGCAACGCATAGGGCCGCCCTTCGATCTGTCCGAGGCACGGATAATAGCAGCGGTCGAAAAAGGCTTTCATGACGCCGCTGATCGCCGCCAGATTCTCGGGGAAGACGAACAGATACCCGTCCGCGTCGAGCATATCATCGCCCGTTGCGTCCCCCGCGCGAAGCAGCTGCACCTCAACCTCCGCTGCGCCCGCGAGCGCCGCGCGCGCCAGCGCTTCGGAGCCGCCGGTCATGCTGTGCCAGACTATCAACAGCTTTTTCATGCGAGCCTTGCTAGCACTGGCACGCCCGCATAGGGAAGGCCCATGTCTTCGGTCCTAAACATCACGCAATCGATCACCGGCCAGGCGTGGCAGTGGCGCAGCGGCGATGTCGATGCGCGCGATCCCGCCTTTCAGCCCGACGATCTGGTGACGCAATTGTTGATGGCGAGGGGCGTGCCGCGCGACGACCTTGAGCGCCACCGCGAACCCACCATTCGCGGCTTCATGCCCGACCCTTCGATCTTCCGCGACATGGATGTGGCTGCTGAGCGCCTGGCGGACGCGGTCTGCAGACAGGAATCTGTCACCGTATATGGCGACTATGATGTCGATGGCGCGACCAGCGCAGCCCTGCTCATCCGCCTGTTCCGATCGCTGGGCTTGGATGCCGGACATTATATCCCCGACCGCCTGATGGAGGGTTATGGCCCCTCGGGCGAGGCGCTTGTCCGCATTGGCGAAGGCGGCAGCAAGCTGATCGTAACCGTCGATTGCGGCGCGATGGCCTATGATGCCCTTGCGCAGGCCAGAGCCGCAGGGCTGGAAGTGATCGTCGTCGATCACCATAAATGCGCCGCAGAACTTCCGACGGCTTTCGCGCTGGTCAATCCGAACCGATTGGACGAGGCGGATGACGCGGCGTCGCACGGGCATCTTGCCGCCGTTGGGGTCGCCTTCCTGCTCGGCGCGGCGATCATCCGCACCCTCCGCGCACGCGGCTATTTCGTCACCCGCCCCGAACCCAGATTGATGGAACTGCTCGACCTTGTCGCGCTCGGCACCGTTGCCGATGTTGCTCAGCTAAAGGGCCTTAATCGCGCATTCGTCGCTCAAGGCCTTAAAATCATGGCCGCCCGCCGCAACATCGGCATGGCTGCGCTCATCCAGGCCAGCAGACTCTCACGTGCGCCGATTTGCTCGGATTTGGGCTTCGCGCTCGGCCCGCGCATCAACGCAGGAGGCCGGGTCGGCAAGTCCGACCTTGGCGTCCGCCTGCTTACCACCGAGGATGCCGTTGAGGCGCAGGAAATCGCACTGGAACTCGACCGGCTGAATGAAGAACGCCGCGCTATCGAAAGCGTAGTGCAAGCGCAAGCCGAGGCCATGATCGCCGGGCAGCATAATCGTTCAGTTGCCTTGTTGGCGGGCAAGGGTTGGCACCCCGGCGTCATCGGCATTGTCGCCGGTCGCATCAAGGAAAAGACCGGCAAACCCTCCATAGTGATTGCGGTCGATGAAACCGGCACAGGCAAGGGATCGGGCCGATCGATTGCAGGGGTCGATCTTGGCGCCGCGATCATAGCCGCCAGAGACGCCGACTTGCTGGAAGCGGGCGGGGGACACGCAATGGCAGCGGGTCTGACGGTGCGTGAGGACAAGATCGAAGCGCTCGCCGACTGGCTTGATGAACGCCTTGCGGCCGATGTTGCGCGTGCGTCGGGGAACAAGGCCTTGCTGATCGACGCGATCATCACCCCAAGGGGGCTGAACCCGGTCTTTGTCGACGCAATGGAATCGGCCGGACCCTACGGGATGGGCTGGCCCGGCCCGCGCGTCGTGACGGGACCGGTGCGCGTGATCAAGTGCGACATTGTCGGAAAGGACCATGTCCGCGCAATCGTCGCAGGCGACGACGGGCAGTCGTTCAAGGCAATGGCATTCCGTCAGGGAGAGAGTGCATTGGGGCAGCAGTTGCTCCACGGCGAACGGGGCCGCAAATACTGGCTGGCGGGCCGTGCAAAGACCGACGATTGGGGCGCGATACCGAAAGCCGAACTGCATATCGATGATGCAGCCTTTGCCGACTGAATTTGCGGTATGTTGGCCTTGACGAGCGCAAAACGAATCCGTAAAGGCGCGGCTCGCCAAGCAATTGGCCCCTTCGTCTAGCGGTTAGGACGCGGCCCTTTCACGGCTGAAACACGGGTTCGATTCCCGTAGGGGTCACCAGTCAAGCGCTTTATGTTATTGTTTTTACACAATAAATTGCACTTTTTCAAAATATAATCCCACATTCGTTCCCACATTTTGATTGGGACATACCGGGCGGTGCTGGGTCTCGGTGGAATCGAAAATCGGAAAATACGGTGATTGGCCGTTAATTGCGAGACTCACTTCCCGCCCGAATCCTGACCGTGCAAAGCACCGGCTGCTTCGCATTCGCAGCAGATTTCTGGCAAGCCTCAATAGCCTCTCGGTTGTCGCGCAGCAAATCGGCTGCCCGCTCCAGCGCGTTCAAAGCCTGAGGGCTTTCGCTCCGCATGAGGCGCGTGCCTGCATGCGTCCGGTCTACCGTCATGCCCTGTGCCTTATGGATGGTCGCGGCGTAACCGTGATCGACATGCGCATAATCTTTGATGTCGAACGTCACCGCACGCCCGTCATCGGTGCGCACGGCCATTGTCTGCGGGGTCACCTGCTCGACGATACCAAGCGTGCCATTCTTCACGCGCAGCCCGCGCTCGTTGCGCAGGAACATGAGGCGGTCGCCGGGCGCAAAGGCGCGTTCACCGCGCTCGGCTCTCACCGTAACGTCGCTACCCAGCTCTCCGCTCGCGCGCATCCACAGGCAAAGCCTTTTCAAAGAAAAGATGAGCATACGGGTCTTCGTTGAAGCGATCAATCTCTCCCCAGCCAGTCCGGCGGTAAAGATCGGTTGCTTCGGTTAAGGCGCGATTGGTGTCGAGCCGCAAGACGCGAATGCCAAGAGCCCTTGCTTCGTTCTCGGCGGCTTCCATTAGGAGACGCCCACATCCCAAGCCTCTCGCGCAAGGCGATACCCAAAGCCGTTTGATTTCGGCGATCTCACGGCCATCGCCAATCAAGGCGACGCACCCGATGGGCAAGCTGTCCTGGACCGCGACCAAGAACGCCCCTTGAGGGTGCATCATTTTCTCAGGCCGCGGGTCGCGAGACTTTTCGACGTTGAATCCGCCCTCGAACACGCGTTGCAGTTCATCATAGTAGCGCTCGAGGCAGTATCTGGCGACCTCTTCTCTTGGATCAACTGGTCGAATATCAATTTGATCGAGTGTGAGTGCAGAGGCGATCAAGTCGATTGCAGCGAGAAGTGATTCCGGGTCACGATGGCTTGAAAGTACCCGGGTCGCCCGGCTGTCCGACAATTTTTCATAAGCTTCAAACTCACGCTGTCCCGCTGCTGTCAAATTGACGGTGCGCCTTCTGGCATCCTCAGCGTACCGAAGAGTTTGGATCAGGCCTTCGTCCTCAAGTGCTCGAAGCAGTCGGCTCATGAGGCCCGAATCAAGTCGAAGGTAGGCCCGGACCTCTGCGACATCCGTTCGCCCTCTCCCGACTGCATTTAGTACCCGCGCAGCGCCAAGGGGGCGGCCACGACCAAGAAAGGAGGTGTCCAGCGCGCCTACCTCGGTGGTGACGGCCCGTGCAAAACGACGAAAGCGAGCTTCTGGCGTGATCATCACTTCTGACTTAAGTCAGATAATGGTTCGGCGCAACGCTGTCGGTTGCAACGACAGGATAATCGCAAACTTCTTTCGCGGGAAATCGTTGTCGTTGATGAAAGACGGGGGTTCTGTCTCATCCGCATCGCTCGCATGGCCAGTAATGATGTCGAGCGCGAGGCACCCAATGGATCTCGCCAAAAATAACGAGCATTGACGATCACACATTGGTATTTTATCTGACTCGAGTCAGATAATGCAAGTGTGCCAATGCGGCGCTTGCGCTTGACCAAAATATATGAGGATACTGGGCTTATGGAGCAACGTGCCAGGCGCGCTAATTCAGTAACATCATTGGACGGTACGCGGATTGCATATGAGATCATCGGGACCGGCTCGCCGGTGTTGTTTATCGGCGGCATATTGAGCGACCGCAGCTCACTTGCCGAACTGGCGCACGATGTGGCGTCAGCGACAACTGCTGTCATCTTTGACCGTCGTGGACGGGGCGAGAGCGGCTCAGCATCTGAATACGCAGTAATGCGCGAAGTTGAAGACATTCAGGCCCTCGCCAACGCGTTCCCCGAAAAGCCGTTTCTATTTGGCCATTCCTCTGGTGCGGGACTGGCAATAGAGGCTGCCGCTTCCGGAATGCCGTTGGCGGGAATGATCCTTTACGAACCGCCATATGGTCCTGACGATGCAGTCAGTCGCGCCGAATCGGTTGCTTTTGCTGAAAGCATCCAAGGCAAGTTAAGCGAAGGCGATCGCTCCGGCGCCATCGCCGCGTTTTTCGAGGCAATGGGTATGGCCGGGCAAGAACTGGAGGCCATGGCCGCCGATCCCATCCTCAATATGCTTGCCCCTACCATGGCTCACGACTTCGCGGTCATGGGACAGATTGAGCGGGAGGGCGTTATTCCGATCTCTCTGCTCGAGCATATTGATTTCCCAACTCTGGTACTCACAGGTGAGCAAAGCCCGCCATTCTTCACCGAGATTGCTGCCGTGGTCGCCGAGTCTCTGCCCAACGGGCGGATGACCATGGTGCCTCAAGCGGACCATTCCGCGCGTTCAAGCCATCTGGCCCCCATCATTCTCGACTTTCTGGGGGAACAGGGCGTCGCACGATGATCGGCGAAGGCCCAGCCAACACTCGCCCCAGCGTGACTGTTTTTGCTGCATCGCCGGATCAGGGTCGCGGGCTGGCGCGAGACATGACGGTGAGATGGGCGCTCGAAGAACTCGGTCGAGACTATGACATCAAACCTGTCCCGATGGTGAAGCTCAAAAGTCGCGACCATCTGGCCCTCCAGCCATTCGGTCAAATCCCTGCCTACCAGGATGGCGCCTTGGCAATGTTCGAATCCGGGGCCATTGTTTTGCATCTTGCCCAGCACGACGAAAGGTTGTTGCCGAGTGAGCCCGCCGACAGGGCGCTAACCGCAGCTTGGATATTTGCCGCCGTGTCAACCGTCGAGCCGGTCATTGTGCATCTCGAGACGGCGCTACGTGCCTATGCGGGCGAGACTTGGCAGGCAGAAGCGATCCGGCCACTTCGGGACCTGCTCAACCTTCGACTGTGCGCACTGGAGAACCATCTCAAGCATCGCGAATGGTTGGGGGAGCAGTTTTCCGGTGCCGACATCCTGATGATTCAGGCACTTCGGAGACTCGATGCAACTGGGTTGTTGTCTCCTTATCTCCGACTGTCAGTCTATATCGAACAGGGGACCGCGCGGCCTGCCTTTAAACGCGCGTTCGCAGCGCAACTAAAAACCTGGGAGGAGACAACGGATGTCGCTCCCACAGGTGATTGACCTCGAGAAAGGAACAAGAAGCGGCCTGGCTCCGGAACGAAGGCAATGCACCCTGCGCCTCACTGAGGCTCGCGGACACCGGCTCCTACTAAAAAATGTGGCGGAACTACTGCTTGAATTACCCACTGATATCCGCTCGCTGCACATGTTGGCAGCGTCTTTGGCGCGCAGCACGGCACCAAAGATTCCAAACTTGCGTTCGCCTTCGGGCTAGAACGCATTCCTGACGGATTAGATGCTCTGGCGTGCAGCCGGAATGCCCCATCGATTCCCTTTGACTCCCATGACTGACTCGCATGCTGTTCAAACGACATATTCTCGATCGGATCGCGCGAGGAGAGATATCGACGGCTTTTCGTGTATGGCGCCGCCCGACCGTCAAAGCCGGAGGCAAACTGAATACGCCCGTCGGCGAACTCGGTATCGACGCCATTCGGTCGATCGGTGCCGACGAGATAACCGACGAGGATGCCAGACAATCCGGCGCGCAAAGTAGAGAGGAACTGCTTGCTGAGATTGGGCACCGCGATGGCCAGCTCTACCGCATCGACTTCCATCTCGCCGGACCGGATCGACACGCCGCCTTAGCCCGAAAAATACCGCTCGCCGAAGCCGAGCTGCGCGGGATCATACACTCTCTTGTGCGGCTTGACGCGACCAGCAGCATAGGCGCTTCGACCATGGCAACGCTGCGGTTGATCGAACAACATCCCAAAACTGCTGCACGAGAACTGGCGGCGATGGTCGAAACCGATCTGGTCCGGTTCAAGCGGCGGGTCCGACAGCTTAAAGAGTGTGGCCTCACAGAAAGTCTTGAGCGCGGTTATCGCCTGACTGACAGAGGCCAAGATTTGCTGAGGCGCTGGCACGATTAGATTTGCGTCTTGGCCTTACCTGCAGCCAAGTAGATTTCCGCAGCTTCATTAATCCCTGGTCGGTTTGGACCTCACTGCTGCCAGCTTTGCAATCATTGATGCACACAAGTCGATCATCAACATCCGTCTTTCATGCAGAACCCATATTCATTTCTGGCCGCGATTTACGTTCAACCAAAAAATGCTAAGTTAGCCGGGTGGCTAAGTATCTTGACGCTACAGGGTGATGCTATATAGATAGCCTTATGGCTAACCTTGATTCGGTCTTCCATGGGCTTGCCGATCCCACCCGTCGCGCAGTGATCGCCCGCTTGGCCGTGGGTCCGGCGCAAGTCTCCGAGCTAGCCGCGCCGCACAACATGGCGCTGCCGAGCTTCCTGAAACATCTGAAGGTGCTGGAGGCTGGTGGCTGGATCGAATCGAGCAAGGCCGGCCGCATCCGGACCTGCCGCCTTAAGCCTGAAACGGCGAAGGCTGCCGAATGGTGGTTGGGCGAGCAGCGGTCGCTTTGGGAGGCGCGTCTCGAACGTCTCGACGCGTTTCTCGCTAACCTGAATGACAAAGGAAAACAAAATGACACCCGATCCCAAGATTGATGTTGCAGCACATACGATCAAGCACGGCAGCTTTACCGTCGAACGCCGCTATTCCGCGCCGCCAGACAAGGTATTCGTCGCATTCGCGCACGCCGATGCGAGGCGCGAATGGCTGGTTTTTGCCGATGGCTGGACGATCCATGAGTATCGGCCGGCTGATCCAACCGTCGCAGGCGCAGTTGAGTTCAGCCGCTTCAGCCCGCCGGGCGCAGATATCGTCCTTACGAACGCGACGACATGGTTGCATGTCGAACAAAGCAAGACGCTCATTTACGCCTATCACATGACGATGGCGGAAGCGCCGCTGTCTTCGTCGCTCGTGACCATCACATTTGCGTCCGACGGCAGCGGCACGCTGCTGGAGTTGACTGAACAGGGCGCCTATTTCGATGGCAATATCGCGGGGCGTGAAGAAGGCACGCGGGCGCTCCTGGAGGGGGTGGAGAGGGTGCTTTGAGACAAGGAGCGACGAAAAAGCCCAATGCGAACACGCTGCCTTGGTGGTCCGGTCATGCCTGACCTAACCAGCGATGAGGCCAGGCTCGCCGGAATGATAGTGCGATCGGCAGGGCAAAAGGCGATGCCATATTTCGTCGCGATCGACGGTAGAAGCGGTGTCGGCAAATCGACATTGGCAAGCGCACTCGCCCATAGGCTCGGTGCCGTTGTGATTGAGGGCGATGATTTCTATGCAGGCGGCGTTGAGCTTCGATCGGATGATCCGGCATCGCGGGCATCCGCCTGCATTGACTGGACACGGCAGCGATCGATAATAGAGGCGCTCGCCGCCGGTCGGATGGCGCACTGGCGAGCTTTCGATTGGGACGCGTTTGACGGACGGCTGCGCGATGAGCCTACGAAAATTGTCCCGGCACCGGTCGTGATCCTTGAAGGCGTGTACGCTGCCCGTCCCGAACTCGCCGATTTGCTCGATCTGCGCGTCGTGCTCATCGCGCCCGACGAAATGCGCTTGGCGCGCCTCGTCGCAAGGGAAGGAGCCATCGGGGCTTGGGAGCGGCAGTGGCATGAAGCGGAGGAATTTTACTTCGCGTCCATCATGCCGACGGCAAGCTTTGATGTTGCTGTCACAGCATCAGGCGATTAGGTATATTTGAACGTAGCGCCATGCTTCCGACTGATCTCGCTAACATTCCTGCCGTTCAAGTGGTCGAAAGGCGTCCCTAAAAGCCGCCCTTCGTTCACGCTTGCTTTGCAGTGGCGATGTTGACGGGATTTGGACATCGGCAGGCGTCGTCCCCGCAAATACGTGGCCGTATTCAGATCTTGCTTTCGTCGATCAACGTCCGCCGCACAATTTTTCCACCGACGATATATTGCGCCGCGCGCATGCGGCTCTTGCCATCCGGGGACAGGGTTATGATTTCTGATACCGTCAAACCCGAACCGTCCTTGAATCTCATGTGCAACACGCTGTTGAGGCCGCTGGCGTCATCGCCAAGCGCTTTGAACCAGCCCTCGACACGGGCGCTGGAAAAGCGCAGCGTGTCGCTATCCCATTTGCCATAGGTTTCGAGCCGCTGCTCCTTGCCATCAGCCAGTTTGAGGATGTTGGTCTGGTGATAATCTGCGGGTTGGCCGCCCTCGGGGAAACGGACGTGGATTTCGGACGGCAGGGTTTCGACCAGCACGCCTTGGGGATCATAGCGGCGAAACGTACCTGTCCATACGCCCTGCATCTGGGACGTCATCCGCGCGCGAGCTGATGTCTCCGCCGCCGATGGTTCGAGCGCGCCGATGAGATGATCGGCAAACCGGGTCTCGAAAAAGCCGTCGACCACCGGGCGGGCCGCCACCAGATATCCGGCGACCTCGTCGCGTGTCGCTACATCCGTGCAAGCGGCCAGCTTTCCCTCGAGATAGAAGGAGCTGTAGATAATCTGGCCAGAGTAATTTCCGCGATCGGCCGCAAGCTTCATCGTCCGCGCAGCGGTGCAGCGCGCCGTGTCGTCTTTCGCCGCTGTCCAGTCGAGATAGCCAAGCAGGAAGATCGCATTGTGATTGCCCGCTACCGCCGCAGCTTTGCGGTGCATCAGCGTCTTTTCCTTGTCGCCGACATAGCCATAAAGCCGGCCCAGCTGGAAATGAATGCGCGGATCGCCGGGCAGTTTTGCAAGATCGGCCTCGCATTGTGCAATCGCGGCGGCCACGTCGATATTCTCGCGCGCGACGGGCGGTGCGAGGCGCGTGCGGTCATATCGGCTTGCGGACAGGCGGTCACACGCGGTCGCTTCGGTGCGCGATACGGGGTTCCATACGGCCGGAAGAGGTTCGATCGCGCCCGGCAGCGCAGCAGCGGGCGAAGGCGCGGCCACCGCCGCCAAATGCGGTGCTGGCGAATCAATGTCGCGGTGCACGCGCCAGCGGCCGTCCGTATCACGCCGGTAAAGGATCATCGAGCGCCCATATTCGGTCACCGGAGGCGTTCCGGCGGTCGGCGGTGAGTAGGTCACCACGAAATCGCCTACATACCAGCCCATATCTCCAATCGCGTGAATCTCCCGTTCCTGCAATGTGATCTCGACCTTGCGACCCGCCGCCAGACCGCCAATCGCGCGGCGCATCTCCTCACGCCCTTCGATGCGGGGGCGCCCGCGCGGCATCACCATGGTATCGGTTGTGTAGAGTTCAGGGATTTCGGCAAAGCGCCCGGCGGCATAAAGTTCGCGCCACTTCAGGCCGACGGCGCGAATCGCGACAATATCCGCCGCCGGACCGCTCGTCTTGACCCTGCTGGCGGCATCGACTGCATTTGCCGATAGAGCCCCGGATGGCAAAAGGCAGGCCAGCAAGATAATCGTGAAGTTGATCCAAACATGCAGTGCGAGGCGAACCATTGATGAAAGCTCCCTTTTAAACGATAATGACTGGTGGAGGAACGGCGTGAATCGGCTCGGCAGGACCGCTTCTGATCCACATCAGATCCTCCAAATGAACCGTTCCGCCAAGTCCAGCCAGGAAGACGGGGCAATCGACGCTGAGGATCATATTCTCCTCCAGCATTAGATCGTCGGCGGCGCGCGGCGCGATCAACGATGGTTGCGGATGATCGGTATGGAACAGACCGACGCTGTGCGGTGTAAAACTGACGGTCAGGTCGGCGCCCTGTTTCTTCAAGGTGTCCCGGCCGATACGGGGGATATCGGCAAACTGCATGCCGGGCCGAAGCTGTTCGCGAATTTCCTGCCATGCGACCGCGACCGCCTCCGCCGCCTTGCGGACGGCAACAGGCGGATCGCCGACAAAGATCGTCCGGCCAAAATCCCCATGATAATAACGGCAGGTGCTTACACAATCGATCGAGACCGAGCTGCCATCTATCAAGGGTTGGTCCAGTGCCTCGCTCGATGTGCCACCTATGACCATGAAATGCCCGTCATTTCCGCGCCTAGCGGCCTCGGCATAAAATTCGGCGCGCAGGCGGCGTGACGTACCGAGTTCGCGCGCACGACCTGCGGCGGCCATTGCGGCATCGACATTGGCCTGCGCGGCATAGCGCATCAGCTTCAACTCGGCAGGCGATTTACTCATCCGCGCGCGGCGGATGACATTTTCCGCTCCCTGAGTCGTCCCCGCAAAGCCCCGAAGTTTCAGAACCTCTGCGAGCAACGGGTCATCGATTCCGATCCGCCCTTCGTTGAGGCCAAGGGCCCTTACCGCCTTACGCAACGCCCAGGACGCATCGGCGCTGGGCGCGGTGGTGCGCGCAAACATCGCCGCGCGGTGGCGGTCGATGGGGGTCAGTCGCGCAGCATCGACCACGCGCATGGTGCGAGCGGCTTGGGCAGCAGGTTCCGCATCGTCCGAGGCCGCCGGACCGGAAGCTTGCGTGTAAGTGAATATCTGCCGGTCGCCAAAGGCGCTTTCGGGCGTATGCGTGTAGTAATAGAGGAAGGCGTGCATCACCAGCGCCAACGGGCGCTGGGGGTCTCGGCTAAAGATCGCGATGCCGCTGCCCTCCAATCCCATCCGGTCCAGCTGCGGCCAGTGGTTGGTGAGATAAAAGACATTGGCGGGTTTGGCCACGATGATCGCGTCGAGCCCTTCGGCCTCCATCAGACTCCGCAGGCGCTCGGCATCGGCCAGCGGGGTGTCGCGCAGGAACGAAAGGTCGGGTAGGTCAGGCGCGGCTGCCTTCCTGCCCAGGCTTCGCGCTATCGCAGGTTCCGGCGCCGCCGCCGCAGCCGCGAGCGCCCCAGTAACCACCAATGATCGTCGGGTAAGATCGATGCTCATATCTTGCCCTCCGCACGCAGGCGGCGCATTTGAGCGACGGTGCCCCACTCTTCGCTGGGGAACCCCCAAGGATCATGCAGGAAGCCAGGATAGGCAATGTCGATCGCACGCTGTGTAATCGCTGGCAGGTCCCGCAGTCTGCGATATTTCTGCCCCGACCCATGATAGATCGCGATTCCCGGACGCTTCCCCATTAGCATCCACAACGGCCAGGGCGTGTCCGACACCATAGTCAATGTAACCGGCACGTTGTCGAGCCGCCGATTGGCGAAGTCGGCAGCTTTCGCCCGGTAGGTCAGTATGTCGACACTGTTGCGAACAGGGCCTGCATAGGACCGCGGCCATTCAGCTTCGGTGATGCTCGACGGAAAATAATTGTAGCGGCTCTCGGTCACCCAGATATCGGTTGCCGACGATCGCCAAAGCCTCGACGTCTGCGCCGCTTTGGGCTTGTCGCGAAAGCCCGATCCGGTCTTGTCGAAATAATAGACGTTGACCGGCGAGACATAGCCGAGAGCGTGATTGTCCTCTTCAGTATATGGATTGCGAATGGTGTGGACGGGCATGCGGGTCGTCATGTCGAGACACGCCATCGCCTCCTTTTGCTCGCTGCGCCAAAGGCCCGGTTCGATTTCTTTGGCGCGGACTTCGACGACCGATACAAAGCCGAAGAGCGGCCGCGGCAGTTCGCCGTCTACCTTGCCGTATATCAGTCCTTCATTGGCAAAAACGCTGCTGCCAGTGAGCCCGGCGAACATCCGCATGAAACCAGTCAGACCGTTTTCGAGGGTTGCGGGCAGGAGACTTGCGGGGTCGGCCATGGTATGGCGTGCATAAGCCGGTGCCGCCGCAAGCGTCATGAGCGCCCCGCTTCCCTGAAGAATTGCGCGGCGATCAATCATGACACAACCACACTCCGACACCGCTCACCATTTATGACGCAGCTTGACCATCCAGGTTGCAGGCTGGTTCAAGTAACTGAAATTGGACAATGTCGATTGCGGGTAGGCTACATCTAGGCAGTTCGAACATTCAATCGATGCGTTCCATTCCCTGTCCGGATTGGTGATTCCGATACTGGCGTTTAAGACCGCATGGGGCCTTGAATATGAGCCGGTGACAAATTCGCCATCTCCGCGCACGTTAAGGACACCAGCGCCATTCCGGTAAAAGCTGGTGTTGGAGGAGCCTACCTCCTGGCTCGAAGTGTAGAGCACATTCACTGACGGCGTGATGATTACTGGACCGGCATCCAGTTCATAGCTGGCACCCGCTGCCACCGAGAGCTTGGGGGTGCGCGGCGGTTTGGCGATCTCCCCTGTGGGGGTAATGATACCGTTGCCACAGCTTGACTGCGCGCGCGCTGTTGCAGTTCTGGTGTCCGCACGCGGCGACACCTGACCGGCCAATGCAGCCAGACATTCTGCCTGCTGAGCTGTTGCAGAAAGCGTTCCGTAAAAATCGACGCGGCCTGGGTCGAGTAGGTATCGCGCGTCTTGATAGCCCCCCGACAGATTGAGCGTCAGGCCGGGAACGGGCATAGCTGTTATCTCGAACTCGACACCCTGATTGCGGAAATCGCCAAAGTTGCGGGTCACAAAGCTTAGCGTCTGCGCGCCTGTAGTCAGGTTCGTAGTGATGAACGCAGAGCCCCCCTGCAGATCAGCGGTGTCGGCGTGAAAGCCGGTGACGTTGACGCGCAGGCGGCGATCAAGCAGATCCATCTTTGCGCCGACTTCGTAACTCCACACTTTTTCAGGGCCGAACGGCAGCAGAAACCGGACGCTCGTCGAGCGCGCCGACTGACCGCCCGACTTGAAACCGCGCGTTGCGCTGGCGAAAAGCAGGATGTCGTCATTAGGCTTCACATTGACCGCAAATCGCGGTGTCCAGATCTTGATCCGCTGCGTCAGAGGAATGGCGATGTTCGGCGTGGCTGGATTGAGGTCATTATCGACGCTGGCAAAGTTGCGGCTGTCGATGCATGTCGTTGGCAACGGGTTGACACGGCATGCTGCCCGATTGTCGCTGAAATCATATTCCTTTTTTTCGTCGGTGTAGCGCACACCGGCAGTCAGTTTGAGCCAGGGCGTGACATTCGCATCGATCTGCAGATAGCCTGCAAGGGCTTCGGTACCGTTGCGCAACACGCGGTCGGCAAGCAGCGTGGTTGTGGGCGGTGCTGCCGATGTGCTCGTGACGATATCGGCAAAATCGCTGAAGTTATTCTCATCGTAATAATAAAAGCCGCCCACATAGTCGATCAGCCCGTCGAACAGCCGCCCGGTCAGTTTTATCTCTTGCGTGAATTGTGTGCTTAGCGTGTCCGCCGCAATCGCAAATCCGCCTGCCCGCCCGCGCACTGGACCACCGGCAATTGTATTGGGCGACAGATTGCTGTCGGCTGTCGGACGACCGGTTGCCGGGTCATTGACGAAGGTGAAACCGGGGGCCGCACGGCCATCGAAAAAATCGAGATTATATGACTGCTCGGTGCTGATGTAGCCGCTGATCAAATTGAGCGTCGCGGCCTCACCGAAATCGAATTCGAAATTCGATGCTGCGATGATGGTGTCGGTAACGTTGCCCAAGGGGTTTGCGCCCTTGCCTTTCGCCACTGCGATTGTCGGGTACTGCGTTGCGCCGCGATTGTTCTTGCGCAATCCGGTTGATGCGAACCGTCCGTCGCAATCGGTCGGATTGGCCGGGTTGCAATCGAAATTGATGAGGTTGGCGCCCGCCGCGTGCATCAGCGTGACGGCACCGTCCCAGCTGAAAGCGTCGTTGAGAATGCGAAACGCCAGACGGCCGCCATAGCCTTGCTCGTCGTTCAGCGTTTCGCCAGTCGTGATGTTTTTCACATAGCCATTATCATCGCTGTAATAGCCGGAGATTTTTGTCAGGACATTGGATGTGATCGGTAGGTCGATGCTTGCACGGGCGGTCACCTGATCGAAACTGCCATAGCCGATTTCGGCAAAGCCACCGACACGATCCTGCGGTTTACGGACAATGACGTTTATCGCGCCGCCAGTGGTGTTGCGCCCGAACAGCGTACCTTGTGGGCCGCGCAACACTTCGACCCGCTCGACGTCGAAGAAGGAGAAATTATTGGCACTCTGCCGGGAAAAGAACAGGTCATCAACATAGGTTCCAACCGGCGGATCTTTGCTGGCGAGCGATTCGGTGTCGCCCACGCCGCGAATATAATATGCGTTGGCGGTCGCGAGCCCGGTATTATTGTGTCCGACAAAATTCGGTACATATTGCACGAGATCAAGCGCTGACGAAATGTTTCGGCGTTCAAGTTCTTCGGTGGTGAAGGCGGTGATGGCGATCGGCACATCCTGCAAAGATTCCTCGCGTCGCTGTGCGGTGACGACAATTTCCTCGAGCCCTGGCCTGTCGTCAGTTAGCGCGTCTTGTCCTTGCGCCATTGCCGGCGTCGCGAGCAGCGCGACTCCGCCGTTTAACGATAGAACTACACGGCGCAGCCGAAAATTAGTCGCTTGAGTCCCCTTCAACATTATTCATCTCCCCTTCGCGTTGCCATTTGCCAAAGATGCCACATTTTGTCGGCAGGGCGATTTGGCTTTCGCAAATCGAGAGGCAAAATTCGCGGGGTTCGCCTCGCGAATAGCTTTTGCTTCGCGAAACGGCTTTACGCTACGCGAAATTGCAAACTATCGAGTGTTGCTTGTCGTGCGCAACATTTTAACCTAGTTGCCCTTCTGGAGGGAATTTTTGGTCAAACTAGACAGAACTACGCTGGCTCTGCTGATTGTGCCGCCGCTGCTGGCGGGCATCGTGCTTGGTGCCAACCAGACGCGGGCCGGGGCTTACCTGCCTTGGCTGCTGTCGATCGGCTATTGGGTAACGATAAGCTTAATAACCTGGTTGTCGTTCGCGGTCGGAACGTTTGCGGCCCGAGGCCTGCTGCGGCCATGGTCGCCGCCAGCTTGGTGGTGCTGGCTGGTCGGGGCGGTTGCGGGCAGCCTGGTGGCGCGACCATTGATTTATTCTACAGCCGCCATTTTTCGCCCGCTAATGCAGGCTCCCGTCCTCCGGGAAATGCCTCCTGTGGCACTCACAACGGAATTTTTTGTCTATTATATCACCAATTGGAGTGTGATCATCATCATGTGGCTGGCGGCTTGCTGGCTGGCTGAAAAATGGCGCCGCGACGCATCGCCGAGCGCCGACTCCCTGGCACCCCATTGGGCGGAAGGCGACGGACAATCGGCCGACAAATGGGGCAATGATGCCATCTTGAGCCGCATCCCCCCGGCCTTGGGCCGAGATGTTCTTGCGCTACATTCGGAGGATCATTATGTCCGGGTTTATACGCGGCAGGGAGATGCGCTTATCCTAGCGGCCATCTCGGATGCAGTGCGGACGCTCGAACTGAACGGCTATCACGGCCAGCGTGTCCACCGCTCATGGTGGGTCGCCAATGGGGCAATAGCAGGAAGCGAAGTGCGCGGTCGCAAGTTGATGGTGTCGCTGGCAAACGGCATCGAAGTACCAATCAGCCAAACATATAGAGAAATCGTCAAGGCATCGGGTCTGGTTGGGGCTGCCCGGCAAGCCAGGTGATTATTACGCGTGGAATCAAGAAGCCAGAATAGCTAGGTTTGCGAACATTCTTTTGAACCACGCGGTTCCCTCGCAGCTGCCGCTCGTTCACAAGATCAGGTTGGAAGATCAAAGCAGCCGAGCCGCTGGTAGAAGGGCTGCCCCGTGTAGCCGCCAATTCAAGTGCGGAAATATTCATCGGCACTAGAAGCCAATCGGGATGGGGCTCAGCTTAATCACCCAGTAAATTTAACATATGAGCGGTGTCGTTATAAGGTCGAATTTCTGTGATCACCCCCGCATCGACCTTAATCAATGTTACATAGTAATTCTTGTAATCGGCCCCGTTCGCCGTTCTGCCGCTTGCCTGATATTCGATAGCAATCGCGCCGTATTCACCGATCAACCGGGTTAATGAGACCGCGAAACCATCTGGATCAAATTTGCCGAATAGATCATCTACTACCCGTTTCAACGCGTCGCGTGCTGGCCAGATTCGTCCGCGACCTAGCTGAGCTTGGGGCATGCCGAGTTGGAAGTGCCATTTTGCCTCCGGGCTCATCATTTTGCTGCATTTCGCAAGATCGCCAGCCCAAAGTGCTTTCATAAAATCTGTTGCGCATTCCTGGTCCTCGGTCACGCGGTCAGGCTCTCGCGAAGCTGCGTTTTCAAAATCTTGCCGCCTGTATTGCGCGGGAGTTCCGGAATGAACGATATGTCACGCGGCACTTTGAATCCCGCCAGCCGGTCCCGACACGCCGCCAGGATCGCCCCGGCGTCGACTTCAGTGCCCAAGGCAGGGACCACGAAAGCGTGCAGGCTCTCACCCCATTCGCGGTGCGGCTTGCCGACCACGGCAACCTCTCTAACACCCGCCATCGATGCGATGACGTTTTCGATCTCGCGCGGGTAAACGTTCATGCCGCCTGTTACGACCATGTCCTTCTTACGGTCCACAATGCTGATAAAACCGTCTGAGTCTGCGGTAGCAATATCGCCGACAGTCACCCAACCGTCGACTAATGTTTCGCGGGTTTCGCTTGGCCGCTGCCAATAGCCGTTAAAGCTCGTTGGTCCGCGGCAGAACAGTTCGCCGGGCTCTCCAACTCCGGCCAGCGTGCCATCGCTGTTGCGCAACTGGACTTCAACGCAGGCAAAAGGATGACCGACGCTTCCCGGTTTTCGTTTAAGATCGGCGGGACGAATGTTGGTGACGATACCGCCTTCGGTTGACCCATAGGTTTCATGCAACAGCCCTTCTCCAAAGTAGGCAATCGCTGCTTCTTTCAAATGCTGAGGCAGCGCGGCCGCATTGGATATAATCGTGCGCAAGCCATGTGCCCGATACTTCGCCAGCGTTGCGCCCGAAAGATCGAATATCCGGGCAAAATGGGTCGGCACCATGAAAACGCCGGTAATGTCACCTTGGGCGATACGGGCCAGGATAGCTTCCGGGTCCGCCGACGAAAACAGCGTTGTGGTGCCGCCAAAAAACAGGGCGGCGCAGGCAAACACAAAGCCTGCACCATGGCACATCGGTGCGAGTGCCAGAAAGTTATCTTCTGGCCCAAAACAGCGATATTCAGCGGCCATGGCCATGAACGTAATCGCGCGTGAACGATGCGACAGCAATACACCTTTGGGTCGTCCGGTCGTACCGGATGTGTAAGCCAGCGCGAACGAGGATTCTTCCGCAACCTTACTGACCAGCGGTTCCGATGATGCGCCGTCGATCAGCGCTGCATAATTCTCGTCAAGCCAGACGATGGACATTTTGGCGGCCCACGCCACGTCGACGCTGTCGCGGCAATCGGGATGAGCGATCAAGATGCGGGGCGTGCAGTCTTCGAGAATGTCGCACAGTTCCGACTTCGTGAGGCGTGGGTTTAACGTTGCAACGATTGCGCCGATGTCCGACAAGCCGGCCACGATTTCGAGATAAGGCAAGCAATTTGGTGCTAGCAGGGCAACGCGGTCGCCATCTGCCAAGCCAAAATAATCCCGCCCCGAATTTGCCACGCGTGCGATCCGATCGACCAGCGACCGATAGGTTAACTGAGCATCACCCATAACCAGCGCCGCCCTGTCCGGCGCACGCACCGCAGCGCAGCGGATGCCACGACCGATGGTCATCGACTGATACCCGTCAGGCCGCATCGACCATCCCCATCCGGGCCGCCATTTTTGGAAAGACCTGCAGCGCATTGTTGCGCATGACCTGTTCAAATGCGCCGGGGCGCAAATTGTGAGCCGCCATTTCAGCGACCCCTCTGCGCGGATCAATCACCGGCCAGTCCGTACCGAACAGCACCTTGTGGCTGCCGTAGCTGTTCATATAATGGATCAGGGTGGCGGGTAGATGTTTCGGTGCATAGGCATCGATGCCGATGAAAACACGCTCATGCTTCCATGCCATCGCTATCATCTCGTCGGCCCAGGGCGTGCCGACATGAATACCGATCAGACTCAGTTCGGGAAAATCTATCGCCACCTGATCAAGCAGGATCGGCCGGGCCACCGACGGCAGGCGGACATCTTTCTGGTAGATCAGGTTCTGACCGACCTGCAGCATATAGGGCAGGTCCAACTCGCAACATTTGGCATAGATCGGATACCATAAGGCCGCATCGGGGGCCATGCGGAACCAATGCGGATAGGCGTGGACGCCGACAAAGCCCAGTTGTGCGGCACGTTCAAGATCGCGCAATTGTTCCATTCCCCGCGTTGGGTCGGCGCCCGCCAGACCCGAAAAGCGGGTCGGATGCCGGTCGCACCAGCGCGCTACGGTTTCATATGGAATTTCGAACGATCCCTTCCAATTACGATCTCCGGCGCGCACCGCAATCAGCAGCGAATGTTCAATACCGGCCTCATCCATGATCCGGACATAATCGTCGGCATCGACGCCTGTGCGCATAGCATCGGGCATGCGCACCTGACCCATGAAAGCGGTATCGAAACCAGTTTGGCCATTGGCAATTTGCTCCGGGCCAAACAGGTTGACGACGATGTCAATGGCTTTGGTCAACTAAAGGTTCCTCACACTGATAAGGAGCCCAGCTATATCATTCTCATATTCAGTTCACAAGTATGAACCACAAATATACATTTATGAACAAATGTTGACAGACGTTCCGGTGTGTGCGACTATCTATTGGTGAGAATGGCTGGGGCTGGTGCGTCCGGGCCCAATTGGGAGGTTTGACATGGTGGCACGACATTTCCTGCTGGTTACGGCTTCGATAGCCGCTTTGGGCATCGCAGCTCCGGCCGCTGCACAGCAGAGCGAAGGCGTCGAGATGGCAGAAGGCCAAGAAATCATTGTCACCGCGCAGCGCCGCGAAGAATCGCTCCGTGACGTGCCAATCTCTATCACCGCGCTATCGGGTGATACCCTCGCCGAAGCCGGTATCCAGGATACCGAACGGCTTTCCAACTTGACTCCCGGTCTGCTCGTTCAGCGATCGGTAGTGGGCAAAATCAGCATTCGCGGCGTCGGGAATGAAAACTACACCATTTCCGGCGACCCTGGCGTCGCCGTCCATTCCGATGGCGTTTATGTTGCGCGCGCCGCAGCCGGGCTTTTCGATCTGTTCGACGTTAACCGGGTCGAGGTGCTTCGCGGCCCGCAGGGTACGCTATACGGCCGGAACGCAACAGGCGGGGTGATCAACGTCATCCCGAACACGCCCGACGATGAATATGCGGGACGGGTAGCGGCGGAATATGGCAATTTTGGTGCATTCCGTATCGAAGGCATGGTCAATGCAGCGCTGTCAGACACCGTCGGCCTGCGCATTTCGGGGCTGTCCAGTACACGCGATGGCTTCACCAAAAATACCAATGCAGCGGCTGCGGCGCGGGGCTTTGGACGCCTCGACAGCAAGGATGTGTTTGCCATTCGTGGTCAGGTCGGCTCGCTGGGAGGGGGGCCGTTTCAGGCGCGTCTGCTGTTCGAATATATGAACGACGACAGCAACCTGCCTGCCTATAAATATCTCAACCGTCCGACCGCATTGCCGACATCGGATTTTGGTGGTGGGACCGCTGCGTTCACCAAGCCATTTTTGCGCACGGTCAATCAAGGGTTCGAACTGAACCTGCCGGGAACAACGCGCAGCGTGGGTAGCGACGCCGACGTCTTCAAAACGCTTCAGACAGGCCTTGCCCTGCATATGAGCTATGACTTTGGCGGGGTGACCTTGTCGTCGATCAGCGGCTTTCGTGACACCAAATTTAACTGGGTAAATGACGGCGACGGTGCGGACATTTTCTACGTCAACTACATACAGCAGGATGCCACGAAGCAATATAGCCAGGAGCTACAACTGTCGGGCGGCGGGGGTACGCTTGAATGGATGCTCGGCGCTTATTATTTCAGGGAAACCGGAAGCAGTTTTATCGCCCTGCCATTTTCCTTTGGTGGCGATCTGCCATTCTACATCACAATTGATGGAACTGCGCGTACCAAGGCGCTGGCGGGCTTTGGCGAGCTGCGCTGGAACGCTACCGACCGGCTGAAGATAACGCTCGGCGCACGCTACAGTGATGAAAAGCGATCCGCGCAATATCGCTACGAGATCAACTTTGGGGCCCCCTTTGTCGCAAACCCGGATCTTGACGACAAGTTCAACGCGCTCACCCCGCGGCTGGTGATCAATTATGAAGCGACCGACGATATCAATGTCTACGCCTCTGCCACCCGTGGTTTCAAATCCGGTGGATTCAATCTGCTCGCCATCCAGCCCGGCTTTGCGCCAGAAAAGGTTTGGTCATACGAAGCTGGGCTTAAGACGCGCTTTGGAGGTGGCGACGGTACATTGAACGCCAACGTCTTTTACGCGGATTACAAGGACATTCAGGTCGGGCAGATCGTCAATCTCCAATCGGTGCTGACCAATGCGGCGGCGGCAACTTTGAAGGGCGCGGAACTCGAAGTCGCCTATAAACCAGCAGCTGGTTTCGATGTCGGCGCCACGCTCGCCTATCTCGACGCGACATATGATAAATTCTGCACGGGTGACCCAACCCAGCCGACCGCTCCGATCAGTCCAGGCTGCACCGCTGCCAACCCCATTGACCTGAAAGGCAACCAGTTCCCCCGCGCGCCTAAGCTCACAGTGTCGGGAACACTGGGTTATACTGCCGATTTAGGAAATAGCGGCGATCTGGCTTTCCGGCTCGATGCCCGTTATCAGTCGAAAACATATTTCACACAATTCAATCGCCCTGAAATTGCGCAGAAAGCTTATACAATCGTCAATGGCCGGGTGACTTGGACATCCAACAACGACAAATTCTCGATCGGAGCTTTTGTTAACAATATGTTCGACAAAGTCTACTTCACCGAGATACTCGAATCGGGTGCGTTCAATCCGCAACTGGTCGCACAGGGCTATGTTGCCCCGCCACGGACCTATGGTGTGACCGCCTCGGTGAATTTCTGATGGCCTATCTGTTCCTGAGCGACGGCACGCCGCTCTGGTACGAAGAGCGTGGCGCGGGCAAGCCGCTGGTATTGCTCCAGGGACTGCAATTTCCTGCGGGCCATTTCTGGCAGAAGAACATCGACGCGCTGGCGGCGAGCAATCGTGTCATTATGGTTGATCTGCGTGGGCAAGGGCTATCGGGTAAACCCAATGGCGACCACAGCGTCTCCAAGAATGCGTCCGATCTGGCCGAGTTTCTGGAGGCGCTCGACATTCACGATGCCATGCTCTTCGGCGTCGCCTTTGGCGGCATCGTCGCGCTGAAATTCCTGCAGGTACAGGACAGCAGTCGTTTGCGCGCACTGGGGCTGTGCGAAATGTCGCCGCGTGTAATGTCGGCGCCGGGATGGGAGCATCCGACCTTTGGCGACTTCCCCGAAGAGGCCGCGCTGAATTACGGCAATGGCGTCCGTGCCGACCGCAGCGTGCTCGACGGTTTCCTGTTTGCCGCCTTCGCCGAACCGCTCGACCCGGCGGTGATGGCCGAAATGAAGGCGCACATGTATCTGACCCCGACCGAGACTGTCGCGGCGATCATCGACGATATGGTCAAGCCCGACTATCGTGATTTCCTGCCGCAGATCGCTTTGCCGACATTGCTGATCTATGGTCGCAAGAATAATCCGGTCATGCCCGGCGCGGTGGGGCAGTGGATGGCGGACCGTATTCCGAACGCTGAGCTTGTCGAACTACACGGCGGCGGGCACAGCGTGTTCTGGGAAGACCCGGCACCTTTCAATGCCGCGCTCAACGCCTTTGCCGCCAAAGTTTGAGGCCCAATGTATGGACCCGAGTTTCCTGACACTTAAAACCACGGTCGATTATGCAAGTTGGGTCGAGGCCATCCTCGCGGCGCGTGGCACGATATTGGCGGCGGGCAATGCATCTATCGTCAAGCCGCTCGAGCCCGGCACCGCACACACCGGGCTGGTCATTGCCCGCTTTGCCTTTGCGGCCGACCGTGATGCGTTCTGGGTTTCGGACATTGCCAAACAATTGGCAGCTGCCGATCCCTGCTTGGTCGCGCTGGCCTGTAACGGCATCGCGTATGAAGGTTGGCCCGGCAGTTTCGTCCCGACCATTGCCACTGTCGATGTGCCCGATGCGGGCGCACCGCGTACCTTCATGGTCATCGAAGGCACCGGCACCGATCAGGATCGGATGGACCGTTACCGCGACATTATCCTGCCGATGATGCGCGAACGCGGTGCCTATTATGTCGCATTCGAACTCGGTGGCGACGTTAGCGTGCTTGCGGGCGATTGGAGCGAAGGCATTTTCGCCATTTCGCGATGGCCGTCAAAGACGCTGGCGGAGGATTTCTGGTATTCCGACCGCTATCAAAATGAAGCGATTCCCATCCGCACAGGCGTCGGCAAATTCGATGTGCAGATCATTGAAGGCATAGCTGGCTAAACAAAGGAAGATGATGTGAGCAATGGCCCCGACCGCGACACCGCGATTGAAATCTACCGGACAATGGCGCGGATCGCGGCGACAGACCTTCGCATTTGCCAAGGGTTGGCAGCCGGCGCGTTGCAGTTCCAATATTATCCCTGTGGTGGGCAGGAAGCGATCCCCGCATCGATCGCCCCTTTGCTGAGTAAGGATGACAAATCGGTCATTACCTACCGCTGTATCCACGACATCGTCGCCAAGGGTACACCGATCCGTGAGATCATCGCCGAAATGTATGGACGCGAAACCGGCACATCGAAGGGCAAGGGCGGGCCGATGCACCTGTCCGACCCCAATAGCGGGCTGATGGTTACCACCGGCATCGTCGGGGCAGGCGCACCTATAGCGGCCGGCATCGCCTTGGGTGAGCAGTTGAAGGGCAGCGGCAATGTCGTGACCTGCAGTTTTGGCGACGGTGCGGCCAATATCGGCGCGGTGCATGAGGCACTGAATCTCGCGGCACTATGGCAGTTGCCGATTGTCTTTGTCTGCCAGAACAATCTGTACGCTGAATATACGAGCTATTCCGATTCCACCCGCAGTCCGTCTATCGCGGGCCGCGCCGAGGGCTATGGCATGGTCGGAGAACGCGTCGACGGCACCGATCCCTTTGCCATGTACGAAGCCGCCAGTCGGGCGATTGCCCGCGCCCGCGCCGGTGACGGACCAACGCTTCTCGAATGCGTCGCGCACCGCCTGCAGGGTCATAGCTTCGGCTCCGAGGAGGTGCATATGGACGCCGATTTGCTGGCGAAAGCGCGTGCCGCCAATCCGGTGGCGGTCTATCGCCAGCGGCTGATCGACCAAGGGCATAGCGACGAAGCGACGCTTGCCGCAATCGACGCTGCTGTCCAGGCCGAAATAGACGATGCGCAGGCTTTTGCCGATGCGTCAGACCCGCCCGCCGCGAGCGAACTTACGACCGATATCCTTGCCGATTCCGCAGACTTGCCAGACACCGGTATCAGACCGAAACTGCCAGTCGACGTCCTCCCCGACGCGGGCGGGCGGCGGATAACCTTTGGTCAGGCGGTGAACGAGGCGCTCGATATGGCGCTGGCTGCGGACGATACGGTAATCCTGCTGGGCGAAGATATCGAAGACCCGGCGGGGGGGATCGTCAAGGCCACCTATGGCCTTTCCACCAAATATGGCCGCGAGCGGGTGCGTGGGACGCCAATTTCCGAGCAGGCGATCGTCGGCGCTGCCATCGGCGCCAGCCTTGTCGGCTTCAAACCCGTCGCCGAAGTGATGATCATCGATTTCGCGATGGTGTGCATGGACCAGATCGCCAACCATGCCGCAAAATTGCGCTATATGTCGGGTGGCCGCACCAGCGTGCCGATTACGCTGCGGATGCTGACGGCAGGTAATGTCGGTTCATTCGGTGCGCAGCACAGCCAGAGCCTTGAAAGCTGGTTTGCCCATATCCCGGGCCTGAAGATTGTCGCCCCCAGCAATGCAGCGGATGCCAAGGGCATGTTGCTGTCGTGCATCGACGATCCCGATCCGTGTATTTTTATAGAAGCGATGCGCTGCTACTTCTCGCCGGGCGAGGTGCCCGAGGCCAACTATCGTGTGCCATTGGGCAAAGCTGCGATTGCGCGACCCGGTAAGGATGTGACGATCATCTCGTATAGCTGGGCAATGCAAGAAGCGATGGCTGCTGCCGATGCGCTTGCCAGCGAAGGTATCGAAGCCGAAATCATCGATCTGCGCTCTATCGTTCCACTCGACCTCCCAACCGTGCTGGCCTCCATCGAAAAAACCGGCAGGGCATTGATCGTCCACGCCGCCGTTGAATTTGGCGGGTTTGGCGCGGAACTTGCGGCACGTATCCAAGAGGCGGCATGGGGTAAGCTGAAAGCGCCTGTTGCCCGGCTGGGTGCACGCTATACGCCGGTTCCCTTCGCGCAAAACCTCGAATCGATGCACTTCCCAAATGCCGACGGTGTCGCCGCCAAGATCCGCGCTCTGATGAAAGTTTGACCTTGTGCCCAAGATGACACTTAAACTCCCGAAAATGGCGGTTTCAATGCAGGAGGGCACGCTTGTCGAATGGCTCGTTCAAAGCGGCGATGTAGTCACTGTGGGTCAGCCGATCTATGTCATCGAGACTGAAAAAACATCGAGCGAAGTTGAAAGCCCGTTCGCAGGCGAGATTACAACGCTGGTAGCCGTCGGGCAGTCATATAAAGTCGGCACGCCAATCGCGGAGATTGTGACTTAGCAGTTTTGGCGATAGGGAAGACCGATGTCCAGCGACCTCGTCAAATCTGCCGCGCGCGCGCTTGAGATACTCGAGGTATTTGCCACCGAACGCAAACGGATGAATTCCGCACAGCTTGGCGCGGCTTTGGGCTATCCCAAGTCGAGCCTGAGTGTACTGCTCAAGAGCCTTGTTGCACAAGGGTATCTTGCAAACGGAAACGGCGATCAGGATTATTTCCCCACACTCAAACTGGCGCGGTTGGGCGAATGGATACCGGCTGCACTACTTGGCTCCGACGCATTGCTGCCCATGCTGGCAAAGCTGCGTGATGAAACAGGAGAAACAGTCACCCTCACGATGGCGACCGACATGCATATGCGATGCCTGCACGCGCTTATCGGAACCCATCCTATTTCTTTGCAAGTGGAGGAGGGCGTCAGTTTTCCAATGGTTGGGACGGCAATTGGCACCATGTATCTGGCGACGCAGAACGAGAAATCTGTATCCGACTTACTGACCCGGTGGGCCAAACAGCATCCCAGGCAGTCGAAAGCGGCGATGGCCCAATTGCGGGCCGATGTCGAAGATGCCAGAACGCGGGGCGTCGCCTGTGCTTATGACATCGTCCTGCCGGACACGGGCGCTATAGCCATGCCAATTCAGATCGGCACGTGCGACGAGGCACTCATTGTTGCAGTAGCAGGGCTTAATCACCGTATGCACCAGAAAGAGGCGTCGATTATTCAAACAATGCGGACCTTAATCGGCTCGCTTAAGTGACCCAAGGGGCGTCGGTCGCCCTGCCGATCGTCAAGAATTAATTGCAGTCATCTTCACAAGAACTGACATTGGATGTCAGGTAAGGCGGCGCACGTCAAACGTTGTAGGAGGGCGTTGGACGCGGTGCCGTTGACCGGGTTTTTGGCAAATGTTGGTAGCGAAGAGGCAACCAGCTTAAAGGCGCCCTACATTGGAAAGGTGGCGTTCAAGGGGCCGCTCGCAGGGCCGGAATTCGTTAACAGGCCGGGCATATCAATATGACTGATACGATGTCGGGTTATGGGGGAGCCAGCCGGCGCGAACATCGGGATGAACGAACGCTGATTACTGCGCCCCAGTCCAATTAGCGGACCGTCAGGACGGTCCGACTTTCCAGCCATTGGCTTTGCACTACACGCTTCGCTTTCAACTGACTTCATTGCGTTTGACGGCCGAGGCTACGTCGATGCCTCCGCCGATTGGAAACGCTGGATGGTCGCAACTGATGGGTATCCGCGCAAAATGAATGTCGCATTTCATTTTGCAAGGTTGAGCGACACGGTTGCTCGGGACTAAACGTGACCAAGCACCCGCAAATCACCCAAAAATCTCGGGGTTCGATTCCCAAATGTAAGGGAATTATTTTGGGGGTATCGATGCGGGTATCGGCCCGAACAGCATTCCAAAGAGTTCAGTGTTTGCAATGCATTGGCGCATCAATGGGATTCCCGTAGGGTCACCAGATTTGGGGTTCAACGCTGTCTGCAGCTATTTGCAGGACTGGCCGGGCTAGGTTGATGGAATTAGGCCGCCATGTTTTTACAAGCGATATTTAGACTGTTATTTTGCGCGGCTCGATCAACCAGAGCAATGAAACTACCAAGACGCATAGCATAGCTGGAGTGCGAAGTGGATAGTCGGACACGCTAGCCAACGCCATCATTGCAATCATTATAGAACTCAGTCTTGCGAGTATGACAGATTGGCGCTTGCCGTCCATTTTATGCCAGATCCTGAACGTCTGTAGCAGATACAGGACCATGCCTGTTGTCATAATCAATAGTCCGGGCAGTCCAAAGGTCAGAGCAGTTTCTATCCAATCATTGTGCGCGCGGTTGAGAAAGGCTGAGCCTAGCATTCGGCTCGGCTCGGCCACCTGATACATTTCTGCAAAGGATCCGGCACCGGACCCCCAGGGCAGATTTCTCAAGAATAGATCGATTGAAACCACCCAAAAATCACCGCGGCCATACATATCACTCTCATCAGCAAACAGGCGCTCAATCGCTTCGGCGCGGGAAAAGAATATCGTGAGAAATGCAAGGCACACCAGTGCCAAAGCACCCAGGACGGGCACGGCACGAGACCGCTTCCAAACACGTTCGCTACGCAAATTGCTAACCCTTACGCGTCGTTGGTATAATAGCGCCGCCCCTCCAATACCGACGAGTGAAACCAGCAGACCGGAACGCGAACCGGTCACCAATATTAAAGGCACGAGAACTATGCCGATAGTCGCTGCCATAAGCATGCGCCGGTTTTGGTCATTCACCGTTCCGCTGTCCTGCGAAGCTAGAACCGCCAACATCGGAAACAGCAATGCCAGCATCAGCGCAGCGTGATTGCGGTTGGCGAATAGACCTACGGCAGTATAGTCATTTGTGATCCGATATAGATAAAAAGGACTCTCTGCGTTCCCCACAACCTGCAAAAGCCCGATGAAACCGGAAAGAGCACCGAGACCGACTAATAATGGCAACACCCTATACAGATCACTCCTTTTCAGCTGCATTGCGATGAGCAAAACCGCCCCTGGCGTCGCCAATGTCGCGAGAGATTGCCAAGCCTTAACTGGCGTGACCGATAAAGTTCCCCAAGACATCTGCAGCGCTGCGGACTGAACAGTGTTGCCATATTCGTCCGCTATAACACGAAGAGAAAGAGGATCTACCGACAATGGAATCACATGAAGAAGTGTGAGCACGGCAACACAGCCAAAAAGCCCCAGCAACCAACCGCGCCCGACAATATGATCGCGCCGCAAGCTCATCAGAGCAAACCCACAAAGCAGCACCGACACCGGACGGAGAACAGTCAACGATTGAACGTCGACGCGGGACGCACCGCCTGTCAAAAACACTAAAGCCAAAAACGCCGAAAGCAACCAGAACCTGTTTGAGATCCTGCTCGCCGAGTCGATATTCTGAGTCAAATTTGGAGCCCATGGAAATTGCAACGAAGGCAGTGATATACAAGCTGTCACTGTTCGTCTTCAAATGCGGTTAATGTGAACTTGTGCAGTGAACTTCCTATTGATGCAAAACCCGATTGGCAAGCTTCGCCTCACAGAGAATGGAATACATGATATCAACGGAAATCCAGCAGAAAAGGGTAGAAGTCGCGTCGGGTTTCAGCTAGCTGCCACAACTCTGGAAGGGAAAATCAGTTCATCACGAAAGTCGGCTTGTTTTCGCGAGAAAGTTTGTCCCGGCTTTGAGTCAGCACCTTCAAACAAGGAAGAATATGTTGCAAACTACTCCCCCTGCATTCGGCGCGACGCCATCAGGGCCATCAGCAAACGAACTACCCGATGAAGCGCGAGCGCGCCTCGCTCCGCCGATTTTGCTGCAATATTGGCAGGTCGTTCTGCGTTGGAAGTGGGTTATTGCTGGCATTGTTGCGGTGGCGCTCGCTATTGGACTGGTTGTTACACTTCTTGCTACGCCTCAGTTCACGTCAACTTCGCGGATTGAGATCAGCAGAGATCAAAAAAAAGTCACCAATGTCGAAGGACTTGAAGCCGCTGATGCAGGTCAAGATCTTGAATTCTATCAGACGCAATATTCGCTTCTACAAGCCAGATCATTGGCAGAGAGAGTTGCGCGGCAGCTGCGCCTGAGTAACAATGATGCGTTTTTCGACGCGCACGGTACCAGTCCTGATGAAGGGTCGCTATTTGCGAGGAAATCAGGGGGCCAACTCAGTGCAGCGGAGCGATCCAAACGGGAATTGTTGGCCGTCGACCTGTTGCTTAAAAACATATCGATTGCGCCCATTCGCAACTCGGCATTGGTTGATATCAGCTACACAAGCGCGTCGCCAACATTGTCGGCACAAATCGCCAACGCATGGACCGATCAGTTTGTTGTCCAAAGTATGGACCGCCGATTTGCCTCTACGGCTGACGCGCGAAAATTTCTGGAGGGGCGTTTAGCGGATTTGCGCGCGCGCCTCGAAACATCAGAACGCGACTTGGTCGTCTATGCTGCAGACAAGGGCATCGTCGCATTAGGCAAGAGCAAAAGCGCGGATGGTCGAACCGAAGTCGAAAGGACGCTCGTTTCTAGTGATCTTGAAGCCTTGAATGCGGCACTTGCCGAGGCCATAGCTGAACGAATAGCTGCCGAAAGTCGAGCTGTCGGAAGAAGCGGGGGAGCAAACAACGACGCATTGGGTAACATCGCTATAGCACAATTGCGACAAAAGCGAGCGGAAGTGGCTTCCGAATATGCCAAGCTCATGGTTCAGTTTGAACCGGGTTATCCTGCAGTGAGAGCATTGGCTGAGCAAATCCGCGCGCTGGATGCCAGCATTGCTCGAGAGGAAGGAAGAGTTCTAAACAGCCGGTCGACAGAGTATCGTGAAGCTATGCGTCGAGAGGCTGAATTGAGACAGCGGGTGGAGGAGCTGAAGTCCAGAATGAACCGCCAACAGCGAGACAGCATCCAGTATAACATTTACCAGAGGGAAGCAGATACTAACAGAGAACTGTATGATGGTCTGCTTCAACGTTACAAAGAAATTGGCGTTGCAGGTGTGGGCACCAATAATATAGCTATTGTTGACACGGCAAAAGTTCCTGAAAAGCCATCATCGCCAAATTTACCATTGAATCTGGCGCTCGCTTTACTTGCAGGGCTTGGTCTCGCGGCAGTGTCGACTTTTGCGTTAGATCAAGTCGATGAGGGAATTCGGGATCCTGGTCAGGTGAACCGCCTCCTGCATGTGCCTTTGCTGGGTAGCGTCCCCGACGTGGAGAACGAACAGGCGCTGGAACAGTTGGGGGATGCCAAATCAGCATTGTCCGAGGCCTATCTAAGCATCCGCTCGAATCTCGCTTTTTCCACTGATCATGGCGTACCAAGGGCGTTAATGGTCACTAGTACCCGGCCTGCCGAGGGCAAGAGTACCACCAGCCTCGCGATCGCGACAGTTCTGGGACGCACCGGTCGTAAAGTCCTTCTTATTGATGCCGACATGCGGTCGCCTTCGATGCATCAGTTCGTAGGGCAGTCCAACAGCGTTGGTCTGAGTAATTTTTTGGCAGGTGAAAATGATTGGAGGCAACTTGTACGACCTACCGACATTAAAGGTTTGACCTTGCTCCCTGCTGGTCCTACCCCGCCGAGTGCCGCTGAGTTGCTGAGCAGCGACCGTATGCTGATGCTGGTAAAGCAATTATTGGAAGATTTTGAACATGTAATCGTCGATTCGCCCCCCATTCTGGGCTTGGCAGATGCCCCGCTCCTGTCACGAGCAGTCGAAGGTTGCGTATTCGTTGCCGAAGCAGAAGGCGTGGCAGTACGCGGGATCAAGGCCTCACTTGGCCGCCTACAGTCTGTTCATGCACATGTTTTCGGCGTGATTCTGACTAAGTTGAAACAGAAGAATGCCGGCTACGGCTACGGGTACGGGTACGGATACGGGTATGGAAACTTGCCTGGACGGCAATGAACCATTTTCACGGCTGCAGGATGCGGTCAGTAGATGAGAATCGAACTATTGTGCCAAGAGACATCCACTCACTGCAGGATGTACCCACTATTAGGCTCCATCCAGTATGAGATCAGATCCGCCTTCATGGTTCTCACTGATTAACAGTTTTGGCTATGCGTGTTTTCCGCGACCATGAATAGAATTACCGTTCTCTCACTGTCGGCTCGAGCAGCCGCAGCCGTCGTTCAGTTCGGCTGCACTGCCTTGGTCGTGTGGCAGTTCTCTTTAACGTTGCAAGCTCAGTATTTTGTGTTTCTTTCAATTTCTGCGCTGACTATCATATTCGAACAAGGTCTAACTCAGATGGTCACGGTCTTGGTAGCTCGTCGTCGCGAGTACAGCCACTCAGGTTGCGTTCTCCTGAACGCTGAGATCATAAATATCGTGTCTTATTGTTTGCATATGTTTTCCAAACAGATGCTTTATTTCGTTATTTCCGCCCTTGTTGGACTATTGGTGTGGATAAGTCTTACCGGTGACTTCAATAATGATTTGCTTATAATCGGATGCTGCGTGATTTTGCTTTCTGCGGCGAAAATCTTTGTGCTGCTGATTGAATCGGTTGTTGAAGGGATCGGCTATCTCGCCACTGTCTATTGGACACGCATACTGTCAAACACGTTTTTTCTGAGTGGGTTCGCGTATGCCAGCATTGACGGTTTCGGTCTGTGGGCGCTTGTCTTGGCGCTGCTAGCATTCGTTTGCTCATCGTTCGCGGTCTATTTGTTGCGGCTCTGGAAGCTGGTTGATGGATTTCGTAGCTATGCCAACTCTACGCAATTGGCGATTGATCCCGAAACGGCGACGGAGATAAAGAGATTTCGATCACAAATCTCTCTGAATTGGATTGCCAGCTACGGGATTTCCAACTTACCTGCGCCGTTGGCTTACGTTTTCGGCTCACCGGCGCTTGCCGCACTCGTAGGCGTTTCGACGCAATTTGCAGCCATTGTCGGAGTGTTGTGCGCGGGTATCACGGCACCACGGGTGTCGGTCGCTAGCGCTCTTGCCGCCAAAGGGGAATGGGAGGCCTTCCGTGTGTTGTTTCGATCGACTCTGTCGATCACCATGGGTTGCGCCATTACGGCCACCGTCGCTGGGGTTTCAGGCCTGGTCGTCCTGTCTGGAATCGAAACCCGATTCTATTCCGGACAGCTTCCCTCAGCGATCGATGTCTTGCCATACTCACTTGCGGCGTCGGTTTACGTATATGTGTTCTGCGTCGCGCTCTTCTTTCGTGCCTTGCAAGTTGAGCCATTTGCTAGGCAGGTATTCCGATCAGCGATGGTTACCGTGGTGCTCGTCGTGGTTGTCGCGCCATTTCAGTCGGTCAGCTTTATCGGATTGAGCCAACTCGTGGCCGTACTCATACTTGTTCTACCCGCCGCCGTACAACATCATGTCGAACTTAAGAAAAAATCGGGCCAGCTGAAAGCGTTACGTCAATGACAGTCTTAATCCTTCGCAGAATCGCTTGGCTGGCATTGGCAGGCTTAATCTATATAGGTCTCGATGCGACACGGCGTACGATTAAGGGGGGTGACCTGACGGTCGTAACGTCCGAGTTTTCACAGATTGGGATGTCAGAATACAACCTTCGAGAGCCTTTATACTGGTTTGTAGGAAAGATCCTTACAGAAATTCTAGGAGACCCTTGGCGCGCTGTGGTGATTATGGACTTAGCATCCATATCACTTTTTATTTTCGTTATATGGAAAACGGGAATGAAAAGCTATTTTTTTGTTGTTCTGATACTAAGTCCAATGATTCTTCTAGGCTTTTCAAACATACATCGCCAGCTGATTGCGTTCTTGGTTTGGATATTTATTGAACGAATTACCTTTGGTAAGTCCATGATCAGATCCGCACCGTTGCACTTGATCCCATTTTTAATCCATAGTTCGATGGGACTCATGTCTTTCGTTTATTTTATAGCCCAGGGCGTGGGAAAGAAGCAGTGGAAATTCGTAGGCGCGACAACAATTGTGTCTATGATGTTTGTTATTTTATTCAGCGATGTTGTCCTATCATTGTTCCGCGGCGGCGGAGAAATAACGACGAGCGTTACTCTATATGTCGGTTGGGCTATCATAATATTTGGCCTAATACTTTCGGTCCGAAACAACCCTATCGAACTCATTGTCTTTTTTCTTGTAGGATGTGGGATCGCACTTTTTTTATTCTCTGCTTCAGCCGAAACAAGCGGATCCCGTTTTTTCATGCTGATTATTACCACAACAGTCGTATGGCTGGTGGCAAGCAACAAGTTGGCGTCAGATGAACTTCGGGTGAGAATTTTGCGCGTTACAGCAGCGTTAGTGATCTGCATCCCAACATTTACGTCAGACTTCTCTCAGGACATCTTGTGGGCGACTGCGCGCGGCCTGCCTTACGGAGTAGATCAGTGAAAGCCCTTGTAGCATTTTATGCTTCCCCGGATCGCGGATCGGAGTACCGGTCCGGGTGGGAGTTTATCAAATTTGCAGCAAAGCGTGGTTTCGACATTGCGATCGTGGCTGACCTCGAACATAACATGCAGGCCGATGACAGCAACGCTGCAGCGCTCGGGATTAAAATAGTACAGATCGGTTCGCCCGTTCGAAGCCAAGCCCAGCTTTACCGATGGTCGGATTTCTGGGTGCAGCAGGTATGGCACCGCAGGGTAGCCGGCTGGATCAGAAACAACGCCCCTGATCTGCAGGTTCTATGGGTCCAAAACGGAGCTCAGCCTTGGCTGCCGATAAAAGGCTATCTCGGATTGTCGCCATTTTTGGTGTGGGGCCCGGTTGGAGGCGGGGACGCGCCTCCCGCAAACTATCTCCACAAAATGCCGTTTCTGGATGCCTTGAGAGAACGGCTCAGACATCGGCTCCAGCTCCAACAATTGAGACGAAAAGTGTCGCACATATCAAAGTGTTCGGAAACGGTAGTTGTGCCTATTGCGCGCACAGTCGAGGCGCAGTCGCTGCTCTCGGACCAGCCCGTATTCGGCCGCCCACCCGTCATTCCCGAAATACTTTGGCCATTGTCCGCCACAGCAAGCCATAAGCAGGCGTCGACGTCACCGACCTTCATCTGGGTCGGTCAGGACCTCCCGCGGAAAAACCTCAATATGGCAATTGAATTGTTTCTGAGACTGAAAGAACAACATTTCCCCAAAAGCACGCTTGAAATATTTGGTACACGGCGTGATTTAAATATCGATCCTTCAATAAAATTTCATGGATGGGTTAGCAAGATAGAGTGGGGCAAGTTTGCATCGAACGGAGTGCTCCTGCTTACATCTTATAGAGAAGGACTACCTTCAGTTATCTTGGAAGCGATGGAATCTGGACTTTATTGTATAAGTACAAACATAGGATCTATTAGTTCGTTGAATAGTAGTAGGATTTATATACTGTCAATGACAGATTATCCAAACGTATTGGATTACGAAATAGAAAATATTTCAATACAATTGAAAGCTCACTTGAGCAACGTGAATATCGTCTCTCAGGAAACGACCTTTGATAATATATTAGATTCTTATCTACAGCAGGAAGGCGTTATATGAATAACGATAAATATTGTATATGTGGGCAGATTTTTCATTTCGATTCGTATAGCAAAAACTTTCATAAAGGAGTCTGCGTATCTTGCGGATCTGTCCATTTTGTAGATTTGAATAAAAATGCATGCTCTAGTATCTTCTCGTATGATTCGATGGATAAAAAATATGGTGATCTGTCCTATTTGAACAGTGGCCAGATGCGATGGTCGCATGAGATAATAATGAAGAATCTTAAAAATACTGATAGACGTGTACTTGAAATAGGTTGTTTTAATGGTTTCTTTGTGAAAGCCATGAGAGGTTTTGCAATAGATGCCTATGGTTTTGATTTAAATTCTAAAGCAATTGCTAAGGGAAGGTCTAACTATGATATCCAGAATATTCTCTTCGATAATCTGGAATCGGCTTATGGTCAGGGTCCATTTGACGATATCATAATGGTCGATGTGTTGGAGCACATTGACGATGCCGATGGTTTTCTTAAGGAAGCGATACGGCACCTTGGGGCTAATGGTCGAATAGTTGTTGCCGGACCTATTGCGGATCGGTACTTCCTCGACAAGACTGATTTTCCGCCACATCATCTTTGGAGATTTAGCCGGAAGGGTCTTCGGTTGTTGGCTGAGAAAAACGGTCTGACACCAGATACTTGGGACGTCCAATATGACTTTTCGCTGTTCTTGCGGAACGCTTTGGGCCGGATCGTAAACGGATTTAGCAAGCGTGAGTATTATGGCGAAGGGCCTTCAGTGACAGACGATAGGGTCCCGCGCGTCGTACTTTTAACCGTCGATACTATCAGAGCGATCACAACGCCTATATTGACGAGACTGGATCTCCCTTATTGCTCTGCTGTCGTAGTAATGGAAAAGCCTTGATGATTTTCATTTGCTTAAATTGAATGTATTCTGATTTCTACTAGTTTGAAATAGTGAGAAATAGCACGTGTTTATGAAGTTAGTTTATTCAAACATACGAGACAAGGTTTTTTCATTGATGGAGATTATACTTGGCAGCCCCGGTTTTCGACGCTGCGATATTGTGTACCGCGTGAAGGAGAAGTGAATTGAAGCTGGCAGTTATCGGGTCGGTCGGTGTCCCTGCTAAATATGGCGGCTTTGAGACACTCGTCGAAAATCTAGTCCGCTATCATGAAGTGCGTTCAATCGAATGTGAGATCGTCGTGTATTGCAGTGGGAAGGCTTATGGGGAGCATCGTTCGCAGTTCCACCAAGCATCCTTGAAATATATCCCGCTAAACGCAAACGGTGCGCAGAGCCTGCCTTATGACGTACTGTCGATGTTCGACGCATGGCGAGCCGGGGTAGATGTTATCCTGATTTTGGGCGTGTCTGGCGCAATTGCGATCCCTTTGCTGCGCCTGTTCACATCAACAAAGATTGTAACCAATGTCGACGGCATCGAATGGAAACGTGAAAAATGGAAAGGACTGGCTCGTACATTTCTCCGTTTTTCGGAATATATCGCCTCAAAATGGTCGCATGTAGTAATTGCAGACAATGACGAGATCAGCCGACATATCACAACAGCCTATGGTGTTGCCTGCAGCGTCATTCCTTATGGCGGTGATCATGTACTTGCGACCCCGGCCGGCGGCGCAGACCCGCTCGACCTGCCTCGGCAATATGCACTTTCGATTTGCCGAATCGAGCCCGAAAACAATATCGCGATGATTTTAGAAGCGTTTTCCCGGCAAACGGCAATTCCTATTGTCTTGGTCGGAAACTGGGGCGGAAGTGCGTTTGGCAGGGAGCTTCGCGAAAAATTTGGCAGCGTGCCGCATCTGAATTTACTCGACCCGATCTATGCCCCCGAAACGCTGCGCGCGCTACACGACGGTGCCACCCTCTATATCCATGGCCACTCGGCAGGCGGCACCAACCCTTCCCTGGTCGAAGCTATGCATTGTCATTCCACTATTCTCGCCTTTGATTGCAGCTTCAATCGTGCGACAACCGAAGACAGGGCTTGTTTTTTCGCAAGTACGGAAGGGCTAACCGATTTGCTAGCTCGCGTGTCGGCTGGCGAGCAAGTCTCGCAACGCGGCGTCCTCAAAGAGATCGCTAATCGGCGCTATCGATGGGAGGTAGTATCTCGACAATATTTCCAAATAGTTGGATGCGCCAGTTCTCCTCTAGAACAGGCTCGGGTGTCGAATACAGCAAACAAAAAACTCGGCCGAAAAATGGAGACTGAAGATGCGTAAAGGTATAGTTCTGGCCGGCGGGTCGGGTACGCGCCTGCATCCGTTAACACTACCGGTCAGCAAGCAGCTGATGCCGATATATGACAAGCCGATGATCTATTATCCGTTGTCGGTCCTGATGATGGCAGGAATCAGAGATATACTGATCATCACAACACCCCAGGACCAAGCTGCTTTCCAAACTCTCCTTGGGACAGGAGAGAAGTGGGGAATTTCAATTTCCTATGCTGTTCAACCAAACCCCGACGGCCTCGCCCAGGCATTTCATATCGGTGCAGATTTTGTAAACGGCAACCCATCAGCGCTGATATTGGGCGACAACATATTTTACGGGCACGGACTTCCCGAGCTGCTCCACAGTGCGGACCAACGCGAAACAGGCGCTTGTGTTTTCGCCTATCAGGTTCGCAATCCCGAGGATTATGGTGTTGTGGCTTTCGACAATTCCGGGCAAGTAATAAGCTTGGAGGAAAAACCAAAGAAGCCCGCTTCAAACTGCGCGGTGACTGGGCTTTACTTTTACGATGAAACTGTGGTCGACCGGGCGCGCGATTTGAAACCCTCGGCCCGCGGTGAGCTGGAGATTACGGATCTCAACCGTCTTTATCTCGACGACCAGTCGCTTTCGGTTGAAATGATGGGTCGCGGCTTTGCCTGGCTGGATACCGGAACGCATGCTTCGCTCCTGGATGCGGGAACTTACGTCCGTATCACCGAGGAACGACAAGGTCTGAAAATCTGCTGCCCTGAGGAAATTGCCTGGAGGCTGGGGTTCATCGACAATGCCCAGCTAGCAAACATTGCCAGCCCCTTGTGTAAATCGGGTTATGGCGAATATCTGCTCCGGTTGCTAGAGCAGTCATGAAGTTCAGCGAAACCGGCATTCCCGGCCTTCAAATCATCGAACCCACCGTGTTCGGCGACGACCGGGGATTTTTCATGGAAAGCTGGAATGCCGATGCTTTTAGCAAGGCAGGGTTGGATCTGAATTTTGTGCAGGATAATCACTCGCGCTCGGCCAAGGGCGTACTGCGCGGACTGCACTTCCAAAATCCCATGCCACAAGGCAAATTGGTGCGTGTGGTACATGGAGCAGTTTGGGACGTCGCAGTAGACTTGCGGCAAAGCTCCCCAACTTTCACCAAATGGTTTGGTATCGAGCTTTCAGCCGCTAACAAACGCATGCTTTGGGTTCCAGTCGGATTTGCGCACGGCTTTCTCACGCTTCAGGACGACACCGACTTCCTTTACAAGTGCACTGGCTCGTATGAGCCCAAGTTTGAGCAATCGCTTGCATGGGACGATCCCACCGTTGGCATCGATTGGCCGCTTGCAGGAATCTTGCCTCAGCTATCCCAGAAAGACATTATGGGCGTTCCATTGGCTAACTCGAACGTGTTTGCATGAAGGCTCTGATTACTGGAGCTGCGGGACAGGTGGGAAAAGCACTGGTTGCGTCGGCGCCTGAAGGTTGGGACGTTGTCGCATTAGACCGCACTGGCTGCGATCTCGCCAGCAACGAGTCGATTCAACGTGCAATAGATGCCCATAAGCCTGACCTGCTTTTCAACGCCGCTGCATATACGGCGGTCGATCGTGCAGAAGACGAAGAAGCGCTTGCTGTTGCAATAAATGGTACGGCCCCTTCGATCCTATGCGATGCCTTGGCCAACACCGGAGCTCGACTTGTCCACATATCCTCGGATTTTGTGTTCGATGGAGAAGGCTCCAAGTCTTGGCGGCCGGATGCAACACCTCGTCCGCTGAGTGCATATGGTCGGTCGAAAGCCGCCGGAGAAATTGCCGCCGGTCCGGACGCGCTGATTGTCCGGACAAGTTGGGTTTACGCCGCCGGAGGATCCAACTTCGTAAGGACAATATTGCGGCTCGTTCGGGAGCGGGTCGAACTGCGCATCGTTGCAGACCAGTTCAGTGCGCCTACATGGGCCAAGGGCTTGGCAGACACATTGTGGGCGTTGGCATTGCGCGATGTGCGCGGCATTTGGCATCATTGCGACAGCGGGATCGCGAGCTGGTATGACTTTGCTGTAGCCATCCAAGAAGAAGCCGTCGCATTGGGTCTTTTGGATCGAGAAATAGCCATTGTGCCGATTTCTACCGGCGATTACCCATTGCCTGCTCGCCGTCCTGCCTTTTCATTGCTGGATGCCAGCGCAACAAGAACCCTTTTGGCGGACGGCCACACTCATTGGCGTATTAACCTGCGCCGGATGCTCGACGAGGAGAAGAAAATTGGGCGACTGTAACAGGCGACTTTTAGTAACCGGTGGCGCCGGATTCATCGGTGCAAATTTTGTACATTACTGGCGCCGCACCTATCCAGGCGATGCGCTAACGGTAATTGATGCGCTGACTTATGCCGGCAATCCGGCAAGCATTTCCGACGTGCCGGATGTGGACCTCGTGAAAGGTAATATATGCGACACGCATCTCGTCGAACAAACAATGCGTGAACGGCAGATCGATACTATTGTCCATTTCGCTGCCGAAAGTCATGTCGACCGGTCGATAAACGCTCCGGATCTGTTCATTGAAACCAATATTGTCGGAACGCACAGCTTGCTAAAGGCGGCGCGGAATGTTTGGCTTGAAGGTTCAGGCAATCAGCACCTGTTCCACCACGTCTCAACAGATGAAGTTTACGGGTCGTTAGGGCCCGCAGATGCGGCCTTTTCAGAAACAACGCCATACGCCCCCAATTCACCATATGCAGCATCCAAAGCAGCGTCAGACCACATGGTGCGTGCTTACTTTCACACATACGGCCTTCAAGTGACGACCAGCAACTGCTCCAACAATTATGGTCCTTACCAGTATCCGGAAAAGCTGATTCCTTTATTTTTGATAAACGCCTTATCGGGCAGACTGCTTCCTGTGTATGGCGACGGCATGAATGTCCGCGATTGGCTTCACGTCGTTGACCATTGCCGGGGCATTGAAGCCGTCATATCCAACGGCAAGACTGGAGAAACATATAATATCGGCGGCGGCGAGGAACTACCGAATCTGGCTGTGATCGAAAAGATTTGCACTGGCGTCGACGCAGCCTTTGCGCGCGACCCCGCACTGGCGGCACGATTTCCGGATGCACCGGCTTCCAAAGGACAGAAAACAGCCACGCTGAAGACTTTTGTAGAAGATCGAAAGGGTCATGACCGTCGATACGCGATTGACGAAACCAAGGCGCGATCGGAAATTGGGTTTGAGCCGATTTTTAGTTTTGAAGATGGCTTGGCGAGCACACTTGATTGGTATCTTTATAATGAAGCTTGGTGGCGTCCATTATTAGGGGTTCGGACCCGATAAGCGGATTCCAGGAGTCACTGGTTGCATTTCAATGGGTACTGTGCGGACGCGCTGGCGATAATGGGCTCGTTCTGTTTTCAGATCTTGAATGGTCTCGGATCTGGCCGCTGCTTCCGTTCAATGACAAGGGTGCGCGTCGCGCTGATGAGCGTCGTGTGTTGTCGGGGAATCATCCCTGCGTTGCAAAATCGCAGTCGGTGGGGTGACTGTCCGCCCGTCTGTGGTCCCGAGAGGACGCCAGACAAACGCTTTGGGCAAAACGTGGGATGGGCGCTTCATCGACGAGCATCTGTGTCAAGATACATCGGTCGACCGGGGGCGCAAAAGGGAAGCCTTGACTAACGATATTGGCCCGACACGCGGGAAGCACAACCGAGTCATGAGCTTTCTGAATTTTTTGGACGAAGAGCTATTAGGCGATTCTCGTTTGGTCTATGCATTAGGTCGAAGCTGAGTTGAATTCTGATTTGGGCGGCTCGTTGACGGCCTGATGACGGTTGAAATAAGGTGTCTTGGCGGTCATCCGTCCATGGGCTACCACGGCATCAGGACATCAGTTTAATGCGTCGCGCCAGAGAATTACAGTCATGGCCGGAACGAGTGCTACGGCCCAATAAATAACCAATCCCGCTGGCCAGCCAAACCGCGCCTGCAGGTGATGATGCAGATGGTCGCGATCTGCCGACATCGGCGAACGACGTTGACGGATTCGCTTATATGCGAGGCGAAATGAGTCCAGCACAGGCACAATAAACAATAGGACCAATTCGTCAGCCGAAATTGCACGGACTGTATCTATTCCAGGCGTATTGTAAGTCATAATCGCGAAAAGGCCTAGGGAGCAGGCTATCGCATAAGCACCGCCATCACCCAAAAACAGGCGGCCTTTTAAGTTGAAAAGGAGCAAGATCGCAAGGCAACATCCAAACAACCCCATGATCGGCAACAGTGCCGGCGCTGCTCGCAAGCTGAGAATCGCCAGCCAGCCAAGCGAGAGACCCAAAACTAGGCCGTTCTTTCCATCCGCCATGTTAACGGCGTTTATCAACCCGACACAGCATATGACGGTAAACACAATCGCTAGCCACCAAGTCCCGAGGCCCAACGAAAACTTCGGCGTGGTGAAATCAAGTACCCTCACATTGAACGTCGGATCGATTGCTGCAGCAGCGGCGAATATCGAGAAGGAAATTACTAACCTGAGCCGTGGTGAGAGGGTGTGCCGATCATCAGCCAAGCCTACGGTCGCCATAGAGGCAATACATCCGCACCAGATAAACAAAGTGCCGAACCATCGTTCCGAAGCGTCCACGAAAACGTGAAAGATTGAAGCCGGCACAAAGACGAACAGAATAACCAATCCACCCATAAGGGGCGTCGCATCTTTGTGCTGTTTACGTCCTTCCGGGATATCCATCAGGCTGAACGAGCTACAAATCAGCTTGGCATTCAAGCAAAGCAGCAACGTTGTTAATGCGCAAAAAGAAAGTAACGCAGCAAATTTCGCATCAAGCATATTTGAATTTCTATCTGTTTCGGGCACACAATCTGCGGCTCGCGGCTCTTATTCGCTCTCCGATGAGAGGTCTAGGAATTATTGCTGTCGCTGCCTCGCGTAGAAGTGCCCAGCTGTCCCCACCAAGTATGCGCCGTCGAAAAAGCGTAACATGGGTGTTTACCAACTATCTATGATATAAATTAACCCCCCTCCACCATTCTTCCCTAACCGCGCATGTTTGCCCTGCATTCTCCATGTGCTCATCGAACAACAGATATTGGAGGAAATATGTCGCCAGATGCTGCACTTGTCGTTTTCACGTCGCTTGGCTTTGCATCGATTTTTCTGGCACTGGTTATCGGCATCACCGGGCATGAGCCAGCCGATCTGGTCACCGGCATTTCCAACATGACGCCGTCGGCCCGCCGTCAGGCGCAGTTTGAGCAGCTCGACTATATGACGCGCATCGCCGACGAAGCGATCGAGGCGCGCCGGCTGGGCAAGCGCGCCCCTTTCACGCAGGACAGTTTCTAAACTTCAAATTCGCGCCGACAATCTCTGGTCCCGCGCGTTTAGCGGCCGTGCCTCGCCCCCCCGGCACGGCCGCTTTTCTTTGCCTGTTTACTGTTCACGAACACGCTCGCCGTCATTCCGGCCCTGACGCGGTACCCGCGCCGGACGCTCAGGGCGAGGGGGAGGTGCTGCACGCGGTGCGGGCACATCTGACTGCGCTGACGGCGATGGTGCAGCCTGCGGTGGCGGAGGCTGGCGGAAGCTGCGACCGTCGCCTCGGCCCCTGCGCTGGCCCATATCGGGTTGAGCGTCTCGGGGAACGCGAACCGCGCGCTGGCCGTCACTGCCGCGCCGATTGGGTCGGCCATAGCCATCGCCACGATCGCGGCCCCGACCCGGGCGCTCTACGGCCTCTGGATTGGGCGTTGGCACCGCATCGGCACCACGGCCATCGCCGCCGCGCCATTGGTCATTGCGGCTCCGTCTCCCTTCGCCCCGCCCGCGGCGATAATCATCGCCATCGCGTACGCGTCCGCCATTGCGTTCCGGCCAGCCTATCGCGCCGGGTGTTGCACTGTCGGTGTAGCCGCGCCCGCGACCACGATGATTTCCATCGCGATGCCGTCCGCGATTTTCGCGATACCAATGGTGCCGCTTCTCACCCCAATAGCGCCGATGATGATCGCGCATCGGATGGCGGCGACCGTAATTATCGAAGAGATAATAGCCGTGGCCCGGATACCAGAAGCTGTCATACCAACCGCCGCCATAGCCTATATTGTAAAAGCCGCTGCGATAGTCGCAGTCATAATAGCTGTCATAGCCGCCATAGGGGTCGCAATAGTAATCGTCATAATAGCCGTCGCTGGCATAGCCGAGACCGACGTCATAGACACAGCCCGACAGCGCGGTTCCCGCCGCCGCCAAGGCCGCGAAGCGAAGCAACGCCTGCTTGGTAAAATTCGTCATGATCTGCACCCCTTTTGAACCGCGCCGGCCGCCATTTCGTTCCATCGACTCAGCGCAACGCTTTACCGTGCTTTCAGGATTATGGCGCATGAGTTGAATTGCATGTGAATGTTGTTGTTGGCTGCCGTTCAGGAATGGCACAGGGACGAGCCGCTTGCACCTTGCTGACATTGGTGGCAGTAAGATTTTAACCGCACAGTTAAACAGGATCGTACCAACATGGCCCTTGCCCATAGCGAAGCCGCCAACCCGCATTGGACGCCGCGCAAGAAGATCGGCGACCTGTCGCATATTCCGGGTGAGAACGGCCCGCCGATTATCGGCACGACCTTGCGCGTGTTGCGCGACCCGCCGGGCTATGGCGCCCATATGGTGAACACCTATGGTAAGGTGTTCCGCACCAACGCCTTCGGCAATCCCACGATCTCGATGGTCGGGGCGGAGGCGAATGAGTTGATGCTGTTCGACCGCGACAGGCTGTTCTCGTCGGAGCAAGGCTGGGGCCCGGTGCTCAACCTGCTGTTCCCGCGCGGGCTGATGCTGCTCGATTTCGACCATCACCGCATGGATCGCCGCGCGCTTGGCATCGCCTTTAAGCCCGAGCCTATGCGCGCCTACACGCAGGACATGAACCGCATATTTGCCGGGCAGCTAAAAGGCTGGCGCGGCGATATGCTCTTCTATCCGGCGATCAAGCAGTTGACGCTCGACGTTGCCGCAGAAAGCTTCCTCGGAATCCCGCTGGGGCCGGAGGCGGACAAGATCAACAAGGCCTTTGTCGACATGGTGCAGGCATCGGTCGCGCCAATCCGCGCGCCCATTCCCTTCACTTCGATGGGCCGCGGGGTTGCGGGACGCAAATATCTGATCGACTATTTCGGTCCACAGATCGAGGAGCGCCGCCGCAACGAAAACCGGCAGGATATGTTCAGCCAGTTCTGCCGCTCGAAGCGCGAGGACGGTGAATATATGTCCGATGGCGAGCTCATCGACCATATGAACTTCCTGATGATGGCGGCGCATGACACGATCACATCTTCGGTCACATCGATGATATGGTATCTGGCGAAGCATCCGGAATGGCAGCAGAGGCTGCGCGAAGAATGTCTTTCGATCGCACCTGCCGGTGCGGACATCGCCTTTGCCGATCTCGATAAATTCGAGCTGACTGAATATGCCTTCAAGGAATCGCTGCGGCTGATTTCCCCCGTGCCATCGATTCCGCGCCGGGCGTTACGCGATTTCGAATTCATGGGCTATCACATCCCCAAGGGCACCGCCGTCAGCATCAGCCCCGCCTATGTCCATGTGATGGAAGAATATTGGCCCGACCCGATGACCTTCGATCCGATGCGCTTCAGCCCCGAAAATTCGAAAGGCCGCCACAAATATGCATGGGTGCCGTTCGGCGGCGGCGCGCATATGTGCCTTGGGCTGCACTTTGCCTATATGCAGATGAAGCTGTTCATGCACCATTTGCTGACCAGTGTTCGCGTGGAGATTGCCGCAGGCTATGAACCCGAGTGGCAAGCCTGGCCTATTCCGAAGCCGAAGGATGGGTTGAAGGTGCGGATGACACCACTCTAGCTTGCAAGCACAGCGCGATGCCCTATGGGTCGCGGGCATCGCATGGCCTTTGTTCAGGAATCAGATTGGGAGGGCGGTGCGCTTAGGCGGCGCGGCATTGGCCTTGCCATCGCGCTTCTGCTTGAGGCGCTGTTCATCATTGCGATACTGTCGCTGAGTATGCGCTCGGCCGGGCCGGAGGCGGGCAGGCGCGGCCTCAGCACTTTCGCTCTGGAGGCCGAAGCAGAGTCTGCTTCGGCGGACAGGAGCGAGACCGAAACGCCGGTCGCCAAGGAACAGAAACGCAACTTCAACCCGCCCATCCCCAAAGCATTGCTGCCGCCGGTCAACCCGGTCAAGGCGCCGCCGCCCAGCCCCGATTTCATCAAGGTCAGCAAGTCCGAATTCGACGCGATGGACCTCTCCAAACTCCCCGCCAGCGGCAGCGCCGGGGCGGGCGACGCGACGGGCAGCGGTCAGGGCAACAAAGGCCTGATGGGTCCGGGCCTCGGCCCCGGCGGCGCGCAGCTTTACCCGGTCGCATGGTTGCGCGAACCCTATGACAGCGAGCTGCGCCCCTATCTCGCCGCCGCAAGAAGCATCCCCAACGGCGCCACCGCCGACATCGCCTGCCGCATGATCGAACATAACCGCGTCGAAAACTGCCAGATCATCGGCGAAAACCCGCGCGGCACCGGGCTCGCCCAGGCGCTGCGCAAGGCGGCATGGCAGTTTCTGGTAAAGCCGCCGCGCATCGACAACAAGCCGCAGCTTGGCGTGTGGGTGCGGATACATTTCGACTTCGGAGTGAAGGAGGTTGAGGGCGATGGGGACTCGCAGGTCGAATAGCCCAGCCGGCTGAAACTAGAAGAGCTGTTCTCGATGCCTACGCAGGCACTTCTTGCGCTTCGCGTAACCGCTGCAATGAGTCCAACTCATCTGCCAGTTTATGCTGCGCGTGGTAAAGGTCTACTTTCGCTTGCAACGTCATCCACATTTCGGGCGAGGTCCCAAGTACATAGCCGAGACGAACGGCCATTTCTGGACTAACCCCACGACGACCGTTCAGCACCTGATTAACTGTAAAACGAGATACGCCGAGTGCAGTTGCCAAGGCATCTTGCGTAACGTTCATTCCGTCCAATACCCTCGCACGCAAAACGTCGCCGGGCGACGGGGGAGGAAAATTGCGTTCACTGGTCATAGTTCTCATTCATTCAGTTTGATGTTGAAAGCTCCGAAGCCTTCGACCCACTCAAAAAGGAGCCACCAGCGCTGATCTACCGGAATCTTCCAGACCGATCCGCCGTGGTGAGTAAGGTCGACGAACATGAAATGCACGTCTGTCCATGACAGCATGGCCGTAAGCAAATCTGCTTTGAGCGCTATATTGACGGCGTCGTGGCGCGGTAAGCCGACAATACGGCCATGCCTTTGTGCTTGGGCGACCCGAAGGTCGGAGATTCGATTGATCAATTTTTCCTCCATCGTGAACCGGAATAATTTTGGCCGAGCTGAACACTCGGACGATTCCGGCTGACGGAGGAGGGCAGCCTGTCCATAACATGAAACCAAGCACCCATTCACGCGTTGAGGGCGGAGTTGCAAAGGCCGCAGGACCCTCGATCCTGCGGTAAATAACCCTAGATTGTATTTCCGGTAATATCTTGTCGTCGAAAAACTCGGCGAAACAGTCGGAATCTAAAATGTCGATTTCTGAAAGCCCTGAAACGATAAGTTCCAGAATGCCATACCGCTCGTTCTTTGACAGATATCGAATGGCCAAACTGCGATGCTGTCCGTCTACAATAGCAGAACGCTCGATGCCGTTCTTCAAATCAAATAAGGTTGAAGGCTTTAGATCTACATGAAGAGCGTCCGGTTTCGCCAGATCATCGAAAAGGCGCCAAAAATTTCGTTGCGAGGCGACAAGGCGATTGAGGTCGGCGTCCAAAAACACGCGATTTGCCGAACAAAACGCCAGTTCCGAGGCACTCAAATCTTTCGAGGATACATACCGTGAGACTAGCGCCTGAAGCGCGGCAATCTTACCGGGCCTACTCGAACCGACAGTCCACGCAGACGCAACCGCCGTATCTGCCTGTCTCGCAAAGCGAGAGGTATCGAAAAGAATTTGATCATCGGCCATAGTCACAATGTAAACATCAGCATTACATATTTCAAGTCGCTAGTTTGCTTTTTTTGCGGTCACCTTGCACTTAACCTTCGCGCCTTAAATCCTGCCATTTGTTTCACGCGAAGGACGCGAAGATTAAGAAGGGGGCGGATGACAATCGCGACGTCCTTCGCGCCTTCGCGTGAAACAATTTGGCGCTATCGTTGAAATTTTGATGAGGCTCGCGTGGCGCGCTACCCACCCAGCGCGGCTTTTGGCTCTGTTCGGGGAACAGAGCTGCTGCGCTCCCCTCCCGCCTGCGGGAGGGGAATCAAGCCAGCCTACCTCCGCGACGCAATCCACGCGTCCACCTGCTCTTCGAGCACATCAAGCGGCACCGGCCCTGACTTCAGCACCGTGTCATGAAACCCGCGCACATCGTACTTCGCGCCCAACGCCTTTTGCGCCTTGTCGCGCAGTTCGCTGATCTTCAACCGCCCGACCATGTAAGCCGTCGCCTGGCCCGGGAAGATGATGTAGCGTTCGATCGCCTTGACGATCCCGCCGGGCGCATCCGCTGAATTGTCCTCGACATATTTGATCGCCTGTTCGCGGGTCCAGCGTTTGTGGTGGAGGCCGCTGTCGACCACCAGCCGGATCGCACGGTGGAGTTCGAGCTGCAACCGCCCGAAATCGCGCGCCGGGTCGGTGTAAAGGCCCATGTCCTTGGCAAGCTTCTCCGAATATAGCCCCCAGCCTTCGCTATAGGCCGTCACGCCGCCGAATTTGCGGAAGGCGGGCACGTCCTTCAACTCGGTCTGGATCGCAAGCTGCAAATGGTGGCCGGGGACGCCTTCATGATAGAAAAGTGCGTCGACCTCGGTCAGCGGCATGTCCGCCATATTGTAGAGATTGGCATAATAGGTGCCGGGACGCGACCCATCTGGCGCGGGGCGCTGGTAAAAGGCCTTGCCCGCCGACTTTTCCCGGAAAGCCTCGACACGCTTCACCACCAGCGGTGCCTGCGGCAGCACGCCGAACCATTTTGGCAATAACGGGTTGATCGCGTCATAGGCCTTTTGCGTTTCGGCCAAGTACAGCGCCGCGCCCTCATCGCCCTGAGGCGCGTAGAATTTGGGATCGGTGCGCATATAGTTGAAATAGGCCTTGAGGTCGCCCTTCACGCCCATCTTCTTCTGGACCGCCTGCATCTCCTTATGGATACGCGCGACCTGCGCGAGGCCCAGTGCATGGATCTGGTCCGGCGTCATGTCGGTTGTGGTGTAGTTGGCCAGCCGCTCGGCATAATAGCCGGAGCCATCGGGGAAACGCCAGACGCCGTCATCGGTACTCGCGACCTTTTCCTGGCTCGTCATTTCGGCGATCAGCGCCTGATAAGCAGGCTGCACCGAGCTGGTCAGCGCCAGCGCGGCATCGGCAATGAGCAGGTCTTTTTCCACCTGGCTGATTGCAAGCTTGGCAACCTTGCCCTTGAAATCGGCGAATAGCGGCGCATCGGGTCCGTCACCGAAAGGCGCGCCGGTAGTGACATTGCGTGCGTCGCTGATGACATAGGGATAGACCCATTTGGGCGGCATGATGCCCTTGGCAGCGCGCGTCTTCGACGATTCGATAGCATCGTCCATGAGCGCGCCGAGACCATAGAGGCGGCTGATATAGGCCCGCGCATCGGCCTTGCTGTCGATGCGGTGGATGTTGATAAGGAAGGCTGGAATCTGGCTCTGCGCGCCATTCATCTGATCGAAGACATAGCCATAGTCGTTATATTTATAGGCCGCATTGGCGCGTTCTGCCTGCTTTTCGAACAGGCGGAAGGACAGGGCATTTTCCGGCGACAGCTGTGCCGGATCGAACCGGGCGCGCAGCTCCTTCAGCGCCGACTGGTTCGCGGCATTGGCCCGCGCCGCGGCGGCATCGGAAAAATCGTCCCACCGTCCATAGTCGGCATCCTTGATCCCGCGAAAGGATTTGCTGAGCGGCGAACGGGCAAGCTGCTCTGCATCCTGTTCCTCGAAAAAGGCCTTTATCGCCGCATTCTGATCGGTTTCAGCAACCGCTGCGGGGGCAGGCGTTTGGGCGAAAGCAGGGGTAGCGACGCTCGCCAACGCGAGGGCAAAAAGGGCATTAGGTGTCAGGCGCATTTGTCTCTCCGAATTTTCTGAATGACGGAGGTGTAACAGGCATCGCGCCAGGGTGAAGACAATATGTTGCGTCTTGTCGAAAGCTTGCATGCTTTTGACGAACGGTCGATGCGCCACTGACACTCTGTTTGGCGGCCTGTATGTGCCAGATTTTATCACGCAAAGGCGCAAAGACACGAAGAAGGTTCGCGCGAAGCGCCTTTTCGATTATGTTGACCAATCAAGATGAGCCGTCGGACTAAGTGCCTGCGGCGCTTTTTTCTTACCTTTGCGTCTTTGCGTCTTTGCGTGAAACTAAATTGGCGCGACCGTTCATCTCAAGCATAAGATCGAGAAAAACAGCCGCCATCAGCCGCTATTTCTCAGCGCCGTCGCGATGGCGTTGATCGTTAGCTGGATGCCTTCGCCTATGCGCTCGTCGGCTTCGCCCGCGCGGTGGCGCTTCATCAGCTCGATCTGGAGCAGGTTCAGCGGCTCGATATACGGCAATCGGAGGCGGATAGAGGCGGCGAGAGCCGCGTGGGCGTCGAGAAGGTGACTTTGACCGGTGGCATCGAGCAGGCTGTCGCGTGCCGCGTGCCAGCCGTCCTTGATGCGCCCGAACAGCGCGTCGCCCAGCGTGCGGTCTTCGACCAGATCCGCATAATGCGCGGCGATCCCCATATCCGACTTCGCCAGCACCATTTCCATATTGGCGAGGATGGTCTGGAAATAGGACCATTCGTCCGCCATCGCCTTGAGCAGCCCCTTGTCGGCAAAACCTGCCAGTGCCTGCCCGGTGCCAAACCAACCGGGCAGCATTACGCGCGCCTGCGCCCAGCTGAAAACCCAGGGGATGGCGCGCAAGTCCTCGATCCGGTCCGATGCGGTGCGGCTCGACGGGCGCGAGCCGATTTTGAGCGTCGCGATTTCGCTGATCGGCGTCATCTGGCGGAAGAATTGGCGGAAGCCTTCGGTGCCGTAAACCAGGTCGCGATAGTGCGTGAAGGCGCTGGCCGACAGCTCCGCCATCGCCGCCTTGAAGCGTGCGGCGTCGGCCTGATCGAGCGGACCGCTCGACAATGTAGCCAGCATCGTTGCGGACGCCATTGTCTCAAGGCTCGTTACCGCATTGTCGACGGTGCCATATTTGGCAGCGATGACTTCGCCCTGTTCGGTGATCCTGATGCGTCCCTGCACCGTGCCTTGGGGCTGTGCGAGGATTGCGCCGAAGGCCGACCCGCCGCCGCGCCCGACCGCGCCGCCGCGGCCGTGGAACAGCTGCATCGCGACACCGGCTTCGGCAAAGACAGGCGCAAGCGCGCTCGACGCTTCGTAAAGCTCCCAAGTCGAGGTCAAGTAGCCGCCATCCTTGTTCGAATCCGAATAGCCGATCATCACTTCCTGATGTCCACGCGCCTTTGCCAGCGCGCGCATCTGCGGAATCGCGAAAAAGGAGCGCATCGTGTCGGGCGCGGCCTGAAGGTCGGCAATGGTCTCGAACAATGGCACCGACATGATCGTGGCGCCTGGAGTGCCGTCTTCCGCCACGCGATAGAGCCCCGCCTGTTTCAGCAGCACATAGACTTCGAGCATGTCGGACACGCTTTCGGTCTTGCTGATATTATAGGTGGTGATCGCGCCCCGCCCAAAATCGGCTTGTGCTTTTGCAGCAGCGCGGATGATCGCGAGCTCCTTGGCGGTTTCCTCGCTATAGGCGGTCCATTCGCCCGCCAGCGGGCGGTTGTGCGACAATTCAGCAGTGAGCAGCACCACGCGGCTTTGTTCGTCGAGGCTGGCATAATCTGGCGCAACCCCGGCGGTCTTGAACAGCTCTGCGATCACGCGCTCGTGGACATCGCTATTCTGCCGCAGGTCGAGCGTTGCAAGGTGAAAGCCGAAAATCTCGACACTGCGGATCAGGCGGCCCAGCGCCCCACCGCTCGACAGTGCGCCGTCGCCGTCGCTGGCCAAGCCCGAGGCCACGGTGACAAGGTCGGCGCGCAGTTCGTCGGGGCCTGCATATGGTTCGCCCGACAGGCCCGACGGTCGTGGCGGCTGATCGCCGATCAATTTCACATGCGTTGCAGATAGCCGCGCATAGATGCCCGACAATGCCCGGCGATAGGGCTCGTCGGCGCGGCTTGGCGCTGTGTCGCCGCTTTTCTCGGCGAGTGCGAGAACGGCTTCCGGGGTTTCGCTCATGGCACTCGAAATCGAAATTTCGGCACCAAGCTTGTGAATGCTCTCCAGATAATGCCGGATTGCCGTGCCGCCGTCGCGCGCTATGGCGTAGCGCAGCGTGTCGGCATTGACGAACGGGTTCCCGTCGCGGTCGCCGCCGATCCAGGTACCAAGCCGCACGAAGCCCGGCGGCCTTGCACCCAGCGCCTTCTCCCAGCGCATATAGAGCTTGGGCAGCGCGGTCAGGAACACTTCCTGCATATAGGCACGGGCATTTTCAATCTCGTCGGCAACGAACAGCTTCTCGCGACGCAGCGGACGTGTTTGCCAAAGAAGCGCGATCTGCCGGTAGATTGCCGCATCGATGTCATCACCGTCCGCCGTGCTTGTCTGCCCCTCGTCGCGCATCGCCATCAGCGCCGCAATCCGGTTCTTGTGATCGATAATGCTTTTGCGCCGGACTTCCGTAGGATGAGCGGTAAGGACAGGGACGATGAGGCTGTTTGCCAGCATCGCCATCACTGCATCTACGCTCACCCCCTCGGCCTTCAACCGCTCAAAGGCTTCGGCAACTGTCGCGCCTTCCTCATGCGCGAGGCCCTGTCTGTCTTCGGCAAGGTTGGCCAGCAGCGAGAACAACATGAAGCCACGCACAAAGTTGAGCGTGTCGTCCAGCGAAAGCGCACCGAGGCCCCGGTCGCTTGATTCCGCGCCTTCAACGCCGCGGAAGCGATCGACGCTGGTCGAGCGGATATACTCGGTCTGGCGAAACAGTTTGTCGCCGCCATAGGCGCGGATGACATCGCCCAGCATACGCCCGAGCAGGCGGACGTCGGGGTTTTGCGAAATAGGTTGCGCGTTGGGCCCGTTCATGATGCGCTTTTGTGCACCGCAGCAGCATTTTGCGCAAGAAAATGCGCCCTCACGCTCAAATGAATAGCTATTCCCCGATCAATTGCGACAATCGCTCGAGTTCGGCATTCTGCGCGGCAACGGTATTTGCAATGGGCTTCTGCGCGTCGGTCAATAGCGGCACCAGATTCGAATCGCGATCCCCCTCCCCGGCAATTAACGCATCAAACTCGCGCACCACGGCGACCGAATCGGCGCGGGCCTTGTCGAGGCGGGAGAGTTGAAGATGCGCATTTACCCAACCTTCTGTTCCGGCGGCGCTCCCAGCAGCGCGCGACGCGAGCGCCTGAACCGAAGGCAAATCCCTTTCAAAAGCCGCCCTTGCTGACTGGTGCCGCCTATCCAGGGCATCAACCTTCGCCGCCAGTTCCGTTGGCAGGCCTAAGGGCGCTGGCGGTGCTTGGGGCGCGGGACTGGGGGCCTGATTCTCATAAGGTCGCCGTCCGAGCGAAGGAAATTCGCCCTCGGTCGTGCCACATGCAGCAAGCAGGATGAGCGGCGCGAGACAAAGCGTGGACTTGGCAATTGACATGGTCATTGTCTAAGCCCCTGCCATCACTCGCGCAATAGCGCAGAAAAGGCCGGAAAAGGCGTTGACAGCGAGGAATTCCTGGACTAGCTGCGCCCATTCTTGCGTGGCCTGTCGGGATTCGCCGATTGTAATCACGCGTGAGCAACCGCGCTTCACAAGGGCGCTAAGCTGTAGAAACGGATGAGTTAAAGCCATGTTCGCAATCGTGCGCACAGGCGGCAAGCAATATCGCGTCGCCGCCGGAGACAAGATCGCAGTTGAAAAACTGTCTGGTGAAGCGGGTGACAAGGTATCGCTCGGCGATATCCTTTTGGCCGGTGACGGTGACAAGCCAGCCGATGTAAACGGCCTGACCGTGTCCGCCGAAATCATTGCACAGGAACGCGGCGAGAAGGTGATCGTTTTCAAGAAGCGTCGCCGTCACAATTACCGCCGCAAGCAGGGCCATCGCCAGTCGCTGACGCTGCTGCGTATCCTTGCCGTCGGCAAGGAAGAGAAGAAGGCTGCTGCCCCCAAGGCTGAAAAGGCCGAAGCCGCGCCTGCTGCTGACGCAGCTCCCAAGAAAGCCGCTGCGCCCAAAAAGGCCGCAGCCAAGAAGGAAGCCTGAGCGGCAACGCTCTGAGTAGGAGTTCAGACCATGGCACATAAAAAAGCAGGTGGTTCGTCACGTAACGGTCGCGATTCAGCAGGCCGCCGTCTTGGCGTGAAAAAATTCGGTGGCGAAAGCGTCATTGGCGGCAACATTATCATCCGTCAGCGCGGGACCAAGGTCTATCCCGGTGCCAATGTCGGCATTGGCAAGGACCACACCCTGTTTGCGCTGACCGATGGCCGCGTGCGATTCCACGCCGGCAAGCTTGGTCGCAAATATGTGTCGGTGGATATGCCGGCCATCGCAGCCGAATAAAAACGGACAATCGATGACGGGTTGTCCAGGAGGATGACCCGGAAATCGCGCAAAGCGGTTTCGAACCAAAACAGGGAGACGGGTCGCCCCGCCTCCCTTTCTTTTTACCTCTTTCTCCCTGTTCCAAAGCTCTTCCAAGGGCATGTGTAACATGGCTGTCGTTTTGTCCTGCAAAGGGGCAGCCGAAGAACCGGAGAGAAACAATGTTCGCGAGAACGGAAAGATTATTGTTACGGCCCAGCTGGCCCGAGGACGCTGCCGAACTGCACGCCGCGATCGCCGATGAAGGCATCGTGCGCAACCTCGCGCGCGCGCCCTGGCCCTATACGGTGGAGGACGCGGTCCGCTTCGCCACGCTCGACCATGACGAAAACTATCCTGCCTTCCTGCTGTTGCTGCGGACCGACGGTGCGCCGCGATTGATCGGCGCGTGCGGACTTGGCGAAATAAATGGAGAGGCCGAACTGGGTTACTGGATTGCCAGACCCTATTGGGGTTTGGGCTTTGCCAGCGAAGCAGGCCGCGCTGTTATGAACATTGCCCGGGCAATCGGCCATCGCAAGCTGGTATCGGGCCATTTCACCGATAACCCGGCATCAGGCAAAGTGCTGCGCAAGCTCGGCTTCAAAAATACCGGCAGGATCGAACAACGCCATAGCGCGGGCCGTGGAACCAGCGTTCCCTGCGCGCTTTATGAGCGATCGCTGGAGGAGTCAGGTGAAGATTATATGCCGATGACCCGTCCACCGGCACACAGTATTCGGCAGCACTTTGAGGCGTTGCAGGCGGCCTAAGCGGCTGCCTGTAGCGGTGGTACTACCGTCAGCCTGGCTTTCGCATAGCCTGCACGCCGTGCAGCTATCATTGCCAAATCTGCTTCGCCTTGGGCCAGCAATAATCGGTCGTCCTTGTCCCACGGATGGTAGTTGGGTCGGAAAAATGCAGCCCAGGGTGCCAGAACATTGCGGCCGATGCCGCCACGACCGAAACCCGCACGCATGATTTGCTTCAGCGACCAGAAGAAGCCGTGCCCATCCTGCCGCAACAATTCAATCTGGCCGAGTGTCCGGTTGATGAAGAAGCTCGTGGTGACGGCCAGCATGAAGAAGCTGCGCCACAGATAGCGGCGCGGCGTGCTCCAGTCCTTCGTTGCGTGATTCCACACATCGTAGGCGACGCCCTTATGCTCGACTTCCTCGACTGCATGCCACAACCACAATTCCAGCATATCGTCTTCAACGCCTTCAAGATGATAGCGGTTCTTCAATAGCTCCGCAGCAATGATGGCAGTGAAATGTTCGATGCACATCGTTGCGGTCAGTTTGACGGTATCGCTCGCGTCCGCGAAAAAGGAAACAAAGGCGCGAATTTTCCGGTCGAGCGGTTCGATATCGTAACCGGCATTGGTCAGCGCCCTGTTCATTGCAACATGCTCGCGACTGTGCCCAGCCTCCTGTTCGATGAACGCCTCCACCTCGGGTCTTAACGCGGCAGGCACCCGCTCGACCCACGGCACAAGACTGCGAATCATGAAGGTTTCACCATGTGGGAATACCGCCGACAGCGCGTTGAAAAATGCTGTCGCGTAAGGATCCTGCCGGACCCAGTGGCGCTGCGTCAACGCATCGGTAGCAGCACGAAATTCGCGGGAGACGATGCCCGGTCTGGCATCGGTCGGTACGGTGGTCTGGGTCGCATCCATGCAGCCCGGATAAACGGCCCGCATGAAATTCCGTTTAATGGCGTTGGTTAACGCAGCATAAGGAGTATAAATATGCCTTGATTATTATGCGGTTGCGGGAATTAGGCAGTTAAAACTGGCAAGAACGGAATGTGCCGCCCGACGGTTGACCTTTAGCTTCGAAAGCCGGATAGTTGTTGGCGATGAAAACAGAAAATTCAAAGGTCGTGAATATCAAGGACGCGGCAATCCCGCGCCGGTTGAGCCCCGAAGCAAGCCGCATGGCGGCACTGGAAGCGGCGCGAGAGCTGTTGCTGGAAGCCGGACCCCAAGCGGTGACGCTGAAGGCAGTAGCTGGGCGCATAGGACGCACCCATGCCAATTTGCTGCATCATTTCGGTTCGGCGTCGGGCCTTCAACGCGATCTCGCCGCCTATATGGGCAACAGCATTTGCGGCAAGATCGGCGAGGCCGTCATGCAGATGCGCGGCGGAGTCGTGACGCCGGATGAACTGGCCGACCTGATCTTCGATCATTTCGATCGCGAGGGCGCGGGGGCGCTGGCATCGTGGATGCTGCTGTCGGGGAATGAAGACGCGCTCGATCCGATTGTCGAAGCGATTCACCGGCTCGTCGACGACATCGCAGAGGAAGGGCATGCCGACACGTCGCTCCATGAACTGACATTGGAGATGGTGTTGATGGCACTGGGCGATGCCCTGCTTGGCGGACCGCTGTCCGCATCGCTCGGTTTGCCGAGAGAGGCCGGGCGGCAGATTGCTGGCCGCAAGCTCGCCGCTTCCTTTGCCGAGTGGCAGGCGCGCAGCCATCCCCCAACATAAATTGCTGGCAAGGGGCCGCGCAGACAATTATATCGCCGATATCCGGGGCCTTAGCTCAGTTGGTAGAGCGCGTCGTTCGCAATGACGAGGTCAGGGGTTCGACTCCCCTAGGCTCCACCAGCGCGATAATAGCCGCGATACCAGTCGGCAAAACGCTGCAATCCCTCGGCCAGCATCACCTTTGGCTGGTATCCGGTCAGCGCGTGCAGTTTGGAAACATCGGCATAGGTGGCCGTCACGTCGCCCGGCTGCATCGGACGCATGATCTTGACCGCCTCTCGCCCAATGGCTTTTTCGAGCGTTTCGATCATCTCCATCAGGCCGACCGGGTGGCTGTCGCCGATATTCAACACCCGATGTCCCCCGCTTTCCGGCGGGTTGTCCAGCGCACCGATAATGCCGTCGACAATATCGTCGATATAGGTGAAGTCGCGGGCCATCTGCCCATTGCCGTAAACCTCGATCGGTTCGCCTTTGAGAATTTTCTGGGTGAAGCCAAAATAGGCCATGTCGGGCCTGCCCCATGGCCCGTAGACCGTGAAGAAGCGCAGACCGGTTTGGGGGAAGCCGTATAGCTTTGCGTAGGACTGGCTCATCAACTCGCAGGCACGCTTTGTCGCGGCATAGAGCGAAACTGGATCGGTCGCGGGTTCTTCCTCGGTAAAGCCTGCGCCACCCATCGGCTTGTCGCCATAGACGGAGCTCGATGAGGCATAGACCAGATGTTCGAACCCTTCGGCATGACGGCAGGCCTCCATCACCGACAGATGCCCGGCGAGGTTCGAGCGTTCGTAGGCGAAAGGGTTTTCGAGGCTGTAGCGCACGCCCGCTTGCGCGGCGAGATGGACGAGGCGAGTGACCTTATGCTCTCGGACCAGCGCAGCCATCGCATCGGCATCGGCGATGTCCATCCGTTCGAAGGCAAAGCTGTTGATGCCATCGAAGGTCGCAAGCCGTGCTTCTTTCAAGGATGGATCGTAGTAATCGTTGACGATGTCGACGCCGATGACCCGATCACCACGCGCGAGCAGTCGGTGCGAAACGGCATGACCGATAAAGCCGGCTGCGCCGGTAACGATGATTGGGGCAGTCATGGCGCTTTATCCTTATCCTGCAACCCGCTTAGCTGCCTTAGGCCGACCGCGAAAGAACCGATTTCAACTGCTTGAGCTTCGGTGTCACGACCGGAATCGTCAGCATCGTGCTGCCCACAGCCATCAGTAGCAACGCCGTAAAGGTTTCATTGGTGATGATCTGCTTGTCGAGCAGAATGTTCGCAAAGATGATCATGATCAGCGCCTTGGTCTGCAGCAACCAGCCGATCAATGAGGCCTCCCCCTTCTCCCATTTCAGGATGCGACCTGCCAGATGAATTCCAGCAAGCTTCCCCGCGACCGATGCAAAGAGCAACAATGCCGCGGCGGCGAATACCGCGACCCCGCCGACATCCCAGTTGGTGCGAAGCCCGGTGCTCAGGAAAAAGACCGGCATGATGGCGAGAAGGACATTCGCCCGGAAATCGTCCATCCGCTTTTGGTCGAACCATTTTGCATCAAGGATAGCCCCCGACAGAAAGGCGCCAACCATATAATGCAGCCCTGCCCAATCCGCCGCGAAACCCGCCACCGCCAGCCAGACCAGCCCAACATACCAGCGATCGCGTTCGGGAATTTTCTGCATCAGGCGGCGGACAAGATAGGCTGCGACCGCAAACATCACAAGAAACGCCCCTTGCCGTCCGATCCGTTCCCAATCCAGCAGGATCAGGGCGAGCACCCCCCAGATCGCCACGTCATCGAGGCTGGCATAGCGCAATATTCGCTGGCCGATCGGCTGGCGCAAAATCTCCAGCTTTTCCATGAAGAGAATGAGGATCGGCAACGCCGTGACCGCGCAGGCCATGCCGATCCCGATGATGACCTGCCAATATCGGCCCTCCTCGCCAATCCATCCGGGGCCCGTTTGCAGTAGAATTACGGCGGCCGCGCTACCGAACAGCAACGGCATGACTAGCGCAAAGCCCGCAGTTACCCCCGTTTCGCGACGGCGCTTCCACGCCTCGGAAAGATCGAGTTCGATGCCAGCAATCCAGACAAAGATCATCACCGCCCACCAGGCGACGCCGTTCAGCGCGGTGATGACCTCCGGCCGGAAGACAAAACTGTAATAATCAGGGAAGAAGGCACCCAATATGCCAGGGCCAAGCAAGATGCCGCAGATGATCTGCACCACTACCAGCGGTGCATAATATTCGGTGCGACCCAGTCGCCAGATCAGATAGGGCACCGCGAAGATCAATATCATCGCGATCAGAAAAACTTCGGTGACGGTTACATTGGCCAATCCAACCTCCCCTGTCTGGCAGGGGTCGGCTTAGCAAATGATAGGAATTGCGAAAGTGTGCATTCGAATATCAGGCCGCGCGGCGATCGGTAGACTGAAGCCAGGCGCGCGCTTGACGCTGTGCTTCGGCAATTTCGCGCGCGGTCATGTCGTCGGAGATATCGGCGCGGCACATCATTGCGGCCTCACTGCCGTTCAAGGCCGCAAGGTTGAACCATTTATGCGCTTCAACAAGGTTGACGTCGACACCACCGCTGCCAGTCGAATAGGCCATACCCAGATCGTACAAAGCATCTGCATTGCCCCGCGCCGCGTCAGCGAGGCGGCTCTCCATCAGAAAGGTCGCGCTTTTAAGACTGTTACCCATTTTTCTACCCCCACACTCCACTGTGTCAGGGCAACTTCGCGGAACATGGATAACAAATGGTTAACGGATTCCGCGAAAACTTCGTCCATTTTGCAACAAGATGCAAAATGCGTTTAGATGGCAAGATTGTCGATAAGCCGGGTTTTCCCAATCTTTGCTGCGGCAAGCAGCCGGGCATTGCGACCGTCATAGCTGAAGAGCTGTTCCAGCGAATCTGCATCGGCGAGCGCAAAATAATCCACATTGGAGAAACCGGCCGCCAATATTCCCGCAGTCGCAGCGGCCGTGACCTTGCCAACATCTGCACCACCGCGAATGGAGGTTGCGGCCGTTTCCAGCGCTTGCGGCAAGGCAAGTGCAGCCCGCCGCTCATCGGCGCTGAGATAGGCATTGCGCGATGACAGCGCCAGACCGTCGGCATCGCGCACAATCGGCACTCCGACGATTTTGAGAGAAAAGTCCAGATCACTTACCATTTGCCGGATGACGGCGAGCTGCTGGAAGTCCTTTTCGCCGAACAGCGCGACGTCGGGCATCACCTGATGGAATAGCTTCGCCACAACAAGCGCCACGCCGTCGAAATGCCCAGGCCTTGCAGCACCGTCATAACCGGCGCTTGGCCCGCCGACCTGAACTTTTGTCGCAAAGCCCGCCGGATAGACCGTCGCGGCACTCGGCGCCCAAAGCAGGTCGACACCTGCCTTCTGGAGCATGTCCGCGTCCCGATCCAACGTCCGGGGATAGGCATCGAGATCTTCATTGGGTCCGAATTGCGTCGGGTTGACAAAAACCGAGACCACAACCGCGTCGGCTGCTTTCTTCGCAGCCTCGACCAGCGCCATATGCCCCGCATGCAACGCGCCCATTGTCGGTACCAAGGCAATCCGGCCCTTTGCGTCTCGCAGCGAGGCAACATTGTCCCGCAATGAGTCAAGCTGATTGATGATTTGCACCCGCCCGCCGCCTTGTTTAATGGCTCTATCCCGAAGCCTATGAAAGATGCCGGTAGAGCATATCAAGGCAAATATCGAGCAGGGGTAATATTGGGCATATGGCCGGGGCACATCATATCGTTTTTGCCAATGAAAAAGGCGGCACCGGAAAATCGACGACGGCGGTCCATGTCGCGATTGCGCTTGCCTCGCGCGGCGCGCGGGTGGCCTGCATCGACCTCGACTCGCGGCAGCGTACGCTGTTCCGCTATCTTGAAAACCGGCGCGACACGATGAAACGCCGCTCGATCAATCTGCCGATGCCCGCGTTCGAAGTGTTCGAGCATGATTCGCAGGCCACTTTGGAACGGCAGGTCGAGCGGCTGGCGAAGGAAAATGATTTTCTGGTGTTCGACACGCCCGGGCGAGACGACAAATATGCGCGTTTCGTCGCCACGCGCGCAAACACGTTGGTCACACCAATCAATGACAGCTTCGTCGATTTCGACCTGATCGGTCAGGTCGATGCCGAAAATTTCAAGGTCCGCCGGTTGAGCTTTTACGCCGAGCTGATCTGGGAGGCGCGCAAGGAGCGGGCAAAGGCGGATGGCGTCACCATCGACTGGGTTGTGGTCCGCAACCGGCTGCACAATATGGAGGCGCGCAACCAGCAGCGCATGACCGATGCGATTGCCGAACTGTCAAAGCGCGTGGGCTTCCGTTCGGTGCCGGGATTGAACGAACGCGTGATTTACCGCGAACTTTTTCCATCGGGACTTACTCTTATCGACAAAGGACATTTGGGCCAGCTTGCCACCGCGCATATCGTCGCGCGGCAGGAATTGCGCGAACTGGTAACAGGGCTGGCCTTGCCCGAAGTCAAAAGCGCCGAGCTCGTCTGATGGCTCTGATCATCGCTCTCATCGTTGCAGCGCTAGGCTGGGCAGTTTGGAAGCGTAAACTGGCACCCGCACAACTGCCGCCCATCCTGCTGGGCGTAGCCGGCGCGTTTCTGGCGGCGCGCGGCAATCTGCTGTTTGGCATTGCGGCCATCGGCGTCGCGGTGACCTGGTATCGGGGCATGACATGGCGACTGTTCGGCACGCGGGCCAAGCAGAGCGACCAATATGCCATCGACAAGGCAAGGTTCATGCTGGGCGTCTCGCGCTTTGACAATGCGGAATATATCAAGGAACGCCACGCCGCCCTGCTGAGAAAAAATACCGCCGAGACAGGGGGTAGCGAAGAGCGCGCGCGGGAACTAAATGCCGCGCGCGACCTTTTGCTGCAGGATGTCGCGACACGGTCACGCCAATCGCCCGATTGATTTTTTCGGAGAAACCCCTTTGTCACATGTTTTCCACCCAACCTCCTTGCGCGAATATGACATTCGCGGGATTATCGACGAAACGCTGGGCGCAGAAGATGCCTATGCGATTGGGCGGGGTTTCGGGACCTGCCTGATCCGTGCAGGTGGCAAAAAGGCAGCCGTCGGCTATGACGGTCGTGTCAGCTCGCCAATGCTGGAGGAAGCTTTGGTGCGCGGTCTGAACGAAAGCGGTGTCGACGTCGTCCGCATCGGCATGGGGCCAACCCCGATGCTATATTATGCCGAAGCCGTTTTGGACGGCGTTGATGGCGGCATCGAGATAACCGGCAGCCACAACCCAGCCAATTATAATGGCTTCAAAATGGTCCTCATGGGGCGTCCGTTCTACGGGCCGGACATCCAGAAGCTGGGCAGCATGGCGGCGGCAGGGGACTGGGTGGAAGGCGCTGGCACTAGCGAACATCTGGACATCCTTGACCGATATGTGGCCCGCGTTGCCGAGGCGGCACCGACAAAGGCATTCCGCATTGGCTGGGACGCAGGCAATGGCGCGGCGGGACCGGCGATTGAAAAGCTGGTGAAGATGCTGCCGGGTGAGCATCATCTTCTATTTGTGGATGTGGATGGCCAATTCCCCAATCATCATCCCGATCCCACCGACCCCAAGAATCTGGAGGATTTGCGCAAGCTTGTCGCGGAAAGAAATCTCGATTTCGGAGTGGCTTTCGACGGCGACGGCGACCGCATCGGGGCGATCGACGGCGAGGGCCGGATCATCTGGGGCGATCAACTGCTGCAAATTTACGCCGAGGACGTGCTGGGCGAGGTGCCCGGGGCGACAATTATCGCTGACGTCAAGGCCTCACAGGCACTGTATGACCGCGTCGCGGAGCTGGGCGGCGAGCCGCTGATGTGGAAAACCGGACACAGCCTGATCAAGTCCAAAATGAAGGAAACAGGTTCGCCTTTGGCCGGTGAAATGAGCGGGCACATCTTTTTCAAGCATGATTATTACGGTTTTGACGACGCGATCTACGCGGGCGTTCGCTTGATGGCGGCATCGGCCAAGCTCGGCAAAAGCGTCACCGAATTGCGCTCCGCAATGCCTGATATGATCAACACCCCCGAAATGCGGTTCCAGGTCGATGAGAGCCGCAAGTTCGCGGTGATCGACGAAGTTCTGGCGCGTTTGTCAGCCGAGGGGGCAGACGTAAACAACACCGACGGGGCGCGGGTGAACACGGCGGACGGCTGGTGGCTGCTGCGCGCTTCAAACACGCAGGATGTGCTTGTGGCGCGTGCGGAAGCCTCAAGCGAAGCTGGCCTCGACCGCCTTATGGCGCAAATCGATGCGCAGTTGGCAGCGTCAGGGCTGGAACGCGGAGAGCTAGCAGGGCATTAAGCCGGTGGATTTTACGCCGTGAAATCTATTTGCGACGAATGAAAATTTTAGGGATTCCGCTTTGTTGAAACTTATGTAGGATAAAACTCACACATCAAAACGGGAGATTTATCATGGACTTTAACAAAGGCGATTTTGTAGGGATTCCTGTGACGTATACCCGCGGTGCCTTTGACGATGAGTTTTTGGTGTCGTTCAAAGTGAACGAAGAAAATTTTTCAGGATTTGCAAAACGCGCGGATTTACAATTTGTCGACGACCGAACTGCAAAATTGAAGGCAAAGGTCTTGGATGTTAGTGAGGAAATTACTCTGAAAATATTTGGGTCATTTTTCACCACTAACGGCATAGAGCCATTCCAAGCTTCTTGGGCTCTAAAAAATCTGAACCAAATGGCCGCCTAAAGAAAGGTAGCGTCATGTTGCTTTCCAAGCCCGATATCCGGAAGCGCGTTGATGCCGGGGACATTTACCTTTCACCAAGCCTTGAAAATAATCAATGGGGAGAGGCATCGGTAGACCTTCGTTTGGGTTTCGATTTCACCAAAATCAACGAAGCGCCCGGCGCAACTTTCTCAGTTTCTGAGGGCTTATCAACTATCGCCGCCTCAAACCTTTGGAGCCAAAAGCGACTAAAGCAGCAGGACGAGCATGGTGAACGTGAATCATTCATACTGAAGCCGGGCGACTTCGTTCTTGCGTTGACTCACGAGACGATTGAAATTCCGCCGGACTTGATCGGACTGGTTGAGGGTCGAAGCACTTATGCCCGGATGGGTCTAACGATGCACCAAACCGCCCCTTGGATTCAGCCGGGTTGGCGAGGCCAGATTACACTCGAAATCAGGAATGCAGGTCCACTTCAGATCAGCTTGACCCCGCTGCTGGATCGACCGTGCCAATTGTCATTCTTTCAACTTAGCACTCCACTTGGTGATGATAGCCTTTACGGCGCTCAGGACGGCGGTCGTTATCAGAATCAAACGACCGTGCTTCCCCAAAAACCATAAGCATACATCCAACTATTCAAAATTGGTTCGCCTCACGAGGCTGGACTGCGCGACGGCATCAACTGAAAATGTTGGTTGCTGCAAGCGAAGGGCGACATGCGCTGCTGGTCGCTTCGACCGGCGCGGGCAAGACGCTGGCCGGGTTTTTGCCCACGCTGATCGAGCTGATCGCCGACCCAGCCGATGGTCTGCACACGCTCTATATATCCCCACTCAAGGCGCTTGCGGTCGATGTCCGGCGAAACCTGCTGATTCCGATCGAGGAGATGGGGTTACCGATCCGCGTCGAGGCACGCACTGGCGATACGCCTTCGGAGCGCAAGGCGCGTCAACGGGTGAAGCCACCGCATATCCTGCTAACCACGCCTGAATCATTGTCGCTGCTACTCAGCCACGAGGATAGCGCGCTGCTGTTCTCGACGCTCAGGCGCGTGATTGTCGATGAGGTCCACGCCTTCGCCAATGGCAAGCGCGGCGATTTGCTGAGCCTTAGTCTCGCGCGCCTACAAACTCTGGCGCCCGATATGCAGCGTGTCGCTTTGTCTGCGACAGTCGCCGATCCCGACGACTATCGCGCATGGCTCGCGCCCGACGGCGATATCGATCTTGTTCGGCTGGTCGAGGGAGAGGCGGCGGCGGAGCCGGACTTGCAAATCCTCCTCCCCGAAGGCCGCGTGCCGTGGGCGGGGCATAGCGGGCAGCATGCGATTCCGGAGCTGATCGAGGAAATCGGGCGCAACAAGATCACTTTGATCTTTTGCAATACGCGCTTTCTTGCCGAATATATCTTCCAGAAGCTGTGGGACGCGAACGAGCCGAAATATGCCATTGGCATCCATCACGGCTCGCTCTCGGTCGAGGCGCGGCGCAAGGTCGAGGGGGCGATGGCTGACGGCAAATTGCGCGCCTTGGTCTGCACCGCATCGCTCGACCTCGGCGTCGACTGGGGCGATGTCGATTGCGTCATCCAGATGGGCGCGCCCAAGGGTAGCTCACGGTTGCTGCAACGCATTGGTCGTTCGAACCACCGGATGGATGAACCGAGTAAGGCCATCCTCGTCCCCGGCAACCGCTTCGAATATCTGGAGGCGCAGGCAGCCTATGATGCGGTTGCCGAAGGCATGCGCGACGGCGAAGCGTTCCGCACAGGCAGCTATGATGTGCTGGCCCAGCATGTCATGGGCATCGCCTGCGCGGGTCCGTTTGACGAAGCCCAACTACTTGCCGAAGTGCAGTCGGCATTGCCCTATTTGGCAATCGATGCCGCGACTTTCGCGCGCGTGATCGAATTTGTCGCCACCGGCGGCTATTCGCTGCGCGCCTATGACAGGTTCCAGAAATTGGTGAAACGCCCCGACGGCAAGTGGCATCTGGCCCATCCCAAATTTGCCGCTCAGCACCGGTTCAATGCAGGCATCATCGTCGATACCCCGATGCTCGACGTCCGTTTCCGCAACGGACGCAAATTGGGCAAGGTGGAGGAGGGTTTCGCCGCCACTTTGTCACCCGGCAATACCTTCACCTTCGCCGGAATGGCGCTGGAGGTTGAAGCGATCAAGGATCTCGACCTTATCGTCCGCGCCGCGACCAAGCCTGCGAACACTATCCCAAGCTATATGGGCGCGCGGATGCCGTTGACCACGCACCTTGCCGACCGGGTGCGCCATATGCTGTGCGACCGGCCGTCATGGTCGCGCTTTCCCGACGAGGTGCGCGAATGGCTGGAGATGCAGGCTTGGCGCAGCGCAATGCCCGAGCCGGGGCAGTTGCTCGTCGAAACCTTCCCGCATGACAAACGCCATTATATGGTGACCTATCCGTTCGAAGGCTGGAACGCGCACCAGTCGCTGGGGATGCTGCTGACGCGCCGGATGGAAAGCCGGGGACTGATGCCGATGGGCTTTGTCGCCAGCGATTATGCGCTGGGCGTGTGGAGCCTGAAGCCGATTACCGACCCAGCCCCGCTGTTTTCATCCGACATATTGGCCGACGAATTTGTCGACTGGGTCGAAGGCAGCTATCTGTTGAAGCGCGCCTTCCGCGAGGTCGCGGTGATCAGCGGGCTTGTCGAGCGTCAGCATCCGGGCAAACGCAAGACCGGCAAGCAGGTGACGTTCTCAACCGACCTGATTTACGACGTTCTGCGCAAATATGAACCTGACCATTTGCTGTTAGAGGCGGCATGGGCCGATGCCCGGGCGAGGCTGACCGATGTCGGACGGCTCGGCGACCTCCTCGACCGCGCCGCCGACACGATGCTGCATGTCGAGTTGGAGCGGGTCAGTCCGCTGGCGGTACCGCTCCTGGTAATGATCGGCCGCGAGAGCGTGGCGCAGGGGTCGGTCGATGACGAATTGTTGCTTGAGGCCGAGAGCTTGGCGGGCGTGGCGATGACGCCGTAGTGCCCCAACCCAACCTCTCGTCATCCCGAACTTGTTTCGGGACAACGAGCGGCGGTGCGTTATCCTGAAACAAGTTCAGGATGACGATTTTGGGGCTCTTAATTCAGCAAATTCTGTTTCCAGAACATCAATGTCGTCCAGAACTGGTAATCGATATTCTCTTTCTTGGCAAAACCATGGCCTTCATTCTTGCCAAGGAGGTGCCACGCCACCCCGCCCTTGTCGCGGATTGCCTTGACGATCTGGTCGGCTTCGGATGCCGGCACACGCGGGTCGTTGCCGCCGGTTACGACATACATCGGCTTGCTGATTTCGGCGACGCGGGTCAGCGGCGATATTTCGATGAGCTTCGCGCGCTGTGCCGGATCGCGTTCGTCGCCATATTCGACACGGCGCAAATCACGGCGATAGCTTTGGGTATTTTCTAGGAAGGTCACGAAGTTGGAAATCGCGACAATGCAATTGGTCGCGCGCAGTCTGTCCTTATACTGCACGGCGGCGGCGTAACACATATAGCCGCCATAGGATCCGCCCGCGAGGCCGAAGCGACCGGCATCGAGGCCCTTGTCCTTGGCCAGCACGTCAAGGAACGCACCCATATCCTTCACCGAATCCTCGCGCTTGAACGGACCGTTGTCGAGGCCGACGAAGGTTTTGCCATAGCCGGTCGAACCACGGACATTGGGGAAGAAGATGGCAACGCCCATCTCGTTGAGCAGATAGTTGCTGCGTCCCATGAATCCCGGCCGCGACTGCGCTTCGGGTCCGCCATGGACATTCATGATCATCGGTCGCTTGCCGGGGAATTTCGCTGGGTCGGGCCGATAGAGGAAGCCCGACACTTCGAGGCCATCGAAACTTTTGACCTTCACCAGTTCGGGTTCGACATTTTTCGACACGTCGAGGCCGCCGGTCTCACTTTCGGTCCAGCGCGTGACCTTTAGCGTCTTGGGATCGATGCTATAGGCATCCGCCGCGCTACGTGCAGAGGTGAAGGTGATACCAATCTCGCCCCATTCGGCGATGTCGAAACCGCCGACGATCCCGGCGGGCAGCGCTTCAACCACGCGCACCTTGTCGGTCCTGGTATCCAATATCTTGACCTTGCTCATGCCCGCTTCGTTGGTCGCATAGACAATGAAGCTGCCATCAGGCGAGATGTCGAACGCATCGACGTCCCATGCCTCTTTCGGCCCGCGCGGGGTGAAGGCGCCGGTCTTGACGTCAATCGTGCCCAGCCGCTGGAAGTCGGAGCCTTCGTCCGACGTCACCCACAGCGCGCCGTCGGGCGCAAATTCTGCGCCGCCATAAGCAATATCCTTGGCATGGTCGCCAATCGGCGTCATCTTGCCGGTGGCGAAGTCAAGCACCGACATATCGACATTGGTGACCGACACATATTGCGCGACCACCGCGCTTTTCTTGTCGGGCGCGAAGTCCGACACGCCCCAGCCGCCGCCCTTCACTTCGGCCACCATCCGGCTGGTCGACGGATCGCGGGGGTTCATCACATAGATGTCATTGTCGGTGCCGTTGCGACGCGTCGAGGTATAGGCGACCAGTTCGCCATCATCGCTCCACGCATTCAGGCTGTTGCGACTTTTGCCATCTGTCAGCAGGGTCAGCTTGCCATCCTTGAGCGAATAGATTTGGAAGAACTCGTTGCCGCCAATATCCTTCTGCGTCAGCAAGATGTCGCCCGTTTTCGGTGCCCAGCTGCCTCCGCCCACAGGCTCGGCCTCAAAGCTGATTTGCTTGCGCGCCATCATCGGTCCGGCAACACGGTGCAACTGCGCGGTGTTGCCGAAGCGGGTTGCCACCAGCATCGACTTGTCGGTCGGGTGCCAGCCGGAAAAGCTTGCGGTACGGAATTCCATATAGGGGCGCGTTTCTGCAGGCAGCTCGTCGGGTACGGGCGGCACGCCATCGGCAACCAATGCATCGGGTTTGGGCGCATCGGCAAAAGCAGGTGCCATCGGCAAGGCGAGCGCGGCAATCAAAAGCAGCTTCTTCACGAAAAATCCCCTTTTCGAAATGTCAGGCGGCAAGGCTAAACCAGTTGCGCCCGTCCAACAATGAAAGCCGCGCGCCTGCTTCGACAAAGTTGGCATTTGCTTCGACCGGCGGCGACTTGTGGTGGCCTGCAAACGGGCGTATCATCACCCATGGGAGATGGAGAAATGAAACGCATTGCGACTACGCTGTTTCTGACAATCTGCGCCTTTGGCAGTGCCACCGCGCAAGATGTTGCGCCGCCGCCACATGACGAAGCGCCTGCTATTATCGAGCAGTTCGACATCGACCGCAGCGACCGAATGACCGTGCAGGTTCAGGTCAATGGCAGCGAAGCTGTGCCTTTCATCGTCGATACAGGATCCGAACGGACGGTAATCGCCAATGATCTCGCCAAAAAGCTGGCTTTGGAGGCTGGGCCAAAACTGACACTCGCGACCATATCGGGGCAATCTCAGGTGAATTCCTTTTTCATTGACAAGCTGACCACAGCAGCAGTGAATCTGGAGGGTTTAGAGGCGCCGGGCTTGGAACGAGCGCATCTCGGCGCATATGGACTTTTGGGGATCGATAGCCTCGAAGACAGCAGGGTGTTGCTCGATTTCAAGCAGCAGAAAATGGATGTGCTGCCGTCGGCAAGGGGCCGGGGCAAGACGAAGATCGAGAACGGCATGATCATCGTCAGCGCGAAGAAGCGCGCAGGTCGCATGATTATTTCCACCGCGAACATCAACGGCACAAAGATCGAAATCATTCTCGATACCGGCGCGCAAAGCAGCATGGCGAATCTGGCCTTGAAAGAAAGATTGCGTCCGCGGCAGCTGCGGATCGCGCATGTTCCGGTCACGATGCGCAGCGTCACTGGCGCTTTGGTGCCCGGAGAATATAACCAAATCAAACAGATCGAAGTTGGCGGCCTGACCATAAACGACCTGCCGATCACTTTTGCCGACAATTATGCATTCAAGGCGCTGGGTTTGCAGGACAAGCCGGCGATTTTGCTCGGGATGGACGCCATGAAGCTGTTCGACCGGGTGATGATCGATTTCGGTAACCGCCGGGTCGGGTTCGACCTTCCCAAAGGTGTCGAGCGCAGATCGCCAGCACGGATGGCGTCGGCGCAATAGGCGCTTGCCAGCGGGCCTGGTGCTGCGCATAGGCAGCGGCATGAGGCGCGATTTCAGCTTTGGCGGGCATGTTTTCGAGATAGCTGGAGAGGCGGCGCTGTACTGGCCAAGCCAGCGCGCGCTGCTGGTGGCCGACCTGCATCTGGAGAAAGCAAGCGCCTTTGCCGCAGGCGGCCAGATGCTGCCACCCTATGATAGCGTGGCGACGCTGCATGCGTTGGAAGCGCTTGCGGGGCAATATGCGGTTGAGACTGTTTTCTGCCTGGGCGATAATTTTCATGACGATGATGGTGAACACCGGCTGGAGGGGCAGGCCGCCGCATTGCTGCGGCGACTCATTGGTTGCACGAACTGGATCTGGATAACCGGCAATCACGATAAGGGACTCACCGGACGCTGGGGCGGGAAATCGGCAATCGAGATGGAGGTAGGAGGTATCTTGTTGCGGCACGAGGCCGAGAAAGACTGCGCACTCCCTGAAATTTCCGGCCATTTCCATCCGAAATTCCGCCAGAATGTCAGGGGCCGAATGGTATCGCGACGCTGTTTCGTGCGCAGCGAGCGTAAACTTATCATGCCAGCATTTGGCGCGCTGACAGGCGGTCTCGATGCCGGGCATGTTGCCATATTGACCGCCTGTGATCTCGGGCCGGATGAACGCGCCGAAGCTCTGGTGCCCACACGCAACGCGGTTGCGTCTTTCGACCTGTCAGCGCTGGCTGCGCTCGCCAAATAAGGCAGTTCCTATCCGGACATGCGTCGCGCCCAACATGATGGCTGTGGCAAAATCCCCCGACATGCCCATGCTCAGACCCGCCAAGCCGTGGCGCGCGGCGAGTTCGGCCAGCAGGGCAAAGAACGGCGCAGGTTCGATGTCGGCGGGCGGCAGGCACATCAGCCCGGCGAGGGGAATGCCCGCATCCCGCGCGGCATTCAGCAGGTCCGGCAATGCCTCGATGGCACAGCCACCCTTTTGTTCTTCGGCCCCGATATTGACCTGCACGAAACAGGGGATGTGTCGCCCCTGCGATCGCATGGCTTTGCCAAGTGCGGCGACCAGTGATGGCCGGTCGAGCGAGTGGATCGCGTCGAAAAGCGCCACCGCCTCCTCCGCCTTGTTCGACTGTAACTGCCCGATCAGATGCAGTTCGATATCCGGATGGGCTGCCTTCAACATCGGCCATTTGGTAGCTGCTTCCTGAACCCTGTTTTCACCGAAGCGCGTCTGTCCTGCCAATATGAGCGGCTCTATTTCGCCAGCGCTACGTGTTTTCGAAACGGCGATCAGCGCGACGTCGTCTGGCGGCCGGCGGGCAATCTTTACCGCAGCGGCAATTTGCGCCTCTATGTCTGTCAGCCGGGTGGCGCTCGTTTCGGTTATCGCTTCCTGCATGCGGCGTCGCTATAGGCAAAGCGATGACGCATCGCCACCCCCTGCCGCGTATCTGGCTGATGACCGATCCGCGTTTCGGGGACGAATTACCCGATGCCATCCGCCGACTGCCCATCGGATCGGGCGTGATTTTCCGGCATTACGAGCTTGAAGACCGCCGAAGGCGGGCGCTCTTCTGCCATGTGGCGCGGCTCTGCCGACGGCGCGGCATCGTCATCCTGCTCGCGGGCTCTGAAAAAGATGCGCGACGCTGGCATGCTGACGGTTTCCATCGGCGCAGTCCACGAAAGTCGAAGCTGATCCACAGCATGGCAGTCCATAACGGGCGCGAGCTGGCATTGGCGAGGCGATGCCGCGCCGACCTCGTTTTCATCTCCCCGCTTTTTGCCACCGCGAGCCATCGCGAGCAAAGACGCTTGGGCCGATTGGCGTTCAACGAGCTCGCGAAGCAAGCCGGTCAGATGAAGGTGATTGCGCTGGGAGGTATCGACCGGCAACGTGGGCAAACTCTGCCGCGCAGCCTGATATATGGCTGGGCTGCTATCGATGCGTTCAGGAAAAAGCGGCGTTAGAAGCGGATTTTCGTGCCGACATAGACCGCTTCGCTGTCCTTGCGATTGTCGGAAAGCGGAAGGACGCGATCATTTTCACTAGAATAGCGTACGCCAGCGGTGACGTCGATCTTGCGGCTAATCGAGAAGCTGCCGCCGACATCAAGCTTGTAATCGCCCGAGGCTGCACTGCCCCGAGCCGGTGGCGCCACTTCGCGGTTCTGGTCGAGCTTGATGTTTGTGCTGAACTTGCTTGGCTTCTTCACGCCTTCATCCAGACGAAAATTGCCCTTGCCCAGCTGGCTCAAAGGTGCCTGCGGCGACAATTTCGGCGCGGACGGCAAGGCAAATCCCTGCCAACCCTTCGATGCCGTCAGACGATAATCGATGGTCGAGAGACGCAGGCCCTTGCCCGGTTCCGAAGCCGCAATCGCACTGCGCACCGAAACCGCACCCGCCGTCAGACGTGAATTGGCACGGGCTGCAACGATTATCGTCCGGTTGCGGTTCGAGTCCGCTCCGGCCAGCGTGAAGGGAAAGCGTTCGTTACGCGAATCCGCTATGGCCGCATATTTCGCCGCCAGTCGGCTGTCGACGCCGGAGGGTGTGAACGTGTTCAACCAGTCTTTCGAAACGCTGCTGGCCTGTCCGAAGGATTTGGCGGCAAAGGCGGGCATCATCACAGGAGACAGGGCAAGCGATCCCGTCGCGAGCAAGGCGCTCGCAAAAAAGGCGTTTTTCCGCCAAAAAGGCTTTTTCGCAGACATTGGACTGTCAAAACGACTCCCTGTTCAGTTTTGATATACGCGCGAATGGCGCGATTCAAAAGAGCGGTAACCAAAGAATCTTTCGAACAACGCGATTTTTCCCAATATGTTGCAAGATATCCACAACCCGATAGCCGCAACCGCCTGACGGCAAGCTGAATTCGCCGCCATTCAGCGTCCAGAAAGCTTGCCGAAGCCAGCAAGCCGATATAGAGGTTCCCGTTATTTTCTACATTTGAGGACATTTTATGCGCACCATCCGCCTGGCACTCATGATTGCAACCGGCACTTTGATGCTGTCGGCCTGCGGGGGTAGCGAGCGTCCCAAGGCGGACCTTGCCGCAAGTCAGGTGACGACGATTGGCGTCAATAGCTATTTGTGGCGCGCCAGCCTCGATGCGCTGTCTTTCATGCCGCTGGTGCAAACGGATTCGCAGGGCGGCGTCATTGTCACCGACTGGTATGTGAACCCGCAAAGCCCCGGCGAGCGCGTCAAGCTGACCATATCCATCCTCGATCAGGATCTGCGCGCCGACGCGTTGCGCGTCGCGGGCAGCCGCGAAGTTTCGCAAAATGGCCAATGGGTTGCAGCGCCGCTGCGTGCGGCGACTGTGCAGAAACTGGAAGCCATCATTCTTACCAAGGCACGCGATCTCCGCCGCTCGGCCATTTCCGGGTAAGCTTTTATGTCCAGCATAGAGCGTTTTAACCCGCACGTCGCCGACGCGCGGTGGCAGAGGATTTGGGAGGAGCAGAAAAGCTTCGTCGCCGACGACGCCAGCCCCAAGCCGCGCGCCTATGTGCTGGAAATGTTTCCCTATCCGTCGGGCCGCATCCATATCGGCCATGTCCGCAATTACACGATGGGCGATGTGCTTGCGCGCTATAAGCGGATGACAGGGCATGAAGTGCTCCACCCGATGGGCTGGGACGCCTTCGGCATGCCAGCTGAAAATGCTGCGATGGAAAAAGGCGTACATCCTGGCAGCTGGACGCGCGACAATATCGCCAACATGAAGGCGCAGCTGAAGCGGCTTGGTTTTGCGATCGACTGGACGCGCGAGCTCGCCACTTGCGAACCCGAATATTATGGCCATGAACAGGCTTTGTTCCTGAAACTTTATGCCGCTGGCCTTGTCTATCGCAAGGAATCGGCGGTCAACTGGGACCCGGTCGACATGACCGTGCTCGCCAATGAACAGGTGATTGACGGTCGCGGCTGGCGCTCGGGCGCATTGGTCGAACGCCGCAAGTTATCGCAATGGTTCCTGAAAATCACCGATTTTACCGACGAGCTGCTTGAGGGTCTGGGCGGTCTTGACCAATGGCCCGACAAGGTGCGGTTGATGCAGGAAAACTGGATCGGCAAGTCGCAGGGGCTTAAGTGCCGTTTCAAATTTCCGAGCAGCAGCGACGGCATCGACGTGTTCACCACGCGGCCCGACACGATGTTCGGCGCAAGCTTTGTGGCAATTGCCGCCGATCATCCGGTCGCGCAGAAACTCGCCGCCAATGCGCCAGAGCTTCAGGCATTTATCGACGAATGCCGAAAGGGTGGCACCACGGCGGCGGAAATCGACACTGCCGAAAAAAAGGGCTTCAACACAGGCCTCACCGTCGAGCATCCGCTTGACGCAAGCTGGCACCTGCCCGTCTATGTCGCCAATTTCGTGCTGATGGATTATGGCACTGGCGCGGTCTTTGGCTGCCCCGCGCATGACCAGCGCGACCTCGACTTTGCGCGCAAATATGAGCTGCCGGTGACGCGCGTCGTTGCCGATGGCGATGATGCCGACAGCAATTTCCAGGGCGATGTCGCCTATACCGGTCCCGGCAAAATCGTGAACTCGCACTGGATGGATGGCATGACCGTCGATCAGGCCAAGGCCGACGTCATTGCCAAGGCCGAGAAAGAAGGCTGGGGCGAGGGGCAGACACAATATCGCCTGCGCGACTGGGGTGTTTCGCGCCAGCGTTACTGGGGCACGCCAATCCCGATCATCCATTGCGAAACCTGCGGCGCGGTGCCGGTGCCCGAGGCGCAATTGCCGGTGAAGCTACCCGAAGATGTCAGCTTTGACATCCCGGGCAACCCACTCGACCGCCATCCGACATGGAGCAAGGTCGACTGCCCCAAATGCCATCAACCCGCGCGCCGCGAAACCGACACGCTCGATACCTTTGTCGACTCAAGCTGGTACTTCATCCGCTTTGCCAGCCAGCCGCACGGCAAGCCGTTCGACCGCGAAGTTGCGGAAAAGTGGCTGCCGGTCGATCAGTATATTGGCGGGGTCGAGCACGCGATTTTGCACCTGCTCTACGCCCGTTTCTGGACCCGCGCGCTTTCCCACATCGGCATGATCGATGTGAAGGAGCCGTTCGCCAGCCTGTTTACGCAAGGCATGGTGACGCACCAGACCTATCAGGACGCGAGCGGCAACTGGCTCACGCCCGAGCAAGTAAAGCGTGACGGTGACATCTGGACGATCATTGACACCGGCGAACCCGCAATCGCAGGCCGCATCGAGAAAATGTCCAAGTCGAAGAAGAATGTCGTCGATCCCGATGACATTGTCGACCAATATGGCGCCGATGCGGTGCGCTGGTTCATGCTGTCGGACAGCCCGCCCGAGCGCGATCTCGAATGGTCCGAAAGCGGCATCGAAGGCTGCTGGCGCTTTGTCCAGCGGCTGTGGCGGATCATGATTTCATGGAATTATGAATCGCTTGAGAATTCTGACATCTCAATCCGAAAAAAATCGCATCGCGCAGCTTACTTTGTCGGGCAAGATATTGAAAATCTCGCCTTTAACAAAGCTATCGCGAAAATTTATCAATTTGCGAACGAGTTGGAAAAAGCCGAACCATCAGCTGATCGCCGGAATGCGCTCACTGTTCTAGTCCGTCTAATCGCGCCGATGACTCCCCATTTAGCTGAGGAAGCTTGGACAAGAATGGGGCAAGAGGGGTTGATAGCCGACGCGCCATGGCCAGTAGTCGATGAGTCACTACTCGATGACGAAACCGTAAAAATTGCGGTTCAAGTGATGGGAAAAGTGCGCGACACTATCGAAGTACCCAAAGGCCAGTCGGAATCGGCAAATGTCGCCATTGCAATGCAGAGTAGCAAAGTTATGCTTCATGTTGGACCGGAGGAACCGCGTAAAATCATTTATGTCCAAGACCGCGTTCTGAACTTCATACCGGGTAGGATAATGAAGGCACCATGAGGGAAATTCTTACTTTCGCCGCTGCTTTCGCGCTGTCGGGCTGCGGGTTACAACCCCTCTATAGCGGCGGGTCAAAGGGCGCGGTGGCCAGCACCCTGGGCACGATTTCGGTCGAGCCGATACAGGGCAAAAATGGCTGGTTGATGCGCAACGCACTCAACGACCGGCTTGGCGCGCATCAGGGGGATGCCGCGCAATTCCGTCTGGTGGTCGCACTCGATGACCAGATTGAAGGCTTTGGCGTGCGCGCCGACGACACCGTGACGCGCGAACGCCGGACGCTACGCGCGCGTTACCAGTTGATCGCCATTGCCACTGGCGAGACGGTGCTTGATGCCACCGCCGGTTCCGACGCGGGCATCGATGTGGTCAGTTCGGAATATGCGACCATCGCCGGCGAGAACAGCGCGCTCGAAAATCTGACGCAGCGCGTCGCTGACCAGATTGTCACCCGGCTTTCGCTCTACGCACGCGGCGAATGAATAGCCCCAAGGAACGCAGCTTCATCGGCGCGATTACGGCGCGGCCCGACATCAGGCTATTCTTCATCTTCGGACTGGATGAATCGGCAGTCGCTGACATCGCCGGACAAATGGCAGCACAGCTGGGCGGCGCAGAACGCATCGATATCGACAGCGACCGGATAAAGAATGATCCGGCGCTTTTGGCGGACGAAGCAGCCGCACTCTCGCTGTTCGGCGACAAACGCTATGTCCGCCTGAACTTCCGCCGGGAAGAAGGTCTGGCCGCGGTCGAAAATCTGCTCGCACTGGAAGGCGACGCCAACCCGGTTATCGCGACCGCGGGCAATTTGACCAAGGCGAGCAAGCTGCGCAAACTCGCCGAAAGCCATCCCAAGGCCATGGCGCATATATGTTACCTGCCCGAAGAGGGCACTGCGACGGCTTCGGTGATTGCCTATGCCGCCACGGTTGGGCTGAAGCTTGACCGCAGTCTAGCCGCCCGCATTGGGCGCTACACCGGACAGGACCGTAAGCTGGCACAGGCCGAGGTCGACAAGCTGTCGCTTTATTATGATGCCTCGCCCCAGCGTCCGGCCACGGTCGAGGTTGCGGCATTTGAGGCGTTATCCGCCGAAACCGGCGAGGAAAATGTCAGCGGGCTGATCAATCAGGTAATGGGCGGCGAGCTGCGCGGCACAGGCCGCGAACTGGCGGCGGCGCGCGATATGGGGGTAGACGCCATCCGCATCGTTCGCGCACTGCAACGGCGGGTATCACTGCTCGCATCGCTCCGCGCCAAGGTCGATAACGGCGCGAACCCCGGCGCTGTGGTCAAGGCGACGCGGTCGATTTTCTGGAAAGAAGCCGATGATTTTGTGAAACAGCTGTCGCGTTGGCCCTCCGCACGACTGGCCGGACTGAACGGGCATTTGCTCGATGTCGAAGCCAAGTTGATGAGCGTGCGCGAAGGGCTGGGCAGCGTGATATTGGAAGAAGAGCTGATCCGCATTGCCCGTGCGGCGGCGCGGAGAAGCTAGTCACTCATATTGTGCGGTAATCGGAATGCGTGCGCGGAATGTGCCCGATGCGTTGCCGCGAACAGTCAACCTGCCACCGAAGGAAAATTCCAGTCGCCCGGTCTGGTCGAGCCGTGGGTTTCCGGTCAGGCTGGTCCGCAGTCCTGTGATTTCCACAACGCCACCAGTCAAAGACGTCATGCGGGCGCTATGTGGCATGTCGATGCGCACCACGCGGCCCGGCCTGCCACGCACCACTGCGGTTCCCGCCAGCGCAGAACCGCCAAGATCGACCATGCCGCCGTCCAAGCGCCTGCTTCCGCTTTGCGGGTCAACATCGATTTGCCCGCCGCCTAAGCCGGACAGCGCGGCGCGGCTGAAATCCAGCCTGGTTGTTATCTCGATCGACAGTGGTATTTCGCGGTCGACGGCTGCCTGCTCGCCGGGCTCGGTCGGGCTGCACAGGCGGCACGCCCCGTCGCTTGCCGCGATCAACAGCGGCAGCAGCCCCAACGCCCCCACAGCGCGCAGCTTATGACCTGGTCCTGTCATAACCTGTCAGTCCTACACGAAGCATGGTAAATGGGCGGTTAAACGGTAACCTTGAACCGGTATCGGTCGAACCCCACATCGCACGGTAGAAAGGCGGCACATCATGGAAAAAATTCACAAGAGCGAGGCCGAATGGCGCGACCAGCTGGATCCAGTGCAGTATCACGTGCTGCGCGAGGCAGGAACCGAGCGCGCTTTTGCCGGAAAGCTGACCGATGAAAAGCGCGAGGGCGAATTCCGCTGCGCCGGATGTGGCACCACGCTGTTCGCCTCCGACACGAAATTTGACAGCGGCTCGGGTTGGCCGAGTTTTACCGCACCAGCCGACGGCGAGGTGGTGGAAGAACATCGCGATATATCGCACGGGATGATCCGCACCGAAGTTCGCTGCGCCGTATGCGACGGGCATCTCGGCCATGTGTTCCCCGACGGACCTGGACCAACGGGCCTGCGTTACTGCATCAACAGCGCCGCACTGGATTTCGAACCCGAGTGACATCGGTAGAATGTCGCTTGTGAGCGGGAAAGATAGTGATTAACACCCCGCGCAATGGCACGTAGCAGTACAGCACAAAAGGAGCGCGGACCGTTCATTATGTGGACGATCCGCTTGCTGAAAATCGGCACGGTTGCGGCGTTGTTGGGGCTGATGGTGATCGGCATTTTTGTCGCCATCGCCCGCGGCGAAATAGACAGTTTCGAGGATTTGAAAGCTTCACCCAATGGACAGATGATCCGGGTGCGCGCGGCCGACGGTACGGTCATCCAGTCGCTGGGTCCAAGCTTTGGCCGCTGGCTGCGTATCGATGAGCTGCCGTCGGAAATGAAGGACGCGATGGTTGCGGTCGAAGACCGGCGTTACTATATGCATCCGGGCGTCGATCCCATTGGCATCACCCGGTCATTCTACGTCCGTTCGGTCGAGGGGCGGTGGACGCAGGGCGGATCGACGATAACGCAGCAGCTCGCGCGCAACATCTACCTCAATAACAACAAGGAATTCGGCCGCAAGATGCGCGAGATCATCCTTGCGCTCGCCATGGAGACGAAATTTTCGAAAGACCAGATACTCGAACTTTATCTCAACAAGGTCTATTTTGGTGGCGGCGCTTATGGCGTCGATGCCGCATCGCGGAAATTCTTCGATCATGGTGCCGAAAATCTGACACTGGCCGAAGCGGCTATCATTGCAGGGCTGGTGAAGGCTCCGTCGCGTTATTCGCCCACAGCCGACGCGAAAGCGGCACTAGGCCGCGCCGGCGTTGTCGTCGAGGTGATGCAGGATGCCGGAATGATTACGGCCGCCGAAGCCGCATCGGTCAAACCTGCCCAGGTGAAGATGGCTGCCGAGCCGCCGCAGGATAGCGTGCGTTACTTCACCGACTGGGCGCTTCCGCAGCTCGACGGCCTGATCGACGAGACCGAAAAGCCCATCGACGTTTGGACCACGCTCGACCTCAAAATGCAGCGCGCCGCAACAGCCGCCATCGCCGCCAATGTACCGCGCGGCACGCAGGGCGCGCTGGTCGCCATCGACCGCGACGGAGCCGTCAAGGCGATGGTCGGCGGTACCGATTATGTCACCAGCAACTATAATCGGGCGGTCACCGCCGTGCGCCAGCCAGGGTCCGCGTGGAAGCTGTTCGTGTACCTGACCGCTCTGGAGGCGGGTTTCAGGCCCGAGGATAAGGTTGTCGATGAACCGGTCGATATCGACGGCTGGCAACCGCGCAACAGCGGCGGCAATTATGCAGGCGAAATCACCTTACGCACCGCCTTTGCCTATTCGAAAAACACCGTCGCCGCACAGATCGGTCAGGAAGTCGGCACCAGCAGCATCGCGAATATGGCCCGACGCTTTGGCATCACCACGCCAGTCAACACGGAACCGTCTATGGTGCTCGGAACCTCCGAAACCCGGGTCATCGACATGACACGCGCCTTTGCCGCCGTTGCCGCCAATGGGCGGAGCATAACCCCCTTCGGCATTTCGAAGGTGACGACGATCGACGGCGAAGTCATCTATTCCGCCAAACCGCAGAAGTCGATCCAGCTGGTCGAAGACTGGGTCGCTGGCGGCATGATCGACCTGATGCAGACTGCCGTCGCCACGGGCACGGGGCGTGCGGCCAACATCGGACGCCCCGTCGCGGGCAAGACTGGCACCACCAGCAGCAATAAGGATGGCTGGTTTCTTGGATTTTCAAGCGGGTTGACCACCGGCGTGTGGATGGGACGCGATAATGCGCGCGCCGTCGGCGGCCTCGAAGGCGGCCGCGCGCCGGCGCAGGCATGGGCGGCATTCATGCGCGTTGCGGTCGCCGGACGACCTGTCGAAGAATTTGCCACAGACGTGACTTTTCCCGAAAGGCTGGAGGACGAGGAGGACGCGCTGCTGGAGGGCGAAGAGATACTGGTCGACGAAAATGGTAATCCGATCATCATGCAACCTGGAACTGGCGAGGGCGTGTTGCCCGATGAAGTTCCCACCGAACCGCTGGATCAGGAGTTTATCGACAGGGCGCTCGGCAGGCGGCCACCCCCGCCGGAACCCGAAGCCGTCGATCCATTCATGGAATAGGTTGACGTCTATACGACGAGTTCCTCCAGCATCCGCCGTGAGACTATTTTCAGCCCATCGTCATGACGCTCAACGATCCCGCGACGGACGATATTGGCCAGCGCGCGCGAGGCCGTCTCCCGTGTCGTGTTCACGCTGATCGCCAGGGCCGACAATATCGGTAGCGGCCTTATCCAGCCGTCATCGTCTGCCCTTCCCAGCAAGGCGCGGTAGCAGCGGCCTGTCGCGGTCAGTCCGATGCGCGCTGCCATCCGGTCGAGGACCATGTCCAGCTGTTTTGCCATCAGATTGGCGATTCCCTGGGCAATTGTCGCGTGCTGAGCCGCCAGTTCGGCAATGGCCCGGGTCTCAAAAGCCAGCACGGACAGGCTGCCGATCGCCGAAATATCGGCGCGGTGCGTGGTTGGGTCCGGATAGGCCCCGAACAGTTCGCCAGGGCCATAGCCTGCAAGCTGCGCATGCTGTCCATCAATGCTGTAAAGGTCTGCCGATGCTATGCCGTCCACGACGAGAAAGAGATGCGCCGATACATCGCCGCGCAGCGCGACCGGAGACCTGTGGCTGAACTGGCGATATTGGGTTGCTGACAGAATCTGCGCTGCCTGCTGCTCGGGACAACGGAAACAGGCAGCTATTTGCGCCAGATGTTCCGCCTGTTTCACCGCCCGCCCCTGTTTTGCACCCAGTGACAAATGTTTAGGCGGTGCGGCGATATATTGGCAAGCCGCTATAAGCGATGGCCGGTCCGGTCTTTCTTGGTTTGCAGATAATGCGCATTGTGCGGATTGGCGACGATTTTGAGGGGCAGTCGCTCGACAACCGAGATGCCTTCTGCCTCAAGCCCGGCCACCTTTTCCGGATTATTCGTCAGCAGCCTGACCTGCGCCACGCCGAGCAGTTCGAGCATGTGCGCGGCAACCGAGAAATCGCGGGCATCGATGGCGAAGCCGAGCCGCACATTGGCATCGACTGTATCGAAACCCTGATCCTGCAACGCATAGGCGCGTAATTTGTTGATCAGGCCGATCCCGCGACCCTCCTGCCGTAGGTATAGCAGCATGCCCCAGCTTGCGTCGGCTATCTGCTGTAACGCTTCGTGCAACTGTGGCCCGCAATCGCATTTTAGGCTGCCAAGCACATCACCGGTCAGGCATTCGCTGTGCAGCCGGACCACAGGCGGACAAGAGTCGCGCTTTCCGATAATGAGCGCAACATGATCGGCGGCATCGGCTGCCGACCGGAATGCAACGATTTCTGCTTCACTGCTCGCGGCAACGGGAAGCCGCGCGCGCGCTGCTATGGTTAGCGCACCGCTGTCATCGAACGCCGCAACGTCCCCCGGCGTTACCGATAGCACTGCCTCGGCTCGGTTATCAACAACCAGACAGGCCGGTAACAGACCGGCCAACCGGCAAAGCTCCAGCGCCGCCGCTGCCGAAGGTCCGTCATCCATGGGTTCAGCGACAAACGGCCCCTTCAGCGGGTAGCGCAAATCGAGCACCGGATCGGCGATGGCGATGGCCAGCGACAGGTCGGCGTCCGCAGGCAGTCTGACCAACACCGGCGACGCTGGATCGGCCGCATCCCTTTGATTGGCCAGTTTCAACGTTGCCGCCCGGTTTCCGGACAACAGCAATCCGCTCGCATCGCGGAGGCTGGTCGCTGTCTCAAGCGCGACCAGTGTCAGCCTGTGACCGTCATTTTCTATGCTGACCGGCCAGCCACGACGCAACGCGTCGATGGCGCGGGCCGCCTGCCGCGCATCGCCGGGCGCGATGCGCTCCTCGCTCAAAAGGCGAATTCCGTGACGATGGGGGCGTGGTCCGAGGGCTTGCCCCAGCCACGGCAGGCCTTGTGAACGACGTGCTGTCGCGCCTTGTCCTTGAGGTCCGGTGTCACCCACATATGGTCGAGCCGTCGGCCCCTGTCCGACGCCTCCCAATCCTGCGCGCGATAGCTCCACCAGGTATACAGCTTTTGCGAGGGATCGACAAAATGGCGGGCAATGTCGATCCAGCTGCCCGCCGTCTGCAAAGCTGCTAGATGGTCGCATTCCACTGGCGTGTGGCTGACCACATTCAAAAGCTGCTTGTGGCTCCAGACGTCATGTTCATAGGGCGCGACATTGAAATCGCCGGTCAGGATCGTGGGCGCGTCGACAGTCGCCGACCATGTCGTCATGCGGGTGAGAAAATCGAGCTTCTGGCCGAATTTTGGATTGAGTTCACGATCCGGGATGTCGCCGCCTGCGGGAATGTAGACATTGTCGATGCGAACGTCCTTGGTCGCATCAGTGCCGATTTCCGCGCTGATATGCCGCGCCTCGCCATTGGCTTGCCAGTCCTCGACGCGCCGGTTGAGAAGTGGCACCTTGCTGACAATGGCCACGCCATGGTGCATCGGCTGGCCGTTAATCATCATGTGGCGATAGCCAAGCTGGCGAAACAGACCTTCGGGAAACAGGCTGTCAATGACCTTCGTTTCCTGCAGGCACAATATGTCCGGTGCTTCTTCCTTCAGGAAGCGTTCGACAATATCGATACGGGCGCGGACAGAATTGATATTCCAGGATGCGATACGGATGGTCTGGGGCATAGGCCTACAGGCCCTAGATGGCAGAGCGGCGGGGGGCAAGCCGGTGATGGCGAAATGGGTCCGAAAAAAGCAAAGCCCTCATCCCGGGGGCATTTGGGATGAGGGCTAAGCTTGCGTTCGTCACGCGGATATCAGAGGCCGAACTTATCGTCGTGGGCAACAGGGGGAAAACCACACGAACTGCCAACCGCTGATGCACAATTTATACAACCGATTTCCTGTCAGCCAGATGAACAGATCCGTTCAGCTTCGCAACTGGTCGGTGCAGAGCTTCGCTTCATCGCCATATAACCAAAGATAGTCAGCTTTTGCGGCGAACCGGGCGTGGGTCCTTCCAAGTGAAGGCACTATTGGCGATGGCACCATTGTACTTCACATTTGCGAGTCGGATGCTGGTGCGGTTGTTCTTTGAATCGAGCGCCACCCAGCCGTTCAGTGTGAGGCCACCCGGCGCACCGGGCTGGCGCACAAAAACCATAGTGATGACACCATATTCCGGACGCTTGGGATCGCGCACCTCGACACTGATGACCTCATCGGTAGAGGTCGGTACGAGCTTGCCATATCGCCGCAAATCCTGACCAGGATCGAGAAGTGCTGCCAGCGGGCTGTTGCGGATAGGCCAGCGCTGCACCTGTTTGACTTCATAATCGACCATTGTCAGCGCCTTGCCGTCACCGACGATCAACAGGGGGACGTCTTTCTGATATTCGAAGCGGACATGGCCGGGGCGCTTTAAAAGAAACTTGCCGGACAAAGTGCCGCCGCGCCGGTCGGTTTGAGTGAAACTTGCAGTCATCGTCCCGACCGCCTGCATATGCGCGACGACCCGGTCCATTTTGTCGGGGCTGGACTGGGCTGAACCCGGCACGGTCATGACCAGCGCCACGGGCGCGAACATCAGGCTGTATTTTGCAAAACTCATTTGTTTTTCCTTGGGAGAGATAGGCCGCACATAGGAAAACGGCCTTGAACCCCGTCTTAACGCCTAAATCGGATCGCCGTTCCGGTCGCGAAGCACTTCGCGGCGACCGATATGGTTGGGGGCGGACACAAAGCCATCCTCTTCCATCCGGTCGATCAGGCGCGCCGCGCTGTTATAGCCAATGCGAAGTTGCCGCTGGATCCAGCTGGTCGATGCCTTCTGGCTTTCGAAGACAATCTGGCAGGCCTTGCGATATTGCGAGTCCTCTTCACTGTCATTGCCGCCCATGCCACCAAAATCGAAACCGCCATCTTCGGGTTCTTCGGTGACAGCCTGGATATATTCGGGCTGCCCTTGCCCGCGCCAATGGTCGGCAACGCGGCGGACCTCGTCATCGGAGACGAATGGTCCGTGGATACGGGTCAGGCCGCGCCCGCCAGCCATATAGAGCATATCGCCCTTACCAAGCAGCTGCTCTGCCCCCTGCTCGCCCAATATCGTGCGGCTGTCGATCTTACTGGTTACATGGAAAGAGATGCGCGTCGGCAAATTGGCCTTGATGACGCCGGTTATGACATCGACCGAAGGCCGCTGCGTCGCCATGATGAGGTGGATGCCCGCCGCGCGCGCCTTTTGTGCCAGGCGCTGGATGAGGAATTCAACCTCCTTGCCCGCGGTCATCATCAGGTCGGCCAGCTCGTCAACCACCACGACTATTTGCGGCATCGGTTCGTAGGCGAGGCTTTCTTCCTCATATTGCGGCTGGCCCGTCATGGGATCGTAGCCGATCTGCACCTTGCGGCCCAACGGCGCGCCTTTGGCCTTGGCAGCGCGGACCTTTTCGTTGAAATTGGCAAGGTTACGCACGCCGAGCGAAGACATCATCCGGTAGCGTTCCTCCATCTGCTCGACAGCCCATTTGAGGGCACGGATGGCCTTTGCGGGCTCGGTCACCACCGGCGACAACAGATGCGGAATATCGTCATAGCTCGACAGTTCGAGCATCTTCGGGTCGATCATGATCATTCGGCACTGATCTGGCGTGAGCCGGTAGAGCAGCGACAATATCATGCAGTTGAGACCAACAGATTTGCCCGACCCGGTAGTCCCCGCGACCAGCAGATGCGGCATGGGCGCGAGATCGGCAATTACCGGATCGCCCGAGATATTCTTGCCGAGGATGATCGGCAACGCGCCCTTCTGATCGGCGAACGCGCCGGATCCCACCATTTCCTGAAACACCACCGGCTCACGATGGGCGTTGGGCAGCTCGATGCCCATCACGGTGCGTCCCGGAATGGTGGATACACGGGCGGAAAGCGCCGACATGTTGCGCGCAATATCTTCGGCGAGTTGGACCACACGGCTCGACTTGATGCCTGCTGCCGGTTCCAGTTCGTACATCGTGACGACCGGTCCGGGGCGCACCGCAACGATCTGACCCTTTACATGAAAGTCGTCGAGCACAGATTCCAGAAGCCGTGCATTGGCCTCGAGCGCGGCCTTGTCGAGCTTGGGGGTCGACACGGAAGGCGGGGGATCGAGCAAGTCGAGCGAAGGCAGCGTGTAGCTGCCAAAAAAATCGCCTTGCCGGGCACCCGTTGAAAAAGCTGCCTTTTTGGGCGCGGCATTACGGTCATCGATAACCGGCGGCTTGCGATTTTCGGGCTCGATCACCTTGCGCGGCGGCTTGGCTTCGACTTGGGGTGTAGAATCCTCGCGATCTCTTTCAATGTCGTCAGCTGTCCAGCTGGGAAATTTGGGAAAGGGGATGGCCGGAATGCGGAACAGGGGCCGTTCCAGTTGCAGCGACCGCACGACCAGCGATATCCCTCCCAAAAGACTGGCCAAAATCAGCATCACGCGGACCAATGTCCCCAGACCGCCCTTTATCTCACCGACCAGAGGAGTAATGCCACGATCCGCCAAAAGAGCTATCGTACCGCCCCAGCCTGCAGGCAGGCCGATGTCGCTGCCATGCTGCCAATAGGCCATGCCAAACCCCATCAACAGCATGCCACAGATACATAGCGCCAGTTGCCGTTTCCATTCGGGCTGCGGCACATCACGCCACAGACGGCGGGCGAAAACAAGCATCAGCGGTAACAGGAAAATGGCTGGCAGGCCAAAGGTAAACAGCGCGGCATCACCCATATACGCGCCCCACTGACCCATCCAGTTATGCTGGACACCGGCCGCCGAACTGTTGAACGCGGCGTCGGCGGGGGAGTAGCTCAAGACCGAAAGCCCGTAGAAGACTGCCAACAACCCGAGCGCAGCCGCGCCGATCAAGGCGCCGCTGCGAATCAGCGATGCGCGCATCATCTGGCGCCAGTTCGCCATGTTGGTCTTGGACGTGATTTTTGAAACGCGCGACGCCATCGGGATACTGCTCTACAGGGTTAATACGCCCTTTTCGCCTTCGCCGGACTCGGCGTCAAGCGTTACAGGCAAAATCCCCCTTTGAACCGCACCGCCAAGTCCGCCATAAGCGCCGCATGACGGATAAAGCAGACGTAATTATCATCGGCGGCGGATTGATCGGCCTGACGCAAGCACTGGCGCTCGCAAGCCAGGGCATCTCCAGCCATGTTGTCGATCGCGCCGACCAGACGGCAATGCTTGCGCCAGGTTTCGATGGCCGTACCTCGGCAATATCGAGTTCGAGCATGAAGATGCTCGAGGCCATCGGTCTTGGTACTGCGCTGGCGGGCAAGGGCTGTCCCATCGAGCAAATCTGGGTAAGTGACGGCCTGAAGCCCGGCGCGCTGGATTTCGTGCCCTCGGCCGACGACGGCTTCCTGGGGCAGATGTTCGAAAACCGCTTCCTGAGGCGAACCCTATATGAAGCCGCATCGGCAAGCGACCTCATCCGCCTCAACATGCCCGCGAGGATCACTGCCAAAAGCCGCGCTGCGGCGGGTGTCAAAGTGATACTGGATGATGGCAGGGAACTGACTGGCGACCTGATGATTGTCGCCGAAGGCCGACAAAGCCAGACCCGCGACGAGGCAGGGATCCGGATCGCCAATTGGCAATATAAGCATAGCGCCATGGTCGGTGCGATTCATCATGAGAAGCCACATGGCAATATCGCATATGAGATTTTCTACCCATCGGGGCCCTTTGCCGTTTTGCCTATGCTCGATGCAGAGGACGGCAGACACCGTTCGGCCATTGTCTGGTCGGTCGATGAGGCCGATGCGGCCGGATATCTGAAACTGTCGCCCCGCGGATATGCCGCAGAACTTGAAAAGGGGATGGGGGGGATTTTGGGCGCGGTCGAACTCGCAGCGCCCCTGTCCTCCTATAAGCTCGGCTTTCACCATGCAGGCGCGATTGCGTCAGACCGGCTCGTGCTGATCGGCGACAGTGCGCATGGCATCCACCCAATTGCAGGTCAGGGTCTGAACCTTGGACTGCGCGACGTCGCGGCGCTCGCCGAAGTCCTGGCTGACGGGATGCGACTGGGGCTCGATTTTGGCGACGCGCAGCTGCTCGACCGCTACAGCCGGTGGCGGAGCGTCGATACTTTGCTGGTTGCAATGTCCACCGACAGCCTCAACCGGCTATTCTCGATCCCCGGCAAAACCGCCTCAGCCGTCCGCCGCCTGGGCATGGGAATCGTGCAGCGCGCCCGCCCTGCCAAAGCCTTCTTCATGGCTGAAGCTCGTGGCGAAAGCGGCGCGCTGCCGAAATTATTGCAAGGCGTGGCGGTTTGAGTTTTTTGTTTCTCTCGGGAGCGCCGAAGATTTCACGCGAAGCTCGCGAAGAAGCGAAGGACGCGAAGGAACAGCGCCGACCCAAAGGGTCATTCAATAGCCGCAACTGCCGGTAAAACTGAGAGTCAGATATGGCGCTACGCGAAAGTTACTCACAACCTCTTCGCAAGCTTCGCGCGAAACTAAATATCCGACGTTTTCGGGAAAAACTGAGTTTTAGTCATTGTACAACAATGGCTTGTAAGCTTCGCGCCGATTCTACTGTCCTACAAATCACCATATGGGTTAGATTGCATCTGTCAGCCGGATGCGGTCTAGAACGCATGTTGCTGATGAAAGGCGCGGCGGGGTAGTGAAGAGCTACTCAATCGCACACGGTCGGCGCGGCAGGGAGTGGTGGTTTCCGTAAAGGACCGAACACCC